>Ga0207426_1000084_pt1 | contig 298123 bp, 277 predicted proteins | sample AraplaMF_Cvi_mMS_FD_184265 | JGI IMG/M metagenome (GOLD analysis project Ga0207426, IMG submission 184265) | Arabidopsis root microbial communities from the University of North Carolina, USA - plate scrape MF_Cvi_mMS (SPAdes) (version 2) | ecosystem: Host-associated > Plants > Roots >...
GCCTGCTACGACCGCCTGCTGGCTGTTGGCAAGCGCAAGAAAGTCGCTCTGGTCGCTTGCATGCGCAAGCTGCTGACCATGCTCAATGCCATCGCAAAGCATGGCTCTACTTGGGACTCGACTATGCATATCGCTTGACTGCCAAGACGGTTGCTCAGAGGCCCCGCTCGACCATGTCGATGAGCTGCTGGCCCAGCTTGTAGGCCGCATCGGGCGGGATCTCGCGCAGCGGCCCGTCGATGATGAGCAGCGCCAGCCCGTGCACCGCGCTCCAGGCGCAGTACTCCGCATTCGGGCGCCGCGCCGGGTCGAGCACGCCGGCGTCCACCAGCCGGTCGACCGCCTTGCCCAGCAGCTGGAACGGATCGAGCCCGCTCTCGCCGGCCTTGCCGGGGCCGAGTTCGCCGCGGCCCTCGTCGGAGATCACGAAGGCGGTGCGGAACAGCCCCGGCTCGGCCTGGGCGAAGCGCAGGTAGGCGGTGCCGATGGCGCGCAACTGCCCGCGCGCGAAGTCGGCGGGAGGCTGGTCGCAGGGCTGGGCCGCCAGTTCCTTTTCCATCGCCTGCGCGGCTGCGGCCAGCGCCGCCTCGCGCACCGCGAGCAGCAGCTCCTGCCGGCTGCCGAAATGCCGATACGCCGCGTTGGGCACCACGCCGACGCGCCGGGTGGCCTCGCGCAACACGACCGCGTCGGGACCGCCGTCGCGGGCCAGTTCGATGCCTGCTTCCAGCAACGCACGGCGCAGATCGCCGTGGCGATAAGTGCTGCGCGCGGGCGGCAGGCTGTCGGGGACGTTGTTGAGCTTCATTTCTTCATTCCCATGTGGACACTGTCCATTATCCCTGTTATTCTTTGTGGACGGTGTACACAAAGTAATCCGATTGTTTGCGGCCCATGACACCGGCGGGCCTCCGAGTCACCTCACCAATCCAAAGGAATCGTCATGAAAGTCCAGTCGTATCTCTCGTTCGAAGGCCGCTGCGACGAAGCGCTCGGCTTCTACAAGAAGGCGCTCGGCGCCGAGGTCACGCAGCTCATGCGCTACAAGGAAGCGCCCGCGGGCGCCCCTTCGGAGAACGGGGAAGCCGGCTGCGCCGGCGGCATGCCCGATGCCGAGAAAGTGATGCACGCGGTATTCCGCATCGGCGAGACCGAGCTCATGGCCTCCGACGGCCGCTGCTCGGGCCAGCCGAAGTTCGAAGGCGTCATGCTCGCCCTCACCGCCAACACCGACACCGAGGTCGTCAAGTGGTTCAACGCGCTGGCCGAAGGCGGCCAGGTCATGCAGCCGCTGATGCCGACCTTCTTCACCTCCAACTTCGGCATGCTGACCGACCGCTTCGGCGTAGGCTGGCTGCTGGTCGTCGCGCAGCCGGGCTGACCGGCCTTTCCATCGCACCCCGATCTCCAGAGAAAGCTCCCCCATGCTCAAGAAAATCGCCCTCGTCGTCGTGCTCGCGATCGCCGCGCTGCTGATCTACGCGGCCACCCGGCCCGACACCTTCCGCGTCGAACGCACCGCGCGCATCGAGGCGCCGGCCGAGAAGATCTTTCCGCTGATCGACGACTTCCACCGCTGGGGCGCCTGGTCGCCCTACGAGAAGCTCGACCCCGCCATGAAGCGCAGCTTCGGCGGCACGGCAAGCGGCAAGGGCGCGACCTATGCGTGGGAAGGCAACGACAAGGCGGGCGCGGGCCGCATGGAGATCGTGGAGTCGGCGCCCTCGTCGAAGGTCGCCATCAAGCTCGACTTCATCAAGCCCTTCGAGGGCCACAACACCGCCGAATTCACGCTGCAGCCCCAGGGCGGCGCGACGCAGGTCACCTGGGCCATGCACGGCCCGAGCCCCTATGTCGCCAAGCTCATGGGCATCTTCTTCAACATGGACCAGATGATCGGCAAGGACTTCGAGACGGGTCTTGCCAACCTGAAGGCCGCCACCGAAAAGTAACCGCTAAAGGAAACACCATGCCCAACATCCATGCCTACCTCACCTTCGACGGCAACGCAGCCGAGGCCATGCGCTTCTACGAGAAGACGCTGGGCGGCACCATGCAGATGATGATGACCGTCGGCGAAGCGCCCGACACCGAGCAGTTCCCACCCGAGGCGAAGAAGCGCCTCATGCATGCCTCGCTCGCCTACGGCGGCGGCATCCTGATGGCCTCCGACTCCATGCCCGGCCAGCCGTACGAAGGCATGAAGGGCTTCGGCGTTGCGCTGACCATCGAGACCGTGGCCGAGGCCCGCCGCGTCTTCGACGCCTTCGCCGAGGGCGGCCACATCGGCATGCCCTTCGAGAAGACCTTCTGGGTCGAAGGCTTCGGCATGGTGACCGACCGCTTCGGCACTCCGTGGCTCATCAACGGCGGCAAGCCGCTGGTCTGAGCCGTCCCCTCCTTCCAAAAGAAACCTCGCTTCCCATGACCAACCAACTCGACAGCCGCAAGCGCTGGCTCGCATTGATGGTGCTGTGCCTCGGCGTACTGATGATCGTGCTCGACACCACCATCGTGAACGTGGCGCTGCCCTCGATCCGCACCGACCTGGGCTTCACCGAGACCTCGCTGGTCTGGGTGGTGAACGCCTACATGCTGACCTTCGGCGGCTTCCTGCTGCTCGGAGGCCGGCTGGGCGACCTGTACGGCCACCGCCGCGTGTTCCTCGCGGGCCTGGTGCTGTTCACGCTGGCATCGCTGGCCTGCGGGGTCTCGACCTCGCAGGGCCTGCTGGTAGCGGCGCGCGCGGTGCAGGGCCTGGGCGGCGCGGTGGTGTCGGCCGTGTCGCTCTCGCTGATCATGAATCTCTTCACCGAACCGGCCGACCGCGCCAAGGCGATGGGCGTGTACGGCTTCGTGTGCGCCGGCGGCGGCAGCATCGGCGTGCTGCTGGGCGGCCTGCTCACGAGCACGCTGAGCTGGCACTGGATCTTCCTGGTGAACCTGCCGATCGGCGTGGCGGTGTACGCGCTGTGCGTGGCGCTGCTGCCCAGCGCGCGCGGCCATGCGCACGGCGAGAAGCTCGACGTGGCGGGCGCCATCACCGTCACGCTGTCGCTGATGCTCGCGGTGTACGGCGTCGTCAACGGCAACGAGGCCGGCTGGGGCTCCACGCAGACGCTGGGCCTGCTGGGCGCGGCCGTGGTGCTGCTGGTGATCTTCATCGCCATCGAGGCGCGCGTGCAGCATCCGCTGATGCCGCTGGGCCTGTTCAAGCTGCGCAGCGTGTCGGTGGCCAACGTGGTCGGCGTGCTGTGGGCGGCGGCCATGTTCGCGTGGTTCTTCATCTCGGCGCTCTACATGCAGCTGGTGCTGAACTACACACCGATGCAGATCGGCCTGGCCTTCCTGCCGGCCAACATCATCATGGCGGTGTTCTCGCTGGGCCTCTCGGCGAAGATCGTCATGCGCTTCGGCATCCGCAAGCCGCTGGCGGCGGGGCTCTGGCTCGCGGCCATCGGGCTGGCGTTGTTCGCGCGCGCGCCGGTCAACGGCAGCTTCGTCGTCGACGTGCTGCCCGGCATGATGCTGCTGGGCCTGGGCGCGGGCATGGCCTTCAACCCCGTGCTGCTGGCCGCGATGAGCGAGGTGAGCCCCACCGACTCGGGCCTGGCCTCGGGCGTGGTCAACACCTCGTTCATGATGGGCGGCGCGCTGGGCCTGGCCGTGCTGGCCAGCGCCGCGGCCGCGCGCTCCGCATCGATGGAAGCTGCCGGCGCGCAGCTGCCGCTGGCACTCACCGGCGGCTACAACCTCGCCTTTCTCGTCGGCGCCGTGTTCGCGGCGGTGGCGGGCCTGCTCGGTGCCTTGCTGCTTCGCTCCGCCATGCCGGGGCAGATGCAGAACAACGAAGAAACAGCGGCACCCCACGGAACGGCGGCATCGCAATGAGCGGCAGCGTGCCATGCAACCGCCGGTCTTCTTTCTTCAACGGTTCCACAGACTCTTCAGGAGAACAACCATGGCTCGCTATGTAGACGGCTTCATCATCGCCATCCCCACGGCCAACGTCGAGGCCTACCGCAAGCTGGCGCGCAAGGCCGGCAAGGTGTGGATGGAATACGGCGCGCTCGAATACGTGGAGTGCATCGCCGACGACGTGAAGCCGGGCAAGCTCACTTCCTTTCCACAGAGCGTGAAGCAGAAGCCCGACGAGACCGTCGCCTTCTCGTGGATCGTCTACAAGTCGCGCAAGCACCGCGACACCGTCAACGCGAAGGTCATGGCCGACCCGCGCATCGCGGGGATGGACCCGAAGACCATGCCCTTCGACGGCAAGCGGATGATCTTCGGCGGCTTCAAGTCCATCGTCGAGTTCTAGGCTCGCCCCCAGGCTTCGCGCACTTCGTGTCGCTACGCCACCCCCTACCGGGGCAACACCTGCGGCCCGGCAAAGCCGGTTCCGCGGTGTTCGCGAAAAGGCCTCGCTTCGCCGGCCTCAGGCCAGGAAGCCGTCATAGACGAGCTTGAGGCCTGTCAGGAACATGCCCAGATAGACGAAGCGATAGAACCACGTCGCATCGATGCGCCGCGCGATGCGGATGCCGACCCACACGCCGAAGGGCGCGATTGGCATCAGCACCAGCGAGGTGGCGAGCGTGCGGAAGTCGAGCAGGCCGAGCCACGCGTAGGGAATCCACTTGCTGAGATTCACCACGAAGAAAAAGTAGGCCATGGTGGCCGTGAAGATCACCGGCGAGAGCCGCAGCGGAATGACGTAGGCATTGATCGGCGGGCCGCCTGCGTGCGCGATGAAGCTGGTGAAGCCCGACACCGTCGTCAGCACCGCGCCGACGCCGCGCGAGGGCAACGGATCGTCGGGCTTGGGTGGAAAGAGCAGCCGCTGCGCCAAAAACAGCAGCGTGAACACGCCGACGATGCCCGCCACCGTGTGCGCCGGGAGCACGCGAAACAGCAGCGTGCCGATCACCGTGCCTAGCAGCCCGAACGGAACCAGGAACTTCAGCAGCGAGCGGTCGAAGTCGCGCCGGAACGCCGCGAGGCCCAGCACGTCCATCAGCAGCAGCAGCGGCATCAGGATGGCGGCCGCCTGCGGCACGGTGACGGCCAGCGCCATCATCGGCACCGCCAGCGAGCCGAAGCCCGCGCCGAAGCCGCTCTTGCTGATGCCGAGCAGCAGCACGGCGGGAATGGCGACCGCGTAGAAGTACGGGTCGGTGATCAGGGGAAAAGCCATGGGGAAGGAAGGCAAGAGAAAACCCGCCTGAGGGGCGGGCTTGCCTTCCGAGCGTAGCAGGATGGCACCGGGCGTGCCCGCTACGGGCTACCGGTGAGCCGGCTGCTTCAGCGGATTGAGCACGAAGTCGAAGTCCAGCCGCCAGCGGCCGTTGTCCTGCTTCTTCCACGGCGCGACCAGCGACTGGCGCACCGCGAACACCGCGTCCGAGTCGAGGTACTCGTCGCCCTCGCGGAACACGTGCGTGATGAGCCGCTCATAGCCCGGCGCCTCGATCTTGAAGTGCAGGTGCGCGGGCCGCCACGGATGGCGCTTCGTCGCGCGCAGCAGGTCGCCCACTGGTCCGTCGACCGGGATCGGGTACGCCACCGCCACCACGCTGCGGAAATGAAGCGAGCCGTCGGGCCCGGTACGCAGCGTGCCGCGGTTCTCGGCGTGGTCGAGCCCGGCGTGCTGCACGTCATAGTGCCCGCCCGCGTCGGCCTGCCACACGTCGACGACCGCATTCGCCACCGGCTCGCCGTCGAGGCCGCGCACCGTGGCGAACACGTCGCAGGGCTCGCCCTCGGCGCCGTTCGCCACGTCGTCGCCGTGCTCGTACTCGGGCGCGCCCTCGAAGTAGAAGGGGCCGAACACGGTGGCCTCGGTGCAGCCGGCCGGCTTGTCGTTGTTCATCGCGATGGTGAGCATCGACAGCCCCAGCACGTCCGACAGCAGGATGAACTCCTGCCGCTTGTCGTCGCACTTCCGGCCGGTGGCCGTGAGGTACTGGATGCCCTGGAACCACTCGTCCTCGGTGAGCTTCACCTCGCGCGCGAAGGCGTGCAGGTGCTGCACCAGGCTGGTCAGGATCTCGCGCAGGCGCGGGTCGGGCGTGTCGGCGAAGCGCGCGAGCACGGCCTGGGTGATGTTGTCCTGGTTGAGGTTGCGCATCGTGGCTGTCTCCGTGTTGTCCGGTCGAGGATCGACCGGACAGAACTGTAGGGCGGGCGACACGGCGCTTGAAGCGCCACGGTGCAAATGATTTTTCCGTGCAGCGGAAAGGTCGTCGGGCGCCGGGTCCGGGCCCCGGTCAAGGTGAAGCCGGCGGCAGGCAGCTGCGCAGCTCTTCCCGCACTTCGCTGCCCGGCAGGATCCCCCAGCGGACCCGCACGCTGCGCGCGTCGTCCTCGCCCGCCCAGGGCAGGCGCAGGCTGCCGGTGCAGCTGGCGGTGGCAAGCAGCGGCTCCAGCAGCGCGCCCTCGGAGCGGAACTCCGGCGTGTCGAGGATCAGCACCATGCCGCCCTCGCGCGCCAGCGCATCGGGCGGCAGCCATGGCGAGGTGCGCGGGTCGCCGTCGATCAGCAGCTGCACGTCCGGGTCCATGTGCAGCACCACCGCGCCGGTGAACCAGGTGTCGCCCACCATGAGCCGCAGCGGGCGGTCGCCTGCGCGCTCGCGCCATACGGCTTCGACCGCCTCGGCGATCTGCCCCGAGGGCAGGTTGGCGCGCGTGATGTAGCCGTTGCGCGCGCTCCAGACACCGTCGATCCAGGCCTGGCCGAACGAGCCGGCAACGTGCAGCACGGCGGCAGCCACGAGCGTGCCGACCCATCGGCGGCGCGTCCAGTGCTCGGCCTCGAGGCCCGGCACCGCCATCACCGCCCACACGGCGACCGGCAGGAAGAAGGTGCTGAGCCACGAAGCCACGAGGCGCATGTTGAAGAGCACCGACATCGCCAGCACCAGGCACACCGGCCCGAAGGTCGCCCAGGCGAGGAAGCGCCGGTCGAAGCCGCCGTGCGCCGTCTTCTGCTCCTGCGCCGCGCCGCGTTCGCGCGTGAACCAGGCCCAGGCCACGAAAACGAGCATCGGCGACAGCCGCGCGACCTGCACCAGCAGGATCCGAAGCGGCTGCGGATGCACGTGCTTGAGCAGCGGGCCCGACGGATGCATCGAGTGCCGCGCATAGCCGATGGTCTGGTCGCCGTGCTGCAGCAGCCACGCGAGGTGCGGCGCCATCAGCAACAGCGCCACGCCGGCGGCGCGCAGCAGGTCACGGCGCACGCGCGCATCGCAACACGAGCCCTCCCACGCGATGAAGCCCGCACCCACGGCGAACTGCACCAGGGCGCTGTACTTGGTAAGCATCGACAGCGCCGCGAACACGCCGAGCCAGAACCAGTCGAAGCGGCCGCCCGCCGAAGGCGTGCGCAGCACGCGCCAGAGCATCCACCAGTAGCCCGCCATCGGCAGCAGCTGCACCGTGTTGTGGTTGAAGATGGTGGCGCGCTGCACGTGGTAGGTCACCAGCGAGCCGAGCAGCACCGCCAGCGCCGCCCGCATCGGCGGCATCATGCCCAGCGACCAGCGCCACATGATGTAGAGCGCGCCCACGCCGCAGCCCACGCCCGCCGCATAGGTCAGCCAGGGCTGGCGGCCGGCCAGCAGGACCGGCAGGCCCATCAGCCAGCTCGGCAGCGGCGGGTGCTTGTAGTAGCCCCATTGCATGCTGCCGCCCCAGAAGAGCTCCTCGACGTTGTCCCAAGGCGGCGTCTCGTAGAAGCCGGCCATGGGCAGCGTCCAGAGCGCGACAAGCGCCAGCAGCGCGATGACGACGGCGCCGTTCAGGGAAAGATGCCGCGCGAGAGCGGACGCGGGACGGGCGCCGGGAAGGAAGGGCCGGGAATTCATTGCCTGCCTTTGTAAAGCTTCCGGCCTAACGGCACCTGACTGGAACCGGCTTTCGCCCAGTACCCGGCCCAGCACCGCCAGCCCGGTGCGCGCCACATAGAATCGCCTGCCTGCCCGCCCGCAGGCGTCCGGGGCCCGGTTCAGCCCCGCGATCGGTCCGGCGTGAACCGCGCACGGCAGGCAAGCCCGGAGACAAACCCCATGGACCGCTGGACCGAAATCGCCCTGCTCGTGCACATCGCCGATGCCGGCAGCCTGAGCCGCGCGGCCGAGGCGCTGGGCCTCTCGAACGCGGCCGCGAGCCGCCACCTGAGCGCGCTGGAAGAACGGCTGGGCGCGCGGCTGGTCGAGCGCAATACGCGGCGGCTCTACCTCACCGACACCGGCCGCGAGTTCTGCGGCCGCGCCCGCACCATCCTGGCCGACCTGTCGGACGCCGAATCGGCTGTGAACGCCACCGCGCTCAACCCCACGGGCACGCTGCGCGTGACGGCCTCGCTGTCGTTCTCGATCCACCACATCGCGCCGCTGCTGCGCGAGTACACGCAGCGCTACCCTGGCGTGACGGTGCACGTGGAGGCGGCCAACCGCTACTTCGACCTGATCGACAACAACATCGACGTGGCGATCCGCACCCGCGAGTTCGAGCCCGACTCGAACGTGACCATCCGCCGGCTCGGCGAGACGCGGCGCATCCTGGCGGCCTCGCCGCGCTACTTCGCGCAGCACGGCTTTCCGAAGACGCTGGACGAGCTGAAGCGGCACAAGCTGCTGATCTACACCCACGCCAACAACCCGAACGAGCTGCGCTTTCGCCGCGGGGAGGAAACGCAGACGGTGTCGGTCACGGGCCTGCTGGAGTCGAACGACGGGCAGGTGCTGCGCGCGGCCGCGCTCGACGGCATGGGCATCCTGGTGCAGCCCACCTACATCGTCTACGACGACATCGTGGCCGGCCGGCTGGTGCCCACGCTGGACGACTGGGACCTGCCGCACCTGACCATCAACCTGGCCTACCCGAGCCGCAAGCACCTGTCGGCCAAGGTGCGCAGCTTCATCGACTTCATGGCGGCGCATTTCCAGAAGATGGAATACGAGCGCAAGTGGACGGCGCACTTCGGCCCCCACTGACGCAGCCCCGGCGGCCTTTCGCCAAAACATGTGCGTAAACGCACATGCCTCGTTTCCGCAGCCTCGCACACTGGAACCGCAACCGTCGCATCCCGCGGCGGCCCCACCGCTTCCACCCTGCAAGGATCTGCCATGAACACCCAGGCCACCGCCGCCAACACCCCGCGTGCGCCGATCGCGTCGCCGCTGTCCGCCCTCTCCCCTTCCACGCTGGACGATTCCGGCAAGCTGCTGATCCGCGTGACGATCGGCTTCCTGGTGCTGCTGCACGGCATCTTCAAGATCTCGGCCGGCGTGGGCTTCATCGCCGGCATGCTGGCCAAGTCCGGCCTGCCGGGCGGCATCGCCTACCTGGTGTACGTCGGCGAGATCGTCGCGCCGCTGCTGATGATCGCGGGCCTCTACACCCGTGCCGCCGCGGGCGTGGTGGTCATCAACATGCTGGTGGCCTTCGGCCTGGTGCACATGGCCGACCTGTTCGCGATGACCAAGCAGGGCGGCTGGGCGCTGGAACTGCAGGGCCTGTACCTGTTCGGCGCGCTGACCGTGGTGCTGCTGGGCGCCGGCCGCTTCTCGCTGGGCGGCATCAAGGGCCGCTGGAACTGATCGCCTTCCGGTTCAGCCGGCGTCGCCTCTGACTTGCGAGACCATCGCTTCCAGGCGGGCCACGTCGGCGACCAGCAGGGCCTTGTCGTCCTTGCGCAGCACGCCGCTGCGCGCCAGCACGTTGAGTTCGCGGGTCACCTGCTCGCGGTTCGTGCTGATCTGGCTGGCCAGCGCCGCATGCTTGGGCGCGGGGTCGAGCCGGGCCTGGTTGCCCTCCACGCCGGCAGCGCGGGCCAGGCGCAGCAGCTCGGCATGCAGCCGGTTCTGCACGCCCAGGGTGCTCAGATCGATCACCCGCTCCGAGAGCTGCCGCACCAGCGTCGCCAGCCGCAGCATCACCCGGCCGGCCACCAGGGGCTCGTCGCGCAGCAGGGCCATGAAGGAGGCGCGGTCGAGGCTCGCGACCACGCTGGGCTCCAGCGTGACCACGTCGGCGGAACGCGGGCCGCCGTCGATGGCCGAGATGTCTCCGAAGTGCTCGCCGGCCTCGGAATCGCGGAAGGTCACCTGCCGGCCGTTGGCCGAGTAGGTCGTCACCCTCACCCGGCCCGAGACCAGCAGGAACACCTCGCCCTGCTGCTCGGCGCGCAGCAGCAGGGGCTTGCCGGCCTCCACGCTGTGCCACAGGCATTGCCGGGCCAGCAGGTCCAGCCGCTGGTCTGAAAGGCCTTCGAGCAGCGCGATCTGGCGCAGCGCAAGGCTGGAACGGGGGGTAGGTTCGGGTCTGGCCATGCCGGGGTCGGTGGTCAACGGGGATGGGCGCGCGGATTATGCTCGGGTGCCGCTTCGAACCCGTTCATGGCCAGACGTTCCCCTGAAGCCCCCTCCGACGCCTTCCCCGCCGCCGCGATTTCGCTGAGACCGCCCACGCGGCGCAATCTGCGCTGGGCGAGCGGGCTGGTGCTGATGGCCTACGTCACGCTGCACCTTCTGAACCATTCGCTGGGCATCTATTCGTTTGCCGCCGCCGAGACCATGCTGCGCGGCGTACAGGCCTTCTGGCACACCATCGCGGGCACCGCCCTGCTCTACGGCGCGGCCGCCACGCACCTGACGCTGGCGGTGGTCGCCCTGTGGGAACGGCGCACCCTGCGCATGCCCCCGCTCGAAGGCCTGCGCGTGGCATTGGGTTTCGCGCTGCCGCTGCTGCTGGCCACGCACCTCACGGCCATGCGCGGGGCCTACCAGGCCTACAGCATCGAGGGTTCCTACGTGCGCGTGGTCTGGGGGCTGTGGGACTGGCAGGGCGCCGCCGCGCAGCTGCTGATGCTGCTCGCGGCCTGGACCCACGGCTGCCTGGGCCTGCACTTCGCGCTGCGGGCCAAGCCGGCGTGGCGGCGCTTCTCGCACCTGCTGCTGGCCGTGGCGGCGGTGCTGCCGCTGACCGCCGCGATGGGCTTCGTCTCGATGGGGCGCGAGTTCCAGTGGACCGGCGTTCCGCCGGCCACGCTGCCCACGGCCGAGCAGTCCAAGGCGCTGGGTACGGCCGAGAACGCGATCAAATGGGGCTACGGCCTGGCGCTGATCGCGCTGCTGGCGGCGCGCTGGGGCCGCAACGGCTTCTCGCGATGGTCGCGCCAGCCGCAGGTGGCGCTGCGCTACCCTGGCCGCACGGTGCAGGTCCCGCGCGGCTGGAGCGTGCTGGAGGCGAGCCGCTCCCACGGCATCGACCACGTCTCGATCTGCGGCGGGCGGGCGCGCTGCTCCACCTGCCGCGTGCGCGTGGCCGGCCCCGCCGAGCACATCGGCGAGGTGGGGCGCGACGAGCGGCGCACGCTCGACCGGGTGCGTGCGCCGGCCGACGTGCGGCTGGCCTGCCAGCTGCGCCCGCGCGGCGACATCGAGGTCACGCCGCTGTTCGCGCCGCTGCCCAACGAGGGCCGGCCCGCGCCGGTGGGCAGCTTCGGGCGCGAGCGCGACGTGGCGATCCTCTTCGTCGACCTGCGGCGCTGGTCGGGCCTGTCGGAGCGGCAGTGGCCCTTCGACCTGGCCTACGTGCTCGACCGCTACTTCGCCACCGTGGGCGCGGCGGTGCGCGAAAGCGGCGGCGTGCCCAACCAGTTCATCGGCGACAGCGTGATGGCGATCTTCGGCCTCGACTGCGACCTGCCCACCGCCTGCAGGCAGGCGATGCGGGCGACGGAACTGATCGGCCAGCGCATGGATGCATGGAGCGAAGGCTTCGAGGCGCAGTTCGGCCAGCGGCTGGAGTTCGGCATGGGCCTGCACGCGGGCCGCGCGGCGGTGGGCGAGGTGGGCTACCTGGAGACGACCACCTTCACCGCCATCGGCGAAGTGGTCAACACCGCGAGCCGGCTGCAGGACCACTCGAAGACCGCGGCCTCGCGCCTCGTGGTGTCGCTCTTCGCGGCCGAGCAGGCCGGCGTGGCGCACGCCATGGGCGAGGCCGAGGTGCTGAAGGTGCGGGGCCGCTCCGAGCCCCTGGCGGTGCTGTACGCGCCGCAGGTGACGGCGACAGCGACTGCGGCGACAACGGCCTCCCTCTAGCTGCCAGTTGGCGAAAGCGGTGCGCAAACGCACATCGCGAACCACGATGCGGTTTCACACTGCATCCGGTGGCAACGACGAATGTCCGCCGCCCACACAGTCAGCAAAGGGACTCGCATCATGAACACCAAGCAACGCATCGCCGCTCTCTCCGCCATTGCATTCGCCATGCTCGGCGCAGCGGGCGCGGTCCACGCCGAAACCTATGAGGGCGTGCAGCCCCTCACCGCTTCCGCCAGCCGCGGCGACGTGAAGGCCGAAGCCGTGGCCGCCACGCGCGAAGGCAACCGCTATTCGGACGCCGCCGCCGAAGGCGCCGTGGCCTTCAACTCCACGCTCGACCGCGCCACCGTGCGCGAGCAGGCCGTGGCCGCCGCCAACAACCCGCTGCAGAGCCTGGACCGCCGCGCCTTCTACCGCGACGAAGTGCCCGCGGCCTACAAGAAGCCCGGCGTCTCGTTCACGCGGCAGGCCAGCCTGCCGAGCGCGGCACGTCCCTGACGCACGGGCTCAGGGCCGCACGCCTTCCCAGGCGTTCTGCAGCAGCGCGCGGATTGCCGCGCGCTCCAGCGGGCGCGGGTTGGGGTACTGGTTCTTGAGCGCGTGCTCGCAGGCCAGGTCGAGATCGGACTCCTTCATGCCGATGTCGCGCAGCGCGACCGGCGCGCCGTTGTCGCGCGCCAGGTCGTACACGGCCTGCGCGGCGCTGCCGCTTCCCGCCAGCGCCTTGGAGATCTTCGCCATGGCCTCGGGCGCCGCCTCGGCGTTGTAGGCCAGCGCGTGAGGCAGCACGATGGTGTGGGTCTCAGCATGCGGCAGGTTGAAGCTGCCGCCCAGCGTGTGGCACAGCTTGTGGTGAAGCGCCATGCCGACATTGCCCAGCACCGTGCCGCACAGCCATGCGCCGTAGAGCGCGTCGCTGCGGGCGGCGGGGTCCTTGGGCGTGGCGCGGATGGCCGGCAGCGCGCGGCCCAGCGCGGCGATGCCCTCCTGCGCCATCAGGTCCATGATCGGGTTCGAATCGATCGCGTAGAGCCCTTCAGCCGCGTGCGCGATGGCGTTGATGCCGCTGGTCACGCTCATGCCTACGGGCAGGCCGAGCGAGAGCTCGGGGTCGTAGATCACGGTGCGCGGCAGCACGCGGGCGTCCTTGCCCGTCTTCTTCATGCCGGCTTCGGTGATGCCGTAGATCGGCGTCATCTCCGAGCCCGCATAAGTGGTCGGGATGGCAAGGATCGGCAGGCCCGAATCGAGCGCAATGGCCTTGCCCAGCCCGGTGGTGGAGCCGCCGCCGATGGCCACGGCGCAGTCGGCGCCGAGCTTGGCGGCCACCTCCCTCGCCTCGCGTGCGGTCTCGATGGGCACGTGCATCACGGCGCGGTCGAACACCCCCGCCGCATGCGCGCCGAGCATGTCGGCCACGCGCTCGGCCTGTGGGCGCTGCTCGGGCGTGGAGAGCACCAGGGCCCGGCGCGCGCCGAGCGCATCGATCTCGCGAGCCAGGTGCTGCAGCGAACCTGCGCCGAAAACCACCCGCTGGGGTGCGCTGGTGTAGATGAACGAGGGTGTGGTCATGGCTTGGTGCCCGTATCTCCGGTGTCTCCGGTATCTCCGATGTCTGCCTGGACGAATCCGTCCGCCCCCGGCCCGTGCCGGGCCACCACGATACGCCGGCTCGCCCGCCGTTCAATGGCGGAAAACGGAAAGGAGTTTTCCGCCAGCTGCAGACACCGGCCTCGCGCCCGCCTCAGGCCGGCGCGACTCGCACCGTGCAGGCCTGGCGGCTCTCGGCGATCGAGAAGCGCACCGGCAGGAAGCGCTCGATCACCGCGCAGTTGGTGCGCGTGTGCTCCGTCACCTCGCTGCAGGTGAAGGCGCATTCCTTCCTGCCCTGCCACGCCGCGAGCGCCAGCAGCAGCGCCAACTGGTCGGCCAGATGCGGTCCCACGGCCGCCTCGCTCTTCTGGAACGAGCGCAGCTCCTTCACCAGCCCATGCGCCACCTGCTCGGCGCTCAGCGACTTCTCGCCGAAGGCGGTGAACACCTCGGTCACGTGCTCGTAGGCCAGCGTCGCCAGCAGCGCATTGCCCGGGCCCTCGTTCTGGCGCACCGAGCCGAAGCGCAGCTGCTCGCCCGACCAGCCCATCGCGCCGCCCAGCGTTTCGAGCTCGCGCGTCGGCACATGGCGCGGAATGCCGGGCGCCAGGCATTCGGCGTAGTTCGACTGGTGCGCACCGCGCGCCAGCAGGTCGAAGGGCTGTAGCGCCCCGGCGGCCGGCACGATGGCTGCCTCGACCTCTCCACCGCCGGCCGGATAGAAGCCGCAGCGGCGCAGCGTCAGCTGCAGATCGGCACCCAGTCGGCGCACCAGCGGGGCAAACGCACGCTCCAGGAAATGGAACGGCGGCGCCATCGGGTTGTGCGTGCCGCCGCTCAGGTGCATGCGGCTCTGCGCACCGGCCAGCAGCAGCGGCGGCAGTACCGTCTGCAGCACCAGCATGCAGCTGCCCGCGCCCGAGATCGCGAAGCGATACTCGCCGGCGCGCACCGGGCCGGGCACGAAACGCAGCGACTGCGAACCGAGCTCGGCACCATCGACTTCCGCGCCGCTGATGGCAGCAGCCGCGTTCACGCAGGCGAGGTGCTGTCGCATCAGGCCCGGCTTGGCACGGCCGGCGCGGATCTTCTCGATGGCCATGGGTTGGCCCGTGACCATCGACAGCGCGAGGCTGGTGCGCAGGATCTGGCCGCCGCCCTCGCCCTGGGAGCCGTCGAGTTCAACCATGCGGGGCCTCCTCCTGCTTCTTCTGCTTCTTCTGCTTCTCGAAACGCAGCACGGTCTCGTAGAGGAAGGCATCGAGTCCTGCCTCCTCGGAGCGCGGCAGCGGCGTCACCGGCTCCGCCGTGTTGGCCGCCAGCTCGGATTCGATGAACGCATGGATGCCGCTCCAGCGCGGGCTGGTCGCGGCCTCGCCGGCGCGCATCTTCACTTCGAGCAGCGCGTTGATCTCGGCGATCAGCGCGGCGTCGCGCACCGGGTCCAGCGTGCGCTGCGCCAGTTCGGCGAAGCGCATCGGCGGCACGCCGGGCTGCGTGCGGATCCAGCGCGCGGCCAGCAGCGGACGCAGCACGTAGAGGTACTTCTTGTAGCGCACCTCATCGGCCTGCAGGTGCTCGCGGAAGTTCTTCTTCGCCATCGAGGCGTAGTGATGCCAGGCGCGTGCGTTGGAGAACACCGTCTCCGACAGTTCGCGAAAGCGCGGCATCGCCGTCGCGTCGTCGCGGTACACGACGGGCGAGCGCAGCCATTCGAGCAGCGTCGGGTTCGACTCCCGCATCAGACCCAGGGCCTTGCGCAGGTCCCAGCCGTTGATGTCGAGGTCGCCGCTGATCGGCACCTCGATCACGTCGCGGCACGGCATCACCGTGAGGTACCACGGCAGGCGGTTCACGTAGATGAAGCGCACGTCGTAGTCGCTGTCGGGCGAGGCGAAGCCCCAGCCGCGGCTGCCGGATTCGCAGGCGAAGAGCACGGTCACGTCGTGCTTCGCCTCGATCTCGCCCAGGGCCTCCATGATCTGCGCGCGCATGGCGGGCTCGATCGGGTGGGCGGAGCGCAGGAATTCTTCTTCGGTACTCATCTTCGGTTCTTCTTTCTTCTTTCTTCTTTCTTCTTTTCTCTCGTCAGGCCCGCATGACGGTCACCTTGCCGGCACTGTCGAGCTCGTAGACGTCCAGGTCGTTGGCCAGGAACGCATTTCCGCGGTAGAGCGCCTGCGTCTCGGCCATCAGCGCCGCCATGCCTTGCTCGTTATGGTGACGCGCGCTGAAGTGGGTGAGGATCAGGTTCGGCACTTCGACGGATTGCGCGAACTCGGCCAGCAATCGTGCGGAGCTGTGCATCGGACCCGGCCCGACCTTGTCGAGGGCATCTTGCGTGAAGGTGGCTTCGTGCACCAGCAACTGCACGCCCCGGCAGGCATCGCGCAGCAACGCGGGCTCTGCGTTGTCGCCGCCGACGAGCACGCTGGCCGTGTCGACCTGCGTCTCGGTGAAGTCGGCGCTGCGCAGCACCTTGCCATTGAAGGGCACGTTCTCACCGCTTTGCAATGCACGCCACGCGGGGCCGGGCGGAAGGCCGACCGCGCGCAGCGCGTCCGCCTTCAGCCGCACGCGCCGCGTCTCCACCTGAACACGGTACGCGTGGCTGGGCACACGATGCAGCAGCGCGTGGCGATCGATGCGCACGCCGGGCGCCTCGTACACCACATGCTGCGCATCGAGATCCACATGCTCGACTTCGTAGGGCAGATGCAGGTCCGTCAGCGTGCGCGTGGTCTCGAACCACTGCCACACCGGCAGCGGTGCGATCAGCTTCAGCGGCTTAGTGCGCTTGCCCATGCCCGCGCTCGCGAGCAGCCCCGGCAGCCCATAGCAATGGTCGCCGTGCACATGCGTGATGCAGACAGCCGCCAGGTCGTTCAGCGACAGCGGCGTTTGCAGCACGCGATGCTGCGTGCCTTCGCCGCAATCGACCAGGAACCAGTCGGCGCCGAGCACCGTCTGCACCGCGAGGCCGGAGACGTTGCGGTGGCGCGTGGGGGTGCCGGAAGAGGTCCCCAGGAAAGTCAGTTTCATCATCGTCGTCAAGGCCATCGCTCCCTGTTCATCAGCGCACTCTTCGCCGCATCCGCGGCAACGCGCTCCCAGGCAAAGTATCGGCGACCGCCTGCGGGGCGGGCCGTCATCAGTTCATGAAGCTTCGCGAGGTTGGATTCGCCGCCCCATCGCGCCATGGTCTGGATCGCCACGACGCGCAGGCTCCACCATTTGCTTTCAAGCGCGGCCTCGACTTCGGCCACTGCTCGTGCATTCGGCTTCGTTGCACCCAACGCGCGAAGACGATCTGTCTGCTCGCCCAGGAGGTTCGCACCCGGCCCCGTATTCCGCAGACGCTCCCGCCGCGCACGACGACATGCCAGGCATCGAACGGCTCGGCTATCGATATGTCCGTGCACGACCTCGTACCACCACTTCTGCTGCTTGGCCGTCCACAGCTCCTCAGCGCCGCAGTCGCGGCAGGTGAAGGGGCGGGCTACATAGAACGCAGGCAGCACGCCATAGGTGTTGTTGTATTGCTCGAGGACGGACCGATCCGCCGGCTCGCAGCCGAGCGCGAATCCGAAATCGGGTTGCGGCAGGCGGACATCTTTCTCGCGCAGATTCGCGGCCGACGCTGCGGCGCGCTCGAGGCGGCGCGCCTTGATCTCGGCGCGGCGCTGCTTGTTGCTCTTCTTCATCTCTCGGACCTTTCCAAAACGCGAGGTGCCGCGAAGGAGGGCCCGAGCCCTCCTCCCTACGACACCCCAGCCATGAGGCCGTGGACCGGCCTCGCTGTCATCCCTTCACGCATACGACCTGCTTGAGCGTGTAGACCACCTCCACCAGGTCCTTCTGTGCATCCATCACCGCGTCGATGTCCTTGTAGGCCATCGGGATCTCGTCGATCACGTCGGCGTCCTTTCGGCATTCCACGCCTTCGGTCGCGGCGATCTGGTCGGCCACCGTGTAGAGCTTCTTCGCCTTGGTACGGCTCATCTTTCGACCGGCGCCGTGGCTGCAGCTCATGAAGCTCTCGGGGTTGCCCTTTCCGCGCACGATATAGCTCTTGGCGCCCATGCTTCCGGGAATGATCCCCAGCTCGCCGGCCTTGGCGCTCACCGCGCCCTTGCGGGTCACGAGCACGTCTTCACCGAAATGCGTCTCGCGGCTCACGTAGTTGTGGTGACAGTTCACCGCTTCCACGTGCGCCTCGAAGGGCTTGGTGATGACCTTGCGCGCGGCCGCGACCACGCGCTGCATCATCACTTCGCGGTTCGCTCGCGCGAACTTCTGGGCCCAGCCCACCGCGCGCACGTAGTCGCCGAAGTACTTGGCGCCCTCTTCGAAGTACGCCAGGTCCTGGTCGGGCAGGTTGCGCTGGTGCTGCTCGGCATCCTTCTTCGCGAGTTCGATGAAGTGCGTGCCGATGGCGTTGCCCACGCCGCGCGAACCCGAGTGCAGCATGAACCACACCGAACCCGCCTCGTCCAGGCACACCTCGATGAAGTGGTTGCCCGTACCCAGCGTTCCCAGGTGCTTGTGGTTGTTGGTGTTCTTCAGGCGCGGGTAGTCCTCGCAGATCGCCTCGAACTCGTCCACCAGGCCGGCCCAGGCCACGTCGGTCTCGTTGGGAGGGGTCTCCCACGAGCCCTTGTCGCGGCCCATGCGCTTGGGGTTGGATCCGTGCGGCACGGCCTTCTCGATCGCCGAGCGCAGCGGCGCCAGGTTGTCGGGCAGGTCGTTGGCATGCAGCGTGGTCTTGCACGCCATCATTCCGCAGCCGATGTCCACGCCCACCGCGGCCGGGATGATGGCCTTGAAGGTCGGGATCACCGAGCCCACGGTCGCGCCGATTCCGTAGTGCACGTCGGGCATCGCCGCGATGTGCTTGAACACGATCGGCAGGCGCGCTGCGTTCTCGAGCTGCTTCTGCGCCTCGTCTTCCACGGGCACGCCGCGGGTCCACATCTTCACGGGAACGCCGTTGGCGACTTCGTGCAGGTTGTAGTTCTTGCTCTGTTCCATTTTTCTTTCTCTCTCTTTGGCTATCTATCTATTCATTCTTCACGAACGACTGGTGGACACGGCGGGATTCGAACCCGCATCAATACGGCGACCGCGGTGTTTCAATCCAGCGGCCCAGTCGACGATTGGAAACGCGCGCCAGTGACAGACCCGTCATCGGAGCCAGCACCTGCATCCTCAACCTTGCTCGTCGACCGACTTGCCCGCCGCATCCGGTGCTACCCGGACTGCCGGCAATATCAACATTTTTGGCAGTGGCGCTCCCTTCTGTGCCTGCGTGCCCGAAATAAAAGTGAGGTGACGAGTAACGACAGGTCGTTGACTGAGCTATCTGCCGAAGCAGACCGGGACTCGGACCCGGGACCTTCATGGCCAAGACCATGACGCTCTTACCTGTAGACCTGCCCGCATTCACCTCGAAACAAAAAACAGCGACAAGAGTCGGCGAAACGTCGTGCTCTGACCACTGAGCTACGGTCTTGCGACCGGCGGGAGTCGAACCCGCGACCACGAGATTAATAGTCTGTAGTTCCGCCAGCATTCGCTGCAAAAAACAGTGCGACAAGGATGGCAAGACATGCCCACCAGTGAACTGGTGTCGGGGCTCGACCCCCGGGCGTCCAGATGTAGTCCTGCCTGCATTCGCACTTCAACTTGGTGTCCCCGTCCGGCGACTAACGATCGATGTGAGGGAAACATGGTTGGATGTACTCACATCTGCATTCGCCGGACGACGACTTCAATCGATTCGTGGGAGGAGTACCGCGAGCCTGGCCCGCGGCACTCTCCTGTCGTTCAGATCGAGGTTTCCTCGATCACACCCACCCAGTGGTCGGCGCCCAGGCCACCCGCGGCATACACCGCCAGCAGCTTGAACACTTCGTCGCTGAAGCCGCCGATGTTCAGCACATCGTCGCGCTCCTGCGCCTGGGTGGTCGCATAAGGCTGGATGTCGATGCACACCATCCGCGCCTTCGGGTTGCGCTTCTTGAAAACCGCCCATTCCTGCATGGTTGCAGTACCGCGGCCGCGTGCAGGGTCTGCCCACGACTCGTTGTCCGACACCAGCACCACCAGATCGGCTTGCGCCTTCTCGCGGTTCAGCAACGCCAGCGGCGCGCTGCACGAGGTGCCGCCACCACCTACCGCCGCCAGCTTGGCCGCGTTGGTCATCACCGAATCGCGAGGATTCAGTTGCAGCGAAACCACCTTCGTTTCGAAGGGCAGCACGCGCGCATCGGCATTGCGGCGCAGCATGGCGGCAGCCACCAGCGCGGCCACGTCGATGCATCGCACCGTCGAGGTCGCCGAACCGCGGTGACCCGTCACTGGCGAGCTCATCGAGCCCGACACGTCCGGACACACCACCACGCGGCCCTCGAACTGCGGCACGTTGGCCAGCGCGAGTTCCATCGCGTCCTGCAGCGCTTCCTTCACCACATGCGGCACATCGGCACCGGCTGCCTTCCATGCGGCCATCAGCTGGTACGGCAATACACGGGCCTTGGCCACCGCCTGCGGATCGCGCAGCTTGGCGGCCACTGCTTCGGCAAGACCGGGCAGCGCGAATACACCGTGGCGGGCGAAGGTGTTCAGGTTCTGACGCACCATCTGCCACGAACCGCGCTGCGCGATCTGCGCCCACGCCTGCGTATCCAGCTCCAGTGCGGTCAGCATCTGGAACGGCACATCCGGAACCTCCTGCGCACGGTCACGCTTGAAGCGCTCGAAGGCCTGCGTCACCGGCGGCAGCGCCTCCAGCGCATACGGACGATCGATCAGCCATGCGAACCATGCGGCGCGCCAGGCTTCCGCGGGCTTGGGGTGAACCATCTTCACCACATCGGCCAGCGACGGCGTGTTGCCCACGGCGGCGTTCAGCAGCTGAGCCTCGGTCGCTTCGAGCAGCCATTGCTGCACCAGCTTCTTCGGACGCGTACCCAGCGACTTGCGGCCCACTGCGCCGGAGCGCAGCATCTGCACGAAGTTGCGCAGCATCTTGCCGTTGTCGACCACGCGGCCGAACACCTTGGCAAGCAGCGACACGTCGCGCACCGCCAGCGTTGCGGCCAGCAGCGCCGGCATGTCCTTCATGTGGCCTGCGCGGCGGGCATACACGGCCGTCTTCGCCACGAACACCGGATCGATCTCGCGAGCGAGGGCCAGCACGGCATCGAGCTGGTCCTGGGCCTGCGCGTAGAACGTGTTGTTCAGGCAGCCCGTGGCAGCGAGCTGCGCCAGGCGATGCTTGGGCGACAGCGCATAGGCGGCACCGCCGGCTTCGTTGCGGGCATCGGCAGCGGAAGGCAGGGCACCGCGCAGCGTCTGGAAGAGTTGAAGGTTGGCCATGTGACTTCTCCTTGTTCGATTCTTTTTGGTCGATTTTTTTCTTGAGTTGCGATCCTTATTGCAACGGGTGTGCCAGCGCTCGATCCGCCGACGATCCAATCTCACAAGCTATTGATTTGATTCGACTTTTTCTGGATCGACGCAGCCAACCGCTTCCGGCCGAACTTTTCTTCACGCCAATTTCCTATAATTTTGGATAGCCATTTATCCAAATGAAGAAGAAACCCATCGTCGTCATCGGCTTCCTCGGCACCCAGCTCGACGCCGGCCAGGGCGCCGGCCGCTGGAACAAGTGGCGCCCCACCGTCTCGCTCGCGCAGCACGAGGACATGGTCGTCTCGCGCATGGAGCTGCTCTACACGCCGCGGCACAAGGCGCTGGCCGATGTGGTGAAGGCCGACATCGCCACCGTCTCGCCCGAAACCACGGTCAACCTCGTACAGCTCGACCTTGCCGACCCCTGGGACTTCGGCGAGGTCTACACGCGCCTGTACGACTGGGCGCGCGGCTACAGCTTCGACACCGAGCGCGAGCAGTACTGGACGCACATCACCACCGGCACGCACGTCGCCCAGATCTGCATGTTCCTGCTGTCCGAATCGCGCGTGGTGCCCGGCGTGCTCGCGCAGACATCGCCGCCGAAGAAGCAGCGCGAGGGCGAGGCCGGCAAGTGCACGCTGATCGATCTCGACCTCTCGCGCTACGACGTGATCGCGCGGCGCTTCGACGCGGAGCAGCGTGACGCGGTCGCCTTCCTCAAGAGCGGCATCGCCACGCGCAACGCGCGATTCAACGCGCTGATCGACGAGATCGAGCGCGTGGCCGTGCGCTCGCGCGCGCCCATCCTGCTGGTGGGACCGACGGGCGCGGGCAAGTCCTTCCTGGCGCGGCGCATGTTCGAGCTGAAGCAGTCGCGCCACCAGATGACGGGCCCGTTCGTGGAAGTGAACTGCGCGACGCTGCGCGGCGACGGGGCTGCATCGACGCTCTTCGGCCACAAGAAGGGCTCCTTCACCGGCGCCGCCGCCGACCGCGCAGGCCTGCTGCGCACCGCGCACCAGGGCGTGCTCTTCCTCGACGAGATCGGCGAGCTCGGCCTCGACGAGCAGGCGATGCTGCTGAAGGCGATCGAGGAGAAGCGCTTCTTCCCCGTGGGCGCCGACAAGGAAGTGGAAAGCGACTTCCAGCTGATCGCCGGCACCAATCGCGACCTGCGCAGCGACGTGGCCCAGGGCCGCTTCCGCGAAGACCTGTTCGCGCGCATCAACCTCTGGACCTACGACCTGCCCGGCCTCGCGCAGCGGCCGGAGGACATCGAGCCCAACGTCGACCACCTGCTGGCCCTCCACGCCGCCGAGAACAACCGCGTGGTGCGTTTCAACGCCGAGGCACGCGCCGCGTACCTGCGCTTCGCGCAAAGCGGCGAGGCGATCTGGAGCGGCAACTTCCGCGATCTGTCGGCCAGCGTGACGCGGCTGGCCACGCTGGCCGACGGCGGGCGCATCCCGGTCGCGCTGGTGGAGGCCGAGATCGCACGGCTGCGCTGGCTGTGGAAGCACGCGGGCGCCGCACCGCCCACTGGCGAAGGCGTGGACCTCGATGCCCTGCTCGGCGAAGAACGCAGCGCAGCGCTCGACCTGTTCGATCGCCTGCAGCTCGAAGCGGTGGTGCGGGTCTGCCGTCAGTCGCGCAGCCTGTCGGACGCCGGACGCCAGCTCTTCCAGGCTTCGCGCGCGCAACGCAGCGTGGTGAACGACGCCGACCGGCTGCGCAAGTACCTCGCCAAGCATGGCCTGGAATGGGGCCGGATCGCGAACGCCTGAGCTATCCTCCGCCGCGATGGCCATCTCCGCATTCGCCGTGAAAGTCCCCGCAGCCGAGCCCCTGGTCGCAGACCTGCGGCATCGCTACGACGCGACGGCGGCACAGGGAGTGCCGGCGCACATCACGGTGCTCGTTCCCTTCATGGACCCCTCGCTGATCGGCGCCGACGTGCTGCAACGCGCGCAGCAGGCACTGGGCAGGACGCCGGCGTTCGACTTCACCCTGCGCGAGGTCGGACGCTTTCCCGAAACCGCCTACCTTGCGCCGGAACCGGCCGCGCCCTTCATCGAGATGACCCTGGCGCTGGCGAGAGCGTTTCCCGGCTTCCCGCCTTACGGCGGCGAGCACGAGGGCGTCATTCCGCACCTGACGGTGGCGCACGGCAGTGCGGCCGACGCGGACACGGCCGCCATCGAACTCCAGTCGCGCCTCGTCGCATCAGCCACCGTGCGCGCGGCATGCACGGAAGTCACGCTGATCGAGAACTCTTCGGGCAGCTGGCGCGACATGCACGTCTTCCAGTTGCCCCAAGCCCCCGAACGATCCATGCGCAACGTCCTCTTCATCTGCAGTCGCAACCAATGGCGCAGCCCGACGGCGGAGCAGCTCTGGCGCCGGCATCCGCTGGTCTGCGCGCGCTCGGCAGGCACCAGCCCGAATGCACGGCACAGGGTCTCCGTCGACGACATCGAATGGGCCGACGTGATCCTGGTGATGGAAGAGAAGCACAAGTCGCGGCTCGCGGCCGAGTTCTCGCGGATGCTGGCGCACAAGCCCGTCCACGTGCTCGACATTCCCGACGAATACAAATACATGGATCCCGAACTGATAGAAGAACTCCAACGCTCGGTCGGGTCCATCCTCGAAATCGATTGAACCCATGCCAGAAATCTACATAAGCACCGACGTCGAATCAGACGGCCCCATTCCCGGCCCGAACTCGATGCTCAGCTTCGGCTCGGCCGCCTACACGGCCGACAAGCAGCTCGTTTCCACCTTCAGCGCCAACCTGCATACGCTGCCCGGCGCGGAGCCCGACCCCAAGACCGCCGCGTGGTGGAAGACCCAACCCGAAGCCTGGGCCGCATGCCGCACTGACCTGCAGGAGCCGGCCCACGCCATGAAGAGCTACGTTAGCTGGCTCAAGGGCCTGCATGCGCGGCCGGTGTTCGTCGCGTATCCGGCGGGCTTCGACTTCCTCTTCGTCTACTGGTACCTGATGCGCTTCGCGGGCGAGAGTCCGTTCAGCCATTCGGCGCTCGACGTGAAGTCGTTCGCGATGGCGATGCTCAGGCTCGACTACCGCGACAGCACCAAGCGCGCGATGCCGCGCCGCTGGTTCGACGCCGGCCTGCCGCACTCGCACGTGGCGCTGGACGACGCCATCGAGCAAGGCGCGCTCTTCTGCAACATGCTCGCGGAAAACCGCGCGGCAGTCGCCGGCGGGAAGCCCGCATGAAGGGCGGCGCGGTGCGGCTCTGGCTCGGACGACTGGCGATGTGCACGCTGCCGTTCGTGCTCGGCGGCTGCGTGCAGTCGATGTTCTATTACCCCGACAACGTGCGCTACGAGACGCCCGATGCACTGGGCATGCGCTACGAGAGCGTGCAGTTCACCAGTGCCGACGGCACGCGCCTGAGCGGCTGGTTCCTGCCGGCGGAGAACCGCCAGAACCCGAAGGAAGCCAAGGGCACGGTGGTGCACTTCCACGGCAACGCGCAGAACATGAGCACGCACTGGCGCTTCGTGGCCTGGCTGCCCAAGCGCGACTACAACGTGTTCGTCTTCGACTACCGGGGCTACGGCCAGTCCGAAGGAAAGCCGGAGCCCAAGGGCGTGTTCGAGGACTCCAACGCCGCGCTGAACTACGTCCGCTCGCGCGGCGACATCGACCCCGAGCGGCTGTTCGTCTTCGGCCAGAGCCTGGGCGGCACGAACGCCATCGCGGTGATGGGCGCGGGCAACCGCGCGGGCGTGAAGGCGGCGGCCATCGAGTCGACCTTCTATTCCTATTCGTCGATCGCGAACGACAAGCTCAAGGGCGCCGGCCTGCTGGTGAGCGACGAGTACGCGGCATCGAGGTACGTTGCTGCCGTGTCGCCCATTCCGCTGCTGCTGATCCACGGCACGGCCGACCAGGTGATCCCGCTCGCGCATTCGAAGCGCCTGCTGGCCGATGCACGCGAGCCCAAGCGGCTAATAGAAGTGCCGGGCGCCGCGCACCTCGAGCCGATGACGGCGCTGCGCTACGGCGCCGCCTACCGCAAGGCGCTGACCGAGTTCTTCGAGTCGGCGCAGCATCCGATGCAGCAGTGACGACACAGCCATGAAGCATTTCGACGAAGCCGCCACCCGCGCGCCGCTGGGTTTCGATCGGCTGGTGCCCGCATTGCGCGCGGCCTTCGCGGCCGGAGCCCAGGTGCCGCCGCGCCATGTGCACGCCATCGAAGCCGACGGGAGCAAGGGCACCGTGCTCATCATGCCGGCCTGGAGCGACGCGGGCTTCCTGGGCATCAAGACCATCAACATCTTCCCCGGCAACGGCGCGCGGGGCCTGCCCGGCCTGCATGCGACCTATGTGCTGTACGACGCCCGCACCGGCGTGCCGCTGGCGATGATGGACGGCAACGAGATCACCGCGCGCCGCACGGCGGCGGCCTCGGCGCTGGGCGCGTCCTTCCTGGCGCGGCTGGATTCGCGCAGGCTGCTGGTTCTGGGCACCGGACGCATCGCGCGCATGCTGCCCGCGGCGCACGCGAGCGTGCGTCCCATCGACGAACTGTGGGTGTGGAACCATCGGCCGGAAGGCGCGGAGGCCCTGGCGGCGCAATGGCGCGCCGAGGGCTGGAACGCCCGGGCGGCCACCGACCTGGAAGCCGCCGTGCGGGAGGCCGACATCGTGAGCTGCGCCACGCTGGCCACCGCGCCCCTGGTGCGCGGCGAATGGCTGGCACCGGGCTCGCACCTGGACCTGATCGGCAGCTTCACCCCTGCCATGCGCGAGGCAGACGTGCACTGCTTCGCGGGCGCGCACGTCTGTATCGACACCGAAGAGGCGCTGCAGAAATCCGGCGACCTGCTCGACGCGATGGCTGCCGGCACGCTGCGTGCCGAGGATGTCCGGGGCACGCTCGCCACGCTATGCCGCCCGGAACAGCTCGGCCGCCCGAACGAGACCGCGCGCACGGTATTCAAGGCCGTCGGCAGCGCCCTGGAGGACCTGACCGCCGCCACGCTGGTGTGGCAGTCGAGCGACATCAACTAATCCTTATGGCCTAGTTTGAATCCCTCCGGAGCGGGTTTTCCTACATCTGGATACGTCGTGTAGCCAATAGCGCACAGGGCGCATCGCGCGTACCGTGGCACCTGACACCATCGACTCGGGGGGTCGCCACATGCTCAGCACCGAACACAAAGCCAACATCCTGCGCAAGGCCGGCTACGCCGTGCCGGCCCGGCCGGGCGATGCCGACAGCGCCTATCAGACGATCCAGTGCTGGCAGAAGGCCGTCGACACGCTCTACGTGACGTACGCCGCCAGCCGCGCCGCCAAGAGCCTGCGCGATGCGGAGGAGGCGCGGATGCTGGCCCTGCTGCAGCTTCGGTCGGCCAAGGCCTACGCCTGAGAACCCTTCGGGCGGGTCGTTCCTCAGGGCTTCTTCTGCTTTTCCGGCGCGTCGTTGCTGCCGCCGCGCGACAGCTGGCCCGCCTTCATCGCCTCGCGGTTCGCCGCACGGCGCTTGGCCGCGGCGGCTCGGCGTTCCTCCCTCGACAGCTTTGGCGCCGTGGTCGCGCGAACTTCGCCTTCCTGCATCTGCGGGCCCCGTGCGGCGGCGGCGCCGTCAACGCGACGTTCCTTGCGCGCCTCGGCGCGCTCCGCCCTGGTGGTAGGCGCCGTGGGCCGCGCCTTTCCTTGTGCGGGGTCCGCTTCGCCGGAAGACTGCGCGGACGCCACCGACACGACCATCATCTGAGCCAGGGCAAAGCAAACCGGCACGAGCATTTTTTTCATTGCGACGACCTTTCAGGACGAGTGAAGAAACTCGGCGGGCATTGTGGTCAGGGACAGGGCGCACTGTCCACTCCGGCAGGCGGGTTGCCGGCACGCCCTCCGCCTGCCTGCCGGCGATCGCGCAGATAGGCCAGCACCAGCCTGACAAGTTCGCTCCTGAGCACGGACGAGCCCAGGTCGCCACGGCGCGCCGCCGCATGGACGACCCCTTCGACCGCCGAAGACAGCATGCGAGCGGCCGCCTCGTCTTCAGTGCCGTCGTCGCCTTCGCCGGTGGTCGTGCCCGATGCGACCAGCGCCCGGTAGCGACGCTGGTATTCCGCCTCGAACTCGGGATAGCTGGAGCGCGCGGCAAGCGGCACTTCGTCGACCAGCACGCGGTGCAGCGCCTGGTCGACCGAGTGGGCGGCGATGACGCCATCGACGAAGCGCTCCACCCGCCGGTCGAGCGCGACGGCTTCGCCGCCTTCATCTTCTTCTTTCTCTTGCGGACCCGACAGCGCCGCGAGCACCTCGTGGAGATGACGCTCCCGGATCGCCTCGGCAATGGCCAGCTTGTCCGGGAAGTACTGGTAGAGCGAGCCGACGCTGACGCCGGCGACCGCCGCGATCTCGTTGGTGGTGAAGCGGGCCCATCCGCGGCGCGCCAGAACGCGAGTTGCGGCCTCGAGGATCACGTCCACCGTGACGCGCGAACGCTGCTGCCGGGGCGCTTTGCGCATGGTCCTGCGCTGTGGGGGAATGCGAGTACCCAAGTTCGAGGCTCCACTCAAGAATAGGACGGCACGCAAGGCGTGCGTTCAACCGCTCAAGGGGAGATTGTGATGAGTACGCAGACGCTTCTGGCCTCGCTGTTTCGCTACAAGGCCTGGGCCGACGAAGGATTGCTGGCAGGCCTGGCCGAGCTTGCTTCCACGGGGCCGGCCGACGAATACCGCACGGCGGCGCGCGTATTCAACCACGCGTGCATCGTCGATCGCATCTTCGTCGCGAACCTGCAGCGCATGGCGCACGGCCACACCGCGACGGGTGCGCCAGAGCCACCGCCGCTGCAAGCGCTGGCAGAGGCCGTGCGAGAAACCGACCGCTGGTACATCGACTACATCGCGCGCCTGGACCCACAGGCGCTGGCGGAGAACATCGATTTCACGTTCACCGATGGAGCGCCGGGCCGGATGTCGCGCGAGGAAATGCTGGCCCACGTGGCGACCCACGCGGGCTATCACCGCGGAGAAATCGGCCGGTTCCTGACCCGGCTCACGGGCTCGTCGCCGCCCGACACCTTCACCGGCTTCCTGCATCAAGCCGAGCCCGGGCGCCGCGCACGCAACGCGTAGCGGCGGCGTCCTCGGGCAACGGCCAGCCGGCTTACTTGCCCTGCGCCGACTGCAGCACGGGGTTCTGCATGGTCGAGACGACCTTGCTGTTGACGCGCGAGCCGCTGGTCACGTTTTGATCAGGCGCCGCGGCGGTGGCCATGGCTTCCTGGTAGACCTGCGCCGGATCCCGGCTGGAGGTGAACGGGTCCGCGCCACGCGAGCCGCGCGTCACGTTCTGGTTGGGCGCATGGGCCGTTTCGACGGCCTGCTTGTACACGGCTTCGGCATCGGCCGTGGAGGTGAACGGATCGGCGCCGCGCGAACCGCGCGTGACGTTCTGGTCCTTGGCGTGGGCGGCGGCAATGGCTTCGGCTTCGACGGCTTCGCGGGTGCGCTGCTGGGCGTTGGCGGAAGCGAGGGAGAGCACGGCGAGTGCTGCGGCAAGGGCGAGTCGGGAGGTCTTCATGATGATTCGGGTCTTTTCTGTGAGTGGTCGGTCCGATGAGGCTTCCCCGGGAATGCGGGAAAACCCTGAACGAGGCTATTCAGGGCAAAAGGCAGATCGATGACGCCCCCGCCGCGCGGCCCGGCTCTTCGAGGCGTCGTGCAACCTCTGCGAACTTCTGTTAGCCCGAACGGCTTGGACTGCCCTGCCGACGCGCTTCGCGCTTGCGCACTGCGCGAGCGCGACGATCATCTGAAGACCATCGCATCGCACCGGGCCGCGGTCACAGCCGGCTGCTACCCGCTGCGCCCCGCCCCTTCGAATAATCCGGCGACGGCCCGCGCGCTCCCGTGCAGGGCCGTGTTCCAACCCATTCGAAGGAGACAAGAGACATGGCGCGCAAGATCCTGATGCTGTGCGGCGACTACGCCGAAGACTACGAAACCATGGTGCCCTTCCAGACCCTGCTGGCCGTGGGCCACACGGTCCATGCGGTGGCGCCGGACAAGAAGGCCGGCGACTGGGTCCACACCGCCATCCACGACTTCGAGGGCGCGCAGACCTACAGCGAGAAGCCGGGCCACCGCTTCACGCTGAACGCCAGCTTCGCCGACGTGCGCGGCGAGGCGTACGACGCGCTCGTCATCCCCGGCGGCCGCGCACCCGAGTACCTGCGCATGAACAGCCGCGTGGTGGAGATCGCGCGGCACTTCCTGGCCGCCGACAAGCCGCTGGCCGCCGTGTGCCATGGCGCGCAGCTGCTCGCGGCCACCGGCCTGCTCAAGGGCCGCAAGGTGTCGGCCTATCCGGCCTGCCAGGTGGAAGTGGAACTCGCGGGCGCCGAGTACATGGGAATCCCGGTCGACCAGGCCGTGACCGACCGCAACCTGGTCACCGCGCCCGCATGGCCGGCGCATCCGGCATGGCTCGCGCAGTTCCTCGCGGTGCTGGGCACGCGCATCGAGCATTGACCTTCGGATGGACGGGCGGCGCTACAGTGCGGCGTCGCCCACCTTCCTTCAAGCAAAGGAGACAGCCACCATGTGCGAAGTCTTCATCAGTGCCGATCCGCAGAGCTACGACGCGCGCACGCGCTCGGTGCGGCTGCACGGCGTGGTCACCAGCATCCGGCTGGAGAACCTGTTCTGGCAGGTGCTGGAGGAAATCGCGCGACGCGACGGCATGGTCGTGGTGCAGCTCATCGAGCGGCTCTACGACGAGCTGGTGGCCGCGCGCGGCGAGGTCGGCAACTTCGCCTCGTTCCTGCGGGTGAGCGCCCTGCGCTACGAGGCGCTGCTGGCGCAGGGGCGGATTCCGGCGGACAACTCGGTGGCGATCCGCTCGCTCGACGCGAAGGCGGTGCTGCACGAGCTGCCCGAGGGCTGGAGCAGCCCTCTGCCCGAGCAGGCCCGCGTGCACACGCTGCACGTGGCAGCGCGGCGGCAGGCTTAGCCGGTTCGATCAGTCGAGCGAAACGTTCGCCTTGCGGATCACGTCGGTGAACCGCTTGGTCTCGCTCGCCACGAACTCGTCGAACTGAGGGCGCGTGGTCGGGAAGGGCTCGTAGCCGAAGCTCTTGAACTTCTCGAGCACGTCGGGCTCGGCCAGCCCCTTCTCGATGTCGCGCTTGATCTTCTCGGTGACCGAGGCGGGCAGTCCCTTGGGCACGGCGATGGCGTTCCAGCCGATGACCTCGAAGCCCTTCGGGCCGCCCGATTCGCCGACCGTCGGCACGTCGGGGAAGGCGGCCACGCGCTGCGGCGCCGCGGCCGCCAGGAAGCGCAGCTTGTTCGCGCGCTGCAGCGGGCCGGCGGTGGCGCTGCTGCCCAGCGCGAAGGCCAGCTCGCCCGTCGCCACCGAGGTGTACAGCTGCGTGGTTTCCTTGTAGACGATGTGCTCCATCTGCGTGCCGGTGGCCGACTCGAAGAGCTCCGAGCCCAGGTGCACCGGGTTGCCCACCGACCACGAGCCGTAGTCCAGCTTGCCCGGATTCGCCTTGGCGTCGGCGATCAGATCGCCGATGGTCTTGTACTTGCTGTTGGTGGCGACCGTGAAGAAGAAGTAGGTCTTGAACAGCGGCAGCAGCGCGTCGAAGTCCTTGTTCGTGTCGTAGGGCAGCTTCTTGAAGAGCGCCGGGTATGCGGCGAGGTGCACGTTGTCGAGCACGATGATGTCGTGACCGTCCTTCGCGCCGCGCTTGAAGGCATCGATGGCAATGAAGCCGTTGCCGCCGGGACGGTTCTCGACCACCACGGGCTGTCCCCAGGCGCGCGAGAGCTTGTCCGCCACCAGGCGCGCCACGCCGTCGGGGCCGCCGCCCACGGGGAACGGCGTGATGATCCGCACGGGTTTGTTGGGAAAGGCCTGCTGCGCGGGAGCGGCTGCGGGCAGCAGCGCCGCGGCGGCCAGTGCGAGCGCGGCAATGCCGGCGCCACGGCGCGTTGTCTTCGTCGACGTGTGGTTCATCCTCTGATCCTTCTTTCTCTCTGTCCTCTTGGGTTGAAAAAATGCCATCGGGCCGCTGTTGCCGCGGCTGCCGATGGCTTGTCTTCTTGCTTCTCTGGTTGTTCTTCGTTTCGCCGCGGTCCGGTCGTCAGACGCGTTCGAGGATCACCGCGATGCCCTGCCCCACGCCGATGCACATCGTGCAAAGCGCGTAGCGGCCGCCGCCCTTGTGCAGCTGGTTCACCGCGGTGGTGGCCAGGCGCGCGCCGCTGGCGCCCAGCGGATGGCCCAGCGCGATGGCGCCGCCGTTGATGTTGACGCGCGCGTCGTCGTCCTTCAGGCCCAGCAGGCGCAGCACGGCGAGGCCCTGCGCGGCGAAGGCTTCGTTGAGTTCGATCACGTCGATCTGGTCGAGCTTCAGGCCGGTGAGCGCCAGCACCTTCTGCGTGGCGGGCGCGGGGCCGATGCCCATCACGCGCGGTGCGACGCCGGCGGTGGCCATGCCGACCACGCGTGCGCGCGGCGTGAGGCCGTGCTTTGCAGCGCTGGCTTCGTCGGCCAGCAGCAGCGCGCAGGCGCCGTCGTTCACGCCGCTGGCATTGCCGGCAGTGACGGTGCCGTCGGGGCGCACCACGCCCTTGAGCTTGGCCAGCGATTCGAGGCTGGTTTCGCGCGGATGCTCGTCCTTGTTGACGGTGATCGCGTCGCCCTTCTTCTGCGGCACGGTCACGGGCACGATCTCGGCGTCGAAGAAGCCCGACTTCTGCGAGGCCACGGCGCGCAGCTGCGAGTTGAGCGCCATCAGGTCTTGCGCCTCGCGCTCGATCTTGTAGTCGGTGGCCACGTTCTCGGCCGTCTCGGGCATGGAGTCGACGCCGTACTGCGCCTTCATGAGCTTGTTGACGAAGCGCCAGCCGATGGTGGTGTCGTACACCGCGTTGTTGCGGCTGAAGGCGCTCTCGGCCTTGGGCATGACGAAGGGCGCGCGGCTCATGCTCTCGACGCCGCCGGCGATCATCAAGCCCGCTTCGCCGGCGCGGATGGCGCGCGCGGCGGTGCCCACGGCATCGAGGCCCGAGCCGCACAGGCGGTTGATGGTGGCGCCGCCGAGTTCGAGCGGCAGGCCCGCCAGCAGCGCGGACATGCGCGCGACGTTGCGGTTGTCCTCGCCGGCCTGGTTGGCGCAGCCGTAGAGCACGTCGCTCACGGCCTGCCAGTCGACGTTCCTGTTGCGCTCCATCAGCGCCTTCAGCGGCACCGCGCCGAGGTCGTCGGCGCGCACGCTGCTGAGCGAGCCGCCGTAGCGGCCGAAGGGAGTGCGAACGGCGTCGCAGATGAAGGCTTGGTTGGTCATGTCTGTCTCTCTTTGATGGCTTGGAAGGGGGTCAGGCTGCGATCGGGAGTCCGACGAGCTTCTCGAGTTCTTCGCGGCTCAGGCCGTCGACGAGGTCGACGAGCTTCAGGCCCTGCGACGTGCATTCGAGCGTGGCGAGGTCGGAGTACACGCGCTTGACGCAGCCGATGCCAGTCAGCGGGTAGGTGCATTCCTTCACCAGCTTGCTCACGCCCTGCTTGGTGAGCAGGTCCATCATCACCCAGGTCTGCTTGGCGCCGATGGCGAGGTCCATCGCGCCGCCGACGGCGGGAATCGCGTCCTTCTCGCCGGTGTGCCAGTTGGCGAGGTCGCCGGTGGCCGACACCTGGAACGCGCCGAGCACGCAGATGTCGAGGTGGCCGCCGCGCATCATCGCGAAGCTGTCGGAGTGATGGAAGAAGGAGCCGCCCGGCAGCAGCGTGACGGGCTGCTTGCCGGCGTTGATGAGGTCGTAGTCTTCTTCGCCGGCCTCGGGCGCAGGGCCCATGCCGAGGATGCCGTTCTCGCTCTGCAGGATGACCTCGCGGCCCTTGGGCAGGTGGTTGGCCACCAGCGTGGGCTGGCCGATGCCGAGGTTGACGACGGCACCGTCGAAGATGTCCTGCGCCACGCGGGCAGCGAGCTGGTCCTTGGTGCGGCGTGTGTAGTTCGTGCTCATGGTCATGCTGCCTTCTTGAAGCCGCCGGCCTGGGTGGCCACGCGTTCGATGCGCACCACCTGGTGCACGAAGATGCCGGGGGTGACGATGGTCTCAGGGTCGAGGGTGCCGAGCTCGGCGATGTCGTGCACGGTGGCGATGGTCTTCTTCGCGGCCATGGCCATCACCGGGCCGAAGTTGCGCGCCGCCTTGCGGTAGACCAGGTTGCCCCAGCGGTCGCCGCGCTCGGCCTTGATGAGCGCCACGTCGCCGTGGATGGGGTACTCGAGCACGTACTGCTTGCCGTCGATCTCGCGGGTCTCGCGGTTGCCGGCCAGCTGCGTGCCGTAGCCCGTGGGGCAGAAGAAGGCACCGATGCCGGCGCCCGCGGCGCGGATGCGCTCGGCCAGGTTGCCCTGGGGCACGAGCTCGAGCTCGATCTTGCCGCTGCGGTAGAGCCCGTCGAACACCTGGCTGTCGGCCTGGCGCGGGAAGCTGCAGATGATCTTGCGCACGCGCCCGGCCTTCAGCAGCGCCGCGAGGCCGGTCTCGCCGTTGCCCGCGTTGTTGTTGACGACCGTGAGGTCCTTGGCGCCCTGCTCGACGAGGCCGTCGATGAGCTCGTTGGGAATGCCGGCGGTGCCGAAACCGCCGATGAGAACCGTGGCGCCGTCGGGGATGCCAGCGAGGGCATCGGCGACCGAGCGCGCGATCTTGTTGATCATGAAGCCTGTCTCCGGAAGTGAGGAAAGGGAACGAAGAAACGAATCCGCCTGAACGCGCCGACCGATTCTGCGAACCGCCGATTTGTTCGTCTAAAGAACATTTGTTCGTATAATGAATTCTAGAGAGGAAGACGAACCATGGCAACCCACGCGTCACAACCCGAGACACCGGCCCCCGGCGACAGCTACGTGCAGTCCTTCGCGCGCGGGCTGCAGGTGATCCGCTCTTTCAGCGCCAATGCGCCGCACCAGACGCTCAGCGAGGTGGCCGCCGGCAGCGGGCTGACGCGCGCGGGCGCACGGCGCATCCTGCTCACGCTGCAGACGCTGGGCTACGTGGTGACCGACGGCAAGCTCTTCACGCTCACGCCGCGCATCCTCGACCTGGGCTTCGCGTATCTCTCGTCGATGCCGATCTGGAACCGCGCCGAGCCGGTGATGGAGGCGCTGGTGCAGCAGGTGCAGGAGTCGTGCTCCGCCGCCGTGCTCGATGCCACCGACATCGTCTACGTGCTGCGCGTGCCGACCAAGAAGATCATGCACATCAACCTGGGCGTGGGCTCGCGCCTGCCGGCCTACTGCACGTCGCTGGGCCGGCTGCTGCTGGCGGACCTCGACGACGACGAGGTGCGCGCACGGCTCGAAGCCTCGAACATCGAGGCGCTGACCAGGCACACCATCACCGACATCGACGCGCTCATGGCCAAGGTCGCGCAGGCGCGCAAGCAGCAGTGGTGCCTGGTGAACCAGGAGCTCGAGGAAGGCCTGATCTCGGTGGCAGCACCCGTGGTCGACCGGCAGGGCCGCATGGTGGCGGCGCTCAACATCAGCGGCCAGGCGAACCGCACCAGCGCGAAGGCGATGCAGGAGACCATGCTGCCCGCGCTACGCGAAGCGGCGGACCGGGTCTCGCGGATGCTCTGATCACGGCCGATCCGCACTGAAAAAAAACGAAAGACGAAAAGCGAAAGCCGAAAGGACATTCACGGACAGGTCACATCGACTTCCTAGATTGCACCCCTCACAACACAACATCGGAGGGTCCCAGTCATGTCCAGTCGCTTCATCTCGCTCAGCCTGCCGCACCATATTGCAATCGCGGCCGTTGCATCCGCAGTCCTCGCCGCATGCGGGGGCGGCGGCAACGGAAACGGCATCGTCCTTCCGCCCGTGGCGGGCACGCCCGCTCCTTCGCCAGCTCCGGCGCCCGCGCCTGCTCCCGCTCCCCAGCCGTCGCCCGATCCTTCCGCGGGCCTGCCGCACAAGCTCACCGGCTGGGCCTCGCTGCCCGCCACGTTCCGCCAGCCCGGGCCGACCACGGGCCAGTTCATCACCGCCGCGCTCGGCGTGACGCCGCCCTTCGTCGACGGCCAGCCCCTGCCCGGCTTCTCGGCGCTGCTGAAGAACGACGACGGCACCTGGACCGCCATGCCCGACAACGGCTACGGCAGCAAGAGCAACTCCGGCGACTTCGTGGTCGGCTTCTACAACGTGAGCATCGATTTCCGCACCACGTCGAACGGCACGACGGTGCCCGGCACCGTGAAGGTCAACAGCCATGTCGCCTTCAACGATGCGAAGGGTTTCCTGAAGGACGGCAAGGGCGTGGACCTGAAGATCACCGCCGACTTCGCCAACTACCAGACGGTCTCGGGCAACAACCTCGTCGACAGCGGCAAGCCCGTGGACACGCGCATCGTCAGCGGCCGGCTGCTGACGGGCTTCGATCTCGACGTCGAATCGATCGCCCGCGCGAAGGACGGCACGTATTTCGTGGGCGAGGAGTTCGGCCCCTACATCCTCCACTTCGACAAGGACGGCACGCTGATGAGCGACCCGGTGCCGCATCCCTTCCTGCGCAGCCCGTCCAACCCGCTGGTGATGAACGAGGGCGCCACCGCGACTTCGCTCTCCAGCCGCGGCTTCGAGAGCCTGGCCTTCAACGGCGACAAGACCCGCCTCTACGCGGTGCCCGAGGCGGCGCCTTCGCTGGCCTCGCTGCGTCCGGTGGCCGACGACGAGCGCTACCTGAACTTCTTCGAGTTCGATCCCGCCTCGATGCTCTACACCGGCAAGAGCCCGGTCTACAGGAAGGACGGCCCAGCCAAGGACAACCAGATCGTCATCGGCGACATGACCAACATCGGCGGCAACAGGTTCGTGCTGATCGAGCGCGACAGCCTCTACGGCTCCAAAGCCGTGGTCAAGCGCCTCTACATGGTCGACCTCGACGTGAAGGACGCCGACGGCGTGCTCAGGAAGACGCTGCTGGTCGACCTGCTGAACATCTCCGACCCGGACGACATCGGCGGCCCGCTGGCCAACGTCGCGAACGGCAAGTTCAGCATGCCCTTCGACTCGATCGAGAGCGTCGAGGTGGTGGACGACTACACGCTCGCCGTCGCGATCGACACCAACTATCCGACGGAAGATGGCCGCGTGCCCGGCAGGCCGGACGACACCGAGGTCGTCACGATCCGCTTCGAGCAGCCGCTCTTCAAGCGCGGCACGCCGAAGACCTGACGAGCCCGGAAGGCATCAGCCTTCCGAGTGGATCCCCTTCATGATGATCACGCCGCCCAGGCGCGTGGTGTCGGCGCGCATGCGCTTGGCCAGCGTGTCGGGCGAGCCGGGCTGGGCCTGCCAGCCGGTCTTCAGCAGCGCCTGGCTCACGTCGGGCGAGCTGATGACTTCGACCAGCGCCGCATTGAGCTTGGCGATGGCCGCCGGTTTCATGCTCGCAGGCGCAGCCAGCGCGGTCCAGATCTCGAGGTCGGCGCCGCGCACGTCGGCGTCGCGGATGGTGGGCAACTCGCCCGCCAGCGGGCTGCGCTCGGGCGAGGTCACGCCGATGGCCTTGATCTTTCCCGACTTGATGTGCGGCAGCGCGAGGCCCGGCGGCAGCAGCGCCAGTTGAATCTCGTTGGCCAGCAGGCCAGCGATGACCTGCGGATTGCCGGTGTAGGGCTTGTGCTGTGCGGTGATGGCCGCGCGGCTCTTGATGAGCTCCATGCCCAGGTGGCCCACGGTGCCCACGCCCGGCGTGCCGTACTTGGCGCCGCTGCCGAGGTTGCGCACCCACAGCAGCTGCTCGGCCGAGGTCTTGCCCGCGGCGCTGCCCGACACGGCCAGCACCAGCGGCGCGGTGCCGATCAGGCCGACCGGCGCGAAGTCCTTCTCCGGGTCGAAGGGCAGCGACGGATTGAGCAGCTTCGCGATCGTCAGGTTGCCGTTGATGAGCGCGCCGATGGTGTGGTCGTCGGTGGCCTTCGCCACCTGGTCGGCCACGGTGTTGCCGCTGGCGCCGGGCTTGTTCTCGACGACCACCGGCTGGCGCAGGATCTTCGACAGCGGCTCCGCGATGGCGCGCGCCGCGAGGTCGGGCGATGCGCCTGCGGGAAAGCCCACGAGGATGTGGACGGGCTTGGTCGGCCAGGCCGCGTCGGCGGTGCCGCTGTTGCGTTGCTGCTGGGCCCACGAAGTCTTCGCAAGCAGCGAAGCGGCAATGGCTGCCGCGCCGCCTTCGAGCAGGCGGCGTTTGGTGATCGTCAAGATGACTCCAGAGAGTGAAGAGAACGGGAACTGATTACATTGTGTTTACACAACGTTACAGGACGACGATGCTTTTCGCAAGTCCGAAGTGCCTTCCCGTCAGGGTCTCTGGTGTAGGAAAGTAGTATTTCCGACCGATGTTTCCAGCAGTTTTCGCTGCGTGGGGAACAGCGACCAGCCCCAGCGCTGCTGCGCGAATCCCCACAGCCCCTGCTTGAAGAACAGCGTGACGAGAATCGCGAGCAGCCCCAGCCCCAGCAGGTACCAGGTGCCGTAGTCGCTCAGGAATTTGTTCAGCGCCCAGAAGATGAGCGCGCCCACCAGCGGCCCCTCGATGCGCCCGATGCCGCCGATGACCACCATGAAGATGGCGAAGGCCGTCCAGTTGACGCTGAACGCCGCGTCGGGACTGATGCGCAGGTTGCCCACGAAGTACAGCGCCCCCGCGAGCCCCGCGCCGAAGGCCGCGACCACGTACACCGCGAGCTTCATGCGCGCCACCGGAATGCCCTGCGACTCGGCGGCCACCTCGTTGTCGCGTATCGCCAGCAGTGCCAGGCCGCGCTTGCTGCGAAGGAACAAATACACCAGCACGATAGCCGCGACCACGCAGGCCAGCGCCATCCAGTAGGTGGTGCTCTCGCGCGTCGCCTTGTCGATGCCGCGCAGCGCGGTCAGCGTGGTGCCCGAGCCGCCGCCCACCACAGACGCGTTGGCGAAGCTCAGCCTGAACACCTCCGCGATGACCCAGGTGCCGATGGCGAAGTAGCCGCCCGACAGCCGGAACGCGACGAAGGACACCGGCACCGCCACCAGCCCCGCGGCCAGCGCGCCCAGCGGTATCGCCACGAAGGGATTCACGCCCGCGAAGTTGCCGAGCATCAGCATCACGTAGCCGCCGAAGCCGAAGAAGGCCTGCTGCCCGATGCTCACCATGCCGCCGTAGCCGGCGAGCAGGTTCCACATCATCGCGAAGATGAAGTAGCAGGCGATCTCGACGAACTCGCGCATCCAGCTCGACTCGCCCCAGAACGACAGGCTCGCCGCGACGAGAACGATGGCGATGCCGGCGAACAGCGCCGCGCGGCTCGCGGCCGTCGCGCGTTCGACCACGACGATGGAAGGAGGCATGTTGGTCATCCGCGCGTCCTTGGAAAAAGCCCCTGCGGCCGCAGCACCAGCACGGCGAGGAACACGATGTGCCCGAACCAGATGCCCCAGCCCGGGTCCAGCCTGAAGCCGATCTGTTGCGTGACCCCGAGGATCATCGCGCCCGCCAGCGTGCCCCAGAAGGAGCCCATGCCGCCGATGATCACCGCCTCGAAGGCGAAGAGCAGCAGCAGCGGCCCGTCCGAAGGCGACACCGTCGTGCGCATGCCCTGCAGCGCGCCGGCGATGGCGATCAGCACGAAGGCGATGGCAGTCGCAAGCGCGTAGACCTTCTTCGCGTTAAGCCCCATGAGTTCGGCGATCTCGCGGTCGTCCGACACCGCGCGAAACGACCGCCCCAGCGCCGTGCGCGCGAAGAGCCACTGCAGCGCGCCCGTCGCAGCGAGCGCGACGGCCAGCACGACCAGCGGCAGCACGCCCACCGACATCGCGTCGCCCAGCGCGATGCCCTGCGTGCTGAGCCCGCCCGTCTCGATGGCGCGCGGATCGGCCGAGAACAGCTCGAGCAGCAGGTTCTGGATCACGATCGACAGGCCGAAGGTCACGACCAGCGAGGGCAGCGGGTCCTTGCCGAGCGTGCCATTGAGCACGAAGCGCTGCAGCACGTAGCCGAAGCCGAAGGCCACCGGCAGCACCGCAAGCGCCACCAGCCACGGCGCTTCGCCGCCCGTGAGCGACATGCCCGCGATCACCGCGAACGCGCCGAGGATGATGAAGTCGCCCTGCGCGGTATTGGTCAGCCGCATCACGCCGAACATCAGCGACTGGCCCAGCGCGAAGAGCGTGTAGAGGCCGCCGAGCAGCAGGCCCTGGACGAGGGTCTCAAGCATGGGCCGCCTCCGCGATGCCAAAGTAGGCCTGCGAGATCTGCTCGCGCGTGAGCTCGGCCGAGCGCCCTTCGAGCGACACGCGGCCCTCCTGGAAGCAGTAGACGCGCTGCGAAACCTGCCGCGCCATCGTCACGTCCTGCTCGACGATGACCACCGTCATGCCCTCCGACGTGATTGCCGGCATGGCGGCGTAGATCTCCCGGATGACGATGGGCGCGAGCCCCAGCGAGAGCTCGTCGCACAGCAGCACCTCGGGGTTGCTCATGAGCGCGCGGCCGAGCGCGACCATCTGCTGCTGCCCGCCGGAGAGCGAGGTGCCCGGCTGGCCGCGCTTCTCGGCGAGGATGGGAAAGAGCGCGTACAGCCGCTGCAGGTTCCAGGGGCCCTTGCGCGACGGCGTGGCGCCCATCAGCAGGTTCTCCTCGACGCTGAGGCTCGGAAAGAGCCGGCGGCCCTCGGGCACCATGGCGAGCCCGCGGCGCACGATGTCGCCCGGCGGCAGTCCGCCGACAGACTCGCCCTTGAAGCGGATCGCGTCGAGCGGCGCGCGCACCAGGCCGGTGAGGCTCTTGAGGAAGGTCGACTTGCCCGCGCCGTTGGCGCCAATGATGGCCACCAGTTCGCCGCGCTCCAGGGAGAAGTCGATGCCGAAGAGGGCCTGGGCGTCGCCGTAGAAGGCCTTGAGGGCGTGGGTGGAGAGCAGGGTGTTCATGGTGTTTGCTCCCTCCCCCTCTGGGGGAGGGTTGGGGTGGGGGCAAGCGGCGTCGGAATGGCAGCGCCGTCGTGGCCCCATCCCGACCTTCCCCCAGAGGGGGAAGGAGCAATGCGAAGACGATGCGGGCTCATGCTTCCATCCCCATGTAGACCCGCCTCACCTCCGGATCGCCCATCACCGCCCGCGGCGCCCCCTCCGCCAGCTTCTGCCCGAAGTTGATGACGAACAGCCGGTCCGCCAGCGACAGGAGCGCATGCACCACGTGCTCGATCCAGATCATCGTCATGCCGCGCGCCTTGATGCGCTTGAGTTCGCCGACCAGCACCGCGGCCTCTGGCTCCGTGAGGCCGCCCGCGATCTCGTCGAGCAGCAGCAGCTTGGGCCGCGTCGCCAGCGCGCGCGCCAGCTCCAGCCGCTTGCGGTCGAGCAGCGTGAGGCCGCCTGCAGGCTTGTTGGCATGCGCCATCAGGCCCGTCTGTTCCAGCACCTCCTGCGCGGTGTGCCAGCCGTCCCGCTCGGTCTGCTGCCCGCCGAAGCAGGCGGCCGTCACGAGGTTTTCGAACACGCTCATGTTCCCGAAGGGCTGCGGCACCTGGTAGCTGCGGCCGATGCCGGCGTGGCAGCGCTGGTGGGGCTTCAGCCGCGTCACGTCGCGGCCGGCGTATTCCACGCGTCCGGCGTCGACGCGCACGTCGCCCGAGATCAGGTTGAACAGCGTCGTCTTCCCCGCGCCGTTGGGCCCGAGGATGCCCAGCGTCTCGCCCTCGGCCACCGCGAGCGTGATGCCGTCGGTGACCTTGAGCGCGCCGTAGGATTTGCTCACGGCATGCAGTGCCAGCAGCGTCATGTCAGAGCAAGCGCAGCTTGCCGCCAGTGGGAATGTTCGTCGCCGCCTCGTTGTTCACGATGGTCAGCTCCACCTTGTACTTGGTGCCCTTGCCCCACTGGCCGAGCACCAGCGGCGTCTTGCTGACGTTCTTGAACGGCCCCTGGCCGCCCCACTTCACGGGGCCGACCACGGAATTGATCGAAGTCGATGCGACCGCGTCGCGCACGTCCGAAGCCTTCAGCGACTTGGCGCGCCCCAGCGCATTCGCCGCCACTTCGAACAGCGCATGCGCGAAGCCGATGGGCTGCGTCCACTGCTTCTTCGTGCCGGTCTCGTAGGCCTCGGCCAGCGCCTTCGCGCTCTGCTGCGTGAGGCTCGAGGTGAAGGGATGCGAAGGGCTCCACCACACCTCGGTCGACAGGCCGTCGCCCAGGTCGCCCAGCGCCTCGATCGCACCAGGGAACAGCAGCGCCTTGCCCAGCGTGATGACCTTGGGCTTGAAGCCCTGCTGCCGCGCCTGCGTGAGGAAGGTCTTGGCGTCCGGCGGAATCACCACGCCGGTGACGATCTCCACGCCGTCTTTCTTGAAGGCCGCGATCTGCGCGCTGAAGTCCTGCGTGCCGTTCTGGAAGCGGCCCGGGTCGGTGAGCGTGAAGCCCATCTGCGAGAGCGGCTTCGGAAAGCCCAGCTCCTTGTCGCCCCATGCGTTGCCGTCGCCGTCGTTGGGGAAGAGGCCACCGACCTTCTTGTTGGTGGCGAGCGTCTTCCAGCCGTTGGTGAAGTTGGCGATGACGTCTTCCAGGCCCCAGAACATGTGGTACGTCCAGTTGAAGCCCTTGGCCGGATCGCCCTTGCGGCCGAAGAACCACGGCTGCCACGGCACCACGCTGGAGATGCAGGGCACCTCGTTGAGCTCGCAGGCGTCGCTCACCGGGTTGGCTGTCTCGGGCGTGCCCGCGGTGAGCACCAGCGCCACCTTGTCCTTCAGGATCAGGTCGTTCGCCACCTCGCCCGCGCGGTTGGGGTTCGACTGGCTGTCCTTCAGCACGATCTGCACCGCGTACTTCTTTCCGCCGACCGTGATGCCGTCCTTGAAGGCCGCCTTCATCTGGTCGATGACCCACTTGTCGGCCTCGCCGAAGGGCGCGAGCGGCCCGGTCTGCGGCGACACGTAGCCGATCTTCAGCGTGTCGGCCGCGAACACCAGCGGTGCCGCGCCCGATGCCACCAGCGCGGCCGTGGCCTGCGTGAACTGCCTGCGATTGAATGCCATGGTTGTCTCCTTCTGTCGTCCTGTTGCCGGACTCTGCGTCGCTTCCACTGCTACTCCAGGCTCAGCTGGCGCTCTCGCACCAGCCGGGCCCACTTGTCCTGCTCGGTGCGCAGCACCGCCGCGAACTGCTCGGGCGTGCCGGCGATGCCCGTCAGGCCCTGCTCCTGCAGGCGCGCGGCGAAGGCGGGGTCGGCAACGATCTTCTTCACCTCGGCCTGGAGCCGGTCGATCACGGGGCGCGGCGTTCCCGCGGGCGCCAGCAGGCCTACCCATGAATTGACTTCGAAACCGGGATAGCCGCTCTCGGCGACGGTCGGCGTGTCGGGGTAGGCGACCGCGCGCTGCAGGCCGGTCTGGGCCAGCGCGCGCAGGCGGCCCGACTTGACGTGCGGCTGCGCCAGCACGGCGGAAAGGAACATCATCTCGACCTGCCCGCCGAGCAGGTCCTGCTGCGCCGGGCCACCGCCGCGATAGGGAATGTGCGTGACGAATGTGCCGCTCACCGCCTTGAAGTATTCGGCCGTGAGATGGTTGCTCGACCCCGGCCCGACGCTCGCGTAATTGAGGCGCCCGGGCTGCGACTTGAGCAGGCTCACGAAGCTCCTGAGGTCGCGCGCATCGACCTTCGGGTTGACCAGCAGCACCAGCGGATTGCTCACGATCTGCGTCACCGGCTGCAGGTCGCGCGCGATGTCGAAGCTCAGCTTGGGGTAGACCAGCGGATAGGTAGCGTAGCTGTCGAACACCATCAGCAGCGTGTGGCCGTCGGGTGCGGCCTTGGCCACTTCGGCCGCCGCCAGCGTGCCGCCGGCGCCGCCGCGGTTGTCGACGATCACCGGCTGGCCGAGCGCGGCCTGCAGGCGCGGCTGGAGCTGGCGCGCCACCGTGTCGACGATGCCGCCGGGCGGGAAGCCGATGACGACGCGCACCGGCTTCGCGGGCCAGGCCTGCGCGGCGGCAGGCGAAGCGGCGGCGATGAACAGCGCACCGGCAGCGGCGAGGCTCGCGACGAGGCGGGCGGTGATCGAATGCATCTCTTCTGTCTCCTCGTTCTTTCTCTTGCTCTTCTCTGTTCTTCTCGATCGCCCGCTTCGTCAGCGCACGAAGTGCGGCGGTATCTGCGCGTCGACGTTCACCCACACGCTCTTGACCTGCGTGTACTCGCGCATCGCATCGAAGCCCATCTCGCGGCCGTAGCCGCTCTGGCCCACGCCGCCGAAGGGCGAGCCGGGGTTCACGCGCTTGTAGCTGTTGATCCAGACCATGCCGGCGTGCAGGTCGCGAGCCACCTTGTGGGCGCGCTGCAGGTCGCGGGTCCACAGGCCGCTGCCGAGGCCGTAGTCGGTGCCGTTGGCGATCTGCATCGCCTCTTCGTCGGACTTGAAGGTGAGCACGGTGACGAAGGGGCCGAACACCTCTTCCTGCGCGACGCGGTCCTTGTACGACCGGGCGCGCATCACCGTCGGTTCGACGTAGCAGCCTTTCGCCAGTTCGCCGCCGGGCGACTTGCCGCCCGCGAGCAGCTCGCCGCCCTCGCCCTGCGCCACGTCGACGTAGCCCAGCACGCGCTCGCGGTGCTGCGCGCTGGTGAGCGGGCCCATCTCCGTCGCGTCGTCGAGCGGATTGCCCAGGCGGATCGACTTCGCGAGCGGGATGAACTGCGCGAGGAATTCGTCGGCGATCTTCTCGTGCAGCATCAGCCGCGAGCCCGCGATGCAGGCCTGCCCCTGGTTGTGGAAGATGGCCCATGCGCTGCCGTTGACGGCCGCCTGCAGGTTCGCGTCCTCGAAGACGATGTTCGGGCCCTTGCCACCGAGTTCGAGCTGCACCTTCTTCAGGTTGCCCGCGCTGGCCTGCACGATGCGCCGGCCGGTGGCGGTGCTTCCGGTGAAGGCGATCTTCGCGATCTCCGGGTGCTCCGCGATGTACTGCCCCGCCACGCTGCCCAGGCCCGGCAGCATGTTGACGACGCCGGGCGGCAGGCCGGCCTCGGCCATCAGCTCGGCGATGCGAAGCGAGCTCAGCGGCGTGATCTCCGCCGGCTTCATCACGATGCAGTTGCCGGCCGCGAGCGCGGGCGCCATCTTCCAGCTGGTGAACATCAGCGGGAAGTTCCACGGCACCACCTGGCCGACGATGCCGACGGGCTCGCGCAGCGTGTAGTTGAGAAAACCCTCCTCCACCGGGATGGTCTCGCCCTGGAACTTGTCGGCCATGCCGCCGAAGTAGCGGAAGCACGCGGCGGTGCGTGGCACGTCGAGCCGGCGCGAGTCGCGGATCGGGTGGCCGGTGTCGAGCGATTCGAGGCGCGCGAGTTCCTCGGCGTTGGCCTCGATGAGATCGGCGAGCTTCAGCAGGATGCGGCCGCGGTCGGCGGCGGCCATGCGGCTCCACTTGGGAAAGGCGCGCTTCGCGGCGGCCACGGCCTTGTCGACGTCGGCCTTGCCGGCGAGCGCCACGTCGACGATGGGCGTGTTGTCGTGCGGGTTCAGCGTGGCGAGGGTCTCGCCGGACTCGGCGTCGACGAAGCGGCCGTCGATGAAGAGCTGGTGGCGGATGGGCGTGCGCAGGCCTGCCGAAGCGGCGATGTCATTGGGCTTCATGTCTTTGCATTCCTCCCTCTCCCCATGGGGAGAGGGTTGGGGTGAGGGGGCGTTCAGGGCGCAGCGGCGACCCTCACCCCAGCCCTCTCCCGCTCGCGGGAGAGGGGGCCATTCAGAACTGAACGGGAATTTCCGGCGACTCGCCCTTCTGGATCTCGTAGACCAGGCTCGGCGAGCCGTTCTCCCACACCAGCAGCATCGAGCGCTTGGGGCTGAAGCCCTGGTGGCGGCAGTAGGCGGGCATGGCGGCCATGTCGCCGGCCTTCATGATCACGCGGGCCATCGGCCTGCCGGTGTTCTTGTCGCCGCAGTCCCAGTGGATCTCGTCGGTCATCTGGAAGAACCACTCGACGCGGTCGTTGCCGTGGATGATCGGCAGGATGTGCTCCTCGGTCGTCGGGCACATGTAGCTGTGCTTCACCACCGAGGTGAAGCTCGGGTTCCAGGTGACCTGCGAACGGCTCAGGAAGCCGAAGAGATTGAAGGCGTGCACATCGTTCTCGAAGCCGGGCTCGGGGTGGAGTTCGGGCTGGCCCTGCGGCACGTCGGCGAAGGCGCGGTTGACCGGCGCGCCGCGCTCGTCGCTGCGCAGGTCGAGGTCGCCCTTCAGGCCCACGCAACGCTTGGCGAGCTCGCGCGCCCTGGTGATCTTGGCGGTGTTGTTGCCGTTCTTGCGGCCGTAGGGCGAGCCGGTTTCCTGCGGCGCGGAAAAGGGGTCGAAGCTCTCGTTGGTCCAGTCGTCGAGCATGGCCTCGAAGGTGGCGCGGATCTGCGCTGTCGGGAAGTTCTCCAGCAGGTCGATGCCGGCCTCCTTCATGGTGCCGTTGAAGCTGCCGGCGTACAGGTCGACCGACTCGTAGTGGTTGACCGTGCCGAACACGTCGTCGAAGTTGACCCAGCCGTAGAAGAAGCCCCAGGCCACGTCGCGCATCAGCGCGCGCAGGTAGTTGCCGGCGTCCATGGTGTGGCTCATGGGGCGGCCGTCGCGGGTCTTCCAGCCGATGTGCACGAAGTATTCGTCGCGGCGGAAGCTGAAGCTGCCGAGCGAGAAGTCCTTGTAGCCGAGCGTGGCGTCGGGCTGCGACGCGATCACCTTGGCGAGTTCTGCGGGTGCGTTCATGGTGTGTGGCTCCTGGGTTCGGGTGCGGTCAATGCGCCTGGCAGATCTCTGCCCACTTCTCTACAGAAAGATCGCCCTTGCAGCTCTGCAGCACGATCACGCCCGGCTCGCCGGCATTGCGGAACTGGTAGGCGGTGTTCTTCGGCAGCAGGCCCTGGTGGCCGCGCGAGAGCTTCATCCAGCCCATCTTCTTTCCCTTGGGCTCGCCCTTCACGAGCACGGCGCCGTTCTTGTCCTTGTCGGCCACCGCCTGGCTCTCGTCGAGCTGCACCAGGTGCACTTCGACGTCGCCGTCCATCACCAGCGCGAACTCGTCGTGGGCGCAGGTGTACCAGGGCGAGGTGCCTTCGGCGCGCAGCGTCTCCAGCACGTATATCTGGTTCTGGCCGAACACGACCTTCTCGTAGGGCTTGCTGATGCTTGCGATCTCGAAGCAGTTGGAGAAGGCGTAGTGGCGCACGTCGTCGTCGATGGGCTCGACGTGCCCCTTCTCGAAGTGCTTGAGGGAACCGAAGCGCGTCTTGTAGGTGGCGTCCGGGGCGGTCGAAGTGGTGGCTGGCATGGCTTGTCTCCTTGGATGAGCGAACTCTAGGAGCCATGCGGCGGCACCGGTAGGGACCAGTTTGGAAGAGGATTATTCGGAGCTTCCGAATAATCGCTGGGGTTTACCCCCTGTCGGACCATCGCTCCGGGCCGCCGGCGTCGCCCCGGCGAGGGGGTTGGCGAAGCGACACGAAGTGCGCGAAGCCTGGGGGAGTGCTCACCTCATCCGCTGGTGCGGCTGAACTCGATGAGCTCGGCCGGGATCAGGTTTCGCTCGATCAGCGTCGCATCCCACGGCGGCACGCGCGTGAAGCGGGTGGCGATGTGCTCGATGAACAGGCGCAGCTTCAGCGCATTGCGCGAAGTGCCCGCGTACACCGCGCTCAGCGAGAACGACGACAGCTGGTGGTCGGCCAGCACCACGCTGAGCTCGCCGCGCGCGATGGCATCGCCCGCCACCAGCGTGGGCAGGCAGACGATGCCGGCATGCTCCAGCGCGTATTCGCGCAGCAGATGCACGCTGTTGGTCAGGAGCGCCGCCGCGAGGTAGATGGTGGTCTGCTCGCCGCCGTGGTGGAAGGTCCAGCGGTCGCGCGTGGGATAGCCCGAGTACAGGCCCAGCTTGTGGCGGTGCAGCTCGCGCGGCGTGGCCGGCGTGCCGTGCGCCTTCAGGTACGCCGGCGTGGCGCACAGCACCCGCCGCACCGGAAAGAGCGGCCTGGCCACCAGCTCCTGCGAGGCCGCGGGAAAGATCTGCAGCGCGCAGTCGACGCCGGCCTTCACCGGGTCGGCCACCGCGTCGCTCACGATCAGCTCGAGGTGGATGTCGGGGTAGGTCGTCTGGAACTCGCGCAGCAGCGAGGCGAAGCGCCCCAGCACCATGCCGGTCAGCGCATGCACGCGCAGCGTGCCCGAAGGCGTGCCGCGCGCATCGCGCATCTGGTCGACGATGCTGTCGGCGCGCGCCACCAGCTCGGTGCAGTCGCGCAGGAAGGCCTGCCCCATGTCGCTGAGCCGCACCACGCGCGTGCTGCGGTGGAAGAGCGGCGCGCCGAGGAACTCCTCGAGCTGCTTGACCCGCGTGGTGACGACCGAGTTGGCCACGCGCAGCTGGCGGGCGGCTTCGGCGAAGCTCTGGGTCTGCGCTACGCGAACGAAAGTTTCAATGCTTTGGAGGCGGTCCACGGCGGCACTGTACTGCGGGGCCGTGCGGTGCGGGGGCTTCCAGCGGCGTTGCGGGCAAGCCTAAAGGCCGCGAAAGGCCTGTCATCCCTGTATCGGGGGGTTACCCGCCCCACTTACAATCCCTGCCGCATCACCCACCCCTACGAGGTCTTGTCCGCAATGCCCAAGAGCCCCAGGCCACGCGCCCGTTTCAGCTTCTCCCCCACCGTGCGCGCCCTGCTCCTGGCCGCGGCCACCTGTGGCGCCGCCCTTCCGGCGCTGGCCGCCATCGAGCATGAGGAAGTCGACAAGCTCATGCAGGCCGGCAAGCTCGACGAGGCCATGGCGAAGGCCGAGGCCTACCTGAAGGACAAGCCGCGCGATCCGCAGATGCGCTTCCTCAAGGGCGTGATCCAGCTCGACACCGGCAAGCGCAACGAAGCCATCGCCGCCTTCACGCAACTCACGCTCGACGCGCCCGAACTGCCCGAGCCCTACAACAACCTCGCGGTGATCTACGCGAGCCAGAACCAGTTCGACAAGGCCCGCGCCGCGCTGGAAAGCGCGATCCGCACCAACCCCAGCTACGCCACCGCCCAGGAGAACCTCGGCGACGTGTACGCCCGGCTCGCGAGCCAGGCCTACAGCAAGGCGCTGCAGCTCGACCAGAACAACACGGCCGTGCAGCCGAAGCTCGCGGTGATCCGCACGCTCTTCACGCCGACGCCGCCGGGCGGCAAGCCGACCGCGCTGATCGCCGCCGCTGCGCCTGCTCCTGCCGCCAAGGCAGCGCCCGCACCTGCCCCGGCACCCACTCCCGCCGCACCGCCGCCGCCTGCCAAGGTCGCGGCAGCTCCCGCACCGGTGGCCGCAGCGCCCAAGGCACCGGAAGCAGCTCCAGCCCCCGCGCCCGCTCCTGCGCCCACGGCGGCAAGCAACACCGCCGCCAATGCCGAAGTCGAATCGGCCGTGCGCGCCTGGGCATCGGCCTGGGCCAGCCAGGACATGGACCGCTACCTCGCGGCCTATGGCTCCGACTTCGCGCCCGCCGGCGGCCAGAGCCGCAAGAGCTGGGAAGAAGACCGCCGCGCACGCATCGTCGGCAAGTCGAGCATCAGCGTGAACATCGAGAACCTCGCGATCAAGGTCGACGGCCAGAACGCGACGGCCAAGTTCCGCCAAGTCTATCGCGCGGACAACCTGAACGTTTCGAGCCGCAAGACGCTGGAGATGCAGCGCTCCGGCAATCAATGGCACATTCGCAAGGAAAGCGTCGGCGGCTAGTGGCAGACATCGTCCGGCAGGGCCGGCTCCAGACTCCTCCGTTCCGTCTGCGCGGCGGGCAACAGTTCGTTGCGGCACTGATGACCGCGTCGGCGCTGATGCTCGCGGCGCCCGGCGCCGCGCTCGCATCGAACGGCTCCGGCAAGGCTGGCGCAGGCGCCCACAAGGAAAAGGCGGAAAAGGCCAAGGCGAAGGCTTCCGCAGGCAATGCACGCGCCGCGGCACGAGCCGGCGCGGCCGGCCGCCCTTCTTCCATCAAGGAAGCAAAGGAATCCCGCGGAGCCCGGGGCAGGAAGGGCGTCGCCGCGGCAGCAGCGACTTCGGCGACCGTGGCAACGGCGGCGAGGGCCGGGCGCAAGCCCGCTTCGACCGGCGCCATCCAGGAAGCCAGCAACGCCGAGGCACGCCTGATCGCGGTCTATGAGATGTTCGGCCGCGGCCAGACCCGTCCCGCGCTAGCCAAGGCGCGCGACCTGGTGCGCGACTATCCGAACTTCCAGCTCGCGCAGCTCGTCTACGGCGACCTGCTCGCGGCGCAGGTGCCGCCTTCGAACGCCCTGCCCGACACCGCCAGCATCGCGAAGATGCGCGGCAACCCGGCCATGGCCGAGCTGCACGAGGAATCGAAGCGCCGCCTGCAGGCGCTGCGCGAACGCCCGCCGGCCAACACCGTGCCGTCGCAGTTCCTGGCGCTGTCCACCCGCAGCCGGTATGCCATTGCAGTGGACGCCTCGCGCTCGCGGCTGTACCTGTTCGAGAACTCGGACAAGGGCCTGAAGCTCACGGCCGACTACTACATCTCCGTCGGTAAGTCGGGTACCGACAAGGTCACCGAGGGCGACGCGCGCACGCCGCTGGGCGTGTACTACATCACCAGCAGCCTCGACCCGAAGTCGCTGAAGGACTTCTACGGCGCGGGCGCCCTGCCCATCAACTACCCCAATCCGTACGACGTGCGGCGCGGAAAGACCGGCGGCGGCATCTGGCTGCACGGCACGCCGCCGCAGCAGTTCGCCCGGGCGCCGCTGGCCAGCGACGGCTGCGTGGTCATGGCAAACCCCGACCTGAAGCAGCTTTTGCGAAAAGTGCAAATCGGCGCAACCCCGGTCGTGACCGCGCGCAGCCTGCAATGGATTTCGCAACCGCAGGCGGAAAAAGAAGCACAGTCAATTACAAGTGCTATCACCGGCTGGAAAGATGCGCGTGCCAGCGGAAATGAAGCGCAATTGAAGAAATTCTATTTGCCCGATTTCCAGCGCAGCAGCAAAAAGACAACCGAGGGAATTTCGGTCGTCGACGACGAAGTGAAATACGCGCAGGGCAAGCGCGTGCAGTTCAAGGACCTGTCGTACCTCCACTGGAAGGACGGCGACGACACCATGGTCGTTACCTTCGGCGAAGTGTTCGAAGGTGAGAAGAGCGGACGTTCCCGGCGCCAGTACTGGTTACGCCAGGGTACCGACTGGAAGCTCTTCCACGAAGAAATCCTGGGCTGAGGCCCGGTCGAAGCCCTCCCGCCAACGCGGTCACCCCCTTCAACTTGTGACTTTTTGCTCACGAGCTGGGCCTTTTTTGACCGTTACATCTGGGGCTTGGGACCGCGTGCTACGTAACACGTAACGCGTTTGTTCCCGTAACACCCCCGCCGCGCGCGTTCCCCGCGCCGTTACGCCACATCCCCCCTTCATGGGAGGCGCCATGTGGCCTACAGAGGGAAAAATTCACTTCCGAATCGTTAACTAGCTGGCCAGGCTGCTCCTGGCTCCGGCTGGCGAGAGGCTGGCCGCCATCCTGCTTTACCCCTTTTGGCTAGCACACCCTGACGAAAGTCTTGCGGGTTTGCCTTGTTGATACACGGAGTTACGCTGTATAACATCCACATCGCAAGCCTTTGTTAACACTTCCTGAAAGGGGAAATCATGCATAGCTCAATAAAGCTTTTCTTGCACGATGAGGAAGGCGCGACCGCAATTGAATATGGAATTATTGCGGGCCTTATTTCAATTGCGATCGTCACGGTTCTTTCCGGTCCCGCTGGTCTCGGCACGAAGCTTCAGAACATCTTCAACTACATCACGGACAAGTTGTCTTCCATCTCGATGACGTGATCAACACGTTAGTTCTCACACTTCCTGTCGACTCTCGAAATCGCGTTTCATCACATTTCCCCTCTCGCTTTTCCACCACCATTTCCTGAAAGGCCACATCATGCGTAACTCCATCACCCGTTTCCTGCGCGACGAAGAAGGCGCTACCGCTATCGAGTACGGAATCATTGCGGGGCTGATCTCCATCGCGATCGTCACCGTTCTCTCCGGCCCCGCTGGTCTGGGGACAAAGCTCCAGAGCATCTTCAACTACATCACCGGCAAGCTCGTGGTCCCGACCTGAGCATCCGAACCAGTGATGCGATCGGCGTGTTTGCTGTGGTTGCTGTTCGTCGCCGTGTATGACTTCCGTCAACGCCGCGTCCCCAACTGGCTCGTGCTTGCCGGCGCCGCAGTGGCACTGGCCGCACTGGGCCTCGGGATGCAGCCTTTCGGCCTCGACTGGACCACTGCACTCACGGGGGCAGCCGTCGGCTTCGGCTGCCTGCTGCTCATCTACGCCGCCGGCTACATGGGAGCCGGAGACGTGAAATTCGCAGGCGCGCTCGGACTCTGGGTCGGCCTGCCCGCGCTGTTGCCGATCTGGGTCGGCGCCAGCCTTCTGGCCGGACTCCACAGCGCACTCTGGCTCGCGCTGCAACGCTGGCCCTTCTCTCCCCGGCTTGCACTGATGCTGCACGGCCCCGCCTCTTCAGGCTCTTCTTCTTCCGCCGTCGAAACCGACGGCGGCGCCGCGCCGAAGCGCAGGCGCATCGTTCCCTACGCGGCTTATCTCGCCATGGCCACAGCGGTCTGGATGGTCTGGGGGCGACAGAGTTAGCAGTTCACTGCCTCTGTCACTGCGGGTCATCCATCTCTCAATCCACACGATCGCTTGCCCCCACTCTTTCATCCGCCGCCCATGATCAATATCACGAAAATCATCGCCGCCGTCCTCGTGCTCCTGGCCATCGCACTGGGAGGCTATGCATGGATGCTGAGCCGGCAGGCCCCCGCTCCGGCCGTGGCGGCGGCGAACCCGGCCACCGCCCCCACCAAGGTGCGCGAAGTGCTGGTCTATCCGGTGGTGGTGGCGGCCAAGTCCCTGCCCGCGGGCGAGGCGATTCCCGCCGATGCGCTGCGCGTGGAGCGCCTCACGATCAACCCGGTCGGGGCCTACCAGGACGTGAACGCCGCCGTGGGCCGCGTGCCGGTGCTGGACCTTGCCGAAGGCACGCCCGTGATGGAAAACCAGCTGGTGTCGGGCCTTGCCACGCGCATCGACGAAGGCGAGCGCGCCGTCGCGATCAAGGCCGACGAAGTCATGGGCGTGGGCAACAAGATCCAGCCCGGCGATTTCGTCGACGTGTTCATCACCCTCAAGTCGGACGGCAAGGACGTGGACCGCAGCCAGGCACGCCTGCTGCTCGCGCGCAAGCGGGTGCTGGCCTTCGGCAACGCCTCGGTCGACGGCCTTCCGTCGAAGGCACCGGACAAGGCGGCCCAGCAGGCCCAGCGCAATGACCAGGCCCGTACTGCCGTGCTCGCAGTGCCCATCGACGAAGTGAACCGCCTGACCATCGGCGACGCCAGCGGCCGCCTGATGCTCGCGCTGCGCAACCCGGCCGACAAGTCTGAGCCCGATCCCAAGCTGTTCGCGGAACTGCCCACGGCCCTGCAGCCCGCCCAGGCCAAGGCCGGCGAGGCGCGCCGCGGCCCGCTGGAAGGACTGGACCTCGCACAGGCCGGGCTGACCACCGCCGATCTGGTCACCGGCGGCAAGGGCCCCTCCGTGCGACCGATGGCCACGGAGGCCCGCGCAGTTTCGACCAGCCCGCACGCCGCAAAGCCAGCGCGCAGCGGCGGGCTCCAGGTCGAGGTCATTCGCGGCAACCGCAGCGAAACCGTGAACTACTGAGCCCGAGCCGGCAAGCAGCCACCAGACACAGGTCACCCAGGAAAATCAAATGCATCACATGCCCCGCGAGTCGTCGACCCGTGCCGCTCGCAGTTCCACAGACGTGAAGGATGTCGCGCCGAGGCTGCTGCGCTCATCGCTGATGGCCGCGCTCGCGATGTCGCAGGCCGTCTGGCCGCTGGCCGCAACCGCCGCCGATGCGCAAGGAACGGGCACACGGCCGCAATTCCAGCCGCAGCGCCCGATGGCAATCACCGTCGGCTCGCAGCGGGAACTGCTGGTCGGCAAGGGCATCGACCGCATGGCCATCGGCGACGAAGCCATCGCCACCGTCGCCATCACCCGCCAGACACCGAACTCGCCTGCCGCGCGGCTGATCGTGACGGGCAAGACCGTCGGACACACCACCCTGATGGTCTGGGAAAAGGGCAGCACCGCCGCAACCACCTATGCGATCGAAGTGCGCCGCGCCACCGCCAACGTGGCCGGCACCATGGACAACATGGCCGCGCACCAGGCGCAGCGAACCGCGGCACTGGCCAGCCTGCCGCCCGGCGCCGAAAAAACCGACCTCATCGACCGCTCGGTGGTGAACGTGCGCAGCAGCACCGTGCAGGTCGAGGTGAAAGTCGTCGAGTTCAACCGCAGCGTGCTCAAGCAGGCGGGCCTGAACATCTTCAGCACCCGCCCCAACGCGAACGGATTCAGCTTCGGGGTATTCGCACCGTCGTCGCTCCAGAAGGCCACGTTCAACACCAACGGCCAGATGACCTACGAGTACAACAACCCGGTGACACAGGCCTTCAGCCTGCTGCTCAACTTCAGCAAGGCCGGCATCGGCCTGGACGTCGGCTTCCTCGAAGGCAACGGCATGGCCCGCGTGCTCGCCGAGCCCACGCTGGTGGCGCTGTCGGGACAGAGCGCGAGCTTCCTGGCCGGCGGCGAGCTGCCGATTCCGGTTCCGCAGGGCCTGGGCACCACCAGCATCGAATACAAGCCCTTCGGCATCGGCCTCACGCTGACGCCCACGGTGCTGTCGAACGAACGCATCGTGCTCAAGGTGGCGCCTGAAGCCAGCGACCTCGACTACACCAACGCCCTGAGCCTCAACGGCGTCGCCGTGCCCGCGATCAGCACGCGCCGCGCAGACACCACGGTGGAGCTCGGCGACGGCGAGAGCTTCATCATCGGCGGCCTCGTGAGCCGCACCACCACCTCCAACGCCGACAAGGTGCCGCTGCTGGGCGACCTGCCGATCCTGGGCGCCTTCTTCAGCAAGAACAACTACCAGATGAAGGAGAAGGAACTGGTGATCCTGGTCACGCCGCACCTGGTCAAGCCCATCGCGCGCGGCACCGATCTCACGCCCTACCTTCCCGGCACCGCCGAGCAGCGCGACGGCGCGGTGTGGCGCTCCTATTTCCTGGGCGGCGCGATCGACACGCCCGTGCCCGGCTTCTCCCGCTGACCGATCCGACAACCGATGACACGGACCATGCATCGCAGGCTGGCACCATGAACGCACCACGCGACAGCATTCCAGAAACAGGCAGCGAGACCTATCTCTTCGCGTCGACCAACGGCGGCCACATCACGTGGCTGACCGACGCGCTCGGCACTCTCGGCTCCGTGGTGGTCCTGCCGCCGGACACGAAGTCGATCGACGAACGCATCGCCCTGCTGGGGCCGGTGGCGGTCTTCATCGACTTCTCGCCCGACCAGGGCGCCACCGCCAGCCAGCTCCACCAGCGCCTGAAGCGCGACTGGCCCACGCTGCCGGTGCTCGCCACCGGCGTGTCGGCCGAGCCCGCCGCCATGCTCTCGGCCCTGCGCGCGGGCGTGGACGACTTCATCGACATGGCCGCACCGCCCACCGACGCGGTGGTCACGCTGCGCACCTTGCTCGAGCGCCGCAGCACGCTGCAGGGCGGCACGCGCGGCAGCACGCTGGCGCTGCTGGGCGCGCGCGCCGGACTCGGCGTGACCACGCTGGCCACCAGCCTGTCGCTCGCGCTCAACGACCAGCTCACGCAGGCGCCGCAGCGCCCGCCGGGGCGCAGCTCGCGCCACGGCGTTGCGCTGCTGGACCTGGGCCTGCCCGCACGCGACGGCCTGCTCTACCTCGACACGCAAAGCGGCTTCAGCTTCGTCGACGGCGTGCGCAACCTGCGCCGGCTCGACCAGACGCTGCTGCACACCGCGCTCGCGCATCACACCAGCGGCGTGGCCATCCTGCCGCTGCCCGCGAGCCTCGCGCAGGTGCGCGAGATCTCGCATGCCGACTCGGTCTCGCTCATCAAGCGCCTGGCCGACTTCTTCGACTTCCAGATCGCCGACCTCGGCGGCTTCTCGACCATCGACTTCATGGCCCAGACCGTGCGCGAGGCGCAGCAGGCCTGGGTGGTGTGCGACCAGAGCATCGGCGGCATCGTGTCCACGGCCAACATGCTCAAGGAGCTGCGCGCGCGGGGCGTCGAGACGGAGCGCCTGTCGCTGGTGGTGAACAAGTTCGACAGCCACGTGGGCCTGTCGGCCAAGGACATCGCCGAGCGGCTGGAGCTGCCGCTGCGGCACGTGCTGCCCGCGCGCAGCGCGCAACTGCTCGCCGCCGCCAGCCGCGGCGAGATGCTGGTGCGCACCGCGCGCGGCGACCCCTATTCGCAGGCCGTGGCGGGACTCGCCCGCAGCCTGCACCAGGAATACATGTCTGCCACGGGCCAGCCACCGGCCAAGGATCCACGCTGGGTCGCGCTCATGTCGCAGGTCACCGGCCTCTGGAAGAGTTCACACGAAGGTTGAGCCCATGTCCACCGATATCGAATTCGCCGACGACGACCAGGCGTTCATCAACTCCCAGCAGTTCCAGGACATCAAGAGCTGGACGCACGACCACCTGCTCAGCCGCATCGAGGAGCTCGGCGCGGAGTTCGGCCGCTGGTCGCGCGCGTCGATCCAGCAGTTCGTCGAACTGGAGGTCGACAGCTTCGTGCGCCTGCGCCGCGTGCCCATCAACGACCGCGAGATGCAGCTCATCTCCGACGCGCTCACCAAGGAGCTCGCGGGCTTCGGGCCGCTGGAAGACCTGCTCAACGACCCGGCCGTGGAAGACATTTTGATCAACGGCTACCAGAACGTGTACGTGTCGCGCCACGGCGTGCTGGAGCGCGAGACGGTGCGCTTCGCCGATTCCGAGCACGTGATGCGCATCGTGCGGCGCATCCTCGCGCCGCTGGGACGCCGGCTCGACGAATCGAACCCGATGGTCGACGCGCGCCTGCCCGACGGCGGGCGCATCAACGTGATCATCGAGCCGCTGGCCATCGACGGCCTCTCGGTGTCGATCCGCAAGTTCCGCAAGGAGCCGCTCACGCCGGCCGACCTGGTGAAGCTGGGCACCTTCGACGCGGGCATGGCGCAGCTGCTCGAAATCGCGGTGCGCGCACGCTGCAACGTCCTCGTGAGCGGCGGCACCAGCTCGGGCAAGACATCGCTGCTCAATGCGCTCGCCAGCTTCATTCCAGCGCGCGAACGGGTCATCACCATCGAGGACACGGCCGAACTCTCGCTGGGCACCAGCCACGTGGTGCGGCTCGAGAGCCGTCCCGGCGGCTTCGACGGCCAGGGCGTGGTGTCGATCCGCGACCTGCTTCGCAACAGCCTGCGCATGCGGCCCGACCGCATCATCGTGGGCGAAGTGCGCGGTGCCGAAGTCATCGAGATGATGCAGGCCATGAACACCGGCCACGAAGGCTCGATGGGCACCATCCACGCAAGCTCGCCGCGCGAATGCCTCTACCGCCTGGAAATGCTCGCGGGCTTCGCCGGCTACCAGGGCAGCGAAGTGAGCCTGCGCCGGCAGATCGCCAACGCGATCGACTTCATCGTGCAGATCGGGCGCCTCTCGAACGGACAGCGCCGCATCATCTCGCTGAGCGAGGTCACGGGCGTCAACGACAACGTGGTGGCGATGCAGGAGCTCTACCGCTACGAGCCCATCGTCTCGCCGGACGGCGAGGAGCGCGACCGCTGGGTGTCGCTGGGCATCGCGCCGCACTCGCCGAAGATCACGCGCTTCCGCCAGTCGCTGCAGCGTGCGGCGCAGCACGGAGGAGACGGCCGTGCATGAGGCCCTGCTCGTCGCGCTCTGCATCGCGCTGCTGATGGCGGCCGCGGGGCTGCTGCTGTGGCAGTGGGCGAAGAACCGGCAGGTGCGGCTGGCGACGGAGCGGCACCTCGACCAGCAGATCCAGGCCACCGCGGCGGCCTCGGCCACCGATGCGACGCCGATACCGATGCCGCTGCGGGACCTCGCCAGCGACGGCCTCGCCTCCGGCCTCACCACCGACCCGTGGCTCGGCACCGAGGCAGCGGCCGTCGCCCCCGTGCGCACCAGCCTGATCGAACGCGCCATTCCGGGCTGGATGGTGGGCGTGGTCGAGCCGCGCACCATCGTCTTCGCGCTGGGCATCATCGCGGGCATCTGCCTGCTGGTCGGCGTTCTGGTCGGAGGGCTCGCCGCGCTGGGTGTGCTGTTCCTGCTGGTGCTGATGACGAGCTTCGCACTGTGGCTGCAGCTGCAGAAGTTCCGCCGCAAGCTGATCCGCCAGCTGCCCGGCTACATCGATGCGATGGTGCGGCTGATCACCATCGGCAACTCCACGCAGGCCGCCTTCCAGCTCGCCATCGCCACCACCCAGGCACCGCTGCGCGGCCACCTGGAGCGCTCCGCGGCGCTGGTGCGCGCGGGCGTGGATCTCGACCGCGCGCTGCAACAGACGGCGGAGAACGTGCGCATCGAGGAGATGTACCTGCTCGCCTCCATCCTGGGCCTGGGCGTGCGCTACGGCGGCCGCGCCGACCTGCTGCTGGAACGCGTGAGCAACTTCATGCGCGACCGCGAGCAGGCGGAGCAGGAACTGATCGCGCTGTCCTCGGAAACGCGCCTCTCGGCCTGGATCCTGGGCCTGCTGCCGGTGGGCGTGGGGGCCTTCCTGATCCTCACCAACCCAGGTTATTTCATGGGGATGTGGAACGACGACACGGGCCGCATCCTGATCTTTTCCGCGGTGGGCCTGCAGCTGACGGGTGCGGCGCTGCTCTACCGGTTGGCGAGGCTGGCATGACGTTGACGCCCAACCTGCTCGCCATCGCCAGCCTCGTGCTGCTTGCGCTGGGCCTGCTGGTCGGCGCCGGAGCGCTCGTCGCGGCCGAGCTGCGCCGCACGCGCAGCGGGCAGGCCATCGGCCGCGCCATCCGGCAGGCAGCCGCCATGCCCGATCTCAAGTCCGCCGTCGAAGCTCCGGCGGACCCCGATGCGCCCTTCAAGCCCGAGCTCGACCTGCCGTTCCATTGGCTCGATTCGCGCATCGGCCGGGCCCTCGTGGCGGACGAGGACCGCAACCTCATCGACCAGTGCGGGCTGCCGTCGAAGCGGGCCCAGCTGGTGTTCCTCGTCGCGCGGGTCTCGCTCGCATTCCTGCTTCCTTTGCTGGCGTACCTGTTCTGGAGCGGCGGGCACACGCGCAGCACGGTCACCATCGTGCTCGCGGCGGCGGCGGCCATCGGATTCATGGCGCCCAAGTGGGTGCTGGGCCGGATCGCCGCGGGCCGGCGCGAGCGCGCGGCGCGGGAGCTTCCGCTGTTCGTCGACCTGCTTCGGCTGCTGCAGGGCGTGGGACTGAGCCTGGACCAGAGCCTGCAGATCATGGCGACCGACTTCTCGCACGTGCTGCGCGTGCTGGGCTACGAACTGGGCATCGCCAACGCGCAGTACAGCCAGGGGCGCACCCGCGAGCATTCGCTGCATCGCCTGGCAACGCTGCACAAGAACGAGAACATGCGCGGCCTCGTCTCGCTGCTGGTGCAGGTCGACCGGCACGGCGGCGCGGTGCAGGAGCCGCTGCGCGTGTTCAGCGACCGGCTGCGCGAAAGCCGCCGCTCCGAGCTGAAGGAGCGCATCGGCAAGATCACCGTGAAGATGACCGGCGTCATGGTGACCACGCTGCTGCCGGCACTGGTCATCGTTACCGCGGGCCCGGGCTTCATCGCGATATTCCGTTCACTGGGAGGCATCATCAAGTGAAAACCGAAAACCTTCCCGCATGCACGCCCCGCGCCGGCCGCCTGCTGGCATGCGCGGTCGCCGCCATCGCCATCACCGGCTGCGGTGCGCTCAAGGACCAGTACGCCGCGACTGCCGATGCGCAGCAGCGCGCCTCCGCCGAAGCGAACGCCGACACCAAGGCCGGCGCCGCGATCGACACCAAGGCCACCTACCTCAGGCTCGTGGAGCAGATGCAGAAGGAAGGCCTGTGGTTCGCCTCCCTGGCCCACATCGACGCGCTCGAGCAGCGCTGGGGCGTGTCGCCCGAGTCCACGCGCATGCGCGCCGACGCCCTGCGCCAGACCGGCCAGGCCGAAGCGGGCGAGCAGGCCTACAAGCGCCTGATCGGCACGTCGCTCGAAAGCGCCGGCTACCGCGGACTCGGCCTGCTGGCCGGCGCGCGCGGCAGCTACGCCGAGGCGGCCCAGTCGCTCAGGCAGGCCCAGCGCCTGACGCCCACCGACGCGGCCCTGCTCAGCGACCTGGGCTATGCAAGCCTGCGCGCCGGACAGGTCGCCGATGCCCGGCTGCCGCTGATGCAGGCGCTGCAGCTGCGCCCCGACAGCGCGCAGGCCCAGTCCAACCTGGCGCTGTACTTCGAGGTCACCGACCAGGGCGAGCAGGCCAACAGGCTGATGGAGGCCAATCGCATGTCGCCTGCCGCTCGCGCGGCGGTACGCGAGGCAGCGCAGCAGCTTCGCGCGGGCGGCATCGCTCCGGCGGCCACTGGCACCCCGCCTGCTCCCGTGGCCGTGCGGCCGCTGCCGAATACAGCGGCACTCGCGCGCGAAGACGCGGCTGCGGCGCCGCTGATGCTCAAGGCCTCGCGCTGGTCGGGCAACGGCGGCGTCCGTACCGCCAGCCAGCTCAATCCCGCCGCCGCGGACGCCAATTCGAACGCCGCCGCGGTCTCCCTTTCGCCGAACTCGACTTCCCGAGGCACCCCATGAGAAAAACACCCACGGCCCGTCTTGTCGCGCTCTGCGCCTCCGGTCTCGCCGCCACGCTGATGGTGGCCGCGCCCATGGCGCTCGCGCAGCAGCAGCCGTCCGGCCCGGCCAAGGCACAGGAGCCGGCAGCCCCCGCAACCCCCACAGCAGGCGCACCGGCACCTGCCGCCGCCGCGGCGGCGCCGCAACAGGGCCAGGAAGAAATGGCGGGGGACGGCGAGTACGTCTACGAGCGGCCGCAGGTGGGCGACGCCACGCAGAGCCTGTTCGCCTGGCAGCGCGGGGGAGAGATCTCGTCCGCCACGCCCAGGACCATTGCGGGCGACGTCGCCAACCGCAGCTACCAGCGCTACCTGAAGAGCTTCGAGTACCCGATCCCGGAACGCATGACGTCCAGCGTCAAGGCGACATCGGGCAGCGGCGGCTCCGGCGCCGGCGGCGACACGCCGAAGTAGGCAAGCCGGGCACGCACAGGACCGGACATCGCAATGGCAACGCCACGTCTTCTCACCCGCACGCGCGCGCATGCCCAGCGCGGCGCGTACGCGGTCGAGTTCGCCCTGGTGTTCCTGATCTTCTTCTCGCTGCTCTACGGGATCATCAGCTACGGAATGCTGTTCGCGTTCCGGCTCGGGCTGCAGAACGCGGCGGAAGACGGCGCGCGCGCCGCGCTGCGCTACCAGTCGACCTTCGCGGCGCGCGCCACCCAGGCCCAGACGACGGCGGCGGCCAGCAGCAACTGGATGCCGCCGGTGGTCACCCGCAGCGTCAGTGCCACCGTGTGCGGCGTGGTCAGCAACAACTGCACGGCTCCCGCCTGCGGCACCACCTGGGACACGCGTTGCCAGATGGTGGTGACCGTGACGGCAAGCAACCTGCAGGCGCTGCTTCCGCCGTTTCCCAGCTTCGCCATGCCCACCACCATCGTCGGCAAGGCCAGCATGCTGCTCGACGGGAGGACGCCGTGAGCGGCAACGGGAGAACCCGCACGTGCAGGCCGGCTCGCGAGCGCGGCGTGGCCGCCATCGAATTCGCGCTGGTCTTCAGCGTGCTGTTCAGCGTGCTGTACGCGCTCGCCACGTTCGGCGCGGTGCTCTACACGCAGCAGGCAGTGACGCGCGCCGCGGAAGAAGGCGCCCGCACCGCAGGTCTCATCACGTCGCCCGTCGCAGGTGACGGGCGAGTCAAGGACGCTGTCTACGCCGCCCTGGCCAATTCACTCGTCGTCCCTGTTTCGGCAAACGCCGATGTGACCAGCAGGCGCAACTGGATCGTGTCCAACGTGACCGTCGACCCCGTCACCAGCGGCGCCGGAGCATCTGCCAGCTACGTGGTGACGGTGAGCTACCCCTACAGCGCGAACCGCCTGCTGCCATCCATACCGTTCCTGGACATCAGCACATGGATGCCCAATCAATTGCGGAGTCGCTCGACCATCGCACTTCGATCGTCCTGAGGAGTTCCATTGCAATGAACGCAACACTCCATCACCTCTCCAGTCGCAGGCGAATCCGCGGATCGGTCCTGATCAATACCGCCATTGCGCTGAGCCTGATCGTCATCACCCTGCTCGGCACGCAGCTCGGCTATCTCTTCTTCATCAAGCGCGAGCTTCAGAAGACTGCAGACCTCGCAGCGCTGTCGGGGGCCCAGTCGCTTCAGCCGTTTCTCTGCGCCGATGCGAAGACCGCAGCGGTGACGAACGCTGCACAGAACATGCCGCCCCTGCTGCCTGCCCTCACGCAGGCGGACGTGGAATGCGGAAACTGGGACCCAGGCAATCCCGCGCGAACGGCACCTCAGTACTTCGGTACACCCGGCACCGGCCAGGCCTTCAATGCCGTGCGGGTCACCATCACGAGGACTCCAGCGCTGCTCCTGCCGGGAATTTCCGGCAGTCCGGCAGCCACCATCAGCGTGCAGGCACTTGCCGCACAGCGGCAGCCGCTCGCTTCCCTGACCATTCGAAGCACGCTGGTGAGCATCGACTCCAGCCAGTCGGCCTTGCTGAACGCCCTGTTCGGCGGCCTGCTGGGCGGTTCGCTGTCGGTCCAGGCCGTGGGCTGGCAGGGGCTGCTCAACACCGACATCCAGTTGTTGAGCTTTCTCGATCAACTCAAGATCGCCCTGAACATCAGCGCGGCCACCTACGACCAGGTACTCGCGACGAACGTGGACGCCGGCGTCCTGCTCCAGGCCATGATCTCCGTCATGGAACGCAGCGGCAACACTGCCGCAGCCACCATCCAGGCATTGCGCGACCTGCTCGTCACGGTCCAGGCTTCGCCGTTCACCCTCAAGCTCGCCGATCTGCTGAACGTGGCGAGCGGAACGGACGCTGCCGGCCTCAATACCAATCTGCAGCTCTTCCAGCTCGTCCAGGGAATGATCCAGGTCGCGAACGGCAAGAACGGCCTCGCGGCCACCGTGCCGATCAACGTCCCCGGCATTGCCAGCGTCACGGCGAAGGTGCAGGTCGTCGAGCCGCCGCAGGTCTCGGCCGTCGGAAATCCGATGCTCATCAATCCGGCACTCGGGGTTAACGATCCGAACAGGATTTACGTCCGCACTGCACAGGTCCGCATGCTGCTGTCCGTCAATCTCGACGGGATCACAAATCTTCTTTCGAACTTGCTTTCCACGGTGACTGGTGCGCTGTCTCCGCTTATCAATTTTCTCGATAGCGTTGCAACTTTGAATCTCGGAACGATTGTGTCCGACTTGGTTGCAACAGTCGTCTGCAGCGGCAACTGCCCAGTGACCAAGGTTATTTACGCACAAGCTCTCCCCACACCCATTGAAATCGGCCTCAGTGCTGGCAATGGTGCGGGACTGGTTACAGGCCATACATGCAACAGCTCTGATAGCAAATCATTGAATGTCCAAGCCAGCACTAGTGTGGCTCGGTTGAATGTCGGCAAGGTTTCGAACATCTTTTCGTCTTCTGTGCCGGCAACAGCCGCTCCTGTAGGCATTGTCGAGATCGGCTATCGCGAAGCCAAGTTCGACTGGTGTCTTCTGTCGCTGATCTGTAGCCCCAAAAAATGGAAAGCTGCGAACGGCACGTATGTGACTGACATGGGGCTTGCCCAGAAAACTGTCATCTCCGGACTCGGCCTTGTCGTCAACTCGGACGTCGGCGGAAGCGCAAGTGGCACCGCACTGACTTATGTTGCTCCAGCTCCGGCAAACCTACCAGAGATCGATGCCGCGCCATATGACGGCACAGGCAAAGATCCATCATTCAAGCCCATTAGCTCCACGTCGCTTGTGCAAAGCTTGGGATCCACGCTAGGTGGAATCCAGATTCAGCCCTACTCGAGCGACAGCAGCGGTGTCCTCGGAGGCCTGCTGAACGGCACCTTCAGCCTGATCAGCAATCTCCTGAACACTCTGCAGACGGTGGTGACGAACGCACTCGGTCCCCTGCTCGACCCCGCCGTCAATGCACTACTGAACCTCCTGGGAATCGACCTTGCGCAAGCGCAGGTCGGCGCTCGCCTCTCGTGCAATCGAGGTGCCCAGCTGGTCTATTGATATGCGCGTATTTTCAACATGAGCTCACCCGCCGCCAATTTCGACGAACTCGACCTCTTTGTCTGGGAAGGCAAGGCAGACATCCTCGACCGCATCGCGCGGTGCATGGCGAGCTTCGACGTGGAGGTCATCCGGGCCGACGGCATGCCGCCTCCGCATCAGGAGCAGGGCGTTGCACTGCGGCCTTCGGTGGCGATCATCAGCGTCACGGTCATCGACGGCGGAGGGCTGGCGCATGCGACCGAGCTGCTGCAGGGCATGCCGGTGATCTGGGTGGCTGCGGGCTCGCGCGAGCGCGACTCGCGCACCTATCCGCCCGAGTACCTGCATGTGCTGCCGTACGACTTCACCTGCGCCGAGTTGCGCACGATGGTCGCGAAGCTGGTGCGGCAGCTGCGCGCGCGCGAGGTGGCGCCGCAGCCGCCGGACGTGCTGGTGGCGCACTCCGACGCGATGAAGGCGCTGCTGGCCGAGGTGAACGCTTTTTCCGACTGCGACCACAGCGTGCTGGTGCGCGGCGAGACGGGCGTGGGCAAGGAGCGCATCGCGCAGCAGCTGCACCTGGGCCACCAGCGCTACGGCAAGGGCGCGTTCGTGGCGGTGAACTGCGGCGCGATTCCCGACGGGCTCTTCGAGTCGCTCTTCTTCGGCCACACCAAGGGCTCGTTCACGGGCGCGGTGCACGCGCATCGCGGCTACTTCGAGCAGGCCACCGGCGGCACGCTGTTCCTCGACGAAATCGGCGACCTGCCGCGCTACCAGCAGGTGAAGCTGCTGCGCGTGCTGGAGGACAACGCGGTCACGCGGCTGGGCGCAACGGCGCCGGTGCGGGTGGACTTCCGGCTGGTGGCGGCCACCAACCGCAACCTGCGCGAGATGGTGGCCAGCGGCGAGTTCCGCGCCGACCTGTTCTACCGCCTCGCGGTGATCGAGCTGCACGTGCCCAGCCTGGAGGAGCGCGGAGAGATCGACAAGATCGCAATCTTCAAGGCGCTGCTGACCAACGTGCTCGGCGACGAGCTCGAGGCACTGGGCGAGACGCCGCACTGGCTCAGCGACGCGGTGGCGGAGACCTACTTTCCCGGCAACGTGCGGCAGCTGCGCAACCTCGCCGAGCGCGTGGGCGTGATCGCGCGGCAGCTGCACAGCTGGGACCAGAACCTGATCCAGCGCGCCATCGCGCTCACGCGCGGCACGCCTGCGCCGGCTGCATCTGCCGGCAACGGAATGAACGGAAGCGGTGGCGGCGTCGGCTCGATCGACGGCAGCGCGGACCGCAAGGGCTGGAACAGCAGCGAGCGCAACCGCATCATCGCGGCGCTGGAGATCAACGACTGGAAGCGCCAGGACACGGCGCAGCACCTGGGCATCAGCCGCAAGGTGCTGTGGGAGAAGATGCGCAAGTACCAGATCCTCGACGGGGAGCCGGGCATCCCCGAAGAGCAATAGGTTCTCCCCCAGGCTGCGCGGCACTTCGTGTCCGCTTCGCCAACCCCCTTCCCGGGGGCAACACCTGAGGCCCGGCAAAGCCGGTTCCTCGGTGTTCCCGAAATGGCTTCGCTTCGCTTGCCTCGTGTTCAGGGGATGGAGAGGCGTTGCGCTCTGCGCAGGGTTGGCGGCACGCCGGCTGCTCCGGTTGCGCGTTCGCTTACCACCGGTTCGCTGGCGCAGGCGGTGTTGCTCGAGATGCAGAGCGTGCCGAGCAGGCCGTCTTCCGTGAGCACCTGGCGCCTGGGTGCGCCGAAGAGGCCGTCGATCCAGCCGTTGGGGCCGAGGGGGTCGATGCGCAGTTCGCCGGTGGTGCGCGCCAGGCGCAGCTCGGAGATGCGCAGGTCGAAGACGCCGTCGACGTAGTCGAACAGCAGCGTGTAGTAGTCGAGCTGGGCGTCGAGCACCTTGGGCAGGGTCTCGCGGCCGAATTCCATCAGGCGGCGGCGGCCGCGGAAGGCCTGGCCCGAGGTGCTGACGGCTTCCATCAGCTGCTTCTCGCGCTCGCGGCCGGAGACGGTGCGCGACCACGATGCGGCCGTGAGCTCGAACAGGTTGAGCTTCACGCCTTCGAGCTTGGCTTCCTGGTTGGCGACTTCGGCCAGCGCCGACTTCAGGCGCAGCTGCCGGTCGAAGCCGTTGCCGAAGTTCCAGTTGAGTTCGAAGGCCGCGCGCGTCGGGTCCTGCGGCGACACGCCGCGCGGGTCCCGGCTCTTCACGAGCACGGCGTCGAGCGTGGGGTAGAGGCTCGCGTCCTGCTGGTCGGCCAGCGCCCTCGCGCGCTCGATGCGGCCCTGCGCCTCGGCGATCTCGGTGCTGCGCGCCTCGGCGCGGCGCAGCGCCTCTTCCTGCGTGGTGATGCGCCATTGCGTGGGCGCCGCGAGCACGGGCAGCGACTCGGCATTGGGCGAGAACTTGAAGTAGTTGCGGAACTTGGCGATCGCCTCGTCGCGCTGGGCCTCGAAGTCGGACTCGCGCGCAGCCACCAGCGCGCGGCGCGACGCGGCCATGTTGAGGTCGTTGTCGCCGCTCACGCCCAGCGCCACGCGGCGGGCCTCGGCCTTCGAGAGTTCGGCCACCACCTCGGTGGCCTTGTGCGCGATCTGCTTCTTCAGGTCGAAGCGCTGCACCTGCAGGTAGGCGGTGAGCGCGTCCAGCACCACCTTCTGCGAGGTGGTGACGACGGCCTCGTCGTCGGCCTGGTTGCCGGCCTCGGCGGCGCGCTGCGCGGCGCTCATGGCGCCGCCGTCGAGCAGGCTCACCCGCGCCTCGGCGGTGAGCACCGTGTAGCTCTGCGTCTTGGCGTTGGCCGCGCCGCTGTTGTAGCTGCCGGACGAGGTGCCGACCTTGAACTTCGGGTAGCGCGCCTGCTTCGCGGCATCCACACCGTAGCTGCTGGTGTTGGCCGCGGCCTGCGCGGTCTGCACCTCGGGGTATTCCTGCGACAGCGCGATCAGCGCCTGCTTCACCTGCTGCGCGTAGCTGGCGGCGCCCAGCGAAGGCGCGGAGAGCCTGCGCGCAACCGTGAGCCTGGTGGCACTTTCCATCTCCTGCTGCTGCAGGAGATGCTCCGGCAACGGCTGCGGCTGTTGTGGTTCCTGGGCGAAGGCGGCGGGCGGCAGCGCGAAGCCGGCGCACAAGGCCGCGCAGACGGCGCCGGTGCCCACGCGGCGCAGATCGACCGGTTTGCGGTACTTCATGGTTCGCGGAAGGCTTCGCGGCGAAGCTTGAGCACGGGTCGCAGGATGTACCAGATGAACGGGTCGGTGCCCACGCGCAGGTCCACTTCTGACTCCATGCCGGCGGTGATGCGGTTCTCGTCGCGGCCCACGTGCGACTGCGACATGCTGATGAGCAGCCGGTAGTACGGCGCGCCGTTGGCGATGGCCGGGTCGCGGTCGGCGTCGGCCGCCACCAGCTTGACCTTGCCGTCGACCGCGCCGTAGCGCAGGTAGTCGTAGGCGGTGATCTTCACGCGCGCCTGCTGGCCCACCTCGATGAAGCCGCGGTCGTTGGGATTGAGCCGCGCCTCGACCATGATCTCGTCCTCGTCGGGCACCACTTCGAGAATCGATTCGCCGGGCTTCACCACCCAGCCCGGGCTGGAGTTGCGCAGGCCCTTCACGATGCCGTCCGACGGCGCCTTCACCACGGTGCGCGAGCGCTGGGTGCGTGCGCGCGCCAGGTCTTCGGCCAGGCTCGCGAACTGGCGCTCGACGGTGGCCAGCTCGTCCGACGCGCGTCGGCGGAAGCGCCCCTCGGCCTCGGCCATCTTGGCCTGCGCCTCGGTGATGGAGGCGTTGGCCGAGACCACGCCCTGGCGCGCCACCGCGAGCTCGCTGCGCACGCTCTCGGCCTGGCGGCGCTTCTCCAGCACTTCCACCTGGCCCACCAGCTTCTCGCTGAGCAGCTGCTCGGAGATCTCCAGTTCCTTCTGCATCAGCGCAAGCCGGTCGCTCAGGCCCTTGACCTTGGCCTCCTGCTCCAGCTTCTTGCTGCGCGCCTGCTCCAGGCCCGACACGGCGCCTGCCATCACGCCGCGCTGCTCGAGCGCGCGCGCCTGGTAGGCGCCGGTCTCGCCCTCGAGCACGCCCTCGTCGATGTCGGGCGCGAAGGATGCGCGCGTGAGCGGCTGGCCGCGGCTCTCGGCCATGAGCCGCACGCGCGTGGCCTGCGTGGCGGCGTAGCGGGCCGTGAGCTCCTCGAGGTTGAGGCCGCTGCCGCCCAGGTCGATCTCGACCAGCGACTGGCCCTGCTTGACCTTCTCGCCCTCCTTCACCAGCACGTTGCTGACGATGCCGCCTTCCAGATGCTGGATGGACTTGACGCGGTCCGACGGGATCACGCGCCCCGGCGCGACCACCACCGTCTCCATCGGGAAGCCCAGGCCGACCAGCGCGAGCAGGCCGATCGCACCGCCGATGATCCACTGGCGCCGCCGGCCCTGCGGCGAGGTCTGTGCCGCGCGCTTGTCGTTCTCGTCCTGAAGAATCTGCGGCAGGTCTATTTTCAAATCGCGTCCCCGGTCACTCTTCGTTCATCGCTGCTGCGCGTCACGCCATCGAGCGGGAGGCCGGCGTGGCTCCCGCTGCGCCGTCTTCCGCATCGCCCAGCGCCACCAGCGGTTTCTTCACGCCGAACAGCTTCGGCACCATCACCGCGGCCGTGCCCTGCTCCACGTTGCCCTGGCCGGTGACGTGGTAGACCACGTTGGCGGCCGAGACGATGCGCAGCGAATGCGTGACCACCACCACGGTGCGCACCTTGGCCACCGCGAGCAGCGTGGCGAGCAGGTTGCGCTCGCTCTGGAAATCGAGGTCGTTGCTGGGCTCGTCGAGCACCAGCACCGAGGGCTTGCGCAGGAAGCTCATGGCCAGCGCCAGCTTGCGCCGTTCGCCCACCGACACGCCGGTGCCGCCTTCGCCCACCATGGTGCGGTAGCCATCGGGCAGCCGCGAGATGAAGTCGTGCGCGCCCGAGAGCTTGCAGGCCGCGACGATCTGCTCGTCGCTCTGGCCCGGCGCATTGCGGCGCATCACGTCGATCAGCGAGCCGCCGAACCAGTAGACCTCCTGCGAGAGGTAGCTGATCCAGCGCGAGAGTTCTTCGCGGCCGAACTGCGAGAGGTCGTATTCGCCGATGCTGACGATGCCGCGCGTGGGCGTGTAAAGGCCCGACAGCAGCTTCACCAGCGTGGATTTGCCCGCGCCGTTGCGCCCGACGATCACGTGCAGGCCGCCCGGGCCGATGTCGAGGTCGACGTTCTCCAGCACCGGCTGCTGCGCGGTCTCGGTGAAGCTGAAGCTCACGTCCTTCAGCGTGATGCGGCCCAGCGGCTGGGGCAGCGTCATGCCCGTGGGCGGCTTCTCGACCGGCTCGCGCAGCACGGTCTCCAGGCGCTTGGCGGCTTCCTTCGCGGTGGCCAGCGAGCGCCAGTTGGACACCAGCCCGGCCACCGGCTGCAGCGCCTTCAGCGCCAGCATGTTCGATGCGACGAGGCCGCCCACCGTCATCCACTGTTCCATCACCGACACCGCGCCCACGGTCACGACGACGACGGAGAACACGGTGAGCAGCACGGTGGTGCCGTCGCGCGCGGTCTCGATCTGGCCGTTCTTGCTGAAGCTCTCGGCGAGCCACGCGTTGTAGGTCTGGCGCCACATCTCGATGGTGGGGCCGTCGTTGGCCTGGGCCTTGAGCGTTTCGCGTGCGTTGCAGATCTCGGCGGTCACGCGCTCCAGGCCGCGCCCGCGCTGCACTTCCTCGACGCGGCCGGAGCGCACCTCGTCGGCCCACCACCACGCCAGGAAGGACATGATCGCGAGGAACAGCACCACCACCGGCAGCACCGGCAGCGCGACGATGCCGATGACCACCAGCGCGAAGACGGCCATGGGCAGGTCGAAGATGGATTGGGCCAGCCCGCCGGTGATGGTGCCGCGCACCGAGGCCACGTCGCGGAAGTACAGGTGCCACACCGACGCGGGCCGGGCTTCCAGCGCGCGCAGCGGGCGGCCCAGCATCGAGTTCAGCAAGGCGCCCGAGACGCCGTGGTCGACGATGGCGCCCGCGTTGCGCAGCAGGCGCGAGCGGCGCGTGCGCAGCCAGAACTCGATGCACAGGAAGAACAGGATGCCGCTGACCAGCGCGGCCAGCGTCGAGGTGCCGCTGCGCGACAGCACGCGGTCATACACCTGCAGCAGGAAGATCGAAGGCAGCAGCCCGAACAGGCTGATGGGCAGCGAGCGCCACGCGGCGCTCTTCACGAGCGGATAGGCGGCGCGGAACGCGGCGTTCAGCGCGCCCGCGTAGGGACTGGCACCGGGCTCGTCCGGAGTCTCGGCAACCAGTTGGCTGGGCAGGAGGAACTTGATCATTGGAAAGAGCCGGTTCGTCGTCCAGTGACGCCTGCCTCATTATCAACTGTTACCCAGCTGTTACAAGGCAAATATTCACTCGCGGTGCGCTTCAAACACACATCAGCACGACAGCCTCTGCCCCTTCGCCACATCGGCCCTGATCCCGTGAACCGGCACCGGTTGCGCGGCGCTTCCCGTTACCGCGCAACCGGCCGGCCTCCCTGCACTGACCTCTCCCTTTCGCCCTGACAAATCCTGCGCGAACACCAGCGCGATGTTGGCGCACAGCAGCATGCACAGCACCCATGCGCACAGCAGCTGCAGCCACCCCAGCCACCAGCGGCGCGCGGGCTGCTGTCGCGTGGCGGGGGCCTCGTATCCGAAGGCCGAATGCAGGAGTGCGTTGAATCTCATGGCAGTGCTTTCAAAACCCGGGCCAGCCGTGACAGGCCGATGCCCGCGGAACTCTTCGCCAACACCCAGTCGCCGGGCTGCAGCAGCCCACCGAGCGCGGTCGACAGGTCGGACACGTCGACGAACCAGTGCGAATGGACCTTGGTGCGGATGCGCGCATGCAGCGCGCGCATCAGCGGTCCGCACAGCAGCACGCGGTCGGGCTGCGATGCGAGCAGCTCGGCCTCGAGGTCGAGGTGGTGGCGTTGCGCGGCGGGGCCGAGCTCCTGCATGTCGCCGAGGATCGCCACGCGCCGCGCCGGCTCGCAGGGCGCCTGCGAGAGCAGCTCCAGCGCAGCGCGCATCGAGCTCGGGTTGGCGTCGTAGGTCTCGTCGATCAGCTTGAAGCTGCCGCCGCCGATGTGGATGGTGTGCAGCGCGCCGCGTCCGCCCGGCGGCTCGAAGTGCGCGAAGGGCTCGACGGCGGCCGCCAGCGGCAGGCGCATGGCCTGCAGCGCCGCGAGCGCCGCGATGGCGCTCGCGCCCATGTGGCGGCCCGGCGCGTTCAGCCGCAGCTGGAAGGGCTCGCCCGCCACCAGCGCCTGCACCTCGCCGTGGTCGAAGGCGAGCAGGCGCACGTCGGCGTCCCTGTGCTCGCCGCAGGTCACGATCTGCAGCTGCTGCGCCATCGCCGCCTCGGCGAAGGTGGCGAACTCGGCCATGTCGCGGTTGAGCACCACGCTGTCGCCCGGCGCCATCGCCTGGAAGATCCGGCTGTCGAGCCGCGCGGCCGCTTCCGAGGGGCCGCGGTGCTTCTGCGATGCGATCGAGAGCCCCGTCACCACCATCAGCGAGGGCCGCACCAGCTGCGCGGACGCCGGCATGTGCGAGGTGCCCATCTCCAGCACCCAGTAGGCCGCATGGCGCGGCATGCAGGTCATGTTCCAGGCAATGCCCGACGGCAGGCTCACGTTGCCTTCGGGCTGGCCGACCTCGCCCCACACGGTGAGGGCGCCGGCCAGCATCGCGGCCACGGTGCCGCTGCCCGCGCCGCTGCCGAGCACGCCGCACACGCGGCCCGCGAATTCGGCGCGCGCATGGTCGCCCAGCTCCAGCACGGCCTGCAGCACGTTCGGCACCTTGAGCACGGGCACGCGCTTGTCGAGGTGCGGCTTGGGGTCGGAGCACAGCACGGCCGCGGCGGGCTGCAGCACGCCCTTGAGCGTGACCGCCGCCAGCGGCGTCTTCGAGGGCCGCGTCTGGTGGTCGAACACCACGCGCCCCTTGCGCATGAAGGAGCGCTGCGCCACGCCGGCGGCGCGCCATCCGTCCTCGGGCTTGACCACCCATTCGCCGCCGGTGACGCGCGCCATCTCGCTGGCTGTCCACACGGCGCCGTCGTCGCGCGCGCCGCCGGAGCCGGTGCCCGCGCCGCCCGGCGCGGCGCGGCGCTCCACCAGGTAGCGGTGGTAGGCGGCGAAGCCAGAGAGGTACTGCTCGACGTCGTCGATGCGCACGCGAAACGAGTGGTGGCGGATGAAGAAAGAGCCCACCACGGTCGACGGCCGGCGGAAGTACATCGCCATCTCGGGCCAGAAGAAGCCGTTGAGCAGGTAGTGCGCGCGGTAGTCCAGCGCGCGGTAGAACTTCTCGGTGTCGAGCTCGTCCAGAAGGTGCCGCATCGCGGGCATGCCTTCGAGCCGCTGGAGCATCTGCTGCGCGGCCAGCATGAGTTCGAGCAGCGTCGGGAAGGTGGTCTTCCGGTCGAGCACGAAGTCGAGATACCCCGCCACGTTCTGCAGGCCGAAGCGGAAATACTTCTCCTGCGGACTCCAGTGCGTGAGTTCGTGCACGCAGCAGCTGAGCCAGTGGTCGTGCGCCTGCCAGTGCTGGCTGGCGATGAAATGGTCGAAGGCCTTCTCCACCACCGCGAGCCATTGCGGCTCGCGCGTGAGCGCGTACAGGCGCATGAGGGCGTAGGCCGCCTCTCCGTCGTAGTAGATGACGCGCGAGGCCTGCTTGACCGTGAGGTCGGACGCGTGCAGCACGTGGTTGAAGCGGCCGCTGGCCGGATCCTGCAGCGAGGCGATGCCCACCGCGAGCCTCTCCAGCAGCGGCAGCCAGCGGCGCGTTTCCATCAGCTCGCAGTACTTCACCAGCGCGAGCACGCAGGCCGCGTTGCCGCCGAGCTTGATCTCGCCGCCGGTGTCGACCAGGAAGGCCGCGGCGCGGCCGTCGAGCAGCGTGTAGTCGCGGATCAGCGCGCCGGTGAGATGGTCCAGCGCCCGGTCGATGGCCGCGCGCAGCGTCTCGTCGCGCGTGAGCTCCCACGACTCGAGCATCGCGTACACCGCGCTCGCGTGGCGCATCGCGTCGTAGGTCGGGATGCGGCGGTCGAAGCACGGGAAGTAGCCGTACACGAAGAGGCCGTCGCCCTGCACCTGGCGCGCCAGGTACGACGAGCCGCTGCGCACGAGGTCGAGCACCGATTGCGGGTTGAGCGCCGGCAGCTGCCGGCGGCCCGCGTCGAGCCCCGTGCCCACGAGCTTGTGCACCACGCCGTCGGGCTGGCAGAACACGCCCACGGTCGCCAGCAGGTAGACCGGCTGGTCCGAGGACATGTCCAGCGGCGGCGAGCGCTCGAAGCGCGCCTGGCTGTAGACCTCGAAGTTGCGCGCGTTCACCACCGAGTGCGGGATGGTCGAATCGCCGCACAGCATCGCGTTGGCGTTGAGCTCCTGCTCGGTGAAGGCCATCGAGAAGTCCTTGTCGAAGGCCAGCCCGAGGCGGAAGTAGTTGCGCTTGACGGCGGTGAGCTGGGTCTTGAACTGGGCCCAGTCCATCGGGCTCGCGCCCTCGACCCAGTCGATGCGCAGCCAAGGCGACACGATGCCGCGCTCGCGCACCCAGCTCTCCATGCGCCCGGCGCCCTCGCGCCAGGCGGTCTCGAAATCGGCGGCCCGCGCATGCACCACGTGCGCCCGCTGCGCGCCGTCGCTGACGGAGAAGAACAGCGTGAAGGCCGGATACGGGGCCGGCAGCGCCGCGCACACCGACACAAGGCGTTCGTGGCAGGCGTGGAGCTGGTCTGGGAAGGACATCATTCGGCCCCGTTCGGATGCGGGAAACCGGCCACGCCCGTCATCTGCTTTCGCTCTGGTGACGTGTGCGCGATCCGGGAACTGACACGACCGAAGTCATCGCGGTGATCCGGCTTCAGCGATAGCTGAATTCGGCTCTGCGATTGAGCTGATAGCCCTCCTCCGTGGTTTCGTTCGATGCGGGCTTTTCCAGCCCCCAGCTGATGGACTCGATGCGCTCGGCGGGCACGCCGAGCTGCGTGAGCGCGCGCTGCACCGAATCGGCACGGCGCTGGCCCAGCGCCAGGTTGTATTCGCGGCCGCCGCGCTGGTCGGTGTGGCCCTCGATCACGACCTTGCTCTGAGGCCGGTTGCGCAGGTAGCTCGCATGAGCCTCCACGATGTTCCGGTCGGCGGGCCTGATGTTGTATTTGTCGAAGTCGAAGTAGACGATCTTCGGCACGCCCGCCGGTCCGTTCTGCACCGGCGCCGGCGGTGCCGGCTCCACCTTCGGCACCGCGGTGGCGGCCTTGTTCGAGTAGTAGTAGGTCGCATCGTCACGGCCGGTCTTGGGGGCCGCGCAGCCCACGAGTGCTGCGCCGAGCGCGACGATGGCCAGTGTCTGGAAATTCTTTTTCATATCGGTCCTTTCGCGGGACAGGCCGGTGGCGGCCTGTCCCTGGTGCTGCAGCAAGCTCCCTCGCCCCACTTCCTTCTGTTGTCTGTTTCCGGACGATCGATCAGCCCAGCAGGCCGTGCAGGATGTTCGTCACGGGCGACACGGTGTGCTCGACCAGGCTGGTGATCGGCGTCACGACTTCCGTCACCAGCGGGGTGGCGGCGTGCTCGACGCCGCTCACCGCGCTGCTGACGGCATCCGCCACCGGAGCGGCAGCCGTCGTGGCGCCGGCCAGGATGTCGGTCACCGGTGCGGTCACGTCGTGCGCCGCGCTGGTGGCGGTCGAGACGACCGGGGCCGCGGTCTCGGTCAGGCTGCCGGCGACATCGGTCACCGGCTGCAGGATGTTCGCCACCGCGCCGTCGCTGCCGGTCAGGCCGCCGAGCAGGCCGCCCACCAGGCCGTCGTGGCCCAGGAGGCTGCCGACGAGGCCGTCGTTGCCGAGCACGCCGTCCAGCAGGCCACCCGTGCCGCCACCGGTCACGCCGCCGAGGAGACCGCCGACCAGGCCGTCGTCGCCGAGCACGCCGTCGAGCAGGCCGCCAGCGTCGCCGCCGGTCACGCCACCCAGCACGCCGCCGAGGAGGCCGTCGCTGCCGAGCACGCCGTCCAGCAGACCGCCAGCGTCGCCGCCGGTCACGCCACCCAGCACGCCGCCGAGGAGGCCGTCGCTGCCGAGCACACCGTCGAGCAGGCCACCAGCGTCGCCGCCGGTCACGCCACCCAGCACGCCGCCGAGGAGGCCGTCGCTGCCGAGCACACCGTCGAGCAGGCCGCCAGCGTCGCCGCCGGTCACACCACCCAGCACGCCGCCGAGGAGACCGTCGCTGCCGAGCACGCCATCCAGCAGGCCGCCAGCGTCGCCGCCGGTCACGCCACCCAGCACGCCGCCGAGGAGGCCGTCGCTGCCGAGCACGCCGTCCAGCAGGCCGCCAGCGTCGCCGCCGGTCACGCCACCAAGCACGCCGCCGAGGAGGCCGTCGTCGCCGAGCACGCCATCCAGCAGGCCGCCGGCACCGCCACCGGTCAGGCCACCCAACAGGCCGCCAACCAGACCGTCATCGCCGAGCACGCCGTCGAGCAAACCACCGGCATCGCCGCCAGTCAGGCCACCGAGCAGGCCACCAACCAGACCGTCGTCGCCAAGGACACCGTCGAGCAAGCCACCAGCATCGCCGCCAGTCAGGCCACCCAGCAGGCCGCCAACCAGACCGTCGTCGCCGAGGACACCGTCGAGCAGACCACCAGCGTCGCCACCAGTCACGCCACCCAGCACGCCGCCGAGGAGGCCGTCGTCGCCGAGGACGCCACCGAGCAGGCCGCCGTCACCGCCGAGCACGCCGCCCAGCAGGCCGCCGTCGCCACCCACGAGGTTGGCCACGCCGTCGGTCAGGTAGTCGACCTGCGTGTCGACCTGATCCAGCAGGGCGCCGGTTGCACCCGCGCCGAGCAGCTGGTCGGCCAGCGGGCTCAGCAGGCCGCCCACGCCATCCGTCACCTGGTCCACGAGGCCGTCGGCCGGGTCGAGCACGTTGGGATCGTTCGGCAGGAAGCCGGTACCGAGCACCGGGCCCAGCAGGCCGTCGACCGTGTCGGTCAGGCCGTCGGTGACGCCGACCACCGGGGCCAGCGCATCGCCGAGGCCCAGGCTGCCGAGCAGGCCATTGTTCAGGCTGTTCGCCAGGCCGCCGACCACGTTGTCGGCCGGGTCCAGCAGGGCCTGCGCGCCGGTGCCGGGAGAAGTGCCGCCACCGATGCCGCCGAGCAGTCCGCCCAGCAGGCCGTCTTCGCCGAGCACACCACCGAGCAGGCCGCCGTCACCGCCGAGCACACCGCCCAGCAGGCCGTCGTCACCCAGCACGCCACCGAGCAGGCCACCGTCGCCGCCGAGCACACCGCCCAGCAGGCCGTCGTCGCCCAGCACACCACCGAGCAGGCCGCCGTCGCCACCGAGCACACCGCCCAGCAGGCCGTCGCCGGACAGCACGTTGGCCACGCCGTCGGTCAGGTAGTCGACTTGCGCCGTGACGCCGTTCAGCAGCGCGGCCGTCGTGTTCGTGCCGAGCACCTGGTCGGTCAGCGGGCTCAGCAGGCCGGAGGCACCGCTGGCCACCTGGCCGACGAGACCGTCGACGGGGTCGAGCACGTTGGGATCGTTTTCCGAGAAGCTGGTGCCGAGCACCGGGCCCAGCAGGCCGCCGACGGTGTCGGTCAGGCCGTCGGCGACGCCGACCACCGGTCCGAGCACATTCGTCAGGCCGAGCCCGCCCAGCGCGCCTTGGCCCAGGCCGTCCACCAGGTTGCCGAGCACGCCGTCGGCCGGGTCGAGCAGCGCCGCGCCGGTACCGGGGGTGCCGCCACCGCCGATGCCGTCCAGCAGACCGCCGAGCAGGCCGCCGACGATGCCGTCTTCACCCAGCAGGCCACCGACCGGGCCCTCTTCGCCCAGCACGCCGCCGACCAGGCCGCCAGGCCCGAACAGGCCGCCGGCGATGCCGCCGTCGCCGAGCACGCCGCCCAGCAGGCCGTCGTCACCGAGCAGGCCGCCGACAAGACCGTCGTCGCCGAGCAGGCCACCCACGAGGCCGTCGCCGCCCAGCAGGCCACCGACCAGGCCGTCATCGCCCAGCACGCCGCCCAGGAGGCCATCGCCACCGAGCAGGCCACCGACGAGTCCGTCGTCACCCAGCACGCCGCCGAGCAGGCCGTCATTGCCGAGCACGCCGCCCAGCAGGCCGTCGCCGCCCAGGACACCGCCGAGCAGGCCGTCGCTGCGGAGCACGCCGCCGACGAGGCCGTCGTCACCCAGCAGGCCGCCGACCAGGCCGTCGTCGCCGAGCACGCCGTCGAGCGCGCCACCAAGCAGGCCGCCTTCGCCACCGAGCAGGCCGCCCAGCGGGCTGTCGGCGAGGATACCGGAGATGGCGCCGTCCTGGCCGAGCAGGCTGTCGACCAGGCCGCCGTGGCCCAGCAGTTCGCCGGTGAGGCCGCCGCTGCCGAGCACGTTGGAAAGGGTGCCGTCGCCGCCCAGCAGGCCGCCGACCAGGCCGTCGTTGCCGAGCAGGCCACCCACCGCGCTGCCGTCGCCGAGCAGGCCGCCCAGCAGGCCGTCGTCGCCCAGCAGGCCGCCGGTCAGGCCGCCCACCGCGCCGTCGCCGAGCAGGCCACCCACGAGGCCGTCGCTGCCCAGCACGTTGCCGAGCACGCCGCCCAGGGCGCTGTCTTCACCGAGCAGGCCGCCGACGACGCCGTCGTCGCCAAGCAGGCCGCCGACCAGGCCGTCCTCGGCCAGCAGGCCGTTCACGAGGCTGCCCTCGCCCAGCACGTTGTCGAGCGTGCCGCCCAGCAGGCCGTCGTTGCCCACGAGCTGGTCGGTGAGGCCGCCGAGTCCGAGGGCATCGGTCAGGCCGCTGATGATGCCGTGGTCGCCGACGAGGTTGGTCAGGCCGTTGTCCAGCGCGTCGGTCAGGTAGTCGACCTGGCCCGCCACCGTGCCGAGGATGGCGCCGGTCGCGCCCTGGCCCAGCAGGTTGTCGAGCGTCGGGCTCAGCGAGTCGCCCAGCAGGTCGGTGACGCCACTCACGGTGTTGTCGATCGGGTCGAACTGGTTGGGATCGTTCGGCGTGAACTCGCTGCCGACCAGCGGAGCCAGCACGTCGTCGAGCGTGTCGGTCAGGCCGTCGACCGTATTGGTGACCGGCGTGAGCGAGTCGCCCAGGCCGAGTGCGCCGCCGAGGCTGTCGGTGACGTGGTTGACGAGGCTGTCGCCTGGGTTGAGGAGGGCGTCGCCGTCTGCGTCTGCGTCTGCGTCGGCGTCTGCGTCGGCGTCTGCGTCGGCGTCGGCGTCGGCGTCGGCGTCGGCGTCGGCATCGGCATCGGCATCGGCGTCTGCGTCTGCGTCTGCGTCTGCGTCTGCATCGGCGTCTGCATCGGCGTCTGCATCGGCGTCTGCGTCTGCATCGGCGTCTGCGTCTGCATCGGCGTCTGCGTCTGCGTCTGCATCGGCGTCGGCGTCTGCATCTGCATCGGCGTCTGCATCTGCATCGGCGTCTGCATCGGCGTCGGCGTCTGCATCGGCATCGGCATCGGCGTCGGCGTCTGCGTCTGCGTCTGCATCGGCATCACCATCGGCATCCGCGTCGGCATCGGCGTCCGCATCCGAGTCGGCATCCGCGTCGGAGTCGCCGGGGTTGTTCGGGTTGCCCGAACCGACGAGCAGCGGGAACGCGCTGTCGCTGCCGCCGCCACCGCCGCTGAGCGCGGCGCCCAGGGCAGCGGCGCCGAGCGCGCCGAGCGCGAACTCACCCAGCCCGATGCCGCTGCCGGCAGCGAGCTTCTTGGTGACGGCCAGGGCAGCGGCGTCGGCGTCGCTGTCGGGCGGGGTCACCTGGAGGTCGCCCGAGGCGACATCCACATTCACTTGTTCGAGGCCGCCGGGCAGCTTGGTCGAGCCGATGGTGGCATCGGTGCCGCCGGTGAACACACCAGCGAGCGGGGCCTTGTTGGTGGCCGATCCGGGGAAGAGAACATTGGCGTGGCCGTCCTGCGGAACGATCACGCGGTCGCCGGCCATCAGCGTCTGATTGCCATCGACGGGAATGCGGACACCGTCGCGCATCACCGCGACGCCGGGCGTGGCATTCGATAATGTGCCGATGCCGGCAGGGGCCGCGGTTGCGGCGGGGGCCGCCGAACTCACCATGCCCGGAGTGCCGAGCGGTGTGACGGTAGCCTGGGCGATGACCACAGGAGCAGCGCCAGCGGCGGCAAGTCCCTCGGTCGTATTGGTCGATGCTTGTTGAGCGGTCATGGCAGCCTTCTGTGACAAAAGATGCCTACTCAGGGGCAACTAGCGTGCCGCTTTTCCCGAGCCCCATGCCAAAGCGGCCCAGAGCATCGCAAGCTGTTGATTCGTATGGAAAATTTTCTTTTCGAGGTGCCTCCGGCAGGCTGTGGAAACAGCTCGTAAGGAGGTCAATCGGCGAATCGTTACGTAACGAAGTAACGTCGCGTACCCGGAACGTCCGACACATCCGAGGGGCCGCCGACACACCTGCGAACGCACCTGCGAACGCACCCGCGATCACCGCACCCACTCTTCTTTTTCTCACCCTCTATATAGATATGTTCAACCCCTCCCAGGAAGACGTGCGCCGCTTCTTCTGCGACGTCTACGCCAAGCACCGGCAGGGCCTGCCGATGGAAGCGCTCGAGACCATCGCCGCCGGCTGGATCGACCAGCACCCCGAGTACCACGAGGACCTGGCCGACGCCGACGCGGCGGTGGCGCGGGTGTACGACGGATCGAACGGGCGCGAGAACCCGTTCCTGCATCTGTCGATGCACCTGTCGATCAGCGAGCAGTGCTCCATTGACCAGCCGCGCGGCATCCGCCAAGCGGTCGAGCTGCTGGCAGCGCGGCGCGGCTCGCTGCTGCATGCGCATCACGAGGCGATGGAGTGCCTGGGCCAGATGATGTGGGAGAGCCAGCGCGCGGGCCGGCCGCCGGATGGCGAGGGTTATGTGGCCTGCGTGCAGCGCCGGGCGACGAAGGACTAGCCGCCGCGCTTCCTCTTGGCCGCGGGCGGGACCGCGCCCTGCTGCTTCGCCGCTTCACGCAGCAGCGCGGCCATGGCAGCGCGCAATGCCGAGGGCTCGGCGTCGCTGCGCTGCAGCAGGCCGACCGGCTCCTCGGTGCCGGCCGTCTCGATGCGCAGCCGCACGAGGCGCCCATCGTCCAGCTCGCCGCGCGCGGCCCCCAGCGGCGTGATCCACACCGCATCGGACACCGCCACCAGCGCGCGCGCCACCGCCACGTCGAGCGTCTGCAGCGCGTTGGCCGGCAGCACGAGGCCGCGCGCCGACAGGAAGCTCTCGGTGTTGTGGCGCGGGCTCGTGCCCTCGCCGTACACCACCAGCGGATAGGCCAGCACCGCCTGCACCGACACCGCCTTGTGCGCCAGCGGATGCCCCGCGCGCACAGCGAACACCAGCGCCTCGGTGTGCAGCAGCTCGAAGCTCAGGCCGCCCATGAGGCGCGGATCGCTCATGCGGCCCACCACCAGGTCGAGCTCGCCGGCGCGCAGCTCGTCGAGCAGCGCGGCGTTGGCCGCGCTCTTCACCACGATCTGCACCGAGGGCCTGCTGTCGCGCAGCCGCGCCAGCGCCTGCGGCAGCAGGGCCGGCGCCACGCTGGGCAGTGCGCCGATGCGCAGCCGCTCGATGCGCTCGCCGGCCACTGGCGCCACGGCCTGCGCGCTGGCGTCGAGCGCCTCCAGCACGCGCAGCGCATGCGCGAGCAGCTGCTCGCCGGCGGCCGTGAGGCCCTGCACACCGCGCCGACCGGCGTTGCTGCGCTCGACCAGCCGCGTGCCGGCAATGGCCTCGAGCTCGGAGAGCGTCTTCGACACCGCCGGCTGGCTCAGCGCCAGGCGCTCGGCGGCGCGCGCGAGGTGGCGCTCCTGCGCCACCGTGACGAAGCAGCGCAGGTGCCGCAGCTGCACGTTGCGCACGAAGTCCTGGCGAAGATCGGTGAGGGGGTCTTTCAAGGGTGGGCTTTCAATTCCTTCTGGTTATTGAAAACGTAGCAATCTTCAATTTACATCATCGGATGCCGCTTCTACAGTGGCGGCTTCCGGATTCGTCCCACGACAGGAGACAACGTTCATGCAGACCAAGACCAAGGGCGACTCGCCCATCCTCACCCCGCGCGACTGGGATGCCCACCCCAGCTACATCTACCCGGGCTACAAGTCCACCGTGAAGCGCGGCCCGCAGAAGCCGCTCATTCCGCTGAAGGCCTCGCTCGGCGAGCTGCAGCAGCCGGTGTACGGCCACGACAGCATCGGCGAGTTCGACCACGACCTCACGCGCAACGCGCGCAAGAACGGCGAGCCGCTGGGCGAGCGCATGATCCTCACGGGCCGCGTGCTCGACGACCGCCGCCGCCCGGTGGCCAACACGCTGGTCGAGCTGTGGCAGGCCAACGCCGCCGGCCGCTACGTGCACAAGGTCGACCAGCACGACGCGCCGCTGGACCCCAACTTCCTCGGCGCCGGCCGCTGCCTGACCGACAGCGAAGGCCGCTACCGCTTCCTCACCATCAAGCCGGGCGCCTACCCCTGGGGCAACCACCCGAACGCATGGCGTCCGCAGCACATCCACCTGTCGCTGTTCGGCCAGAGCTTCGCAAGCCGCCTGGTCACGCAGATGTACTTCCCCGGCGACCCGCTGCACCAGTACGACCCGATGATCACCGGCACCCCCGAGCGCTACCGCAACCGCCTCATCGCCGACTTCAGCCTCGACATCACCGAGGACGGCTACGCACTGGGCTACCAGTTCGACATCGTGCTGCGCGGCGCAGACGAGACGCCTTTCGAAAATCGATGAGCCAGGAGACGCAAACCATGTTGATGACCGCACTGGAAGCCGACTTCGGCCAGACCCCCTCGCAGACCGTGGGCCCCTACTTCGCCTACGGCCTCACCGCCACGCAATACGGCTACGACTTCGACCAGCCCTTCGACGCGGTGCTCGCGCTCGACAACGCCAAGGGCCAGCGCATCCGCCTCGAAGGCCGCGTGCTCGACGGCGACGGCAACCCGATCAACGACGCGATGGTCGAGATCAGCCAGCCCGACGGCGAAGGCCGCTACCCGCAGACGCCGGAAGAAGCGCGCGCCATGGGCTTCCGCGCCTTCGGCCGCGTCGGCACCGGCACGCACGAGGGCAACCGCTTCGTGTTCCATACGGTGAAGCCCGGCGCCGAGTCGCCCGGCGAGGCACCGCACATCAACGCGATCGTGCTGATGCGCGGCCTGCTGCTGCATGCCTTCACGCGCATCTACTTCAGCGACGAGGCCGAAGCCAACGCGAAGGACGCGGTGCTGCAGAGCGTGCCCGCCGAGCGTCGCCACACGCTGATCGCCGAGCGCGTGGAGCAAGGCGGCGCCGTCACCTACCGCTTCGACATCCGCATGCAGGGTGCCGACGAGACGGCGTTCTTCGACGTCTGATCCGCCTGATCTCTCAGGGAAATCCCGGACATGAAAAAGCCCGCATTAGCGGGCTTTTTCGTTTTGGTCGTTTCGGAAGTGCTCGGCTTGCTTATTCGGCGCCGTGGTGAATGCGCGATTCGGGCACCGTCTTCAGTTCACCCGGCAGCGAGCTGATGTAGCTGGCCAGCGTCTTGAGCTCGGCGTTGGTGAACTTCTTCTCCTCGACCTGCTGGCCCATCACCGCGTTCGAACGGCCCAGGTGCGAGTTGTTCTTCACGCGGTACGACTTGAGCGCGACGAAGAGGTAGTCGGCATGCTGGCCGGCCAGCTTGGGCACGGTGCCGTCGTTGGGCGTGTTGAAGTTGGCGCCGTGGCACTTGGTGCAGCTGTTGTCGGCGTTGCGGGTGATGAGGGCCTCCACGTTGGCCGGCGTGGGCTTGGCCAGCGTGGCGGGAGGTGCGCTGCCGTCCTTCAGGCCGAGCTGGCTGTAGTAGGCGGCGACGTCGGCGATGTCCTGGTCGGTGAGCGTGTCCGCGATGGCGCGCATGGTGGGATGCTTGCGGTCGCCGCCCTTGTACGCGGTGAGCGCTGCCGTGATGTACGTGGCGCTCTGGCCAGCGATCATCGGCACCTTGTGAATCTCCGGGAAGCTGGCCTGGTAGCCGATGATGCCGTGGCAGCCCACGCACATCTGTACCTTCTTTGCTCCGTCCTGGGCCTTGCCAGTGACTTGTTGGGCTTCAGCCGAGACCGTCACGGAAGCGACAGCAAGGGCAAACATCGTGGTCAACAACTTGTTCATTTTGCGCGCACAATCTCGTGGAGAGTACAGTTTTTCGGATCAACATTCGATTATATGCAGGGGTCCCCTGGAACCCTGTGCAGGCCAACCCTGAGGCTGCACGACGCACATCGGGTGTGTTCTTTTCTCCACCCAGCCTCCGTCCCACTTCTCATCACTCATGAAATTCCAGGGCTCAGACAACTACGTCGCCACTCAGGACCTGATGCTCGCCGTCAACGCGGCCATCACGCTCAAGCGCCCGCTGCTCGTCAAGGGCGAACCCGGCACCGGCAAGACCATGCTCGCGGAGGAAGTGGCCCAGTCGCTCGGCCTGCCGCTGCTGCAGTGGCACATCAAGTCGACCACCAAGGCGCAGCAGGGCCTCTATGAATACGACGCGGTGAGCCGCCTGCGCGACTCGCAGCTGAAGGACCTCGACGGCGGCGAGCGCGTGAGCGACATCAACAACTACATCGTCAAGGGCGTGCTCTGGCAGGCCTTCACGGCCGACCAGCCGGTGGCGCTGCTGATCGACGAGATCGACAAGGCCGACATCGAATTCCCGAACGACCTGCTGCGCGAGATCGACCGCATGGAGTTCTACTGCTACGAGACGCGCGAGCTCATCCGCGCCAAGCACCGGCCGGTGGTGTTCATCACCTCCAACAACGAGAAGGAACTGCCCGACGCCTTCCTGCGCCGCTGCTTCTTCCACTACATCAAGTTCCCCGATGCCGAGACGATGAAGCACATCGTCGGCGTGCACTTCCCCGGCCTCAAGCAGGAGCTGCTCGCGGCCGCGATGAAGACCTTCTACGACGTGCGCAACCTGCCCGGCCTGAAGAAGAAGCCCTCGACCTCCGAGCTGCTCGACTGGCTCAAGCTGCTGGTGGCCGAGGACATTCCGCTCGAGGCCCTGCAGAGCAAGGACGACAAGGTCGCCGTGCCGCCGCTGGTGGGCGCGCTGCTCAAGAACGAGCAGGACGTGACGCTCTTCGAGAAGCTCGTCTTCATGCAGCGCAACAACCGCTGAGCCATGAGCAGCCAGAAACACTCCACCAGGCAACTCATGAAGCTGGGCATTGCCCAGGCCGTGATGTTCATGGTGGGCGCGCTGCTGGGCCGCGGGCTCGGGCTGCTGCTGGGCCTCGACGCCTTCGGCAGCGGCGAATACAACAAGCGCGAACTCATCGGCATCGCGCTGATCGGCCTGGGCGGCGGCGCAGGCGCGCAGGCCGCGCGCGTCTGGTACACGGGCAAGTACGGCGACCCGCGCGGCTGAGGCCCGCGAGCGCGGAGGAAAGAGACAGATGGCATTCGTCGAACCCGTCACGCTGAAGGCCCGCGGCATCGCACTGGTGCCGCTTGCGCTCGCGCATGAGGAAGGCCTGCGCGCCGCGGCCGCCGACGGCGAGCTGTGGAAGCTGCGCGTCACCTCCGTGCCCGAGCCGGAGAACACCCGCGCCTACATCGAGACCGCGCTCAAGACCGCCGACCGCTTCGCCTTCGCCGTGACCGACGAAGCCACCGGCACCGTGCTCGGCACCACCAGCTTCCACGACATCCTGCCCGCGGTGAAGCGCGTGGAGATCGGCTACACGTGGTACGCCGCGCGCTGCCAGCGCACGCACGTCAACACCACCTGCAAGCTGCTGATGCTCGGGCACGCCTTCGACGCGCTGGGCTGCAACACCGTGGGCTGGCGCACCGACAACTTCAACTTCGCCTCGCAGCGCGCCATCGAGCGGCTGGGCGCGAAGAAGGACGGCGTGATCCGCGGCCACGCGATGCGCCGCGACGGCACCATCCGCGACACCGTCATGTACAGCCTGCGTTCGGGCGAATGGCCAGAGGTGAAGGCGCAGCTGCTGTACCTGCTCGACAAGCCGCGCGGCTGAACGAAACACAAGGAGCACCCCATGCTCATCGACTTCTTCTACACCCTGCGCTCGGCCAAGCTGCCGGTGTCGGTCAAGGAATACCTCACGCTGCTGGAGGCCCTGCAGGCCGACGTGGTGGGCCCCAACTCCGACGGCGCCTACGGCATCGACGACTTCTACTACCTCTCGCGCACCGCGCTCGTGAAGGACGAGAAGCACTACGACAAGTTCGACCGCGCCTTCGCCGCCTACTTCAAGGGCGTGGAGATGCTGACCGACTTCACCAAGGAAGTGCCGCTCGACTGGCTCAAGAAGACGCTGGAGCGCGAGTTCACGGCGGAAGAAAAAGCCAAGATCGAGAAGATGGGCTGGGACGAGCTCATGGAGACGCTCAAGAAGCGCTTCGAGGAGCAGAAGGAGCGCCACGAGGGTGGCAGCAAGTGGATCGGCACGGGCGGCACCTCGCCCTTCGGCAACGGCGGCTACAACCCGCAGGGCATCCGCATCGGCGGCGCGGGCAAGAACAGGAGCGCCGTGAAGGTGTGGGACCAGCGCGCCTACAAGGACTACGACGACACGCAGGAACTGGGCACGCGCAACATCAAGGTCGCGCTGCGCCGGCTGCGCAAGTTCGCGCGCGAGGGCCATGACGAGGAGCTGGACCTCGACGACACCATCCACTCGACCGCCGCCAACGCCGGCTTCCTCGACATCAAGATGCGGCCCGAGCGCCACAACAACGTCAAGGTGCTGCTGCTGATGGACGTGGGCGGCACGATGGACGAGCACATCCAGCGCGTGGAGGAGCTGTTCTCGGCAGTGAAGACCGAGTTCAAGCACCTGGAGTTCTTCTACTTCCACAACTGCGTGTACGACTTCATGTGGAAGAACAACAAGCGCCGCTTCTCCGAGAAGTTCGCCACCTGGGACATCCTGCGCAAGTACAACAAGGACTACAAGCTCATCTTCGTCGGCGACGCGACCATGAGCCCCTACGAGATCCTGCAGCCCGGCGGCAGCGTCGAATACAACAACGAGGAAGCCGGCGCCGAGTGGATCCAGCGCCTCACGCACACCTTCCCGAAGTTCGCGTGGATCAACCCCGAGCCCCAGGGCGTGTGGCAGTACCGCCAGAGCATCGCGGTGATGCAGCAGCTGATGTCGAACCGCATGTACCCCCTCACGCTGCGGGGCCTCGAGGAAGCGATGCGCATGCTGTCCAAGTAGGACGATGCCGGCGATCCGGCGGGGCCTTCAGGAACCGGCCGGGCTTGCTGTCAGAATCCGCCCATGGTCAGGGCGGTTCCTGTTTCTTCGCCGGCGTGGTGGCCGGCTTTGTTTTTGTTCGGCGTCCTGCTCTTGCAAGGCTGCAGCCTGCTGCCGAAAAAGGAATCCGCCGAAGAAAACAAACCCGTGACGGGCCTCGTGCGCAGCGGCGCGGCGGGTGCAGGCGCCACCGAATCCGGCAAGGACGAGAAGGAAGACGGCGACAAGAAGGCGTCCGACAAGCGCGACGCCTTCACCGTCGACGTGCGCGGCCCCGAGGCCGTGCGCGACTACCTCAAGCTCCATCTTGAAATCCAGCGCTACCGCGAGCTCGACGACCTGGGCGCGACCGAGATCTCGCGCCTCATGGTGGCCGCCGAGGCCAATGCCCGCGAGCTTCTCGGCACGCTCGGCTACTTCACGCCCACGCTGACGCTCGAACTCAACGAAACGCCGCAGGGCGAGAAGGCCCCGCGCGAGATCGTCATCAGCGTGTCGCCTGGCGAGCTCACCAAGGTGAGCAACGTGCAGATCAGCTATGCCGGGCCCATCGCCGACGACCCGGCCGCCGAGTCGCAGCGCGACACCATCCGCACCGCCTGGGCCCTGCGCGCCGGCCAGCCCTTCTCCCAGCAGGCCTGGGACGACGCCAAGACCACCGCGCTGCGCAGCCTCACGGGCAAGCGCTTTCCCACCGGCAGCATCGCGATCAGCCGCGCCGAGGTGGACGCGGACCGCAGCGAGGCGCGACTGAGCGTCACCTACCAGTCGGGCCCGGCGTACAAGTTCGGGCCGCTGGTGCTGCGCGGCATCCAGCGCTACGACCCCGACGGCGCGCGCCGCATCGCGCGCCTGCCCAGCGGCCAGGACTACGACCAGCAGAAGCTGCTCGACGCCCAGCAGCGCCTGGCCAGCAGCGGCTACTACGACTCGGTGTTCCTCACGCTCGACACCGACAGCGGCAACCCGCTGGCCGCGCCCGTCATCGCGCAGCTGCGCGAGGCGCCGCTGCAGAAGGTGGTGCTGGGCGTGGGCTTCACCACCGACAACGGGCCGCGCCTTTCGGTCGACCACATCCACAACCAGGTGCCGCTGCTGGGCTGGCGCGCCGTCTCGCGGCTGTCGGTGGACAACGACATCAAGTCGCTGTCCACCGAGCTGAAGGCCATTCCCGACGACCACGGCTGGCGCTGGTTCTCCGGCGCCGAGCTCAAGAGCGAGCAGTCGGGCAGCTACGTGGTCGACAGCGGCCGGCTGCGCGGCGGGCGCAGCAAGTCGGGCGACCATATCGACCGCAGCTACTTCCTGCAGTACGACTACGCGCAGAACCGCGGTACCAACGCGCCCCCCTCGGCCTCTGCCGTGACCGCCAACTGGGGCTGGACCGGGCGCTACTTCGACGACAATTCCGCGCCCTCGCGCGGCTTCGGCCTCGCGCTCGAGGTGGCGGCGGGCTACACCCTCACCGGCGAGCAGGTGCCCTTCACGCGCACCTACGCGCGCTGGCTCGGCGTGCTGCCGCTGGGCTCGGCCGAGGACAAGGAGCTGCGCGCGCGCCGCAGCCGCCTGCAGCTGCGCGTGGAGGCCGGCGCCGTGTCTGCGAAAGACAGCGCGCAGATCCCCTCCACGCTGATGTTCCTGACCGGCGGCGACACCACCGTGCGCGGCTACAGCTACAAGCAGATCGGCACCGTGCGCGCCGACGGCACCACCGTGGCCGGCCGCTACCTCGGCGTGGCCAGCGTGGAGTGGCAGCGCCCCTTCGTCTACAACAACAAGCTCACCGAATGGGAAAGCGTGGTGTTCGTCGACGCCGGCGCCGTGGCAGACAAGCCCGGCGAGCTCAAGCCCAAGGTCGGCGTGGGCGTGGGCGCGCGCTGGCGCAGCCCGGTCGGGCCGGTGCAGGCCGACCTGGCCTACGGCGTGGACTCGAAGAAGTTCCGCCTGCACTTCCGCCTCGGCTTCACCTTCTGATGCACCGGCAGATGCAGACCGAAGACGAATCCACCTCAACGCCTGCCCCGCCTGCATCGCCAGCGCCGCCCCGCCGCTCGCGCGCGCGGCGTGCGATGCATGCCCTGGCCTGGACCGTCGCCGGCCTGCTGCTGGCCGTCGCGCTGCTGGTCGCAGGCGCATGGTGGTGGCTGGGCTCCGACACCTCGCTCGCCTTCGCGCTTGCGCAGGCGGCGCAGCGCCTGCCGGCCGGCCAGACGTTGGAAAGCCGCGACGTGAGCGGCTCGCTGCGCACCGGCGGCCGCATCGGCTGGCTCAAGTACCAGAGCGAGAGCATCGCCGTCGAGGTGAACGACGCCACCATCGGCTGGCAGCTCGCGCCGCTGCTCAAGCGCAGGGTGCAGCTCGGCGAGGTGCATGCGAAGCAGGTGCTGATCGAGAAGCGCGGCCCGCCGAGCGACAAGCCCACCGAGCCGCTCGAACAGCTCGCGCTGCCGGTCGAGGTCGAGCTGCCCTTCCGCATCGACGAACTGCGCTGGGCCGGCCCGCCGGTGCTGCAGGCGCTGAATCTCTCGGGCAGCTACAGCTACAAGGCCGCCGAGCATGCGCTGGAGGTCAAGGGCGTGGACATCGCCAGCGGCCACTACAGCGCCCGCGTGAAGCTGCAGGGCCCCGCGCCGATGGCGATCGACGCGGCACTCGACGGCCGCGTGAAGGCGCCCGTGGCCGAGGACCACGACATCGACGTGCTGGCCGCCGCCACCGTCAAGGGCATTCTCGCCGGCGCCGGTGCGCGCCTGCAGGTGGCGGCCGAGCTGAAGCCGGCCGAGGAGAACGCCGACGCGCCGATGGAAGCCAGCCTACGGGCGCAGATCGCACCCTGGCTGCCCCAGCCGGTGATCGACGCGAAGGCCGATCTGCGCAACGTCGATGCATCCAGCCTCTGGCCCGGCGCGCCCGAGACCCGGCTCACCGGCACCGTCGAACTCCAGCCCGATGCCGACACCGGCCCCGCCGCATGGAAGGCCTCCGCCGACATCCGCAACGCCCTGCCCGGGCCGTGGGACAAGGAGAAGCTGCCGCTCGAACAGCTGCTGGCCAAGGTCGGCTTCGACGGCACGAGCTGGACCATTTCCGAAGCCACCGTGCGCGCGGGCGGCGGGCGTATCGACGCGGCCGGCAAGTGGAGCCCGGCACCCGCGCCCTGGCAAGCGCAGGCCACCGTGCGCGGCGTGCGGCCCGCGGCGCTCTACAGCGAGCTTTCGGGCGCGCCGGTCAGCGGCCAGCTCAAGGCCGAGCAGAAGGAAAGCACCATCGCCTTTGACGCCAGCCTGCGCGCCGAAGGCGGCGGCGCGGGCAGCAAGGCCCTGCCCGGCTTCGCGCTCGACCGCGCGCTGGCCCAGGGCCAGTGGAAAGACCAGGTGCTCGACCTGCGCACGCTGCGCATCGATGCGCAGCGCGCCAGCGTCGACGGCCGCCTGCAGGTGCGCGTGGCCGAGCAGGCCGCGAGCGGCAAGCTGGCCCTCGCATTGCCCGGCGGCAGCGCGCAGGTCGAAGGCCGCATCGCGCCGGATTCGGGCAGCGGCGAGGTCAGGGCCGCCATCGACGACGCGGACACCGTGCAGCGCTGGGTGCAGGGCCTGCCGGGGCTGTCGAAGGTGTTCGCGAACGCGGGCGCCAAGGGCTCGGCGAAGCTCGATGCCAGCTGGCAGGGCGGCTGGCGCACCATCCAGCGCCGGCTGGAGAACCCCAATGCACCCGCCCCGCGCGGCGTCGCCGAGCCGAGCCTCAAGGCCGCGCTCTCGGTGCCGCGCCTCGAACTCACCCTGCCCTCCGAGCAGCCCGGCGCAACGGGCACCGACATCCAGCTGCGCAACCTGCAGGCCGACCTTGCGGGCAGCCTCGCGCAGGCCACGCTCGCGCTGAAGGGCGAGGCCGCCACCGGCACGCAGAAATTCGACATCGACACCCGCGCCAGCGGCGGCATCGCAGGTGCCGGCCAGTGGCGCGCGGCGCTGGCCAGCCTGAAGCTGCAGGCGCAGGACAGCGCCCGCCCCGGCGCGCCATGGGTGCTGGAGCTGGGCCGCGAAGTCACCGCGACCATCCGGACCGCGAGCGGCAACGCGCCGCGCCTCGACGTGGAAGCCTCCGCCGCCTCGGCCACGCTGCGCGGCCCGGTGCCGGGCACGGTGCGCATCGACTGGCAGCCGCTGCGCTTCAGCCAGAGCGGCGCCGCGCCCAACCGCGTGTTCCGCGTGCAGTCCAAGGGCCAGCTGCAGGGCCTGCCGATGGCCTGGGCCGGTGCATTCGGCGCCAATACCGCGCTCGGCGAATACGGCATCAGCGGCGACCTGATGTTCAACGGCGACTGGGACATCGATGCCGGCGACACGCTGCACGCCAAGGCCCGCCTCGCGCGCCAGAGCGGCGACATCCGCGTGCAGGCCGGCGAGGCCGCGCTGGTCACGCGCATCACCAGCACCGGCACGGGCACCGCGAGCGAGCGCACGATGAACGCTGCATCGGCCAGCGGCGACGCGCCCAGCACGCCGGCCGGCCTGCGCCAGGCCGAGCTGCGCCTCGATGCCGACGGCGACGCGGTGCGCGCGGTTCTCGCGTGGGACAGCGAGCGCGCCGGCAAGATCGACGCCGACATCAACACCCGCGTGCAGCAGCGCGCCGGCGGCTGGCAGTGGGCGCCTGATGCGTCGCTGGGCGGCACCATCAAGGCCGCACTGCCCAACCTGGGCGTGTGGTCGATGCTCGCGCCGCCGGGCTGGCGCATCGCCGGCACGCTGGACGCCAACGCCACGCTCTCGGGCAACCGCGCCGCGCCGCGCTGGAACGGCACGCTGGGCGCCGACAAGCTCGCGCTGCGCGCGCCCGTCGAAGGGCTGGACCTGCGCGACGGCCGGCTGCGCGCCACGCTCACCGGCGAGCGCGTGCAGATCACCGAATTCACGCTCAAGGGCGGTGCCGGCAGCACCGCGCGCATCGGCGGCCAGAGCGGCAACCGCAGCACCGCCGCCAGCGAGGCCCGCACCGACGGTGGCACCCTCTCGGCCAGCGGCGAACTCGCCTGGGGCCTGGCCAGCGGCTCGGCCTCCGGCATCCGCATGGCGGTGCAGGGCCAGCTGCGCGCGCTGCGCGTGCTGGTGCGCACCGACCGGCAGGTCACGCTCTCGGGCGACCTGCAGGCGCGGCTGGACAACGGCCAGTTCACCGTGCGCGGCAAGCTCAGGACCGACCGCGCCGTCATCATCCTGCCCGACGAGACCGCGCCCAGCCTGGGCAGTGACGTCGTCGTGCGCTCCGCCGCCAAGGACCGCGAGGCCGCCGAGGCGGCCCAGCGCGAATCCGCCCGCGCCGACGCGCAGGCCGCGAAGCCGCAAACGGCCAAGCCGCCGGACATCACCGTCGAATTCGACCTGGGCGACGACTTCGCGGTGCAGGGCCGCGGCATCACCACGCGCCTCGAGGGCAACCTCGAGATCCGAAGCACGCGGCTCGATGCGCCGCCGCGCATCACCGGCGAGGTGAAAACGGTGAAGGGCCAGTACCGCGCCTACGGCCAGCAGCTCGACGTGGAGACCGGCATCGCGCGCTTCAACGGCCCCTTCGACAACCCGGCGCTCGACATCCTCGCCATCCGCCCCAACCTCTCGCAGCGCGCGGGCGTGCAGATCACCGGCACCGCGCAGTCGCCGCGCGTGAAGCTGTATTCGGAGCCTGCGCTGTCCGATGCCGAGACGCTCTCATGGGTCGTGCTGGGCCGCGCCTCGGCCACCAGCGGCGGCGAATCGGCGCTGCTTCAGCAGGCCGCGCTGTCGCTGCTAGGCAAGATCGGCGGCGCCTCCACCGGCGGCAGCCTCGCGAGCCGCTTCGGCCTCGACGAACTCGGCTTCAAGGGCCCCGGCAGCGGCGGCGACCTGCGCGAATCCGCGGTGACCCTGGGCAAGCGCCTCTCGAAGGACTTCTACATCACCTACGAACGCAGCATCGGCGGCACCTTCGGCACGCTCTTCATCTTCTACGACCTCACGACGCGCCTCACGCTGCGCGGCCAGGCGGGGCAGACCAGCGGGCTCGACCTGATCTACACCGTGAAGTACGACTGAGCCGGAACCGGGCTCCAAGACCAAGGGACTCCGATCTTGACCGGCCCGGATGCGCGGTTAAGAATCATCGACGCCTTCACCGAGGAGCGACGATGAAAAATGATGGAGACAAGGGCGACCGCCACAGCCCGAATCCGGTATCGGACCTTCAGTCGCACGATGCGCCGGCCTCCCCGCGGATCACGCTCGTGCGCAACGCGCTGCACGCGGTGATCGCGGCCATCGCCCTCCTCGCCATCGCCACCTCGATCCCCCATTGGGGCGGCAGCAACTTCCCCGTACTGAGCCTGGTGATCTACGTGGCGGGCATGGTGTTCATCGCCATGCCGCTGTGCCTGTTCTACGAAGCGCTGCTTCAGTCGCAGCAGCGGGGCATCGGAAACCGCGGCGTCGGCGCCTGACCCGCATCGCGCTGCTCTCGCTTCGCACCAATGACGTGCGGCGTTGCAGGCCTGTGGAGTCGGATGCGGCTTCCATCCATCGAGCGGCGAAGTTGCGCGCTACCCGCTGGCGCTATTGAAGACCAAGGGACCATGCACAAGATCATCGCCACACTTCTTGCACTCTTCGTGGCGGCGCCCGCGGCAGCCGAGGAGCTTCGCGTCCCTCTGCAAGGCCGTCACGATCTCGTCGTCAGCCTGCCGGCGGGATGGCAGGGCCAGGTGCGGCGGACCCGAGCCGATTTGCCGCCGACCATCGTCATCGCAGGCTCGACCACCGGATCGCTCCAGATGTTGATCACGCCCATCTGGCCGAGCGGATCGGCCACTGCTTCCACGTCCGACGAACTTCGCCAGCTGGTGCGTGGCGCGGCGGACCAGGCGCGCTCGCAGGCCGTGGAACGCGACATCGAGATCAATGAACTGGGCGCGCCTGGCAAGACAGGCTACTACTTCTCCGCCACCGACCGGCAGCCGGAGCCCGGCGGCTACAAGTACATGACACAAGGCGCGATGGGGCTGGACGAGCTGCGCATCACCTTCACCGTCCTGATCAATGGCGATCCCAAGGAGCCACGGGCCACGGCGCTCGATCTGGTGCGGACCCTGCGGAGTGCACCACCGGGTCCTGACGGCAAGGGCCGCGTCTAGCCCGCGTCGCCCCCGCCCTGCGGAAACTGCTCCTTCGCATCGGCCGCTTCGCGCGCTCCGCCCGGCAACAGGTTCTCGCGGTGGCTGCGAACAGCCGACGCGACGATCGGCAGCAGATGCGTGGCCGTGCCTGCCTCGAGCGCGCGGATCAACTGCACGCGCATGCTCGGCGCCCAGAAAGACTTCAGGTGCGCAGCAATCGCATTCGTGGCCAGGGTCGCGTCGCTCGGCGACTGCGCCTGGAAGAAGGTACCGATCTGGTTGGCCATCTTGACCAGTTGTGCCGAGTGATCGTGTTCCATGGGGCTTTCGAAGAAGAGTTGCTCGGTCGAGAAGAAAACGTCAGCCGAGCCGCTGCGGATGGCTGTAGACCCCAAGGTCCTGCTGCCGCACGAAGCCCACCAGCGTGAGGCCCGCGCGCTGCGCGGTGGTCACCGCGAACGAGGTCGGCGCCGACACTGCGGCGAGCAACGGCGCGCCGGACATCGCGGCCTTCTGAACCATCTCGAAGCTCGCGCGGCTGGTCACGGCGATGAAGCCGGCCGATGCATCGACGTCGTTGGCCGCGAGCGCGCCCACCAGCTTGTCGAGCGCGTTGTGGCGGCCGACGTCTTCGCGCAGCCACATCACCTCGCCGTCGGCCGAGCACCATGCCGCCGCGTGCACCGCCCCGGTGGCCTCCTGCAAGGTCTGCTGCGAGGGCAGCTGCGACATTGCGCGGGCGATGGCCTCGCGCTTGAAGCGCACTGCCGCATCGTCGCGCAGCACGGGAATCTCGCGCGACACCTGCATCAGGCTCTCCGTACCGCACAGGCCGCAGCCGGTGCGCCCGGCCATCGAGCGGCGGCGCTGCTTGAGGCGCGCGAAGGCGGCGCTCGACACCTGCATGTGCACCGTGAAGCCCAGCGCCGACTGCTCCGCCTCCACCGCATAGAGCTCGTGCGTCGCACCGAGGATGCCCTCGCTCAGCGAGAAGCCGAGCGCGAAGTCTTCGAGGTCGAGCGGCGTCGCGAGCATCACGGCGTGCGAGATGCCGTTGTATTCGAGCGCGACCGGCACCTCCTCGGCCACCCAGTCCTGCACGTCGAAGGGCCTGCCGCCGCGCACGCCGTGCACGGGCAGCAGCTGCGCGCCTTCGCAGAAGCGGACGGTGTCGGCGGCCTGCATGGTCATGCGAGATGCGTCCTCACTTGGCAGGCACCGTCTCGTTGCTCTGCTTGCTCTGCTGCAAAGCGGCGGCGAGCAGGTCGTTCTGCGTCTGGTTGAAGCGGCTGTACTCCTGCTGCCAGGCGGAAGGCTGCATCACCGGCGTCACCTGCACCGCCGTCACCTTGTACTCGGGGCAGTTGGTGGCCCAGTCGGAGTTGTCGGTGGTGATCACGTTCGCGCCCGACTCGGGGAAGTGGAAGGTGGTGTAGACCACGCCCGGCTGCATGCGCTCGGACACCGTGGCGCGCAGCACCGTCTCGCCCGCGCGGCTCTGGATGCCGACCCAGTCGCCTTCCTTCACGCCGCGCTCCTCGGCGTCGTGCGGATGGATCTCCAGGCGGTCCTCGCTGTGCCACTGGTTGTTCTCGGTGCGCCGCGTCTGCGCGCCCACGTTGTACTGCGAGAGGATGCGCCCGGTGGTCAGGAGCAGCGGGAACCGGCGCGTGACCTTCTCGTCCGTCGCCACGTACTGCGTGACGATGAACCTGCCCTTGCCGCGCACGAAGCGGTCGATGTGCATGGTGGGCGTGCCCTCGGGCGCGTTCTCGTTGCAGGGCCACTGGATGCTGCCGAGCTCGTCGAGGCGCTTGTAGCTCACGCCGCGGAAGGTGGGCGTGAGCGCGGCGATCTCGTCCATGATCTCCTCGGGGCTCTTGTAGTCCATCGGATAGCCGAGGGCCTGCGCGAGCTTCACCGTCACTTCCCAGTCGGCGAGGCCCGCCTTCGGCGGCATCACCTTGCGCACGCGCGAGATGCGGCGCTCGGCGTTGGTGAAGGTGCCGTCCTTCTCCAGGAAGGAGGAGCCCGGCAGGAACACGTGCGCGTACTTGGCGGTCTCGTTGAGGAAGATGTCCTGCACCACCACGCATTCCATGGCCATCATCGCGGCGGCCACGTGCTGCGTGTTGGGGTCGGACTGCACGATGTCCTCGCCCTCGCAGTACAGGCCCTTGAAGCTGCCGCCGATCGCGGCGTCGAACATGTTGGGAATGCGCAGGCCCGGCTCGGGGTCGATCGGCACGCCCCACGCGGCCTCGAACGCGGAGCGCGTGGTGCTGTCCGACACGTGGCGGTAGCCCGGCAGCTCGTGCGGGAAGGAGCCCATGTCGCAGGAGCCCTGCACGTTGTTCTGGCCGCGCAGCGGGTTCACGCCCACGCCTTCGCGGCCGACGTTGCCGGTGACCATCGCGAGGTTGGCGATGCCCATCACGGTCGTCGAGCCCTGGCTGTGCTCGGTCACGCCCAGGCCGTAGTAGATGGCAGCGTTGCCGCCGGTGGCGAAGAGCCGCGCGGCCGCGCGCATCTCGGCGGCCGGCACGCCGGTCACCGCCTCGGTGGCCTCGGGCGACTGCTCGGGGCGTTCGACGTACGACTTCCACTCCTTGAACGAAGCGGTGTCGCAGCGCTCGGCCACGAACTCGTCGGCCATGAGCCCTTCGGTCACGATGACGTGCGCCAGCGCCGTGACCACCGCCACGTTGGTTCCGGGGCGCAGCTGCAGATGGTGCGCCGCCTTGACGTGCGGCGACTTCACGATGTCGATGCGGCGCGGGTCGACCACGATCAGCTTCGCACCCTGGCGCAGCCGCTTCTTCATGCGCGATGCGAACACCGGGTGGCCGTCGGTCGGATTGGCACCGATCACCATGATCACGTCGGCCTTGTCGACCGAGGCGAAGGTCTGCGTGCCCGCAGATTCGCCCAGCGTCTGCTTCAGGCCGTAGCCCGTGGGCGAATGGCACACGCGCGCGCAGGTGTCGACGTTGTTGTTGCCGAAGGCGGCGCGCACCAGCTTCTGCACGAGATAGGTTTCCTCGTTGGTGCAGCGCGAGGAGGTGATGCCGCCGATGGAGTCGCGGCCGTACTTGGCCTGCAGGCGCTTGAACTCGCTGGCCGCGTAGTTGAGCGCGGTGTCCCAGCTCACCTCCTGCCACGGGTCGCTGATGTTCTTGCGGATCATCGGCTTGAGCATGCGGTCCTGGTGCGTCGCGTAGCCCCAGGCGAAGCGGCCCTTCACGCAGGAGTGGCCCTCGTTGGCCTTGCCGTCCTTCCACGGCACCATGCGCACGACCTCGTTGCCCTTCATCTCTGCCTTGAACGAGCAGCCCACGCCGCAGTAGGCGCAGGTGGTGATCACGCTGTGCTCGGGCTGGCCGAGCCAGATCACCGACTTCTCCTGCAGCGTGGCCGTGGGGCAGGCCTCGACGCAGGCGCCGCAGCTCACGCATTCCGAGTCCATGAAGGCCTCGTCCTGCCCCGGCGACACGCGCGACTCGAAACCGCGGCCGCTGATGGTCAGCGCGAAGGTGCCCTGCGTCTCCTCGCAGGCGCGCACGCAGCGGTTGCACACGATGCACTTCGAGGGGTCGTAGCTGAAGTACGGGTTCGACTCGTCCTTCTCGCTCTTCAGGTGATTGGCGCCGTCGAAGCCGTAGCGCACGTTGCGCAGCCCGGTCACGCCCGCCATGTCCTGCAGCTCGCAGTTGCCGTTGGCCGAGCAGGTGAGGCAGTCGAGCGGGTGGTCGGAGATGTAGAGCTCCATCACGCCCTTGCGCAGCTCCTGCAGCTTCGGCGTCTGCGTGCGCACCTTCATGCCGGCTTCGGCGGGCGTGGTGCACGAGGCCGGAAAGCCCCGCCGCCCCTCGATCTCGACCAGGCACAGCCGGCACGAGCCGAAGGGCTCCAGGCTGTCGGTGGCGCAGAGCTTGGGCACCTGGATGCCTGCATCCACCGCCGCGCGCATCAGCGAAGTGCCCGCGGGCACTGTCACTTCATTGCCGTCGATCTCCAGCGTCACCTCGCGCTCGGATTCGCGCTTGGGGGTGCCGTAGTCGATTTCCTTGAGATGGTCCAACATGTCTGTCTAGCCTTGCTGATTGCTTCTCTGGATGCGGCCCGGGGGCTCAGGCTGCCTTGCGGTCGGGGGCTTCGATGCCGAAGTCCTGCGGGAAATGATCGAGCGCCGACAGCACCGGGAACGGCGTCATGCCGCCCATGGCGCACAGCGAGCCGTGGACCATCGTGTCGCACAGGTCGCGCAGCAGCATCACCTGCTGCGGGCGGTTCTGGTTGCCGCGGATCTTGTCGATGACCTCGACGCCGCGCGTCGAACCAATGCGGCAGGGCGTGCACTTGCCGCAGGATTCGAGCGCGCAGAACTCCATGGCGTAGCGCGCGAGCTTCGAGAGGTCGGCCGTGTCGTCGTGCACCACGATGCCGCCGTGGCCCACGGTGCCACCGACGGCTGCGTAGGCCTCGTAGTCGAGCGGCAGGTCCCACTTCGACTCCGGCAGGTAGGCGCCCAGCGGCCCGCCGACCTGCACCGCCTTGATGGGCCGGCCCGAGGCCGAGCCGCCGCCGTAGTCGTAGAGCAGCTCGCGCAGCGTGACGCCGAAGGCCTTCTCGACCAGGCCGCCGTACTTGATGTTGCCGGCCAGCTGCATCGGCAGCGTGCCGCGCGAGCGGCCCACGCCGTAGTCGCGGTAGAAGGCCGCGCCGCGCGCCAGGATCAGCGGCACGCTGGCCAGCGTGATGACGTTGTTGATGAGCGTGGGCTGCCCAAACAGCCCCTCGATGGCCGGCAGCGGCGGCTTGGCGCGCACGATGCCGCGCTTGCCTTCGAGGCTCTCGAGCAGCGCCGTCTCTTCGCCGCACACGTACGAGCCCGCACCCTTGCGCACTTCGAGCGAGAAGCGTTTGCCCGAACGCAGGATGTTGTCGCCGAGGAAGCCCGCGGCCTCCGCCACGCGGATGGCCTCGTTCAGCGTCGCGATCGCATGCGGGTACTCCGAGCGCACGTAGATGTAGCCCTGCGTGGCACCGGTGGCGAGGCCCGCGATGGTCATGCCCTCGATCAGCATGAAGGGGTCGCCCTCCATGGTCATGCGGTCGGAGAAGGTGCCCGAGTCGCCCTCGTCGGCATTGCAGACGATGTACTTCTGCGCCGCCCCCGTGCCCAGCACCGTCTTCCACTTGATGCCCGCCGGGAAGGCCGCGCCGCCACGTCCGCGCAGGCCCGAGTCGAGCACCTGCTGCACGATGTCCTCGGGCGCGAGTGCCAGCGCGCGGCGCAGGCCGGCGAAGCCCTCGTAGGCCTGGTAGTCGGTGAGCGACACCGGATCGGTGATGCCCATGCGCGAGAAGGTCAGGCGCTCCTGCTTCTTCAGGTACGGAATGTCCTCGGTAGGGCCTAGCGCGAGCGGGTGCCTGCCGCCGGTGAGGAAGCCCGCGTCGAACAGGCCCGCCACGTCGTCGGGCGTCACCGGTCCGTAGGCCATGCGGCCGGCCGGCGTGCTCACCTCGACCAGCGGCTCGAGCCAGAACATGCCGCGCGAACCGTTGCGCACCAGCTCGAGCATCAGGCCGCGCGCCGCGGCCTCCTTCGCGATGCATCGGGCCACGCGGTCTGCGCCGGCGGCGAGCGCGGCCGAGTCGCGCGGAACGTAGACGGTGATCGTGCTCATGCGCGGCCTCCGTCGGCCTGCGCGACCAGCGCATCGAAGCCCTTGGCGGTCATGCGCGCATACGGCTGCTCGTCCAGCGTCATCGCGGGCGACGAGGCGCACAGGCCGAGGCAGAACGCCGGCTCCAGCGTGAAGGCGCCGTCCTTGGTGGTGCCGTGCGCGCTGCAGCCCAGGCGCAGCTCGGCGTGCGCGAGCAAAGCGTCCGCGCCCATCGACTGGCATGCCTCGGCGCGGCAGATCTGGATCACGTGCCGGCCCGCGGGCTGGCTGCGGAAGTGGTGGTAGTAGGTGACCACGCCGTGCACCTCGGCGCGCGAGAGGCTCTGCGCTTCGGCGATCACCGCCACCGTGTGCGCGGGGACGTAGCCGAGCGCGTCCTGCACGTCGTGCAGTATCGGCAGCAGCGCGCCGGGCTCGTTCTCGTGAGCCTGCAGGATGCGCTGCACGGTGGCGAGTTCGTTCGTCTCGTGCCCTGGCTGCGCCTGCTGAACGTTTTCTTGTTTCATGGTCCGTCCGATCTGCTCCGTTGCCATCAGCTTGCAAGCGGAGCTGTTCTTCATCGTGGTTCTGTCACGGGTTCGACGTCGTGAGATTCGACGCGAATCCCGTGGTCATCCGCTTGGGATCAATGTCGATGAATCGGGCGTCGGGGGCCTTGACACAAGTCAATTTCCGCCGAAACAAGCACGGTGCCAATGCGCACAAACCCTGCGGGCGCGCAGGGTTTCGGAAGGACCGGAAAGACCGCTACCGGGTGGACGCTTCGCGCGCCCTGCGCAGCTGCGCCTCGTCGACTTCGCCGACCACCTTCGCGGGGCGGCCCGCGATGCGCGAACGGTCGGGAAAGACCTTGCCCTCAGTCAGCAGCGAACCCGTCTCGACGACGCAGCCGCGGCCCACCACCGAGCCGTTGAGCGCGATGGTGTGCTCGCCGATCACCGCGCCGTCGCCCACGGTGCAGCCGTGCAGCATCACGTGCGGCTCCACCGTCACGTCGGCGCCGATGGTCAGCGGATAGCCCGGGTCCGCATGCAGCATCACGCCCGCCTGCACCTGGCTGCCGCGGCCGACGGTGATGGGCTCGTTGTCGCCGCGCAGCACCGAGTGCGCGCCGATGCTGCTGCCGGGCGCGAGCACGACCTGGCCGATCACGCTGGCGCTCTCGGCTACGCGGGCGCTGGCGTCGATGTCCGGTTCATGCGCGTCAAGTCGGTAGATCGTCACTGCGGGGGCTCCTGTTCATCGGCAAAAAGCCCCGCCATCTTCATGGCGGGGCTGTGTGGGGAAGGAATATCCGGATGGTACCGGCGATGGCGGCCCGGAGTTGTTCTATTCGGTACGGCTCGCCTCGATGTGCTTGCGGCGCATCGGCCGCAGCACGAACCACGCCATCAGCGCCGCGAGCGCATTCACAGCGCTGGCCGCGATGAAGACGGCCTGCCAGCTGCCGGTGGCGGCGGCCAGCATGCTCGACAGCGGCACCAGCAGCGAGGCCGTGCCCTTGGCGGTGTAGAGCATGCCGGCGTTCGATGCCGCGTACTTCGATCCGAAGGTGTCGGCGCAGGTCGAGGGGAACAGGCTGTAGATCTCGCCCCAGGCGAAGAACACGATGCCGGTGAGGATCACGAACAGCAGCGGGTTCTGGCCGTAGTGATAGAGCATCAGGATGCCGACCGACTCGATCGCGAAGGCGATGAACATGGTCTGCTCGCGGCCGATCTTGTCGGACACCCATCCGAAGAAGGGCCGCGTGAGGCCATTGAGCACGCGGTCGATGGCCAGGGCGAAGGTCAGCGCGGGCAGCACCAGGCCCATGATGTTGACCGGCACGTCGATGATCTTGAAGTCCTTGGCAATGGGCGCGAGCTGCGCGGTGGCCATCAGGCCGCCGGCCGCCACCATCACGAACATCGCGTACATCACCCAGAACACCGGCGAGCGCAGCACCTCGGAAGGCGCGTAGTCGCGGCCCGCCTGCTGCACGTTGCGGCTGTTCGACGCCTTGGCATGGTTGGGAGCGCGGGTCAGGAGCCATGCGAGCAGGAACACGATCAGTCCCTGCCCGATCCCAAAATACAGGAACGCTGCCTCGTAGCCGCTGGACTTGATCATCGCGGAGATCGGGATGATCGTGAGCGCCGAGCCCGCGCCGAAGCCGGCCGCCGTCATGCCCGCCGCAAGACCTCGCCGGTCGGGGAACCACTTGAGCGCATTGCCCACGCAGGTGCCGTAGACCGCGCCCGCGCCGACGCCGCCGATGGCCGCCGCAACGTACAGCAGCGCGAGCGAATCGGCGAACGAGTTGAGCACCCAGCCCAGGCCGCACAGCACGCCGCCCACCAGCACCACCGGACGCGGGCCGAAGCGGTCGACGAGATAGCCCTCGATGGGCACGAGCCAGGTTTCGGTGAGAACGAAGATGGTGAACGCGACCTGGATCGCCGCGCGGCTCCAGCCGTGCTTGTCCGCGATCGGATTGACGAAGAGCGTCCAGCCGTACTGCAGGTTGGCGATCATCGCCATGCAGACGATGCCAATGAGCAATTGGCCCCATCGGTACGCCTCGGATCGGGTCGCGCTGGCGCCGTAGGTTTCGGACGGGGGATACATCGCGGGGTTGGAACCTGCGATCGTGGAGGTGGGCCGAGTCATGGAGTTGTCCTTGGTGTTTTCGTTGAAATCCGACGGGCTGCAAAAGCAGAGCAATCAGTCGAGCGAACTGTGCGCATCGACGGGCGACGAGGCTTCGTTGACATCGATACACGGCATTGGGATCACCAGTTTTCTGCGCGTGAATGACTGTCGGACCGAGCGACCCAAAAACTCTTGACCTCAGTCAAGTTCACACGAATCGCGCTCTCGCGGAACCCCCGAGGTATCCCTATGAAATTGCGCTTCGTTCGAGGCGTGAAGAGAAGGCTTTGCGAGACGCATCGGGCGATGCCTTCGCGGTGCATGAAGGAAGAGAAATCGATGGAGGAATTTCGATGATTCCTGCGTGATGCTTGCGCGACGAATGCGGCACCACATGCGACGTTCTTCGATGGATCCGCGGTGCGCCTCGCGCTCGCCCGCCGCGCTTTCGAACGGCTCTGGCAGCGGAACTTCCGGCGTATCCGCAGAACCTGTCGGACGGGGAAAAATTGACCTAGGTCAAGAAACGCAAAAATCGCGTTTGCCCTCGTCTAGGGTAAACCCTAAAATTCAGGGTAATCCCTTCGGACTTTCCGATTCAGTTTCAGATTCTTTTTTTTTGGAGCACTCAATGAGCCACGCCACCCTCGATTCCAACGCACTGCGCGCACCCGCCTCTTCCTCGACCGCCGGCAACATCATGCGTGAGCTGTTCGCCGTGATGCCCATCGTGATCGTCTACAAGGCAGCCCGCACCGCGTTGATGCAGCGCCGTTCGGCGCCCGTGCAGCGTTGAGCCGCAACGCCGCATTCACTCCTCCCGAAGAGCGCGCGCGAATCGATCGCCGCGCTCTTTTTTCATCGAGCTTTCTTTCTAGCCCTCGAAGGGCACGATCTGCGAGATCAGCGACGACCCGTCGCTCAGCAGGAAGTCCTTGAAGGCCTGCGCCACGGGCGGCAGCCGCTTGCTGCGGCGATGCACCACGTACCAGTTGAGCATCAGCGGAAAGCCTTCGACGTCGAGCACGCGAAGGCTGCCCGCGCGAATCTCCTGGCTCACGGTGTGCGCCGACACGAAGCTCACGCCCATGCCCGCGATCACGGCCTGCTTGATGGTCTCGGTGCTGCGGATCTCCATCGCGACGTTGATGCCGCTGAGGTCGCCGCCGAACCCGTCTTCCATCGAATGCCAGGTGTCGGACGCCTTCTCTCGCACCACGAAGGGCTCGCGCATCAGGCGTTGCACCGCGATCCGTTTCTCGCCCACCAGCGGATGGCCCGGCGCCGCGACGATCACGTAGGGATGCGGCGCGAAAGGCTGGTTGATGGTGTCGAGGTCGGTGGGCGGCCGCACCATGATCGCGAGGTCGGTGCGGTTCTCGGCGATGTGGCTCAGCAACTCCGCGCGGTTGTGCACGGTGAAGTTCAGCGTCACGCCCTGGTGGCGGCTCGCGAACTCGACCAGCAGGCGCGGAAAGAAGTAGTCGCCCGCGCTGATCACGCCCACGTTGAGCCTGCCGCCGGAGACGCCCTTGAACTGCATCATCGCGTTCTCGGCCGCCTCGAACTGCTGGATGATCGCACGGCTGATCTGCAGCAGCTCGCTGCCCGCGGCCGTGAGGTAGACCTTCTTGCCGAACTGTTCGAAGAGCGCATTGCCCGCATGCTCCTCGAGCTTGCGCACCTGCGTGGAAACGGCGGGCTGCGTGAGATGAAGCTCCTCGGCTGCGCGCGAGAAGCTCAGCAGCCGCGCCACCGCCTCGAAGACCTTCAGCTGGCGCAAGGTCGCATGCTTCATCGCAGCCGCCTGCAGCAGCGCTCAGCGCGGTATGCGGGCCACGTGCAGCAGGTTGGTGGTACCTGACTGCCCGAAGGGCAGGCCCGCCACCACCACCACGTCGTCGCCCTCGTTCGCGAAACCTTCGGCGCGCGCCGTGCGGCAGGCGCAGTCGATCATCTCGCCCACGTCGTGCACGTCGTCGACCAGCACCGCGTGCACGCCCCAGACCATCGCCATGCGCCGCGCCGCGGCGATGTCGGGCGTGAGGCTCAGGATGGGCACGGCCGGGCGCTCGCGCGCGGCGCGCAGGCTGGTGAAGCCGGACGATGTGTAGGTCACGGTGGCCGCCGGCGCGAGCAGCGAGGCCACCTGGCGCAACGAGGCGCACACCGCATCGGCCGTGGTCGACAGCGCCGCTTCGTGCGTGGCGTCGATGCCGGTGCGGTACGACGGGTCGGACTCCACGCGCGCGATGATGCGGTCCATCATCGCGACCGCCTCGAACGGGTACCTGCCCGAGGCCGATTCGGCCGAGAGCATCACCGCATCGACGCCGTCGTACACGGCGGTCGCCACGTCCGACACCTCCGCGCGCGTGGGCACCGGCGAAGCAATCATCGATTCGAGCATCTGCGTGGCCACGACCACCGGCTTGCCGCGCTTGCGGCAGGCGCGCACGATCAGCCGCTGGAGTTCCGGCACCTGCTCCGGCGGCAGCTCCACGCCGAGGTCGCCGCGCGCCACCATGATGCCGTCGCACAATTCCACGATCGCATCCAGGTGCTCGATGGCGGCCGGCTTCTCCAGCTTGGCCATGATCCATGCGCGCGAGCCGATGATGGCGCGCGCCTCCTCGATGTCCTCCGGCCGCTGCACGAAGGAGAGCGCGACCCAGTCCACGCCCATCGACAGGCCGAAGGCCAGGTCGTCGCGGTCCTTGGGCGTGAGCGGCGAGATCGGCAGCAGCACGCTGGGCACGTTGACGCCCTTGCGGTCGGAGATGGCGCCGCCGACCAGCACCGTGGTCTCGGCGAAGTCGGGGCCGTGGCTGTCCACGCGAAGCCGCAGCTTGCCGTCGTCGAGCAGCAGTTCGGTGCCGCCCTGCAGCGCCGCGAAGATTTCCGGATGCGGCAGCGGCGCGCGCCGTGCGCTGCCGCTGGCCTTGTCCATGTCGAGCCTGAAGCGCGCGCCCGCCTCCAGTTGCGCCCGGCCGCCCTCGAAGGGGCCCAGCCGCAGCTTGGGCCCCTGCAGGTCCAGCAGGACGCCGATGGGGCGGCCGAACTCCCTCTCCAGGCGGCGGATGGTTTCCAGCCGCCGCGCATGGTCATGCTGCGTGCCATGGCTGAAGTTCAGCCTGAACACGTCCACGCCACGCTCGAACAGCGCGCGGATGGCCGGCTCCTCGGTGGTGGACGGGCCGAGGGTGGCGACGATCCTGGCGCTGCGCGTGCGTCTCATGGTTTCACGCCATCTCGTGCAGCTTCACCCGGCCGCGCTGGTCTTCCATGGTGCGCGCGAGCAGCTTCACGAGGCTGTAGACGGTGTCGATGTGCGGCGTGGGCGTCTCGGTGAGCCGTGCCAGTTCGACCACGGCGCCGACCAGCGCGTCGATCTCGGGCGCGCGGCCCGCTTCCACGTCCTGCAGCATCGAGGTCTTGTGCTTGCCGACCTTCTCCGCGCCTGCGATGCGCTTCTCCAGCGTCACGCGGAACTCGATGCCGAGCTTGTGCGCGACGGCCTGGGCCTCGCGCATCATCGCGGCGGCCAGCTCGCGCGAAGGCGGGTACTGGCAGATGTCCACGAGCGTGGAATGCGAGAGGCTGCTGATCGGGTTGAACGTCAGGTTGCCCCACAGCTTGAGCCAGATCTCGGCACGGATGTTGTCGAGCACCGGCGCCTTGAAGCCCGCGCCGGTGAAGCAGGCCGAGACACGGTTCACGCGCTCGCTCACCGAGCCATCGAGTTCGCCCACCGGGAAGCGGTCGCCCTCGATATGCCTGACCACGCCGGGCGCGATAAGCTCCGACGCGGGGTAGACGACGCAGCCGATCACTCGCTGCGCGGGAATCTTCGCCGCGAGCGTTCCGGAAGGATCGACGCTGCGCACCGGCGTGCCTTCGAGCGCGCCGCCGTGCTTGTGGAAGTACCAGTACGGGATGCCGTTCTGCATGGTCACGACCACCGTGTCCGGCCCGAAGAGCTTGGGCACGTCGCTGGCCACGGCCTCGACCTGGTGGGCCTTCATCGCGAGCACGACGATGTCCTGCGGGCCCGCTTCGTCGTAGCGGTCGGTGGCCTTCACGTTGCGCGCCACCTGCTCCTCGCCTTCGGCCGAGACTAGCTTGATGCCGTTGCGCGATATGGCGTCGAGGTTGGCGCCGCGCACGATGAACGTGACGTCTTCGCCGGCCAGCGCGAGCTTCGCGCCGACCAGCCCGCCGATGGCGCCTGCGCCGATGATTGCAATCTTCATGTCGTCGATCCCCAAGAGTTGAAATCCTTGCGCGACCCTTTGGCTGCGTTCAGCCGAAGCGGTTGCTGAGTTTTCCGATGCCGCCGATCTCGATCTCCACGAGGCTGCCGGGCTTCATGGAGCCGACGCCGACCGAGGTGCCGCAGAGGATCACGTCGCCGCGGTGCAGCGTCATGTCCTGCGAAATGAGGCTCACGAGCTGCCGGACCGAAAAGCGCATGTCGCTGATCGGGTAGTCCTGGCGCACCTCGCCGTTGAGCAGCGTGGTCACGGTGAGCGTGGCAGGGTCGAGGCCGGTGGCCACCACCGGGCCCATCGGGCAGAAAGTGTCGAAGCCCTTGGCGCGCACCCACTGCGCGAAGGAGGCGTCGCGATGGAGGATGTCGGCCACCGTCACGTCGTTGGCGCAGGTGTAGCCGAACACATGGCCCAGCGCGTCGGCTTCCGAGACGGCGGTGGCGGTCTTGCCGATGACGATGCCGAGCTCGCCCTCGAACACCACCTTGCCGTCGCACAGCGGCTTGCGGATGGGTGCGCCGGGCGCGAGGTACGAGTTGGGCGTCTTCAGCAGGTACAGCGGCTCGGCGGGCACCGGCAGGTTCAGCTTGGCGCCCAGCGCATGGAAGTTGTTCCACAGCGCGATCACCTTGGTGGGCTCGGTCGGCGTGAGCAGCTGCAGCCCCGCCAGCGCGAACACGCGGCCCGTGGGCTCGGAGCTGCCGAACATGTCGCCCTGCCGCTCGTGCACCGCGTCGCCTTCGAGCGTGCCGAAGCCGATGCCGCCTGCGTGCTCGAAGCGGACCCATTTCTTCATCTGCTGCTGCTGTTCCATGTTGTTGTCGTCTTTCTGGATGTTGAGGAATCGGGTCCGCCGCCGTCAGTCGAACGGGAGGTAGTCGGGTATCACGAGCGAGGCGAGCAGCTTGCCCATGTCCGCCGGGTTGCGCGTGACGTGGATGCCGCATTCCTTCATCACCGCGAGCTTTTCCTGCGCGGTGCCGCGGCCGCCGGAAACGATGGCGCCCGCATGGCCCATGCGCTTGCCGGGCGGTGCGCTGGCGCCGGCGATGAAGCCGACCACGGGCTTGGTCATGTGGTCGCGGATCCAGCGCGCGCATTGCTCCTCGGCGTCGCCGCCGATCTCGCCGACCATGATCACGGCGTCGGTGCGCGGGTCGTCGTTGAACATCTTCAGCACGTCGATGTGCCGCAGCCCGCCCACCGGGTCGCCGCCGATGCCCACCACCGTCGACTGCCCGATGCCGAAGCTCGCGAGCTGGCTCGCGGCCTCGTAGGTCAGCGTGCCCGAGCGCGAGACCACGCCGATGCGCCCGCGCTGGTGGATGTGGCCGGGCATGATGCCGATCTTGATCTCGCCGGGCGTGATGAGCCCCGGGCAGTTGGGCCCCAGCAGCAGCGTCTTGCGGCCCTGCATGCGGTGGCGCGTGCGGATCATGTCGCGCACCGGGATGCCTTCGGTGATGCAGATGACGAGGTCGAGCTCCGCGTCCACTGCCTCATCGATGGCGGCTGCCGCGAAGGCCGGCGGCACGTAGATCACGGAGACGGTCGCGCCGGTCTCTGCCTTGGCTTCCTTCACGGTGCCGAAGATCGGGATGCCGGCCATCGACTGGCCACCCTTCATCGGATTCACGCCCGCCACGAAGCAGTGCCTGCCGTTGCCGTATTCGAGGCAGGCCTGGGTGTGGAACTGGCCCGTCCTGCCGGTGATGCCCTGCGTGATGACGCGGGTGTGCTTGTTGATCAGGATGGACATGCTGCAAGCTCCATCGACTTCGGAGATGAGCGCTTCATCGCGGTCGCTCCCAGTTGCTGGCCGCGCCGACGGCGCGCTGCGCGGCCTCGGCCATGTCGTCGGCGTTGATGATCGACAGGCCCGACTGCGCGAGGATGGTCCGGCCCAGGTCCTCGTTGGTGCCCTTCATGCGCACGACCAGCGGCACCCTGAGGCCGGTCTCGCGTACCGCGTCGACCACGCCGTGCGCGATGACGTCGCACTTCATGATCCCGCCGAAGATGTTGACCAGCACGGCCTTGAGCCTGGGGTTGCGCAGCATCAGCCGCACGGCCTCGGCCACCTTGCCGGCCGTCGCGCCGCCGCCCACGTCGAGGAAGTTGGCGGGCTCGCCGCCGTAGAGCTTGATCGCGTCCATCGTCGCCATCGCGAGGCCGGCGCCGTTCACGAGGCAGCCGATGTCGCCCTCGAGCGCGATGTACGAGAGGTCGAACTTCGAGGCCTCGACCTCGATCGGGTCTTCCTCGTCGATGTCGCGCATGGCCGCGATCTCCGGCTGGCGGAAGAGCGCGTTGGCGTCGAAGTCGAACTTCGCGTCGAGTGCGATCACGCGGTTGTCGCGCGTCAGCACCAGCGGGTTGATCTCGGCCAGCGAGGCATCGCTGCCGTCAAAGGCCTTGTAGAGGTTCTGCATGAACAAGCGCGCCTGCACCAGCGAACGATCGGTGATGCCGATGCGGCGCGCCATACCGTCCGCATCGGCGATGCGCAGGCCGGCGTCCGGGTCGATGAAGAGCTTGTGGATCTTCTCGGGCGCCCGCGCGGCCACTTCCTCGATGTCCATGCCGCCTTCGCTGGAGGCCATCAGCGCCACGCGCTGCGAATTGCGGTCGACCACGAAGCTGAGATACAGCTCCTTGTCGATCTCCACGCTCTCCTCCACCAGCAGCTGCCTCACCACGCGGCCCTCGGGGCCGGTCTGCGGCGTCTTCAGCGTCATGCCGAGCATCTGGGCGGCGTGGCGCCGCACCTCGTCCACCGACCAGGCCGGCTTCACGCCGCCGCCCTTGCCGCGCCCGCCCGCATGGATCTGCGCCTTGACCACCCAGGCCCGGCCGCCGATGCGGGCGGCGGCATCGGCCGCCTCGTCGGGCGAGCGGCAGACGAATCCGCGAGGGGTTGCCACGCCATATTGGCGCAGCACGTCCTTGCCCTGGTATTCGTGGATGTTCATGGCCGGAGCGCGTTGTTCATCTGAATTGGAAAAATTCAGGCACCGAGCTCGACGCCGTGGCTTTCGGCCCAATTGAAATAGCTCGACGAAGCCATTTCCCGCTTTCTGTGAATTTCCTTCTTCTGCTCGATGGCGAGCGCCAGGAATTCGGCGTCGTAGGCCTTCAGCAGATGCGGCTGGTGGGTCTTCAGGTAATGGCCGATGCGCTCGTTCGCGTCCTGGCCAAGGCCCATCAGGCGGTCGTAGGTCTCGCCATCCCAGTGCCAGCGCAATCCCAATTCGAAGAATGCGGCGTTGTAGGCATTGCGCTCGATTTCGTCGCGCCAATATTGGACGGGCGAATGGTTTTCCATGATCTTCTCCTTGAATGAATGCCGAAGAGGTTGAATTGATCGAGAAATTCCGGCGAGTTCAAAATGTAGGATCGATGGACGATAAATAAAAATTAAATCAATTTATAAAAACCATTCACCACGAGTTATGGAATGCGGGCGCTCGATTTCGCGGGCGCAGCAACCCGCCGCGCCGCCCGCAGGCAGCGCTGTCGCAAGACTCGAAGATGAAAGAAAAGGCGGGCCTGCGCCGCGCCTCAGATCACGCGCTCGGCCCGCAGGGTTGCCAGGGCATCCGCGTCGTAACCGAGCTGCCTGAGCACTTCCTCGGTGTGTTCACCGAGCAATGGCGAACGCGTCACCACCGTCGGGCTGTCGGACATCTTGATGGGGTTGCCCACCGTCAGGTACTTGCCGCGCACCGGGTGGTCGACCTCGACGATGGTGCCGGTCTCGCGCAGCGACTCGTCGGCGGCGATCTCCTTCATCGAGAGGATCGGCCCGCAGGGGATGTCGTACTCGTTGAGGATGTCCATGGCCTCGAACTTGGTCTTGGTCATGGTCCACTGCTCGATGCGCGCGAAGATCGGCTTCAGGTGCAGCAGCCGCGCCGCCGGCGTGGCGTAGGCCTCGTCGGTGATCCAGCCTTCCTCGCCGATGACCTTGCACACCGCCGGCCACACCGCCGCCTGCGTGATGAAGTAGATGTAGGCGTTCGGGTCGGTCTCCCAGCCCTTGCACTTGAGGATGGAGCCCGGCTGGCCGCCGCCCGACGCGTTGCCCGCGCGGGGCACCGCGTCGCCGAACTTGCCGTCGGGGTATTGCGGGTACTCGTGCATGGTGCCGGTGCGCTCCAGCCGCTGCTGGTCGCGCATCTTCACGCGGCAGAGGTTGAGCACCGCGTCCTGCATCGGCGCGAGCACCTGCTGGCCGCGCCCGGTGCTGTTGCGCTGGAAGAGCGCCGCCAGGATGCCCAGCGCCAGGTGCAGGCCGGTGCCGCTGTCGCCGATCTGCGCGCCGGTGACCAGCGGCGGGCCGTCCTCGAAGCCGGTGGTGGAGGCCGCGCCGCCCGCGCACTGGGCCACGTTCTCGTAGACCTTGCAGTGCTCGTACTTGCCGGGGCCGAAGCCCTTGACCGAGGCCACGATCATGCGCGGGTTGAGCTTCTGGATGTGGGCCCAGGTGATGCCCATGCGGTCGAGCGCGCCGGGCGCGAAGTTCTCGACCAGCACGTCGCAGGTCTTGATCAGGCTGTCGAGAACCTCCTTGCCCTTGGGGTTCTTGGTGTCCAGCGTGATCGAGCGCTTGTTGTGGTTCAGCATCGTGAAGTAGAGGCTGTCCGCGCCGGGGATGTCGCGCAGCTGGCCGCGCGTGGCGTCGCCTTCTCCGGCGCGCTCGACCTTGATCACGTCGGCGCCGAACCAGGCCAGCAGCTGGGTGCAGGTGGGGCCCGACTGCACGTGGGTGAAGTCGAGGATCCTGATGCCCTCGAGTGCTTTGCTCATTGACTGTCTCCTGCTTTGATCGTGGTGGCTTCGACTTCTACCAGACGTGCGCGAAGTTTGCGCTCCTCGGCGAAGCGGGCTGTCTCGTCGCGCACGATGGCGACGATGCCGGTGACCTCGTGATCGGCGGAGAACAGCATCGACACCGTGAAGGCGATCGACAGCGTGCGCCCGTCCTTGTGCAGCGCGGGAACGCGCAGCAGGTCGGCGCCGTACTTGGTGACGCCGGTTTCCATGGTCTTGTGGTAGCCCTCCCAGTGCCGCTGACGTTGGCGCTGGGGAATGATCAGGTCGAGCGACCTGCCGAGGGCCTCGGCCTCGCCGAAGCCGAAGATGCGTTCGGCCGCGCGGTTCCACAGCGTGATCGCGCCCATCGCGTCGCACACCATGATCGCATCGCCGGCGCCTTCGACGAGCTGCTTGAAATCGACATTCGCTTGCATGTACACCTCCGGCGCTTCATTCAAATCCGCCCCCCCGCAGCCGCAGCCGCATCCCTTCCAGGGACACCGCGGAACCGGCTCCGCCGGGCCGCAGGTGTCGCCCCCTTGAGGGGGTTGGCGCTGCCACACGAAGTGGGCAAGCCTGGGGGTGGGCTTCTACACTGCCTTGGCCGCGTGCAGGCTTTCGATCTGGTCCTTGCTGTAGCCCAGTTCCGCCAGCACTTCGTCGGTGTGCTCGCCCAGGAGGGGCGAGGCCGTGACTTCGGGCTTGAGGTCCGAGAACTTGATCGGGCTGCCGATGGTCCAGTAGGTGCCGCGCTCCTTGTGCGGCACTTCGACGATCGAGCCGCTCTTGCGCAGCGACTCGTCGTGCAGCAGTTCCTTCATCGACAGCACCGGGGCGCAGGGAATGTCATGCTTGCGGAAGATGTCCACCGCCTCGAACTTGGTCTTGTCCTTGATGAAGTCCTCGATGGTGGCGAAGATCTGCTCGATGTGCGGCTGGCGGGCCTTGGCCGTCATGTAGTCGGGGTCGGTCTTCCACTCGGGCCTGCCCAGCGCATCGCAGATCGGTTCCCAGGCGTGGCCCTGCACCGTGAAGTAGATATACGCGTTGGGGTCGGTCTGCCAGCCCTTGCACTTCAGGATCCAGCCGGGTTGGCCGCCGCCGCCGGCATTGCCGCCGCGCGGCACGACCTTGTCGGCGAACGCGCTCATCTCGTGCGGGTACTGCGGGTATTCCTCGAGGTAGCCCACGCTGTCCAGGCGCTGCTGGTCGCGCATCTTCACGCGGCACAGGTTGAGCACGGCGTCCTGCATCGAGCAGGCCACCTTCTGGCCCTTGCCGGTCTGCTCGCGCCCGATGATCGCCGTCAGGATGCCGATGGCCAGGTGCATGCCGGTGTTGGAGTCGCCCAGCGCCGCGGCCGAGATCGTCGGCACCGAGTTCCCCCCCTTCCACCAGCCGGTGGTGGAGGCGGCGCCGCCGGCGCACTGCGCCACGTTCTCGTACACCTTCAGGTCCTCGTAGTGGTGGCCTTCGCTGAAGCCCTTGACCGAGGCGACGATCATCTTGGGGTTGAGCTCCTGGATGCGCTCCCAGGTGAAGCCCATGCGGTCCAGCGCGCCGGGGCCGAAGTTCTCCACCAGCACGTCGGATTCGCGGATCAGCTTCTCCAGCACGGCCTTGCCCTCGGGCTTCTTGGTGTCCAGCGTGATCGAGCGCTTGTTGCTGTTGAGCATGGTGAAGTAGAGCGCGTCGACGTCCGGAATGTCGCGCAGCTGCGAGCGCGTGACGTCGCCCGCGCCGGGCCGCTCCACCTTGATCACGTCGGCGCCGAACCAGGCCAGCAACTGCGTGCACGCGGGACCGGCCTGCACGTGCGTGAAGTCGATGATCTTGATGCCGTTGAGGGGCTTGTTGCTCATTGGGATATCTCCTTGAATGAAACGGAATGCGGGTTACTTCTTCTTCGCCGTGGCGGGGTTCAGGCTCGTGATGCGGCCGCTCTCGGTGCCCGCCGTCTCGTCGATCACGGCGTTGATGAGGGTCGGGCGGCCCGAGGCGACGGCCTCGGCCAGGGCCTTCTGCAGCTCGTCGGCGGTGGTGGCGTGCACGCCCACGCCGCCGAAGGCTTCCATCAGCTTGTCGTAGCGCGCGTTCTTGACGAACACCGTGGGCGCCACGTCGGGCGTGCCGCTGGGGTTCACGTCGGTGCCGCGGTAGACGCCGTTGTTGTTGAAGACGATCACGCAGACCGGCAGGTTGTAGCGGCAGATGGTTTCCACCTCCATGCCGCTGAAGCCGAAGGCGCTGTCGCCCTCGATGGCGATCACCGGCTTGCCCGTGACCACGGCCGCGGCCACGGAGAAGCCCATGCCGATGCCCATGATCCCCCAGGTGCCCACGTCCAGGCGCTTGCGCGGCTCGTACATGTCGACGATGCTGCGCGCGAAGTCCAGCGTGTTGGCGCCCTCGTTCACCACAACGGCGTCGGGCCGGGCCTTCACCTGGTCGCGGATCACGCTGAGCGCGCTGTGGAAGTTCATCGGCGAGGGCCGGGCTGCCAGCGTGGCGGCCATCTTCGACAGGTTCTTGTCCTTGCGCTCGGCGATGGCGCCGGTCCACTCGGCCGGCGGCTTGGCCCACTTGGCGTCGATGCCGGCCAGCAGCGCGGCCACGCAGGAGCCGATGTCGCCGATCACCGGCGCCTCGATGGCGACGTTGCTGTCGATCTCGGTCGGCGCGATGTCGATCTGGATGAAGCGCTTGGCGCCCTTCTCCTGCGCCCAGGTCTTGCCCTTGCCGTGCGAGAGCAGCCAGTTCAGGCGCGCGCCGACCAGCACCACCACGTCGGCTTCCTGCAGCACGTAGGAACGCGCCGCCGCCGCCGACTGCGCGTGCGTGTCGGGCAGCAGGCCCTTGGCCATCGACATCGGCAGGTAGGGAATACCCGTCTTCTCGACCAGCGCGCGGATGTCGGCGTCGGCCTGCGCGTAGGCAGCGCCCTTGCCGAGCAGGATCAGCGGACGCTTGGCGCCCTTGAGCAGTTCGAGGGCGCGGTTCACCGCGTCGGCAGCGGGGATCTGGCGCGGCGCCGCATCGACCACCTTGATGAGCGAGGCCTTGCCGGCCGCCGCGTCCATGGTCTGCGCAAAGAGCTTGGCCGGCAGGTCGAGGTACACGCCGCCCGGGCGGCCCGAGAGCGCCGCGCGGATGGCGCGCGCGATGCCCACGCCGATGTCCTGCGCGTGCAGCACGCGGAAGGCGGCCTTGCACAGCGGCTTGGCAATGGCGAGCTGGTCCATCTCCTCGTAGTCGCCCTGCTGCAGGTCGACGATCTCGCGCTCGCTGGAGCCGCTGATGAGGATCATCGGGAAGCAGTTGGTGGTGGCGTTGGCCAGCGCGGTCAGGCCGTTGAGGAAGCCGGGCGCCGACACGGTCAGGCAGATGCCGGGCTTCTGCGTGAGGAAGCCGGCGGCAGCGGCGGCGTTGCCGGCGTGCTGCTCGTGGCGGAAGGAAATGACGCGCAGGCCTTCGGCCTGGGCCATGCGGGTGAGGTCGGTGATCGGGATGCCGGGCAGGCCGAAGATGGTGTCGATGCCGTTGAGCTTGAGGGCATCGATGACCAGGTGGAAGCCGTCGATGGTCTCGCCCGCGGGCGCGTTGTCTTCCGTCACGCTCTTGAGCGCGCGCACCACCGCGTCGCCGTCGGCGTCACGGGTTTTCGCGGACTTGAGGGCTTCGCTCAGCGTGGTGGCCGCCTCTTTCTCTGTTCTGACTGAAGACATGTCTCTCCTTCTGCATGGGTGAATGGCCTAGGCCCGAGCCGCGACTATGATTCGGGCCAAACTTTCGGCCGTTGACCTCGGTCAACTTTCCCGAAAACGGCGCAGCCCCCGATGAGCGACGCCGGCAGCGAACTCGAGCAAGACGGTGACCATGACGTTGTTGGAAAACCATCCGGAGAAGAACATCATTCGCGCCCAGCTGCGGCAGAACGTGCTTCTCAAGGACCTGAGCGAGGCCGACCGCGCCGAGCTGGAAGCCCACCTGGTCATCGTGGACGGCAACAAGGGCGAGTTCCTGCTGCACCAGGGCGTGCGGGAGATGGAGCAGTACTTCATCCTCGACGGCATCCTCAAGCGGGTGGTGAGCAACCCGGAGGGCAAGGAAATGATCCTCCGCTTCGCCGACGAGAACGACATGGAGACGAGCTACGCCGCGCTGCGGCTGGGCACGCCCACGCCCTACGGCATCGTCTGCGTGACCAAGGCGCGGGTGGCGAGCCTGCCGCTGAAGGAGTGGATCGCCTTCCTGAACAAGCATCCCGAGACCAAGGAGCTGTTCGAGTTCCTGGTGATGCGCGGCATGAGCGAGATCATGGCGCACACGATCACGCTGCATCTGCTCGACGCCGCGGGGCGCGTGCACCGGTTCATGCGCAAGCACCCGGAGCTGGAAGACCGGATTCCGAGCAAGGAACTGGCTTCGTATCTGAACCTGTCAGCGGAAACCCTTAGCCGGCTTCGCAAGCGCGGGAAGATCTGAACCGGTCTTGCCCCCTCCCCCGCTGGGGGAGGGTTGGGGTGGGCGCAAGGGGCCCATCAAGGGCTGCCGGCGTGTCCACCGCCCAGTGCCCCCATCCCGACCTTCCCCCAGAGGGGGAAGGAGCAAAGCCTAGGTCTGCTTCGCCGAAGCAAACCGCCGCGTGCTCGCCATCAATCTCAGCTGGTTATGCACCCCGCTCACACCCCGCACTTCCGCAGCCACAGCCTCTGCCTGCGCCCGCTCATCCGAGTCCAGCACGATGCCGCGCAGCAGCACCTCACCCTGGTTCGCGGTGATCGTCACGTTGATATCGCGCGTCGCCTCGTGCTCCTTCAGCGCCGCGCGCACGCGCGCCTCCAGCGCCATGTTGGCGAGCAGCGCGCGCGAGGCCGGCGTTTCCGCGAACTCGGGGCGGTTCACCATCAGCCGGATCTGCTCGACGCAGCTCTCGACCGACAGCCGGTCGGTGTTGAGCACCAGGTCGTAGAGCACCGGGTCGCCCCAGGTCACGCCGAACTGCGCGTGCATGCGCGCGGCGTGCGCCTGGTCGCTGCGGCGGATCTCGGCTTCGGCGAACTCGGCGTCGTCGGTCTCGAGGTCGCCCATCAGCCATTCGACGCGCTTCTTCATCGAGCGCGTGATGCGCACGCACACCACGTGCGGCACCGGCCGCAGCAGGCAGGTGGCGCCCCAGCCGCGCAGCACCACGTTGCCGCGGTCGGCCAGCGCGAAGAGCTCTTCGGCGGTGTAGAGCGCCACGCTGCGTTTGTCGGTGGTCAGGCGCTCCACCAGGCCCGCCTTGCCGCTGCGCAGCCGGCCGATGAGGCTGGTGGAAACCTGCATCCGTTCCGCCACGTGCTCGATGACCTCGTGGCGCATCACGGCGAGGCCCAGCGTCTCGGCGAGCTTGAGCGAAACATCCTTCGCGAGGGAACCCATCTCCTGGGTCAGTGCAATCACTGGCATATGCTGGCCTCCTTCATCGTCAATCCACCGGCCGCTCGACGGCGAACTCGTCGGCCTTCTTCGGCTTCTTCACGAAGGCCAGCGCCTTGGAGATCAGCGGCCAGAACAGCAGCACCAGCGCGAGCGTGGTGATGGTGCCCACCAGCGGGTTCGAGAACATCACCATCACGTCGCCCTGCGACACCAGCATGGCCTGGCGGAACGAGTCTTCCGCCTTGTCGCCGAGCACCAGCGCCAGCACCAGCGGCGCCAGCGGAAAGTCGAGCTTCTTGAAGAGGTAGCCCAGCACGCCGAAGCCCAGCATGAACCAGATGTCGAGCATCGCGTTGTGCACCGTGTAGGCGCCGATCGCGCAGATCACGATGATCACCGGCGCGATGATCGAGAACGGAATGCGCAGGATCGACGCGAAGAGCGGCACGGTGCTCAGCACCACGATCAGCCCGACGATGTTGCCCAGGTACATGCTCGCGATGAGGCCCCAGACGAAGTCCTTCTGCTCGACGAAGAGCAGCGGCCCGGGCTGCAGGCCCCAGATCAGCAGGCCGCCGAGAAGCACCGCGGCGGTGGGCGAGCCGGGAATGCCCAGCGCGAGCATCGGCAGCAGCGCGCTGGTGCCGGCCGCGTGCGCTGCGGTCTCGGGCGCGACCACGCCTTCGGTCTCGCCGGTGCCGAACTTCGCGCCCTTCTTCGACATCTTCTTGGCGAGGCCGTAGGCCATGAAAGAGGCCGGCGTGGCCCCGCCGGGCGTGATGCCCATCCATATGCCGATCAGCGAGCTGCGGATGGATGTCATCCAGTAGCGTGGCAACTGCTTCCATGTCTGCCACACCACCCTGGGGTCGATCTTCGCGCTCTTGCCCGAGAACTTCAGGCCCTCCTCCATCGACAGCAGGATCTCGCCGATGCCGAACAGGCCGATCACCGCGATCAGGAAGTCGAAGCCGCGCATCAGCTCGGGCTGGCCGAAGGTCAGGCGCAGCTGGCCGGTGACGGTGTCCATGCCCACGCTGGCGAGCGCGAAGCCCAGCGCCATCGACGCGAGGATCTTGAAGGGCGAGCCCTTGCCCATGCCGACGAAGCTGCAGAAGGTCAGCAGGTACACCGCGAAGAACTCGGGCGAGCCGAACTTGAGCGCGAACTTCGCGACCAGCGGCGCGAGGAAGGTGATCATCACCACCGCGAGGAAGGCGCCCACGAAGGACGAAGTGAACGCGGTGGTGAGCGCCGCGCCGGCGTGCCCGTTCTGCGCCATCGGATAGCCGTCGAAGGTGGTGGCCACCGACCAGGGCTCGCCCGGTATGTTGAACAGGATCGAGGTGATGGCCCCGCCGAAGAGCGCACCCCAGTAGATGCACGACAGCATGATGATGGCCGAGGTCGGCGACATCGTGAAGGTGAGCGGCAAGAGGATCGCCACGCCGTTGGCGCCGCCGAGCCCCGGCAGCACGCCGATGAGAACGCCGAGGATGATGCCGAGGAACATCAGGCCGATGTTCATCGGCGAGAGGATCACCGAGAAGCCCTGCATCAGGGCACTGATTTCTTCCATTTCGCTTGTGCTCCGTGAGTGTTGGGTTCGGTCGTCAGTAGCCGAGGAATCGAAGCGGATCGAGCGCGCCCTTGAAGAGCGGCACCTTGAACCAGACCTCGAACATGCAGAAGAAGAGCGTGTTGACGGCCAGCGCGGCGAACACGCTCTTGAACCACGCGTACTTGCCCAGCACCATCATGAAGAGCGCGATGTAGATCGCCGATGCCACGTAGATGCCGACGATGGCGATGGCCAGCACGTAGACCGTGGCCGGCACCAGCACCGAGAGCACGCGCCTGAGCTGCACCGAGTCGACGAAGACCGCCGTGTTGCGGCTCTTGCCCAGCAGCGACTGGTAGAGGATGCCGGCGCCCGAGATCGTGATGATCACGCCGATGAAGAACGGGAAGTAGCCGGCGCCGGGGCCGTCGGTGGTCCAGCCGGCGCCGAGCTTGCGCGCCTCGAAGACCACCACCAGGCCGATGACCAGCAGCGCCACCGCGACCGCCGCCTCTACGAGGTGGGTGGAGATGCCCGTGCGCGCCGGGCCCTCGGATGTTTCGTCGTGCTCCATGGAGCCCCCATCGTGGTTGTTTGGAAGAAGGAAATCGGCGTGCGCTCCTGGCACACGCGCCCGCTGCCGCACGCCGTGCGCGGCAGTCGTCGCAGCCGGCTGGCCCGCGCCGGCCTACTTGTTGCTCGCGAGGAAGCCCGCGTCGGACATCAGCGTGCGGTGCGTGGCCTCGGCCTCGGTGAGCCACTTCGCGAAGGCATCGCCGGTCAGGAAGGTCGGGTTGAAGGCGCCCTTCTCCATGTACTCCTTCCACTCCGGCGTGGCGGCCACCTTGGTCAGCAGGTCCTTGTAGAAGGCGAGCTGGTCGGGCGTGACGCCCGGCGGCATGAAGATGCCGCGCAGCATCGTGTACCTGGTGGGCACGCCCGCTTCCTTGCAGGTGGGGATGTCGTTCCACGACTGCGTGTCGGTGACCTTGGCCTTGAAGGGCATGCGCTCGTCGTCGAACACGCACAGCGCGCGCAGCTTGCCCGCGCGCCACTGCGCCACCGCCTCGATCGGGTTGTTCACCGTCGACTGCACGTGCCCGCCCACCAGTTGCACCGCCACCTCGCCGCCGCCCTTGAAGGGCACGTAGATGAACTTGGTGCCCGTGGCTTTCTCCAGCGCGACCGTGATGATCTGGTCTTCCTGCTTCGAGCCGGTGCCGGCCATCTTGAACTTGTTCGGCCCCGCGGCCTTCACCGCGCCGATGTAGTCGCCGGCGCTCTTGTAGGGCTCGGAGGCATTGGTCCACAGCACGAACTGGTCGAGCGCCAGCATCGCGACCGGCGTCATGTCCTTCCAGTTGAAGGGCACGCCGGTGGCCATCGGCGTGGTGAACAGGTTCGACAGCGAGATGACGATCTTGTGCGGATCGCCCTTCGCCTCCTTCACGGCCAGGAAGCCCTCGGCGCCCGCGCCGCCGGACTTGTTGACGACGATCAACGGCTCCTTCATCAGCTTGTACTTGATGACGATGCCCTGCAGCAGCCGGCCCATCTGGTCGGCGCCCCCGCCGGTGCCGGCGGGAATCACGAACTCCACCGGCTTGGTGGGTTCCCATGCGAAGGCGGGCGCGGCGCCGGTGGCCAGCGCCGCAGCAGCGGCAGTGGTGGCGAGGACGGCAGTCGCGCGGCTCAGAACGTTCGAGGCGATCTTCTTCATCAGGGTGTCTCCTGTGTAGTGATTTCGCTCTTTTTTGTTCTTGAATCTGAGCAGAGATGCGAACGGGCACGATGGTGCGCGCCGCCGATTCGAGGCGGCTTGATCGCGGTCAACTTTTCGAAGATTTCGTATTCGGGTTAGCCCGCGCTGGCGATGCGCACGGGGTTGCCGGTGGCCCCGGCCGGGACTGTCATCGCGAACCCTATAAAATCGCGTGCGCACCGCGGCTCGCGCCCCCGTGCATCCCCATCCGGTCTTCGTAGTTCAATGGATAGAACGGGGTCCTCCTAAGCCATTCCGGGCGGTGGCAATCTCCACCTAAGTTGTTGATTTCATTAGAAATCACACCTGCGAAATCCCCTCAAATCCACCGTGTTCCAACCCACTCTTGGAACAAATTTGGAACGTGGATTGGGAGCAACAGAAGGCTTTAGACAGTCGGAAGAGGCGCTGAAAAGCGTGCCCCAGAAGCAAAAACAGGTAGCACACGGCTACCTATTTTTTTGCTCAACAGATAGCTTGACACTATCCAAGGAGTGGAACCCATAGGGCTCGTGATTGGTGCCCCCGACACGAATCGAACGTGTGACCCTCTTCTTAGGAGGAAGATGCTCTATCCACTGAGCTACGGGGGCCAGCACGCTACTATAGCAGCACGAAAAGACCTTAGACAAGAACGAGCTAGAAGATGGTAGACCAGCAACTCATAGATTATTTAAGAGTGAAAACAAAGGGCAAGTTGTTGATGTCGCCTGAACAACTGGCTGAAGAAATCGGTATTCCTACCAAGCAACAGTCAAAGCTGCGAAAGGAAGGCCGGTTTCCTATCCCATTCAAGAATATTGGACGGCTGGTCTACTACTCTATCTATGACGTAGCCAACTTCTTGCTCAATGGCGAGACGATATCCTTAAAGGAAGTCCTGGAGGAGGCGCCCGCACCCATCGTCATTCAGAAGAAAGCCGTCAAGCCCAAGGCAACTGTTCAGGATCTGTCGCATATCTTCATGCTGCGTGCCTTTGCACAGTCCTTAGAAGAGCGTGCTACGGCTATGCTTTCGTTGGCAGAGAATTTGAAGGACTATGCCAACAAGAAGGAAATGGCAGAAAACTTCAACAAGAAGTTCCCACCTAAAGGCACCGCCACTGCTTTGGTGAAAGAATAGAACCTCACTGGACACAAATACCTTATAAATCTAGACGGACTTCCAATGAACATCGCACAAGTAGAAGAAAAAGTTAAGGCGCTTGTAGGAGACATCAAACAGGCTGATTTCCTGTATGACTTGCTGGAGTGCTACGGCAAGCCTAAAGCCTCTATTACCCGCCTGAGAATGGTTGGCAAAGGAAGCTACAACCTCTCCAAGCACGCTGATGAGGTTCTTTGGAAGAAACAGGTCTACTACAAGGCCACGAACAGTGAAAAATTGCTTTCCATCATTGATGAGATGAAGCATGCCGACGTGGTTGCCAAACACAACCCACGCTTCATCATTGCCATCAACGCCACTCATCTTCTGGCGATTGATACCAAGACCGAGGATACCCTAGACATCCCTCTGGCTGAATTAAACAAGAAGTTTGACTTCTTCCTTCCGTGGGCTGGATTGGAGAAGACCCAGGCCCAAGGTGAGAACCCCGCTGATGTCAAAGCCGCCGAAAAAATGGCGAAGCTCTTTGACCTCTTGCGCGAGAACAACCCGGCAACCACAGCACAGGAAATTCACTGGCAGAACGTGTTCCTGTCCAGAATCTTGTTCTGCTACTTCGCTGAAGACACTGGCATCTTCCCACCCAAGCTCTTCACCAACCATATCGGCTCGCACACCGCTGCTGACGGCAGCGACCTAGACGACTACCTGAAGCGTGCCTTTGACATCATGGATCAGGAAAGCCGTGAGGGTGTTCCTGAGTACTTGGTCGATTTCCCCTATGTGAATGGTGGCCTGTTCGCTGACAAGCTTCCAGTGCCAAAATTCAATCGGAAATCACGGGCTATGCTCATTGAGTGCGGTTCCGATCTGAATTGGTCCGAGATTAACCCGGACATCTTCGGATCGATGATTCAGGCTGCAATCAATCCGAAGCAGCGGGCCAAGATGGGCATGCACTACACATCCGTGCCCAATATCATGAAGGTGATTGAACCTCTCTTCCTCAACGAACTGAAGGAAGAATTTGAGAAGCATTCGGACAGCAAAGCGAAGTTGGAGCAGCTTCTTCTCCGCCTGGAACACCTGAAGATCTTTGACCCAGCTTGCGGATCGGGCAACTTCCTGATCATTGCCTACAAAGAGCTTCGTGGGCTTGAAATGGAAATCTTCAAGCGACTGCAAGAGCTATCAAAGGAGGGGTTGATTCCACTGTCGCGCATAAAACTGTCGCAGTTCTACGGCATCGAGCTAGACGACTTCGCGCACGAGGTGGCTATCCTGTCACTGTGGCTTGCTGAGCACCAGATGAACCTGAAGTTCAAGGCTACGTTTGGTCATGCCACCCCAGCACTTCCCCTCAAAAGCAGCGGCAATGTCATCTGCGACAACGCCCTAAATGTCGCTTGGGAAACAGTCTGCCCCCCAACTCAGCACGAGACATTCATTCTTGGGAATCCTCCTTACTTGGGATCAAAGAAGCAGTCAACGACACAGAAGGCAGATATCGCAGCCCTGTTCGCCGGCCCTGCCAGCTACAAAAACCTCGACTACATCGCTTGCTGGTTTTTGAAAGCTGCTAGGTATATTCAGCATGGCAATGCACGTGCTGGCTTGGTAACGACGAACTCCATCGTCCAAGGCGATCAGGTCGCCATGCTGTGGCCCCGAATTTGGGAAGCACAGACAGAAATAGTCTTTGCAGTGGAAGAATTCAAATGGGGCAACAACGCAAAGAATGCTGCTGGAGTGACATGCGTGGTTGTTGGTCTTGGCAGGACAGGTACCAATCCCAAATGGATCTATCAATCTGGCTATCGTCAGAAAGCAAGCAACATCAGCCCATATTTGACTGATGCCAGCAACATCATTGTCAGCAAGCGCAACGACGTGCTGTGCAAACTTCCCGAAATGGTTGTCGGGAATATGTCTTTGGAGGAAGGACACCTTAAGTTGGAGACAACTGAAAAGGATGCACTCATTGCGGCATATCCGGCAGTAGCCAAATTTATTCGAAAGCTCACAGGTGGCGATGAATTTCTATACAACAAGGATCTTTGGGCGATTTGGATTGAAGATGAAGAGCTTGAAGAGGCACAGTCCATCCCCCCTCTGAGAGAACGTATTGAAGCTGTAAGAAAGTTCAGAATCAAAGGGGGTGATGTTGCTCGCACCTTGGTTCATCGAAGCCATCAGTTCCGATACCGCCGTGTCGCACCTAACAACATGTTGTTGATACCTTGCACATCGTCCGAGCGACGAGAGTATTTGCAAGTAGGCATGCTCCCAGGGGGATCTATCTCTCTTCATTCTGCACAGCTTGTCTATCAGGCCGATCTTTTCACGTTTGCCATCCTATCTTCCAAGATGCACATGCTCTGGGCGAAGGCGGTTGGTGGCACATTGGATTCGCGTGTTCGCTACTCCAACGTCTTGGTCTACAACAACTTCCCTATTCCAAAAATCATGGAAGCTGTGAGAGCACGGATCGAGCAGCAAGCACTTGAGATCTTGTCCATCAGGGAAGAGTTTCCCGAACTCTGCATTGCCGATATGTATGACCCAGACAAGATGCCTGCGAAGCTAAAGCACGCTCATGATATTTTGGACTCAGCCTTAGAGTCGGCTTATCAAAGCACACCCTTTGCCACCGATGCAGATCGCTTGAAAGCACTCTTCAAGCTCTACGAAAAAATGACGGAAGCAGAGCATGCCTAATATCGTTGATGTCACCTATGCCCAGACTGGTCAGAGCACCAGCACCAACCAATATGGCATGCGGGAGATGCAGGAGCGTGCCTTTGAGGCTCGCAATGCTCAATACCTGCTGCTGAAAGCACCTCCAGCTTCTGGGAAGTCTCGTGCCCTCATGTTCATCGCCCTGGACAAGCTCATCAATCAAGGGCTGTCCAAGGCAATCATTGCCGTGCCTGAACGTTCCATTGGTGCTTCGTTTGACACCGTGGAACTCAGTAAATTTGGCTTTTTCTCTGATTGGACCGTTGAGCCCAAGAACAACCTCTGTACGCCTGGAGGTGATCAGGGCAAGGTTCAAACGTTCGTGGATTTCATGAAGGGGCCAGACAAGATTCTGATCTGCACCCATGCCACCCTTCGTTTCGCTTTTGAGGCATTGGAAGACACTGACTTTGACAATGTGCTGCTTGCCATTGACGAGTTCCACCATGTCTCTGCTGACGGTGAAAACCGACTTGGTGAGTTGCTGCGCACCGTGATGGCGAAGTCCGACGTGCACATCGTTGCAATGACTGGTTCCTACTTCCGTGGCGACAGCGTACCGGTCCTGCTGCCTGAAGACGAGGCCCAGTTCACCAAGGTCACATACAACTACTACGAGCAGCTAAACGGCTACACCTTCTTGAAGTCGTTGGGCATTGGCTACCACTTCTATCAAGGCAAGTACACCAGTGCCATTGATGAGATTTTGAACACCGATCAGAAGACCATTCTTCACATACCCAATGTGCAATCAGGCGAGTCCACCAAAGACAAGTATGACGAGGTAGATCGTATTCTGGACATCATTGGCACCGTCACTCACCGTGATCCAGAAACCTGCGTCATCTATGTCAAACGGCATGGTGATGGTAAAGAATTGAAGGTTGCTGATCTCGTTCATGACGAACCCAAGGCACGCGATCGCATCGTTGACTATTTGCGCCGCATGCAAAAGCCTGAAGACATGGATCTGATCATTGCCTTGGGCATGGCGAAGGAAGGTTTTGACTGGAAATTCTGCGAGCACGCCTTGACCGTGGGCTACCGTGGATCACTGACTGAAATCATTCAAATCATTGGCCGCTGCACCCGCGACAGCGACAACAAAAACCACGCTCAATTCACAAACCTGATTGCCCAACCTGACGCAACTGACGATCTGGTCAAGCTCTCAGTGAACAACATGCTCAAGGCGATCACCTGTTCCCTTCTCATGGAGCAAGTGCTTGCCCCTAACTTCAAGTTCAAGACCAAGAAGGATGACGACGACAAGAGCACCGACACCGAAATCAAGGTGCGCGGCCTCAAGGAGCCCACTTCCAAGCGTGTCAAAGACATCATTGAGTCAGACCTGAACGACTTGAAAGCTGCAATTCTTTCTGACGACAAACTGATCAAAGCCTTACCAGGCAACGTTGATCCAGAGGTCATCAACAAGGTGATGATTCCGAAAATCATCAAGGTCAAATATCCAGAATTAAGTGATGCTGAAGTTGAAGAAGTTCGCCAGCACGTAGTGGTGGACTCGGTCATCAAGAATGGTGAAATAAAGCAAGAAGGCGACAAACGTTTTGTTCGCATGGCCGACAAGTTCATCAACATCGACGACCTGCATATTGATTTGATCGACCGGGTGAACCCATTCCAGAAGGCGTTTGAAATTCTTTCCAAGTCGCTGACCACGAAAATCTTCAAGGTGATTCAGGACACCATTGAAGCAACCCGCGTGCAGATGAGTGATGAGGAAGCCATCTTGCTTTGGCCGAAGATCAAGGACTTTGTGAAGGCCCACGGCAAGGAGCCAAACATTGCTTCACTCGACCCGTTGGAACGACGAATGGCTGATGCAGTGGTCTATCTCAAAGCACAGCGCCGTCAGCAAGGAGTCTGACCGTGGAGAAGGACGACCTTCTAAAAATTCTGCAAGACGACGACATGGGCTTGCTGAATGTGAAGCCCAAACGTTCAGCCATGACGGTAGATGACCGCCTGTTGGCATCGTTTCAGCAGATCAATGATTTCTACCGTCAGCACGGCAAGGAGCCTGAGTCCAACCCATCCAACATCCTTGAGTTCCAACTGTTCAACAGGCTCAAGGGCCTTCGTGCCAGCAAGGAGAAATGCGAAGCGTTGCAGGAAGTGGATGAGTTCAAGTTGCTGACGTTTGTTGAGCCAGCCAAGCCCATCACATCAGTAGCCGACATCTTCAAGGATGACTCGTTGGGACTGCTGGACGACGAGGTAGCAAGTATCTTTGAGCTCAAGCACGTGCCAGTGCTGTCAAAAGAGATGCCCGACAAGATCGCGCAGCGCAAACGCTGCCCCGATTTTGAGCAGTTTGAACACCTCTTCAAGCAGTGCCATGCAGACTTGGCCGCTGGTGTTCGGGAAGCACGCGGCTTTACTGGTGAGCAGCAGATTCAGCCTGGTCACTTCTTCATCCTCCACGGCATAACCGCCTACGTGGCTGAAGTCGGTGAGAAGGAGGTGAAGAACGGCAAGGTCAATGCACGGCTTCGCTGCATCTTTGAGAACGGCACCGAGTCCAACATGCTGCTTCGTTCCCTTGCCACAGAGCTATACAAGGACGAAACGGGAAGGCGCATCCTGGACCCGCATGAGAAGGCTCTTGAAGCTCTGGAACAGATCAAAGCCGACGACAAGAAGTCAGGGTACCTCTATGTGCTTCAGTCTCTCAGCAAAGTACCTGAAATCGCAGACACGAAGAACCTGTTCAAGATTGGCTACTCCACTGTGCCAGTGCCCGAACGGATCAAGAATGCGGCAGAGGAACCGACCTACCTCATGGCTCCTGTGAAGGTGGTAGAAGTGTTTGAGTGCTACAACCTCAATCCGCAGAAATTTGAACTACTACTGCACACCTTCTTCGGCAAGGCATGCTTGAACGTAGATGTCTATGACAAGCAGGGCAAACGATTTTCACCACGTGAGTGGTTCATTGCCCCTCTGCATATCATTGAAGCAGCAGCCAACATGCTAATCAATGGCGATATAGTAAATTACCGTTACGATCTTTATACTCAAAGCATTGAAGAACGATAAAAAATCCTTTTTCCTTAGTTGACGCGACTTGTTCTTGCTCATAGAGTACAGACATCAACGAGCCAAGCACTGTAGTGGCTTGTTGAACACCACAAGCAACTACAGTCTTACGTTCACTACTGGAGAAATATACATGGCAGAAGCCAAGAAGCTGACCCTCGCTGAGATCCTTGTAAAGCGTCAAGAGTTTGAAGACATGGTGAAGGCTCAGATGGAAGCCGAACGCCCTGCGGCTCTGAATGCTGTGCAGGAACAGATCAAGATGTTCAACTTCACGGCTGAAGAACTGGGCGTGAAGGCTCCTGCCACTGCCAAGAATTCTGCTGGCTCCAAGGGCGGCACAGGTGGCACCCGCACCATGAGCAAGCCGCTCAAGTCCACGAAGGGGGACGAAACCGGCGTGTGGCTGGCTCACCCGCCCAAGTTCTTGGAAGCTGAAGGTTGCTTCACCACCTATGAGAGCGGCAAGTCCATTGATGCATGGTTGGTCACTCCCACCGAAAAGAAGGCCAAGCTCAACCTCCTGAAGAAGCTGTCCAGCCGTCTGGGCAAGAAGCCCACCAAGGAACAGTTGGGTGAGATCACCGAAGCCGAGTTCAAAGCAGCCTGATTTTCACTGCTCCAGAAAAAAGCACCCGAATGGGTGCTTTTTCTTTTTCACGACACCCAAATTAACCAAAAAGAAGAATTGCTAAATATTCTTTTAGCGGGAATTACCTCATTGTCAAATCAATTTGACTTTCGCCAATAAATTTCGTAAAAGAAGGAGAAGAAATAAAAAATGCCCAAGCAGCAAACTTGAGCATTTTAGAAATTCAGGAATAAAGAGAAGCTGTGACCGGCTTTGACCTGATGTAAATATTAAAACGTATTTAAGATCAATTGTCAAGAGCATAACATATTAATTCCTGTATTTCGCAAGAGAACAAGGAGTTTTTATGTATGCGAGTTTTATTCAGGCTTTGCCTGACAAGGTGAGAAGCACAGACGATTTTCAGTATGGGTGCAAGTTCAGAAAAAAAGAAAAGGCTTTAGAGCACTTGTATGTAGAGCTGCCCCAGTCTTATAAGAAGTACATTGCCTTAGACATAGATAGACCTGGTACAGCCTACTTCTGGGACAGCATTGGACTTCCACCACCGACCTTTGTCATGGTAAATCCAGAGAATGCCCATTGCCACTATCTCTATGAGTTGAACACCCCCGTCTACTACACAGAGCACGCCCGCAGAGCCCCACAGAAGTTCTTTGAGGCCACAGATATAGCTCTCACCAACATGCTGGGGGCCGATCTAGGTTATGTAGGCCACTTCGTCAAGAATCCGCTTCATCCTCACTGGCGCCTCATCCACCACCCAGCCAGGTACGACCTGGACGACTTCAAGGAATGGGGCGTCGATCTAAGGGGCCACAAGCACAAGCAGCGCCTCATAGAGTCACCAGAGGGCCGAAACACTACCCTCTTCCACACTTTGAGGCACTGGGCTTACCGAGACGTCTTGCAGCAGGGTTCCTATGAACTTTTCCAGCATGGCGTGGACTCCAAGGCACTCGCCCTCAACGGAGCCTTCCTAGACTGCGAGAAGGGCATTCTTCCAGTGAAAGAAGTGCTCTCTACTGCCAGATCTGTCGGCACATGGACATGGAGGCACAGGGCCACCATAGGGCAGCAGAAGAACCGTGGTGTCATGCAGCTACCAGCAGACATGTCCACCAAGGCCAAGCAGGCTGCTGGCGCCTCCTATGTCAATGAAGCCAGAAGCAAGTCAACAACCGAAGCCGTTCTCGAAGCAGCCATTGCGTTGAGAGCAGCAGGCACGCCCGTCACACAGCAATCAGTAGCCATCCGTGCTGATATGTCCTTGCCATCAGTCAGACGACTATGGAACGAAGTGGATAAGGCGCTTGGGCTTTACAAGAAGGCGGTTTGATTTTTGGTGCAGGGAAATTTATTTGCTTTCGCAAATATTTTTTCTTTGCTGATGTACTCTTCATTTATCTTCATGAAAAGCTACTTAGTTGAATTTTCAACTATATGATCATCCGGTGCTATCAGATATATACCCATTTATGGGTGATCCCAGCAGCCAGAATTCCGCAGGATTTAAACCAGAATTCATGATCCCGACAGGGCATCAATCAGAAAATCAAATGTTCGCAGGACTAAAGCAAAGAAGAGGAAGAAAAATTGGCGGCATCAATATTTGACAAAGCAAATCCAATTGTTAGGATAGAAAAAAGGAGAAAATCATGCCAAGAATAACTAAAATGTTGACTCTAGCAGTTCTTTGTTGCCTGCAAATTTCATCGCATGCAGAAGATAGCCAGTACGTTCCAATTCACAACCTCATCCCTATCAGCTACAACCCATTGACCATAAACTACAACCCTGACTATGACCACTATCCAGGCTTGATAGCAAAACAAAGTCAAGGAGGAAGCCAAAGTGATTCTGGCTATTCAGGTGCTACAGTTAATACCCAGTCATCTCAAATTGCCGAATTACAGGCAAAACTTCAACAGCTCAAGCAGCAAAGAAATGAGAACACGAAAAATCTAATGTCCGGTTCACTTGGAGACATGATGACAAGATCAGCGCAAGGAAATCAACTCAATACAGAGATTCAGAACCTTGAGGATAGATTGACCACTTTAATGACCGGCCAAGCACCAGTGCGAGTGACAAATCAAGCAAGTCCCAGAAGATCAATCAACTGCTACACATACGGTCTTGGCAATGCATTTATGACTTGCAACTAGAGAATAAAAAAAAGCACCCGAAGGTGCTTTTATTTTATCGGATCAGTCTTTACCTTTTTACAGGAAAAGCATTTGCACAAGTGTGGCAGTAGTAGCCATAGTCCTGCATGTTCTTCCAGATTGGGTAGCCTTCCTTGTAGACCTTACTCCTCTTCATGTAGGCACGAATTTCCCACGCCCACCAAGCCATGATCCCCAACGTGATGAAGGCCAGCGGCTCCTTGCTGAAGAGCCACGGACTTGTAGCGAGTGACATTACGGCACCGGCAATGATTTCCAACTTCTTAGGCCTTTTTGGCTCTGCAAAGCGTGCGGCCAAGTGCGTCTGGCTGGTGTTGCTCGTGGTTCCTGCGAAGACTCCAGCACCGTCAGTGCCAAGACCCATTCCATTGACAGCCCCTGTGCTGTAGCTGGTTCCAGATTGAAGTACAGCGCGGATAGCCTGCGTATGAGTACCGCCACATTTGGGACACTGAATAGCCATGATTCCTCTTGTTGTCAGGTTGAATGTGCTGCTTCGCTGATCTAAGCAAGGCTCTACCGACCTTGCCTCTCAGACCGACTTTTCAGGTTGGGACCCAACTTTAACGCATGTTCATCTTTTTGGGTTGACAGACAACCATCGAGGTTGTCAAAGATCGTGGAGTGAGCATGCCGCCACAGAGCAACCAGCACGGAGAACTATTCAAAAGCATTGGCCGCACACTGGCCCGACGACGTGAGGCCAAGGGCATGACCCAGGACCAAGTGTCTGAAGCCCTCCACATAGGCACGGAGGCTGTCTCCCGAATGGAGCGAGGGCTGACCATGCCCACGGTGCAGCGCTTGGCAGAGTTGGCCGAGATCTACGAGTGCGGGATCGATGAACTACTGATTGCCAGTAGCACACGGAGCAATGATCAAGCGGAGCTGATCGCTCAAGTGCTTCAAACCCTGCCAGATGCAGACAGAGCCATGATTGTTGAGGTAGTGCAGAAGATTGCTGCGAGATTGAAAGATCGGCTTTAAATGCAAGAGAAGGCTATGGATTCATGGACGATATGCGCCGCATAACGGCATGCTTGCCGTGGATAACTCTTACGAGTTCCCCACCGCACACCTTCGTCCACAAGCTCCACAGCCACCGACCACCATCTCTTTGATCTTCTCTTCAAGACAAGAAAAAGCCAATGAAGAATCAGGCGCTTGACGCAGGTAGTGGTGTCAGTATAGTAAACATGACCGATTGGAGAAATCATGTTTTCACTCAACCCAGGAGCCACAAGAAACACCGCCCCTCATGATCTTGAGCAGAATGTTTTGGCTCAGTGGATCAATAAGCAACCTTCCTTCGAGGAAGTTTCTTCCAACCTTCCCAAATCTGGCAGTTTGCTCTCACCAGACCAGATTGAGGCAATTCTTGCTCTTCGCAGGAAGATTGCAGAAAAGCACTCCCATGACTGACCAGTCACCCTTGCCAAGCAGTGAGGATATTTGGGATGAGCTTCTGAACTCTGAGGCCAGTAAAAGATTTCTGGATGAACAAGTCGAGAAAGCTGAAGCGCTTCTAGATCAAGAACAAAAATAAAGCACCTTCTGGTGCTTTTTCTTTTTGTGGTCGACCGATTTACCACCTTATTTTTACTCCAGAAGTACCCTCACCCTCAAGGTACTTCTTGCGCATGGCAAGTATATTGTTTTCAACAGCCTTTACAGGTCTGTCATAGGCACTTCTGACCTCATGCAGCTTCTTGGGATTGAAAGCTTTACGCAGGCTCTTGAATTCTTCTTCAGAGATCTGAACGGCGCGGTTGTACCACTCCCTTGTGCCATCAGCACCTTCCACCGCAGGCCCATCTTCGCGGTGTAGCTCTCCTGCCTGATACCACGCGGTAGCTCCACTCGTGGCTTCTACAGCCGGCCCGTCAACACGGTGCAAGCAGCCCTTGAGATACCAAGAACAACTGCCATCGGCATTGAGAACAGCGGGACCGTCTTCGCGGTGCCTCGCACCATCGATCCACCACTCCTGACTTCCGTCGCCCCAGATAACTGCCGGGCCATCGGTTCGGTGAAGGCGTCCGTGGACATACCAAGATTTGGTTCCGTCAGGCTCTACACAAGCCGGGCCATCTTCACGATGAAGTTTATCGTTGAAGTACCAAAGCTCCATGTTGTCTTCTTGGTAGCGTCCATTTTTCATGCGCACCTCCACATCTTATTACTTGAAGACTAGCGCATTCTATTAATCGATCAACCAGTGGACGCTATCGGATCTTGGGCACCTTTGGGTGCTTTTTTTACGACCCTACGTGCCTAGTAGGGCCCCAACGATCCTCTTCCTGTTCACATTCAACGATGAAGCGCACAATTTATTTTGTTGATTCAGAGAAGTAAAAAGAAAAGACTTTCTTAAGCAGCTTGATGAATGGGTCATCCAGACGGCAATTCGAGAACAACAATAACTTATAGGAAACCTATCATGATCAATATTGTAGCAATTCCCAATGGAGCCATTTCTCTTCAAGAATTTCTGGCAGAGCCATGCAATGCCCAAGTCATTGAACAGTTGAAAGACGGCTCATTCAGCAAGGCAAAGAAGTTGAAGACATTTCTAGCCTTCTATCAAACCAAAGATGCCGTGGCGCAGCTTGCATGTCAGGGTTACGACCTAGCCAGTCTAAATCCTCTAGAGCTGGCAGCTACTGCATCAGTGGCAATTGAGAAGGGCTTTGAAAAAATTATGAATACCTTTGATGACGAAGAACGTCTTGTTCTCGACTCGCTCTTCAAAGACTAATGCGCAACCGAAACAAGATTTTATAAAGGAGAAATTATGAAAAACGCAGACAAGCACGACATATCGCCAAAGGTTATCGGGCACTTCCAATACAACGATGTAATCATCAAGATCATATCGTGTAGGAGTGCGCTTAATGACTAACCATACAGCAATACCCTACATCTTTCGCAGAGTCGCTACTTAGGTAGCAATCGTAACTAGCAACCCAAAAATTTCCTGCAAAGTGAAATCTCACGTGGAAAGGAGGGTTCAAAAATGAATTAACTAAAACACGAAAGGAGTCCGCCATGGACCACAAACAAACAGATTTTATCAACGTCAATTATTTTTCCAACGTTCCCGGCCAACAGGGGCTTGCAGCCATTCCTAACGACTTTGTTGACTTGGTGCTCACCGATCCCCCTTACGGCATTGCTGATGCAACCAAGCTCACCAAGCGGGGCAATCAGATTGTCAGCACTCAACAAGCGTGGGGCCATGACTTTCAAGATAGCTGGGACACTGTAGACGACTACTATGCGTGGATCAAACCCTTCATTGCTGAATTCGTTCGCGTACTCAAAGACAATGGCTCACTGATCCTTTTTTTGGATCGTAAATACACAGGCTTGATCATCCGTTGTCTTGAGAAGGACTTCGGCTTGAACTTCAAGAACAAGATTTACTTCAGGAAGAAGAACCCAGTTCCAAGCATTCGCAAGAACAACTACCGCAGCACCGTTGAAGAGGCCGTTTGGTTCGCCAAGGGCAAGCAGTACACCTTCAATTTCGGGCCACAGGCTGACATGGTTCAGTTCTACGAGGGGCCTATTGGCAGAAAGAAGACAGAGCACCCAACAGAGAAGTACCGCTGGATGATTGAGCCTTTGATCAGGAACCACACTAAGCCTGGTCAGGTGGTGCTCGATGCATTCGCGGGTTCAGCCACCACTCTGGTGGTTGCCAAACAGCATGATCGACATGCCATTGGCTTTGAGAAGGATAGCCGCTTCTATGAGATGGCCAAGGCCCGCATGGAGGCAGAGCAGTTAGAGTTCACATTCCATGCGCCAGACGAAGAAGCGGCCATCGTGCGTGAGCTTGATCGTCTCATGGACGCCGAAATGACCAACTTGGCAGCAGCGTAAGGAGAGCAGATATGAACAACATGACCTGCCTCCAGTACGTCACCAAAGGGATGAACGACAAAATCTTTGACTTTGCCAAAAGCGAGAATGGCAGATTACTAGTGGCTGCCTATAGGAAATCGATCTTCTGCCGTGAAGACCAAGTGGAAGAATTTCTGATCGCCTACAACAGCTACTTTTTAGTTGTTGCCGCTATGCAGCTAAAGGGCCTTCCCAAGACACCCAAGGCCGTAGTCAAATTTATGATCTCGGAAGAGTTCGATGATTTGTCCTATGAAGTGAGAGCGGTAATCACCGAAAACTTCAGCATGCTTATGTCCTATCTCAGCAGGAAGCAGAAGCGAAGACTGGAAGCTTTGTTTCCATAAACCAAGGCACCTCAAGGGGTGCCTTGACTGTCCTTCATCCACTTTTTGACGATGTTGTCGACAAGACATTGAAGCTTTGGGTTCATGCTGACCTCCAAGGCAATGAGCGAGTCAGTCTAACGCCGTCTTCTGGAATTGATCTTTGTTCCTCTATCAGTCAAAATCATATGAATTTAACTACACACCAGAGCACATGAGCAGGCAATTGCAATTAAACAAGATCGTCGGTCAAAGGATAGCCCAGAGGCGCGAGGCTGCTGGATTGGTCCAACAAGATGTCGCTGATCGAATCAACCTTGGCCTGGAAGGCTATGCGCGTGTTGAGCGAGGGATTACCTCCCCGACTCTATCCCGCTTGGTCAAGCTGGCTGACATCTTGGGATGCAGCATTGCGGAGCTCGTGGTCGAAACCAGCACTGGCCTATCTGCTCAAGCCCAGCACATTGCTAACCTCATGGAAGGTTTAGGCAGCAGCGACCGAGACGAAGTCGTAAAGATCGTGGAGAGTGTCTGCGCAGTTGCCCATAAGAAGTACAAGAAGCAACCGAGCCAGTAGCTACTCCTGCCGAGGGCTCCTACTTGGTTTCCGAGTCTGGATCAGCCTCAAAAACAAAGCAGGTCGAGGACACATTAATAACCAGGAAACTTAATGGAAACACTTAAAAAAATCCTGACCATCAGCTTTAAGGAAATTCATAAAGATTTAAATATCAGTCCAGACTTCATTGCATCTATTCATGAGGAAAAAAATTCCTGGAGCTTTATATCTAAATTCGCTCAATTCATAGAGGGATTCTTCACAAGGATTCTTGTGCAGCACCTCAACGAAGACAAAACCTACCGCACGGTCAGCAATCTTCCTCAGATAGTACGACTCAACCTCGCATTTGAGTTAAATCTCATCACAGAAGAGCAAAAATTCTTATTTTTGACTATCGCAGAAATCAGAAATGACTACATTCATAACATTTCCAATGTTGCTGTAAGCCTTTCAGGCTATCTCAAAACTCTAAAAGCGAATAGACTAAATGAGATCTACAAGCGGTTCAAAGACTTCACTCTTGGTGAAGATGTTGACACGAAGGAGAAATTTGTTGACGATTGTGTGAATTCCATTTTCACTGCTTGCACACTAGAAATCGCAAGAATAAATGGAAATATCTTAGGCACTATCGCAAAGGCTAAACACGAGCAGCGTCGTGCAAAAAATGCCATGAGACTTCTACCAGAAATAGCAGAAGGTGCTATGTTTATAGAAGATGGCTGGATGGTTCATGACTATATCACCCAAGCGAGGGACGTTTTAAATAAGGCTGGCGTGTATAAAACGAAGTTCATAAAGCCACCAGAATCCACTTAATAAAATGCCCCTTCGCAGGGGCTTTTTTTATTTACGTAGAATTATCACTTTAGTGAGAACGCGCCGACGTTCCTTGGCCACGTGAGGCCGGGGCCGCCACAAGGCGTGTGCGCTACAGGTGGATCACTCCACACAAAAGGAGCCTATAGGCAGCTTGTTCCTTCGCGCGATGGATGCAAGCACCGTCTGAATCTCTTGGAGCCTTTAGGCTTCATCTGAAATGGTGAAAGCTTGAATCACATCTCTCAAATCTGCCAACGACACCAATAGTTCAGACTGTGTAGTCAATACGGCTTTGTGGTAGATGAATTCTATTTCATTCATCTTCGTCTGCATTCCTGTTTGGATTGTTCAAGTCAAAATCACTGTCATCAATTGAAAGATCATCGGCGCGTGCTTCACCAACTGCTTTTCTTAGTTTTTCAAAATGCTGACCTTCTTTGCCAGAGGTGTAATTTAGAAACCACTTTTGCTTCATCTGATAGTCCAGATCTTTTTCCACCAACTCTTCTAACTGATCTTCAAAGTTGACGCGTTTCGCGCCATAAACGTACTTCGCAAGCTGATAAAGACCTCTAGACATACGAGGCCCGATCCTTACGGTTGTTCTTTCATTCCTTATGCTTTTCTTTGTCATGACGATTTTTCTCCATATCCTTCATGACTCATTCAAGCGTGTTTTTTTGCGAAGTCAACCCAAATGATGGATTGAGTTCATGTCGCATAGCCACATAGATGATGAATTCGTCTTATGTCTCATGAACACATACATGATGATCTTGCCCTATGTCTCATGGCGACATCATCCTCTATTTATTTTATTCACGATGACACAGTCCGCGTTTTATCCATAGAAATTCTCAGTCATAGAAAAATCTGCGCATACTGCTGATGATCGTTGACTTCGATTTTGGTCCTGCTAGGATTAAATAAAGCACCGTTACTCTAACCCTCTGCAAGTTCAAAAAAAACGGGAAAGAGAGATAAAGCAAGGTCAATCAATCCTACGTATAACCCTTCGGGCTAACTTTAGGTTTGAATATCGTGGGTTTCACCCACACCCGCTGCTGCGCGAGGCTCGATAAAACAAGAATAAAGGAGGCCCCAATGGCACACCCCATAAAAGAAAAAGACCCTACTCTCAAAAGAAGAGCGGGCCAAGCTGGCGTAGAAGCCAACAGAAAAATCCGCAGCAAGCGATTTGAAATCAGTTTCACACCTGAAGAATGGGTGGCACTCCAACAACGTGCCAGTGAAGCAGGCGCATCATCGACCGCGATCTACGCTCGTTCTGTCTTGCTTCCATCTAATCACTTAGCCGACCAAGAAACCAAGGCAGAGCACAAGTTGCGTGTTCAGCTTTTAGCGTCTCTTGGAAAGATCGGCAGCAACATAAATCAGATCGCCCGTTCACTCAACCGCATGAAGATGTGGAACGACACCACCAAAGGAATGTTCCAGGAACTGGCAAAAATCCAGGAAGGAGTTAGCACCATAAGTCAATTATTTAAGGAGAAGAAATGATCAACAAAAACGCATTACCAGAAAATTTTTCTGGAGTGATTAATTTCAAAACGACAACTACAGATTTCGAAACAGGCATTGACACTGTAGTCACTTATACCTACCACTACCGCAATGGTGAACTGCACAGAGAAGATGGCCCTGCCGCTCTTCTTGAAGGCAAACCACATCAATGGTGGGTTCATGGCCGTCAATACTCTGAAGAAGAGTACGCCCATTTTTTAGCGAAGAAGGCTCTCAAAGAGAAGCTTGAGTCCAACCTTGGTGAGAAAGGAAGCACTAGCAGAGGGAAGATATGAATGTCACGATCTTTCCTACTGGAAAAGGAGGTTCTGAATCAGCCGTTAGATACCTACTCAGCGACACTGACCATGCTGGCAAGAAGCGCACTGTCATGCCTGAGATCCTGTTTGGCGATCCAGACACCTTCACAGCAATCGCCAACGCCACCAAAAGGCAGCACAAGTACACCTCTGGGGTCATAGCTTTTCGTGACCAGGAAACGATCACAGCCGACCAGGTCACCACCCTCATCGAGACATTCCGTGCGACGTTCCTGCCGGGCCTGAAGGTGGATGAGAACTTCGCTGACTTCTGGGTGATGCACCGTGAGAAGGGAAACGTGGAGCTGCATTTCCTAGTTGCCAACACCGAGTTGGTCAGCACGCAGCAACTCAACATCCATCCACCGGGTGAGAAGAACATTCAGTTCTTCAATGCGTTCAGCGCCGTCATGAACGACACCTTCGGGTTCGCGCAGGTAGTGCCCGATCCCCTCAAGATCAGCCTCAAGCCGTTTGAAGCGAAGTCGCCCAATGGGAAGAAGGACAAGAAGGCCAAAGACGACTTCGCCAAGGTGCTCCACACAGAGATCGTGGGTGGCTTCATCAAGGATCGCAACCAGTTGATTGGCTACCTGAAACACCACGGCGTAGAGGTGCCAACCATTGGCACAGACATCATCACCGTGCGTTTGCCAGGTGCGAAGAAGAACACTCGCCTCAAGGGGCCACTGTTTGCCAAGGGAAGCGATTACGCCGCACTCGTGGCTGAACACCACCAGTCCAAGATTCCGAAGTTCTTGACCCGTTCCGAGGCCCAGGATCAGAAGGACAAGCTGATCGCTGGCATTGAGGCTAGAACTGCTTTCAATCAGCGCCGCTACTTCACCCCCAAGCCAAGTGCGAAACGCAGCCATAGAGCCAGCAAAAGGCTACCTACAGCCAACCTTCAACACCACGCAGCACGCCGCAAGGACGAGCTGGATCAGATGGTCAAGCCAGTGCCTATCAAGGAAATCCAAGCAGAGCTACAGGCTCACCTAGACACACTCAAGGAGCAGTCTGCCCCAGCCAGCAAAAGCGCAGCCTCCCACCTTCCGCACCACACGGCCCGCAACAAGGACGACCATGAGATCGCAGCCAACGTGCCCGGTGGCACTGGTGGTGCTGTCGGTGGCCTAGAAGCGCAGATCGGCAGCTTGTCTATGCAGTACCACAGCCTTCTTCTCATGCTGGCTGGAGCCAAGGGAAGAAGAGCCTCACAGATCAAGTCTCAGATCATGGCCTTGGAGCAAAAGCTCTCAGCCCTGAATCTTGAGCTTGAAAAGAAGAAGCTTCAAGACAAGAGCACACCACAGCCAAAAATCACATAAGCACCTTCGGGTGCTTTTCTTTTGATCACATAGTTAAATTCATATGAACTTAACTTGACAACAGCAATTTTTCTGCTAGATGTACAGCAGGAGAATTTTTTATGATTAAGAAAAAGAATAATGCCTACCGTCTTATCAAGGCCAATACACCAAAGCTGGCGCTCATACATCACGCAACAGGCTTTTCACCCAATCGCCTAGCCTCGCTGTTTTTGAAAGTTACTGCGCAAGAAGACCTAGTTATCCAGAAGAAAACCAAGGATGGTTTTTGGGATTGGAAGCTAGCAGACGATACCGCCTACAAATATCTCAAGAAAGAGATCACGGCGTATCTCAAGAAGAATGTTGACACCTCAAAGTTTCAGCTCATGCTGGAGCACTTCAATACGAACTACCTGACCAAAGAATATTTCGGGGAAGACTACCAATCTTTGGTGAATACCTACCAATTCCAAGAAGGCCCGTTGAAAGACTTCGTGCGCGAAGCTTTCATAGCGATCAATCCCCTCACAGCAGATATGTCGCCCCAAGAGAGAGCCATGCGCAACCAGAGATTGGGCAAGATCTCTGTGAAGCATTGGATCGGTGACATCACTAACTACGACTACTTCAGCCAAGCACCTGGATTCATGATGAGCAATGTTCAGCAGGCACTTCAATACATTGATCTGTACATCATGAACCTACTCCATGAAAAGCAGCTTGATAGCGAACTGAGCAATCTTTCAGTCAATCAAAGGCTGGAGCAAAAGCTTATTTCTAAAGCATCCGCTACCAAAGTCAAGAAGCTAAAAATCTAACAACCACAGGAGACAAAATGAGAACACTCAAAGAAATAGAAGAAGAAATGGACAGGAATGTGCCACTAGGAAATATTGGCAAGGTTATGGATCTTGTCGATGAGCACGGCAACACGGTGGATGAAATGTTCAATGCGATCATCGACGGAGATTTAGATCGCATCTACTACCTAGAACAGTTTGGCATGGATATAACTGGAGAGTCATTCGTTGTAGCAGCCGTGCGCAACGATCAACTTATGGTTGTCGCCAATCAAGTCCGCAGAGGTTTAGACGTAGATCTGCTCATCAACATAGCCGAGCGCGAAGGCAATCAAGTTGTCTGGAACTGGGCCAAGTGCTGGAAGTCAGTAGAAGCGCGCAACGCCAACAGAACAATCAAATAACACAAAGGAGAAAATTATGAATAGAAAGGAATTAGATGAGGCAATCTTAAACGCCATAGCAATCTTGAAACAGAAAAATAGGCCATTGACCCCAGTCAACATCCAAGACGTTTCTGATGTAAAACTTAGGCTCTATCAGATATATAGCTCAAAACTTAAGGGTCAGCTTCAGATCAGAGGCACGAAGGCCAATGCAGAGGCTAGCCAAGTCACTGAGTCCGTTTCCGAGCCAATTGCCACACCAAACGTACAAGTTTTAGCCGATCAAAGAGCAAGGACGGCTGACATTGACTTTTCCTATGAAATGTTCGGAATCACCCTTGCCATTGATTTAAAAGGAGCCACACCCACAAGCATAGATGACACGATCAAAGACTTAAGATTTCTCTTCAGCAAGTCCGTAGACAGGCTTGAGCGCGAAAAATGGAACCTACTATGAAAAAAGCACCCAATTGGGTGCTTTGTTATATGCGCCAGTCAATTTCATATGATTTTAACTAAAGCTACTTTTTCTTCAGTCCACCCTTTTCTATTTGATAACTCATCGTATCAAACAAGAAATCTGCAAGGGTTTTTGCAGCATTCACGGCAAGCTTCGCATGATGCCTGCTGGGCTTGTACGCAACCCCATGCGCATCTGACATCTTGTTTCGCATTGCTGCCAAGCCATTAATGATATTGGAGAGGCCCGAAAGAACTTGCTTCAAAGACTCGTTGATGTCCTGCCTGCTTGGATCAAGGTTTAGCAGCTTTCGCACGCGATTGAAGAGCTTTACCAAGTCGCCGTCGTTTCCCAGAGCATTAGGGTCAAGGTCAGCTTCAATCTTCGTACAGACCGCTTCAATCAAACTTCTGGCGTTGGTGATCGCTCCAGAGTAGTCCCCGCTTTCAACTTTTTCACGGCACTTCTGGATCTGCTCTTCAATGAGAAGCTCGCTCAACTCTTCGGATTCCGCAAATCGGTTTTCGATCTCAATGACAGCACCTGAGAGCTCACGCACCTTGTAGAAGTTGCCATCCCGAACTACCTCGTAGCCGTCATAACGAAGGATCTCATTGACCTGTTCGGCACACCCTTCAACAGTGCCATTGCTGACCTCAAGCCACAGCCTTGGATCGAGCAATTCCCGCAACGCATCTTTTAGTTTGGGCTTGCCATTGAGCTCTGCGACCTTCTCTTTGGCGAAGGTGGCACGACTCGGAAACCCTTGTCCATAGACTTCACGAAAGCCAAGCTTGTTGAAGTAGGCGACAAGTTTTGGGCCAGTCCTATAAGGCCAGCCATCAGCATCACCAGCTATGAACTCACCTACCCTCTGTGTTGAGTAATCAGACAGCTTCATTCATCCCCCCGCGTCAACGCGCATATCTTGCTATACAGCCGCCGCACATCCATTCCCCGTCATCGTAGATGCCTCCCGTTAGGTCGGTTCGCTGGTGGCACCAACCACACATTCCATAGTGGGTGTTGTCCTCGTAGGCATACCGTTCGGGCTCTCTATAGCCCTTCTGGTTAGACGGCAGGAGCTTGGGATCAGGTGGAGTGGCAAACCTACCGCAGTTGCTGCACCAATGCCCACCATGATGCTCAATCGTGCTGGCGTTCTTACAGAACGGACACACCACTTGGTCATGCGCCACCAAGGGCACGACATTGACCGGCACCAGTTCAGCAATGCTCTCCACCCTGCGGCAGCTCATTCCGTTGTTGTTCAGGTGGTTCAGCAGGGGATCAAAGCCTTTGTCGCCACTGAGCACGAAGCACTCGGTGTCAGGTGCTGTCTCAAAGGTCCGGCCCAGTTCGAAGGCAATGTGGAAGTCCAGAGCATTCTTGCCAGCGCCTGAGATCTTCTGGAAGTCCACACGGCTGAACCTGTGGGCCGTGGCAGGCTTCTTGGAAGCCTTGGGAGGGTTCTGGTTGGCCCCCACGAAGATGATGGCTCTAAAGCTCTCGTCCAATGGAGAGAGGTCTACTTTGTGCTTGTTCTCCAGATCAACCAGCAACAGCTTCTTGTTCTTCATTTTTCTTGCTTTCAACAGCGGTATTAGCCCACAACTTCACACCGATATCACTATGCCTCAAGGTGGCATACCGCTTCAAGGTTTCAAGCTCAATGTGGCCTGAAATCTTGCTGATCTCAATGTCCGTCAAGCTGGTGTTGATGAAGTACCAACTGACAGCACAGTGCCTCAAATCGTGGATCTTGAAGTTCTCCACTTCCGCATTTTTGCAGATGACCTTGAATCTATTTCCAAGGGTTGAGCTACTGCTCCAGTAGTCGCCAAACACAAGCTTTTGCTTTTCCTTTTTCAACCTCATCAACCTATCTTTGATGAAGTGAAAGAATTCGGGCCTCAAAGGAACCTTACGGTCTTCCGCATTTTTCTTGTCTGCGATCTTCGTGTTCTCTTTGGGAACGAAGATATAGGAGAGTTGCGGCTTTTCTTCATTGAGGTGGACATCACTCCACTTCATGAGCAAGCTTTCCCCGGCCCGCATGCACGAGTAATACTGCCACAGAATGAAGCACTTCCATTCCTCCCGCTTCACATACATCTTGTCAGTGGCCGCAAGAAGCTTTTCAAGCTCACCTTCTTCAAGGATGCGATCACGCGGCTTCCAAGCTTTCGGTGGTGGATTGTCATCAAAAGGCTTGCTGTCAAACGTGTAATCCATATGCTTTGAATGCCACTCCAGAGCATTCTTGATCACATAGTAGATTTTCCGAATGGTGCCTTCTGCATAGGTCTTCTTGACCATCTCCCCGGAAGCTTCATCCTTGACCATGTTTCCTTTGAACAAGGGATGGGCCTTTTTCTTTTTCTTCTGATCTGGAATGGGCTCTTCCAGCTTGGTCTTCAAGTAGAGAGCAAAAGTCCCGGCCTTGAAGCTTTGGAGAGGCACGGCGCCGATCTCCAGTTTGAGCTTGTTTAGGGTGTAGAGCTTCCCCTTCGCCAAGGTGTTGTGCTTGGTGTAGTCGTCAAAGATAGTTCCAAGAGTCATCTTCTTGACCTTGGCAATGTCTACCGACTCACCCCTATCCAGCTTGGTCTTTATGTCACGGATGAACTTCTCAGCTTCCTTCTTGGCCTTGAAGGTCTTGCTGACTTTCGCCCCAGCCTCACGGATGCGCACGAGGTAGGAGACGTCACCGTTCGTACCCACCCGTTCTGTGATCAACTTGCCTGCCATCGCTACTTCTCCTGTGCAGTCCATTCCAGTCGCCTAGTTGGCACTTGGAACAAATTTGGAACATTTGAGGTAGGATAGCGTACCGATCAACCCTAAGTGCAAGTCACAAAAGGGATTTTTCAACTTACGTTGGTTCCCTCCTAAGACTCAGATACAGGTTCGATTCCTGTCGAAGGCACCAGCAAGCCGTTGATGTTCAACGGCTTTTTTTTGGCTGGGACAAGGCCGGGACACGGTTCAAGAACAGACTGCGAAGGCGGCCATGGACACGTGCCTCTTCTGCGATTGCGACCTCACGCCCGGCAGCGAGGAACACGTCTTTCTTTCAATGAGCAGGCCCGGCGCCGCATATCGAACGAGCTGCGCAAGCTATCCGGTACGGCGCCCCATCCATAGAGAATTTCGCCGGCCGGGATTTCAGCGACTGAAGCAGCGGGGGACGATCCAGCCCGCCGGCAGAGCGCCATCGAAAGCTTCGTAGGGCAACTGGCCGTGATCGAACACGGCGGGTCGTGGTCCACCGAGCTGGAACCCGTGTTCGACGAAGACGCCGGCGCCTTGCGCGGACCCAGGAGCTGAAGCTCTCGCCGGGCTGCCGCGACAACCGGTCCGCGCAGGCGCTTGTTACGGGCCGGGCATGTAGCAACGCTACGTAACAAGCGCCGAAGCGCGCCCGCCGGAAGGCCTTCCGCTCGACCTCCCAGACCCCTTGCCCGTCAAAAATCCGCAGGCAAATCAACAACTTGCACGCAAACGGACGCATCACTGCCGGTTGCACAAAAAAGCGGCACACAAGTTGCCCCGTCAACCAGTCCAACCATCGAGGAGGCTGCCATGACGGATGCCAACACAACGATTTCTTCGACCGCCGGAGGCGCCGACAGCGGTGCCGCGCCGGTGATCCTCGCGCAATCGACAGTCAGGCCCGTCGCTCCCATGGGCGCGGCCAGCACCGCCACGGCAGCAGCACCGGCCGCGCCGGCCGGCGTCGGCTCGCTGTCAAACGCCACGCCCGGCACGGTCGTCATGCGCGACGGGGTGGCGATTCCCGTCTCGGGCAGCCAGACGCTGATGGCCGGGGACCGCGTGATCGTTCCGCAGGACGGCCACGCCAACGTTCTCTTCCCCGGCTCGGCCACCAACAAGGCGCCGCTGGCCGGTGTGTTCACCGGCGGCACCGACGCCACCATCAGCTCGACCAAGCTGGCCAGCGGGCTCGAACAGGTGAACGTGGACGTGGCTTCCGGCGACCTCGAAGTGACCGCGCCCGACAGCGACGCCGAAGCCGCCGCGCTCGCGGTGAGCAAGAAGACCGCCGCCGGCAGCGGCATCGGGCTGGGCGAGTTCGCGCTCGGCGCGCTGGGCGCCATCGGGCTCGCAGCCGCACTGGGCGGCGGGGGCGGCGGCAGCGACAGCGCGGTTCCCTTCTTCATTCCAGGCATCGGCGAAAGCGATGCCGATGCAGACTCCGACGCGGATGCGGACGCCGATGCCGACGCAGATGCGGATGCCGACGCGGACTCCGACGCAGATGCCGACTCGGACTCGGACTCGGATTCGGATTCCGACTCGGATTCCGATTCGGACTCGGATTCCGACGCGGATTCGGACGCAGACGCCGACGCCGACCACCTGCTCGATCCGGGCGACGGCGCCGTCGGGCATCTGGTCGGCTCCCTCGACAACCTGCTTGGCCTGGGCGGCGGCGGTACGGCAGCCGCAGCGCGCAGCGCCGCGGTCACGCACTCCGCGGGCACGCTGGGCTCGCTGCTGCCCACGACCGACGGCCTCACCGACCTGGTCGACAACGTGCTCTCGCCCATCGCCGGCAACGAGTTCAGGCCCAACGATCCGAACGGGTTCGACCCGCTGGACAACACCGTCGACAACATCACCGCCGACCTCGGCGGCGTGCTCACCCCCGTGGTCGACGGCCTGCTGGGCAACGGATTGACCGGCGCGCTCGTCGGGTCGCTCAACGGCCAGGTCGACTACCTGACCGACGCGCTCAACAACATCCTCGGGAACGTGCTCGGCAGCGACGGCCTGCTCGGCGGCGTGACCACCGGCCTGGGCATCGACGGCCTGGTGGACGGCCTGGTCGGCGATGACGGCGTGATCAGCCAGGTGCTCGAGGGCCTGCTGGGCGACGGCAGCCTGGTGGGCAGCGTGCTCGGCGAAGACGGGCTGGTCGGGCAGCTGCTGGGCGATGGCGGACTGCTCGGTGGCGTGCTGGGAGATGACGGACTGCTGGGTGGCGTTCTTGGCGGTGACGGCGGCCTGCTCGGTGGCGTCCTGGGCGACGACGGCCTGCTGGGCGGCGTTCTCGGCGGCGATGGTGGTCTGCTCGGCGGCGTGCTGGGAGACGATGGTCTGTTGGGTGGCGTTCTCGGCGGTGATGGAGGCCTGCTCGGCGGCGTACTGGGCGACGATGGCCTGCTGGGCGGCCTGCTCGGCGGTGACGACGGTCTGCTCGGAGGCGTGCTCGGCGGCGACGGCTCGCTCGCCGGCCTGTTGGGCAGCGACGGTCTCACCGGCGGTTTGCTCGGCGAAGGAGGGCTGGCCGACAGCGTGCTCGGACCCGATGGCGTGGTCGGCGAGCTGCTGGGCGCCACCCCCTTGGGCGGCCTGCTCGGCGGCGAAGACGGGCTGCTGAGCGGCGTACTCGGCGACAACGGCCTGATCGGCGGCCTCCTTGGCGGAGACGGCTTGCTTGGCGGTGTTCTGGGAGACGACGGCCTGCTGGGCGCCGCTGGTCCGCTGGGCGGCCTGCTCGGTGGTGTGCTGGACGGCGACGGTCTGCTCGGTGGTGACGGTGGCTTGCTCGGCGGCGTGCTGGGGGACGACGGTCTGCTGGGCGGAGTGCTCGGTGGCGATGGCGGCCTGCTCGGCGGCGTGCTGGGGGACGACGGCCTCGTTGGTGGTCTGCTCGGTAGCGTCACTAACGGCGACGCCGGTGGCCTCGTCGGAGGTCTGCTCGGCGAAGACGGCCTCGTGGGCGGCCTGCTCGGCAGCGTCACCAACGGCGACGCCGGCGGCCTGGTCGGCGGTCTGCTCGGCGAAGACGGCCTCGTCGGTGGCCTGCTCGGCAGCGTCACCAACGGCGACGCCGGCGGCCTGGTCGGCGGTCTACTCGGCGAGGACGGCCTCGTGGGCGGCCTGCTCGGCAGCGTCACCAACGGCGACGCCGGTGGCCTGGTCGGAGGTCTGCTCGGCGAGGACGGCCTCGTCGGTGGCCTGCTCGGCAGCGTCACCAACGGCGACGCCGGCGGCCTGGTCGGCGGTCTGCTCGGCGAAGACGGCCTCGTGGGCGGCCTGCTCGGTGGCGTGACCGGCGGCGGCGGCACCGGCGGGCTGCTGGGCGGCGTGCTCGGCGAAGACGGTGTCGTGAGCAACCTTCTCGGCGATGAAGGACTCGTCGGCAGCGTGCTGGGTGCGGACGGCCTCGTCGGACACCTGCTCGGCTCGCTCGGTGGCGACGACGGCCCGCTGGCCAACGTGCTGCAGTCGGCAACGAGCGAGGCGACCGCTCCGGCGGCCCACGCGGCCTCCACTGCCGCGGCTCCGGCCACAGACATCCTGGCGGGCACCAGCGGCACCGTGGCGCCGGTGGTCGAGACGGTGGCGCACGTGGCCGAAGGCGCGGCCGGTGCCGTCGCCGCGGGCGTTGGCGAAGTCGTGGCGCCGATCACCAGCCAGGTCGAGCAGACGGTGAGCCATGTCGTGAGCCCGGTCACCAACATCCTGCACGGCCTGCTGGGCTGAGCGGAGCGACCTGCCCGCCCGCACGCGGGCACGCAGGTCCGCGAGGATGGGGACGCTGTAGGCAGGCGCTCACGTACTTGCCTTGCCCTGTCCCGCATGAGCGGGCGGCGCGCGGAGTCAATGTGGAGGTTCAGTGGATTTCGGTTCCGGTTCCTCCTCGCGGCGCATTCGTGCGCCGTTAAGCGCTCCCTCGAGGAGCGCTTTTTTTGCCTGGCTTGTGCTCCATCCGCGCAACAGGCGCAACAGCAACACCAACAGCCGGCATGGCCAGCCCGCGGCTGTCGCCTCAGCGGATCAGGCTCATCGGCGCGACCTGCGGCGTGACCTTCGCCTCGGTCGCCGTCAGCAGCTGGCCGTTCGATTCCTTCCAGCACATGAGGTTGGTGATGCCCGATCCGGCCGGGCCCGGGGCTTGTATCGACACCGCCTTCCACCCCTTGCACGCGCCGCCCACGGTGGTGGGCCTGTCGAGGAACACGTAGTCGGTGCCGGCGTCGATGCGCATCACGCCGGCCACGCCGGGCGGCAAAGGCTTGCGCGTCTGGGCGGAGGCCGCGCATGCGGCCGTGATCATGGCGACGCCCAGGAAGAGGGAACGGATATGGGTGAGCCTCACTCGTAGCGCTCCGATCCTGCTGCCGGGTAGGACATCATTCGCGAGCCGGCCCATGCCGCGTCAGTGCGTCTCGCGCCTCAGCTGCTGCACATCCTCATGCAGCGACTGCGCCCATGCACGGCGGTCGCGGCCGTGCGGGTCCTGCGGCTCGCCGAAGCGCACGATGGCCAGGAGCGGCGGCGCGCGCAGCGTGTTCCACAGGGAGACGACGAGGTTGTCGTCGTCGATGTAGCGCGGCGCCTGGCTGGTCTCGCCGGTGGCGGCATCGGCGAAGCGCAGCGCGGCGGGCAGCACGGGCGCGCCCGAGGAGATCGACGCCTGCAGCAGGTTGGCATGGAAGGGCAGCAGGCCCCGGCCGTCGCTGGTCGTGCCTTCGGGGAACACGCCGATCAGGTCGCCGCCGCGCAGCGCGTCGGTCATGTGGTGCACCACGCGCAGCGCGTCGCGGCGGCGTTCGCGCTCGATGTAGAGCGTGCCCGAGCCGGTGGACAGCGTGCCGATCAGCGGCCAGCCCTTCACGTCCGACTTCGACACGAAGCGCACGTGCCGCGCGGCGTGGATGGTGGTGATGTCCAGCCACGAGAGGTGGTTGCAGATCAGCAGCATCGGCCCCTTGGCGGGTGGCGTGCCCTGCACCACCAGCGTGATGCCCATGAGCTCCAGCATGCGCCGCGACCACGCCTGCACGCGCGCATTGCGCTCGGCCTGCGAGAGCTTCGGGAAGGTGAAGCGGATCGTCCACCAGCCCGAGGCCGCGTGCGCCACCGCGCGCAGCAGGCGCCAGCCGGCTTTCAGCGAATGAAGCATCGGCGCGCCGGCCCTCTCATCCGTGGACGATGCGGCCGGCGACGAGCGTGTGCCGCGCGCGGCCCTGCAGCGGATAGCCGGCGAACGGCGTGTGCTTGCCCTGGCTCCTGAGCGCGCCGGGCTCCACCTGCCATTCGAGCGCCGGATCGGCGATGCACAGGTCGGCCACGCCGCCTGGCTGCAGGCGGCCGATGCCGGTGGCCGCGTGGTCGGTGCCCAGCAGGCGCGCAGGCGCGGCGGTGACCACCTCGATGGCGCGCGCGATGCCGGCGCCGCTGCGCTCGCCCCAGCGCAGCGCGAGCGGCAGCAGCAGTTCGAGGCCGGTGGCGCCCGCCTCGGCTTCGGCGAAGGGCAGCGTCTTGGCGTCGGCCTCGACCGGCGTGTGGTCGGACACCAGCGCATCGATGGTGCCGTCGGCCAGCGCGGCCGAGAGCGCGTCGCGGTCGCCCTGCTGGCGCAGCGGCGGGTTCAGGCGGGCGCGGCTGTCGAAGTAGCCGATGTCGGTGTCTGCCAGGTGCAGCGAGTTGATGCTCACGTCGCAGGTGATCGGCAGGCCCTGCGCCTTCGCCTGCCGCACCAGCTCCACGCCGCGGGCGCTGGAGATGCGGCACAGGTGCACGCGCGCGCCGGTGCTCTTCATGAGCTCGACGATGGTGAAGATGGCGATGGTCTCGGCCGACACCGGCACGCCCCCCAGCCCCAGCCGCGTGGCGAGCGGGCCGCTGGCGGCCACGCCCTTGCCGAGATCGCGGTCCTGCGGGCGCAGCCACACGGTGTAGCCGAAGGTGCTGGCGTAGGAGAGCGCGCGCTGCAGCACCTGCGTGTCGGCCAGCGGCACCTCGGCCTGGCCGAAGCCGATGCAGCCGGCCTCGGTGAGCTCGGCCATCTCGGTCAGCACGCCGCCTGCGAGGCCGCGCGTGAGCGCGCCCTGCGGGAACAGGCGCGCGGCCTGCAGCTTCTCGGCGCGGAACTTGAGCATCTCGACCAGGCCGGGCTCGTCGAGCACCGGGTCGGTGTCGGGCGGGCACACGAGGCTGGTCACGCCGCCGGCGATGGCCGCGGCCATCTCGCTTTCGAGCATGCCCTCGTGCTCGTAGCCGGGCTCGCGCAGGCGCGCGGCCAGGTCGACGAGGCCCGGCGCGACGATGCAGCCCGTGGCGTCGATGGTGCGCCCGGCCTTGAAGCCAGCGGGAATGCCGCTGCCGATGCCGGCGATCTTTCCGTCGGCGATGGCGATGTCGGCCTTTTCATCGATGCCCGACGCGGGGTCGACGACACGGCCATTGGTGATGTGGATGTTCATGCGTCTGTACTTCCGGTGACGGTCATGGCCTTTTCGGGAAACACCGTGGAACCGGCTTCGCCGGGCCACCGGTGTTGCCCTCGGCAGGGGGTTGGCGAAGCGACACCAGGTGCGCGAAGACTGGGGGCGAGCAACATTTCTATGCCTCGTTCCCCGCCACGATGCTCATCACCGCCATGCGCACGGCGATGCCGAAGGTCACCTGCGGAAGGATCACGCTCTGCTTGCCGTCGACCACGGCGGAGTCGATCTCCACGCCGCGGTTGATGGGGCCCGGGTGCATCACGATGGCGTCGGGCTTGGCCAGCTGCAGCTTTTCCTGGGTGAGGCCGAAGGTCTTGAAGAACTCCTGCGACGAGGGCAGCAGCGCGCCGCTCATTCGTTCGTTCTGCAGGCGCAGCATGATGACCACGTCGCAGTCCTTGATGCCCTCTTCGAGCGTGTGGCACACGCGCACGCCCATGCCGGCCATGTCGCCGGGCACCAGCGTCTTGGGGCCCACCACGCGCACCTCGGCGCAGCCCAGCGTGGTGAGCGCGTGGATGTCGGAGCGCGCCACGCGCGAATGCAGCACGTCGCCGACGATGGCGACCGTGAGATTCGAAAAGTCTTTCTTGTAGTGGCGGATCGTGTACATGTCGAGCAGCCCCTGCGTGGGGTGCGCGTGGCGGCCGTCGCCGGCGTTCACCACGTGCACGTGCGGCGCGACGTGCTGCGCGATCAGGTAGGGCGCGCCCGACTCGCTGTGGCGCACCACGAACAGGTCGGCGGCCATGGCGCTCAGGTTGGCGATGGTGTCCAGCAGCGACTCGCCCTTGGTGGCAGAGGAGCGAGCGATGTCGAGGTTGATCACGTCGGCGGAGAGGCGCTTGGCCGCGATCTCGAAGGTGGTGCGCGTGCGGGTGCTGTTCTCGAAGAACAGGTTGAACACGCTCTTGCCGCGCAGCAGCGGCACCTTCTTCACCTCGCGGTCGCTAACGCTCGTGAAGTTGGCGGCCGTGTCGAGGATGTGCGTGACGATGTCCTTGGGCAGGCCTTCGATCGACAGCAGGTGGATCAGCTCGCCGTTCTTGTTGAGCTGGGGGTTTCGCTTGTAGAGCATTTACTTGTTCTCCTCCACTTTGAGGCTGAAGGCACCGTCGTTGGCGCGTGCGAGGGCGAGCAGTTGCGTGTCGGGCAGCGTCAGCGTGGTGGCGGCGAAGTCGGCGGCAACGGGCAGTTCGCGTCCGCCACGGTCCACCAGCACCGCCAGGCGCACGCTGGCCGGGCGGCCGAAGTCGAACAGCTCGTTGAGCACCGCGCGGATGGTGCGGCCGGTGTAGAGCACGTCGTCGAGCAGCAGCACGTCGGCGCCGTTCACGTCGAAGGGCAGCGAGGTCTGCGCGCTGGCCGACAGGCCGCGGCGCGCGAAGTCGTCGCGGTGCATGGCCGAGGAGATGACGCCGGGCGCGCCGGGCAGGCCCAGGTCTTTCTGCAGCCGCTCGACGAGCCAGGCTCCGCCGGAGGTGATGCCAACCAGCCTGGTGTCGAGGCGCATCAGCGGCTTCACGCCGGCAAGCAGCTTCGTGTAGAGCGCTTCGGCATCGGGAATTGAACTCACGAAAGACTCCTTAGAAATTGCTCCAGGATGATGCAGGCCGATGCGGCATCGGCGTCGCGGGCGCCTGACGACAACGCCTCGGTCGTGCTGTAGCGCTCGTCGACTTCGAACACCTGGAGATTGAAACGGCCGCGCAGCTGGCGCGCGAACTTCTGCGCGCGGCGGGTGTTCTCGTGCGCGGCGCCGTCGGGGTGGTACGGCACGCCGATCACCAGCGCGTCGGGCTGCCATTCCTTGATGCGCGCCTCGACCTGCGCGAAGCGGGCGTCGCCCTCGGCCTTGATGGTCGGCTGGGGTGTGGCGGTGCGCAGCAGCCGGTTGCCGCTGGCCACGCCCGTGCGCTTCAGGCCGAAATCGAAGGCCAGGAAGCTCTGGAAATGGGCGGGAACGGGAACAGAAGAAGAAGCGGTGGGAGCGGGAGCGTCCGGCATGGCGGCTGGGCTCAAGCGTGTCCGGCGTCGGGCGAGAGCTTCCAGGCCTCCAGGCCCAGCAGCATCAGCGCCTTGTCGTAGCGCTGCTCGATCGGGGTGTCGAAGATCACGGCCGGGTCGGCGCCCACGGTGAGCCAGCTGTTCTCGGCCAGCTCGGATTCGAGCTGCCCTTCGCCCCAGGCCGCATAGCCCAGGGAAACCAGCACCTTGCGCGGACCCGCGCCGGTGGCCAGGGCCTCCAGCACGTCCTTGGAAGTGGTCATCTCGAGCCCGCCGGGGATGGTCATGGTCGAGGCGTAGACGGATTCCTCGGGCTTCTCGGCCTGGGCGAAGACCGGCTCGTGCAGCACGAAGCCGCGCTCGGTCTGCACCGGGCCGCCCTGGAATACGGGGGCCTCGCCCAGCTCCGGGCGGGCCAGGTGCAGCTCGATCTTCTCGAACAGCACCTTGAGGTTGATGTCGCTGGGCTTGTTGATCACCAGGCCGAGCGCGCCGCGCTCGCTGTGTTCGCAGAGGTACACGACGCTGCGGTTGAAAGTTTTGTCTTCCATCCCGGGCATCGCTATCAAAAAGTGATGCGTGAGGTTCATCGGGGCAGAATCGGCGGCCATATGCCCCCGATTTTACTGGCCGTCGACAAGACCTATCCCAAAGGGCTCATGTGGTTCCGCCGCGACCTGCGCGTGGACGACAACGCCGCCCTCTACCGTGCGCTGCGGGCCTGCCGGCAGGTGCTGTGCGTGTTCGTGTTCGACAAGGCGATCCTGGACGCCCTGCCCACGGTCGACCGCCGGGTGGAATTCATCCGCGAGTCGCTGGTGGAGCTCGAGGCCGGGCTGCGCTCGCTGGGCGGCGGGCTGATCGTGCGGCATGCGGTGGCGGCGCAGGAGATCCCGGCGCTGGCCCGGGAGCTGGGCGTGCAGGCGGTGTTCGCCAACCGCGACGACGAGCCCGACGCGCTGGAGCGCGACGCCAAGGTCTTCGGCGCCCTGGCCAACGCGGGCGTGACCTTCCACACCTACAAGGACTCGACCGTCTTCGACCGCGACGAGGTCATGACCAAGACCGGCCAGCCCTACACGGTGTTCACGCCCTACAAGCGGGCCTGGCTGGCCAAGCTCGATTCCTTCTTCCTGAAACCCTACCCGGTACGCAACCACGCCGATGCGCTCGCCCCCTCGCCCCAGGCCTACGGCGAGCCGGTGCCCACGCTGCGCGAGATCGGCTTCGAGAAGAGCAACCTGTCGACGCTGGAGATTCCCACCGGCACCAGCGGCGCTAGCAAGCTCTTCGAGGACTTCTTCGAGCGCATCGACCGCTACGACCAGGCGCGCGACTTCCCCGCCGTGCGCGGCCCCAGCTACATGGGCATCCACCTGCGCTTCGGCACGGTGTCGATCCGGCAGCTGGCGAGCCTGTCGCACCAGCTCTCGCTGCAGGGCAACACGGGCGCGGCGACCTGGCTGAGCGAGCTGATCTGGCGGGAGTTCTACTTCCAGATCCTGGCGCACTTCCCGCACGTGCACAAAGGCGGCGAGTCCAAGAGCTTCCGCCCCGAGTACGACAAGATCCAGTGGCACCACGGCAAGCACGCCGACCAGCTCTTCGACGCCTGGTGCAACGGCCGCACCGGCTACCCGCTGGTGGACGCGGCCATGCTGCAGATCAACCAGAGCGGCTACATGCACAACCGCCTGCGCATGGTGGCCGCGAGCTTCCTGTGCAAGGACCTGGGGCTGGACTGGCGCCGCGGCGAGGCCTACTTCGCACTGCACCTCAACGACTTCGAACTGGCCTCGAACAACGGCGGCTGGCAGTGGGCCAGCTCCAGCGGCTGCGACGCCCAGCCCTACTTCCGCATCTTCAACCCGGTGACCCAGAGCGAGCGCTTCGACCCCGAGGGCAAGTTCATCCGCCGCTACCTGCCGCAGCTCGCGGGGCTGTCGAACACGGCGATCCACGCGCCCTGGCTGGCCTCGCCGGTGGAACTCGAAGCCGCCGGCATCAAGCTCGGCGAAAACTACCCGAAGCCGGTGGTCGACCACGCCGAGGCCCGCGAGAAGACGCTGCAGCGCTACGGGGTGGCGCGGGCGAAGGCGCTGCAGAAATAGGAAGCGCAGGAACCGGAAAAGAAAAAGGGCCGCATGGGCCCTTTTTCGATGGAGCGGCAGGCCGGGCGCGTCAGGCCGCGACCGCCAGCGCCGACTCGCTCGTGTACGCACGCACCAGGCGCAGCAGTTCCTCTTCCGAGTACGGCTTGCCGAGGTAGTGGTTCACGCCCAGCGTGCGCGCGTAGTCGCGGTGCTTCTCGGCGATGCGCGAGGTGATCATGATGATCGGCAGTTCGGCCAGGGCCGCGTCGGCGCGGATGTTGCGGGCCAGGTCGAAGCCGTCCATGCGCGGCATCTCGATGTCCGACAGCACCACCGCCGGGCGCTCCTGCTGCAGCCGCTCCAGCGCCTGCAGGCCGTCGGCCGCGAGCGACACGCGATAGCCTTCGCGCTGCAGCAGGCGCTGCGTGACGCGGCGCACGGTGATGGAGTCGTCCACCACCAGCACCAGCGGAATCTGCGGCACCGCCGGGGCCAGCGTCTGCAACGGCTCCTGCGGCGCGCCCTGGTCGGCCACGGCGGCCGAGGCCTGCACCGCGGGCGTCGCGAGCGCGGCGGCCTGGCGCTCGCGCGCCTGTTCGCCGTGCACCGCCGCCAGCGCCACCGGGTTGTAGATCAGCGCCACCGCGCCCGAGGCCAGCACCGAGATGCCGGCCAGTCCGGGCAGCCGCGCGAGCTGCGGGCCGAGGTTCTTCACCACGACTTCCTGGTTGCCCAGAACTTCGTCCACGTGCAGGGCCACGCGCTGCGCCGCGCTTCGCACGACCACGATGGTGTTGTTCTTGGCCAGGCCCTGTCCGCTGCGGGTGGAAGCCTGAAGCAGCGCGCCGGTCCAGTAGAACGGCACCTGTTCGCTGCCGAAGGGGTGGCTGTTGTGCAGGTAGGCGGCCTCGAGGTCGGCCGCGCCCACGCGCTGCACCAGTTCCACCAGGTTCGACGGCACGCCGATGGACACCTCGCCCGCGCGCAGCATCACCACGTGCGTCACGGCGGTGGTCAGCGGCAGCACCAGCTTGAAGGTGGTGCCCTGGCCCGGCGTGCTGTGCGTCTCGATGCGGCCGCCGAGCGCCGCGATCTGCGCGCGCACCACGTCCATGCCGATGCCGCGGCCGGCCAGCTCGGAAACCTGCCCCGCCGTCGAGAAGCCGGGCTTGAAGATCAGCTCGGTGGCCTCCTCGGGCGTGAGCTCCTGGTCGGCGCCCAGCAGGCCCAGCGTGCGGGCACGCTCGGCGATGCGCTTGTGGTCGAGGCCGGCGCCGTCGTCGCGGAAGCTCACCGACACGTCGTTGCCCTCGTGGTGCAGGTCGATGACGATCAGGCCGCTGGCGTCCTTGCCGGCCTTCTCGCGCACCGCCGCATCCTCGATGCCGTGGGCCACGCAGTTGCGCAGCAGATGCTCGAAGGCGGGCGTCATCCGGTCGAGCACGCCGCGGTCCATTTCGATGGAGCCGCCGACGATGTCCAGGCGCACCTGCTTGCCGGTGTCCTTCGAGGCCTGGCGCACCACGCGATAGAGGCGGTCGGAGATGCCCTCGAACTCCACCATTCGCGTGCGCAGCAGGCCGCGCTGCAGTTCGCGCGTCTGGCGCGCCTGCACGCTGAGATCGTCTTCCGTCGCCTGCACCGTCTTCTGCAGGGTGCGCTGCACGGTGGCCACGTCGTTCACCGACTCGGCCATCATGCGCGTGAGCTCCTGCACGCGGGTGAAGCGGTCGAACTCCAGCGGGTCGAAGCTCTGCTGCGAGTCCTTGGCCTGCGCGAGGCGCGACTGCATCTGGCTTTCGGCCTGCACCTCGATGTCACGCAGCTGCTGGCGCAGGCGGTCCAGGTTGCCCGTGAGGTCGGACAGCGAGCCACGCAGCTGGCCGAGTTCGGCCTCCAGGCGCGAACGCGTGATGATGACCTCGCCGGTCTGCGCGACCAGGCGGTCGAGCAGCTGGGTGCGGATGCGCACGGCCTGGCCGGTCGCGGCGCGCAGCGGTGCCACCAGGGCGGCCGGCGCGGGGCGCGGCTGCAGCGTGGCGGGTGCCGCGTCGGTTGCCGTTGCCGCCGGCGCCGTTTCGACGGCGGGCTCGTCGTCGAGGCTCGCCGCGGGCGCGACGGTCTCGTCGTTCGCCGGCACGCCGGCTTCGGGCGCCTGGGAGGCGACAGCAACGGGCGCCGCCGAAGTGGCTGCGGCCACGATCTGGGCCAGCTCGACCTGCGTGGCGTCGTCGGCCGCGCGCAGCGCGTCGAAGGTGGCCTGCAGGGTGTCGAGGCGGGCCAGCAGCTTCTCGATGTCGGCCCGCTCGGCGCCCTGGGAGCCCAGGACTTCGATCTCGGACTCCATGCGGTGCGCGCGCTCGCCCAGGCGCATGGCGCCGGCCAGCCGCGCGCTGCCCTTGAGCGTGTGCAGCGTGCGCAGCACCGAGGCACGCGGCGCGCTGTCGTCGGGGTGGTGCGCCCACTGGCGCAGCGCCTCGCCGAGCTGGGGCAGCAGTTCGGCCGCCTCTTCCTCGAAGATGGGGAACAGGTCGACGTCGACCGCGTCGGCCAGGTCGATGGCGTCTTCGGAGTCGTCCAGCGCCACGTCGGCGACGGGCTCGCTGACCACCACCTGCGGCAGCGGCCGGGCTTCGGCGCGCATGGCGGCTTCGGTCGGCATCGGCGAATTGGCGATGTCGCGCAGCGCCTGCAGCGTGCCTTCGGCGGGATCGCGCAGCAGGCCGACCGCGAACTGGTGCAGCAGGCGGCGCAGCTCGTCGGCCGCGGCCACCAGCACCATGCCCTGCTCGCGGGTGCCGCTGCCCTGCATCTGCAGATGCTGCAGCGCGGCCTCGAACAGGCGGGCCATGCCCGAGAGGCTGTGGAAGCCGACGGTGGCGGAGCTGCCGGCCAGCGAATGGGCCAGCGCGACGGTCGAGTCGGACAGGCGCTCATGCGACTCGAGCGCCCATTCGCCCACGTCGGTGGCGAGCTGGCGGGACCATTCGTCGGCCTCGTTGAGGTAGACGTTGTAGAGCTGGATGCCGATGCGCAGCGGGCCGATCACCTTGACCTGGTCCTCGGCGCTTTCCTGCGGCGCCGCGGCGGGTGCCGCGGCCACGACCGGCTCGGGAGCGGCATCGGCGACGAGGATCTGCGCTTCCTCGGGCTCGGCGGGTGCCTCGAAGATGGGCGCGACCACTTCCTCGGCGGCCACGGGGGCGGGTTCGGGCTCGGGTTCAGCTTCGGCAGCCGGCTGCGGCGCGGCCTCGGCGACCGGCTCTTCCAAATGCAGCGCATGCAGCGGCTCGGGCGCGGCCTCGACCGTCTCCGGCTCCACGGCGGGCTCGATGACGGGTTCGGCGGCAGCCTGCACGGGTAGCGGCTCGGGCTCCCATTGCAGGTCGGGCAGGCCGGCCGTGGTGGGCACGGAGCTGACGATGGGTTCGGGTTCGGCAGCGGGAGCCGGCGGTTCGACGGGCTCCGACTTCAGTTCCACGACGGCCGGCGTCCTGGCGGGCGGCGCCAGGAAGTCGAACATCTCGCCGCTCGGCAGCACCAGCGGCGGCGGGGGTTCGTCGGTCTGCTTGGCCTCGAAGTCGATAAAGTCGGTCGAGGCGAAATCGTCGTCGGCCTCGGGCGTCGCGGGGGCCTTCGCGGGCTCCGGCTCCTGCCAGGCCAGGGTTTCGAACGGGGCTTCGGGAACCGCGGGAGCTTCCGGAGCTGCGGCGGCAGGCGCCGGCGCAGGCGCTTCGGCCGTCAGGGACAGGTCCGGCAGGTCGGGCAGCTGGAGCGGGGGCAACGGGGCTGCCACGGGGGCCGCGACCTCGAGAGGCGCAGGCTCAGGCGTAGAAACGGGCGGCTCGGCCGCGATATGGCGCGCGGCCACCGCGAGGGCTTCGGCATCGGCCACGCGCACCGGCGGGGGCACGGGCTCGCCCGCCAGCAGTGCGTTGGCCACGCGGCTGAACGGGGCGGACTTCCAGCCATGGGCGGAACCCGAGGCGATGGCCTCGACCCACTCGCCGAACTCCTTCATCGTGCGTTCGGTGCCTGCCAGCAGTTCGGGCGTGGCGGCGCGCTGGTCGGCCAGCCAGGTGTTGAGCACCTGCTCGAGCGACCAGGCGGCATCGCCGAATTCGGTGAGGCCGACCATGCGCGAGCTGCCCTTGAGCGTGTGGAAGGCGCGGCGCAGGATCGTGAGTTCCTCGGTGTCGTCCGGGTAGCTGGCGAGCTCCTCGATGGCGGCCAGGCCGTTCTGCACGACCTCGCGAGCCTCCTCGAGGAAGATGTTCTGCAGGTCGTCTTCCTCGAGCTCGGTGACTTCGGTGTCGGGCAGCGCTGCCGGACCGGAGATCTTGTGGGTCCAGCTGTCGGCTTTGCTGCTGAACTCCTCGATCGGCGAAGGCTTGGCCTTGGGCGCGGCGAGCGCCGCGAGCTTCGAGGCGATCTGGGCGTCGACTTCCTCGATGCTGAGCACCGGAGCGGCCGGTGCCTGGCTGGGCGCGGCACCCTCGCCGGCGGTGGCGTCGGCGGCCTGGCGGCCCATCAGCGGCTTGAGTTCGCCGGCGTCGGCGTCGAACACGAACAGGCGCTTGGCCAGCGCCGGCTGGTAGCCCAGCATGTCGATCAGGAAGCCGAGCGCACCGAGGTTGTTGCCCAGCGCGTCGAAGCCGGCCATTTCCTCGGCCGGCGAGGTGCTGACGAGCATCGCCTCGACGTCCTCGCGCATGCGCTGCACGGTGAGGGCGGCCTGGTCGAGGCCGAGCACGGAGAACACGCCGCGCATCTGCAGGAGTTGCGTCGGCACGGTGCGCAGCAGGCCCTTTTCGGCGGGGCGGCGGAAATACTGGTCGAGCGACTTCTCGAGTTCGGCCAGGTGGCTGCGCAGCTCGTCGACCACGGTGCCCATGGTCTGGCGGTCGCTCACGCGGCGGTAGAGGTCCTCCATCCACGGCTCGAGCGGCTCGGAATGGCCGCCGGCGCGCACGCGCTCGATGCGGCCCGCCAGCTGCAGCGTGCGGGCGGTGAGCTGCGGATCGCTCGGGTCGAGGTCTTCGAGGGCGGCTTCCAGGTAGAGCACCGAGGTGGCGACTTCCATCGCGAGCTCGGTGCCCGGCGCCTGGCCGGAACGCACGGAAGCCTCGACCGCATGGGTCAGGGCCTGCACCATCGGCAGGCTCGGCGGATGCAGTTTCTGCAGCGATTCGCCCAGCTGCGCGAAGGTGTCGGCCACCTGGCGCGTGCGGGTGATGTCGCCGCCCGAGAGCGCCGACCACATTTCCTTGGCGGTCTCGATGCGCTTGCGCGCCTGCTGCAGCACCAGCGGATCGAAGCGGCCGAACTGCTCGACGTTGTAGTCGACGTACTGTTCGCTGGCGATGCCCCAGGCGAGGCGCACGGTGCGCAGCGTGGCGGCGTCGTCGCCTGCCGCGGGCACGGCCTGCGCGCAGAAGAAGAGCAGATCCTGGCCCAGGCGGTCGGACACGACGCTGTCGCCGCGCGCGAGCGTCGCGTACTGCAGCAGCACGCGCGAGGCGGCGCGCTTGACGTAGGCGTCGGGCGTGATCAGCCCGGTGGCCAGGGCTTCGAAGAAGCCGGCGGCCAGCGTCCAGAAGCTCGCGACGCGGGGCAGCAGCGCGCCGCGGCCGAGGCCCAGGCACAGCGCATGCAGCCGGCGTGCGGCCTGCGTGTCGCCGCTCTTGATGAGCTGCAGCACCTCGCGGTCGAGCCGCGAGCGCACGGACGGGTCGTAGGCGATGGCCGCCTGCGTGAGCGCCGGCTTGATCTCGACCCAGCGCCAGGCGGTGCTCCAGAGGTCGGCCGGATGCACGCGCTCGTTGCCGACGAGCTCCAGCACGTCACGGTATTGGGGAAAGAGCGCCACCGACGAGACCGGCTTGCCGGCCAGCAGCGCGCCGAGGAAGTCGGTGACGGCGAAGCCGGCACGCTCGATCTTGTTCACTGCCGCTTCGGTGCAGCGCTGCGGCTCGGCGATGAAGCCCTGCACCGCGAACTCGATGGCGCCCAGCACCAGCGCGGGCGAGGAATGCCCCACCATCTGGAGCGCGCCGACGGCCTGGTGCAGCTGCTGGCGGGCCATCTGCAGCGGGCCGGCCTCGGGCTCGCTCGCGGCGTCCACTTCGCGCACGAAGCGCCGCAACGACTTGCCTACACCGTCGAGGGATTTCTGGATTTCTCCCAGCACCCAGGCCAGCGGCCCGAGGTCTTCGGTGACCGGCGCGTTGCCGGCGTGAGGGGCCGTGGCAGGGGTTTGAATCGACACGTTGGATGCTCGCCGTTTCTTTTGACTGTCAGTTTTTCAATGGGCGCAAAGCGCCCCTAATGCAGGAGGCCGTCGCAGCCACTTCAAGGAACACCGCGCAACCGGCTTCGCCGGGCCGCAGGTGTTGCCCGCGGAAGGGGCTTGCCGAAGCGACACGAAGTGCGCGAAGGCCGGGGGAGAGCTTCATCACGCAATCTTGAAACGGGCCACGGAACGGCGCAGTTCCTCGGCCATCTGCGAGAGTTCGCGCACCTGCTGTGCCGTGGTACGCGTACCTTCTCCGGTCTGTTCCGTCACCGCGAAGATGTGCTGGATGTTCGCGGCCACCACGTTCGCCGAATCGGCTTCGCGGGAGGCGGATTGCGAAATCTGCTCGATCAGGTCGGCGAGTCGGCGCGACACGCGGTCGATCTCGGACAGCGCGGTACCCGCGTTGTCGGACAGCTTGGCCCCTTCGACCACACCCTGCGTGGAACGCTCCATGGCGCCCACCGCATCCTGCGTGTCGGTCTGAATCGCCTTCACCAGCGCCGAGATCTGGCGCGTGGCGTCCGCGGAACGTTCGGCCAGTCGCTGAACTTCTTCCGCCACCACCGAGAAGCCTCGGCCGGCTTCACCGGCGGACGCTGCCTGGATGGCTGCGTTCAGGGCCAGCACGTTCGTCTGTTCGGTAATGTCCGAGATCAGTTCGGTGATTTCACCGATCTCCTGCGACGATTCGCCCAGGCGCTTGATCCGCTTGGAGGTTTCCTGGATCTGGTCGCGGATGGAGTTCATACCGCCGATGGCGTTCTGCACGGCCTGCAGACCCGACGATGCGGCTTGCAGCGACTGGCGCGCCACGGTGGCGGACTCTTGCGCCTGGGTGGACACGCCGTTGATTCGCTCGGCCATGGTCAGCACCGACTGGCCGGTTTCGCGAATCTCGCGCAGCTGTTCGGTAGATGCGGCAAGCAGTTCGGTCGAGGTGCTTTCCACCTGCGACGTCGTCTGCGCCACGCGGGTTGCCGTGTTCTGCACGTTGCCCACCAGCAGCCGAAGTTCTTCCACCGTGTAGTTCACCGAGTCGGCGATGGCGCCGGTGATGTCCTCGGTCACGGTCGCTTCCTGCGTCAGGTCGCCTTCGGCCACTGTCTGTAGTTCGTTCATCAGGCGAAGAATGGCGGCCTGGTTGGCGTTGTTCACGCGGCTGGCTTCGTCGGAAGCCTGTTCGGCGGCCAGACGCTCGCGTTCGGCGATGGCGGCGCGTTCGCGGCCTTCGCGCACCTGCACGAAACCGATGGCGCCTGCGAGTGCCAGGGCGGCCAGCGACAGCACGAACAGCAGCACGATGGTGCCGGCGCCCAGGCCGGTGCGGGCGGAGAGCTTTTCCTGCAGGTCGCCCAGCGACTTACGCAGCGGCTCGCTGTCGGTCAGGATGGATGCCTGCGCTTCGCGCGCCGCCACCAGGCCCTGCAGGTTGCCCAGAATGGCCGAAGCCTGCGTGCGCATCTGTTCGTAGGTCTTCAGGATGGCCTCGAGCTGCTGGCGCGTCTGCGGGTCCTTCGAGCCGGGGAAGCGCTGCTGCGCATTGCCGTCGAGCAGGCCGCGGGTGGTTTCCTGGAAGGTGTTCAGGTCCTTGCCCAGCAGGAACACGGCGTCGGGGTTCACGCCCTCGACCGTGAAGAACTCGTTGGTCGACTTGCCGATGCGCTGCGTCAGCATCACGAGCTGGCCGGCGGCCGAGATCTCGGGCAGCGTGGCGTTCTGCTGCATCTTCAGCGAGGCGACGGTTTCCGTCATTTCGAGCAGCGTGGACGACTGCTGGTTGATGTCGCGCAAGGCGGCGCCCACCTGCGTCAGGATCTGGCGCTGGGCCAGCACGGCCTTGGCGCTGGCCTCGGCGCGGGTGACGAGCGGATTGATCTTGCCCATCTCCTCGTCGTACTGGTTGCCGACGGCTTCCAGGCGCAGGGAGTCGTCGCCGTTGGTCAGGCCGTGCACGCGGCGCGAGAGGTCATCGGCGGCGTCCTTCACTTCGACGAAGGCCGAGGGGCTGCCCACGAGGGCCTGCGAGATCGACTTGGCGAGGCGCTGCGACTGCATCAGCGACTGGCCGGTGGCCGCCACCTGCTGCGCGAGGCGTTCGGCGCGAAGAATGGAGGAGCCGGCGACCAGCAGCAGCAACAGCACCACGACCGCCAGCAGGATGGCCAGGATACGCTGCTGCTTCGCGGGGCTGGAGCCCGCCCGGCCGCCGGTGGCGTCGGGCAGGGCCTCGACGTCCGCCGCGCCGGGCTCGTTGGCGGCATCTCCGCCGCCGGGCAGGTCGACATCGCCGAAGCTGGTGTCGGGCGCGGCGCCCTTCTTTGCGAGGCGCACGGTCTTTTCGTCCGGAACCTGGACGGTGTCGACATCGTCGATCGATATCGAACCGGAGCCATCGACGCGGGCCTTGTCGTTGCCGTTGGTCACGGGCAGTAATTTCTTGAACTTGTCGGCGATCGAGCTCACGGTCGGTCCTTCAGGTGGTTTCCGGTACGGCGTGCGGGGGCACTGCTACGCACCAATACTCAAAAACTGGGGTTGCTGCGAAAGCGCCTGCAGGTTGACTTCCTGCCAGCGCTCCCCCGCTGCATCGGTAAACAGATGCCCGTGCCAGGCAGGTGCTTCTGCGCCAGGAGGTTCGGACGCCGTGAAGGCCTCCGCCCCCCGCAACCCCGCCAGTCGATCGACCAGCAATGCGCAGTTGACTTCGAGCAGCTCGTTGAAAGCAACGAGCCGCGACTGGATGCGCGCCGCCTCGGTGGCGGCCAGCGCGGTAGGAACGCCGGTGGCGAACGCCGAAAGCTGCACGACGCCGTAGAGGCCGCCGCGCAGGTTGGCGACGCCGAGGAACCACGGCTCCGTGTAGGGCACGGGCTGCGGCGGCGTCCAGGGAAAGATCTCGCCGGCGTGTCCCAGCGGAAAGAGGTATTTGCCCTCGCCCGCCTCGACCGCCAGCCACGTGGCGGCCACGCCCGTCGTGCGAGCGGCCTGCAGCCGGCTCGCCAGCCGGGACTGGAAGGCTCTCAGAGCATCGCGATTCGCCATGGACTCGGCAGGCTTTCGCTCAGTTCAGCGCGCTGATCTTGGACATCAGGTCGGCTGCGTTGACCGGCTTCACGATGTAGTCGCGCGCGCCCTGGCGCATGCCCCAGACGCGGTCGGTCTCCTGGTTCTTGCTGGTGCACAGGATGATCGGGATGGCGGCGTACTTCGGGTCGCGGGCGATGGCGCGCGTGAGCTGGAAGCCGTTCTGGCCGGGCATGACCACGTCCATGAGGATCAGGTCGGGGTGCTCTTCCTCGAGGCGGCGCATGGCGTCGTCGGCGTTTTCAGCCGTCTTGACGGCGAAGCCGTTCTTCTGGAGGAGGTCGGACAGGAACACCAGTTCCGTCTTGGAGTCGTCGACGACGAGGATTTTTCGAATGGGCATTACTGCACTTCCTGTTGAACGGTGCCAAACTGCTGCACGGCCTGCAGCAGCTGGTCTTTGGTGAAAGGCTTGGTCAGGTAGTCCTGGGAACCGACCATGCGGCCGCGTGCCTTGTCGAATACACCGTCTTTCGACGACAGCATGACGACCGGGACGTTGGAAAAGTGGGCGTTGCGCTTGATGATGGCGCAGGTCTGGTAGCCGTCCAGGCGCGGCATCAGGATGTCGCAGAAAATCAGATGCGGCTTGTGGTCGTTAACCTTGGAGAGCGCGTCGAAGCCGTCTTCCGCGAGAAGAACCTCGTGCCCACCCTGCTTCAAAAAAATCTCGGCACTGCGCCGGATGGTGTTGCTGTCGTCAATGACCAGCACTTTGTAACCAGATCCATTCGGGCCCATTGCAAACGCTCCTGCTCATGAGACTCGGAAGCCCGCCGCGCCGAACATCGACGCAGACCGCGTAGCTCTATCTATGCCATGCTTTCAGATTTCAACCATTTCGAAGTCTTCCTTGCGCGCACCGCACTCAGGACAGGTCCAGTTCATCGGCACATCGGCCCAGGCCGTGCCTGCCGCGATGCCGTCCTCCGGTACACCAACCGCTTCGTCATAGATCCACCCACAAATCAGGCACATCCAAGTTTTCGTATTCATCGGAGCTTAAAGTCCTTGTTCATTAAATGCAACGAGTGTATCTATGCGTATCTCACTGGCAGACGATAAACGTCGCGCCTATGCCACCATCCAGGAGATTCCGCACGGCGTATGACCATCTTCTTACTTCCAGCAGACAGCGCCCGCAAACCGGGCGATCTTAACGACCCCTCGCAGGACGGCGGCGAACTGGCCGAACGCGACCTGAATCCCCCCTGCGTACTGGTGTTCAACGCCAGCGATCCCAGCGGGGCGGGCGGCCTGGGGGCCGACGCCCTGGCAATGGGGTCGGTAGGCGCACACATCCTGCCGGTAGTCACGGGTGCCTATGCCCGCGACACGGCTGAGATTTTCGATCACTTCCCCTTCGACGAGGAAGCCATCGCGGAGCAGGCGCGCGCCATCCTGGAGGACGTGGAGGTGCAACTTATCAAGGTCGGCTTCGCCGGAACCACCGAGGCGCTCAGCACCATCGCGGAAACCGCCGCCGACTATCCGGAGGTGCCCGTGGTGGCCTACATGCCCAACCTTTCGTGGTGGGACGAGAACCTCATCGAGCCCTATCTGGACGCTTTTCGCGAACTCGTCCTGCCCCAGACGACAGTGTTGGTTGGAAACCACAGTACCCTGTGGCGCTGGCTGCTTCCGGACTGGAACGGCGACCGTCCGCCCGGCGCGCGCGACATCGCCAAGGCCGCCGGCGAGTTCGGCGTGGCCTACACGCTGGTCACCGGGCTGATGCTGCCGGACCAGTACATCGACAACGTGCTGGCCTCGCCGCAGACGGTGCTCGCCAGCGAGAAATACGAGCGGCTCGAGGCCGTCTTCGCCGGCGCGGGCGACACGCTCTCGGCCGCGCTGGCCGCCCTGCTCGCCAGCGGCACCGACCTGGTGGCGGCGACCACCGAAGCCCTGGCCTATATGGACCGCTGCCTCGACGCCGGTTTCCGCCCCGGCATGGGCCACGTGCTGCCCGACCGCCTGTTTTGGGCCGAACCGGAGGATGAGGAAGGCGGCGAAGACCCCGACACGCCGCCCGACTTCGCCCTCCCCCCCCACGACACCCGACACTGAAATGTTGCTCGCCCCCAGGCTGCGCGCACTTCGTGTCGCCTCGCCAACCCCTGCCGGGGGGCGGGGCGGCCGCTTCGGGCAGCCGTGCGCGGCGGCCCCCACTGCAAACCCCTGCTGAGTCCCGATGCCAAATACTGATCGCAACGACATTCTTTTCGAGCGCGCCCGCGCCGTGATTCCCGGCGGCGTGAATTCGCCCGTGCGCGCCTTCAAGGCCGTGGGCGGCACGCCCCGCTTCATCCAGCGCGCCGAGGGCGCCTATTTCTGGGACGCCAACGACAAGCGCTACATCGACTACATCGGCTCCTGGGGCCCGATGATCCTGGGCCATGGCCACCCCGCCGTGGTCGAGGCGGTGCAGAAGGCCGTGCTCGAGGGTTTCTCGTACGGCGCGCCGACCGAGCGCGAGATCGAACTGGCCGAAGCCATCCTCGCGCTGGTGCCGTCGATGGAAATGGTGCGCCTGGTCAGCTCCGGCACCGAGGCCGCCATGAGCGCGCTGCGCCTGGCGCGCGGCGCCACCGGCCGCAAGAGCATCGTCAAGTTCGAGGGCTGCTACCACGGCCACGCCGACGCGCTGCTGGTGAAGGCCGGCTCCGGCCTCGCCACCTTCGGCAACCCCACCTCCGCCGGCGTGCCGCCCGAGGTAGTGCAGCACACCATCGTGCTCGAGTACAACAACCTGCAGCAATTGGAAGAAGCCTTCGCGCTGCACGGCAAGGACATCGCCTGCCTGATGATCGAGGCGATCGCCGGCAACATGAACTTCGTGCGCGCCACGCCCGAGTTCGCGCGCCGCTGCCGCGAGCTCTGCACGCAGCACGGCGCCCTGCTGGTCTTCGACGAGGTGATGACGGGCTTTCGCGTGGGCCTGCACGGCGCGCAGGGCGTGCTGGGCATCAAGCCCGACCTCACGGTGCTCGGCAAGGTCATCGGCGGGGGCATGCCTCTCGCGGCCTTCGGCGGGCCCCGCGCGATCATGGAGCAGCTCGCGCCGCTGGGACCGGTCTACCAGGCCGGCACGCTGTCGGGCAATCCGGTGGCCACTGCCTGCGGGCTCGCCACGCTGAAGGAGATCGCGAAGCCCGGCTTCTACGAAGCGCTGGGCAAGAAGACGCGCTCGCTCGTCGATGGGCTCAAGGCCGCTGCCGCAGCCGAAGGCCAGCCCTTCAGCGCCGACAGCGAAGGCGGCATGTTCGGCTTCTTCCTGATGAAGGAACTGCCGCAAAACTATGCCACCGTGATGACAACCGACAACGCGAAGTTCAATGCGTTGTTTCACGGTCTGCTGGATCGCGGCGTGTATATTGCGCCCGCGCTTTACGAAGCAGGCTTCGTGAGCGCGGCCCACAGCGACGAAGACATCGCCGCCACCATCGAAGCCGCACGACAAATCTTCAGGACACCCTAGCCACCATGAACCCCCTGCGCACGCTGCCGGCCCTGAGCATCGCTCTTCTCGTTCCCGGCTTCGCGGCGGCGCAGGAGTCGTCCTTCGATCCGAAGAACATCTGGATCAACCCCGGCTTCTATTCGGCTCACTTCGACAGCGGCAAGGGCCTGGAGAACGTCAACCAGGGGCTGGGCTTCGAGTACCCGCTGAACGACACCTTCCGCGTCACCGCCGGCACCTTCCGCAACAGCGACCGCCGGCAGTCGAACTACGTGGGCCTCTATGCGCTGCCCTTCGAGTTCTACGGCGTGAAGTTCGGCGCGGTGGTGGGCGGCTTCGACGGCTACCCCAACTACCGCAACGGCAACTGGTTCCCCGCCATCCTTCCGGTGGCCGCCATCGAGGGCAAGAACTGGGGCCTCAACATCGCCTACGTGCCGACAATCAAGAACCGGTTGTACGGCGCCGTGACCTTCCAGCTGAAGTACCGCTTCGGCACGCACGAGTAAGCCGGCCCTTCGGCTTGTCTATCGGGTCGTGACTTTCACGAGCCTGGTCACCGGCTTGCCGTCCACCAGGACAGGCTTGTGCTGGTCGTCGGCCAGCAGGATGCCGATCACGTGTTCTCCCGTCGGCGACGGGCATGGACCGAAGTGCGCCTTGATCAGCTCTCCGCCGAAGTCACTGTTCATGCTGTTGTAGGGACGGCCCGGCAGGTTGCAGGTGTCGCCTTCGGGATCGATCTTCATATGGATGTGGCCACAACGCTTGTCGCCGCCGCATTGACCGGCCGCGAGCAGCCTGTAGTTGCTCTGCACGACCACGCCGATGGCGCGCTCGGCATCGCTGCCCAGTTGCACGACAGCCCCTTCGGGCGGCCAGACGATCTGCAATGTGGGTGCGGATTCCTGGGCCGATGCCGCGCCTGCCCAAAGGGCCGCGGCGAACAGAAAAGCAAGACGGATGCGCATGAGAACTCCAGTCGGAACGATGGATGGAAATGGTTCGGATACCGCGCATGTAATCAATGCATACATCGCAGCGAGGCGCAGTCTAGCGCAAAATAAGCAGCGCTTACATCGAATGCAGCAAGCTCCGTCCCCATGGCCACCCGCTCCCCCTCTCCGCCCGCTCCCGAACCCCGCGCCTATCACCACGGCAACCTGCGCGAGGCGCTGATCGAGGCGGCCGTCGAGCTGATCGAGCGCGACGGCCTCGACAAGCTCAGCGTGCGCGAAACGGCCAAGCGCGCGGGCGTGTCGCCGGGCGCGCCGTTCCGTCATTTCGCAACCAAGACCGCGCTGCTGACGGCCGTGGCCGAGCAGGCGACGCAGCGCCTTCGCGCGCATGTGGAAGAAGCCGTGGCGGCCGCCGCCGAAGCACCACCGCTGGCGCGCTTCGGCGCCATCGGCCATGCCTACATCGAATGGGCGCGCTCGAACCCGACGCACTTTCGCGTCATCAGCGAACGCTCGCTGATCGACTACGACGATTCGCCGAGCCTGCGCAGCGACAACGAGACGATCCGCGCGCAAATGCGCAAGCTGTTCGACGAGGCATTCGCGCAAAGCGGCAGCACGACGAATGCCGCCGAAGCCGCGCACGCGCAGATCGCCGCACGCGCACTGGTCTACGGCTTGGCGCGCATGGCCGTGGACGGACACTTTCCTGAATGGAGCCTTTCGCGCCAGTCGACCGCGAAGACGATGGCGGGCACGCTGGATTTCTTCATGTCGCTGCTCGCGGGCGCAGCGGAGTCCAGTGCCGAAACGGCAGCATCGCCCCGAAAGAAAAAGGCCGGGTCGCGCACGCCAGCGAAGAGCTAGCGGACGGCCCGGCCGCGCCCTGGAACAGGCGCCGGTCGATCAGTGACGGATCAGTGACGGAAGTGCCGCACGCCCGACAACACCATCACCACGCCGCGCTCGTCCGCCGCATCGATGACTTCCTGGTCGCGCATCGAGCCGCCCGGCTGGATCACGCAGCTCGCACCAGCATCGACCACCACGTCGAGGCCGTCGCGGAACGGGAAGAAGGCGTCGCTGGCCACGGCCGTGTCCTTCAGCGAGAGGCCGGCATGCTCGGCCTTGATGCTGGCGATGCGCGCCGAATCGAGGCGGCTCATCTGGCCCGCGCCCACGCCCATGGTCATGCCGTTGGCGCAGAACACGATCGCGTTGCTCTTCACGTACTTGGCGACCTTCCATGCGAACAGCAGGTCTTGCAGCTGCTGCGGCGTGGGCTGCTTCTTGCTGACCACCTTGAGGTCGCTGGCGGCGAGCTCGTGGTTGTCGGCCGTCTGGATCAGCAGGCCCGAGCCGACGCGCTTGACGTCCATGGCGTTGCGGCCGTTGTCCCAGTCGGTGGCACCACCCTTGGGCAGCGCGATCTCTAGCACGCGCACGTTGAGCTTGGCCTTGGTGGCCTGGAACACCTCGAGCGCCTCGGACGTGTAGCCAGGGGCCATCAGCACCTCGACGAACTGCTTGGCGATCTCCTGCGCGGTCGCGCCGTCCACCGGGCGGTTGAAGGCGATGATGCCGCCGAATGCCGAAGTCGGGTCGGTCTTGAAAGCCTTGGAATAGGCCTCGGCCGCGTCCTTGCCGATGGCCACGCCGCAGGGGTTGGCGTGCTTCACGATCACGCAGGCGGGCACGTCGAAGCTCTTCACGCATTCCCATGCCGCGTCGGCGTCGGCGATGTTGTTGTAGCTCAGTTCCTTGCCCTGCAGCTGCTTCGCCGAAACGAGCGAGCCGGGCGCCGGATGCAGGTCGCGGTAGAAGGCGGCCTGCTGGTGCGGGTTCTCGCCGTAGCGCAGGTCCTGCACCTTCACGAAGCGGCCGTTGCTCTGCGCCGGGAACAGCGAACGCTTGGGCGCGGGCTGGCCGATGCTGGCGTCGAAGTCGATGGCCGAGAGGTAGTCACTGATCGCGCCGTCGTAGTCGGCGATGCGGTTGAACGCGGCCACCGAGAACGCGAACTTGGTCTTGTCGCTGAGCTTGCCGTTCGCCTTCAGCTCGGCCAGCGCCACCGCGTACTGCGACGAGTCGGTGAGCACGCCCACGTCCTTCCAGTTCTTGGCCGCGCTGCGCACCATGGCCGGACCGCCGATGTCGATGTTCTCGATCGCGTCTTCCAGCGTGCAGCCGGGTTTGGCCACGGTGGCCTCGAACGGGTACAGGTTGACCACCAGCAGGTCGATGGTGTCGATGCCGTGTTCCTTGATGGCGGCCACGTGCGCGGGCAGGTCGCGGCGCGCGAGCAGGCCGCCGTGGATCTTCGGATGCAGCGTCTTCACGCGGCCGTCGAGCATTTCGGGAAAGCCGGTGTGGTCGGCCACCTCGGTGACGGGAAGGCCCGCGTCGGCGAGCAGCTTGGCGGTGCCGCCGGTGGACAGCAGCTTGATGCCCAGCGCATGCAGCGCCTGGGCGAATTCGAGGATGCCGGTCTTGTCGGAAACGGAGATGAGTGCAGTCTGGGCCATTGGATATGCCGTGGAGTTATTTCAAAAGTTTGTGCTCGACCAATTTCTTGCGGAGCGTGTTGCGATTCAGGCCCAGCCATTGCGCGGCCTTCGACTGGTTGCCCTCGGCGCGCGTCATCACGACATCGAGCAGGGGTTTCTCGACCACGCGCACGAGCATGTCGTACATGCCGTCGGGTTCGGTGCCGCGCAGATCGCGAAAGTAGCTGTCCAGACTGGTGCGCACGCAGTCCTCGATGTGTTTCTTGCTCATTGCTTCTTCTCTTTTTTTCAATCGACGGCGCAGGCCGTCTCCTGTTCACCTGGCGACGCCTCTTCGTCCACCAGGTGCTGCACGGGCATGCGGTCCATGCGGTCCGCGAGCCCGTCGAAATAGTCGCCGACCGCGCGCAGCTGCTCGGCACAGTCCTCGATGATGTTCATGCGTGCGCGGAACGCTTCGCCGTCGGGCAGCGTGCGCACGTACCAGCCGATGTGCTTGCGCGCCGTGCGCACACCGCTGTAGTCGCCGTACAGCGCATAGTGCTCCACCAGATGGTCGAGCAGCAAGCGGCGCACCTCCGCCACCAGCGGCGGCGCGCGGTGGGTGCCGGTTTCCAGGAAGTGCGCGATCTCGCGGAAGATCCACGGGCGGCCCTGCGCTGCGCGGCCGACCATCACGGCGTCGGCGCCGGTGGCCGCGAGCACGTCGCGCGCCTTCTCGGGCGAGCGGATGTCGCCGTTGGCCACCACCGGGATGCGCACCGCGGCCTTCACGGCGGCGATGGTGTCGTACTCGGCGAAGCCCTTGTAGCCCTGCTCGCGCGTGCGTCCGTGAACGGTGAGCATCTGCACGCCGGCCGATTCGAAGTCGCGCGCCAGCTTCACCGCGTTGCGGTGCTCCTGGCTCCAGCCGGTGCGCATCTTGAGCGTGACCGGCACGCCGAAGGGCTGCGCGGCATCGACCACCGCCTGCACGATCTCCCGCGCCAGCGGCTCGTCGCGCATGAGCGCCGAACCCGCCCACTTGTTGCAGACCTTCTTGGCCGGGCAGCCCATGTTGATGTCGATGATCTGCGCGCCGCGCTCGATGTTGTAGACCGCGGCCTCCGCCATCATGGCCGCATCGGTGCCGGCGATCTGCACCGCAATGGGGCCCGGCTCGCCGTCGTGGTTGGCACGGCGCGACGTCTTGAGCGAACCCCAGAGCTCCTTGCGCGAGGTGACCATCTCGCTGACCGCGTAGCCTGCGCCGAGCGCGCGGCACAGCATGCGGAAAGGCCGGTCCGTCACGCCGGCCATGGGCGCGACGAACAGGCGGTTTTCCAGCGTGTGGTTGCCGATCTGCAAGGTCATTTGGAAGGGGGAGCTGCGCGTTCGGCTGCTGAAAAATGAGGCACGATTGTAGCCACGCCGCATTTCAGCGACTGAAACGATTTGCGCCTCGGTACCCCGTACAAATACCGGTGCGCGCCGGGGCTTTCTCCCACGCGTCGGCGGTGTCCGCGCTGCCTATACTGCGCCGACCCTATGCAAGCCTGGCTCGACTCTCTCCTTGCGCTGCTGGCGCTGCCGCAGTACGGACTCTCCACGCTCTTCGTGGCGGCCTTCGTCTCGGCGACGCTTCTGCCGGTGGGCTCCGAGCCATTTCTCTTCGGCCTGCTCAAGCTCAATCCCGACATGTTCTGGCCCGCCATCGCGGTGGCGACGGTGGGCAACACGCTGGGCGGCGCGGTCGACTGGTGGATGGGCTACGGCGCGCACAAGGTCGCCGACAAATACTCGCACTCGAAACATCATGTGCGCGCTCTGGGCTGGCTCGAGAAACTCGGCCCCAAGGCCTGCCTGCTGAGCTGGCTGCCGCTGGTGGGCGATCCGCTGTGCGCGGTGGCGGGCTGGCTCAAGCTGCCGTTCTGGCCCTGCGTGGCCTACATGGCGATCGGGAAGTTCCTGCGCTACATCACGATGACGGTCGCGCTGCTGCACGTGTTTCCGTCCTGAAGCCGCCGCCGCGGCTCAGTTCAGCAAGGCGTAAGGCCCGCCGCGCTCCAGCGCTCGTTTGTAGGCGGGACGCGCATGGATGCGCTCCAGGTACGCCATCAGCTTCGGCCTCTTCGCATCGAGCCCGCCGCGCGCCCGCGCAGCCTCGACCACGAAGCTCATCTGGATGTCCGCGCCGGTGAACGCGTCGCCCGCGAACCACTCGCTCCTGCCGAGCTCGGCCTCCATGTAGTTCAGGTGGCTCGCGATGTTCGGGTTGATGAACGCCGACTTCGTCTTCGCCGCGATCGCCTTGGCCACCGGCCTCGCGAAGAAAGGCATCTTGCCGGTCTCGATGCGGTCGAAGATCAGCTTCAGCAGCAGCGGGGACATGGCCGTGCCTTCCGCGAAATGCAGCCAGTAGCGATAGCGCACCGCCTCCGCCGAACCCGCGGCGGGCGCGAGCCGGCCATTGCCGTAGCGCTCGATCAACGTCTCGATGATCGCGCCCGACTCCGCGAGCGTCAGTCCGTCATCTGTCGTGACGACCGGCGACTTTCCCAGCGGATGAACGGCCCGCAGCGAAGCGGGCGCCAACATGGTCTGCGGATCGCGCTGGTAGTGCACGATCTCGTAGGGCAGCCCCAGCTCCTCGAGCAGCCAGAGAACGCGCTGCGAGCGGGAGTTGTTGAGGTGGTGGACGGTGAGCATGGGGCTGGCCTTGGGAGGAGAGAAAGGGCGCGCGGAGTCTATCCAACAACCCGACGCCACCGCTTCACTTCACGCCGGCCTTGCGCAACTCGTCTGCCGTGATGCGAACCGGCTTCTGGCCTCGCTGCACCACGATGGCGGTGTTGGTGCGTACTGCGGCTTCCCGAGCCGCCCTGGCAGCGCGCCGGATCGCGATCAGCGAAGCGGCGAGGTCCTTGTCCTTTGCTTGCGACAGTTGCTCATTGGTCACGCTGCTTCCCCCCATTCGATGAGTGCCGGTTCCTCGCCAGCGTTGTCGTACAGAGCCCATGCATCGACTGCGCCACGATAGCTGTCGTCGAAGTTCCTGCGCCCCGACGCGAAACGGCGGCGAATCACGTCTTCAGGAATGTGATGGCCACCTTGCCGAACACGCTCAGCCACGCGCGCAATCGCAAATTCTGCCGTCGGCAATGCCAGGAAGAAAAGACTCACGTGGTAGCCCATGGCTCTCCATTCCCCGATGTGGCGGAGATAGCCCAAGCCCGACAGGGTGGTCTCGAAAGCAAAGCTCTCCCGGCGGCGCACGCATTCCGCGATCTCTTCCAGCATCAGCCGACCGGCCTTGATGGCTTGCGCTTCCGGCGCGAAAGGAGACAGCCCCGCAGCGATCAAGTCCGCATTGATGAAGCGCGATACCTGCGCCTCCTGGGGAAGGAAGGCACGAGCGAAGGTGGTCTTGCCCGCGCCGTTGGGCCCCGCAATGATGACGATCTTGGGACGGCTCATCCGAGGGGCATCTCAGCCGGCGGGAATCAGGAGCTGAACAGGAAGTTCATCACGTCGCCATCCTTCACGACGTATTCCTTGCCTTCCGAGCGCATCTTCCCCGCGTCCTTGGCGCCCTGCTCGCCCTTGAAGGCGATGTAGTCCTCGAACGCGATGGTCTGGGCGCGGATGTAGCCCTTCTCGAAGTCGCCGTGGATCACGCCTGCGGCCTGCGGGCCGGTGTCGCCGATGTGGATGGTCCAGGCGCGCACTTCCTTCACGCCGGCGGTGAAGTAGGTCTGCAGGCCCAGCAGCTTGAAGGCCGCGCGGATCAGGCGGTTCAGGCCCGGCTCTTCCTGGCCGATCTCGGCGAGGAACATCTTCTTGTCCTCGTCGTCCATCTCGGCCAGGTCGGCTTCGATCTTGGCGCAGATGGCGACCACGGGCGCGTTCTGCTTGGCGGCGTATTCGCGCAGGCGGTCAAGGTAGGGGTTGTTCTCGAAGCCGTCTTCCGCCACGTTGCCCACGAACATCGCGGGCTTGGCGGTGATCAGCGTGAAGCTCTTGACCAGCGGCTGCTCTTCCTTGGTGAACTCGAGCGCGCGCACCGGCGTGTTCTCGTTCAGCGCGGCCTGGCAGCGCTCGAGCAGGCCGACGAGCTTCTGCGCGTCCTTGTCGCCCGAACGAGCCACCTTGGTGTGGCGGTGCAGCGCCTTCTCGACGGTGGCGAGGTCAGCCAGGCAGAGTTCGGTCTGGATCACCTCGATGTCGGAGATCGGGTCGACCTTGCCTGCGACGTGCACCACGTTCTCGTCGTCGAAGCAACGCACCACGTTCACGGTGGCGTCGGTCTCGCGGATGTGGGCCAGGAACTTGTTGCCCAGGCCTTCGCCGGTGCTGGCACCGGCCACCAGGCCGGCGATGTCGACGAACTCGACGATGGCGGGCACCACGCGCTCGGGCTTGACGATCTCGACGAGCTGGTCGAGGCGGGGGTCGGGCACTTCCACCACGCCCACGTTGGGCTCGATGGTGCAGAAGGGATAGTTTTCCGCCGCGATGCCGGCCTTGGTCAGCGCATTGAAAAGGGTGGATTTACCGACGTTGGGCAGGCCGACGATGCCGCATTGCAAACTCATGGGAGGTCCTCTTGGGTAACCCGCAATTTTAGGCGAGCATGTCCGGATGCCCATCCGACAGGTCTTCGAGCCGCCGCGAGCCGTCTTTCGCGATCAGGGTTAGCACCGATTCGCAAACGTTTGCGCAAACGTTTCCCTCAGTTAACATCGGCGCCCCGGCCAAGACCGGCGCACCGTTCCGATCAACCATCCCAGGAGACATCCACATGAAGTTCACCCGCCGTACCCTGCAAAGCGCTGCCGCCCTGACGCTGCTGGGCGCCTTGGCCGGAACGTCCGCATTCGCGCAGGAAAAGCCGAAGGTCGCACTGGTCATGAAGTCGCTGGCCAACGAATTCTTCCGCACCATGGAAGACGGCGCCAAGGCGCACCAGAAGGCCAACGCCTCCAAGTACACGCTGGTGGCCAACGGCATCAAGGACGAGACCGACACCGCCGCGCAGATCAAGATGGTCGAGCAGATGGTGGCACAGAAGATCAACGCGCTGGTCATCGCGCCGGCCGATTCGAAGGCCCTGGTGCCCGCGATCAAGGCGGCCATCGACAAGGGCATCCTGGTGGTCAACATCGACAACCAGCTCGATGCCGCCGCGCTGAAGGAAAAGGGCATCCAGGTGCCGTTCGTGGGCCCCGACAACCGCGCCGGCGCCAAGCTGGTGGGCGATGCGCTCGCGAAGGAGCTGAAGTCGGGCGACAAGGTCGGCATCATCGAAGGCGTGTCGACCACCTTCAATGCGCAGCAGCGCACGCTGGGCTACCAGGACGCGATGAAGGCCGCCGGCGTGACGGTGGTGGGCGTGCAGTCCGGCCAGTGGGAAATCGACAAGGGCAACACCGTGGCCGCCGGCATGATGCGCGAGCACCCCGACCTGAAGGCGCTGCTCGCGGGCAACGACAGCATGGCACTGGGCGCCGTGGCTGCCGTCAAGGCAGCCGGCAAGACCGGCAAGGTGCTGGTGGTCGGCTACGACAACATCGGCGCCATCAAGCCGATGCTGAAGGACGGCCGCGTGCTCGCCACCGCCGACCAGTTCGCCGCCAAGCAGGCGGTGTTCGGCATCGAGACCGCACTGAAGGCCCTCGCAGAGAACAAGAAGCAGTCGGAGATGCCCGCCGAGGTGAAGACCGACGTGGTCCTGGTCACCAAAGACTCCAAGTAAGAAACCGGAAAGAGCAGACGTTGACAGCATCCGCCGCCATGAATCTCACAACGGCCCTGCCCGTGCTCTCGCTGAGCGCCATGGGCAAGGACTACGCGGCGCCGGTGCTGGACGACGTCTCGCTCGTGCTCAACCCCGGCGAAGTGCTGGCCCTCACGGGCGAGAACGGTGCCGGCAAGAGCACGCTGTCGAAGATCGTCTGCGGCCTGGTGCAGCCCACGCGCGGCCAGATGCTGCTCGACGGCAAGCCCTTCGCGCCCGCCTCGCGCCGCGACGCCGAGCGCCTGGGCGTGCGCATGGTCATGCAGGAGCTCGGCCTCGTCACCACGCTGTCGGTGGCCGAGAACCTGCTGCTCGACCGCCTGCCCAACAAGACCGGCTGGATACGCAAGGCCAAGCTGCACGAGCTGGCCGCGCGCCAGCTCGCCAAGATCGGCATGCAGAACATCGACCCGGCCACGCCGGTGGCGCGGCTGGGCATCGGCCAGCAGCAGATGGTGGAGATCGCGCGCAACCTGCAGGACGACACGCGCGTGCTGGTGCTCGACGAGCCCACCGCCATGCTCACGCCGCGCGAAACCTCGCACCTCTTCGAGCAGATCGACCTGCTGAAGGCGCGCGGCGTGGCCATCGTGTATGTGTCGCACCGCCTCGAGGAACTGCAGCGCATCGCCGACCGCGTGGCGGTGCTGCGCGACGGCCGGCTGGTGGACGTGCGCGCCATGGCCGGCGTGCGCGAATCCGAACTGGTGCAGCGCATGGTCGGCCGCGCGGTGCACGAGCACGAGGGCCGCGCCCGCCGCGTTGCGGGCCCGGTGCTGCTGAGCGCGCGCGGCATCGGCCGGGCGCAGGTCGTTCGCGACGTCGACATCGACCTGCGCGCGGGCGAAGTCATGGGCCTGGCCGGCCTGGTCGGCTCGGGCCGGACCGAACTGGTGCGCCTGCTGTTCGGTGCCGACCGCGCCGACCGCGGCGAGATCACCCTTTATGAAAACAACCAGCCCGTGCAGCAGGCGCGCAAGGGCTGGCGCTCGCCGATGCAGGCCATCCGCGCCGGCATCGGCCTGGTCACCGAAGACCGCAAGTCGCAGGGCCTGCTGCTGCCGCAGTCGATCCGCGTCAACGCCACGCTGAGCGACCTGGGCGCGATCTCGCACGCCGGCTGGCTGCAGCGCGCCAGGGAGCGCGGCATCGCGCGCAAGCTGGTGGAGCTGCTGCGCATCCGCTCGCGCAGCATCGAGCAGCCGGTGGCCACGCTCAGCGGCGGCAACCAGCAGAAGGTGGTGTTCGCGCGCTGGCTGCACCGCGAATGCAAGGTGCTGCTGCTGGACGAACCCACCCGCGGCGTGGACGTGGGCGCGCGCGCCGACCTCTACGCCGAGCTCGACCGCATGACCGACGCCGGCAAGGCGCTGCTGATGGTGTCGAGCGACCTGCGCGAACTCATGGCCATGTGCGATCGCATCGGCGTGATGAGCGCCGGCCGCCTCGTCGCCGTGTTCGAGCGCGGCGAGTGGACCGAACAATCGCTGCTGGCCGCAGCATTCAGCGACGCGACAGGACGCGCCGCCAACCCGCCGACGGTATCCGCCATTCCCGCCGTTCCCGCCCAGTCCCCGGTCACCGCCGACACACCATGAACGCAGCCGCCTCCCCAACCACCACTTCGAAGCCCGCGCCTTCCGCGCTCAAGGGCCAGCTCGGCACCTACCTGGGCCTGACGGTCGTGCTCGTGGGCATGATCGCCCTCTTCGGCTCGCTCAGTGAATACTTCCTGACGCGCGAGACCTTCGTCTCCATCGCCAACGAGATTCCCGCGCTGGCCGTGATGGCGGTCGGCATGACCTTCGTGCTGATCATCGCGGGCATCGATCTCTCGGTGGGCTCGGTGCTGGCGCTCAGCGCCGCCGTCACGGCCGCCGCCATTCTCGAATGGAAGCTCTCGGTGCCGCTGGCCGCCGCGCTCGGCCTGGCCACCGGGCTGGTCTGCGGCACGGTCACCGGCGCGGTGTCGGTGGCCTGGCGGCTGCCGAGCTTCATCGTGTCGCTGGGCATGCTGGAGGCGGTGCGCGGCGGCGCTTACCTCGTGACCGATTCGCGCACGCAGTACGTAGGCGATGCCATCTCGGGCCTGGCCGCGCCGTGGATCGGCGGCATTTCGGCCGCCTTCGTGCTGGCGGTGGTGCTGGTGGTCGTCGGGCAGATGGTGCTCACGCGCACCGTGTTCGGCCGCCACGTGGTGGGCATCGGCACCAACGAAGAAGCGATGCGCCTGGCGGGCGTCGATCCGCGCCCCATCCGCATCATCGTGTTCGCGGTCACCGGTCTGCTGGCCGGGCTCGCGGGCCTCATGCAGTCGGCGCGCCTCGAGGCGGCCGACCCGAACGCCGGCGTGGGCATCGAGCTGCAGGTGATCGCGGCCGTGGTCATCGGCGGCACCAGCCTCATGGGCGGGCGCGGCTCGGTCGTCAACACCTTCTTCGGCGTGCTGATCATCGCGGTGCTCGAAGCCGGCCTCGCGCAGGTGGGCGCCAGCGAGCCGAGCAAGCGGATCATCACCGGCGCGGTGATCGTGGTGGCGGTCATCATCGACACCCTGCGCCAGCGTCGCGCGGAACGCCGCCTGGCCTGATCGGGCCCGGCCCACACAGGAACAGGAAGAAAAAACCATGGCCACCATCAAGGACGTCGCACTGAAGGCCGAGGTGTCGGTCACCACCGTCTCGCACGTGGTCAACGACACCCGACACGTGAGCGCCAAGGTGCGCGAGCGGGTGGAGCTCGCCATCCGCGAGCTCGGCTACGTGCCCAACGCGATGGCGCGCAGCCTGAAGAGCAACACCACCTCGACGCTGGGCATGCTGATTCCCAACAGCTCGAACCCCTACTTCGCCGAGATCGTGCGCACCGTGGAAGACCGCTGCTTCGGCGCCGGCTACACGCTGGTGCTGTGCAACACCGACGACGAGCCCCGCCGCCAGAGCGTGTACCTGCAGGTGCTGGCCGAGCGCCGCATCGACGGCCTGATCGTGGTGTCGACCGGCGAGGGCGACGACGAGGCACTGGCGAAGCAGTTGCACGGCCTGCGCATGCCGGCCGTGCTGGTCGACCGCGAGATCGCCGACCCGGCCTGCGACCTGGTGGAAACCGCGCACATGCAGGGCGGCCTGCTCGCGGTGCGGCACCTGCTGTCCCTGGGCCACAGGCGCATCGCCTGCATCGGCGGTCCGGCGGGCGTGATGCCGAGCGAGCAGCGCATCGAAGGCTGGCGCATCGCGCTGGTCGAGGCCGGCGCCACGCCCAGCCTCGCCAACGGCGATTCGCTGCTGTGGCGCGGCGGCTTCACCAGCCAGGGCGGCTACGAGGCGATGCACGCCATCCTGCGCACCGAGCAGAAGCCCTCGGCCGTGTTCGTCTGCAACGACCTGATGGCCATCGGCGCACTGCGCGCGGCGCATGAGAGCGGCGTGCGCGTGCCCGACGAGCTCTCTATCGTCGGCTTCGACGACATCGAACTCTCGGCCTACACCAGCCCCCCGCTCACCACCGTGGCGCAGCCCAAGGAGCGCATCGGCGCTATGGCGGTCGACATGCTGCTCGAGCGCATCGGCGGCAAGCGCCGCGACGCGCGCAAGGTGGTGCTGCAGCCCGAGCTGCGCGTGCGCGCATCGACCGCGCGGCACGCGAGCTTCCGCGAGCCTGCCGCGCCTGCCGCCGCCGGGGCCGCCGCATCCACCACAACCGAAACGCCTTCCACGCCAACCCGAAAGTCCCGCACCCCGTGAGCCTGAAGCCTTCATCCAGCAGCCCGGCCCGGGCACCGCGCATCGTGGTGCTCGGCAGCCTCAACATGGACCTGGTGCTGCGCGTGCCGCATGCGCCGGCCGCGGGCGAAACCCTGCTGGGCCACTCGATCGCCACCATTCCCGGCGGCAAGGGTGCCAACCAGGCCGTGAGCTGCGCGCGCGAAGGCGGCCACGTGCAGATGATCGGCTGCGTCGGCGACGACGCGCACGGCGCGGCCCTGCGCGATTCGCTGCGGCGCGACGGCATCGACACCACCGCCCTGCGCACCGTGGCGGGCGAGCCCACGGGCACGGCGCTGATCGTGGTGGAAGACAGCGGCCAGAACCGCATCGTGATCATCCCGGGCGCCAACGCCAGGCTGGAGGCCGATGAAGCCGCGCTGAGGCAGCAGGTGCAAGGCGCCGCCTTCCTGGTGGCGCAGTTCGAGACGCCGATGGAACAGGTCGCGCGCGCCATCGCCGTGGCGCATGAAGCGGGCTGCAAGGTGCTGCTGAACCCCTCGCCCGTGCAGGCCATCGCCGAACCGCTGTGGCCGAAGATCGACACGCTGGTGGTCAACGAGATCGAGGCGCAGACGCTGTGCGGCCAGTCGGCTGACAGCCCGCAGGAAGCCGCACAGGCCGGCCGGGCGCTGCGCGCCAGGGGCATCGCGCGCGTGGTGGTCACGCTGGGCTCGCGCGGCGCGGTGGCCATCGATGCCGACGGCGCACGCCATCACCCCGCGCCGCAGGTGCAGGCGGTCGACACCACGGCCGCCGGCGACACCTTCCTGGGCGCGCTCGCCGTCGCGCTGGGCGAGGGCCAGTCATTCGACGAGGCCGTGCGCCTGGGCATCCGCGCCGCGGCGCTGTGCATCCAGCAGCCCGGCGCCCAGCCCTCCATTCCGCAGCGCGACGCCGTGCTGCGCAGCCCCATGCCTCCCGACTGGATCAAGCTTTGAAACGCACCGCCCTGCTGCACGCCGAACTCTCCCACGTGATCGCCTCTCTGGGCCACGGTGACATGCTCGTGCTCGGCGACGCCGGCCTGCCCATTCCCGACGGCCCGCGCCGCATCGATCTCGCGGTGGCCCGCGGCGTGCCGACGCTCGACGAGGTGCTGCAGGCCGTGCTGTCGGAGATGCAGGTGGAAGGCATCGTGATCGCCGAAGAGGCCTTAGCCAGCAACGAAAAGAAGCTGCCGGGCTGGTACCCGCAGTCGCTGGGCATCGAGCCCCAGACGGTGTCGCATGAGGAATTCAAGCGCCGTACCGCGAAGGCCCGCGCCATGGTGCGCACGGGCGAATGCACGCCTTACGCGAACATCATCCTGACCGCTGGAGTGAAGTTCTGAGGCGCCGCCCGGGCGCCGTCATTCATTCGAACTTGTAGTTCGCGCCCACCGCCTGCCCCACCTTGAGCGTGTGCTCCACGCCCTGGATCACGATGCAGTTCATGCCGAAGGTGATGCCGCCGTCCACGCGCGCGTCGGCGCGGTAGGTGCGCAGCGTATTGCCGACCTCGGGGCTGCTGAGCGCGGTGGCGGGGTCGATGTCGGGAATCGGGCAGCGCGTGCAGGGTTTGACGGGGCGCAACTCGGCCTCGCCCTCGCCGGTGGTGATGTGCAGCGCCTCGACGCGGTCCTCGTCATGCGACTCGATGCCCGCGAGCACGATGTTCGGGCGGAAGCGCTCGATGCCCACGGGCCCGTGGCCCTGCGCCGCGAGGCGGTCGTTGAGCTCGGCCAGCGAGCCTTCGCTGGCCACCAGCAGCGCGTAGCCGTCGGCGAACTGGGTCTGCGCCTCGACGCCGTCGGTCCACTTCATGCTCGACAGGCGCCTGTGCTCGGGGTCGAAGCGCACGAGGCGCAGGGTCTGCGGCTTGCCGGGCTCGGAGAGGAAGTCGCTGAACCACTGCGCGGCGATGTCGCCCATGTCGTAGGCGGCGACTTCATCCTTCCACACGCGCACCCGCACCGGCTTCTCGACCCGGTCGAAGGCCAGGTGCAGCGCCAGCATGCCGGGCGCGCGCAGCACCACTTCGGTGTGCTTCATCTGCGGCTTGATCAGCGCCATGCGCGGCAGCTGCCGCTGGGTGACGAACTCGCCCTGCGCGTCGACCACCATCCAGGCGCGGTCGAACTCCAGCCCCGTCTCAGTCAGCAGCATTTCGGGGAGCTCGACGCCGGCACAGGATTTCACTGGGTAGACGAACAGGCGCGCGATGGTGGCCTGGAGATCGAAGGCGGGCTGGGAAGCGGACACGGTGGGGTTTCCTTGGAATTCGGCCGCGATTGTCCCGTATCGCGGCGGCGGCAAGACCTTGGGCTACCGGGAAAAGACCCCGGGTCCGCGCCGGACGGGCAACTCCTACAATCCTTCGATGGCTCTCCCCCCCGAAGTTTGCATTCGCGGCGCCGGCATCGTCGGCCGTACGCTGGCCCTGCTGCTCGCACGCGAGCGCGTGCGCGTCGCGCTGGTGGTGCCGCCGGTCGCGCAGGGCAAGGAAGACATCCGCGCCTATGCGCTCAACACCGCCTCCCGCGCGCTGCTCGAATCGCTGCGCGCCTGGCCCGACGCGGCGCACGCCACGGCCGTGCGCGAAATGCTGGTGCACGGCGACGAAGGCGGCCGGGTGCAGTTCAGCGCCGCGCGCCAGAAGGTCGATGCGCTGGCCTGGATCGTCGACGTGCCCGCGCTCGAACGGCAGCTGGCCGACGCGGTGCGCTTCCAGCCGCTGATCGAAGTGGCGAACGAGCCCGTGGCCGCGCCGCTCACCGTGGTGTGCGAAGGCAAGGCCAGCGCCACGCGCGAAGCGCTCGGCGTGAGCTACGAGGTCACGCGCTATCCGCAGCACGCGATCGCGGCGCGGCTGGAAGCGGCGCAGTCGCACGACGGCATCGCGCGCCAGTGGTTCAACGACAAGGGCGAGGTGCTCGCGCTGCTGCCGCTGGACGGCACGCACGGCAAGACCGTCGCGCTGGTGTGGTCGGCCGACCAGCTGCGCGCGCCCGAACTGCTCGCGCAGGGCAATGACGAATTCGCCGCCGCCGTCACCGAGGCCAGCCACAACTCCCTCGGCGCGCTCAGGCTCACGAGCGAGCGCGCCGCCTGGCCGCTGGCCCGCGCCATCGCCGACCGCTGGACCGGTGCCATGCCCGGGCAGCCGGGCCGCTCCTGGGCGCTGGCGGGCGACGCAGCACACACGGTGCACCCGCTCGCCGGCCAGGGCCTGAACCTGGGCCTGGCCGACGCGGCCGAGCTGGCCGACGTGATCAAGAACCGCGACTACTGGCGCAGCGTGGGCGACGCTCGCCTGCTGCGCCGCTACGAACGCGCCCGCCGCGCCGACGTGCTGCAGATGAGCCTCGCGACCGACGGGCTGCAGCAGCTCTTCGCGCACGACCTGGGCCCGCTGCAGGCATTGCGCAACTGGGGCATGCGCGGCTTCGACCGCACCCGCCTCGTCAAGCACTGGATCACCGCGCAGGCGATGGGCCTGAAGGCCTGAGCCCATTCACTTCCGACCGAACAAACGGACTCCCGATGACATTCGTACGCAACCTTCTTCTCGCCGCCTGCACGCTGGGCGCGGTCGTGGCCGCCACCGCAGGCGAAGCCGAGATCCGCAAGAACCTGCCTGCGCGCATTCCGCAGTTCCCGTCCATCGACGAGGTGTCGAAGTCGCCGATCCCGGGCGTGTACGAAGTGCGCGTGAACGGCTCGCAGATCTTCTACACCGACGAGCAGGGCAACTACCTCTTCCAGGGCAACCTGATCGACGTGAAGGCGCGCAAGAACCTCACCGAGGAACGCGTCGAGAAGCTCAGCGCCGTGGCCTTCGACCAGCTGCCGCTGAAGGACTCGATCAAGATCGTGCGCGGCAACGGCAAGCGCAAGCTCGCGGTGTTCGAGGACCCGAACTGTGGCTACTGCAAGCGCTTCGAGAAGGACATGAAGACGGTCGACAACGTCACCGTGTACCTGTTCCTCTACCCCGTGCTCGGACCCGATTCGAACGTCAAGTCGCGCGACATCTGGTGCAGCAAGGACAAGGGCAAGGCCTGGGGCGACTGGATGGAATCGAGCACCCGCCCGGCCACCGCGCCCGCGAGCTGCGACGTGACCGCGCTGCAGCGCAACGTCGACTTCGGCCGCAAGTACAACATCACCGGCACGCCCACGCTGATCTTCAGCGACGGCACGCGCACGCCGGGTGCCATTCCCGCGGAGCAGGTCGAGAAGCAACTCGCCGCGTCGTCCAGCTGATGGCGACGAAGGCCCAGGCGCAGCACGCGGCGGACGTGCGCTATCGCGTCGAATGCGCGGACCCGCACGCGCACCTGTTCGCGGTCGCCCTCACCATCGACGCGCCGGCCGCGCAGCAGCGCGTGTCGCTGCCGGTGTGGATTCCAGGCAGCTACCTGATTCGCGAGTTCGCCAAGAACCTGCAGGGCCTGCGCGCCACGCAGGGCCGCCGCAAGCCGGCGTTGACGCAGCTCGACAAGTGCAGCTGGCTGGTCGAATGCACGCCCGGGCAGCCGCTGGTGCTGAACTACCAGGTCTGCGCCTACGACAACTCGGTGCGCACCGCCTGGCTCGACGCCGAGCGCGGCTTCTTCAACGGCACCAGCGTGTGCCTGCGCGTCGAAGGGCAGACCGAATCGCCGCATGCACTGGAGATCGTCGCTCCTGCCGTGGCCGACGACGCCGCGCGCTGGTCGTGCGCCACCGCCCTCGTGCCGCTGAAGGCCGACAAGCACGGCTTCGGCAGCTACAAGGCATCGGGCTACGACGAACTGGCCGACAGCCCCGTGGAGATGGGCGCCTTCTGGAGCGCCGAGTTCGAGGCCTGCGGCGTGCCGCACCGCTTCGTGGTGGCCGGCGCCGCGGCCTCGTTCGACGGCGACAGGCTCATCGCCGACACCAAGGCCATCTGCGAGGCCGAGATGCGCTTCTGGCACGGCGACAAGGTCGGCAAGCGCGGCGGTGCGAAGCCGCCGATCGACCGCTACGTGTTCATGCTCAACGTGGTCGACGACGGCTATGGCGGCCTCGAGCACCGCCACTCCACCGCGCTGATCTGCAACCGCCGCGACCTGCCGCAGCGCGGCGACAAGAAGAAGCAGGCCGAGGGCTACACCACGCTGCTGGGGCTCATCAGCCACGAGTACTTCCACACCTGGAACGTCAAGCGCATGCGGCCGGCCGAGTTCGCGCGCTACGACTACAGCCAGGAGAACTACACGCAGCTGCTGTGGTTCTTCGAAGGCTTCACCAGCTACTACGACGACCTGCTGCTGCGCCGCGCCGGGCGCATCGACGACGCGGCCTACCTGCGCCTGCTGAACAAGACCATCAACCAGGTCATGCAGACGCCGGGCCGGCTGGTGCAGCCGGTGGCCGACGCGAGCTTCGACGCCTGGGTCAAGTACTACCGCCAGGACGAGCAGACGCCCAACAGCACGGTGAGCTACTACACCAAGGGCGCGCTGGTGGCGCTGTGCCTGGACCTCACGCTGCGCCACGAAGGCAAGGGCTCGCTCGACGACGTGATGCGCCTGCTGTGGACGAAAAGCAATGGCGGGCCGATCTCCGAGGACGACATCGCCGCGGCACTCGAGGCCGTGGGCGGCCGCTCGTACGCGCTGGAGCTGGCGCGCTGGGTGCATTCGACGGAGGAGCTGCCGCTCTCGCAGCTGCTGCGCGTGCACGGCATCGCCACGCTCGAAGACCCGTCGCAGCCGGCGCAGGCGCTGGGCCTGCGCGTGGCCGAGGCCAACGGCGGCGTGCAGGTGAAGGTGGTGCTGCGCGGCGGCGCCGCCGAGAAGGCCGGCTTCTGCGCGAACGACGAATGGATCGGCGTCGAGCTGCCCGCAGCCGGCAGGAAGGGCCAGCAGCGGCCGGCTCAGGCCTGGCGCATCGCCAAGCTCGACGACCTCGCGCTCTACCTGGGCGATGCGGCGAAGTGCACCGCCATCGTGGCGCGCGACCGCAAGCTGATCAGGCTGCCGCTGGTGCTGCCGACCGGCGCGACGACCTGGCGCCTGTTCTCGCACGATGCAGGCAAGGTGACGAACTGGCTGGCCTGACAGGCCGCCAGATGGCTCATCAGGCGCTTTCCGCCGCGGCCGGGTTCCTCACGAACATCATCGGCTGCGGCTCACCCACCAGCACGCAGGGCTTGCCGGTGCGCCGGCAGTGGTCCTGCACGCGCCAGTAGGCGCCGTGGCTCACGCAGCCGGTCTGGCAGATCACGAGGTCGGCCGCGCGCAGGCTGGCTTCGAGCGCGGGATCGTCCGCCGCACCGTCGCCGCCGTCGTGATGCAGGTAGCGGCCACCGGCGATCTCGACCAGCTGGCGCGCGAGCGAAGGCGTCTGCGCCTCTTCCTCGTGGCCGATGCACAGCACGGCCTTCTCCCGCAGATCGGCCGGTGCCTGAGACTGCGGCGGCACCGCGAGATGGCGCTTGCTGCCCGGCGACAGCAGCGCACTGAGCCGCTTGGGCAGCGCACCGCCTGCCGAGGCGCGCGCCGCGAGTTCCTCGCGCACGATGGCAATGGCCGAATCCCGCGCCACCAGCGCGCCGCGCAGCCGCACGATCTGCGCCTCCAGCCGCTCGACGAGCGCGGCCTGTTCGACCAGCAGGCGCGAGCAGCGCTCCTGCACGCGGGCATAGGCCCGCAGCAACACGGCATGTTCTTGCATCGGGAACTCCATGGCGGGCATTCTAGATGAGAGCAATTCTCAATTGAAGCAGATCGCCGCGGATCACCCCGCCGGCCATGCTGGGTATAGTGAAGCGCGTTTTTCTTCCCCTTTCCCGTTCCCCCCGGAGACACCATGAGCTACGAAAACATCGAAGTGCGGACCGAAGCTGGCAAGGTCGGCATCATCACCCTCAACCGCCCCAAGGCTCTGAACGCGCTGAACGACGCGCTCATGACCGAACTGGGCCAGGCGCTCAAGGCCTTCGACGCCGACGACGCCATCGGCTGCATCATCCTCACGGGCAGCGAGCGCGCCTTCGCGGCCGGCGCCGACATCGCGGCGATGGCCAAGTACAGCTTCATCGACACCTACAAGGGCGACTACATCACGCGCAACTGGGAAACCATCCGCTCGATCCGCAAACCGGTGATCGGCGCGGTGGCCGGCTTCGCGCTGGGCGGCGGCTGCGAGCTGGCGATGATGTGCGACTTCATCATCGCGGCGGACAACGCCAAGTTCGGCCAGCCCGAGATCAAGATCGGCGTGATCCCCGGCGCCGGCGGCACGCAGCGCCTGCCGCGTGCGGTGGGCAAGAGCAAGGCCATGGACATGGTGCTCACCGCCCGCATGATGGACGCCGCCGAAGCCGAGCGTGCCGGCCTCGTCAGCCGCGTGGTGCCCTTCGAGAAGCTCGCCGACGAAGCCCTGGGCGCGGCGCTGGTGATCTGCGGCTTCTCGCAGGTCTCGGTGATGGCGGCCAAGGAATCGGTCAACCGCGCCTTCGAGAGCGGCCTGAGCGACGGCGTGATGTTCGAGCGCCGCCTGTTCCACGCGCTGTTCGCCACGCAGGACCAGAAGGAAGGCATGGACGCCTTCCTGACCAAGCGCCAGCCGGACTTCAAGAACGCCTGACGGCGGCCGATCCGGTCAGCGCGTCGACAGCAGCGAACGCAGCGCGCCGAGCGCCTGGGCCGGCGGCGTGCCGACCAGCGCGGCGCCGCCGGGCTGCGGCGTCCAGCGCACCTGGCCGCCCGCGATCTCCAGCACCGCGATCAGCGACTTGCCCCGATAGAGCTCGAGCCGCGCCTCCACCGGCGCGGCCAGCGGCTCGTCGGGTGCCGTGGCCGATCGCGCGACGGTGCCGACCAGCGCCGCCAGACCTTCGATGTCGCCGCGCTCGCGGCGCACGCTCTCGCCGTTGCGCGTGAAGCCCAGGGAAGTCCAACGATCCAGCGCCGAGAAAGGCGCCGCGGTCCGCGGCGCGATGGCCTTGGCCGCTGACGGAGCCGGTGCGGATGGGCGCACCGCGCCGGAGGCACCCGCGACGGCGTTGTCCTGCTGGGCGAGCGCAGGCGCGGAATCCTGGAGCGGTTCGCGATACGCCGGCGCAGCGCCGGGTGCGGGCGCAGGAACGACGGCAGCCGGCGGCACTGCCGGGGCGGCCGCCGCAGGCGCGCCCCCCGCGTAGGCACGGCGCCGCTGTTCGCCTTCCACCTGTGCTTCCCGACGCTCGTCGCGCGCGATGGGCGCGGGCAGCGGTGCTGGTGCAGCCTGCTCGGCCACGGCCGGAGGCGGCGGAGCGGGTGCGATCGACGCAGATGGCGCGGGCGGCGCGACGGGAGCCGGGGCAACAGGCGCGGCAGGCGCCGCCTGCAACAGCGGAGGCGCCGGCTCGGCTTTCCGCACGGCATCGGCGCTAGCCGTGTTGGCGGCCTCCTTGGGTGCCCGTTTGGCGGACGAGTCTGCCGACTCGCGCGCAATCCTGGCACGCTGTCCCGATTCGGGCGCTGCTGCTGCGGGCGCTCTTGCGGGGGCCGGTGCCGCTGCGGCGGGCGCTGCCTGCGTCTCTGCCTGCGCAGCGGCAGTCTCTGCCGGAGGCTGGGCCGGCTTCGGTGCAGGCGCTTGTGCCGGAGCCGGCGCAGTCGCTTCTCCCACGCGCGCCTCGCCATCGAGCCGCGCATCCGGCACGGGTTCCTTGTGCCAGAGCACCGTCACGAAAGCCGCCACCAGCACGGTGGCGAAGGCGGCGTTCCACGGCATGCGCGCATGCGGTTCGCCGCCGCCGAAGAGGCGGCGCCACCAGGGCGCGGCACTGGGGTTGTTCGCCGCCGATCCCGCGTCGACGGGGGCAGCAGCGAGGTTGTGCGCCATCTTCAGGATCGCCTCGCGCGTGCGCGGATGCGGCGTGGCCTCGCTGTCTGGCGCGTGGTCGAGCGCGCGGCGCAGCGACGGGTCGCGCAGGTCGTCGAATTTGGTGTTGTCGTTGCCGCCGCTCATGCCCGCTTCTCCAGCACCGACAGGTAGCGCTCCATGCAGCCGCGCAGTTTCTGCAGGCCGTAGCGCAGCCTGCTGCGCACGGTCTCGAAGCCGATCTCCAGGCTCGCGGCCAGCGCCTCGACGGTGAGGCCGTCTTCATGGTGCAGCAGGAACGCGGCGCGCTGCTCGGCCGGAAGTTCATCCAGGCAGGCCAGCAGGCGGCGGCCGGCGGCGCGCCAGAACGCGAGTTCCTCGGCCGAGGGATGCGAGGCCGCATCGGCCGCCGCGCCGCGCACGCCGTGTTCGAGCGTGGGCACGGGGCTGTCGTCGTCGTCCGAATGCGCTTCGAGCGCCACTTCGCGCCCGCTCACGCGCAGCCGGTCCATCGCCAGGTTGTGCGCAATGGTGAAGGCCCAGGTGCGCCATGCCGCGCCCTGCGGCGAGAAGCTCTCGCGCGCCGAGATGATGCGCACCCAGGTGTCCTGGAACACCTCGTCGGCCTGCGCCGCGAGCCGCGCGCCCAGCAGCCGCTTGACGAAGCGGAACAGCCCGCCCTCGTGGCGCGCGTAGAGCACGTCGAACGCGGCGGCGTCGCCCTGGGCGTAGGCCAGCATCAACTGATCGTCGGGCATGGCCTCACGCTCGGGGGCGTTCTTGGCTGAAGGGGCGCGGGGAAGCGCGGACATCGGAGGATTTTCACCCGAGCTTGTACGGGCCAAGAGGCGCATCGGGGTTTGGGGCGGCAAATAAATTCACGGCCGACCAACCCCGTTCGCGAAGGCCGGCCGTATCAGCCAGCACCCCATCACCGGAGTGCCTTCATGACCCAGCCTTTCGCTCCCCGCCTTCGCCGCCCGCTCGCCGTGCTGCTGTGCGCCCAACTGCTCCTGGGCGCCAGCGGCGCCACCGAAATGCCCGCCCTCGCAAGCTCCGTGCGCTGGCCGACGCCCGCGCCCGACAGCCGCACGCTGCCGACACAGGCCGTCCCGAACTTCGAGGCGCCTTCCGCCACGCACTGCGCACGGCCTGTGCGGACCTACGAGACGCCGGGCATGCCGCGCGTTTCAGGCAATCTGGAAGAACGCCGGTACGCCGAAGCATCGAAGGAATACAGGGCCAGCCCTTCGGTGAAGCCCTCGCCCATCGCGCCGAAGCCGATGCCGGCACCTGCGGCCAGATCGGCGCCGGCCGGGGCGGCTCTTGCCGACGCCATCGCCGAAGCGCCGCCGGCCTCGATCGCGCCCGTCGCACCGGCGATTCGTGCGCCCGCCGAACTTCAAGCATCCGTGCAGGCCCAGCGCCCCGCCAACGAACCCGTCACCGCCGGCATGGTCGACGACAACGCCGACTTCAGCGAATACCTGGCCTTCCACGGCCGCACGCAGGTGCCGCATCGCGAGCGCGACGTGAGCGCGCGCTACCTGCTGCAGGTGCGCGACGCGCGCGGTGCCGTCGTGCCCGACGCCGAAGTGGCGGTGCAGGCCGCCAATGGCGCCGCGATGTGGGCCCGCACCGACGCAGGCGGGCGCGCATGGCTGCACCCCAACGCCTTCGACAAGGCGCAGAGCGCGGTCTATGAAGTCACGGTACGCAAGAACGGCCGCCTGGGCACCGCCTTCCTGCAGCGCGGCCAGAAGAACGCGGTCGACGTGGTGCTCGGTGGCAAGCCCGGCGCCGTGCCCGCGCGTGCGAAGCTCGATCTCGTCTTCCTGATCGACGCCACCGGCTCCATGGACGACGAGATCGCCAAGCTCAAGGCCACGCTGCGCACCATCGCCGACCAGGTCGCCCGGCTGCCGAGCCGCCCCGACACCTGCTTCGGGCTGGTGGCGTATCGCGACCGCGGCGATGAATTCCTGGTGCGCCGCCACGACTTCACCAACGACCTGAACGCCTTCCAGGGCGTGCTCGACGCGCTGCGCGCCGCGGGAGGCGGCGACTATCCCGAGGCGATGAACGAGGCCTTCAACGAGACCGTCCACAAGCTCAGCTGGCGCGGCAACGACACCACACGCCTCGTGGTGCTGCTGGCCGACGCGCCGCCGCACCTCGACTACGGCGGCCCGCAGTACGACGACGACATGGTCGCCGCGCTGGGCAAGGGCATCAAGGTGTTCAGCGTGGGCGCGTCGGGGCTGGACAAACAGGGCGAATACATCCAGCGCCAGATCGCGCAGTACACCGGCGGGCGCTTCGTGTTCCTCACCTACAAGGACGCGGCCAACCCGGCGAGCAGCCCGGGAACGCAGACCGTGCACGACGTCGGCAACTACTCGGTGCAGACGCTGGACAAGCTGATCGTGCGGCTGGTTTCGGAAGAATTGGGCCGGTTGCCCTCGGGTGGTTGAGCGGCCGCAAAAGACTGGGCTATAATCGCAGGCTCGGTGAGCAACTCACCGAACGGCTCTTTAGCTCAGTCGGTTAGAGCGATGGAATCATAATCCACAGGTCCGCGGTTCGAGTCCGTGAAGAGCCACCAAAACAACCGAAAAAGCCTTGCAAGTCAACGACTTGCAAGGCTTTTTTCTTTGCGGCGCGGCACTGGCCGATAATCCCCGGCAATGCCTGCGACGCCTTTCCGAGCCCTGCCCAGCCGCCCCGGCATGGCATTGCCGCGGCCGGGCGTCGGCCTGATCCGCTGGGCGCTGCTGTGGTTCGCGCTCTCGCTGGGCGTGGCCATCGCCTCCCCGCTCGTGCATCCGCAGACGGTGGAGCTGGTCTGCTCCAGCGCCGGGTCGGTCAAGGCCATCGTCCATGGCGACGACGGCGTGCAGGAGATGGGCGCGGGCCACATGGACTGCCCGCTGTGCGTGCTCAGCGGCGCGCCGCCCGCGACCACGCCCACTATCGAGCTGCCGGCGTTCGCGCCGCTGGCCCGCGTGGTGCAGCCGGTTCCGTCGGCGCACGTTGCAGCGGTCGCCACCGCGCCGCTGCCGGCACGCGGGCCTCCCTCGCTCTTCTGAGGCTTCTTCCCCAGTTTTCGCGCGCGTGATGCAGGGGCCTCCCGACGAGGCCCGTCGTTCATACGCCGCGTGCGTTCCTGCAACGAATCCATCGGCGCCTCCTTCTGCAGGCGCCGGAGCGAGTCCATCCAATGACCAGAAACGAATCCCACCCTCCGATGCAGCGGCGGCGCCTGCTGCTCTGCGCGGGCGGTCTCGCAGCCGTCGCGAGCCTTGCCGGCTGCGACAGGCTGCTGCCCGCGCGCTACAACGGTGTCGACATCACCGGCGCCAACTACGCGCAGGACTTCCGCCTGACCGACGCCGACGGCCGCGAGCGCACGCTGGCCGACTTCAAGGGCAAGGCCGTGATGATGTTCTTCGGCTTCACGCAGTGCCCCGACGTCTGCCCCACCGCGCTCGTGCGCGCGGCGGAGATCAAAAAGCTGCTCGGCGCCGACGGCGAGCGCCTGCAGGTGATCTTCGTCACCGTCGACCCCGAGCGCGATTCGCCCGTCGTGCTCAAGGCCTACACGCAGGCCTTCGACCCGAGCTTCATCGGCCTGTACGGCGACATGCAGCGCACCAGCGAGACCGCGAAGGACTTCAAGGTGTTCTACCGGAAGGTGCCCACCGGCTCCTCGTACACCATGGACCATTCGGCCTTCAGCTATGTGTTCGACCCCAAGGGCAAGATCCGCATCGTGCTGCGCCATGAGCAGAGCGCGCAGGAATGCGCCGACGACCTGCGCAGGCTTCTGCAGGCCTGACTTCCATCATTCAAATCCAAGGAGATACCGACCATGACCATGAAGAACCGCATTGCACACATCCTCGCCATCACCAGCGCCGCGCTGCTCACCGCGCACGCCGCGAACGCGCAGGTCACCGTGAGTGACGCATGGGTGCGCGCCACCGTGCCGCAGCAGAAGGCCACCGGCGCGTTCATGCAGATCAGCGCCGCGAAAGACGCGAAGCTGGTCTCCGCCAGCTCGCCCGTCACGCCCGTGGTGGAGGTGCACGAGATGGCCATGCAGGACAACGTGATGCGCATGCGCCAGATCCCCGCGCTCGAGCTGCCCGCCGGCAAGACCGTCGAGCTCAAGCCCGGCGGCTATCACGTGATGCTGCTCGACCTCAAGCAGCAGGTGAAGGAAGGCGACACCGTGCCGCTCACGCTGGTGTTCGAGGGCAAGGACGGCAAGCGCGAATCGGTCGAGGTGAAGGCGCCGGTGCGGGCGCTGAATGCCTCGGCGCAGCCTGCGGGGCACGGCGGCCACAAGCACTGATCGGCCCGAACCGGCCACCCCGGCCACCCCGGCGCTCGGGAGACTGGCCGGAGGAACTACCCTGTTTCGGTGATGGCGCCCGCCCCTGGGACGCACAAGAATATTGACAAATATTCACAATTCACCCCCTCCCCGGCCGGTCCCTTCGCGGAACGGATCGCGCCGGGGCTCATGAGTCGTCCAGGAAGCCGGAAGGCGTTCGCGCCGCTCCTGCCTGGGCTCGACGGCTCTGGGCGGCGTCGACGGCGAGGGAGGTGCACACAGGGGTTTTTCGGTGCCGCTCAGTTACCTTCTCCATCTGGAGCATGCTCGCCTGCCGATGCACGTGACCGACGCGCAGGACGTGCGTCGGGTCTCCGTCCTGAAGGCGACCGGCCTCATCGAGGCCGCGATCGATCCGGCCTACGACACGGGGCACGGCAGCTACAGGCTGGCGCAGGCCGCGCTGGTGGTCTGCATCACCGATGACGGGCATGCCGAGATCGAGAGGCTGCGCGGCCGTGAAGGCACCGGCGCATCGCCGAAGAAGGCGTCGAAGTCGAAGCTCGAGCCGCTCGACTACCTGCGCGCCATAGAACGTTCGGCCTTCCCCCTTCGCGTGCAGGACCGCCAGCAGATCGGCTGCGTCGAGGCGCTGAAGCAGGCCGGCTTCGTCGATGCGGTCATCAGCCCCGCGTTGGCCTGGAAGGATGCCGACGGCGGGCCGCAGGAGCTGGCGGTGATCAAGCGCATCACGCCGTTCGGGCGCGCGCAGCTCGCGCGCGGCGCGACCAAGTGAGTTCGCGGCATCCGGAATTTCGGTGAACCGGGCCCGAGGCCCGGTCGGTCGCGCGCCGCTTGCCTACATTCGCGCCGTTTGGAGCGCTTCGCACTGCCCTTCGATGCCGGCATGCAGCATGCCCAGCGATGCGATCAGCAGGCGCTGGATCGACGAGCGATGAGCCTCGTCGAGCAGGGGCTGCGCTGCGTCGCGGCGGCCTTCGTCCCATGCGAGCAGTTGCATCAGCGTGTGCGCGCCGTCGATCACGTCGCGCGCGTCGTTGAGGAACAAGGCACGCCGTCGCTGCTCATGGTCGAGCCCGTGAACGGGGTTCCATGCGAACGGCTTGAACTCCGCGCTTGCGGTTTGCGCGGTACTTGATGAATCGGCCATGTCGGCCCTCCCTGTCGGTTCGGCTTTGCTGCAACCGTCGCATCCGCTGTCAAACGAAGGCGGCGGCTCGAACAGGTTGACAGACCGGGAACCGCTAGGCGAAACCGGCAGGGCGCGAGCCCTCCCATCCGAGCCGCCTGAAAAGGGAAGCCGGAATGGCAAAAGCCGCAAACCAATTGCGGTGTGCGGCTTTCACCGCGGTTCTTTCAGGCTGTCAAACCTGGCCTCGCTGGTCGCGAAGCGGTCTGGAATGTAGCCGTCCGATCTACCCCCGTCAATCGACGGCGGCAGGCATGTGTCCGGCCCCGTTTGTATACATCTGCGCCCGCCTCCGCGCCTCGCGAGCCGCTGCCTATTCAACAGGCAACGTGGTGGGAAGCCACGCCAGTTCTCGCTTCGCCTCTCCACCTCCACCCACAACTCACAGAGTTGTCCACAGAAAAATCGAACAAGTCACCGAACTGTCAAACAGATGTCGTCGCAACGTAACCTTTGAACTGCTCGCGCAGCTTCGTCTTCAGCAGTTTTCCGGTGGCTGTATGCGGCAGGCTGTCGACGAAGACCACGTCTTCCGGTAGCCACCATTTCGCGACGCGCTCCGCGAGGAATGTGAGCAGTTCCTCGCGCGTGGCTTCCATGCCCGCCCGCTTGACCACGATGAGCAGCGGACGCTCCTGCCACTTCGGATGCGCGATGCCGATCACCGCCGCTTCGGCCACCGCCGGGTGCAAACTCGCCGCGTTCTCGAGATCGATGGACGAGATCCATTCGCCGCCCGACTTGATGACGTCCTTCGCGCGATCGACGAGCTGCACGTAGCCGTCTTCGTCGATGTTGGCGACGTCGCCCGTCGGAAAGAATCCTTCGGCGTCGAGCACCGATCCGCCCTCGCCCTTGAAGTAACCGCTCGCAATCCACGGACCGCGCACGTGCAGGTGGCCGAAGGCCTTGCCGTCGTGCGGCAGGCGCTGGCCGTCGTCACCGACGATCTTCAGCTCCACGCCCCACACGCCGCGGCCCTGGCGCATCTTCACGCGCATCTGCTCTTCCTTGGGCATCGACAGGTGCTTGGGCAGCAGGTTGCCGATCACGCCGATGGGGCTGGTCTCGGTCATGCCCCAGCCCTGCACGAAGTCGGCGCCGAAGTCGCGCTCGAAGCGCTCGATCATGCTGCGCGGCGTGGCCGCGCCGCCCACGCCGATGCGCTTCAAGCCGATGGCGCGCGTGTCGATCTCGGGGTGCGCGTCGAAGTACTGGAACAGCATCAGCCAGATGGTCGGCACAGCCTGCGAGAAGCCGACCTTCTCGTCGCGCATCAGCTCGTAGAGGCTCTGGCCGTCCATGTGCGGGCCGGGCATGACCAGCTTCATGCCGGTCATCGCCGCCGCGTACGGCATACCCCATGCGTTGGCGTGGAACATCGGCACCGCGAGCAGCAGCGTCATCTGCGAGTTGACGCCGAAGGTGTCGGGCGCGCACTCCATCAGCGAATGCAGCACGGTGGAGCGATGCGAATACAGCACGCCCTTCGGGTTGCCCGTGGTGCCCGAGGTGTAGCAGAGCGACGACGCGGTGCGCTCGTCGAACTCGGGCCACTCGTACTTCTCGCTCTGCGAACCGACGAGCTCGTCGAAGCACAGCAGGTTGGGCACGTCGATGGACGGCATGTGCGCGCGATCGGTCATCGCGATGAAGGCGCGCACCGACTTGAGCGCGGGCGCAAGCTTCTCCACCAGCGGCGCGAAGGTGGTGTCGAAGAACAGCACCTTGTCTTCCGCATGGTTGACGATGTAGTCGATCTGTTCCGGAAAGAGCCGCGGGTTCACCGTGTGCAGCACCGCGCCCGAACCCGACACGCCGAAGTACAGCGCGAGGTGCCGCCAGGTGTTCCAGGCGAGCGTGCCCACACGGTCGCCGGGCTCGATGCCCAGCGTCTTCAGCGCATTGGCCACCTGCTTGGCGCTGCGCTGTATCTGCGCGTAGTCGGTGCGGTGCACCGGCCCCTCGACCGTGCGGCCCACGATCTCCGCGCGCGGATGGAAGGTGGCCGCGTAGTCGATGAGCGACGAGATCAGCAGCGGGCGGTCTTGCATCAATCCGAACATGTCTTGTCTCCTGTACGCTGGGCGGATGCTAGGCAGGGCCATGCCGCGCGGCATCGTCGGAACGGACGATTGAGGCCATCCGAGGGTTGCCCCTAGCATCGATCCCCAAGAGGACTTTGGAATGAACGTTCAGGACGCCATCGCCACCCGCCGCTCGGTGCGCGAGTTTCTCGACACGCCGGTGCCCGGCGAAGTCATCCGCCGCGTGATCGAACAGGCGCTGCGCGCGCCCTCGGGCGGCAACCTGCAGCCCTGGCACCTGCACGTGGTGGGCGGCGAGAAGCTCGCAGAGCTCAAGGCCATCATGCGCACGCGCGTGAAGGAAGCGCCCGCCGGCGAAGGCAGCGAGTACGACATCTACCCGCGCGAACTGGTCGCGCCCTACCGCGACCGCCGCTTCGCCGTGGGCGAGGCGATGTACGCGCGCCTGGGCATTCCGCGCGAGGACAAGGCCGCGCGCCGCGAATGGTTCGCGCGCAACTACCAGTTCTTCGGCGCGCCGCTCGCGCTCTTCTGCACCGTCGACCGCCGCATGGGCCCGCCGCAATGGTCCGACCTGGGCATGCTGCTGCAGAACGTGATGCTGCTTCTGCGCGCCGAGGGCCTGGACAGCTGCCCGCAGGAATGCTGGGCGATCTACCCGCAGACCATCGGCAGCTTCATCGGCCTGCCGCCCGAGCGCATGCTGTTCACGGGCATGGCCATCGGCTACGCGGACCGCAGTCGGCCGATCGATGCGCTGGTGACCGAGCGGGCGCTGCTGTCGGAGGTGGCGGAGTTCGTGGGCATCTGAGTGCGATCCTGCTGCAAACTGATCGTGCAGGGGATCCGTGCGGTAGAGCGTGAAGTGACATAGCCGCCTCGGATAACGCGAGCAGAATGCGGCGGACCATCGCGCCCGAAAACCTCACGACACTCATCTGATGCCCCGCACCCTCTACTGCTGGCGCTGCCAGACCGACATGCCGATGCTCACGGAGGAAGAGTGGCAGCTCGCGCATCCGATGAGCTATATCGCGCAGATGAATCGATACCGCGAGGAAACCGGCTGCAGCCTCGCTGAAGCCCGCGAGCGCGGCCTCGGCTACCTGACGGTGGCGGCGTACGAACGCATCACCGGCTTCAAGGAAAGCAATCCGAATGCGATCCTGCATCACCGCCTGAGCCTCTATGGCCCGCCATGCCACGTGTGCAACACGCCGCTTCGTACGCCTGCAGCCCGCTACTGTGCGAGGTGCAACGCCGAGCGCCTCGACGCCGAAGCCGCGGAATGAAGCCGCTCAGGCCGCCGCGATCACCCGATCCCGCCCCATCGCCTTCGCGCGGTACAGCGCCGCATCCGCCAGCGCCAGCACCTCGTCGATGCTGGAGCCGCCTGCGCTGCTAGCGCCGGCCGCCACGCCGATGCTCGCGGCCATGGAGCCGACGACGGCCATGATCGAGTCCGCCGGGAAGGGCTCGCCGATGGCATGCCTCAGGCGCGCCGCGATCTCCATCGCCTCGGCCTGGCCAGCCTCGGGTAGCAGCACGACGAACTCCTCGCCGCCGTAGCGGCCGAGCACGCCCTTGTCGCCGATGGCGCGCTGCATGCGGCGCACCGCCTCGCGCAGCACGGCGTCGCCCATCTGGTGGCCGAAGCGATCGTTGATTTCCTTGAAGTGGTCCAGGTCGACCATCAGCAGCGCGCCGCCGCGCTCGCCCGAGGAGAAGGCGCGCTCGCTGGCGTCGAGCACGGCACGGCGGTTGAGCGCGCCGGTCAGCGGGTCGCGCGTGGCGAGGTACTCGAACTCGGTGTGCACGCGGTCCGTAGCCATCAGGATGACGGCGATGGACAGCAGCAGCACGGTGAACGAGTACATGCTGATGTAGATCGACTGGACCCAGCTGCCTTCCATGAGCCCGCTGCCCGCCATGCCGGCGACCACGGACACGAAGCGCAGCCCCGCCACCAGCGCCTGCGCCAGCAGCAGCCCGGTCATGAGGCGCTTGCCGAACACGTGGCCCGTGTGGCGCATGTACAGCAGCGCATGCCGGAAGAACAGCGCCGACACCGCGGCCGTGACGAACAGCAGGCGCACCTCGAAATCGGGCTTCAGGATGCCGAACCAGAACAGCACCAGCGCCAGGCCGCAGTTGAGCACCGTCCAGGCCCGCGTGTCGCCGTGGCCGAACAGGAACTTCTGGCTGCCGGCGTAGTACAGGATGCAGGCCTGGTACAGCACGAAGTTGGCGACCACGATGGTCAGAAAATCGGGGAAGTACCCCCGGGCCGCGAAGAGCAGCGTGCTCACGAAGGCCACCAGCGGCGCGCGCGACCACTCCCCCAGGCCCTGGATGCTGCGCGGATAGCTGCGCCGCATGAAGAACACCACGAGCGCCATCATGACGCCCATGACGCCGGCGAGCAGGATGATGGAACGGGGATCGAGAATGGCTGGCGAGGCGCCCATGGCCCCCGATTATGTTGGCATCCGCCGGGCCTCGCCCTCCCGGGAACGGGCTATGGACTGCGCGGCGCCGCGCCCGCAGCACTGCTGCGGAGCCCAGTCGGCGCCGGCGACGCTCACAGCCGCTCGACGATGGTCACGTTGGCCATGCCCCCGCCCTCGCACATGGTCTGCAGGCCGTAGCGCTTGCCGCGCTGGCCGAGCGCGTGCACGAGCGTGGTCATGAGCTTGGTGCCCGACGCGCCCAGCGGATGCCCCAGCGCGATCGCGCCGCCGTTCACGTTCAGCCGCGCGGGGTCGGCGTCCAGCGTCTGCAGCCAGGCCAGCGGCACCGGTGCGAAGGCTTCGTTGACTTCGTACAGGTCGATGTCGGCGATCTTCATGCCCGCCTTCTTCAGCGCGCGCTGCGTGGCCGGCAGCGGGGCCTCCAGCATGATCACCGGGTCGTGCCCCATCACGCTCATGTGGTGGATGCGCGCGAGCGGTTCCACGCCCAGCGTCTTCAGGCCGCGCTCGTTCACCACCATCAGGCCGCTGGCGCCGTCGCAGATCTGGCTGGCGGTGGCCGCGGTGCAGCGCCCGCCTTCGGCGATGAGCTTCACGGCGGCGATGCTCTCCAGCGTGGCGTCGAAGCGGATGCCCTCGTCCACCGTGTGCTGCTCGCCGGGCTCGGTGCCGTCGGCCATGCGCACCGCCACGGGCACGATCTCGCGCTCGAAGTGGCCCGCCTTGGTGGCGGCGATGGCGCGCCTGTGGCTTTCCAGCGCGTAGCGGTCGAGCTCGTCCTTCTCGATGCCGTAGTTCCTCGCGATCATCTCGGCGCCGGTGAACTGGCTGAACTGCACGTCGGGGTAGCGCCTGGCCATGAGCGGGCTCACGTAGAAGCCCAGCCCGTTCTTCAGCGGCAGCGTGACGGGCATGCCCATGGGCACGCGCGTCATGCTTTCCACGCCGGCGGCGATCACGATGTCCATGGTGCCTGACATCACGGCCTGCGCCGCGAAGTGCAGCGCCTGCTGCGACGAGCCGCACTGCCGGTCGACCGAGGTGGCCGGCACCGATTCGGGCAGCTTCGAGGCCAGCACCGCGTTGCGCGCGATGTTGGAAGACTGCTCGCCGGCCTGGTCGACGCAGCCCATGATGACGTCCTCGACCAGCGCGGGGTCGGCGCCGGTGCGGTCCACCAGCGCATTGAGCACCTGCGCGGCGAGGTCGGCGGGGTGCCAGCCGGCGAGGCGGCCGTTGCGGCGGCCGCCGGCGGTGCGGGCGGCGGCGACGATGAATGCTTCGGGCATGGAGTTCTCCTGTCTGTATATATCTGTGTGAGTGCGGGGCCCGCTCAGCGTGGCGCCATCCGGATGGCCCCGTCGAGCCGCACGCTCTCGCCGTTGAAGTAGCCGTTGGTGATCATCAGCTCCGCCAGCGTCGCGTACTCCGCGGGTCTGCCCAGCCGCTTGGGGAACGGCACCGACGCGGCCAGCGCCGCCTTCACGTTGTCGGGCGCGCCCTGCAGCAGCGGCGTGTCGAAGATGCCCGGCAGGATGGTGTTGACGCGGATGCCCTCGCTCATGAGGTCGCGCGCGATGGGCAGCGTCATGCCGACGATGCCGGCCTTCGATGCGGTGTAGGCGGCCTGGCCCATCTGCCCGTCCTGCGCGGCCACCGAGGCGGTGTTGACGATGGCGCCGCGCTCGCCGTCTTCCAGCATGTCGAGCGTGAGCATGCCGGCGGCCGACTTGGCGATGCAGCGGAAGGTGCCCACCAGGTTGATCTGGATGATGCGGTCGAAATTCGCGAGCGGAAAATGCTTGATCTCGCCCGTGGCCTTGTCGCGGCTGGCGGTCTTCACCGCGTTGCCGGTGCCGGCGCAGTTGACGAGCACGCGCTCCTGGCCGTGCGCCGCTCGCGCCTTGGCGAAGGCGGCGTCCACCTGCTCCTCCGACGTGACGTCGACCTTGCAGAAGATGCCGCCGAGTTCCTTCGCCAGCGCCTCGCCCTGTTCGGCGTTGAGGTCGAAGAGCGCGACTTTCACGCCATGGCCCGCGAGCCGGCGCGCGGTGGCGGCGCCCAGGCCCGAGGCGCCGCCGGTGACCACTGCGGCAATGCTGGAATCGAGTTGCATCTGCTGGTGTCCTTGAGGTGTCTTGAACGGTTTGTCCCTGTCCAGTTTAGGAAGCAGAATCGGCGGCACACATCGTCGGAAACGACGGGATTTCAGCGCCGCATGCAGCCGCCCACACCCCGGATCCTCGAAACCAAGCTCAATCCCCCGGCCTTCGTCGCCACGCAGGTGCCGCGCACCGCGATTGGCGAAGAGGTCGCATCGGCGGCCGTGAAGCTGGTGCTCGTGCGCGCGCCGGCCGGCTTCGGCAAGACCACCGCCATGGCGCAGATCCGCGAGCGCATGGAGGCCCGTGGCATCGCCACCGCGTGGCTCACGCTGGACCGGGCCGACAACGACGTCTCGCGCTTCCTCGACTGCCTGGCCGAGGCCGTGCAGCGCCTGGGCGTGGAAGACCCGCGCGGCAACGGCGGCAGCAACCCCTTCGACGCGGTGGCCGCGCTGGCGGCGCACGAGTCGCCCTTCACGCTCTTCCTCGACGACTTCGAGCGGGTGCAGGAGCCGGCCGTGCTGGGGCTGGTGCGAGAGATCGTCGAGCACCTGCCGCGCCGCGGGCAGATCGTGATCGGCTCGCGCAGCCTGCCCGACCTGGGCCTGGGCCGGCTGCGCGCACGCGGGCAGCTCACCGAGATCGACACCGACCGGCTGCGCTTCAGCCTGGAGGAGACCGGGGCCTTCTTCGGCCTGCGCCAGCCGCTGCCGGCCGAGATGCTCTCGCTGCTGCACCGCAAGACCGAAGGCTGGGTGGCGGCGATCTGGCTCGCGTCGATGGCACTGGAGCGCCACGGCGCGGGCTCGGCGGGCGCCACTGCCACTGCTTTTGTCGAGCGCTTCTCGGGCTCCGACCGCGCGGTGGCCGAGTACCTGGCCGAGGACGTGCTCGCGCACCAGCCCAAGGAGATACGCGACTTCCTGCTGCGCACCAGCATCCTGCGGCAGCTCGACGCGTCGGTGTGCCAGGCGCTGTGCCCGCGCATGGACTGCGCGGCCATCCTCGATCAGCTGGCCGCGTCGAACCTCTTTCTCACGCCGGTGAGCGGCGACGGCGATGCGTGGCGCTACCACAGCCTCTTCGCCGACTTCCTGCGCGCGCAGCTCGCGCGCGAGATGCCCGGCGAACCGGCGCGGCTGCACCTCGCGGCCTCGGGCTGGTACGAATCGCACGGCCGGCCGGTGCCCGCCATCGACCACGCCATCGAGGGCGGCGACCATCCGCATGCGCTGAACCTGCTCGACCACCATGCCGCGCAATTCCTCGAAGAGGGCCGCATGCGCATGCTGGCGCGCTGGTTCTCGGCCATTCCCGAGCACCAGCTGCGCGAGCACCCGTTCCTGCAGCCGATCTCGCTATGGGCCACCTGCTTCACCCACGGCCCGTGGGACGCGATGCGGCAGCTCGACGAATCGGGCTGCCTCGACAGCCCCATCGCCGAAGTGCGCGCGAGCGCCCACACGCTGGTGCCGCTGCTGCTGGCCATGCAGGACCGCCACGACGAAGCCTACGAGGCCGGCCGCCAGAGCCTGGTGCGCCTGCCTACCGGCTTGGCCTTCGCCGACAGCGTGCTGCTCAACGCCATGGCGCACATCCTCGCGGTGCGCGGCGACCAGCACGAGGCGCGTCGCCTGCTCGACGCGGCCCGGCGCGAGCAGGGCAACAGCGCCTTCAACCGCATGTACACCGAGTCGCTGGCGGGCCTGTTCGACCTGCACGAAGGCCGGCTGCGGCAGGCCACCGCGCGGCTGCGCATGGCGGTCGATTCGACGCATGCGGTGTCGTACAACCACAGCCACGGCAACGCATGGGCCGGCGTGCTCTACGCGGGCGCCGTGTACGAGACCAACCAGCTCGCGCAGGCCGAGCGCCTGCTCAACGTCTACCTGCCGCTGGCGCGCGACGTGGGCCTGCCCGACCACATGATCCTGAGCCACGTGATGCGCTCGCGCCTGGCCTTCCACGCGGGCGACATCGACGCGGCCTTCCAGGCGCTCACCGAGCTCGAATACCTGGGCCACGCACGACAGCTGCCGCGCGTGGTGGCCGGCGCCAAGCTGGAGCGCTCGCGCATGCTGCTGCTGCAGGGCAACGGCCCGGCGTCGCACGACGAGCTGCTGCGCGCCGACGACCCTGCCCTGTGGCAGCGCGAGCAGCGCCAGCGCCTGCCCGCGCACGACCTCGACTACCTGGCGCTCGCCAAGGCGCGCTGGGAGATCGCATTCGGCGACGCGCGCGCGGCGCTGGGCGTGCTCGACGCCGAACTGCACGCCGCGCTTGCCGTGGCCCGCAACCGCCGCGCGCTCAAGCTCAGGGTGTTGCGCGCCCTCGCCCTGCAACGCGCCGGCGACCCGGCCGCCGCCACCGAGGAGTTCGCCGGCGTGCTGCAGGCGGCGAGCCAGGAAGGCTTCATGCGGCTGATCCTCGACGAGGGGCCCGCCGTGGGCCCGCTGGTCCATCGCTGCGCCGCGGCGATGCAGGAAGGCGCCACCGTCGACCCGATCCTGGCGGACCACCTGCAGCGCCTGCTGCAGGCCGTGGGGCCGATGCCTGCGCCGGCCGAGTCGGAAGCGCCCTCCGGCGGCGACGCCATGAAGGAACCGCTCACGCGCAAGGAGATCCGCGTGCTGCAGCTGCTGGCCGAGGGCTACTCGAACAGCGCGATGGCCGAGAAGCTCTTCGTGTCCGACAGCACGGTGCGCACGCACCTGCGCAACATCAACATGAAGCTGGACGCGAAGAGCCGGACGCAGGCGGTGGCTATCGCGCGCAGGCTCGGTGTAATTCGATAGGCCTACATCCAGTTTTCTCTCCCGCGCCGGCTACCCCCTGAACTACGGATTCCGGTGATACCCCGCCACGGCGGGCGTCCCTAGCATTCCCCCGAAGACTTCCAACTGCTGCGATAGCGCAAGCAGCGCGGCGACGCGGAGAGTCGCGCCCCGCGCAGGGAGACATCGAAAGCACCAGAGAGCGGACTCGAGCCGAAGCACCATGCCCAAAGGAATCCCCAATCCCGCAGCCATGTATGGCATCTACCCCCGCAGCTGGGGCTACGAGGTGTCGATCGTGCGAAACGGCACGCGCTACTTCAAGCAGTTCGGCCGCGCCAGCTACGGCGGCGACCGGCAGGCGCTGCTCCAGGCGCAGGACTGGCGCGACGGCGTGGTGCGCAGCGTGCCGCCGGTCCCGCGGCGCGACCGGGCGGAGAAGCTGCGGATCAACAACACGACGGGCGTGTCGGGCGTGTTCTGCCAGGTCGCCCCGGGCGGCAAGGTGCGGGCCTGGGTCGCCAAGACCTACATCGGGCAGGACGAGATCCTGCGCACCGACTTCCCGGTGAACACCGTGGGCGAGGCGGCGCAGACTCTGGCCATCGAGGAGCGCGCGCGCCAGCTCGACCGCATGGACGGGCTGGCCAAGCTGCACCCCGCCGAGGAAACGATCCGCACGAGCCCGCCGGCCTTTGCGCCGGAGCAGCTGTCGCCCAAGCGCTCCAAGTCGGAAATCAGGCGCAGCACCAATTCGAGCGGCGTGAGCGGCGTGCACTTCAAGGCGCCCAACCCGGGCCATCCGGGCTACTGGCTGGCCATCACCTACACCGCCGGCAAGGGCAGCGTGAGCAAGGCCTTCTCCATCAAGGAGCACGGCGCCGAGAAGGCGAAGCTGCTGGCGATCGAGGAGCGCGAGCGCCAGCTCGAGCAGAAGCTGGCGCACATGCAGCAGGCCGCGGCCGGCGCGCTCTCGATGGCCTACCGGCAGGAGCCCCGCCAGGGCGCCCGCCCGCACGGCCTGGCCGCCGGGGCAAGGCCGCAGCAGTGACCATGCGGTTCGCAGGGGCCGGCGCCCTTCGCGCGGCGGCCGGCGGATGTTCGCGTGCCCAAGTCGATGATATTTTTTCAGGCGCGGCCGCACGCGCCGATTTGCCTTCGTGCTTCGGCCAAAATAGCCGCGAAATGCGCGCGCCGAAGAGCAGCGGGCAGGTCGGGGAGCCCATCGGAATCAGCAGCGCTGAGCACCAAAGTAGCAGCATCAAGTCGAGAATGCCCAAAGGTATCCCGAACCCGGCAGCCATGTACGGCATCTACTCCAGGTCCTGGGGTTTCGAAGTCTCCATCGTCCGCAACGGCGTGCGCCATCACAGGCTGTTCGGCAAGGCCAGCTACGGCGGCGCGGAGCAGGCGCTGCTGCACGCGCAGGACTGGCGCGACCACATCGTGCGCAGCGTGCCGCCGCAGACGCGCAGCGAGCGCGCCGAGAAGCAGCGCACCAACAACAGCACCGGCGTGACGGGCGTGTTCCACCATCTCGCGCCGAACGGCCGGGTGCGCGCCTGGATGGCCAAGACCTACATCGCGCCCGACGAGATCCTGCGCACCGATTTCTCGGTGGCCGACCTCGGCGACGACGCGCAGGCCTTCGCGATCCGGGAGCGCGCGCGGCAGCTCGAGCGCATGACGGGACTGGCGCGCATCCACCCGGCCGAGGAGGCGATCCGCATGGGGCTGTCGGCCCACCCTGCCGGGCCGCGCGAACCCAAGCGCTCGAAGTCGGAGATCACCCGGCGCAACAACACCAGCGGCGTGAGCGGCGTGCACTTCAAGACGCCCAACCGCAGCCACCCGGGCTACTGGCTCGCCATCACCTACACCGCCGGCAAGGGCAGCGTGAGCAAGGCCTTCTCGGTGAAGACGCACGGCGCCGAGGCGGCCAGGAACCTGGCCATCGCCGAGCGCGCGAGCCAGCTCGCCGACAAGCTGCGCGCGGAAGACGACGCCCTGGCCGCCGGACGGGAGCCCGCCTCGCCGGCCCCGCGGCGCCAGTCGCGCGGGCGGGCCGCGACGACCTCCGGCGCCAAGCGGAACAACGGATGAGTGCATTGCAAGGAAGCGGCTTCGCGGAAGCGGCGAAGCCCGGAAGCGGTCGTCCCGACGGAGAGGGCCGCCCATGAGACACAAGCGGATCCACCATCTGCTGCGCGTGGCATCTCACCTGCTCGACCAGGCCGCGACGGACGTGCGCGGCACCGGCCTCGACCCGGTGGACGAGAACATCCAGCGCATCGGCCGCGCGCTGATCGAGGTGATCGAAGTGCAGCGGCAGATCTACGCCGCGCAACCCGAGCTGCAGCCCAAGACGCTGGCCGCCACCACCGCGCGCGAGCACGACGCCAACCGGCTCTTCACCCAGTTCACGCTGGAAGCGCTGGAGCTGGAAGACGCGGGCGACACCGACGCGGCGCGCGAGAAGTACACGCAGTTCATCGGCCTGTCGCCCTCGTACCACCACCGCGAGATCGCAAGGGCGGAGATCAGGCGGCTGTCCTGAGCAGGCCGGGGCCTGCTCACAGCGCCCTGGCGATAACCTCCTTCATGATCTCGTTGGTGCCCCCATAGATGCGCTGCACGCGTGCGTCGGCGTACATGCGCGCCACCATGTATTCGTTCATGAAGCCGTAGCCGCCGAAGAGCTGCAGGCACTCGTCGATCACCCGGCCCTGCGCCTCCGAGCCCCAGAGCTTGGCCATGGAGGCGGTGGCGGTGTCGAGCCTGCCGGCCACCAGGTCTTCGATGCAGCGGTCGATGAAGGCGCGGCCCACCTTGATCTGCGTGGCGATCTCGGCGAGCTTGAACTTCGTGTTCTGGAACTCGGCGACGGACTTGCCGAAGGCCTTGCGGTCGCGCACGTAGTCGAGCGTGGCCTGGTAGGCGCCCTCCATGGTGGCCAGCGCGCTCAGGCCGATGATGGTGCGCTCATAGGGCAGGTCGCTCATGAGCTGGAAGAAGCCCTGCCCCTCCACGCCGCCGAGCAGCGCGTCGGCGCCCACGCGCACGTCGTCGAAGAAGAGCTCGGAGGTGTCCTGCGCCTTCATGCCGATCTTGTCGAGCACGCGGCCCACGCGGAAGCCCTTGCAGCCCTCGGTCTCCACGATGAGGATCGACGTGCCCTTGGCACCCTGCGCGGGATCGGTCTTGCACACCACCAGCACCACGCCGGCCAGGAAGCCGTTGGTGATGAAGGTCTTGGAGCCGTTGACGACATAGCCGCCTTCTTTCTTCTCGGCGCGGGTGCGCACGCCCTGCAGGTCGGAGCCCGCGCCGGGCTCGGTCATGGCGATGGCGCCGACCAGCTCGCCGCGCGCCATGCGCGGCAGGTAGTGGCGCTTCTGCGCCTCGGTGCCGTGGTTGAGGAAGTAGTGCGCCACGATGCTGTGCACCGAGGTCGCCATGCCGGTGAGCGCGCGGCGCGACATCTCCTCGTAGAAGACGGCCTCGTGCCGGAAGTCGCCGCCGGCGCCGCCGTAATCCTCGGGAATGTCGGCGCACAGCAGGCCGAGCGCGCCGGCCTTGCGCCACACCTCGTGGCCCACGTGGCCGCGCTTGCGGGCCTCCTCGTCGTGCGGCAGCACTTCGGTCTCGATGAATCGCACCACGTTGTCGCGGTACAGCTCCAGGTCTTCGTCGCTCCAGGAGCGGCGGAAATCGATGGCCATGATGTTGTCTTCCTTTGCTTTCTTTCCTGTCGCGTCCGCCGGACTCGGCCGACGCGGCGTTTCCTGCCTGCCCGCAAGGGCGCGCGGGGCCGGCACTGCCGCGGTCATGCCCCGCACAGTGGCGCGATCGCATCCGCCGCCACGCCCCAGCGGCGCAGCACCGTCGGACCGTCGTCGCGCGCAACGGGTTGCGGCACCACGGGCGCGGTGCGGCTGAAGCGCGGCGCGGGCGCGGGCTGCACCACGCCGCCCACGCTGGCGAAGGTGCCGCGCGCCACGTTGTGCGGATGCTCCGGGGCCTCGTCCCAGTCGAGCACGGGCGCGAAGCAGGCGTCGCTGCCTTCGAGCAGCACGCACCATTCGTCGCGCGTGCGGGTGCGGAACACGTCGGCCATGCGCAGCTTGAGCAGCGGCCAGCGGTCGGCGTCCATCTGCGCGTCGAAGGCGGTGTCGTCGGCGATGCCGCAGCGCTCGCGCAGGAGTGCGTAGAACTGCGGCTCGATGGCGCCCACGGCCACGTACTTGCCGTCGGCGCAGGCGTAGGTGTCGTAGAAGTGCGCGCCGCCGTCGAGCATGTTCTCGCCGCGCTGGTTGCTCCACTGGCCGGCCGACCTGAAGCCGTACATCATGGCCGACAGCAGCGCCGCGCCGTCGGTCATGGCGGCATCGACCACCTGGCCCTGGCCCGAACCTTTCGCCTCGTGCAGCGCGGCGAGGATGCCGAAGGCCAGCAGCATCGCGCCGCCGCCGAAGTCGCCCACGTAGTTCAGCGGCGGCACCGGCGGCTCGCCCGCGCGGCCGATGGCGTGCAGCGCGCCGCTGATGGCGATGTAGTTGATGTCGTGGCCCGCCGCATGCGCGAGCGGCCCGTGCTGGCCCCAGCCGGTCATGCGGCCGTACACCAGCCGCGGGTTGCGCGCATGGCACTCCGCGGGGCCGAGCCCCAGCCGCTCCATCACGCCGGGGCGGAAGCCTTCGATGAGCACGTCGGCCCTGGCGATGGCGTCGAGCACCGATTGCGCGGCGCCTTCCGCGCGCAGGTCGACCTGCAGCGTGCTGCGTCCGCGCGCGAGGATGTCGTGCGGCGCGGTGCGCGTGCCGGGGCGCTCGATGCGGATCACCTCCGCGCCCATGTCGGCGAAGAGCATCGCGCAGAACGGACCGGGGCCGATGCCCGCCATCTCGATCACCCGCAATCCCTGCAACGGACCTGCCATGTCTGTCTCCTTCGGCGCTGCCGTGTGGAGGCATCTTGGCGCGGGGGCGCGGGGGGTGCATCGTCGGAAGCGACGAATGCGAAGGAACGTCGAAGGCACGGTGCGGCCCCGCGGCCGGACCGTCGTCGCCGGATCGGTCGAGCGCTACCCCGCTATCGGTGGCTCATGGATCTACCGCGAACTTTTGTTTCCATACGGGATAGTCCGATGCATGAGCGCGCCGCTTCCTGCTTCAATCCGCCTGGGGAGTCGTTCGGGGCGCCGGAGAACGCGCCGCGCTGAAGGAGCACTGCAGTGAGCACTGTCATTCCCGGCTTTCCGCACAGCAGCGTCGAGCGCCTGTGCGACTACGAGCTGCCGGAACAGCCCGGCGCCACGCCTGCCCTCGATCCACCCGGATTCGACGGCCCCGAGAACCTCGCGCTGGCCTGGTGGCTGTGGATGGACGAGATGGGCAAGAGCATGCTGAAGCACTACGACGCCTGGCGCGAGCAGCTGGACCGGGCCACGAGCACGACAGGCCGCGACCGGAAAGGCTGAGCGCAGCCGCCCTGCTTCTTCTTGCGCTTCAGGCGGCGACGGCTTCGCGCTGCGGCGTCGCCTTCGACGGCACGGGCATGTGCTTGGCCCAGTCGATGATTTCCAGCGTGCCGTCGGCATGCTCGGCCAGCGCCGTGAGGCTCTCGACCCAGTCGCCGTCGTTGCAGTAGAGGATGCCGTCGATGTCGCGCATCTCGGCATGGTGGATGTGGCCGCAGACCACGCCCTGCGCGCCGCGCTTGCTGGCCTCGCGCGCCACGGCATTCTCGAAGTCGCCCACGTAGCTCACGGCCCGCTTGACCTTGCCCTTGAGGTACTTGGACAGCGACCAGTACGGCAGCCCCATGCGCGCGCGCAGCGAGTTGAGGTGGCGGTTGAGCTTGAGCGTGAGTTCGTAGAGCGAGTCGCCCACGTAGGCCAGCCACTTGGCGCACTGGATCACGCCGTCGAACAGGTCGCCGTGGATGATCCAGAGCTTTCGGCCGTCGGCCGTCTCGTGGATCCACTCGTCGGCCACGTCGATGCCGCCGAAGTTGTGGTGCAGGTACTTGCGGGCGAATTCGTCGTGGTTGCCCGGGATGAAGATCACGCGCGTGCCCTTTCGCGCCTTGCGCAGCAGCTTCTGGATCACGTCGTTGTGCGCCTGCGGCCAGTACCAGTGCCGCTTGAGCTGCCAGCCGTCGATGATGTCGCCGACCAGGAACAGCGTCTCGCACTCGGTGTGCTTGAGGAAATCGAGCAGGGCCCGGGCCTGGCAGCCGGGGGTGCCCAGGTGCAGGTCGGAGATCCAGAGGGTGCGGAATTGCAGTGGCGGACGCCCGCGATCGTCGTCCTCGGGATCGAGGGCCCGGGTCGCGGTGTCGCGCCATGCGCGAAGGAAAGCGTCGTCGCGTTGCATGGCCCGGTAGGCTCCCACCGCCGGGTGACCATACGATGGCGGCCCCGTGACATCCCGGTGACTTGTCGCAGTGCAGCAACGCCACAATCGCGCGATGCGACCTGGCCAGATCATCGTTCTAGCGACACCCGTCTTCTTCCTGCTGATGGGAATCGAGTTCGCGGTCGGCCGCGCCCGTGCGCGCCGCGGCACCGGGCAGGATACCTACCGCCTCGCCGACGCCATCAACAGCGTCGGGCTGGGCATGCTCAGCCAGATCAGCGCGGTGCTCACCGGCCTGCTGCGCATCGGCATCTACACGGCCGTGTACTCGGCGGTCTCGCTTTTTCCGCAGGAAGCGGCCAGGGAGTTCTGGACCACCTGGTACGGCTGGCTGCTGGCGCTCGTGTTCTACGACTTCTGCTACTACTGGCTGCACCGCATAGGCCACGAGTCGGCCGTGCTGTGGGCGGCGCACGTGGTGCATCACCAGAGCCAGCACTACAACCTCTCGACCGCGCTGCGCCAGACCTCCAGCGGCGCGCTGCTGGGCTGGATCTTCTACCTGCCGATGGCGGTGGCCGGCGTGCCGCCGCTGGTGTTCGGCGTGGTGGCGCTCGTCGACCTGTTCTACCAGTTCTGGGTGCACACCGAGCAGGTGGGCAGGCTGGGCTGGTTCGACCGCTGGTTCTGCTCGCCATCCAACCACCGCGTGCACCACGCGGTGAACGACCGCTACCTCGACCGCAACTACGGCGGCGTGCTGATCGTGTGGGACCGCATGTTCGGCACCTTCCGCGAGGAGGACGAGCGCTGCGTCTACGGCACGCGCGGCGGGCTGCGCAGCTGGGACCCGCTGTGGGCCAACGCCGAGGTCTACTGGGGGCTAGCGAAGGATTCATGGCACGCGCGCAGCTGGGCCGACAAGCTGCGGGTGTGGATCAAGCCGCCGGGCTGGCGGCCGGCCGACGTGGCGGCGCGCTTTCCGAAGCCGCCCTTCGACATCGCGAAGGTGACGCGCTACGAGCCGGTGGTGAGCGCGGGCGTGCTGTGGTTCGCGGGCATCCAGTTCCTGCTGCTGGTCGGGTTCGCGGTGGTGTTCCTATGGTTCTCCGACATCCTGCCGCTGTCGCACTCGGCCGTGTGGCTGGCCACGCTGACGGCCATGCTGTGGGCGATCGGCGGCGTGCTGCAGGGGCGGCTGACCGTCACGGAGGTGCTGCTGATCGAGGCCTGCGCGCTCGCCACGGCCAGCGCGGCACTGGGCATCGGTTGGCTGCACTTTTTGTTCAAGCCACTGGCCTTGTCGATCGCGATCTTCCTCGCGGCCCGGCGGGCGCTCGCGGCGGGTTCCATCACCGGCTTCGACGGCCTGCTGCTGGCGGGCCTGGTCGCCTCGCTCGCGGGTGACGTGCTGCTGATGGGGCCGGGCGGTATGTTCGTGCCGGGCCTCGTGTGCTTCCTGCTGGCCCACCTGGCTTACATCGCGCTGTTCCGCATCGGCGTGGGCCTGTTCCCGCGTCCCGGGGCGCTGGCGGCCACGCTGCTGGTCGGCGCGGGGATGTACGCCTTTCTCTGGCACGGCGGGCTGCCTGCGGCGCTGCGGATTCCTGTCGGCGCCTACGTGGTGGTGATCGCCTGCATGGCGGCGCAGGCCATCGGGCGCGCCGCGGTGCTGCGCCGGACCGACCCATCGGCGGCATGGGTGGCGGTGGGCGCCTGCTTCTTCATGCTGAGCGACTCGCTGCTGGCGATCAACAAGTTCGTGATGCCGTTGCCGCTGGCGCAGCTTTGGGTGCTGGCGACGTACTACGCGGCGCAGGTATTGATCGTGCGGCACGCCAGGCCCAAGGCCTGACTTCGGCTTGCCCCCTCCCCCGCTGGACCTAATCCACGCAGCGCTGGATTTCCACGGTCGAGTGGCGGATCTCCTCGTGCATCGAGAAGCAGGCCCGCACCTGGTCGGCCGTGAGCGTCGGCGAGTGCGTCACCACCGTGAGCGCGCAGGCATAGGCGTCGCGGCCCACGCGCCACACATGCAGGTCGGCCACGCGGGTCTCGGAGTCGGCCAGCAGGGTCTCGACGCCTTCCTTGATCTCCTGCGTGACGGGGTGATCCATCTCGCGGTCGAGCAGCACCTTGCCGGTTTCCTTCAGCAGCCCCTTGGCCCAGACCGCCACCAGCACGGCGCCGACGATGCCCATCGCCGGGTCGAGCCAGGCCCAGCCGTAGAACCAGCCGCCCAGCAGCGCCGCGATGGCGAGCACCGAAGTGGCGGCGTCGGCCACGACGTGCAGGTAGGCCGAGCGCAGGTTCAGGTCGTGGCCATGGTCGTGGTGATCGTGATGGTCGTGCGCGTGTCCGTGGTCATGGCCGTGATGATGGTGCGCCCCACCGAGCAGCCGCGCGCAGACGAGGTTGACCACCAGGCCCAGCACCGCCACCGTGATGGCTTCGGGATAGTGGATCGCCGCCGGCGACAACAGCCGCTCCAGCGAGCCGAACACCATCAGCGCCGCCACGCCCAGCAGCGCCAGCGCGCTCGCGAAGCCGCCGAGCACCTCGATCTTCCAGGTGCCGAAGGCGAAGCGCGGGTCGCGCGCATAGCGTCGCGCGGCCGCGTAGGCGAAGGCGCTCAGGCCGATGGCCAGCGCGTGCGAGCTCATGTGCCAGCCGTCGGCCAAGAGCGCCATCGAGTTGAACCACCAGCCGGCGCCGATCTCGACGACCATCATCGCGAAGGTGATCCACATCACCAGGCGCGTGCTGCGCTCGGCGGAGGAGGTGTCGGCGCCGAAATGGTGGTCGTGCTGCCAGGCGCTCAGGTCATGGGTGTGCATGGGAATCAGGCTCCAAAGAGATCGGGGCCGTCGGCGCGGCCCGAGGGCGGCACCACGCCCAGGTGGCGGTAGGCGGCCAGCGTGGCGATGCGTCCGCGCGGCGTGCGCTGCAGGTAGCCCTGCTGGATGAGGTAGGGCTCGATCACGTCCTCGATGGTGTCGCGCTCCTCGCCGATGCTGGCGGCCACGTTGTCCAGGCCGACCGGACCGCCGTCGAAGCGGTGGATGACGGCCTCCAGCAGCTTGCGGTCCATCAGGTCGAAGCCCTGCGGGTCGACGTCGAGCATGGCCAGCGCGCGGTGCGCGATGTCTTCGGTGATGCGGCCGTTGCCCTTCACGTCGGCATAGTCGCGCACGCGGCGCAGCAGCCGGTTGGCGATGCGGGGCGTGCCGCGCGAGCGGCGGGCGATCTCGAAGCCGCCGGCCGCGTCGGCCTCCACCTTCAGCAGGCCGGCGCTGCGGTGCACGATCAGCGCGAGTTCCTCAGGCGTGTAGAACTCCAGCCGCGCGACGATGCCGAAGCGGTCGCGCAGCGGGTTGGTCAGCATGCCGGCGCGGGTGGTGGCGCCCACCAGCGTGAAGGGCTGCAGGTCGAGCTTGATGCTGCGCGCCGCGGGGCCTTCGCCGATCATGATGTCGATCTGGTAGTCCTCCAGCGCGGGGTACAGGATTTCCTCGACGACCGGGCTCAGCCGGTGGATCTCGTCGATGAAGAGCACGTCGTTCGGCTCCAGGTTGGTCAGCAGCGCCGCCAGGTCCTTGGGCTTCTCGAGCACGGGGCCGGAGGTCTGGCGCAGGTTCACGCCCAGTTCGGCGGCGATGATGTGCGACAGCGTGGTCTTGCCCAGGCCCGGCGGGCCGAAAAGCAGCACGTGGTCGAGGGCTTCCTGCCGCTTGCGCGCGGCGCCGATGAAGATCTCGAGCTGCTCGCGGACCTTGGCCTGGCCGACGTATTCGTCGAGCAGCTTGGGGCGCAGGGCCCGTTCGATCGCCTCCTCGTTGGGCGAAGCGGGGGCTGCGGACACCACGCGTTGGGGAGCGGGCGCGAAATCGTCTGTCTGGATGGTCATTTGCTGGGGGTGTGCGACTACAAGTTTAGTCCCGAGCGCCGCGCCGGGCCGCCCCAAGCAAGCGAGCGCCCCCTCGGGGGGCAGCGAGGACACGCAGTGCCGAGCGTGGGGGCCTGTTCTTCGCTGGCAGAATGCTTCGGCCATATAACGAACGAGGGGAAGCCAGCACGTGTCGATCTACGAACTGAAGCCGCGTTTCCAGGCCCTGCTGCGGCCTCTGGTGATCCGGCTGCATGCGATGGGCGTCACCGCCAACCAGGTCACGCTGGCGGCATGCGCGGTATCGGTGGCGCTCGGGCTCTGGCTCTTCTTCGCGGCGCCCTCGCTGGCGGCCTTCGGGCTCATCCCGCTGTGGATGTTCCTGCGCATGGCCTTCAACGCCATCGACGGCATGCTGGCGCGCGAGCACAACCAGCAGAGCAAACTGGGCGCCTTCCTCAACGAACTGACCGACGTGGTCTCCGACGCGGCGCTGTACCTGCCCTTCGCGCTGGTGCTGCCTTTCAGCGGCTTCTGGGTCGGCACCGTGATCATGCTGGCCGGGCTGAGCGAATTCGCCGGCGCGCTGGGCCCGACGGTGGATGCCTCGCGCCGCTACGACGGCCCGCTGGGCAAGAGCGACCGGGCCTTCGTGTTCGGCGCGCTCGGCCTGTACGTGGCGCTGGGCGGGCCGCTGCCGGGCTGGACGGCCTGGCTGATGCCGCTGCTGGCAGTGCTCGTGGCCTGGACCACCATCAACCGCATCCGCCGCGCACTGGCGGAGGCAGACCACAAGAATTCCACAGGGACTCAATGACAAACACGACTCCTCGCATCGCCGAAGAACTCCACTTCCAGACGCACGACGGCGAATCGCTCTTCTACCGCCGCTGGCCCGCCACGGGAGCCGCGCGGCGCGGCGCCGTGCTGCTGTTCCACCGCGGCCACGAGCACGGCGCGCGCATGGCGCACCTGGTCGACGAGCTCGACCTGCCCGACTTCGACTTCTACGCCTGGGACGCCCGCGGCCACGGCCGCTCGCCGGGCCAGCGCGGCTACAGCCCCAGCTTCGGCACCTCGGTGCGCGACGTGCAGACCTTCGTGCAGCACATCGGCGCAGTGCACGGCGTGCCCGAGCAGGACATCCACGTGGTCGCGCAGAGCGTGGGCGCGGTGCTGATCGCCACCTGGGCGCACGACTACGCGCCCAAGGTGCGCGGCCTCACGCTCGCCTCGCCGGCCTTCAAGGTCAAGCTCTACGTGCCCTTCGCGCAGCCGGGCCTGGCGCTGATGCACAAGCTGCGCGGGCTTTTCTTCGTCAACAGCTACGTGAAGGCGAAGTTCCTCACGCACGACCCGGAACGCATTGCCAGCTACGAGAGCGACCCGCTCATCAGCCGGCCCATCGCGGTCAACATCCTGCTGGGGCTGTACGAAGCCGCCGACCGCGTGGTGGCGGATGCGAATGCGATCACGCTGCCGGTGCAGCTGCTCATCTCGGGCGCCGACTGGGTGGTGCACCACAAGCCGCAGCACCAGTTCTTCGAGCGGCTGGGCAGCGCGGTCAAGACCAAGGTCGAGCTGCCGGGCTTCTTCCACGACACGCTGGGCGAGAAAGACCGGGCGCCTGCCGTGGCGCAGATCCGCGAATTCGTCCTGCAGCGCTTCGACGAGCCCGCCGTGCCCGTCGACCGCCGCGAGGCGCACCTGAGCGGCGACACGGCCGACGAATCGCGCGCACTGGCCGAGCCGCTCTCGCCCCTGTCGCCGCGCGGCGCCTACTGGGCGATCACCCGCGCCGGGCTGAAGCTGGGCGGCACGATGTCGGAGGGCATCAAGCTCGGCCACGAAACCGGCTTCGACTCGGGCAGCACGCTCGACTACGTCTACCGCAACCATCCGCAGGGCAGCTCGTTCGTCGGGCGTTCCATCGACAAGACCTACCTGGAGTCGATCGGCTGGCGCGGCATCCGCCAGCGCAAGATCCACGTCGAGGAGCTGCTGCGCATCGCGATGGAGCGGCTGGCCGAGATGCACCGCGAGGTGCGCGTGATGGACATCGCCGCCGGCCACGGCCGCTACGTGCTCGATGCGGTGCTGGCGAGCCCCGTCAAGGCGAGCTCGATCCTGCTGCGCGACTACAGCGACATCAACGTGCGCGACGGCCGCGCGCTCATCGCCGAGAAGGGCCTGGAAGACATCGCCCAGTTCGTGCAGGCCGACGCCTTCGACCGCATGAGCCTGGCCAGCGTCACGCCGCGGCCCACGCTGGCCGTGGTGTCGGGCCTGTACGAGCTCTTCCCCGACAACGAGATGGTGCGCCGCTCGCTCGCGGGCGTGGGCGACGCGGTGGAAGACCGCGGCTACCTCGTCTACACCGGCCAGCCCTGGCACCCGCAGCTCGAGATGATCGCGCGCGCCCTCACCAGCCACCGCCAGGGCGAAGCGTGGGTGATGCGCCGCCGCACGCAGTACGAGATGGACCAGCTGGTGGAGGAAGCGGGCTTCCGCAAGATCGACCAGCGGGTGGACGAGTGGGGCATCTTCACGGTGTCGCTGGCGGTGCGCGTCACGCAATGACGACCGCTGCGCCGGCACGGCGGCCCTGGAAGCGCGCAGCAGCCTGGCTGGTGCTGCTGGGGCCGCTGTTCTACGCGACCTACGGCTTCGCCAACTGGTGGGCCACCACGCGCGCCAACGTGCCGTCGATGGCCTTCGAGTGGGAGCGGCACGTGCCGTTCTGGCCTTGGACCATCTTTCCGTACTGGACGATCAACGTCTTCTACGCACTGTCGCTTTTCCTCGCGCGCAGCAGGCACGCGCTCGACCGGCACGCGCTGCGGCTGCTGACGGCAACGCTCGTCGCCTGCACCTGCTTCGTGCTGTGGCCGCTGCACTTCAGCTTCGGGCAGCCGCCGGTCGACGGCGCGCCGGCCTTCCTGTTCAACGCGCTGCGTGGTTTTGACCAGCCTTTCAACCAGGCGCCGTCGCTGCATATCGCGCTGGCGGTGATCCTGTGGGACTGGTACCGGCAGTTCATCCGGCCGCTGTGGGCGCGGCTGGTGCTGCACATCTGGGCCTTCGCCATCTGCGCCTCGGTGCTGACGACCTGGCAGCACCACTTCATCGACATCCCGACCGGCGCTCTGCTGGGCCTGTTCTGCGTGTGGCTGTGGCCGCTGGAGCGCGTGGTGTCGATGCCGCGCGCATGGCGCACCACGCGCGACCCGCAGCGCTGGAAGCTGGCCGGCTTCTACGCGGTGGGTGCGGCGCTGTTCCTGGCGGCGGCGCTCTACGGCGGCGGCATCGCGCTGTGGCTCGCGTGGCCGGCCGCCGCGCTGGCTCTGGTGGCGCTGAACTACGCGGGCTTCGGCGCGCGCGGCTTCCAGATGGATGGCCGCGGCCGCATGGGCTGGGCGGCGCGCTGGATGCTGGCGCCCTACCGGCTCGGCGCCGCCGTCAATGCCCGGCTCTGGACGCGCAGCCTGCCGGCGTCGGTCGAGGTGGTGCCGGGCCTGCGGCTGGGCCGCCGGCCCACGCACGCCGAGTGGCTGGCAGCCGGCCGGCCCAGGCTGGTGAGCCTGTGCGCGGAGCTGCAGGTGCCCGCCGGCGCGCCGGATGCGCGCTGCGTGCCGGTGCTCGACCTGACGGTGCCGCCCACCGTGCGCCTGCAGCGCGCGGCCGCCGTCATCGAAGGCCAGCGCAGGAGCGCGGACGGTGCCACAGTGTGGGTCTGCTGCGCGCTCGGCTTCTCGCGCAGCGCGGCGGCGGTGATCGCCTGGCTGGGCCGCTACGGCGCGGCCGGCGGCGTCGCCCAGGCCGAGGACACGGTGCGCCGGGCACGGCCGCAGATCGTGCTGCGGGATGCGTGGCGGGTCTCCCTGGAGCCGTTCGAGCCCTTGCAGGAGGTGCCGCCCCATGACCGATGACAACGACAGAACCACCTGCGCCGCGCTCGCGGCGCTGCTGCGAGCCGCGGCGCTGCTGGCCCTCTGGGGCTTCGCGCTCACCTGCATCTCGGCGCTGGTGCTCGCGCTGACGCTGCGCTCGCTCTCGACCACCGCCACCATGGGCTTCGGCGCGGTCGTCATCCTCGGCGCGCTGGAGCGCTACTTCGCGTTCCGGCTGCGTTTCGACGAGGCGCTGTTCGACGGCCTCGCGCGCGGCACCGTCGCCTCGCTCGACGCCCTCGACCGCGCGCTCGCCTCCCTCGGACTGCGCGAGCCGCCACCTTCGCAGCACGCTCCCCGCCCGCTCGACGACCGCGTGCAGGGCACCCGCCAGCTCATGCAGCGCCACGCCATCGTGGTGGCCTGCCAGAGCGCCCTGTTCCTACTAGCCTTGATGACACAGGACTTGTCATGACTCTCCCCCAGGCTTGCCCACTGCGTGTGGCCTCCTCCCCCCTCGCCGGGGGCCGCGCCGGCGGCCCGGCAAAGCCGGTTCCGCGGTGCGCACCGAACCAGGCATTCACGCCGGAGGCGACGCTTTGAGCGATAGCACAGACAAGCCCGAAAGCACCGTGCTGCGGCGCGGCCTCGCCATCGTGGCGGGCAAGCTCATCATCGGCGCGGCCGGGCTGCTGACCGGCGTGCGCGCCATCTGGTCGGGCTCCACGCCCAAGGCCGAGCAGACGCTGTACTTCGCCAACCACACCAGCCACGGCGACTTCGTGCTGCTGTGGGCCACGCTGCCGCCCGACCTGCGCGCGCTGACGCGGCCCGTGGCGGGGCAGGACTACTGGATGGCCTCGAAGACGCGCCAGTTCATCGGCATCGACGTGTTCAACGCACTGATGATCCGCCGCGACGGCTCGGGCCAGGGCGAGAACCCGGTCGAGCAGATGAAGCAGGCACTCGACGCCGGCGACTCGCTCATCATGTTCCCCGAGGGCACGCGCAACACCGGCGACGAGATCCTGCTGCCGCTCAAGAGCGGCCTCTTCCATTTGGCGCGCGCCTGTCCCAACGTGCGGCTGGTGCCGGTGTGGATCGAGAACCTGAAACGCGTGCTGCCCAAGGGCACGCTGGTGCCGATCCCGCTGGCCTGCACGGTGCGCTACGGCGCGCCGATCTCGCTGGCCGAGGGCGAGGACAAGAACAGCTTCATCGCGAGGGCCCGCGCGGCCATGCTGGACCTGCGGCCCGAGTACGACCGCATCGAGGAGAACGGCACGGCCGGCAGCCAGAACGGCAACGGAGGAGCCGCAGCATGATCGAGCTCTCTCCCTTCGCGTGGACCACGCTCAAGCTCTTCGGCGGCGTGGCGGGCGTGCTGGTGCTGGCATCGGCCATCGGCGCGCTGCTGAAGTGGCGGGTGGCGCACGGCCAGCCACACTCGGTGATCGACAACCTCAACTCGCGCGTCAACGCCTGGTGGGTGATGGTGGCGGTGATCGGCATCGCCTTCGCCTTCGGCAAGGGCGGCGTGATCGTGCTGTTCTACCTGATCTCGTTCTACGCGCTGCGCGAGTTCATCAGCCTGGCCTACACGCGGCGCGGCGACCACGCGCCGATCGCGCTGGCCTTCTACCTCGCGCTGCCGGGGCAGTACTTCCTGATCTGGATCGACTGGTACGGGCTCTACGCCATCTACATCCCGGTGTATGCCTTCCTGCTGCTGCCCATCCTCGCAGCGGTGAGCGGCGACACGCGGCGCTTCCTGGAGCGCACCTCGAAGATCCAGTGGGGCCTGATGGTGTGCGTGTTCTGCATCAGCCACGTGCCCGCGCTGCTCACGCTGCAGATTCCGGGCTTCGAGGGCCGCAACCTGCTGCTGATCGCCTTCCTGGTGATCGTGGTGCAGGGCAGCGACGTGCTGCAGTACGTTTGGGGCAAGCTCTTCGGCAAGCGCAAGGTGGCGCCCGAGCTGTCGCCTTCCAAGACCTGGGAAGGCCTGATCGGCGGTGTCGCGAGCGCCACCGCGCTGGGCGCCGCGCTGTACTGGGCCACGCCCTTCAACCCGTGGCAGGCGGCGCTGATGGCGCTCACCATCTGCCTCATGGGCTTCTTCGGTGGGCTGGTGATGTCGGCCATCAAGCGCGACCGCGGCGTGAAGGACTGGGGTTCGATGATCGAGGGCCACGGCGGCATGCTCGACCGGCTCGACTCGGTGATCTTCGCGGCGCCCATCTACTTCCACGCGCTGCGCTACTGGTGGGTGCCTTGAGCAAGGTGCAAGAGACGGCCGAACGCGTTGCGCACGACACGCCTGTCGAGTGCACCAATGCCGCCTCGTGGGCGCGCTGGCTCAAGCGCCACCACGCGAGCGCCGCCGGCGTGTGGCTGCGCATCGCCAAGAAGGACAGCGGCATCGCCTCCGTCGACCACCCCGCGGCACTCGAAGAAGCGCTGTGCTGGGGCTGGATCGACGGCCAGCGCAAGAGCCAGGACGAGCAGTATTTCCTGCAGCGCTTCACGCCGCGCACCAAACGCAGCACCTGGTCGCAGATCAACCGCGACAAGGTGATGAAGCTCATCGACGAAGGCCGCATGCAGCCGGCCGGCCATGCCGAGATCGAGCGCGCCAAGGCCGACGGCCGCTGGGACGCGGCCTACGAAGGCGTCGCCAAGGCCACCGTGCCGCCCGACCTGCAGGCCGCGCTCGACGCCAATAAGAAGGCCGCGAAGTTCTTCGCCACGCTCGATTCGCGCAACCGCTTCGCCGTGCTGTTCCGCACCCAGAGTGCGAAGAAACCCGAGACCCGGGCGCGCCGCATCGCGCAGTTCGTGGAGATGCTGGCCAAGAGCGAGAAGATCTACCCCTGAACGGCCGGCCTACTTGGCCAGCGACTTCAGCGCCATCTTGATCCCCTCGCTGACCGTCACGTCCTTCGGCAGCGCCTTGAGCGCGAGCGCAGCCTCCTTGTCGCTGTAGCCCAACGCGACCAGCGCCTGAAGGATGTCGGCCTGCGCGTCGGAGGCGGCGTGCGCCGGCAGGCCGATGTCGGCGCCGAGCTTGCCCTTGAGCTCCAGCAGCAGCCGCTCGGCCGTCTTCTTGCCGATGCCGGGAATCTTCACCAGCCGGCCCAGCTCCTGCGTGGTGATCGCCTGCGAGAGCTCTCCCACGCTCATGCCCGAGAGCAGGCCCAGCGCAGTGCGGGGGCCCACGCCGGTGATCTTGATGAGCTGGCGGAAGGCCGCGCGCTCCTCGGCGGTGCCGAAGCCGTAGAGAATCTGCGCGTCCTCGCGCACGACGAAGTGCGTGAGCAGCGACACCTTGGTGCCGACGTTCGGCAGGTTGTAGAACGTGCTCATCGGCACGTCGACCTCGTAGCCGACGCCGTTGCAGTCGACAACAACCTGCGGCGGATTGCGCTCGGCCAGGGTGCCGGTCAGTTTGCCTATCATGGGTGCCCTTTTTGCTTGAAATGTCCGGCGTGATTCTGCGACACACCTTTACCCCACTGAACAATTCGCGCCTGAGCCACCTGTGCGGCCCGCTGGACGCGCACCTGCGCCGCATCGAGGAGGCGCTGGACGTGAAGATCGCGCACCGCCACGAGCAGTTCAAGGTCGAGGGCCACAAGGCCGCCGCCCAGCGCGCGATGGACGTGCTGCAGGCGCTCTACGAGATCGCGCAGCGGCCCATCGACGCGGCCGTGGTGCAGCTCACGCTGGCCGGCGACGGCGGGATGCTCGAAGGCGACGAGGACGTGGCGATGCTCGTCACGCGGCGCGGCGACCTGCGGCCGCGCACGCCCACGCAGGCGATCTACCTCGACAACATCGCCAAGCACGACATCACCTTCGGCATCGGCCCGGCGGGTACCGGCAAGACCTACCTCGCGGTGGCCTGCGCGGTCGATGCGCTGGAGCGCGCTGCGGTGCAGCGCATCGTGCTGACGCGCCCGGCCGTGGAAGCGGGCGAGCGGCTGGGCTTCCTGCCGGGCGACCTGACGCAGAAGGTCGACCCGTACCTGCGCCCGCTGTACGACGCGCTCTACGACCTGATGGGCTTCGAGAAGGTGCAGAAGGCCTTCGAGCGCAACGCGCTGGAGATCGCACCGCTGGCCTTCATGCGCGGGCGCACGCTGAACAACGCCTTCGTGATCCTCGACGAGGCGCAGAACACCACGCCGGAGCAGATGAAAATGTTCCTCACGCGCATCGGCTTCGGTGCGCGGGCGGTGGTGACGGGCGACGTGAGCCAGATCGACCTGCCCAAGAACCAGCTGAGCGGCCTGATCGACGCCGAGCGCGTGCTCAAGCGCGTGAACGGCATCGCCATGACGCACTTCACCAGCGCGGACGTGGTGCGCCATCCGCTGGTGGCGAAGATCGTCGATGCCTACGACAGCCAGCGCAAGCGCTCGGGGGGCCATTGAGATGGCCGCATCGAAGCTCCCGGCGCTTTCGCTCTCGCTGCAGTTCGGCCGCTTCAAGGGCGTGGAGCGCCATCGCGCCGCGCTGCCGCGCCACAGCGTGACGCGCTGGATACGCCATGCGCTCGACATCGACGGCGAGATCACGGTGCGCATCGTCGATGCCGACGAAGGCCAGCGCCTGAACCGCGAGTTCCGCGGCAAGGACTACGCGACCAACGTGCTCACCTTCGACTATGCGCAGGGCCCCGTCGTGATGGCCGACCTGGTGCTGTGCGCGCCGGTGGTCGCGCGCGAGGCGAAGGAGAACCGCAAGACGCTGGCCGACCACTACGCCCACCTGCTGGTGCACGGCACGCTGCACGCGCAGGGCTGGGACCACGAGACCAGCGAGGCCGACGCCGACGAGATGGAGGCGTACGAGATCGAGATCCTCGCGGGGCTGGGCGTGCGCAACCCCTACGGCAAGTAGCCGGGCGGCAGGCCTCGCCGCTACGCCGTCATCTGCAGCGGGATCGTGACCGGCCCGTCGTTGAGCAGGTGCACCTGCATGTCGGCGCCGAACTCGCCGGTGGCCACCACCGGATGCGCGGCACGGGCCTGCGCCACAAAGTATTCATAGAGGCGCCGTCCTTCGTCGGGCGGCGCGGCCTGGGTGAAGCTTGGGCGGTTGCCAGCGCTCGCATCGGCCGCCAGCGTGAACTGGCTCACCACCAGCAGGCCGCCGCCGATGTCCTGCACGCTGCGGTTCATCTTGCCGGCCTCGTCGGCAAAGATGCGCAGCTTGAGGATCTTGGCGAGCATGCGGTCGGCGAGCGCGTCGACGTCGCCGCGCTCGGCGCACAGCAGCACGAGCAGGCCCGCATCGATGGCGCCGACGGTGCGGCCGGAAATGTCTACGCGGGCATTCGCGACGCGCTGGAGAACGGCTTTCATAGGGGGTGATGTTCGCCGGCCTGGGTGGCGCGGGCTTCCATGGTCAAGGGCAACAGCTGGATGGTGACGCGCAGGCCGGGCACGGCGTCCATGAGCGCCTGCTCGAGCTCGTCGCGCATGTTGGCGGCGTGCTGCAGAGTCCAGTCGCCGGGCACGTGCATGTGCAGGTCGGCGAAGCGGCGCTGGCCGGCGCTGCGCGTGACCATGTCGTCGAAGCGCAGCCGCGTGCCTTCGGGCATGCGGGCGGCGAAGGCGTCGAGCGTGGCGCGCACGGTCGCGAGGGTCTGGGGGTCGAGGGCCTCGTCCATCAGGCCCTGGGAGGAACGCCACACCAGCTTGACGCCCTCTCGCGCGATGTTCAGCGCGACACCGATGGCCAGGACCGGATCGAGCCAGAGCCAGCCGGTGACCATCACGCCGACGATGCCGATCAGCACGGCCGCGGAGGTCCAGACGTCGGCCATCAGGTGGCGCCCGTCGGCTTCCAGCGCGATCGAGCGGTGGGCGCGCGCCGCGCGGAACAGCAGCAGGGCCAGCCCGGCATTGAAGCCCGAGCTGAGCACCGACAGCGCCAGGCCCCAGCCCAGCTGCTCCAGCGGCTGCGGAGACAGCAGGCGCTGCACCGAGACCCAGAGGATGGCGATGGCGGCGCCGACGATCAGGATGCCCTCGAAGCCAGAGGAGAAGTACTCGGCCTTGTGGTGGCCGTAGGGGTGGTCGTCGTCGGCCGGCCGCTCGGCGATAGTCACCATCGCGAGCGCGAAGACGGCGCTCGCGAGGTTCACGAAGGACTCCATGGCGTCCGAGATCAGGCCCATGGAATTCGTCATGTAGCCGGCCAGGCCCTTGAGCACGATCGTGATCAGGGCCACGGCAACCGACGCGCGAAGCAGCGTCTTGGGGGTAAACATCATTCGAAAGTCACCGTGAACAGTGCGGGAAGCAACGCTAAAAGCGGTAAAAGAGCGCAGAAAGAGCCTGAATTATCGGCCTCGTGTCCATATGTAACGCCTTCGCATTAATAATGTTTGGCTAACGTTGCGCAACTCTTCTCACAGAGAGCCAGATGATGAAAAACCTCGTGACCGCCCTCGGCAGCCTCGCCATCGCGGGATCCGCCATGCTGGCGCAGGCCCAGACGCCGCCGGCCTCTGCCGCGGCGCCTTCCGCTACCGTTGCCCCCACCCCTCCCGCCGCTCCGGCGCCTGCAGCGGCCGCGCCGGCGCCAGCCGTCAAGCCCGATCTCCAGGCCGGGTTCGTGAAGTCGGTGCGCGGCAGCGTCCAGCTGCTCAACGGCGCAGGCGCGGCCCGTGCAGCCAGCCCCGGTGACGCGCTGGGTGCCGTGGACCGCATCGTGACCGGCCCCGACTCCTCTGCCTCCGTGGTGCTGCGCGACGACACGACGCTGGTGGTCGGCCCCTCCTCCCGGCTCGATCTCAAGGAATTCCACTTCGACGGCACCACGCGCGACGGCGGCATGCTGCTGTCGCTGCTGCGTGGCTCCATGCGCATGATCACCGGCCTGATCGGCAAGACCAACCCCGATGCGGTGCGGGTCGAGACGCAGACCGCCACCATCGGCATCCGCGGCACCGACTTCATCGTGCAAGCCGACGGCCAGCCATGATGAAGACGCAGATGCCGAAACTCCAATCCTCCCGTTTCCCCTCGCTTCTCGCGGCTATGTTGGCCGCCGCGCTGCTGGCGGCGTGCTCGACGCCTGGCACGCGGGTGGTGCTGCTGCCGCAGGCCGACGGCAAGCCCTCTGCGGTGGTGGTCCGCGCCAAGGACGGCGAGGAAGTGCTTTCCACGCCCTACCAGCGCGCCACGGCCGCGGTGGGCGCCAAGGGCGCGCCAGTGGTCGACAACGTCGATCCGGCCAAGGTGCAGGCGGAGAACAAGCCGCTGTTCGACATGCGCCCGCCCCCGCCGCAGCGCTACACGGTGTACTTCGAGCTTGGCGGCACCACGCTGACGCCGGCGTCGCAACAGATCATGACCGAGGCGCTGGCCGCGGCCCTGGCGCGCAGCGGCGGCGACATCGTGGTCACCGGCCATACCGACACCAAGGGCAGCGGCGAGCAGAACGACGAGCTCTCGCGCCGCCGGGCGCAGGAAGTGGTCCAGCTTTTCGTGGAGCGCCAGTTCCCGGCGAACCGTATCGAGGCCGTGGGCCGTGGCGAGCGCGACCTGGCGATTCCGACCGCCGACGAGGTGGACGAGCCGCGCAACCGGCGCGTCACCATCGAGGTTCGCTAATTAGATAAGGGGCCAGCGCCCCTCGGGCGCTCAGCTCAGCGTCACGCGCGCGAACTTGCGCTTGCCGACCTGCACCACGTAGCTGCCCGCAGGCAGCTTCAGCGCCTTGTCGCTGACCACGGCGGAATCGACCCGGACGCCGCCGCCGTCGATCAGGCGGTTGCCTTCCGAGGTTGAAGGCGCCAGGTTCGCCTGCTTGAGCACCTGGGCAATGCCCAGCGGTGCACCCGACAGCGACACCCCCGGGATCTCGTCCGGCACGCCGCCCTTGCTGCGGTTGATGAAGTCCTGCTCGGCCGCATCGGCCGCCGCCGCGCTGTGGAAGCGCGCGGTGATCTCCTTGGCCAGCGCGACCTTGGCGTCCTTCGGATTGCGCCCGCCCTCCACCTCGGCCTTCAGCGCCGCGATCTGCTCGAGCGACTGGAAGCTCAGCAGCGTGTACCAGCGCCACATCAGGTCGTCGGAGATCGACAGCACCTTGGCGAACATGGTGTTGGCGTCCTCGCTGATGCCGATGTAGTTGTTCTTGCTCTTGGACATCTTCTCGACGCCATCGAGCCCTTCCAGCAGCGGCATGGTGAGGATGCACTGCGGTTCCTGGCCGTATTCCTGCTGGAGATGACGGCCGACGAGCAGGTTGAACTTCTGGTCGGTACCACCCAGTTCCAGGTCGCTCTTGAGCGCGACCGAGTCGTAGCCCTGCATCAGCGGGTAGAGGAACTCGTGCACCGAGATCGACTGGCCGGCCTTGAAGCGCTTGTTGAAGTCGTCGCGCTCCATCATCCGGGCCACCGTGTACTTGGCGGCCAGCTGGATCATGCCGCGGGCGCCCAGGGGGTCGCTCCATTCGGAGTTGTAGCGGATCTCGGTCTTCTCGGGGTCCAGCACCAGGCTGGCCTGCTTGTAGTAGGTCTGGGCGTTGGCCTCGATCTGCTCGCGGGTGAGCGGCGGGCGGGTGCTGTTGCGGCCGGAGGGGTCGCCGATGGTGGTGGTGAAGTCGCCGATCAGGAAGATCACCCGGTGGCCCAGGTCCTGCAGCTGGCGCATCTTGTTGAGCACCACGGTATGGCCGACGTGAATGTCCGGCGCGGTGGGGTCCAGGCCCAGCTTGATGCGCAGCGGGGTTCCGGTGGCTTCGGAGCGCTGGAGCTTGCGCACCCATTCGTCCTGCGGCAGCAGCTCGTCGGCGCCCCGGAGGGAGATTTCGAGCGCGCGTCCTACACTATTCGAGAGGCTCATGGATGTAACAGAATCGGCCTTTACGGGCTTTTTTAGCTGATTTTTGGGGTGCCGAAGCTATACTCAGCCCGACTTTTCTAGCGCCGAATTCTAAGCGGCGCTCTTTCCGCACCGTCTCCTGCCGCCCTGAACGTTACTGGGCCTTGCAGCACGGACCTGCAGAACCTGAGCTGGAATTCATAGTTTGATCAACGGCATCCTTGCCGCCGAGGAGCTTCTCGCTTCCCGCGTGGCTTACACATTCCGGACGTACCCCAGGCAGATCACCGCGATCATCGCGGGCGCGCTGCTGAGCGCCGGCACCCTCGCGGTGGCCTCCCTGGGCCCCGACGCATCCGACCTCCCCGTCCACCAGATCCTCGAAGCCACGGCGCCCGTCTCGTTCGCCGACCAGAGCGAATCGCTCGAGAACTTCAGCTTCACCCTCTTCCGCACCGACGTCACCCGCTCCAGCGACACGGCCGATGCGCTCATGAAGCGCCTGGGCATTTCCGACCCGGCCGCCACCGCCTTCGTGCGCGGCAGCGTCGAGGCCCGCAACGCGCTCTTCTCGCGCGCCGGCCGCACCGTGACGGCCGAGGCCACGCAGGAAAACCAGCTCAAGAAGCTCAGCGCCCGCTGGATTCCCGACGGCGACGGCGGCTTCAAGCGCTTCGTCATCGAGCGCACGCCCACCGGCTTCTCGGGCGTCACCGAGCGCGATTCGCTCACCCCCGGCACGCGCCTGGCGAGCGGCACCATCCGCACCTCGCTCTTCGCCGCCACCGACGACTCGCGCATCCCCGACGCAGTGGCCAGCCAGCTCGCGGACATCTTCGCGGGCGACGTCGACGTGCGCAACCTGCGCAAGGGCGACCGCTTCGCCGTGGTGTACGAGACCTTCGAAGCCGACGGGCAGGCGCTGCGCAGCGGCCGCGTGCTGTCGGCCGAGTTCGAGAACAACGGCAAGATCCACCAGGCCGTCTGGTTCCAGCCCCCGGGCGCGGGCCAGAAGGGCAGCTACTACCGCCCGAACGGCGACAGCCTGCGCAAGGCCTACTTGGCAACGCCGGTCGAGTTCTCGCGCGTGTCCAGCGGCTTCGCGATGCGCATGCATCCGATCCTGAACAGCTGGCGCCAGCACAACGGCATCGACTACGCGGCGCCCACGGGCACCTCGGTGCGCTCGGTCGGCGACGGCACGGTCGACTTCGCCGGCACGCAGAACGGCTACGGCAACATCGTCATCATCAACCACCGCAACAACCAGCAGACGGCATATGCGCACCTGAGCCGCATCGACGTCAAGGCCGGCCAGGCGGTGAGCCAGGGCCAGACGGTCGGCGCGGTGGGCTCCACCGGCTGGGCCACCGGCCCGCACCTGCACTTCGAGTTCCGCGTGGGCGGCGTCTACCAGGACCCGGCCTCCATCGCCCAGGAAGGCGGCGCACCGATCACCGCCGCCATGCGCCCGGCCTTCGAGCGCGTCGCCGTGGGCGCGCGCACCGAACTGGCCGCGGCCTTCTCCGTCATCCAGGCCAGCGCCGACTGACCTTCCGGCTATGACGGCCGAGGAGCTTTTCATCGGCCTCATGTCGGGCACCTCGCTCGACGGCGTCGATGGCGTACTCGCCGACTTTTCGGGCGGCCGCATCGCGGTGCGGTCCTACGCGACCGCCTCGTTTCCGGTAGCGCTGCGCGCCGAACTGCTGGCGCTGAACACGCCCGGCGACAACGAACTCCATCGCGCCGCACTTGCCCGTAACGGGCTGGCCCGCGCCTACGCGGGCGTCGTGGCCCAGCTGCTGGCGGACAGCGGCACGGCCGCCAACGCGGTCACCGCCATCGGCGCCCACGGCCAGACCGTGCGGCACCGGCCGCTGGAGTTCGACGAGGTCGGCTACACGCTCCAGATCAACAACCCCTCGCTGCTGGCCGAGTTGGCCGGCATCGACGTGGTCGCCGACTTCCGCAGCCGCGACCTCGCAGCCGGCGGCCAGGGCGCTCCGCTGGTGCCGGCCTTCCATCGCGCCCTGTTCGCACGCCCCAGCGAAACGGTCGCGGTGCTGAACATCGGCGGCATTTCCAACCTGAGCCTGCTGCCGGCCACCAACATCGCCAGCGGCACCTCCGTGCTCGGCTTCGATTGCGGCCCCGGCAACGCGCTGATGGATCACTGGTGCCAGGCCCACCAGGGCCAGCCCTTCGACCGCGGCGGCCAGTGGGCGGCCAGCGGAAAGGTGCTGCCCGGCCTGCTCGCGCAGCTTCTGGCGGATCCGTATTTCGCCCGGACACCGCCCAAGAGCACTGGCCGCGACCTGTTCAACCCGGCCTGGCTGGCCGCCCAGCTCGGCACCTCGGCCATGGCGCCCGAAGACGTCCAGGCGACCCTGGCCGAGCTGACCGCGCACGCCTGCGCGGCGGACCTCAAGAGCTACGGAAAAGATAGCAAGCTGCTGATCGTCTGCGGCGGCGGCGCGCTGAACGACCACCTGCTCGACCGGCTGCGCGCCCTGCTGCCGGGCGTTGCGGTCGAGGCTTCGACAGATCACGGCCTGCCGCCCCAGCAGGTCGAGGCGGCCGCATTCGCCTGGCTGGCCCGCGCCAGCGTCCGCCGCGAGCCCGGCAACCTCGCCAGCGTGACCGGCGCGCGCGGAGCGCGCGTGCTCGGCGCGATCTACCCCGCCTGAATCAGCCCTGGCCGGAAACCTCCGGCTGCGCAGGGTGCGGAGCCCGCACTTCCGACGGCAGATGCCAGAAGATCAGCGCGGAAGCGATCGTGATGAGCCCCATGGTCGCGAAGGTCGCCTGGAAGGCATCCAGCGTGTGGGCCGGCGTGTCGGTGCCGAAGACGCCGTTGTAGCCCGCCAGCACCGCGCCCGCGGCGGCCACGCCCATGCTCATCGCCAGCATCTGCACCATCGACAGCAGGCTGTTACCGCTGCTGGCCATGCTGCCGTCCATGTCCTTCAGCGTGATGGTGTTCATGGCCGTGAACTGCAGCGAATTGACCGCCCCGAAGGCCAGCAGCTGCAGCACGTGCAGCGCCATCGGCTGGCCCGGCGCCGTGAGCCCGAAGCTGGCCATGGTGCAGCCCACGAGGATGGTGTTGACCACCAGCACCTTGCGGTAGCCGTTGCGCCTGATCAGCGGCGTGGCGAAGCGCTTCATGGCCATGCCGGCCAGGGCGATCGGCAGCATCATCAGCCCGGCGTGCACGGGCGAGTAGCCCATCGACACCTGCAGCAGCAGCGGCACCAGGAAGGGCATGCAACTGCTGCCCAGCCGCGAGAACAGGTTGCCGATCAGCCCGATGCTGAGCGTGGGCACATGGAAGAGCGAGGGCGCGAAGAGCGGCTCGGGTGTGCGCGAGGCGCGCAGCCAGTAGCCGGCGATGCTCGCGAAGCCGAAGATCAGCACGACCAGCACGCCGCCCTGGCGCAGGCCCACGCCGTCCAGCGCGAGCGAGATCGCCACCATGCCGAAGGCCAGCATCGCGTAGCCCACGCTGTCGAAGCGCTTGATCGTCACCCCGCGCAGGTCGGGCATGTACTTGAGAGTGGCGATGCACCCGGCCAGGCCCACGGGCACGTTGATCAGGAAGATCCAGTGCCAGGAGGCGTACTGCACCAGCCACCCGCCCAGCGTGGGGCCCAGCAGGGGCCCTATGAGCCCCGGAATGGCCACGAAGCTCATCGCCTGGAGGAACTCCCCGCGCGGCACCGTGCGCAGCAGCGACAGCCGCCCCACGGGCAGCAGCAGCGCCCCGCCGAGCCCCTGCACCACGCGCGCGGCCACCAGCTGGCCCAGGCTGTGCGACAACGCACACAGCACCGAGCCCAGCGCGAACAGCACGATCGCCGAGAAAAACACACGCCGCGTGCCGAAGCGGTCGGCGATCCAGCCCGAGGCGGGAATCAGCATCGCCATGGTCAGCGCGTAAGCCACCACCACCGACTGCATGCGCAGCGGACTCTCGCCGAGGCTCGCGGCCATCGCCGGCAGCGCCGTGTTGATGATCGTGGCGTCGAGCGTCTGCATGAAGAAGCCGACGGCGACGAGCCAAAGCAGGCTCTTGCGGACGGGATCGGCGGTGGCGGCTTCGGCCTCGGATGTCATGGGTGGCAGGGGGAAAAAACGGCGGGGAACGAAAAAGCCGCCCGGAGGCGGCTTTTTTCAGAGGGGCTGGGTGAGCAGCATTCGGCCGGAGATCAGGCCGAGAAGCTCGATCCGCAACCGCAGGTGCTGGTAGCGTTCGGGTTCTTGATCACGAACTGGGCGCCCTGCAGGTCTTCCTTGTAGTCGATCTCGGCGCCGACAAGGTACTGGTAGCTCATCGCGTCGATCAGCAGCGACACACCGTTCTTGGTCATGGTGGTGTCGTCCTCGTTGGTGATCTCGTCGAAGGTGAACCCGTACTGGAAGCCGGAGCAGCCGCCGCCTTGCACGAACACGCGCAGCTTGAGGTCGGGGTTGCCTTCTTCGGCGATCAGGTCGGCCACCTTGGCTGCCGCGCTGTCGGTGAAGATGATCGGCTCGGGCATCTGGGTCTGGATGTTTTCGGCTACGGCGCTCATGGACTGATAACTCCTTGGGGGGCCGATTGTGCGGCCAATGAAACGAATCCTACTGCAATGACGCATTCCCGGCAGGCCGGGCTGGCGCGCACCCCATTGCAAGTGGGGTCGGCGCACCCCGCACCAAGGGCGCTCCAATGAAAAAGCCGCCCGAAGGCGGCTTTTGCTCGCAGGAAGCGGATCAGCGCTTGCTGAACTGCTTGCGGCGACGGGCGGAGTGCAGACCGACCTTCTTACGCTCGACTTCACGTGCATCGCGCGTGACGTAGCCAGCCTGGCTCAGCACCGACTTCAGACCTGCGTCGTAGTCGATCAGCGCACGGGTGATGCCGTGACGGGTAGCGCCGGCCTGGCCGGATTCGCCGCCGCCGTGCACGTTGACCATCACGTCGAAGGTTTCGAGGTTGTTGGTCAGCGCGAGGGGTTGCTTCGCGATCATGATCGAGGTTTCGCGGCCAAAGAAATCCTGGATGTCCTTGCCGTTGACCGTGATCTTGCCCGAGCCCTTTTTCAGAAACACGCGGGCGACGCTCGATTTGCGACGGCCGGTGCCGTTGTTCCATTCACCAATCATTCTCAAGGCTCCTTACAGTTCCAGCACTTTGGGCTGTTGGGCGGTATGCGGGTGCTCAGCGCCACCGTACACCTTGAGTTTCTTGATCATTGCGTAACCGAGCGGGCCCTTGGGCAGCATGCCCTTGACAGCCTTTTCCAGGGCGCGGCCCGGGTGCTTGTTCTGCATGTCGCGGAAGTTGGTCGCCGTGATGCCGCCCGGGTAGCCCGAGTGACGGTAGTACACCTTGTCGATGGACTTGGCGCCGGTGACGCGCAGTTGCGATGCGTTGATGATGACGATGAAGTCACCGGTATCGACGTGAGGCGTGTAAATGGCCTTGTGTTTGCCGCGCAGACGGAGAGCAACTTCGCTGGCTACTCGTCCGAGGACCTTGTCGGTCGCGTCAATCACAAACCACTCGTGCGTCACGTCAGCGGGCTTGGCGCTGAACGTTTTGGTCATGAGTTTTTCTCTTGAAAGAGGGTTTGGCGGGCCCTTTTCCACGGTCGGCGTTCCTCTGGTGGGAATCTCTTAGGTGGGTTTGGAAGTCTTCGCCGCGGGGCCACAAAAACGCTGCGAAGCCCGCGATTATACGAAGAATGACCCTGGCCAGGCAAATTCGTGCCTTCGCGGCCCCAACACCGTTACCATCCTCCCCCTATGTTCAGCTACCGCCACGCCTTCCATGCCGGCAACCACGCCGACGTGCTCAAGCACACGGTGCTGATTGCCACGCTCGACCACCTGCTTGAAAAAGAGGCAGCGTTGACGGTCGTCGACACCCACGCCGGCGCCGGCCTCTACCGGCTGGACGGCGACTACGCCGGCACCAGTGGCGAGGCTGCCGACGGCGTACTGCGCCTTCTTTCGGACAAGAAAGAGCCCGCCGCACCTGCTCCCGCAGCGAAGTCCGCTACCAAAAAGGTAGCAGCCGAGACCGAAGCCCCGCTGGCCGACGCCATCGCCCGCTACCTGGCCGTGATCGGCGACTTCAACCCCAAGGGCGGCGCCCGCGTCTACCCCGGCTCGCCCTTCATCGTGCAGCACCTGCTGCGCGACCACGACAAGCTCAAGCTCTTCGAACTGCACCCCACCGACGCGCGCACGCTGGACGCCAACATCGCCCAGCTCGAGGCCGGCCGCCAGATCGCCGTGCTTCGCGAGGACGGCTTCGGCAGCGCCACCAAGTTCCTGCCGCCGCCGTCGCGCCGCGCGCTGGTGCTGATGGACCCCAGCTACGAGATGAAGACCGACTACGGCCGTGTGCTCGACTTCATGGCCGAGGCGCTCAAGCGCTTCGCCACGGGCACCTACGCGGTCTGGTATCCGATCATTCCGCGCCCCGAGGCGCACGACTTGCCGCGCCGGCTCAAGACGATGGCGACCAAGGCCGGCAAGTCGTGGCTCCACGCCACGCTGACGGTCAAGTCCAGCAAGATCACCAAGGACGCCGCCTCGGGCGAGACGCACCGGCCGGGGCTGCCCGCCAGCGGCATGTTCCTGATCAATCCGCCCTACACGCTGAAGCCGCTGCTGGCGGCCGCGCTGCCGCAACTGGTGCAGCGCCTGGGCCAGGACCGCAACGCGGCCTTCTCGCTCGATTCGGGCGGCTGAGCAAGCTGCCCTTTTCGCGTCAGCCTATTTGCGGCGACGGGTCGGCACGACCGCCTTGCGCCGTGCCGGAGCCGGCGCACGCACCCGCTGCTGCGGCTCGCTCGATGCCGTGGGCGCCGCTGCATCGCCAGCTTCCACCGGCAGCCCGCCGCAGCGCATGCCGTCGCGGTCGACCACCGTCAGCGCCACCTGCTTGATGCCCAGCCCGGTCAGGCCGATCCGGTCGGCCGCCGCGCGGCTCAGGTCGATGACGCGGCCTGCCGCATAGGGGCCCCGGTCGTTGATGCGCACCAGCACCTCGCTGCCGTTGACGAGGCTGCGCACGCACACGCGCGTGTTGAAGGGAAGGGTCTTGTGGGCCGCCGTCATGGCGGTCATGTCGAAGCGCTCGCCGCTGGCGGTCTTGCGCTGGTGGAACTGGATGCCGTACCAGGAGGCGCCGCCGCGCTCGAAGATCTCGCGCGGCCCGTCGTCGGGCACGCCGTCGTCCGGGGCCTGCTCGCCGGTGCCGGAGACGCTGAGGTCATAGCGCACCGCCGGCACGCTGGAGCGCGCGGCCGCACCCGGGGGCACCGCGATGGCGCGCGGCAGGGGCAGCAATTTCGCGTTGCCGTCGGCGTCGGTCGCGGGCGGCATGGCGCATCCCGCAAGAACGCAGGTCGCCGCGACAAGTGCCGCCCGGAGCCCCGCGCGCCCTCTCAATCGAGGCGCTCCAGCACAGCCAGCGTGGCCGCCGACTGGTTCATCGTGTAGAAGTGAAGCGCCGGCGCGCCGCCTTCCTGCAGGCGCGCGCAAAGGTCGGTGACCACGTCGAGGCCGAAGGACTTGATCGAGGCCGTGTCGTCGCCGAAGCCCTGCAGCCGCAGGCGGATCCAGCGCGGGATCTCCGCGCCGCAGGCGTCCGAGAAGCGCATGAGCTGCGTCGAGCTGGTGATCGGCATGATGCCCGGCACGATCGGCGTGTCGAGACCGAGCTTGCGCACGTCGTCGACGAAGCGGAAGTACGCCTCGGGACTGAAGAAGTACTGCGTGATCGCCGAGTCGGCACCCGCCTTCACCTTGGCGGCGAAGGCCTGCAGGTCGGCTTCGGGCGAGCGGGCCTGCGGGTGGATCTCGGGGTAGCAGGCCACCTCGATGTGGAAGTCGCGGCCGGTCTCCTCGCGGATGAAGCCGACGAGGTCGCTCGCGTACTGGAACTCGCCGCCGATGCCGTAGCCGCTGGGCAGGTCGCCGCGCAGCGCCACCAGGCGCTTGACGCCCATGGCCTTCAGCTCGGCAAGCTGCTCGCGCACGGTGGCGCGAGTGGCGCCGATGCACGAGAAGTGGCTCGCGGCGTCCACGCCCTCGGACAGGATCTCCTGCACAGCGCCGAAGGTGCCCTGGTGCGTGGAACCGCCCGCGCCGTAGGTGACCGAGCAGAACTGCGGCTTGCGCGCGTACAGCTGCTGGCGCACCGCGCGCAGCTTGACCGCGCCTTCGGGCGTCTTGGTCGGGAAGAATTCGAAACTCAACGGAAGGCGCACCTGCGTCTCCTTAGGAGCCGTTCGCGTGCACGGCACGCTCGGCGTGAATGAAAAACTCGCGGTTGCCGTCGCCGCCGGCGATCGGGCTGTCGAACCACTGCAGCACCTTGAGGCCGAGCGCCTCGCAGGCGTCGCGCAGGCGCTTCTCGACCACCGCGTACAGCGCATCGTCGCGCACGATGCCGCCCTTGCCGACCTGGCCGGGCTGCAGTTCGAACTGCGGCTTGACCAGCATCAGGAGACGGCCGTCGTCGGCCAGGAACCCGACGACCGCCGGCAGCACCAGCGTGAGCGAGATGAACGACAGGTCGCCCACGATCAGGTCGAAGCGCGCATCGCCCTCTTCGCCCAGATCGTCGGCCGACAGCGCACGCGCATTGACGCCTTCGATGGCCACCACGCGCTCGTCCTCGCGCAGCCGCGCATGCAGCTGCCCGTGGCCGACGTCGACGCCCACCACCTTGGCCGCGCCGCGCTGCAGCAGGCAATCGGTGAAGCCGCCGGTCGACTGGCCCACGTCGAGGCACAGCCTGCCGGCCGGGTCGATGCCGCTCGCGGCCAGCGCGCCCTCGAGCTTGAGCCCGCCGCGCGACACGTAGCGCGCCTCCGCCGCATCGACGAGTTCGAGCTCGGCGGATTCGGGCACGTCGTCCTTGTTCTTGACGACATTGCGCCAGGCATCGGCGGAGCCCGCGTCACGCCAGCGCAAGCCGCCGGCAATGAGCCGCACGGCCTGCGAACGCGACGCGGCCAGGCCGCGCTCCACCAGCAGTTGATCGGCGCGCATGCGCTCTGTCGATCAGTAGCGGTACGTGTCCGGCTTGTAGGGGCCGTTCTTGTCCACGCCGATGTAGGCGGCCTGCGTGTCGGTCAGCTCGGTGAGCATGGCGCCGACCTTCTTCAGGTGCAGGCGCGCGACCTTCTCGTCGAGGTGCTTCGGCAGCACGTAGACCTTGCCGGCCTGGTAGGCGTCGGGCTTGGTGAACAGCTCGATCTGGGCGATGGTCTGGTTCGCGAACGACGACGACATCACGAAGCTCGGATGGCCCGTGCCGCAGCCCAGGTTCACGAGGCGGCCCTTGGCCAGCAGGATGATCTTCTTGCCGTCGGGGAACTTGATGTGGTCGACCTGCGGCTTGATCTCTTCCCACTCGTACTTCTCGATCGACGCGACGTCGATCTCGTTGTCGAAGTGGCCGATGTTGCAGACGATGGCCTGGTCCTTCATGGCGGCCATGTGCTCGTGGCGGATCACGTCGCGGTTGCCGGTGGTGGTCACGAAGATGTCGGCCTTGTCGGCGGCGTATTCCATCGTCACGACCTTGTAGCCTTCCATGGCGGCCTGCAGGGCGTTGATCGGGTCGATCTCGGTCACCCACACCTGCGCCGACAGCGCGCGCAACGCCTGGGCCGAGCCCTTGCCCACGTCGCCGTAGCCGGCCACGCAGGCGATCTTGCCGGCGATCATCACGTCGGTGGCGCGCTTGATGCCGTCCACCAGCGACTCGCGGCAGCCGTAAAGGTTGTCGAACTTGCTCTTGGTGACCGAATCGTTCACGTTGATGGCGCGGAACAGCAGCGTGCCCTTGGCCGACATTTCGTTCAGGCGGTGCACGCCGGTGGTGGTTTCTTCGGTCACGCCGATGATCTCGGCCGACTTGCGGGTGTACCAGGTGCCGTCGACGGCCAGCTTGGCCTTGATGGCGGCGTAGAGGATGCGCTCTTCCTCGCTGGTCGGGTTGGCGAGCACGCTCTGGTCCTTCTCGGCGCGCTGGCCCAGGTGCATCAGCAGCGTGGCGTCGCCGCCGTCGTCCAGGATCATGTTCGGGCCTTCGCCCTTCGAGCCCTTGGGGCCGAAGTCGAAGATGGCGTGGGTGTAGTCCCAGTAGTCCTTCAGCGACTCGCCCTTGATCGCGAACACCGGCGTGCCGGCAGCGGCGATGGCGGCGGCGGCGTGGTCCTGCGTCGAGAAGATGTTGCACGAGGCCCAGCGCACCTGCGCGCCCAGCGCCTGCAGCGTCTCGATCAGCACGGCCGTTTGAATGGTCATGTGCAGCGAGCCGGTGATGCGCGCGCCCTTCAGCGGCTGCGACTTCGAGAACTCCTCGCGGATGGCCATCAGGCCGGGCATCTCGGTTTCGGCGATCCTGATTTCCTTGCGGCCCCAGGCGGCGAGGGACAGGTCGGCGATCGCCTGGTCGGCGGTCGAAACGGGGGTGGGCTTGAGAACAGCGCTCATGGGAACTCCAACAAAACTGGTTTGAAAGATGCCGCCGGATACGGGGAAAAAGGCTCACCGCAAGAACAGCGGGTGAGCGTCGTTGCGATATGTGGTCCGAGCCTCACGCCTGACGGCGCTGCAACGCTCCTCGGAGGGGCGGATTGTAGACGGGGCCAAAGCCCACGCCAATGCTCGGTCGCCTGGCTGACATTTGTCACCCGCCGCAACAAAGCGACCTCTTGTTACGATTTCTTCGGGTTTGGTTCAGCAGCCAACCGGCCTGCTGTCGAGCCTATTTGAATACAAAAGGGCACAAAAATGAGGATAACGAGGAATCTCGCTGGCTGGTGCATCGCTGCCTTGCTGGCGGCTTGCGGGGGAGGAGGTGGTGGCGGTTCCGGCGGCTTGTCGCTGTCGGCGGGCGGCAGTTCCAAGCCGGAAGCCCGGGCCGCCAAGACCCTGGGCACGCCCGACGCGCGCAACGGCAGCTACCGCGTCTACGCTGCCAACGGCACGCAGCAGCAGCTCTCGGTCGACTTCGACGCCGGCAGCTACACCATGACGGACAACCTCGGCGTGGCCGAGTCGGGCACCTTTGCCGAGGATTTCACCGAGCCGGGCACCTACGTGTTCGCGAGCAGCCGCATCACCACCGCGGCCAACACCTCGCGCTTCCGCGTGACGAGCGACGCCATCGTGGGCGCGTTCCCATTCCAGACCGCGTACTCGAGCCCCGCCGCGTATGCCGCGCAGCCCTTCGTGGCGGCGCGCAACTTCGTGGCCACTGCGGCGCTGATCGACGGCACCTACAACCGCTTCAGCATCACGCGCAGCCCCGGCGGCGTGCAGGACTCGACGATCCTCTCGATGCGCCTGTCGGGCAGCGGCACGGTGCTGGAGATCTGCAACGACGCGATCATCTACAGGATCGACCTCTGCCCCGCGTCCTCGAAGCGCACCTACGCGGTCACGGCCGGCACCGACGATGCCTGGGTCACGACCAACGTGGCCAACAGCAGCGACATCGGCGGCTTCCGCGTCGCGCGCATCGGCGGCCAGAACGTCTACCTGAATGGCGGCATCAGCGTCTCGCCGGCCCAGCAGTTCATGCGCATCGCCCTGCCCGAATCGTCGAACTGGCCGACCACGCGCGGCATCGGCTCGTCGACCACGAGCAGCTGGGGCACGAACCTGATCAGCACGACCAGCACGGTGCGCACCTCCACCGGCACCGACGACACCTACGGCACCCTGACGATGCCGGTGGACAGCACCGCCTACGCGAACCAGCCCCTGGGCATCCGCGGCGTCAACTTCACCGGGGCGAACAAGTACTTCGCGATGCAGGCCGGCGAGCTTTCGGTACTGGTGGGCGCGCGCAGCAACACCGCCACGCAGGGCTACATCCAGCTCAACCTGATCGACAACGGCGCCACGCCCGACGCGCGCAACGGCCGCTACAAGGTCTACGCCACCAACGGCTCGCGACAGACGCTGGCGCTGAACCTCGACAGCAAGCGCTACGAGATGACCGATGCCGCCGGCACCGTCGCCTCGGGCAGCTTCGCCGAGGACACGGCGGAAGCCGGCAGCTTCATCTTCGACAGCACCCGCATCGCGAGCACCGCGAACACGGCGCGCTTCCGCTTCACGACGGACACGGTGGTCGGCGCGTTCCCGTTCGCGGTCGCGCAGGTCACGCCCGAGAGCTATGCCGTACGGCCCTTCGTGGCAGCGCGCGCGCTGGTGAAGACGCAGAGTGCGCTCGACGGCACCTACAACCGGCTGGGCATCAACATGACGGCCACCGGCGGCGATTCGTCGATCACGCAGATTCAGATCGCCAACGGCGGCACCGTGCTCTACATGTGCAACGACAACGTGATCTACCGGATCGACAACTGCCCGGCGGCATCCGTGCTGACGTACACCGTGTCGGCCGGCCCGACCGTGGACACCTGGCGCATCGTGAACGTGGCCAATCCGTCGGACAACGGCACCTTCGCGGTCGCGCGCGTCGGAGGCGAGAACATCTACCTCTCGGCCGGCAACGTGGCGTCCACGCCCCCGAGGTCGGTGTTCCGCATCGGCCTGCCCGAACGCGCCACATGGCCCACCGTCATCGCGCGCGGCGACGCCACCAGCGGCGGCTGGGGCAGTACCGGCGCCGACGCTTCCTACTACACGCGCACGCAGACGCTCCCTGACGGCACCAGCGCCACGCTCGCCGCGACGCTGGGCTCCATGGGCACGAACGGTCCGCTCAACATGCGCGCGGCGACTTTCACCGGCCCGAACTACCACTTCGCCAGCCAGAGCAGCAAGCTGTTCGCGATGGTCGGCTCGCGCAACCCGGCCACGGCCGGCGCGATGGAGATCGGCCTGATCGACTGACGCCGCGGGCGCTTCGCCCCGAATGAAGGCCGCATGCCGCGTTGCGAGGCATGCGGCCTTTTTTCTTGCTCATTCAGGGCTAAGTCGGCCGCCAGCACGATTCGCCGGCGGGACGTACATTGACCAGCCCCATCGTCCCCGAAAGCCCACATGCCGATTCATTCGTCCAGCGCGTCCAAGGCTCCCCTGCTCGCCGCCGTTGCCGCCCTTTGCCTGACAGCCCTCCTGCCGGCCGTCGCCTCGGCCCAGAACGCCGACACCGTCCGCATCCGCGGCACCCTCGTGCGCGTCGACGCCAGCACCCTCGTGGTGCAGGCCCGCGGCGGCGAGGTCGTCTCGCTCGCGCGTCCGGCCGACCTGGCCGTCTCCGAGGTCTATCCGATCAAGCTCTCGGACATCAAGCGCGGCAGCTTCATCGGCACCGCCGCCATGCCGCAGGCCGACGGCACGCAGAAGGCGCTCGAAGTGGTCGTGTTCCCCGAGGCCGCGCGCGGCACCGGCGAAGGCCATCGCCCCTGGGACCTGCTGCCCGAAAGCACCATGACCAACGCCACCGTCGCAGACCTGGCCGCGGCGCCGAAGTCGGTGCGCGGCGGCCAGCAGCTGCACCTGACCTACAAGGGCGGCGAGAAGACCGTCGTGGTGCCGCCCGACGTGCCGGTGGTCACCTTCCGCCCCGGCACCGACGCGCTGCTGGTGCCCGGTGCCCGCGTGCTGGTCAACGCGCAGGAGAAGAACGGCACGCCCACCGCGCTGCGCGTGACCGCCGGGCGCAACGGCTTCGCGCCGCCGATGTAGGCGAGGCCACGAGCGGGAGCCCGGCACCCAAGGGAAATCCCGCAGGCATTTTTGTCGCGGCGGCAACCTGCGGCGCTCCGGCGCGGCGTATCGTGGCGAGGGATTTTTGCCGTCAGGCTTGGTCCCTGCCATCCACACGTCCAACGTCACAGGAGATTCCGCACCATGGCCACTGCCAAGAAAGCCGCCGCGAAGAAGACCACCGCCAGCAGTAGCAGCAGCAGTACCTCCGGCACGAAGAAGGCGGCGCCGAACGCCGCGGACATGCTCAACCCGCTGAAAGGCATGGCCGACCGGCTGCAGAGCCTCAACCTGACCGGCGGCGCCGGCAAGCTGCTGGAGAGCGGCCGCAAGGACCTGGCCGCCCTGATGCAGGCCAACGAGAAGTCCTACCAGGGCCTGCAGACCGTGGTGCAGCGGCAGACGGAGATGATCAAGAGCGCCATTTCCGAGTGGCAGGCCGCCGCCAAGGAAATGCCGGGCAAGGACCCGAAGGAAAACCTCGCCAAGCTCGACGAGCTCGGCCGCCAGTCGTTCCAGCGCGCCATCGACGACATCAAGGAGCTGGCCAACCTCGCGGCCAAGTCGCAGGCCGACGCCTTCGACGTGGTGCGCCAGCGCATCCAGGCCAACGTGGACGAAGTGACGAAGCTGCTCCAGCGCAAGTAGGCACGGGGCCCCACGCATGTCCGCAGTTCCGCCCCGCGTGGAGCGGCGCACGCGCGCCAACGGCATCGAGCTGGCGTGGGACAGCTTCGGCGACCCCGCCGGCTCGCCGCTGCTGCTGGTCATGGGCCTCGGCGCGCAGATGGTGGCGTGGGACGACGCCTTCTGCGCCAGGCTCGCCGAAGCCGGCGGGCACCGCGTGATCCGCTTCGACAACCGCGACATCGGCCATTCGACGCACCTCACGCTGCTCGGCGTGCCCGACATCCAGGCGCTGATGGCGCAGGCGATGGCCGGCCTGCCGCTGCGAACGCCCTACGACCTGCGCGACATGGCGGCCGACTGCGTCGGGCTGCTCGACGCGCTGGGCATCGAGCGCGCGCACGTCGTGGGCGCCTCGATGGGCGGCGCCATCGGCCAGGAGATGTGCATCCACCACGCGCGGCGGATGCTGTCGTTCACCAGCATCATGTCGAGCACCGGCGCGCCGGGCCTGCCGCCGCCCACGCCGGAGGCGATGGCGGTGCTGTTCTCGCCCGCGCCGACCACCTTCGCGGCCTACCAGGCGCACCACGCGAAGGTGTGGCGCGTGCTGCGCGGACCGGGGAGCTTTCCGCTCGACGAAGCGCGCGATGCCGAGAAGGCGCAGCTCGTCTTCCTGCGAGGCCTCAACCCCGCCGGCGTGGCGCGGCAGCTCGCCGCCATCCTGGCCTCCGGCAACCGCAAGCCCGCGCTTCGTGAAGTGCGCGTGCCCACGCTGGTGATCCACGGCGACGACGATCCGCTGGTGCCGGTGGCATGCGGCGTGGACGTGACCGATGCAATCACGGGGTCGCAGCTGCTGCGCATCCCGGGCATGGGGCACGCATTGCCGATCCCGATGTGGCCGCAGATCGTCGAGGCCATCGCCGCGCACACGGCGCGGCACGCCGGCACCTGAGACAGCGGCGACAGGAACAAGGCGACAGACAGGAAAGAAGGGAGCTTCCGCCATGACGAACAAGTTCTCTCCCCTCGACCCCATGGCCATGTGGCGCGAACTCACGGCCCAGTGGGAAAAGAGCACCAACGAATTCGCCAACGAGACCATGGCCTCGGACCCGTTCCGACAGGGCATGCACGGCGGCATGAACGCCTCGCTCACCGCCCAGAAGGCGCTGGGCGACCTGATGGCCCGCTACCTCACGATGCTGAACCTGCCCACGCGTGCCGACCTGCAGGCGCTCGGCGAACAGCTGCAGCGCATCGACGACCACCTGGCGCGCATCGCCCGTGCGGTGGAAGGAAGCGGCGCCGCCGTGGCATCGGCCGCGCCCGGACCGCGCCGCACACGCCAGCCGCCGAGCCCGCCGCCAGCCACGGCGACCCGGCCCGCACGCACGCGCAAGCCCGCGGGAAAGCGCCCGTCATGAACGCCGAAGCCGACGCCTTCGCCCTGCCCGACATCGCCTCGGAGATCGAGCGCGCGATCCAGCGCAACATCAAGGGCCTGGACTTCCTCACCACCACCGCCCCTTCCGTCGGCCAGACGCCCAAGGACGAGATCCACCGCCGCGGCACGCTGAGCCTGTACCACTATCGGCCGATGACCGACGAGATCTACCGCGTGCCGCTGCTGATCGTGATGGCGACCACCAACCGCGGCTACATCCTCGACCTGGCGCCGGGCCAGAGCATGGTCGAGCACCTGCTGCTGCAGGGCTACGACGTCTACATGATGGACTGGAACGCGCCGCGCCCGCAGGAGAAATACCTGCGCATCGAAGACTACGTGCTCGACTTCATCCCCGATTCCATCCGCCGCGTGCAGGAGCGATCGGGCGAGGAGGATGTCACGCTCGTGGGCTACTGCATGGGCGGCGTGCTCTCCACGCTGTACGCCGCGCTGCACCCCGGCGGGCCGATGAAGAACCTCGCGCTCTTCACCACGCCCATCGACTTCAGCCGCATGAAGCTCTTCCATGCGTGGTCGGACCGCCGCTACTTCGACGTCGACCGGCTCATCGACACCGTGGGCAACGTGCCGCCCGAGATGCTCTTCGCCTCCTTCGACATGCTGCGCCCCGCCGGCCGAAGCGCGGGCATGGTGCAGCTGTGGGACAACATGGACAACGACGAATTCGTCAAGTCGTACCGCATGTTCGACCGCTGGGGCAACGAGATGCTGCCGCTGGCCGGCGAGTACTTCCGCCAGACCGTCAAGGAGCTCATGTGGGGCAACAAGCTGCACAAGGGCGAGCTGGTGATCGGCGGGCAGAAGGTGCAACTGAAGAACATCAAGGTGCCGGTGCTGCACGCCCTCGCGCAGCACGACCACATCGTTCCCTACGAGGCCGGGCAGCCGCTCGTGGCCGGCATCGGCTCCGCCGACAAGGAGGAAGTGGTGCTCAAGGGTGGCCACGTCAGCCTCGCCGCCGGGCCCAACGCGGTGCGCAGGCTGTGGCCCAAACTGGACGAATGGCTTGGAGTGCGATCGACATGAGCATCACCACCGTGACCGACTCCTTCTCGCGGACCTATCCGCGCACCGTGACAAGCAGCGAGGGCAGCATCGTCCTGCGCCTGATGGCCGCCGAAGACGCCGACGCCGTGCTCGCCTTCGCGCAGGCCCTCCCGGCGCACGACCTGCTCTTTCTGCCGCGCGACATCACCCAGCCCAAGGTGATGAACGCCTGGGTGCGCGCCATCGAGCGCGGCGACATCGACAGCGTGCTCGCGGTGCGCGAGAAGGCCGTGCTCGGCTGCGCGGCGGTGATCCGCGACCCGCACTCCTGGTCCAGCCACGTCGCCGAACTGCGCGTGCTCGCCGCCCCCGAGCTGCGCGGCAGCGGCCTGGGCCACAAGCTCGCGCGCGAGGCCTGCGCGCTGGCCATCGAGCGCGGGGCCGAAAAGCTCGTCGCCCGCATGACCGTCGACCAGCGCGGCGCCATCGCCGTCTTCCAGGCCCTGGGCTTCAAGCCGGAGGCGCTGCTGGGCAAGCACGTGAAGGACCGACAGGGCATGGCACACGACATCGTGGTGCTGAGCCAGGATGTGGCGCGGTTCGAGGCGCAGATGCGGGCGTATGGGATGACGGAGGCGTTCTAGAAAAACTCTGCCCGACCGGAATTCAGGCAACTTTTTCGCGATTACTGTTATAAAAAGTATCCAAAACCAGCAATCGTAGATACGATTCCGGCACAAGTGCTCGGAGGGAGCGCCCAGGCCGATGCCCACCCGCATCAAAGAGCCGATCCGGAGAAGCAAGCAATGAAAAGAACACTCGCCGCGCTCGGAGGCGCGGTCGTGCTGTGCATGAGCCTCGCCTCGTGTGGAGGGGGAAACGAAGGAGCAACAGGAGCGCCGTCGCCGGTGACCGGTGCCTCTGCCCAAGGCGCACGCAAGAGTGACGAAGCAGCTACCTATAGCTTTCAGGCTGCCGGCAAGCAGGACGACAGCGAAGCAATCCTGGCGCAAGTCGTGGATGCAGGCCGGGACCAGACCCGGCCTTCCGGACTGATCCGCAATCCTGCCGGCGACGACAGTCGCAACGGGGTCTACACGGTCTACGCAGCCAACGGGACGGAACAGGTGCTGTCGATCAACTTCGACACCGGCACGTACGCGATGACCGACGCCTCCATGCAGGTGACGGCTGGAACCTTGAGCCGCGATGCCGTGGAAGCCGATGTCGGCATCTTCAACAGTCCGCGAATCACCGCGCAGGTCAACACGGCACGCTTCCAGACAACGGACGGAGTCATTCTGGGCGGCTTCCCGTTCAGGCAAGGCGATTCGGCTTCGCCCACATACACCGTGCTGCCTTTCCTGGCGTTCCGCTCCTTCGTGGACGATGCGAAGCAATTCGACGGCATCTACAACGTCGTCGGGGTCGCGGTCGGGGCGACCAAAGGCTATTCCAGCTCGCAAATCCAGCAGATCAGCATCGACGGCAACGGTGCACGATTGAAGTTCTGCATGAACGATCTCGTCTTCTCCAGCGGCGGATGCGCCGGTGCCGGGGTGGAGAACTACACGATCAGCAAGGACACCTCCGGCGCATGGCTCGCCGCGAATGTTGGCTTCCCGGGCAACAAGTTCAGATTCCGGATGGCGCGCATCGGGGGCCAGAACGTATTCCTGGCTGCCAATCCGTTCTCGACTCCCGGCTACCCACCCGAGAACTACCAGCGGCTGAGCATCGGCTTTTCTGACATTCCGAGCGCACAGGAAACACTCAAGGCGCGGGTATACGCATCGGATGGCAGCTACGGCATCGCCGTGACCGATGCCCCCATGTACAGCACCAACACCCGCCGGCCAGACACGACGACCAGCGGTTTCGCCTACGACGCGAAAGTCGTGGCGGGCACGCAGGGCGTGCAGCAGATCAACGGCGCGGGAAACGCCAGGCTCTTCGCCATCCGGAACACGAAACTGGTCGCGCTGGTGGGCACCCCTGCCAACCTGGACACGCGGGGCTACCTGCAGATCGGACTGATCGACGGCCCCGTCAGCCGGGGACCGAACAGCGGCACCTATTCGGTCTTTGCAGCATTCGGCTCGCGGCACACCCTGAGCATCGACCTCGCGGCGAAGAGCTACGGCACGGCGGACGAGGCCGGCGTGTCGACGAGCGGCACACTCGCCGAGGATCCCGCCGAGCCGGGCACCTACATCGTCAGCAACGTCCGCATCGACGCCGCCGTCAATACGGCGCGGGTCCGCCTCGCGAAAAATACGGTGGTAGGTGCATTTCCCTTCCCGACCAGGCCACTCGGGGACCTGTTCCAGGTCCAACCCTTCATCGGCTCAAGCGCGCTTGCAACCGCGCAATCCGCAATCGATGGCACCTACAACCAGTTCACGCTGACCTCGGACAACTACTCTGCAAACAAGCGAGTGGCGCGGCAGGTCAGGATCGCCAACAACGGCACGAGCCTGCAGATATGCGACGACGACGCGAGCTGGCAGGCGCGCTACACCATCGACAACTGCCCGGCCGAACTGAAAACGGTCTTTGCGATATCGCCCGGTGCCGCAAGCGGCAACTGGACGGCCGAGATTCCGAGCGTGCCGCCGAGTTCGCCCAACTTCGCACGGAAGTACGGCTTCAGCATCATGGAAATGGCTGGTCAGAAGGTCTACGTGGGTGCGCAGTACGACTCGTGGGCCAACAAGACCTTCAGCATCGGCCTGGAAGACAGCGACGCATGGCCATCCGTCGTGGCCCGAGGTGCGTCCACGCGGCGCGTGGCCGGCTATCCCTCCAACAGTTCCTGGAACAGCGTGGGGCTGGACTCCTCGTGGCTCGACCGCACGGTGGCACACGCCGACGGCACCCAGGGCACCGAGCGCCTTGCGCTCGCGCCTGCCGACCTGACCACGCCCCAGGGCCTGCGCGGCATCGGCCTTGAACCAGGCATCGGCCCTCGCTACATCGTCATGCAGAGCAAGGGGCTCGCAGTCATGTCGAACGGTTCGGGCTTCGGTATCGATTTCGGAATTTTCTTGATTGAGGGAGCGGATCAATGAGCATGAAGCCCGAACACATCAACGCGTGGACGCGTGGTGCATTTCTCGCGTTGGTATTGGGCCTCGCAGGATGCGGTGGCGGTGGCGGAAACGCAGGTGGAAGCGCTGGCGCGGGAGGCGTATCCACGGCGATGAAGGGCGACGCCGGCGCAGAGGTGGCCTCCGGCGCCCTCCAGGCGCCAGGCATCGAGGACGACTCCGGATTGACTGCGCAGCAGGCGACCAGCCCCGCACTCGACCCTTCCTCCGTCGTGCCGCGCCTGAACGCAGGCGATCCGCGCAACGGCGCGTACTACGTCTATTCCGCCGACGGCAGCAACGGCACCAGGCAGAAGCTCGGGATCAACTTCGATACGAAGAGCTATTCGCTGGTCGACAGCAAGGGGAGCGCCACGTCCGGCACTTTCAGCGAGGACCCGGCGGAACCCGGCACCTATGTCTTTGCAAGCAGTCGAATCACCAGCGCAGTGAACACGGCGCGCTTCCGCATCACGACAGATGCGATCGTCGGGGCGTTTCCGTTCGAGAAGCCATGGTCGGATCCGGTCACCTACCAGGTCGCACCCTTCATCGCAGCGCGGGCCTTCGTCACCGACCCCTCCCAGCTGGACGGCGAATACAACCGCCTGGGCATCAGCCTGAACAAGAACGGTACGGCGGACTCCCAGATCCTGGCGATGAGTATCTCGAAAAGGGGCACGCAGCTTGAGTTGTGCCTGGATAATGTCATCTACTACGTGGAAGCGTGCCAGTCGCTACGTACTTTCGCGCTCACGCCCGCTGCCGATTACGCGTGGACCGGCATCAACATCGCCGCGCCAAGTGACGTACTGCAATTCCGGATGGCTCGGATCGACGGACAGAATGTGGTTCTCTTCGGAGGCAGCAGCGCCACGGCGCCTGACATACGCCCGTTCCGCATCGCGCTGCGCGACACAACCACCTGGCCCACTGCGCGGTATGTCGGCAGCTCTTCCGATGGCCGATGGGGAACAAACCTCATCGGTCCGGCCAGCACCACACGCACCAGTTTCGACTCGACGGGCGCCTCCGCCAGCCTCACGCTACCAGTGAGCGACGCGGCCTCCAACGGCGCGCAGGGCATCCACCCGATCAACAGCACCGGCACGGACAGATATTTCGCGACGCAGAATGGCGTACTTTCTGTGATCGTCGGCGCCCGCAATCCCGGCACACAGGGCTACATCCAGATCGGCTTGTTCAAGGACAACGGAGGGGTCGACCCTCGCAGCGGTAGCTACAGAGCCTTCTCGGTCCAACGCAAAGACGTCAAGCTGACTCTCGACTTCGATGCAGGCACTTATCAGATGGATGAGTCCTTTTCGAATGCCAGCGCCGGCACGTTCAGCCCCGACCCTGCAGATCCTGGCTCCTATGTCTTTTCCAGTCCGCGCATTGGAACAGTGTTGAACACGGCACGGTTCCGTATCACTGAAGACGCCATCGTTGGCGCCTTTCCTTTCTACGCAGGAGCCCTCGCCACACCCAGGTATCAGGTACAGCCCTTCATCGCGGTACGCAGCTTGGTCACAAGCCCCTCCGACTTGCCTGGCAGCTATGACTTGATGGTGGCGGGGATGCCGACTGCCGTCGCGCCGCCGTACTTCTCGTCCAGCATGGCGCGCCTCGTCATCGCAGCAGACGGCCATCGAGCGCAAGTCTGCAAACTCGCCCCGGTCACGACCTGCGTCGACGAGGCCACTCCAGGCGCTTACGTCGTGGCGGCGTCGTCAACCTCCTGGTATCTGTTTTCTGGAGGCGGCGTCATGCTTACCCCCTTCCACATAGCAAACGTGGGAACTCGCAAGGTCTTGGTGGCGTCTGACTTTGAGTTCTACGGAAGCGACGACAAGCTCGGCTCCTACCTCATGCTCGGCATACGTCAGCCTGCCACGAGTTCGAGCACATGGCTCGGCAACAGCGTCCACAGCTATTCGGGCGCTGGCGAACTGGGGTCGTTGCTGACCAGTCCCACAAGCTATGGCGGGACTTACAGGAAAGCAGATGGAACGACAGGGCCGTTCGCGCTGACGCTTGGACCGGTCACGAACAATGAACGGGTCAAGATCGGTACCGACACGGCCGGAACACCGTACCTGGCGATCAACGATGGCCGTTTCGTTTTCGCGATGCCGTCGAACGGCGATGGGAGCAAGCTGCATATTGGCCTCGTAGATTGATGGCGGGCTGCCAACAGTCAATGCAGCCGGACCATCCTGCAGGGGCGCCGAGGCGCTGCAGAAAGCGGCTTTCGCTGCATCGCAAGCGAGCGCAACCTTGACTCGGGGGCCGCGGGCCCGCAATCGCGCGAGGGAGAGAAAAAATGAAATACAAGATCCGGTCCTGCCGAGCGCTTCTGTGCGCGGCATTCGCATGCCTTGGCTTGCAGGGATGTGGAGGTGGCGAAAACGGCAGCGGCGGCGCAAGCGCGCCGATGGCAACGAGCGTCGGCACGGTCAAGAGCGCCAACGAAGTCGAGTCTGCGAAAGAGGCCATGCGGTCCGACGAAGCGGCATATCTCGTCGAGACCCAGCAATCGAGCGCTGCGACTTTTGATCGCCGAGCCGCCACCGCACTCTCGAACAGCCACGACCCACGCAGCGGCGTCTACTACCTCTACGCTGCCGACGGCACCAACGGCACACGCCAGAAGCTCGGCATCAATTTCGACACCCGAAGCTACACGCTGACGGACGACCGCGGCCAGGCCACCTCCGGCACTTTCAGCGAAGACCCCGCGGAGCCGGGCACCTACGTCTTCGCAAGCAGCCGCATCACGAGCCCCGCCAACACGGCACGCTTCCGTCTCGCTCCAGATGCGGTCGTCGGCGCCTTTCCTTTCGAGAAACCTTGGTCGAACCCCACGGCCTATCAGGTGATGCCGTTCGTCGCGGCACGCGCCTTCGTCACGGACCCGGTGCAACTCGATGGCAACTACAACAGCTTCGGCATCATCCGCAAGAGCGATGGAACGTCGGACTCGCAGGCTCTCACGATGCGCATCACGGGGCACGGCACAACGCTTGAAACGTGCTTCGGCTATCAGGACCTCCACAGCCTCGATTCCTGCCCCACCATCTTGAAGCGGACGTACGCCATCACGGCCTCGCCGGATTTCACGTGGACGGGAACCAGCAGTTCGCCCGCCGACGTCCTCCAGTTCCGCATGGCCCGAATCGGCGCACAGAACATCCTGCTCTCGGGCGGGTACACCGACACAGCCCCCGACACCCGGGTCTTCCAGGTCGGCCTGCCGGACGCCCCTGTCTCCGGTTGGACCCAGACCAGGTACATCGGCGCGGCAACCAATGGCAGTTGGGGAGCCAATGTCTTCGGCAACTGGGACTCGATCCGCACAGCGGTCACGCCGGAAGGAACCGTCGATGAACTCAGCCTCCCGCTTGCATCGATCGGAAGACCGCAAGGCGTCCGGCTTCTGAACTCCGCGGGCACCAAGAGGTACTACGCGATGTTCAACGGCACCCTTTCGGTCGTCATCGGGCGTCCCATCGAGAACGCCCGTGGCTACATGGAAGTCAGCCTTTACAAGGACAGCTGGAACGCCCGGAACGGACACTACACGGTGTTCACGACCAACGGCACCGAGCAGACGCTGGACATCGACTTCGACAAGAAGCTCTACACGATGACGGCCCCCGGTGGCGACGCAACCACAGGCACCTTCAGCGAAGACCCGAACGACCCCGGGACCTACATCTTCGCGAACACCCGCATCACGGCCGCATCCAACACCGCGCGCTTCAGGACCAAGATCGACGCCATCGTCGGAGGATTTCCATTCGCTCTCTTCAAGTCGAATCCCGTCGCCTACGCGGTCCAGCCCTTCATTGCCGTACGCTCTTTCGTGACTCAAAGGAGCGGACTGGCCGGCACCTACGATGTGATCGTTACGGCGGGAGGCAGCAACAACCTCACGCATCCAGGTGCCTACTGGCAGCTCTACATCGATGCGGCGGGAACGGTCGCAAGGCAATGTCTCCCCGCGACCATAGCCTGTCTCCCTGAGGCGAGCCTGGGCGACTACGCCATCTCCCCGGGCGCGTCGCCTGGCATCTGGGTGTTTGCCCGGGACGAAAAGACGTCTTTCATCGGACGAGTTGCCCGCGTCGATGGCCGGAACGTCATGCTGCAGGCCTCGGAGTCCTACTCACCGTACATTGCGCCAAGCTCCCCGCTTTTCCCATACCCGATCTGGACACTCAACACCGGCTTTCCGCGGCCGACGGGTGTGACAAACCCCGTGTACTGGCCTGCGATGCGCATGCATATCGCCTCGACGGGGGGCACATTCGGAACCGCATCCCTCGACGCGACTCGCTACGCGACCAGCTACTCGCGGCCAGACGGCATTTCCGGCTCGCTGGTGCTCGAAATGCAGGGCATCTCAGGCAACGCGCAGGTGCGAGAAGGCACCGACAGCACCGGGACGAGATACCAGTTGGCCCAGAACGGTGTCATCGCGCTCATGCAGGCGCCATGGCCCTTCGACAACCTGCACATAGGCCTGGCAGACTGACCCGTCCGACCGCTTCGGTCCAGTCTGCGAAAATCACGGGTTCTTGGAGTTCCCCGTGTCATCGCCCTTCGTAGCCGAAACCCGCCGCCGCCGCACCTTCGCGATCATTTCCCACCCTGACGCCGGCAAGACCACGCTGACCGAAAAGCTGCTGCTTTTCTCCGGCGCGATCCAGATCGCCGGCTCGGTGAAGGCGCGCAAGGCCTCGCGCCATGCCACCTCCGACTGGATGGAGATCGAGAAGCAGCGCGGCATCTCGGTGGCCTCGTCGGTGATGCAGATGGTGTACCGCGACCACGTCATCAACCTGCTGGACACGCCGGGCCACAAGGACTTCTCTGAAGACACGTATCGCGTGCTCACCGCCGTCGACTCGGCGCTGATGGTGATCGACGCGGCCAACGGCGTGGAAGCGCAGACGCGCCGGCTGATCGAGGTCTGCCGCCAGCGCGACACGCCCATCATCACCTTCGTCAACAAGATGGACCGCGAAGTCCGCGAGCCGCTGGACATCCTCGACGAGGTGGAGCGCGAGCTCGGCATGCCGTGCGTGCCCATGACCTGGCCCGTGGGCCAGGGCAAGAGCTTCCGCGGGATCATGAACCTGCGCACGCAGGCGATGACCGTGTTCGAGTCGGGCAGCGAGCGCCTGCCGCAGGACTTCGAGACCATTGCGCTTTCAGAGCGCGACACGCTGGTCAAGCGCTTCGGCGCCGACTTCGAAACCGCCATGGAAAGCATGGAGCTCGCCACCGGCGCGTCGCCCGCCTGGGACCGCGAGGCCTTCCTGGCCGGCAAGCAGACGCCCGTGTTCTTCGGCTCCGGCGTGAACAACTTCGGCGTGATGGAAGTGCTCGACGCGCTGGTCGACCTGGCGCCTTCGCCGCGCTCGCGCGTCAGCACCACGCTGGTCAACCGCCAGCCGGTGACCAAGGAGATCCAGCCCGAGGACAAGGACTTCGCGGGCGTGGTCTTCAAGGTGCAGGCCAACATGGACGCCAACCACCGCGACCGCATCGCCTTCGTGCGCATGGCCTCGGGCAAGTACACGCCGGGCATGAAGCTGAAGGTGCAGCGCACCGCGAAGGAACTGCGGCCCACCAGCGTCGTGACCTTCATGAGCCAGCGCCGCGAGGCGGTGGAAGAGGCCTACGCGGGCGACATCGTGGGCTTCACCACCCACGGCGGCGTGCAACTGGGCGACACCATCACCGACGGCGCGAGCCTGCAGTTCACCGGCCTGCCCTTCTTCGCGCCCGAGCTCTTCATGACCGTGATCCTGAAGAACCCGCTGCGCACCAAGCAGCTGCAGCAGGGCCTGGCTCAGCTCGGCGAGGAAGGCGCGATCCAGGTGTTCCGCCCCGAGATCGGCGGCCCGATGCTGCTGGGCGCGGTCGGCCAGCTGCAGTTCGAAGTGGTGCAGCACCGCCTGAAGGCCGAGTACGACGCCGACGTGCGCCTCGAAGGCTGCCAGTACACCGGCGCACGCTGGATCACGGCCGACACGCCGGCCGAGCTGCGCGAGTTCGTGAACGCCTACCCGCAGCGCATGGCGAAGGACGCGGCGGATACGCTGGCCTTTTTGTGCACCTCGCCTTACGACGTTCGGCTGGCGCAGGAGCGGTTTCCGAAGATCCACTTCCATCCGCTGCGCGAGCATGCGGGGTTGGCGCTGCAAAGCGCGGGATAGCGCGTGCAAGGCACCTTCTGGTCACGTCTTTGTTTGACGGCAGCAATGACTTTACCGACCGCATGGGCACAAGGTCCCGTCGAACACGATCAAAAGCCGCGGCAACTCGCCACGCAGATCGCAGCGATAGAGGCGAACGCCAAGCTTGTTCAGGAACGGATTGGCGTGACCTCGGGCGTTGACTTCAATTTCACGCCGGAGTCCGTGAAATGGCTCGATGGATTCATCGAGCGCACGCGCACCGGCGTGACGAACCCCGCAGGGCTCACGCAGGTTCTAGGCTCCTATTTCGGCGAGACCATTCGAAAACAATACAACTGCACATGGATGCAGGGTGGATCGCTCGAATGCGAAGCCGGGTTCTTCGTGCACCCCTTCAACAAGGTTGCCAAGCAGCTTGCCAACGGCAGCGAGGACTCCATTTACTCGCTCTATGAAAACATCCCTGTGCTACTCGCGAAGCACCGGGATGAGAGCGCCGCGACGAAGAAGCAATAAGCCCGTTCTCCGGCTCTCTTCAACTCAACTGCCCGTCGACGCATAGCGGCGCAACCCGACGCGCCACACCCCGAACGCCGCCGCCAGGAACACGAATCCCGCGAGCGGCGACACGAGCCCCGTCCACGCCGGCGCCCCCAGCGGATCGGCCTTCCCCAGGATCGCCAGCACCGGGTAGTACGCCACGCAGGCCAGCGGCACGATGAAGGTCAGCACGCGCCGGAACCAGCGCGCATAGAGCGCCAGCGGGTACTGAGCGGCCTGCACGCCGCCGTAGGTCAGCACGTTGGCGATCTCGAGGCTCTCGACGGTCCAGAAGGCCAGGGTGCCCTGCAGCACCAGGATGCCGAGGAACAGCGCCACGCCGCCTGCGATGGCGAGCAGCGCGATGGCGACGGCGCCCGGCGTCCACGCGATGCCCATCTGCTGCGTCGCGAACGCAACCATCGCCAGCCCCTGCAGCAGCCGGCCCAGGCGGCTGATGCGGAAGTCGTTGCCCATCAGCTGCAGCGCGAGCGGACGAGGCCGTAGCAGCAGGCGGTCGAAGGCGCCGGTGCGCAAAAACTCGGTGCCGAGCACGTCGAAGCCGCGGCCCAGCGCATCGGCCAGCGCGAACATGCAGTTCACCAGGCCGTAGAACAACGCCACTTCGCCGATGCGCCAGCCCTGCACGGCGCCGAAGCGGTGGAACAGCGCCCACACGGCGACCACCTCGATGCCGGTGCCGAGGAACTGGCCGACGGTCAGCATCAGCGCCGAGGCGGGGTAGCGCGCCTGGCCGCCGAGGGACGCGCCCACCAGCCGGAAGAAGAGCGGAAGCGAACCCATCGCCCTCACCACCTTCATCCGCCCTGCACCTGCAGGCCGCGCATGGTGCGGCCCATCGCAAGGTGCCCCAGCGCCACGAGCACCGCGATCCAGAAAGCCTGCAGGCCCAACCCGCCGGCGGCCTGCCAGCCCTGCAGTTGCCCGAAGTAGAGCCGCGCCGGAATGTCCATCAGCCCGGCCAGCGGCTGGATCAGCAGCGCGGCCTGCCAGCCGTCGGGCAGCATCGCGAGCGGCAGCAGGTTGCCCGAGAACACGATGACCACCGGCGTGGCGACTGCGCTGATGCCGCGTTCGTTGAGCGCGGCGGTGGCGGCCACGTTCAGCAGCATCACCATCGACGTCGACAGCAGCAGCGCGAACACGGCGGAGAGCACGAAGGCGAGCCCCGCCACCACGCCCGCCGGGAGCTGCCAAGCCCACTCGCCCAGCCCGAGTAGCGGCAGCGCGACCATCGCGAAGGCCGCCATCAGCGCCACGCGCGGCAGCACGCGCGCGGCGATCCAGCCGGCGCTGCGCGCGAACCACAGCGCGTAGGCGTCGACGGGCCGCAGCCGGTCATAGGCCACGGCGCCGGTGCGCACCGCCTGCGCCACTTCGGGGTCGCCCAGCCAGGGCAGCAGCACGAGCAGCCCCTGCGCGAGCCAGGTGTAGGTGATGGCCTGGGCGAGCGACATCGAGCTGCTCGCACCCGTGACTGCCGCGTGGCCGTAGAAGGCCGCGAACACCATCACCTTGATGCCGCCCCACCAGCACTGCGTGGCAAAGCCGGCGAGCGCGGCGGTGCGGTACTGCAGCATCTGTTGGAAGCGCGATGCGAAGGCGGCGATGTAGGGCCGCGCAAGGTCGTGCGTGCGCATCGCCGTCATGCTTCGGCTGCTCCGTGCATGGCGTAGAAGCGCGCGATGACGGCCTCGATCGCCAGGCCTTCGAGGCGGATGTCCTCCACCGCATGCGCGGCGGCGATGCGCGCGATCAGCGCTGGCGCCGCAGTGCGGGCCGGGTCGAAGTCGAGCACCAGCGTCTGGCCGTCGCGCGAATGCACCCGCGCGCCTTCCACCTGCGCGGGCAGTTCGGCGCCTTGCGCGAAATCGACGACGAGGCGGCGCTCGGCCATCACCTGCGCGCGCAGGGCCTCGACCGGGCTGTCGGCCAGCACGCGGCCGTGGCCGATGATGATCACGCGGCGGGCCAGCGCCTCGATGTCGTGCATGTCGTGCGTGGTAAGCAACACGGTGGTGCCGCGCTCGCGGTTGGCGCGGCGCACGAAGTCGCGCACAGCCAGCTTGGAAGGTGCGTCGAGGCCGATGGTGGGCTCGTCGAGAAAGAGAATATCGGGCTCGTGCAGCAGCGCCGCGGCGATCTCTGCGCGCATGCGCTGGCCCAGCGAGAGCTGCCGCACCGGCTGCGCGAGCACGCGCTCCAGGTTCAGCAGCGCCACCAGCTCGTCGCGCGTGCGGCGATAGCGTGCCGGGTCCACGCGGTAGATGTCGCGCAGCAGGTCGAAGCCGTCGCCCACGGGCAGGTCCCACCACAGCTGCGTGCGCTGGCCGAAGACCACGCCGATGCGCGCCACGTGGCGCTCGCGGTCGGCGAAGGGGTCGCGCCCGTCGATCTCCACGCGCCCGCCGTCGGGGCGCAGGATGCCCGAGAGGATCTTGATGGTGGTCGACTTGCCCGCGCCGTTCGGCCCGATGAAACCCAGCAGCTCGCCGCGCTCCAGCGCGAACGACACGCCCGACAGCGCCTCCACCGTGCGGTGGCGGCGCCGCACGAGCCCGCGCAGCGCGCCGATCACGCCAGGGTCGCGTTCGGAAATGCGGTAGGTCTTGCGGAGGTCGTCGACGAGGATGTGGGGCATGGAGGGCGCCGTACCGGCCTCGATGGCACGGCGGGGGCGGGATGCTACACGAAAGCGCCGGTACGATCGCCGCTCCCTTTCGCATTCTTTCCGCCATGCCTTCGCAGCCGCCTTCCCTGCCCTCCTCGCCCCACCATCTGCTGCCGCTGGCCGACTGGCCCGAGACTGCGCGTGCCGGGCTCATCGGCGTGTTCACCGACATCGACGACACGCTCACGCACGAAGGCGCCATCACGCCCGATGCGTTGCAGGCGCTGGGCGACCTCAAGGCCGCAGGCCTCTCGGTGGTGGCGATCACCGGCCGGCCGGTGGGCTGGAGCCTGCCCTTCGTCAACGCCTGGCCGGTCGATGCCATCGTGGCCGAGAACGGCGCGGTCGCGCTGCTGCCCTCGGCCGATGGCAAGGTCGAGAAGCGCTACCAGCAGGACGAGCCCACGCGCGCGGCCAACTTCGCGCGCATGCAGGCGGTGCTGGAGCGCATCGAGCGCGAGCTGCCGGGCGTGGGCCGCGCCACCGACTCGCCGGGGCGCGAGACCGACATCGCCATCGACCACAGCGAGTTCGTGCAATTGAGCGACGCCACCATCGCGCAGGTGGTAGCGCTGATGCGCGGCGAGGGCATGCACGCCACCGTGAGCAGCATCCACATCAACGGCTGGTACGGCGACAACGACAAGCTCGAAGGCGCGCGCTGGATCGTGCGCGAGCTGTGGGGCCGCGCGCTCGACGCCGAGACGGACCGCTGGGCCTACGTGGGCGACTCCACCAACGACCAGCTGATGTTCCGCAGCTTCGCGCACAGCATAGGCGTGGCGAACGTGGCGCGCTTCGTGCCGCTGCTCGAACACCTGCCGCGCTACGTGACGCAGGCCGAGCGCGGGACCGGCTTCGCCGAGGCGGCGCGCGCGATTCTCTCGGCGCGCTGAGGCCTACTCAAGGGCGAGCGGCGGCTGAAGATGGAGTGCCGGTAGCGTAGTCGTTGGTAATTAGGGCTTCGCGCCAGAAGCCCTGGCCCGACCATTGCCTGACCCGAACCGATCCCGCCGCTCACTCGCGCACAGGCAGCTCGCGCCGCATCCGGCGCAGCAAGGCCCACTGGCTCCAGGTGCCGAAGGCCGCAATCAGCAGCAGCGCCCCTGCATAGCCTTCGGCCGTGTTCAGCAATCCCAGCGGCGCCACCAGGAAGCCCGCGAGCATCGCCGGCAGGCTGAACGCGAGGTAGCTCACCACGAAGATCGCCGCGAACAGCTCGCCGCGCTCGTGCGATTGCGCCATGGGCGCCAGCGTCTGCACCAGCGCCGAGAACGCGCCGCCGAAGCCGATGCCCGCCACCGCAGTGCCGACGAAGAAGAGCGCGAGCGAGCGCGTCGCGAGCGCAGCCAGCAGCAGCACCAGCCCGAGCGCGATGCTGGCCATGCCGGCGATGGCCGGCCGCGGTGCCGCGAAGCGGCCGAGCAGCGTCGGCGCGATGGCTCCCATGCCCGAGAGCACCGCCACGGTCAGGCCGTTGACCACGCCGTTGTCGATGCCGAACACGTGCAGCATCAGCGAAGGCGCCAGCGACAGGTGCAGCCCGCCGAGTGCCCACACCACGACGAACACCGGCAGCCCGCGCGCGAACTCGGCGCGGGCCTTGGCGGGAATGGACACGCGCGGCACCAGCGAGGCAAGCGCGCCGGCGCGCGGCGTGACGGTTTCGGGCATCCACAGCACCACGGCTGCGCCCAGCGCGAACACGGCGGCCAGCACGCCGAACACCAGCATCACCGGCTGCACCGAGAACTTCACCGCCACGCCCGTGAGCAGTGCGCCCAGCGCAAGGCCGGCAAGGGGCGACACACTAGTGATCATCGCCCCCAGCCGCTTGCGCGAAGCCGGCGCGGCCTCGACCACCGCCGCGCTCAGCGCGCCGCTCGCCACGCCCGTAGCGATGCCCTGCACCACCCGCGCGACGATCAGCCCGCCGATGCCGTTCGCGAGCAGGAAGAGCCCCATCGCCACCGCCTGAAGCACCAGCGCCGCCAGCACCACGGGGCGCCGACCGATGTGGTCCGACAGCGAACCCGCCACCAGCAGCGACACCAGCAGCGCGATCGCGTAGACCGCGAAGGCCACCGTGAGCAGCGAGGACGAGAAGTGCCAGGCGTGCTGGAACACCACGAAGAGCGGCGAAGGCGCGGCCGCCGCGAAGAAGAAGGCGAACAGCACCGCCGCCAGCAGCGCGAAGGCGGCGCGCTGAGGCAGGCGCCACGGCCGGGAGGGGGCAGCGATCTCGGCGGTGGCCGAAGCGAGTTCGGGGCAGGAGGACGGCATGGCGAATCCTTAACGCAACTTTTTTTGCTTTTGTGATTCTAGACCTGGGAATCCACTAAAGCAAATATCTTTGCGTTAAAGTTCATGGCCATGACCGACACCGCCCTCCCCAACAAGCGCCCCGGCGGCCGCAGCGCCCAGGTGCAAGCGCTCGTGCGCACCGCCCTCGAGGAACTCGTGGCCGAACAGGGCCGGGAGCGCGTCACAGTGCCCGCCGTGGCCGAGCGAGCGGGCGTCAGCGCATCGAGCATCTACCGCCGCTGGGGCGACCTGCAGGGCCTGCTGGCCGAAACCGCCACCCACCGCCTCGACCCGAACCGCCCGCTGCCGAACACCGGCACCCTGCGCGTCGACCTCGAAGCCTGGGCGCGCGAACTCATCGAGCACCTGTCCAGGCCCTGCAACACCTCGCTGCTGAAAGCCGCGGCCGCGCTGGCCAACGGCAACTCCGACACCGACTGCCTGCGCAACCGCCGCAGGGAAGCGCTGACGCTGGTCGAGCAGGCGCACGCCCGGGCCGAGCCCGCGCCCGAGCCGCAGCAGGTGATCGATCACCTGATCGCGCCGATCGTGTTCAGGCTGGTGTTCGGCGGAGATGGGGTGCAGCCGGAACTGGCGGGCCGGCTGGTGGACGAACTCTTCGTCCTCAGTTCGTCTTGACTTCCTTCGCCAACCCCAGCTTCTCGATGATCGCCTTCTCCCTCACCACCGTCTCCTGCGCGAACTTGGTGTAGGTGGCCGAGCTCATGTAGTTCGGCAGCATGTCGTAGCGGCCCAGCGCGGCCACGTAGCTCGGCTCTTCCATCGCCTGCTTGAACGCGTCGTGCAGCTTCTTCACCACCTCAGGCGGCGTGCCCTTGGGCGCGCCGATGCCGAAGGGCGAGTTCTGCACCACGTCGTAGCCCAATTCCTTCAGCGTGGGCGCGTCGGGGAACTTGGCCAGGCGCTTCTCGCCCCAGGTGTTGAGCACGCGCAGCTTGCCGGCCTCGACCTGCGGCGCGAAGCCGGTGCTGTCGGCCGCGGCCATCAGCTGGCCGCTGACCACTGCGAGCATCAGGTCGGCGCTGCCCTTGTAGGGCACGTGCTGCAGCTGGATGCCGGCCTTCTGCGCGACGATCTCCGTGGTCAGGTGCGGGCTGGTCAGTGTGCCGGTGGAGCCGTAGGTGAGCTTGCCGGGGTTGGCCTTGGCGTAGGCGACGAAGTCGGCCCAGGTCTTGAAGGGGCTGTCGGCAGGCACGACGATGCCGAAGGCGTAGCCGGTGACGTTGATGACGTACGTGATGTCCTTGAGCGGATCCCAGTTGATCTTGGTGGTGTAGCCCAGTCGGAACACGCCCAGCGGGATCTGCGCGACGGTGTAGCCGTCGGGCTGCGCGGTCTGCAGCGCCTGCGCGGGCAGCGTGCCGCCGGCGCCGGTCTTGTTGTCGATGATGACCGGCTGGCCGAGGATCTTGCTCGCGTTCTCGGCGAGCTGGCGCATGGTGATGTCGGTCGGGCCGCCCGCCGGAAAGGCGATCACCAGCTTGACGGGCTTGGCGGGAAAGGCCTGCGCGAACGCTGCCATCGGAAGGGCGAGGCCGCCGGCTGCGGCGATGGCGGCGGCGGTACGGAGAAAGGTGGAGCGGCGGAGCATGGCTGACTGGATCCTGACGAGAGAAAAGCGCCGATTGGGCCCCGCCGCATCGGCGAAGGCAATCGGGGCTGCCCTGATTTCCGTGGGAAACCGGGGCGAATTCCGGCCTCCGAGTCGCCTGCGCGTCAGCTGCTAGGCCTGCGCGAAGCCTTCGATCACGTTCACCGCGTTGACGCCCACCTCCGCCACCGCGTAGCCGCCCTCGAAGACGAACACCGTCGGCAGCCCGGCGCGCGCCAGGTCCTCGCCCATGCGCAGGTAGTCGTCGCTCTTCAGCCTGAAGCCGGAGATCGGGTCGCCCTCGAAGGTGTCGACGCCCAGCGAGACCACCAGCGCGCCGGCCTTCACTTCGGCGATGCGGGCCAGCGCGGTCTTCAGCGCCGCGCGCCATGCCGTGAAGTCCGTGCCGCGCGGCAGCGGCAGGTTGTGGTTGAAGCCTTCGCCGCGTCCGGCGCCGCGCTCGTCGGCATGGCCCAGGTAGTAGGGGTAGTCGGTCAGCGGATCGCCGTGCAGGCTCGCGAAATGCACGTCGTCGCGCTCGTAGAAGATGGCCTGCGTGCCGTTGCCGTGGTGATAGTCGACGTCGAGCACCGCGACGCGTTCGATGCCCGCGTCGCGCAGCGCCTGCGCGGCGACGGCGGCGTTGTTGAGGAAGCAGTAGCCGCCGAAGAAATCGGCGCCTGCGTGGTGGCCCGGCGGGCGCGTCAGCGCGAAGGCGGCACGCTCGCCGTCGATGACGCGCTGCGCCGCGGTCCACGCGCAGGCCGCACCGTGGCGTGCGGCCGCCCAGCTGCCGGCCATCAGCGGCGTGCCCGCGTCGAAGGAGAAGAGGCCCAAGCGCGCCGGAAAGCTCTTCGGCAGCACGTCGCTGCGCATGCCGCGCGTGGGCCAGTACGAGGGCAGCGCATCGCGCGTCGCGTTGGACGGGTCCAGCGCCACCCACTCGTCCCACGCGTGCGCGATGAAGTCCAGGTAGCGCGGCGCATGCACCTTTGCCAGCAGCGCCTCGTCGAAGGTTTCATCGGGCGCCTGCAGCGACCCGATGCGCCTGCGCTCCAGCTCATGCCTCACATGGTCGACGCGGGCGGGCACCTCGAAGCACGGCACGAGCTCGCCGCGGAACATCTCGACTTTGCCCTGATGGAGAACGTGCTGGTCGTTGTAGATGGTGAGCATGAAGATGGAAGGCCGGAGCGGCTGTGGCGAAGCCGCCCATCATGCCGCACGCCGCAGCACCGCCCGGCGCCGTCCCGAGGCCGTGAGCCCGAACAGGTCCTTCGGATCGTCGAGCTCCGGCACCAGCGCGATCTGCCGGCCGATGCCGCGCTCGGTGGCGATGCGCTGGATGTAGCGCAGCGCCGTGTAGTCCTCCAGCGCGAAGCCCACCGAGTCGAAAAGCGTGACCCGCGCAGCGCTCTCGCGCCCGGGCACCTCGCCGAGCAGCACGCGCCATAGCTCCTGCACCGGGAAGTCGGCGGCCACCTGCTGGATCTCGCCTTCGACGCGGGTCTGCGGCTCGTACTCGACGAACACGCGCGCCTTGCCGAGCACGCCCGGATGCAGCTCGGTCTTGCCGGGCGAATCGCCGCCCACCGCGTTGATGTGCATGCCCGGCTCGATCATCTCGGGCGTGAGCACCGTCGCGCGCCCCTGGTAGGCGGTGACGGTGGTGACGATGTCCGCGCCGCGCACCGCCTCGGCCACCGAGCGGGCACGCACGATCTCCAGCGGCGTGCAGGCCGCGAGGTGGCGCACCAGCTTGTCGGTGGCATGCGGGTCGATGTCGTACACGCGCACTTCCTCGATACCCAGCAGCGCATGGAAGGCCAGCGCCTGGAACTCGCTCTGCGAGCCATTGCCGATCAGCGCGAGGCTGCGCGAATCGGGCCTCGCCAGCACCTTCGCGGCCATGGCGGAAGTGGCGGCCGTGCGCAGCGCGGTGGTGAGCGTGAGTTCGGAAAGCAGCACGGGGTAGCCCGTGTCGACCTCGGCCAGAACGCCGAAGGCCATGACGGTCGGCAGCCCGACCTGCGTGTTGTGCGGATGCCCGTTGACGTATTTGAATGCGTAGGCGCCGTCGTCGGCCACCGGCATCAGCTCGATCACGCCGAGGTGCGAATGGCTGGCCACGCGCGCCTTCTTGTCGAACTCCCGCCACCGCATGAAGTCGTCGCGCAGCGCGTCGGACAGCGCGGTGAGGAACTGCGGGACACCGGTCTCGTCCACCAGGCGGACCAGGCTGTGAACATCGATGAAGCGGGTCATGACATGGCTCCTTGCGTAGCCCTGCCGCGGCGCTTCATCCCATCACATGTTTACTCCACCATGGCTGATTCAGGATGCGCCTGCGCCAAGGGTTGAGAGCCATTGTGCGCCGCTTTGCATGACCTTGGCGATACCCTCGAAAGGCCTATGCGTTCAGGTGGAAAGGCGCGTTCGCGAACAGTTGCACGCCGTGCAGCAGCGCGTCTTCGTCGAAGTCGAAATGCGGATGGTGGTGCGGATGCACGATGCCCTTGGCGGCACTGCGCGCCCCGATGAACACGTAGACGCCCGGCGCATGCTTCAGGAAGGCGCTGAAGTCCTCGCTGTTCGGCAGGGGGCGGATAGGCTGCAACGCTGCCGTCGCAATGCCCTGCTCCACCACCGCGCGCATCCGCTCGGCCACGGCCGGATCGTTGACCACCGGGCTGTAGCCGCGGATGTAGTCCAGGTCGCAGGAAGCCCCATGCGCCCCGGCGACGCCGTTGGCGATGCGCTCCACCAGGGCCGGCACCAGCTCGCGCACCCGCTCGTTGAAGCAGCGCACCGAGCCCCACAGTTCCACCGTATCGGGAATCACGTTGAAGGCGGTGCCACCGTCGAAGCGCGTGACCGAGAGAATCACCGCCTCGTGCGGATCGGCGTTGCGCGAGACCACGGCCTGCAGGTTGCAGACGATCTGCGCGCCGATCATGATCGGGTCGATGGAGCGGTCGGGGTTGGCCGCATGGCCGCCGCGGCCGCGCACGCGCAGCACGAAGCGGTCGGAACTGGCCAGCGCCGGGCCGTCGAGCACGGCGATGCTGCCCGTGTCCAGCGTGGACAAGACATGCGCCGAGATCACCTGGTCGACGCCCTTGATCACGCCCGCGTCCACCATCTGCTGGGCGCCGCCCGGATGCTGCTCCTCGGCATGCTGGAAGAAGAAGCGCACCTCGCCCGGCACCTGGCTGCGCAGGCCGGCGAGGATGCGCGCCGAGCCAAGCAGCATCGCCGCGTGGCCGTCATGGCCGCAGGCGTGCATGACGTTGGGATTGCCCGAGGCGTAGTCGCAACTCTTCTGGTCCTGCAGGGGCAGCGCATCGATGTCTGCGCGCATCGCCAGCGTGCGCCCTTTCCTGCCGCCCGCCAGCCGCGCCAGCAGGCTGGTCGGCGTGGGCCGGCTCACTTCCAGCCCATCGATGGCGGCAAGTTCGCGCTCGAGAAAGTTGGCGGTGTCCACTTCCTTGAACGACAGCTCGGGGTGGCGGTGCATGTGGCGGCGCCACGCGACCACTTCGGCATGCTCGCGCCGCGATTGCGCATCGATGCTTTCGGCAATGCCGGCGAGCGAGAAACGCGTGCTGAATATGTTCATGGTGTTGTCGCTCATTCGGGGTTGATGCCCGCGGCCTGGACGATGCGCCGGTTGCGCGCCAGCCCGCTCTCGATCTTCGCGCGGAAGGCCTCGGCAGAACCTGCGGCCGCGTCCGCACCCAGTTCCTTCAGGCGTGCGGCCAACGCCGGGTCGCGCAGCGCGGCCACGGCCGCGTCGTGCAGCTTTTTCTGGATGGCGGGCGGCGTCTTCGCCGGTGCGACCAGGCCGAACCACGTCATGGAGAGCTCGTTGAGATCCGGCTGGCCGAGCTCCTTGAGCGTAGGCACGGAAGGCAGCGCCTCCAGCCGCTTCGGCGCACCCACGGCGAAAGGCAACAGCTTGCCGCTCTTGATGTGCGCGGCCGAAGAGGGGTATTGGTCGATCGACACCTCGGTCTCGCCCGACAGCGCCGCCGTCAGGGCCGGCCCCATGCCGCGATACGGTACGTGGCGCAGCTTGAACCTGAGATCGGTATTCATCGCCTCGATCAGCAGGTGGCTGATGGAGCCGGTGCCCGCCGAGCCGATGTTGTAGAAGTCCGGCTTGGCGCGCACCTCGGCCACTACCTGCTCGAAACTGCGTCCCGGGAACGACGGATGCACCATGAACACCGTCGGCACGGTCGCCAGCATGGTGATCGGCGCCAGGTCCTTCAGCGGATCGACGCGGTTCGCCTTCAGCAGGATCGGGTTCACCGTCAGCGTGCTCGCGGTGCCGATGCCCACGGTGTAGCCGTCCGCTTCGGCGCGGGCCACGGCTTCGGAGCCGATCATGCCGCCGCCGCCCGTGCGGTTGTCCACAACCACCGGCTGGCCCAGCGTGGCCTGCATCCTGTCGGCCACCAGGCGAGCCACGATGTCGGTCGAGCCGCCGGGCGCGAACTGCACGATCAACTTGACCGGACGCTGCGGGTAGCTGTCCTGCGCGAGAGCCGGAAGCGCCAAAAGGCCCAGCAAGGCTGCCGAGATAGCGGCAAGCCGGCGACGTGTGAACTGCATGGGGTCGGTGATCCGTGTAAGCCGAAAGTGGCCGGATTATGTTGACGCCATCGATCGGCTTCCAATAGATTGATGGTCATTCCGATAAGCAAATCCAATATCCCACGAAGCCCGCGATGTCCATGGTGACGCCCTCCTCTTCCGTCCTCTACGCCCGACTGGTCGCGAAAGGACGCCTGCGCCACCTGCAGCTGCTGGTGTCCGTCGCCGATTCGGGCAGCGTGCGGCGCGCGGCCGAACAGATCGGCATGAGCCAGCCCGCCGCAACGCAGGCCCTGGCCGACATCGAAAGCCTGCTCGGCACGCCGTTGTTCGAGCGACACGTGCGCGGCATGCGGCTCACGGCGGCAGGAAGCGCAGTGGCCCCGATGGCGCGCAACACGCTGAGCGCGCTGCGGGCCTCGGCCGACACGGTGCACGCGCTGCAGGCGGGCGCGGGCGGCGTGCTGCGCTTGGGTGCGATCACGGCCGGGGTCGCCGGCCTGCTGTGCCGGATGCTGCCGTCGTTCGCGGCGCGCCACCCGACATTGCACATCGAAGTGCTGGAGGCGCCCGGCGACCAGCTGCTGGCCGACGTGATGTCCGGCCGCGTGGACATGGCGCTGTGCCGCCGGCCGCACGAGCTGCCCGCACCCTGCTCCTTCGAGCAGTTCGCGCCCGACGTCCCCTGGATCGTCGCGGGCCGCCGCCATCCGCTCGTGCGCAAGACCCAGCCGACGCTGGCCGACTTGCGTGCCGCGCGGTGGATGCTGCCGGTCCAGGGCATCGGCATACGCAGCGTGTTCGATGCACTGTTCGACGCACCCGACGCGCCGAAACCCGAGCTTCATCCGGTCTCCAGCACCTCGCTGCCGCTGGTGCTCGAGCTGCTGCGCAGCGACAGCGTGCTGACGCTGGTGCCCCGCAGCGTCATCGGGCCCTTCGTGCAGTGGGGACTGGTCGCGCGCGTGGCCTACGAGTTCGGCGGCGAGCTCGAAGGCATCGGCGCACTGTTGGGCGCGGACAGCGACAGGCCGGCCGTGGCCGCCTGCCTGGAGGCATTGCGCGAGGCCGTCCGCTCGGAAGCCGCCGCCTGAGCGGCAACGCTCAGCGCGCCAGCACCGGCTTCAGCGCCACGCCCGTGTGCGTGCCCAGCCGCACCACTTCTTCCGGCGGCGCCGCCGCGACCACGCGCCCGCCGGCACCGCCGCCCTCGGGGCCGAGGTCGAGGATCCAGTCGGCCTCGGCGATCAGGTCGAGGTCGTGCTCGATCACCACCACGCTGTGGCCGCCGTTCACCAGCCGGTGCAGCACGTGGATCAGCTTCTCGACGTCGGCCATGTGCAGGCCCACGGTCGGCTCGTCGAGCACGTACAGCGTGTGCGGCGCCTTCTGGCCGCGGCGGGTGATGTCGTCGCGCACCTTGCTGAGCTCGGTCACCAGCTTGATGCGCTGCGCCTCGCCGCCCGAGAGCGTGGGCGAGGGCTGCCCCAGCGTGAGGTAGCCCAGGCCCACGTCCTTGAGCAGCTGCAGCGGGTGGCTGATGTTGGGCATGCTCGCGAAGAACTCGACGGCCTCGTCGACTTCCATCTTCAGCACGTCGCCGATGCTCTTGCCGCGCCAGCTCACGGCCAGCGTCTCGGGGTTGAAGCGCGCGCCGTGGCAGACCTCGCAGGGCACCTTCACGTCGGGCAAAAAGCTCATCTCGATGGTGCGCACGCCCGCGCCCTCGCAGCCCGGGCAGCGGCCTTCGCCGGTGTTGAAGCTGAAGCGCGCCGGGCCGTAGCCGCGCGCCTTGGCCTCCAGCGTGTCGGCGAAGAGCTTGCGGATGGTGTCCCAGAAGCCGATGTAGGTGGCCGGGCAGCTGCGCGGCGTCTTGCCGATGGGCGTCTGGTCGACCTCGAGCACGCGGTCGATGGTCTCGTAGCCCTCGACCTTGCGGCAGCCCGCCCAAGCCGGGCGCTTGCCTGCGGCGTCGGCGTCGCGGCCCGCCTTGGTCGAGCGCTGCGCCACGATGGCCTGCACGTTGGCCAGCAGCACGTCGCGCGCGAGCGTGGACTTGCCCGAGCCGCTGACGCCGGTGACCACCACCAGGCGCTGCAGCGGCAGCGTGGCGGTCACGTCCTGCAGGTTGTGCAGGTTGGCGCCGTGCACGGTGAGCCATTCGCCGCTCTTCTCGGCCTTCGGGTCGGGCGACGGCACCAGGCGGCGCGCGTGCAGCGGGTGCCTGATGGCGTCGCGCAGGTAGCGGCCGGTCTGCGAATCGTCGGCCTTCTGGATGTCGGCCACCGTGCCCTCGGCCACCAGGCGGCCGCCGCGCTTGCCGGCGCTCGGGCCGATGTCGATGATGTGGTCGGCGCGGCGGATGGTGTCCTCGTCGTGCTCCACCACCACCAGCGTGTTGCCCTTGTCGCCGAGCTTGTGCAGCGCGTCGAGCAGGATCTGGTTGTCGCGCGCGTGCAGGCCGATGGTCGGCTCGTCGAGCACGTAGCACACGCCCTGCAGGTTGCTGCCAAGCTGCGCCGCCAGGCGGATGCGCTGCGCCTCGCCGCCCGAAAGCGTGGGCGCGCCGCGGTCCAGCGTGAGGTAGCCCAGGCCCACTTCTTCCAGGAATTCGAGCCGGCTGCGGATCTCGGGCACCAGGTCGCGCGCGATCTCGGCTTCGCGGCCGCTGAGCGCGAGGCCCTCGAACCACTGGCGCACCTCGGTCACGCTCATGCGCGCGAGCTCGGTGATGCCGATGCCGCCCGAGCCGTCGGCCGCGGTGCCGAAGCCCACGGCGCGCGCCGTGGCGTTCAGGCGCGTGCCCTCGCAGGTGGGGCAGGCCACGTCGGCCAGGTCTTCCACCTCGGGCTCGGCGAAGGTCTGCTCGCGGCCCTTGTTGTCATCGGCCAGCACGGAGTCGTCGAACACCTTGCGCTGGTCCTTGCTGAGCTTGACGCCGGTGCCCACGCAGTCGGGGCACCAGCCGTGCTTGCTGTTGTAGCTGAACAGGCGCGGATCGAGTTCGGCATAGCTGGTGCTGCACACCGGGCAGGCGCGCAGCGTGGAGAACACGTTCACGCGGCCGATGCCTGCGGTGGACACGCCCGCCATCATCGCGGCGCGCAGTCCGTCGAGATCGCTGAGCACATGCATCACGCCCTTGCCGTGCTCGAGCGCCTTGGCCAGCGCCTCGCGCAGCTCGTTCTCCTTCGAAGGCAGCACGTCGAGGCTGGCCACCGGCAGCTCGATGCTGTGCTCCTTGAAGCGGTCGATGCGCGGGAAGCCGGTGGTCGGCAGGAACTCGCCGTCCACGCGCAGGTGTGTGAAGCCGCGCGGACGCGCCCAGTCGGCCAGCTCGGTGTAGACGCCCTTGCGGTTGGTCACCAGCGGCGCGAGCAGGCCGATGTGCTGGCCCTTGAAGTTGCGCATCAGCTGCGCGGCGATGCTGTCGGGCGTCTGCGGCTGCACGGCCGCGCCGTCGTGGATGCAGTGCTGGATGCCCAGCTTCACGTACAGCAGGCGCAGGAAGTGCCAGACCTCGGTGGTGGTGCCCACCGTGCTCTTGCGGCCGCCGCGCGACAGGCGCTGCTCGATGGCCACGGTCGGCGGAATGCCGTACACCGCGTCCACCTCGGGCCGGCCCGCCGGCTGCACGATGCTGCGCGCATAGGCGTTGAGCGATTCGAGGTAGCGGCGCTGCCCTTCGTTGAAGAGGATGTCGAAGGCCAGCGTCGACTTGCCCGATCCGCTCACGCCCGTCACCACGCTGAACTTGCCGCGCGGGATGTCCACGCTCAGGTTCTTCAGGTTGTGCTCGCGCGCGTTGACGATCTGCACCGCATCGGCGCCCGGCGCCTCCTGTGCGTTGGCGATGTAGCGGCGCGCGGCGCGCTCGGCCACCTTGTAGGCCTCGGGGCCGATGGCGAGTTCGTAGTCGGCCAGCGCGGCGCCGGTGAGCGAGGCGCGGTTCTCGCGCAGCTGCTCTGGCGTGCCCTCGGCCACCACCTGGCCGCCGCCCTCGCCGCCTTCGGGACCGAGGTCGATGAGCCAGTCGCTCGCGCGGATCACGTCGAGGTTGTGCTCGATCACGATCAGCGAATGGCCGGCCTCGAGCAGCTTGCGCAGCGCGCGCATCAGCCGGGCGATGTCGTCGAAGTGCAGGCCGGTGGTCGGCTCGTCGAACAGGAACAGCGTGCCCTTGCGCGCCACCGACTGCTTGCTGGCGGTCGCGTTCTTCGCGGCCTCGGCCAGGAAGCCCGCGAGCTTCAGCCGCTGCGCTTCGCCGCCGGAGAGCGTGGGCACGGGCTGGCCGAGCTTGACGTAGTCCAGGCCCACGTCGGAGATCGGCTGCAGCACGCGCAGCACGTCGCGGTCGGCCTCGAACACCGCCGCGGCCTCGGCCACGGTGAGTTCGAGCACGTCGGCCACGTTGTAGCTCTTGCCCTTGCGCTCCACGCGCACTTCGAGGATCTCGGGGCGGTAGCGCTTGCCGTCGCAATCGGGGCAGCGCAGGTACACGTCGGAAAGGAACTGCATCTCGACGTGCTCGAAGCCCGAGCCGCCGCAGGTCGGGCAGCGCCCGTCGCCGGAGTTGAAGCTGAACTTGCTCGCGGTGTAGCCGCGCTGGCGCGAGAGCGCCGCCGTGGCGAAGATCTCGCGGATGGCGTCCCAGGCGCCCACGTAGCTCGCGGGGTTGGAGCGCGCGGTCTTGCCGATGGGCGACTGGTCGACGAACACCACGTCGCCCAGGTGGTCGGCGCCGAGCAGGCGGTCGTGCGCGCCGGGCGTTTCGGTGGCCTTGCCGAAGTGGCGCATGAGCGCGGGCGCCAGCACGTCCTGGATCAGCGTCGACTTGCCCGAGCCGCTCACGCCGGTCACGCACACCAGGCGCGCCAGCGGGAACTCGACCGTCACGTTCTTCAGGTTGTGCTCGCGCACGCCCTCGAGGATGAGCCGGTGCGTGTTCTCGCTCACCAGCCGCTTGAAGCCCATGCCGATCTTCTTGCGCCCGCCCAGGTACTGGCCGGTGAGCGTGTCGGCGTCGCGCAGCTGGTCGGTGGTGCCGTCGAACACCACCTGCCCGCCCCGCGCGCCGGGGCCGGGACCCATGTCGATCACACGGTCGGCGGCCAGCATCACGGCCGGGTCGTGCTCGACCACCACCAGCGTGTTGCCCGCGTCGCGCAGGCGCAGCATGGCCTCGGTGATGCGGTTCATGTCGCGCGGATGCAGGCCGATGCTGGGCTCGTCGAGCACGAAGAGCGTGTTGACCAGCGAGGTGCCTAGTGCCGTCGTGAGGTTGATGCGCTGCACCTCGCCGCCGCTGAGCGTGCGGCTCTGGCGGTCGAGCGTGAGGTAGCCGATGCCCACGTCGTGCAGGTAGCGCAGGCGGGTGGTGATTTCCTCGAACAGCAGCTTCAGCGCCTGGAGCTCGCCTTCGCTGGCCGGCTGGCCGTTGCCGTGGTGCTCGATGCGGTCGAACAGCTGCCGCAGCCGCTCGATGGGCAGCAGCATCAGGTCGTGCAGGCACAGGCCGGGCAGCGCCTCGAGCTGGGCGCGCGTCCATTTCACGCCCTGGGGCATGAAGCGCTTCTCGGGCGGCAGCACCGCGTCGGCGTCTTCCTTGCTGCCGATGCGCCACAGCAGGCTCTCGAGTTTCAGGCGCGCGCCGCTGCAGGTGGGGCACGGCGTGTAGCTGCGGTACTTGGACAAGAGCACGCGGATGTGCATCTTGTAGGCCTTGCTCTCCAGGTAGCCGAAGAAGCGGCGCACGCCGTACCACTGCTTGTTCCAGTTGCCTTCCTTGTAGTTGGGCGTGCCCTCGATGACCCAGTGCTTCTGCTCCTCGGTGAGCTTGTTCCAGGGCGTGTCGCGCGGAATGCCCGCCGCCTCGGCGTGGCGCATGAGGTCGTCCTGCGCTTCCTTCCAGGCGGGCGTCTGGATGGTCTTGATGGCGCCGGCGCGCAGCGTGAGCTTGTCGTTCGGAATGACCAGGCCCAGGTCGACGCCGATCACGCGGCCGAAGCCGCGGCAGGTGTCGCAGGCGCCCACGGCCGAGTTGAACGAGAACATCGACGGGATCGGGTCGGCGTAGCGGATGTCGCTCTCGGGGCAGTGCAGGCCGGTGGAGAACTTCCACACGTCCGTTGGCGCGTTTTCCTCCGAGCCGGTGGCGTGCACCGTGACGCGCCCGCTGCCGCGCTTGAGCGCAACCTCGATCGCCTCCACCACGCGCGAGCGCTCGGCGCTCGATGCGCGGAAGCGGTCGGCCACCACGTCGAGCACCTTGCGCGGACCGGTGGGCGTGGCCACTTCGCGCTCGGCCTGCACGCGCGTGAAGCCGCTGGCCGACAGCCACTGCGTGACTTCCTCGGCCGTGGTGCTCGCCGGCAGCTCGACCGGGAAGGTGACCACCAGCCGCGGATCGCCCGCCGCGGCCGCGCGCTCGACGATCTGCGCGTAGATGCTGTCGGGCGAGTCATGGCGCACCGGCAGCGCGGTCTCGCGGTCGAACAGGTCGGCCGCGCGCGCGAAGAGCAGCTTCAGGTGGTCGTTCAGCTCGGTCATCGTGCCGACCGTGGAGCGCGAGGAGCGCACCGGGTTGGTCTGGTCGATGGCAATGGCGGGCGGCACGCCTTCGACCTTGTCGACGGCCGGCTTGTCCATGCGGTCCAGGAACTGGCGCGCGTAGGCGGAGAAGGTCTCCACGTAGCGCCGCTGGCCTTCGGCATAGAGGGTGTCGAAAACGAGGCTCGACTTGCCCGAGCCGCTGGGCCCGGTGACCACCGTCATTTCGCCGGTGCGGATGTCGAGATCGAGGTTCTGGAGGTTGTGCTGGCGCGCGCCGCGAATCCGGATGGAGCCCTGTGTCATGAGTGCCTTGGGGGGTGGGGCAAACATTCTAGGGAGTGCTCCGTGACGGGTTTGCGCACAAGGTCACAAGGGCGATGGCCGCGCAGGGGTTTGTCCTGATGGAATTCGAGACACTTTCAGAACAAATACCACATTTGTTTTCATGGCGCCCCGAGCCGGGCGCCCGCATTGCCCCGAAAGGTTTCCATGACGAAAACGCGCATGCTCTGCGCCGCCGCGCTGCTGGCCTTCAGCGCGCTGGGCGCGTCGGCCCAGATCCTGATCGGGCAGACCGCCGGCATGACCGGCTCGGTGGCCGCGAGCGTGAACGAGACCATCGGCGGCGCGCAGCTCGTGATCGACGCGGCCAACGCGCAGGGCGGCATCCACGGCGAGAAGATCGAAGTGCTGCGCATGGACGACGGCTTCGACGTGAAGCGCGCCAGCGAGAACGCGCGCGTGCTGATCAAGGACAAGAAGGTGCTGGCGCTCTTCATGAGCCGCGGCACGCCGCACTCGCAGGCGATCATCCCCTGGCTCGACAAGCACGACGTGGCGCTCATCGGCCCCTCCACCGGCGCGATGGCGCTGCACAAGCCGCTGCAGAAGCACGTGTTCAACGTGCGCGCCACCTACCAGCGCGAGGCCGAGAAGGCGGTGCAGCACCTGCTGACCATCGGCCTGAGCCGCATCGCGGTGGTGCACGTGACCGACTCCTTCGGCTCGGACGCGCTCGAAGGCGCGATGACCGGCTTCTCCAAGGGCAACGCGAAGCCGACCGTGACCATCCCCGCCGACCGCGACAAGCCCGACTACAAGACCATCGTGCCCGCCATCAAGGACGCCAATGCGCAGGCCGTGGTGTGGATCGGCTCCGGCGTGGCGGTGGTCGACGGCATCAAGGCGCTGCGCGCGTCTGGCTCGGCCGCGCAGGTGGTCACGCTGTCGAACAACGCTTCGTCGGGCTTCATCAAGCAGCTGGGCGACGCGAGCAAGGGCGTCATCGTGACGCAGGTGTTCCCCAACGAGCGCTCGCTGGGCCATCCGATGGTGAAGGAAGCCCTGGCGCTCGCGCAGGCCAAGGGCCAGTCGGAGCTGTCGCCGGCCGCGCTCGAAGGCTTCGCCTCGGCCAAGGTGCTGGTGGAGGCCCTGCGCCGCGCCGGCCCCAAGCCCACGCGCGCCAGGATGGTGGCCGCCCTCGACAGCCTGCGCGGCTACGACCTGGGCGGCGGGCTGGAGGTGAGCTATTCGCCCACCGACCACAGCGGCATCGATTTCGCGGACCTGTCCATCATCAGCGACGGGCGCTTCAAGCGTTGAGTCCCCGCCCCCAGAGGGCGTTTCCACGGCCCGCCGGCGCGAAACCGGCGGGCTTTTTTTCGGCCGTGAAAACCTTGGTCTGACAGGGTTTGCGCGAGCTAGCGATCTGTGACGTTCAGCAACACATTACACACCTGTTGACAGAGGCACCCCGCTTCGTGGAAAGGCTTTGCTCGATGAAGAAGACGCTCACGTCCTGCGCCGTTGCGCTGTTCCTGGCCATGGCGGCGCCGGGTGCATCGGCCCAGATCCTGATCGGCCAGTCGGCCGACCTCTCGGGCCCCGTGGCGGCCAGCGTCAAGGAAACCATCCTGGGTTCGCAGCTGGTCATCGACCAGGTCAACGCGCAGGGCGGCGTCAATGGCGAGCAGATCGAGATGATCCGCATGGACGACGGCCTCGACGCCAAGCGCTCGCTGGAGAACACGCGCGTGCTCATCGAGGACAAGAAGGTGCTCGCGCTGCTGCTGAACCGCGGCACGCCCAACACGCTCGCGGTGATCCCGCTGCTGGACAAGTACGGCGTGGCGCTGGTCGGCCCTTCCACGGGTGCGATGGCGCTGCACAAGCCGCTGCAGAAGAACATCTTCAACGTGCGCTCGACCTACCAGCGCGAGGCCGAGAAGGCGGTGCAGCACCTGCAGACCACCGGCATCCAGCGCATCGCCGTCGTGCAGGCCGACGACTCCTTCGGCAAGGACGCGATGGAAGGCGCAAGCAAGGGCTTCGAGAAGGCCAACCTGAAGCCGGCCGTGGTGGCGCTGGCCGACCGCAGCAAACCCGACTACGCGGCCATCGTGCCGCAGCTCACCAAGGCGAACGCGCAGGCGGTGCTGTGGATCGGCTCGGGCACGGCCGTGACCGACGGCATCAAGGCGCTGCGCGCGGCCGGCTCGGCGGCGCAGATCATCACGCTGTCTAACAACGCGGCCTCGGGCTTCATCAAGGAACTGGGCTCGGCGAGCGCGGGCGTGATCGTCACGCAGGTGCTGCCCTACGAGCGCTCCTTCGGCCATCCGCTCATCAAGGAAGCGCTGGCGCTCGCCAAGGCCAAGGGCCAGAACGAGCTCTCGCCCGCGCTGCTCGAAGGCTTCGTCGCCACCAAGGTGATGGTGGAGGCGCTGCGCCGCACGGGGCCGAAGCCCACGCGCGCGAAGCTGATCGCCACGCTCAACAGCTTCCAGTACGACGTGGGCGGCGGGCTCGACATCAGCTACTCGCCGACCGACCACACCGGCATCGACTACGTCGATCTCTCGATCGTCAGCGACGGCAGATTCAAGCGGTAGGGCTCGCCCCCAGGCTCCGCGCACTTCGTGTCGCTTCTCCAACCCCCTACCGGGGGCAACACCTGCGGCCCGGCGAAGCCGGTTCCGCGGTGTTCCGCATGAATGCCCGGCCTTACTTCGGCGCAGCGGCGGGCGCGGGCTCGTGCGTGGTGGTGTCGCCGCCGTGCTTCTCGCCCGACATGTCGACCTTGTCACCGGCCTTCGAGATCACGTACAGGGCAATGGCGGCGAAGATGACGAAGCCGACAACGAGTTTCCACATGGGTTTTGTCTCCTGGATGGTTCAAGAAAAAGGCCTCATGCGGTCGGCATGAAGCCTCTTTGTTGAACGGAGGGCAGCGCGCCCTCCTGTTCGGCTGTCGTCAGTCGTTGGCGTAGATGTCAACGTCCTTCGTCTCGCGGATGAACAGCGTGCCCACCACTAGCGTGATGCCGGCGATGATGATCGGATACCACAGGCCGTTGAACATGTTGCCGGTCGAGGCCACGATGGCGAAGGCGGTGGTCGGCAGCAGGCCGCCGAACCAGCCGTTGCCGATGTGGTACGGCAGGCTCATCGAGGTGTAGCGGATGCGCGTGGGGAAGAGCTCCACCAGCATCGCGGCGATCGGGCCGTAGACCATGGTCACCAGCAGCACCAGCCAGAACAGCAGCACCACCGTCAGCACCTTGTTCATCTTCGCGGGGTCGGCCTTGGCGGGGTAGCCGGCGACCTTCAGGTCTTCGGCCACGCCCTTCTTGAAGGCGGCGATTTCCTTGGTGGAGTTCTCGTCGAACTTGGAATTCACGACGTTGCCGATGGGCGCCTCGATCGACTTGTCGCCGATCTTCACGACGGCCTTCGAGCCCGGCGCGCCAGCCACGTTCTCATAGCTCACCGAGTTCTGCACGAGGTAGCGCTTGGCGATGTCGCACGAGCTCTTGAAGTCGATCTCGCGGGCCACAGGGTTGCCCTGGAAGGAGCAGGTCGCCGGGTCGGCCGTCACCGTCACGCCGGCGGTTGCCTGGGCGCGGGCCAGGTCGGGGTTGGCGGCTTCGGTCAGCATCTTGAAGACCGGGAAGTAGGTGACCACGGCCAGCAGGCAGCCGGCCATGATGATCGGCTTGCGGCCGATCTTGTCCGACAGGGTGCCGAAGATCACGAAGAAGGGCGTACCCAGCAGCAGCGCGGCCGCGATCATCAGGTTGGCCGTGGTCGCGTCGACCTTGAGCTGCGCGGTCAGGAAGAAGAGCGCGTAGAACTGGCCCGAATACCAGACCACCGCCTGGCCGGCCGTCAGGCCCACCAGCGCCAGGATCACGATCTTCAGGTTCTTCCACTGGCCGAACGATTCGGCCAGCGGGGCCTTCGAGGTCTTGCCCTCGGCCTTCATCTTCTGGAAGGCGGGCGACTCCGACAGCGTCAGGCGGATCCACACCGAGATGCCCAGCAGCAGGATCGACACCAGGAACGGAATGCGCCAGCCCCAGTCGTTGAACACCGCCTCGCCCATGAACTCGCGCACGCCCAGGATCACCAGCAGGCTCAGGAACAGGCCGAGCGTGGCGGTGGTCTGGATCCAGGAGGTGTAGGCACCGCGCTTGCCGTGCGGCGCGTGCTCGGCCACGTAGGTGGCGGCGCCGCCGTACTCGCCGCCGAGCGCGAGGCCCTGCAGCATGCGCAGCGCGATCAGGATCACCGGCGCCGCGACGCCGATGGTCGCGTAGCTCGGCAGCAGGCCGACGATGAAGGTCGACAGGCCCATGATCAGGATCGTCACCAGGAAGGTGTACTTGCGACCGATCATGTCGCCCAGGCGGCCGAACACGATGGCGCCGAACGGACGCACCAGGAAGCCGGCGGCGAAGGCCAGCAGCGCGAAGATGAAGGCGGCGCCCGCATCCAGGCCACTGAAGAACTGCTTCGCGATGATCGCGGCCAGCGAGCCGTAGAGGTAGAAGTCGTACCACTCGAACACGGTGCCCAGCGAGGAGGCGAAGATGACTTTCTTCTCCTCCGAGGACATGGGCCGGGGGGCCTTGTGCGGCACTCCCCTCGAATCTAGTGTGGCTGCCATTGGTCGTCTCCTGTGTGTATGCGTTCATTCGTTCCCGGAATCCGGGACCGTGAAGGCATTCTTGGAGGCGCGACTGACCCGAGCCTTTCGCGAAACTGAACCGGCGCTTACGGTTTAGGGTGAAACCCGCGGGGCGCGTTTCAGCTTGTAAGAAATCGGCCTGTTACCGGGGCTTGCCCGGGTTTGTACTCAGGCCGGCTTGCTGCCCCGCAGCAAGGCCGGGCGCTGGTCCGCCGAAGCCCATTGCGGGCCGTCGAACCAGGCATCGCCCTTCAGGTAGGCGCGCAGCATCTGCAGGCCGTCGAAGCCCCAGAAGAGGCGGCCGTCGACCACGTAGGTCGGCGTGCCGAACACGCCCTGCTGCAGCGCTTCCTCGGTATTGCGCTTGAGCAGGGCCTTGCTCTCGTCGCTGTTCGCGTCGCGCTTCGGCTTGAGCTGCGCGGCGAGCGCTGCAAGGCGCGTGGCGTCGCCCGCATCCTCGCCGCCGCGCCACACGTGGCGGAAGATGGTCTCGGCCGCGAGGCGGCTGATGCTGCCGTCGTCGCCGGTGGACACCGCCAGCCGCAGGTGCGGCAGCGGGTTGTAGGGATGCGAGGCAGGCATCTGGATCTCGATGCCGTGCGTGTGGCCCAGCCAGAGCACGTGGCGATAGGTCCAGCTGCGCTTCGACGGGATCTCCGCCGGGCCCAGCTGCCCGTGCTGCTTGAGCAGCGCGCCCAGCAGCACCGGCTTGTAGGCGACGCTGTAGCTCAGGCCTTCCAGCGCCTCGGGCAGGTGCTCGAAGGCGAGGTGCGCGTAGGGCGAGATGAAATCCAGGTAGAAGTCGATGTGCTTCATGCGTGCCTGTCTCCTGTATCGGCTGGAGCCCGCCAGATGCCGGCCTTGGCCCGCAACTCTATCGCGCGCCACACGTGGCGCCGCGTCTCGTCTTCCATCTTGCTCCAGCCCGCGATCTCGGGGATGGTGCGCAGGCAGCCTTCACAGAAGCCGCTCAGGCGGTCCATGCGGCAGACCGAAGAGCATGGCGAGGGCACGTCCTGCGCCATGGCCTGCACGGCCACGGCGCGTTCGGCAAGCGCCTCGGCTTCCGCGAAATTCACACCACGTCGGCCACCGGCGCGCCGGTGAGCTTCTCGAGGTCGTGCGGACGCAGCTGGAACACCGCATGCGGATGGCCGGCTGCCGCCCAGATTTCCTCGAAGCGGAACAGCTCGCGGTCGATCAGCACCACCGGCGGCGTCACGTGGCCCACGGGCGACACGCCGCCGATGGTGAAGCCGGTGCGCGACTTCACGAAGTCGGCGTCGGCGCGGCCAGTCTTGCCGACCAGCGCATCCACCTTCTTCTCGTCCACGCGCTTGTCGCCCGAGGTGATGACGAGCACCGCCGCCTCGTCGCTCTTGCGCCGGAAGATGATGCTCTTGGCGATCTGCCCGACCGAGATGCCGAGCGCGTCGGCAGCCTGCTGCGCGGTGCGGCAGGCATCGTCGAGCATGCGTGGGGAATGGGGATGGCCGGCGTCCTGCAGCACGCGGGAAACGCGCCGGACGCCTTCGGGGAGGGATTGGAGTTCAGAACCGCACATGGATTCGAATCTATCAGGCTGTCGATCAGGTGCTGCGCTTGAACATGAACAGGAACGCGCCCATCGCCATCAGCACGCCGCCGAAGACGCGGTTCTGCGCGCGCCGGGCGCGCACGCTGCGCAGCATGCCCTGCAGCCGCGCGGCCAGCCAGGCGTAGCCGTGCATCACGGTCACGTCGACCGTCACCGTCGTGGCCAGCAGCACCAGCAGCTGCAGCCACAGGGGGCGCGTCGGCTGGATGAACTGCGGCAGCACCGCCGCCATGAAGACGATGCCCTTGGGGTTGGTCACGTTGGTCAGGAAGCCGCGCAGCACGCGCTGCGACGCGCTGAGGTCGGGCTCGGCCGCTTCAGTAGCCGCGTCGCCCTCGATCTTCGCGACGGGCGCGCGCCACTGGCGCCAGCCCAGCCACAGCAGATAGCACGCACCGACCACCTTGACGACCAGAAACGCGCCGGCCGAGGCGGTGAGCACCGCGCCCACGCCGAGCCCGGCCACCAGCAGAATCACCGCGAGCCCCAGCTGGAGCCCGACGATGGTCGCCGTGGTGCGCCGCACGCCGTAGCTGAGCCCGTGGCTCATGCTGAGCACCGCGCCCGAACCGGGCGACACGGCGATGACGCAGCTCGCCACCAGGAATGCGAGCCAGACTTGCAGATCCAAAAGAAACTCCTGTGTGCGGGCGAGGTGGCTCAGCCGGCCCGCTTGGTGCGGATGGCCTTGGAAGCGCGAGAGTTCGGCTCGCGGCCCAGCGCCTCGCTGATGTAGACGCCTGCGTCGATCAGCCGGTCGAGATCGATGCCGGTCTCGATGCCCATGCCGTGCAGCATGTAGACCACGTCTTCCGTCGCCACGTTGCCGGTCGCGCCCTTCGCATAGGGGCAGCCGCCCAGGCCGGCGGAGGACGACTGGAAGTTCCACACGCCCAGTTCGAGCGCCGCCAGCGTGTTGGCCAGCGCCTGCCCGTAGGTGTCGTGGAAGTGGCCGGAGATGGCGTCGACACCGAAGTGCGCCAGCGTGGCTTCCATTGCCGCCTGCACCTTGCGCGGCGTGCCCACGCCGATGGTGTCGGCCACGTCCACGCGCTGCACGCCGATGCCCTTCATCAGCTGCGCGAGATAGCCGACCTTGGCCGGCGCGATCTCGCCCTCGTAAGGGCAGCCGACAGTGCACGACATGGCGCCGCGCACCTGGATGCCCTTCTCGAGCGCCGCTGCCACCACCGGCGCGAAGCGCTCGATGCTCTCGGCGATGGAGCAGTTGATGTTCTTCTGGCTGAAGGCCTCGCTCGCGGCGCCGAACACCACGATTTCGTCGGGCCACTCCTCGCGCGGCGCGGCGATGGCCGCCTCGAAACCCTTCATGTTGGGCGTGAGCACCGAGTAGCGCACGCCGGCCTTGCGCCGGATGCCGTGCATCACCTCGGCGTTGTCGGCCATCTGCGGCACCCACTTCGGGCTCACGAAGCTGGTGACCTCGATCTCCTTCAGGCCCGCGTCCTGCAGGCGGTGCACGAGGCCGATCTTCACTTCGGCCGACACGGGCTGCTTCTCGTTCTGCAGGCCGTCGCGCGGGCCGACGTCGACGAGCTGGACTTTGGTGGGGAGTTTCATGGGATGTCTCTTGTATCGCTGGAGGATGGAAGACCGCCTCCGATTGTCGGCCACATGGAAATACCCTGCCTGGTACAGAAGCCGGGGAAGGTAGCAATGCGCGCCTGCGAGGTTGCAAATGGCGCCAGCCGCGCGGCGCTGTGACGGGAGGAGCCGGCTAGACGGTCTCGCGCTGCTCGAAGCCTGCGGGCAGGTCGTCCGCCGCCGTGGCGCCGACCACGTCGCCCAGGTCCACGGCATCGACGCGCGCACCGTCGGGTCCGCGCCGAGCCCAGCGCACCAGGTCCTCCACCGCGCCGGGCTCGCCCGCCGCGAGGGCCTCCACGCTGCCGTCGCGCCGGTTGCGCACCCAGCCGCGAACGCCGAGGTGCTTCGCGGCTTGCACCATCGACCAGCGGTAGCCCACGCCCTGCACGAGGCCGCGGATCACGAGATGGCGGGTGACGGTGTTCATGGCTCTAGGGAGATCGGTAGGCAAATCAGTACGACTTGGGCAGCCCCAGCGCCTTCTCGGCGATGAAGTTCAGGATCATCTGCGGGCTGACGGGGGCGATGCGCGGGATGTAGCTCTCGCGCAGCAGACGCTCCACATGGTATTCCTTCGCGTAGCCCATGCCGCCGAGCGTGAGCACCGCGTTCTGGCAGGCGTCGTGCGCCGCCTCGGCCGCGAGGTACTTGGCGGCGTTGGCCTCGGTGCCGCAGGGCTCGCCCGCGTCGTAGAGCGTGGCGGCCTTGAGCATCATCAGGTCGGCCGCCTCCAGGTGGGCCCAGGCGCGCGCCAGCGGATGCGCCACGCCCTGGTTCTGGCCGATGGGGCGGCCGAACACGACGCGCTCCTGCGCGTACTGCGAGGCGATGCGCAGCGCGGCGCGGCCGATGCCGATGGCTTCCGCCGCTATCAATATGCGCTCGGGGTTGAGGCCGTGCAGGATGTACTCGAAGCCCCGGCCCTCCTCGCCGATGCGGTCCTCCTCCGGCACCTCGAGCCCGTCGATGAAGAGCATGTTGGAGTCCACCGCCGCGCGGCCGAGCTTGTGGATCTCGCGCACCTCGACCTTGCTGCGATCCAGCGGCGTGTAGAACAGCGTGAGGCCCTGCGTGGGCTTCTTCACCTGGTCGAGCGGCGTGGTGCGCGTGAGGATCAGCATGCGGTCGGCCACCTGCGCGGTCGAGATCCAGATCTTGCGGCCGTGCAGCACATAGCCGCCGCCGGGCCGGCGCACCGCCTGCGTCTTGAGGCTGGTGGTGTCGAGCCCCGCGTCGGGCTCGGTCACGGCGAAGCAGGCCTTCTCGGTGCCCGCGATCAGCGGCGGCAGGAAGCGCTGGCGCTGCGCCTCGCTGCCGAACACCACCACGGGGTTGAGCCCGAAGATGTTCATGTGCACCGACGACGCGCCCGACATGCCCGCGCCCGATGCGCTGATGGCGCGCATCATCAGCGCCGCCTCGGTGATGCCGAGCCCCGCGCCGCCCTGCGCCTCGGGCATGGCGATGCCGAGCCAGCCGCTCTCGGCCACGGCGCGGTGGAACTCGTGCGGGAACACGGCGCGGTCGTCGTGGTCGCGCCAGTAGTCGATCGGAAAGTCCTCGCAGAGGCGTTCGATGGCGGCGACCAGCGAGCGCTGGTCTTCGTTGAGGGAGAAATTCATTCTTCGCTGTCTTTCGTGGGTTCCGGTTGCAGCGTGACGCCGCGTTCGAGCATGCGGGCGATGGCCTCGTCGCCATAGCCCGCCTCGCGCAGCAGCTCCACGCTCTGTTCGCCGATGCGCGGCGCCGGGCGGCGGATGGCGGCTGGCGTGGCGCTGTAGCGGCCAACCGGTGCGAGCGTGCGGATGCGGCCCTCGCTCGGATGGTCGAGCTCGGGATAGAAGCCGACGGCGCGCAGGTGCGGGTCGTCGAGCAGGCTGTCGGTGCTGTGCAGACGCGCGACCGGAATGTCTGCGGCTGCCAGCGCGGCGAACCATTCGTCGCTGGTGCGCGTGGCCATCACCTCGGCCACGAAGGCATACACCGCGCCGATGTTCGCGGCGCGCGCAGTGTGCGTGCCGAACATCGGAGAGTCGCGCAGCTCGGGCCGGCCGATCACGTCGAAGAAGGCCTGCCAGTGCTTGTCGTTGTAGATCAGCACGCTGAGGTAGCCGTCTGCCGTGGCGTAGGGCTTGCGGTGCGGCGCGAGCAGGCGCGCGTAGCCGGTGGAACCCAGCGGCGGCTCGAAGCTGTGGCCACCGAGATGGTCGCCCATCACGAACTGCGACAGCGCCTCGAACATCGGCACTTCCACCGCCTGGCCCTTGCCGGTGCGCTGCGCGTGCAGCACGGCCGCGAGCAGCGCGATGGCCGCCTGCAGCCCCACCGCGCGGTCGGCCAGCGTGACGGGCGCGTAGCGCGGCGCGCCGCCGCTTTGCTGCGCGAACAGCGAGGCGACGCCGGCCGCGCCCTGGATCAGGTCGTCGTACGCCGGCTTGCCCGCATAGGGGCCCTGCTCGCCGTAGCCGAAGGCGCCGAGGTAGACGATCTTCGGGTTCGCCGCCGACACCGCCTCGTAGCCCAGCCCGAGCCGCGCCATCGCCTGCGGCCGCGTGTTGTAGATCAGCGCATCGCAGCCCGCCGCCAGCCGCAGGCAGGCCTCGCGGCCCTCGGGCTGCTTGAGGTCGAGCACGATGGAGCGCTTGTTGCGGTTGAGGTGCATCGCCATCGCGCCCATGCCCGGGTTGCGCATCGGACCGACCGCACGCAGGTTGTCGCCGCCGGGCGGCTCGACCTTGATGACGTCGGCGCCGAGGTCGCCCAGCGTCTGCGTGGCGTAGGGGCCCATCACCACGGCCGTGAGGTCGAGGATGCGGATGCCCTGCAGAGGTCCGCCCGCGCTCATTCGGGCTGGATCCCCGCCGCCTGGATCAGCTTCTTCCACTTCGCCAGTTCGGCAACCGTGAACGCACCCAGCTCTTCCGGCGTGCTGCCGAAGGCGTCGAAGCCCAGCTTCGCCACGCGCTCGCGGAAGACCGGGCCGTTCGCCATCTCGGCCAGCACCTTGTTGAGCTTCAGCACGATGTCGCGCGGCGTGCCGGCCGGCGCGAACACGCCGTTCCACGAAGTGATGTCGAAGCCCTTGAGCTCGGGCGTGTCGGCCAGCGGCGGCAGTTCGGGGAAGAGCTTGGTGCGCTCCTGCGTGGTGACGGCGATCGCGCGCATCTTGCCGGCCTTCACCGTGGCCAGGCCCGCCGCGAGGTCGACCACCATCATCGACACCTGCCCGCCGATCAGGTCGGCGATGGCCGGCGGCGTGCTCTTGTAGGGCACGTGCAGCATCGGCACGCCGCTCATGCGCGAGAGCGTGGCGCCGCTGACGATGCCGGTGCTGTTGCCGCTCGCGTAGGTCAGCTTGCCGGGATGCGCGCGGCCCCAGGCCAGCAGCTCGGCCACGCTCTTCACGGGCAGGTCGTTGTTCACCACCAGCATGAAGGGCAGGTTGCCCATGCGGCTGACCGGCGCGAAGTCTTTCACCGGGTCGTAGGGCAGCGACTTCATCAGGCTCGGGTTGGCCGAGTGCGTGGTGTTTGTCGTCATGAACAGCGTGTAGCCGTCGGGCGCCGCCTTGGCGACGTACTCGGCCGCGATCACGCCGTTGGCGCCCGCCCTGTTGTCGATGATGACCGAGGCCTTGAGCGCATCGCCGAGCATCTGTCCCGCGATGCGCGCCACCGCATCGGTGCCGCTGCCGGCCGCGAAAGGCACGACGATGCGTATGGGCTGCTTCGGATAGCCGTCCTGCGCGAAGGCCCAGGGCATGGCGCCCGCGAGGCCCGCGGCGGCGCCGATGGAAATGAAACGGCGACGGTTCGCCATCGCGGCCGGTTGCCCGGTCGCGTTCTTGGTTGTCTGCATTTGCTTTGTCTCCGGTTGTTGTTACGTCAGGGCCGGATCACGCGCTCCGGCGATTCCTCGTAGGGCGGGCTGTAGATCACCAGCACGCGCACCGGCTCGTCGCTCACCACGGTGAAGGTGTGCATCGCGTCGGCGGGAAAGAAGCAGCTGTCGCCCGGGTGCAGCTCCTGCCGCTGGCCACCCACCTCGGCGACCGCGCGGCCTTCGAGCATGTAGCAGACCTGCTCGATGCCCGGGTGCGCATGCGGCAGCGCGCCCTTGCCCTTCTGGATGTGGCCGACCAGCACTTCGAGCTGCTTCGCGCCCACGGTCTCGGGGCCGATCAGCCGCTTGTTCAGCGTGCCGGTGTGGTTGGCGGGGTGGTAGCCGGCGATCTCGGCCTCGCGGACGAAATAGCGGGGGGCTGCTGCTGTCGTTGCTGTCATCGGGGGCTTTCGTTCTTGGGTTCGATGGCGAGGCAGGCCGAGCGCAGCATCGCGGCGATCTCCTCGATGCGCGCCTCCATGCGGTAGCGCGGCCCTGCGACGGAGATGGCGTAGGCCTCGCCGCCGATGCGCAGCGGCCAGGCCAGGCCGATCAGGTCGGGAATGCTCTCGCCGAGGTTGCCGTACCAGCCGCGCGTGGCGGAGCGCTGCAGCTCGGCCTCGATGGCATCGGCGGTGGTGAGCGTGGCGTCGGTCAACGGCGCGAGCGTCATGCCTTCGAGCAGGCCGCGCCGCGCCGCGGGTTCGAGCGTGGACAGCAGCGCACGGCCGATGGAATTGGCATAGGCCGGGCGCGTCTCGCCCGACTCGGCCGTGTAGCGGATGCTCTGCGGCGCGCTCAGCACCTCCAGGTACACCACCTGCCCCGCGTCGCGGAACTTGCCGAAGACCACCGTTTCGCGCGCGGCGTCGCGCAGTTCTTCGAGTGTGGCCTTCACCCGGTCGAGCACCGGGTCGTGGGCGGCGATGACCTGCGCCATCGCCAGCAGCCGGCCGGTCGGGTAGTAGCCCTGGCGGCGGCCGGTCTCGTACATGTAGCCCTGCTCCTCGAGCGTGCGGATCAGGCCCAGGCAGCTCGACACCGGCATGTCGAGCAGCCGCGCCATCTCGGAAAGAGCCAGCGGCTGCTTCTCCCGGGCGAAGAGCTCGACGATCTCGATCACCCGAAACGCAGTTTTCACAGTCATGAAAAGATTTTCATGCTTGTGAAAAATCAATGTTTCAGGGTTTCCCCTGCCCGCGATGCACTCCGGCGGGCCCAGAGGGAGGCCGTGCCCCCGTCGTCAGTAGCCGCGCGCCGGATCGACCACGCCAGAGATCGGCAGCCCCTGCTCCATCGCGCGGATCTTCCCGGCGATCTGCGCGATGGACTCCTCGCGCAGCGTGCGCGCCGAGCCGTGCGGCGTCACGGTGATCTTCGGATGGCGCCAGAAGGCGTGGTCGGAAGGCAGCGGCTCGACCTGGAACACGTCGAGCGTCGCGCCCGCGAGCCGGCCGGCGTCAAGCAGCGGGATCAGGTCGTCCTCCACCAGGTGGCCGCCGCGCGCGATGCTGATGAGATAGCCCTCGGGCTTCAGCTTGCCCAGCGTGTCGCGGTTGAGGATGCCGCGGGTCGCATCGGTCAGCGGCAGCAGGTTGACCAGCACGCGCGTGGACGAGAGGAACTCGTCGAACTGCGCCTCGCCGCTGAACACGCGCACCCCCTCTACCGCCTTCGGCGAGCGGCTCCAGCCCAGCACCGGGAACTCGAACTGCGCCACGGCCTTGGCCACGCGCTCGCCGAGCACGCCCAGCCCCATGATGCCGACCGGGAAGTCGCGCCGCATCTTCGGCTTCCGGTAGCTCCACCTGCCCTCGCGCGCATCGGCCTCGTAGGCATCGAACTCGCGGAAGTGGCGGATCAGCGTGTGGCAGACGTACTCCGCCATCTGCACCGACATGCCCGCGTCGTCGAGCCGCACGATGCGCGTGTGCGCCGGCACCTTCAGCTTGAGCAGCGCATCGACGCCCGCGCCGATGTTGAAGATGCCGCGCAGCTTCGGCTGCTCGTCGAGGAACTCCTGCGGCGGCGCCCACACCACGGCATGGTCGGCCTGCGGCGCGCCGGGCTTCCAGGCTTCGATGACGGCGTCGGGGAGTTCGGCCTTCAGGCCTTCGACCCAGGGGTCTGGGCGGTTGTCGGTGAGATAGACGGTGATTCGCATGGGCGCGCATCTTAGGGCCTGCCCACGCTCTTTACAGGTCGCGCCCGCGTCGCCCTCGGCTTGTGCGGGCATGGGCCATCTCCTATCCTCGAACGCCCACCTCCGGAGACTCCTTCAATGATCAAGTTCAGCGTGATGTACCCCCACACCCCCGGCGCACGGTTCGATCACGACTACTACCGCGACAAGCACATGCCCCTGCTCAAGGCCCGCATGGGCGACGCGTGCCTCTCGTACACCATCGACAAGGGCCTCGCCGGCGGCGCGCCGGGCTCCGCGCCCGCCTACGTCGCCATGTGCCACGTGTTCGCCGAATCGGTCGAGTCCTTCCAGAAGGCCTTCGGCCCGCACGCGAAGGAGATCCTGGGCGACGTGAAGAACTACACCGACATCGCGCCGGTGTCGCAGATCAGCGACGTGGTGGTCGGCTGAGCGAAGGAACCCCGCCGCCTCAGCGCGGCGGCCGCTCCAGCGCCACCCAGCGCTGCACCGAGGGCCGCTGCCACTGGCGGTCGGCGTAGGAGGCCAGCCGCTGCGGCACGGCGTCGCCGTTCATGACGAGGCGGTTGAGCATCAGCGCCAGGTCGACGTCGGCGATCGACCACTCGCCGAAGAGGTTCTCGGTGCCTTCGGGCAGCAGCGCCTGCGCGACCTGGAAGAGCGTCTTGGCCGCATGGTGGGCGGCCGCCGACAGCGGCACGCTGGCCGGGCCGTAGAAGATCACCTCGGTGGAGCGCTCCTGCCGCACCGGCATCAGGTCGCTGCGAAGCCAGGCCTGCAGCTGCCGCGCACGGGCGCGCGCCTGGGGTTCGCGCGGATACAGCGCCGTGCCCGGGAAGGTCTCGTCGATGTACTCGGTGATGGCGGACGATTCGGAGAGCGCGAAATCGCCATGCACCAGCGTCGGCACGCGCTGGGTCAGGGACAGCTGCGAGAAGCCGGCCGCCCGGTGCTCCAGCGCACCCAGGTCGACGGGGGAGATGTGGAAGTCCAGCTGCTTCTCATGCAGCGCCACGTACACGGACATGGCGTAGGGGCTGACGAACTGGGCGTCCACATAGAGGCTTAGCGGGTCCGGCATCGGGAAGAAGGCTCCTGCGCGAATGGGGGCCTTTAAAACAAAAGGCCTTGAAACGGTAGGTGCGCGATCTTACTGACTGATTCTTAGCTGGCCCGACGACGGCGCCACAGCACCCGCGCCACCCAGCCCACCGGTAGCACCACCAGCAGCAGCCACGGCAGCACGGCCGCGATGAAGGTGATGAGCGAGCCCACGCTTTCCGACAGCACCGAGCCCGCGTTGCGCAGCGCATTGCGCATCGGGCTGTAGCCGTCGCCGCTGCTCACCAGCGCGCGCCTGGCTGTGAACTGGATCTGGATGTGCTGCTTGCTGGTCTGCTGCGCCAGCACCTTGCGCTGCGTGGCGATGGCGTCGAGCTCGGCCTGCGTGTCCGACAGCGTGCGCTGGATGGCCAGCAGGTCGGTCATGGTGCGCTTGGTGACGGTGTCGCGCAGCATCGCGCGAAGGCTGTCGCGGAACTCGGTGCGGTTCTTGATGCGGGCCTCGACGTCGATCACCTCGGCGGTCTTGTCCTCGCTGGTGGTGGTGTGCGAGACCACGCTGGCCACGCCCGCGAGGCCGCCGAGCAGCTTCTCGACGTCGGCGGGCTCCACGCGCATCTCCAGCATGGCGTTGCCGGGCTGCTGCGGCGTCTCGCGCAGCAGCGACGACGACAGCAGCTCGCACTTCAGCGTGCCACACAGGTCGCGCACCTTGCCCCAGGCATCGGCGAGCTGCTCGGCCGGCACCTCGACGTTCAGCTCCTGGCGCACGGCCAGGAAGCGTTGCAGGGGCGTGCCGTCCTGCGACTGGTCAACGGCAGATGGCGATGCGGAAGACTCTTCGGCGGAGCGCATCCTCGCCTCCTTCCTCATCTCCGCACCCCCGCCATAGCCGGCGGCCGCCTGCATGGGCGCGGGCGGCGGGGCGGGCTCGGCGAGCACCGCGGTGTCGCCGCCCTTGCGGTCGCAGCCGGCCAGCGAGAACGCAGCAGCCAGGGCCAGCAGGACGGCACCCGCGCGGTGGCGGGCAGGAAGAAAACGGGGCGAGGCGCGAAGCGTGCGGCAGGTCATGGAGAGTTCCCTTGAGTGATGACTACCGCAACTGATACGGGCGGCCGCCCGGAACGGGGTTAACTTTTTTTCAAGCCACCGCCGCCGCGCTCATCCGCAGGAGTTCGTCGCCCTCGGCCACCTGCTCGCCGGGCGCGAACATCAGTTCCTCCACCGTGCCGTCGGCCGGCGCGGCGATGGTGTGTTCCATCTTCATGGCCTCCATCACCGCCAGCGGCTGGCCGCGGCTGACCTTGTCGCCGGCCTTGACCGCGAAGGACACCACCTTGCCCGGCATCGGCGCGGTGAGCCGGCCGCCTTCGGCATGTGTGTCGCCCGCATGGGCCAGCCGGTCGATGGCGGTGATCTTCGTCGCGCCCTTCGAGGCGAAGACGTGGGCCACGGCGCCGTCGAGGTGCACGTCGAGCGTCTGGCGGCTGCCGGCGAACTCCACCTCGAACTCGCCGCTCGGGAACTGGCCGACGACCAGTGGACCTTCGGCGCCGCCGGCCTGGAGCCACAGGCTGCCGTCGCGCTTGTAGGTCAGCACGGCGGTCTGTTCGCCACCGCGGAACTCGAAGTCGAAGTGGCGGCGGTACTCGCCCAGCGAGCGCCAGCCGTCGCGGCGCGCAAAGGGATCGGGCGTCTTCGCGGGCCACTCGGCGATCAGCGTGCGCGTGATCGCGGCGGCCGCGGCCAGCGGCAGCCCCAGCGGCTCGCGGTCGAACAGCACGGCGCGCTCGCGCTCGATCAGCGCGGTGTCGAGATTCGCCTTCGAGAACGACTGCGTCGCCAGGATGCCGCGCAGGAACTGCACGTTGGTCGCCACGCCCACGATCTGCACCTGCGCCAGCGCCGCATCGAGCCGCGCCAGCGCCTCTTCGCGCGTGCTGCCGTGCACGATCAGCTTGGCGATCATCGAGTCGTAGAAAGGCGAGATCTCGCCGCCCTCGCGCACGCCGTCGTCGATGCGCACGCGGCTGCGCTGGAAGGCAGTGGCAGCAGGCTTGCGGTAGACGCGCAGCGTGCCGGTGGCGGGCAGGAAGTTGTTGTCGGGGTTCTCGGCGCAGATGCGCGCCTCGATGGCGTGGCCGTGGATCTGCAGCTCCGACTGCTTGGCCGGCAGCGCCTCGCCGGAGGCCACGCGCAGTTGCCATTCGACGAGATCCTGGCCCGTGATGGCCTCGGTCACCGGATGCTCCACCTGCAGCCGCGTGTTCATCTCCATGAAGAAGAAGTTCATCTCGCCGCCCTCGCGCTGCTCGACGATGAACTCGACCGTGCCCGCGCCCACGTAGTTCACGGCGCGCGCTGCCGCCACTGCCGCCTCGCCCATCTGCTTGCGCATCGCCTCCGTCATGCCGGGCGCGGGCGCTTCCTCCAGCACCTTCTGGTGGCGCCGCTGCACCGAGCAGTCGCGCTCGAACAGGTAGACGTAGTTGCCGTGCGTGTCGCCGAACACCTGGATCTCGATGTGGCGCGGGCGCTGCACGTACTTCTCGATCAGCACCGCGTCGTCGCCGAAGCTGTTGATGGCCTCGCGCTGGCACGAGGCGAGCGCGGCGGCGAAGTCTTCGGCCTTGTCGACCGCGCGCATGCCCTTGCCGCCACCGCCCGCGCTGGCCTTGATGAGCACCGGGTAGCCGATACGGTCGGCCTCGCGCTGCAGCAGCTGCGGGTTCTGGTCGTGGCCGTGGTAGCCGGGCACCAGCGGCACGCCGGCCTTTTCCATCAGCTGCTTCGACTCGGCCTTCAGGCCCATCGCCTTGATGGCCGACGGCGGCGGGCCGATGAAGACCAGGCCGGCGTCGGCGCAGGCCTGCGCGAACTCCTCGTTCTCGCTCAGGAAGCCGTAGCCGGGGTGGACCGCCTCGGCACCCGTGGCCTTGGCGGCTTCGAGGATCTTTTCCCAGCGCAGGTAGCTGTCCTTCGGCGCGCTGCCGCCGAGGTGCACCGACTCGTCGCAGGCGCGCACGTGGTTGGCGTGCGCGTCGGCGTCGGAATACACGGCGACCGTGCGGATGGCCATCCGACGCGCGGTGGCAGCTACACGGCAGGCGATTTCACCGCGATTGGCGATAAGGATTTTTTTAAACATGGTGGACTTTCGCGGTGGAATCGCCTGCGCACGCTGCGCGTGCCAGGCAATTTGGCTTCGCCGCTGCGCCGCTTCGCGGCTGGTCGCCACGGTTCGCAATGAGGATCTTCTTAAACATTCGGAGTGTCTCCCGGAGGATTCTTTTTCAGTTGAAACGCGGGCACCACGCCCGGATCGGGCCGGCCGCTGAAGATGCGGGCCACGCGGGCGAACAGCGCCTTGAGGAAACGCCAGCTCTTGCGGATGAGCCACACGCTCGCCACGAGCACTAGCACGAACAGCACGAGAAAGACGAAGGGATGCGCCACCGCGAGCCACAGCCCCGCGGGCACCATCGTGTCTTCCGCCAGCGAGGCGCCGACGTTCGAGAACGGCTCGGGCGAGGTGTTGATGGCCGCGCGCGTGGTGGCCTTGGCCGCATGCGCCGTGGCCGCGAAGCTGCCGCCCAGAAGCGCCGCGACGATCGCCATCACGCCATGGTCCACGCCGAACACGCTGGCCGCGAGCGCAGCGCCCGCGGGGATGCGAATGGCGGTGTGCACCACGTCCCAGAGCGAATCGAGGCCCGGGATCTTGTCGGCGAAGAATTCGATGAACACCATGAAGCCGCTGGCCGCGATCACCACCGGATGCGCCAGCATCTGCAGCCCGCCCGGCAGCGGCACCCAGCCGAAGTAGCCGGCCAGGCCCGTCAGCAGCACGACCAGGTAGAGCCGCACGCCGCTGGCCCAGCCGATGGCGGCGGCCAGTGCGAGCAGCTGCGGCATGTCGAGGCTGGTGTTCATGGCGCGACCTCCGGAGAACGGGTCTTCAGGACTTGTTCGCTTCGAGCCACGAGGGCTTGCGCTTCTGCAGGAAGGCCTGCACGCCCTCGCGGCCTTCGTCGCTCGCGCGGATGTCGGCGATGCCCTCGACCGTCTGCGCGATCAGCGCGTCGTCGATCTCGCGGCCGGCCACGTCGGCGATCAGCTTCTTGCAGGCGCGCACCGCCGCCGGGCTCGCACCTGTCAGCGCCTTCAGCAGCTCGTCGACCTTCGCGTCGAGCGCGTCGGCGGCCACCACTTCATGCACGAAGCCGATGCGATGCGCCTCCGCCGCGGTGAAGCGCTCGGCCGTGAGGAAGTAGCGCTGCGATGCGCGCGTGCCCATCGCGCGCAACACATACGGGCTGATGGTCGCGGGCACGAGGCCGATCTTCACTTCGCTCAGGCAGTACCAGGCGGTATCGACGCTCACCGCCATGTCGCAGGCCGCCACCAGCCCCATGCCGCCCGCGTACACGTCGCCCTGCACGCGCGCGATGGTGGGCTTGGGGCATTCGGCGATGGTGCGCAGCATCGCGGCCAGCTTGCCCGCGTCGGCGATGTTCTCGTCGCGCGTGTAGTCGGCCATGCGGCGCATCCAGTTGAGGTTCGCGCCCGCGCAGAAGGCCGGCCCGTTCGCGCCCAGCACGATGGCCTTGACCTGCGGTGCGGCGCCGGCTTCGGTGAAGGCGCGCGTCAGTTCGGCAATGACGACGTCGTCGAAGGCGTTGCGCGCATCGGGCTGGTCGAGCCAGATGCGGGCGATGGCGCCGTCGAAGCTCAGCTGCAGCTTGGTGTATTCGCTCATGCCAGCTTCCTCACATCCGGAAGATGCCGAACTTCGGCTCCGGCACCGGCGCGTTGCGCGCGGCGGCCAGGCCCAGCGCCAGCACGCGGCGCGTGTCGGCCGGATCGATGATGCCGTCGTCCCACAGCCGCGCGGTGGCGTAGTAGGGATGGCCCTGGTCCTCGTACTGCTGGCGGATCGGCGCCTTGAAGGCTTCTTCCTCTTCCTTGCTCCAGCTGCCGCCCTTGCCTTCGATGCCGTCGCGCTTCACGGTGGCGAGCACGCTCGCGGCCTGCTCGCCGCCCATCACGCTGATGCGCGCGTTGGGCCACATCCAGAGGAAGCGCGGGCTGTACGCGCGGCCGCACATGCCGTAGTTGCCGGCGCCGAAGCTGCCGCCGATGATGATGGTGAACTTGGGCACGTTGGCGGTGGCCACGGCGGTCACCATCTTGGCGCCGTGGCGCGCGATGCCCTCGTTCTCGTACTTGCGGCCCACCATGAAGCCGGTGATGTTCTGCAGGAACACCAGCGGAGTCTTGCGCTGGCAGCACAGCTCGATGAAGTGCGCGCCCTTCTGCGCCGACTCGCTGAACAGGATGCCGTTGTTGGCCACGATGCCCACGGGCATGCCCTCGATCTCGGCGAAGCCGCACACCAGCGTGGCGCCGAAGCGCGCCTTGAACTCGTGGAACTCGCTGCCGTCGACGATGCGCGCGATGATCTCGCGCACGTCGAAGGGCTTGCGCGTGTCGGTGGGGATCACGCCGTAGAGTTCCTCGCACGGATAAGCGGGCTCGCGCACTTCGCCCTTCGCCGGGGCCTCAGCAGCCTTCGCGTTGAGGTTGGCCACCGCCGAGCGCGCGAGCGCCAGCGCATGCAGGTCGTTCTGCGCGAGGTGGTCGGCCACGCCCGAAAGCCGCGTGTGCACGTCGCCGCCGCCCAGGTCCTCGGCCGTCACCACCTCGCCGGTGGCCGCCTTCACCAGCGGCGGGCCGCCCAGGAAGATGGTGCCCTGATTCTTCACGATGATCGATTCGTCGCTCATCGCCGGCACGTACGCGCCGCCTGCCGTGCACGAGCCCATCACCACCGCGATCTGCGGAATGCCCTGGGCGCTCATGTTGGCCTGGTTGTAGAAGATACGGCCGAAGTGCTCGCGGTCGGGGAACACCTCGTCCTGGTTCGGCAGGTTGGCGCCGCCCGAGTCGACCAGGTAGATGCACGGCAGGCGGTTCTGCTCGGCGATCTCCTGCGCGCGCAGGTGCTTCTTCACCGTCATCGGGTAGTAGGTGCCGCCCTTCACCGTGGCGTCGTTGCACACGATCATGCAGTCCACGCCGTTGACGCGGCCGATGCCCGCGATGATGCCGGCGCCCGGCGCCGATTCCGCGCCCTTGGCGTCGAGGTACATCGCATGCGCGGCCAGCGGCGCGATTTCGAGGAAGGGCGTGCCGGGATCGAGCAGCTCGGCCACGCGGTCGCGCGGCAGCAGCTTGCCGCGCGCCGTGTGCTTGGCGCGCGCGGCCTCGCCGCCGCCTTGCTCCACTTTCGCGAACTGCGTGCGCAGGTCGTCGACCAGTGCGCGCATGGCTGCGGCGTTGGCCTGGAAGTCCGCCGAGCGGGCGTTGAGTTTGGTCTCGAGTTGGCTCATGCTGTCTTTTCTTGGCTGAGGCCGAGTTGCTCGGCCATGGCGTCGCGAATCTTGAATTTCTGGATCTTGCCGGTCACCGTCATCGGGAACTCGCTCACGAAGCGGATGTACTTCGGCACCTTGTAGTGCGCGATCTGGCCCTTGCAGAACTCGCGGATGTCCTCCTCGGTGGCGCTCTGGCCGGGCTTCACGATGATCCAGGCGCACAGCTCCTCGCCGTACTTGCGGTCGGGCAGGCCGACCACCTGGACGTCCTGCACCTTCGGGTGGCGGTACAGGAATTCTTCGATCTCGCGCGGGTAGATGTTCTCGCCGCCGCGGATCACCATGTCCTTGATGCGGCCGACGATGTTGACGTAGCCCTCGGCGTCCATGGTGGCGAGGTCGCCGGTGTGCATCCAGTGCTCGGCGTCGATGGCCTCGCGGGTCTTGGCCTCGTCGTCCCAGTAGCCGTGCATCACCGAATAGCCGCGCGTGCACAGCTCGCCCGACTTGCCCGGCGGCATCACGGCGCCGGTCTCGGGGTCGACGATCTTCACCTCCAGGTGCGGCTGCACCGTGCCCACGGTCGACACGCGGCGGTCCAGCGGCGTGTCGGTGCTGCTCTGGCAGCTCACGGGGCTGGTCTCGGTCATGCCGTAGGCGATGGTGATCTCGCTCAGATGCATCTCGCTGACCACGCGCTTCATCACCTCGATGGGGCACGGCGAGCCGGCCATGATGCCGGTGCGCAGCGTCGAGAGGTCGAACTCCCTGAAGCGCGGGTGGTCGAGCTCGGCGATGAACATCGTCGGCACACCGTGCAGCGCGGTGCACTTCTCGGCCTGCACCGTCTCGAGCACGGTGAGCGGGTCGAAACCGTCGTTCGGATACACGATGGCCGAGCCGTGCGTGAGGCAGGCCAGGTTGCCCAGCACCATGCCGAAGCAGTGGTACAGCGGCACCGGAATGCACAGCCTGTCGGCGGGCGAGAGCTTCATGCACTCGCCGATGAAGAAGCCGTTGTTCAGGATGTTGCGGTGCGTGAGCGTCGCACCCTTGGGAAAGCCGGTGGTGCCGCTGGTGAACTGGATGTTGATCGGGTCGGTGGCCTTCAGCGTCTTCTGCACCTGCGCGACGCGCGGGTCGCTGGCGTCGCCGCTGGCGAGCAGCTGCGAGAAGCGCTTCATGCCGGGCTGCTCGGCGCCCTCGCCCGGCTTCGCGTCGATCCAGAAGGTGTGGGCCAGCTGCGGCAGCTTCGCCGGGCCCAGCTCGCGCAGCATGCCGAGGTAGTCGCTGGTCTTGAACTGCGCCATCGTCACCAGCGCCTTGCAACCGACCTTGTTGAGCGCGTATTCGAGCTCGGAGGTGCGGTAGGCGGGGTTGATGTTGACGAGAATCAGGCCCGCCTTGGCGGTGGCGACCTGCATCAGCACCCACGCCACGTTGTTGTGCGACCAGATGCCGACGCGGTCGCCGGGCGCGAGGCCCAGCTTCAGCAGCGCGCTGGCAAGCCGGTTCGACTCGGCCTGCAGCTCGCGGTAGGTGTAGCGCTTGCCCTCGTGGCGGCTGACGAGCGCCTCGCGATCGGGCTGCTTCGCGACCATGTCGTCGAAGAAGTCGCCGATGGTCTGTTCGATGAGGGGGACGTCGGTGGCGCCCTTGTCGTAGCTCTCGGTCAATGCAGCGGTCATGCTCATTTCCTTCCTTGTCTCCTGGTCTCTGGCTCCTTCCCCCTGGGGGAAGGTTGGGATGGGGGCAGGCGGCCCTTGTTCAGTGCAATGCCTCATTCAACGCTGCCTGCCCCACCCCAGCCCTCCCCCGGAGGGAGAGGGAGAAAAACGTCCTAGGCCGTCTCTGCGAAAAGCTCACGCCCGATCAGCATGCGCCGGATCTCGCTCGTGCCCGCGCCGATCTCGTACAGCTTGGCGTCGCGCCACAGCCGCTCGACCGGAAACTCCTTGGTGTAGCCCACGCCGCCCAGCGCCTGGATCGCCTCGCCGGCCATCCATGTCGCCTTCTCGGCCGAATACAGGATGGCGCCGGCCGCGTCCTTGCGGAAGGTGCGCGCATGGTCGTTGCGGTCGCAGGCCTTGCCGACCGCGTACACGTAGGCGCGCGTGGCCTGCCAGGTCGAGTACATGTCGGCGATCTTGCCCTGCATCAGCTGGAACTCGCCGATGCTCTGGCCGAACTGCTTGCGCTCGTGGATGAAGGGCAGCACCGAGTCCATGCACGCAGCCATGATGCCCAGCGGACCGCCCGAGAGCACGGCGCGCTCGTAGTCGAGGCCGCTCATCAGCACCTTGGCGCCCTGGCCTTCGCCGCCCAGCACGTTCTCTTCGGGCACCTCGCAGTTGTCGAAGAACAGCGGGAAGGTGTTGGAGCCGCGCATGCCCAGCTTGTCGAGCTTGGTGCCGGCCGAGAAGCCCTTGAAGCCCTTCTCGACGATGAAGGCCGTCATGCCGCGCGCACCCATCTCGGGCTCGGTCTTGCCGTAGATGACCAGCGTATCGGCGTCGCCGCCGTTGGTGATCCACATCTTGCCGCCGTTGAGCACGTAGTAGCCGTTCTTCTTCTCGGCCTTGAGCTTCATGCTCACCACGTCGGAGCCGGCGTTGGGCTCGCTCATGGCCAGCGCGCCCACGTGCTCGCCGCTCACCAGCTTGGGCAGGTACTTCTTCTTCTGTGCGTCGCTGCCGTTGCGGTGGATCTGGTTCACGCACAGGTTGGAGTGCGCGCCGTACGACAGGCCCACCGAGGCCGAGGCACGCGACACCTCTTCCATGGCCACGATGTGGGCCAGGTAGCCCAGCTCGGTGCCGCCGTACTCTTCCTTCACCGTCATGCCGTGCAGGCCGAGGTCGCCGAGCTTCTTCCAGAGGTCGTGCGGGAACAGGTTCTCGCGGTCGATGTCGGCGGCTCGGGGAGCGATCTCGTTCGCGGCAAAGTCCTGGATCGCGCTGCGCAGCGAGTCGATGGTCTCGCCCAGGTCGAAGTTCAGGCCGGGATCGTGCATGGGGTTTGTCTCCTCTGAGGGGTCGGCGCGCAGGGCTGCCCGCGCGGAATGGCGCTTGCTTGAAAGACCGCAGCTTACGCTTCGCCGTGCCTCAATTGGCGCCACAATGGTTGCAAATTGCGCCACGAGCCGCCCGCCAAGCCATGTCTCATCCGTCGTTCCTCCGCCCCACCCGCGCCGTCACACCGATGGCCTTCGTGAGAGCCATCGTGCAGGCCTACGAGCGCTACGGCAAGGACCCCGCCGAGGCCCTGAAGGCGGCACAGATCACGCCGCGCGAACTGGCCCGGCCGGGCGCGCGGGTGACGGCAGCGCAGTTCGAGGCGCTGTCGAGCCACGCCATGCAGGAGCTCGACGACGAGACGCTCGGCTGGTTCACGCGGCGCCTGCCCTGGGGCAGCTACGGCATGCTGTGCCGCGCCTCGCTGAGCTCGCCCAACCTGGGCGTGGCCCTCAAGCGCTGGTGCCGGCACCACCGGCTGCTGACCGAGGACATCGACCTGTCGCTCGACGTGGCCGGCGGCGTGGCCACATTGCGCATCGCCGAGAACCGCCCGCTCGACGACGCCTTCCGCGAGTTCTGCTTGGTGACCACGCTGCGTTTCGTGCACGGCTACATGTGCTGGGCCATCGACTCGCGCATCTCGCTGCGCCACGCGAGCTTTCCGTTCGCCGCGCCGCCGCACAGCGACGCCTATCCGCTGATGTTCACGCCCGACGTGCGCTTCGGCGCGCCGCAGGCCGGCATCGCCTTCGACGAGCGCTACCTTGCCCTGCCGCTGCAGCGCGATGAGCGCGCGTTGCGCACCATGCTCAAGCGCGCGCTGCCGCTCACCATCCTGCAGTACCGGCGCGACCGCCTGCTCGGCCAGCGCGTGCGCGAACTGCTGCGCTCGCGCGCTGCCGAAGCCACCACCGCCGAGGCGCTGGCCGCGCTGCTCAACGTGTCGGGCCGCACGCTGCACCGGCAGCTGCACGAGGAAGGCACCTCGCTGCAGGCGCTGAAGAACGAAGTGCGCCACGAGATGGCCATCGAGCAACTGCGCCGCACCACGCGACCGATCAAGCAGGTGGCGCTGGCGGTGGGCTTCCGCAACGAGAAGAGCTTCTCGCGCGCCTTCCAGCAATGGACGGGGCAGGCGCCGCGGGACTTCAGGCTGCGGGACAAGTAAGAGGCTGCGTCGGGATCTGGATCGGACAGCCGGACGCGGAGGGCGCGAAAGGAAACATCGAAAAGTGGTCTTGGGTTCTTTTGCGGGCTTCGCGTGCTTTTTCGGCTGCTGCCTGATATCGACGTCAGCCGGCTCGCATCGACAGGAGCTGCTCTTCGCGCAAGAGCCGATCGAGCGTCGAGACCTGCCACGCGAACTCATCGGCGAAGGCATCAGGATCGGTGATTGCGTAGGCGCCGTACGCATAGACGGTCGCGTAGGCCGCATATTCGGCAGCCTGCAGCGCGCGGCCGGCAACGGCTTGGTAGACGGCATAGGTCGCGGAGACCGCTGCATGGGCCGTTCCGTCGATGGAGCGGGAGCCCGGGTGGCTGCCCGCCACCACGGCCATCCGCTGTTCGGCCAACGCCAGGGCGGCGGAATCGGCCTTGCCCTCGAGAAAGGCGCCCAGCGTGTCCAGGCCTTCCACGGCGTCCGGCGACTCCAGCAGGTGCCGCACCCGCTGCGCACATGCATGCCCAAAGCGCAGCCGCAGCAGCGCGTGCGCCTGCGCGTCGAGATCGGCCGCCTTCGCGAGTCGATGCAGTTCGGTGTTCATGAGCCTGCTGCAGCGTCGCGCCGATGATGGATCGCGTCGGGCTTCAGGCCGGCTGATCGATCAGCGCCAATGCGTCGGCGATCGACTTGCTGTCTTCCGGTCGCACCAGCTTCGCGACCTGCTTGCCGTCGCGCATGAACACCAGCGTGGGCCAGAGCCGCACATTGAACGAGCGGCCCAGCGGCCGGCCGCTGCCGTCTTCCACCCTGATGCGGCGCACGTTCGGATACTTCGCGAAAGCCTCGGCGATGTTCGGCTGCGCGGCCTTGCAGATGCCGCACCAGTTGGTACCGAATTCGACGACGGCGGGACCGGTGAGGGCATCGATCTCGCTGCGCTCGGGTTGCTCGGTTTTGTATTCGGAGGTCATGGGGGTTTGCTTGCTTCCTGCGGCTGGAGAGTGGGCTGGGTTGGGCTGGGCTTGGCTGGAGCGCTGTGCTCCCTCGCATTCCAACAGAAACTCAGGCTGCCTGCAGCCCGTAGCCTGAAAGCAGCGCCGGCAGTTCGGCCATGTCGCTGAACACCCTCACCGCGCCCACGCTCAGCAGCGGGCCGGGACCGCTGTGGCCCGATTCGCCCGTGCTGTAGCCGAACACCGTCGCGCCCGCGGCCACGCCGGCCATCGCGCCGGTGACTGTGTCTTCCACCACGGCGCAGCGCCTGGGGTCGACACCCAGCGCTTCGGCGGCGGCGAGGTACACGTCGGGGTGCGGCTTGGAGCGCGGCATCTCGTGGCCACTGAAGATGCGGCCCTCGAAGTACTCCAGCAGGCCGACCTTCGCGAGCTGCAGCTCGACCTTGTGGCGGTCGGCGCCCGAGGCGCAGGCGATGCGGCCGTCGAGCATGGCGTGGATTTCACGGATGGCTTCGGGGGCGCGCGGAATGGCGATCAGGTCGCGCTCCAGGGCCTCGTTGCGGCGGGCGCGGAAGGTTTTCAGCCAATCGTCGGTGATCCTGAAGCCGGTCTTTTGTTCGATCAGTGCGGCTTCGTCCTTCACGGCTTTGCCCGTGAAGGTGTTCATCGATTCTTCGGTGGTGATTTGCCAGCCTAGCTCGCCCAGCATTTCGGCGAGGACTCGGTTGGTGATGGGTTCGGAGTCGACGAGGACGCCGTCGCAGTCGAAGAGGACTGCGGAGAAGGGAAAGGGGGACATCGGGATTGGGGCCTGACTTTCGGATTGCCTTGATGGTAGCAACCGGCTTTGGAATTGCTGTTCCGGGGCCGGGTCTCGGCCCGGCGGCCGACCTACTTTTCTTTGCTTCGCCAAAGAAACGTAGGCAAAAGAAAGGCGACCCTACTGTCTGCGTCCCTTCGCTTCGCTACGGGCAACCTGCGGTGCTCGACGTAGGAGGGGGTCCGCAGAACTCGCTTCGCTCAAACAGCTGCGGCCCTTATCCCTCCTACGTCTGCGCTCCTCGGCGCAGCCAGAAGGGAGCGATCCGCGCCATCGCTGCGCTCGGCCGCCGAACAGCCTGGACTGGCCTTCGCTTCGCTCGGCCCGAAATCTCAATCCAATCGCGACAGCTTCAATCAACCCAGCGCCTCATTCCAAGCACGGCAGGCGCGAAGCGCTTGCTGTGTCCTGGTGGCCGAGCAACGCGATGGCCCGCCCGTTCCCCCTCCCCTCTGGCTGCGCCGAGGAGCGCAGCGTTTCGCGGATCAGGGCTCGCCCTTGTTTGAGCGAAGCGAGTTTGGGCGAGACCCCGCGAAACGCGAGCACCGCAGATTGCCCCGTAGCGCAGCGAAGGGGTCGCAGACAGTGGGGTCGCCTTTTCTTTGCCTACTTTCTTTTGGCGAAGTGTATGGACCGGGGACCTCGGAAACAGGTGTGCGCGGACATAGGAAACACTTTCTGGGTCGAGATGACCGAGGAAGTGCCCCATGCCCTGGCAACCGAGAGACCTGATGGACACCAAGCGAGAATTC
>Ga0207426_1000085_pt1 | contig 293171 bp, 279 predicted proteins | sample AraplaMF_Cvi_mMS_FD_184265 | JGI IMG/M metagenome (GOLD analysis project Ga0207426, IMG submission 184265) | Arabidopsis root microbial communities from the University of North Carolina, USA - plate scrape MF_Cvi_mMS (SPAdes) (version 2) | ecosystem: Host-associated > Plants > Roots >...
CGCCTGTCGGAGCCTGCCGCCACGGCGACGTCGTTCACCTACAGCACCGTCGATGGCAGCGCCCTGGCCGGCAGCGACTACACCGCCAAAAGCGGCACGGTGACCTTCGCCGTCGGCCAGCAGAGCGTCTTCGTCTCGGTCGATATCCGCGGCGATCTGGGGGTGGAGGGATCCGAGCAGTTCTCGCTCGCCGTGGCCCCCGTCACCCCCGGCATCGCCGCCACCACCGGCACCGCCATCCTTCTCGACGACGACTCCGGCACGCCCGTGATCAGCGTGTCCGGCGGCAGCGTGGTCGAGGACGCGGCCAGCATCCGCTACATCAATTTCGACATCACCCTGTCCGAACCGTCGGCCCAGACGGTCCAGGTCGGCTTCCGCACCATCGCCGGCACGGCCCAGGCGGGCATCGACTATGCCGAGGATTTCGGCACCGTCACCTTCGCCGCGGGCCAGACCTCGCGCACCATCCAGATCCGCGTCTGGGGCGACACCGCCGACGAGCCGGACGAGCACATCGCGCTCGAGCTCTACAACCCGACCGGCGCCGCGGTCTTCGCCGGCGGCGTCCCGACCCTGCGAGCCACGGGCATCATCCTGGATGACGACGGGACCGGCTCCGACCGCGCGGTCTTCGTGTCCGACGTGCGGCTGGTCGAGGGCGACGCGGGCACCCGCCAGGCCGTGTTCGAGATCCGCCTGTCGGAGCCTGCCGCCACGGCGACGTCGTTCACCTACAGCACCGTCGATGGCAGCGCCCTGGCCGGCAGCGACTACACCGCCAAAAGCGGCACGGTGACCTTCGCCGTCGGCCAGCAGAGCGCCTTCGTCTCGGTCGATGTCCGCGGCGACCTGGGGATCGAGGGATCCGAGCAGTTCTCGCTTGCGGTGGTCCCCACCACCTCCGGCATCGCCGCCACCACCGGCACCGCCACCGTTCTCGACGACGACGCCGGCACGCCCGTGATCAGCGTGTCCGGCGGCAGCGTGGTCGAGGACGCGGCCAGCATCCGCTATATCAATTTCGACATCACCCTGTCCGAACCGTCGGCTCAGACGGTCCAGGTCAGCTTCCGCACCATCGCCGGCACGGCCCAGGCGGGCATCGACTATGCCGAGGATTTCGGCACCGTCACCTTCGCCGCCGGCCAGACCTCGCGCACCATCCAGATCCGCGTCTGGGGTGACACCGTCCTCGAGCACAACGAGACGCTGTCGCTCGAGCTCTACAATCCGACCGCCGGCGCCAGGCTCGCGGGCGGGGTCGTCACCCTACGAGCCGTCGGCGGCATCATCGAGGATGACGGCAACCTGCCGGGCACCTCCGGCAATGACACCCTTCTCGGCACGCCCTTCGCGGACTCGCTGTCGGGCCTTGCCGGCAATGACGTGCTCGAAGGCAATGACGGGCACGACATCCTCAGCGGCGGTGCCGGCAATGACATCCTGCGCGGGGGGGATGGCATCGACACGCTCGACGGCGGCGACGGTTCGGACCAGATCGATGGTGGCCGCGCGCCCGACCGGATCGATGGCGGCGCCGGTACGGACGTCGCCAGCTATGCTTCATCCAATGCCGCAGTCTCGGTCAATCTGCTGACCGGGCGTGGCAGCGGCGGCGACGCCCAGGGCGATGTCCTCGCCGGGATCGAAAATCTGACTGGCTCTTCCTTCGCCGATGTGCTGACCGGCAATGCGGGCGCGAATGTCCTGAACGGTGGCGCCGGGGCGGACCAGATGGCCGGCGGCGCCGGCAACGACACCTATGTCGTCGACAATGCCGGGGATGTCGTGACCGAGGCCGGCGGCGGCGCCGACACGGTGCAGACATCGATCAGCTGGACCCTCGGCGCCAACCTCGAGAGCCTGACGCTGATCGGCGCCGCCGCCATCAACGGCACCGGCAACACGCTGGCCAACGTCATCACCGGCAATGCCGCCGCCAATGTCCTGAGCGGTGGCGCCGGGGTAGACCAGCTGGCCGGGGGCGCCGGCAACGACACCTATGTCGTCGGCGATGCCGGGGACGTCGCGACCGAGGCCGCCGGCGCCGGCATCGACTCCGTACAGGCCTGGGTCAGCTGGACTCTCGGCGCCAACATCGAGACCCTGACGTTGCTCGGCGGTGCCACCAGCGGCACCGGCAATTCCCTGGCCAACGTCATCACCGGCAATGCACTGGCCAATACTCTGAATGGCGGGGGTGGGGCTGACCAGCTGGCCGGCGGCGCCGGCAACGACACCTATGTCGTCGACAATGCCGGGGATGTCGTGACCGAGGCCGGCGGCGGCGCCGACACGGTGCAGGCATCGATCAGTTGGACCCTCGGCGCGAACCTGGAGAACCTGGCGCTGATCGGCGGCGGCGCCATCAACGGCACCGGCAATGCGCTGGCCAACGTCATCACCGGGAACGGCGCCGCCAATGTGTTGCGCGGCGGCGCAGGCGCCGACGTGCTGAACGGCGGTGGCGGTGCAGACACCGCCAGCTACTATGACGGCGCCGTCGGCGTGGTCGTCGACCTTGCTGCCGGGACCGGATCGGGCGGCGACGCCCAGGGCGACACCCTGGCCTCGATCGAGAACGTCAACGGCAGCCAGGGCAACGACACCCTCATCGGCAATGCCGGCGCCAATGTCCTGAACGGCTGGACCGGTCGGGACACGCTGACCGGCGGAGCGGGCGCGGACCGCTTCGTGCTGTCGTCCGTGACCCACAGCCCGGCCGTACCCGCCACGCGCGACACCATCACCGATTTCGGCCGGATCGCCGGCGACAGGATCGATCTCTCCCAGATCGACGCGAACACGACCACCGCAGGAGGCCAGGCCTTCGTGTTCATCGGCTCGGCGCTCTACTCGGCTGCAGGGCAACTTCGGTTCGCACAATCGGGTGGTCAGACGATCGTTGCAGGCGACATCAATGGCGACCGCGTGTCGGACTTCCATATCGCCCTGAACGGCACGATCGCTCTGCTCTCCGGCGACTTCGTGCTGTAGTGCGCAACGTCCAAACGCCGCGACGAATTATGTGATAAATTTTCGATAAATGCTTTGCCAATGCCCGCGGGAGCGACGGCCAGGCAGAGCCACGGAGGCACAATCATGCGACGCATTCATCTTGCGTTCCTGATCATCTCGGTCGCCACGCTTCCAGCGGTCACGGCCTTGGCCGACGATCCCCAGATTGCACGCGGCAAATACCTCGTCACGATCAGCGGCTGCAACGACTGCCACACGCCGGGATATTTCTTCGGCAGGCCCGACACGTCGCGCTTTCTCGGCGGCTCGGATGTGGGCTTCGAGATGCCGGGCCACGGCGTCTTTGTCGCCCCCAATATCACGCCCGACAAGGAGACGGGCATCGGCAGCTGGACCCAGGCGCAGATCGTGACAGCGATACAGGGCGGCCGACGGCCGGATGGCCGCATGCTGTCGCCGATCATGCCATGGCACGCCTTTGCGCAGCTCACGGCGGATGACGCCATGGCGATCGCGGCCTTTCTCCAAAGCATCGGCCCTGTCCATAACCAGGTCCCCGGTCCGTTCAAACCTGGAGAAAGTGTTTCGACCTTCATGTTCCGGATCGTGCCGCCGGGCGAAACCGCAGCCGATGCGCCCAAATAGACGGGCGGCCTGGCAGTAAACACAATTCATCCCCTCCCCTTGTGGGAGGGGCCAAGGGGGAGGGGTCTGGGCGCGTCCGCGCGCGAATGCCATTCCCAATCCTCGTCATCTCCGCGAAAGCGCGGATCTCGTCACGCCTGACATCGGCGGGAGATTCCTGCTTTCGCGGGAATGACGATCTGAGGAAAGCGGCCCGCCCCTACCCCGGCCGCACGATCCGGTACAGCACATGCGGGCGCAGCGGATCGCCGGGCGGCACGGTGACGTCCTCGAAATCGGCGACCTGGGTCAGGCCCAGCCGCTCCAGGACGCGGCACGACGGGGTGTTGATCGCCGAGGTGTAGCCGATCGTTGCCGGCAGGCCGAACCGGGCCCAGGCGGCGTCGAGGCAGGCCCGGCCGATCTCGGTGGCGAAACCCTGGCGCCAGAAGGCGCGGCCGAGGATCCAGCCGATCTCGGCCGGATGCTCCCCCGGCACCTCGGGGCCCGGGCGCGACAGCCCAGCGCCGCCGACCAGCGCGCCGTCGGCCTCGCGCTCGACCGCGACGAAGCCGAAGCCGTCCGCTTCCAGACCGGCCATCGCCTCGTCGAGCAAGACGTCGGTCTCAGCCGGCGTCAGCACGCTCGGATAATAGTAGCGGCGGACCTCCGGATCGGCGTTGATCGCCGAAAACCCCGCCCGGTCGCGGTCCTCCCAGGGACGCAGCAACAGCCGGGGGGTTTCGAGCCGCATGATCCGTCGCTCCGCCCGGCCGGAGACCGGAGAGGTCTCTTACTCGAGCATGCCGAGGGCCTGCTTGTAGAGATCGAGCAGTTCTTCCTGCTCGCGGCGGTCGTCCTGCTCCATCTTCCGCAGGCGGATGATCTGGCGGATGATCTTGGCGTCGAAGCCGGTGCCCTTGGCTTCGGCATAGACATCCTTGATGTCGCCCGCGATCCCGGCCTTCTCCTCCTCGAGCCGCTCAATGCGCTCGATGAACGACTTCAGGCGATCCGCGGCGATACCACCGACATCCGACATGGCTGGTCCTCAACAGGGTCTTTCAGGGCGCGGGACCATAAAGCGGCCGGGCCGGGCCGGCAAGCGGCCTGTCCCGGCCCAGCGCCGGCGCGGGAGTCGGGGTGGCGGTGGCGCTGTTCGCGGGCCCGATTCGGCCCGAAGACCAGTCGTCTCGCATTGCCTCTCCCGCAAGCGGGATAGGCAAAACGAAACGACCCTCAGTGCTTGTTCGCGGCCTCGAAGTCCTTCTTCTGGCCCGCCGAAGCCTCCTTCTGGTGCTTGGCCTTCCAGCTGTCATAGGGCTCGCCGTAGACGACCTCGCGCGCCTCCGCGTCCGGCAGCGGGATGCCGCGCTGCTCCGCCGCCTCGCGGTACCAGCGCGACAGGCAGTTGCGGCAGAAGCCGGCCAGGTTCATCAGGTCGATGTTCTGCACGTCGGTGCGCTGGCGCAGATGCTCGACCAGGGTGCGGAAGGCGGCAGCCTCCAGCTCGGTGCGGGTCTTGGCGTCGATCTCGGTCATGGCGGGGTCCACGGGTTCCGGAACTTAGGAAGTGGGGAGTCAGGCGGAGGGCTGCAGCCCCTCCTTGGTCTCCAGGATCAGCCGGTCGACCACGCGGCGCAGCGCTTCGGCCTCGTCGGCACCCTGACCCAGGGCCTCGTAATAGGCGGCGAGCTGGCGGTGAGCCGAGGTGCCTTGCGCCAGGATATTGCGCGTATGGGCGATCTCGGCCTCGCAGCCCAGCGCCGCCGCATCCTCCGCCACCATGGCCAGCAGCTCCTCCAGCAACTCGGCATAGGGCACCAGCTTGCCCTTGCCCCAGTCGATCAGCCCTTCCTCGAAGCCGTAGCGCATGGCGCGCCAGCGGTTCTCCTCGATCAGCACGCTGCGGTAGCGGCGCCAGGCGATGTTCTGGGCCCGGAGGCGCCACAGCATCCGCAGCAGGCACTGGTACAGGGCGGCGACGGCCAGCCCGTCCTCGACCCGGGTGCAGACATCGGTGACCCGCATCTCCAGCGTCGGGAAGCGGGCGGAGGGGCGGATGTCCCACCAGATCTTGCTGCCGTCCTCGATCACCCCGGCCTGGACCAGCGCCGCGAGCGCCGCCTCGTATTCGCCATAGCTCTGGAACTCCTCCGGCATGCCGGTGCGCGGCAGCTCGGAGAACACGGCCAGGCGGTAGGATTTTAGCTTGGTGTCGGTGCCCTGCCAGAACGGCGAGGAGGTGGTCAGCGACAGCAGATGCGGCAGGAAGTATCGGACCTGCCGCATCAGGTCGATGCGCAGGTTCGGGTCCTCGATCCCGGCATGGACATGGGTGCCGCAGATCAGGAGGCGCCGCACCGGCACGCCGAGGTCGCGCGCCAGCTGGTCGTAGCGGCTGCGGTCGGTGTGCTTCTGCGGCCGCCAGGTGCCGAAGGGGTGGGTCGAGGCGGCGATCAGCGCCAGGCCGTGCCGCTCCGCCTCCTCCACCACCGACCGGCGCAGCCGGGTCAGCTCGGCCCGCGCCTCGGAAATGCTGCGGCAGACCGGGGTGCCGACCTCGACCTGGCAGCGGAAGAACTCGCGGGCGACGGCGCCCTCGTGCCGGTGCTCCAGCGCCTCGACCAACTCGGCCGGCGGGTCGGGCACCAGGTCGCGGCTGACCGGGTCGACCAGCAGGTATTCTTCCTCGATGCCGAGGGTCAGCGCGGGTTCGGTCATGCGACGGCCTGCAGGGGCTGGTACAGATCCTGGTCGGCCAGGATCGGGGCGAACAGCTCGGCCATCCGGTCGGCCCAGGCCTCCGCGGCCGCATCGGCCGCGATCAGGTCCTGCCGCATCTCGATCAGCACATGCGGCAGGCCGCGCGGCTCGGCGTGGTGGTGGATGGTGTAGCCATGCTCGTTGCGGCCGGAATAGGGCTGGTTGTCGCCGACCGTGATCTCCGGGTCGCGGCGTAGCGCCTCCATCAGCGGCAGCGGGATGCGGCCGTCGTCGCGCCACAGCACCCCGACCTGCCAGGGCCGGGCGAAGCCGCGCATCACCGGCGTGAAGCTGTGCAGCGACAGCAGCGCCGGGGCCGGGCAGCGCGCCGCGATCCGGTCCAGCTGTTCGGCGACCGCGTCGTGATAGGGGTGGAAGAAGGCGTCGGCGCGCGCCGCCTCGTCCTCCCGGCTCAGCCTGGCGTTGCCGGGCACGATCACGCCGTCGCTGATGGCGCAGATCGAGGTCGGGTCGTCGAGCTGGCGGTTCGGGTCGAGGATCAGCCGCGAATAGCGGTGCAGCACCAGCGTCGCGTCCAGCCGCTCGGCCAGGCGGCGGGAGAAGGCCTCGATGCCGATGTCGTAGGCGACATGGCGGTCGAGCGCGCCCATGTCGACGCCGAGCATGCCGAGGGATTTCGGGAAGGCGCGGCCGGCATGGTCCGCGACCAGCAGGGCGCAGGCCTTGCCGTCGGGGTTCACCAGCTCGAAGGGCGGCGGGTCGTCGGGTCCGAGAAGCATCATCGCCGAGACCCTAGCAGGGCGCCGCGACGCTGTGGAGGGCGCGACGCAACGCCAGGGTGCGTCGCGGCGAATTGTCGGACATCATAGGACTGATCAACGCCATTCGAGGTAAGCCGATGACCGCCCCAGCCCTGCCCGTCTTCCCGGATCTCGCCGGCAAAGCCGTCCTGATCACCGGCGCCAGCACCGGCATCGGAGCCGCTGCCGCCCGCGCCTTCGGCCAGAACCGCGCCAAGGTGGCGGTGAACTACAATTCCAGCCGCGAGGCGGCCGAGGCGGTGGTCGCCGACATCAAGGCCGCCGGCGGCGAGGCGATCCTCGCGGCCGGCGACGTCACCAAGCCGGAGACGGCGCAGGCCCTGATCGAGCAGACCGTGGCCGCCTTCGGCCGGCTGGACGTGCTGATCAACAACGCCGGCGCGCTGGTCAAGCGCACCCCGATCGCCGAATACACCGACGACTTCGTCGACGCGGTGCTGGACGTCAATGTCCGCCACGTCATCCGCTTTATGCGCGAAGGCTCGGCCCAGATGCGCCGGCAGGGCGGCGGCGGGGCGATCATCAATCTCAGCTCGATCGCCGCGCGCAGCGGCGGCGGCCCCGGCTCGGTGATCTACGCCGCGGCCAAGGGCTTCGTCGCCGTCGCCACCCGCGGCTGGGCCAAGGAGCTGGTGAAGGACGGCATCCGGGTCAACGCCGTCTCGCCCGGCGTCATCACCACCCCGTTCCACGAGCGCTTCTCGACGCCGGAGCAGCTGGCGGCGATGCAGGCGACGATCCCGATGAACCGGCTGGGCGCGTCCGAGGACTGCGCCGCCGCCTTCCTCTACCTCGCCTCCGAAGCCGCCAGCGGCTACGTCACCGGCCAGATGGTCGAGATCAACGGCGGCCAGTCGATGCCGTAAGGCGCGAGGGAGGCCATCCGCCGGATGGCCTCCCGCCCCGTCACTTCCAGTCGGTGCTGCTGCTCTCGCCGTTCAGGAAGGGCATCACCGTCGCCGGCAGCTGGGGCGACAGGAAGATGTCGTAATGAGTCGCGCCGGGCAGGATGGCCAGGCGGTTCTGCGACATGTGCTCGCGCTGCCAGCCGGCGTCGCGCAGCCCGCCGCCGAGCAGCTGGTAGAACTTTACCACATGCTCCGGCCGGTACATGTCGCTGTCGCCGAAGACCAGCATCACCGGCATGGTCAGCTTCGGCACATCCGCCGAGAAGTCGTAGGGCTTGCGCATCAGCGCGCCCATGGCGTCGAGCAGCCGCGGGAAGTCCTCCGGCTTGGGTGCCACCGCGACATAGGAGGTGTACATCGGCGTGCCCTTCATCATCTCGGCCATGCCGGCGCCGACCGCGGCCTGCTGCGGCAGCATCTCCGGATAGAAGCCGTCCTGGGCATAGCCGGCCGAGACCAGGGCCAGGCGCCGCACCATCTCCGGATGCTGCACCGCCAGCTGGAAGGCGACGCCGCCGCCCAGCGAATAGCCCAGCACATCGGCCTTCTGGACGCCGAGCTGCTGCAGGATCGTCGCCATGTCGGCGCCCATCGCCGCCAGGTCGATCGGCCGGTCGCCCAGCGGCGTGCGCCCATGGCCCTGCAGGTCGACGGCGATGACCTGGCGCTTTGCCGTCAGCGCCGGCAGCAGCGGCTTGAACATCTCGATCGAGCCGAGGCCGCCATGCAGCAGCAGCAGCGGCTCGCCCTGGCCGCGGACCTCGTAGTAGTAGCTGATGCCCCCGGCCTCGGCATGGCCGCTGCGGACGGCCTCGGTCTGCGCGGCGGCGGGCACGGCGGCGAGCGTCGCGGCCGCGAGAACACCGGTCAGGATCGTCTTCAGCATGTCGGGCTCCATCCCTGGCTGGCGGGTTGCTGTCCGCCATGATGCGATGGCCCAAGGACGCCGCCGCGCGGGCCGCCCCGACATCACCTCCGAAAAAGATTCAGGGAGTCTCGTAGACGAAGATCCGCGATTGGCCATCCTCCGGCATCGCGGTCAGCCGCAGGCCCTGCTGCGTCGCCTCGACCAGCACCGGGTTGCGGGTCATGGCGGTGCCGTCCTCGGTCCACAGCAACACCGGCACCTGGAAGGTCGGCCGCCCGGCGGCGAGGTCGACGATCTCGATCCCGCCCAGGCCGAACACCGGCGCGTCCGGCGTGCGGCGGAACTCGGTGATGCCGGTGCAGATGGCGCGGCCGACCGGCAGATAGGCGCAGTCCTGGTAGTCGAGATAATGCTCGGGGTTCGGCGTCACCACCGGCGGGACGGAGGCGTCGACCCTGCCCTCGGCGTCCAGGCGCCAGGTGTAGAAGCGGCGCGAGCCCCAGCTGACGCCGTGCAGCGTGTTGTGGTCGGTGTCGTGCACCAGCCCGCCGATATGGTCGTCGACGCGCCCGACCGCCACCGCCTCCAGCGTCTGCGGGTCGACCCGGTACAGGATCGAATGGCTGTTCGGCCGGTATTCGGCGACCGGCACCCACAGCCAGCGCCCGTCATAGTCGATGCCGCCGGGGTGATAGATCGAGCCCTCGCCGAGCGTGACATGGCCGATCTGGCGGCCCCGGACGTCGAGCTTGAACAGATGGCCGGTGCCCTGGCCGGCGTCGCGGTCCATGCCGTCCTGCGGCTGGGCGTACCGCTTGGTCGGCACGGTGATCTCGACCGACGAGGCGAAGATCGCGTCGCCGGCCCGGGCGAAGCCCTGCGGGTGATAGGTGTCGAACGGCACCGGGATGGTCTCGACCAGCCGCCATTGGGTCGAGCGCGACAGCCCCTCGATCCGCTGGCCCAGCACTTCGGGGCCGGCCGCGACAGCGGTGGTGATAGCGGCGGAGGCCAGGAGGATCCCGGCGGCCGGAGCGGCGAAGCGATGCATGGCGAATCCCTCGATTGCGGCGCGCGCATCCTGCCGCCGCGCCATGACGATTTGATGATGGTCCCGCGCGGCGCGCCGGTCTCCCCTGCGGGCGCAGAGATGGCGGAGAGCCGGGTGCCGCAGCTAAGCTCCCGGCCATCATGAGCGACGCCGTGCTAGCCTCCCCCGCCCAGCGCCTGGCGCTGCCCGCCCTGATCCTGGGCGGGCTGGCGATCGGCAGCTCGCCGATCTTCGTGCGGCTGTCGGAGGTCGGGCCGATCGCGACGGCGGTCTGGCGCGTCGCCCTGGCGCTGCCGATCCTGTTCCTCTGGTACCGGGCCGAGCGGTCACGGGGCGAGGCGGCGCGGCCGCGGAGCCTGGCGGACTGCGTCGCCCTGGCCCTGCCCGGCCTGTTCATCGCCGCCGACCTGGTGGCCTGGCACTGGGCGCTGACCATCACCTCGGTCGCCAACGCCACGCTGCTGGCCAATCTGGCACCGATCTTCGTCACCCTCGGCGCCTTCGTCCTGTTCCGCACCCCGATCCGCCCGATCTTTGCCGCCGGGCTGGCCGTGGCCATCGCCGGCGTGGTGGTGCTGAAGGGCGGCGGCTTCGGCGACGGCGCCCTGGCCGGCGACGCCCTGGCCGCCCTCGCCGCCGTGTTCTACGGCGGCTACATCCTGGCGGTCGGCCGGCTGCGCGACCGCTTCTCCGTCGCCACGGTGATGCTGTGGACCAGCGCCGTCGCCGCCGCGGCGACGCTGCCGCTGGCGCTGCTGATGGAGCCGACCCTGCTGCCGCCGACGCTGTATGGCTGGGCCATCCTGATCGGCCTGTCCTGGGTCTCGCAGGTCGCCGGGCAGAGCCTGATCACCTATGCGCTGGCCTGGCTGCCGCCGGCCTTCTCCTCCCTCACCCTGCTGGTCCAGCCGATCGCGGCCGCGGCCTTGGCCTGGATCGTCCTGGCCGAGCCGCTGGGCCCGGCCCAGGGGCTGGGCGGCGCCCTGGTGCTGGCCGGCATCCTGCTGGCGCGGAAAGCCTGAGCGATGGCCGAGGCCCGCCTCATCCTGAGCCTGCTGCCGGAGACGCTGGCCGTGGCCCGGCTGCCGGCGGGATCGCCGCTGCCCGGCTGGATCGACTGGGCCGATCCCTTCGTCACCGTCAGCCGCACCAGCGACGAGATGTCGGTGGTGTGCCTCGAGGCCCGGGTGCCGGCGGAGACGCAGGCCGAGCGCGGCTGGCGCGGCTTCAAGGTCGAGGGTCCGCTCGACTTCGCCCTGACCGGCATCCTGGCCCGACTCGCGGCGCCCCTGGCCGAGGCCGGCATCAGCATCTTCGCGATCTCGACCTACGACACCGACTATTTGCTGGTCCGGACGGGCGACCTGGACGCCGCCATCGCGGTGCTGCAACGGGAAAACACGGTGCGTGTCTGACCCGCAACACCGGTCCCGAAGGCCGGCATTTCCGCGGCAATCCGGGCCAAAACGGAATATTAAGTCCGCGTAATATCCGAATCTCCGCGCACATTCGACGTTGGCGAAGGGCCGCGGATGTGATTTCTTCCCGCCCGTCGGTGCTGGGCTGGGCCTCGCGCATCGGCACAATCCGGGAGTTCAGCCATGCCCAAGAAGCGCCCGTCGTTCCGCCGCACGCGCCAGACCAAGATCGTCGCCACGCTGGGCCCCGCCACCAGCTCGGCCGAGGCGATCCGCAAGCTGTTCGAGGCGGGCGTCGACGTCTTCCGCCTGAACTTCAGCCACGGCAAGCAGGAGGACCATGCCGCCCGGCTGGCCCTGATCCGCGAGGTCGAGCGGGACTTCGACCATCCGATCGCAGTGATGGCCGACCTGCAGGGCCCGAAGCTGCGCCTGGGTACCTTCGCCGACGGACCGGTCAAGCTGACCGAGGGCCAGAGCTTTCGCCTGTCGCTGCAGCCGCGCACGGGCGACGCCACCGGCGTGACCCTGCCGCATCCCGAGATTTTCGCCGCGCTTGAGCCCGGCCAGGCCCTGCTGCTGGATGACGGCAAGGTGCGCCTTAAGGTCGTCGATTGCGGCCCGGACTTCGCCGACACCGTGGTCGAGGCCGGGTCACGCCTGTCCGACCGCAAGGGCGTCAACGTTCCGAACGCGGTGCTGCCGCTGTCGCCCCTGACCGCCAAGGACCGGGAGGATCTGCGCTTCGCCCTCGACATCGACGTCGACTGGGTGGCGCTGTCCTTCGTACAGCGGCCGGAGGACATCGCCGAGGCACGCAAGCTGATCGCCGGCCGCGCCCAGGTGATCGTGAAGCTGGAGAAGCCGGCGGCGATCCAGCATCTGGACGAGCTGGTCGAGCTGACCGATGCGGTAATGGTCGCCCGCGGCGACCTCGGCGTCGAAATGCCGGCCGAGGACGTGCCGTCGCTGCAGAAGCGGATCATCCGGGCCTCGCGCCAGGCCGGCAAGCCGGTGATCGTCGCGACCCAGATGCTGGAAAGCATGATCATGTCCCCGACCCCGACGCGGGCCGAGGCCTCCGACGTCGCCACCGCGGTGTTCGATGGCGCCGACGCGGTGATGCTGTCGGCCGAGACCGCCTCGGGCGAATACCCGTTCGAGGCGGTGACGATGATGGACCGCATCGCCAAGCGGGTGGAGAAGGACCCGATCTACCGCACGATCCTCGACGCGGTGCATTACGATCCGGAGAACACTGCGGCCGACGCGATCACCGCCGCGGCGCGCCAGGTGGCGCACACCATCGGTGCGGTAGCGATCGCGACCTACACCACCTCGGGCTCGACCACGCTGCGCGCGGCGCGCGAGCGGCCGGAGGTGCCGATCCTGTGCCTGACCTCGAACCTGCAGACCGCCCGCCGCATGGGGCTGTGCTGGGGTGTGCACGCGGTGCACACCGAGGATGTCAGCACATTCACCGAAATGGTCGGCAAGGCCTGCCGACTGGCCAGGCATGACGGCATCGGCACCGCCGGACAGCGCATCGTGGTCACGGCCGGCGTGCCCTTCGGCACCCCCGGCAACACCAATGTGCTGCGCATCGCCTGGATCGAGGACTGACCGGCCGCCGATGACCAATTCCCCGATCGCCGCCAACCAGTCCTTCTACGCCGCCCTGGCTCAGGGCGACGCGGCCGCCATGGAAGCGCTGTGGTCGCGCCGCCAGCCGGTCGCCTGCATCCATCCCGGCTGGCCGATGCTGACCGGGCGCGAGGCGGTGATGAAGAGCTGGGCGGCGATCCTGCGCGACCCGCCGCGGATCGTGGCCGAGGCGGCGCGGGTGCTGGATTACGGCGACACCGCCATCGTGCTGTGCATCGAGAAGATCGGCGACAACCGGCTCGCGGCCACCAACGTGTTCAGCCGCGAGCCCGAGGGTTGGCGCCTGGTGCACCACCAGGCCGGCCCGACCCGCGAGACCGCCCCCACCCCTGCCCCTGCCAAGCCGGCGGGCACCATCCACTGAACGGCTGCCGTTCGGGACCGGACCGGACGCATCGGAACACGTCCTGCTCAACGGAAACGGTGTCCGCGAAGGCCGGTCGGCTCCACGCTGACCAGCGCTATCCGCCTTCCAGGTAGTGTGCCTTCTGCGACGGGTAATAATCGTCGAACGACGGCAACGCCTTGCCTTCACGCGAGGCGACCAGCATATCGAGGTAGTACTCCCAGCCTGGTCCTACGTCGCCCGCGAGTTTCCGGTCGCTCAGGCGCTGCACGAAGCGTAGCTCGGTCTTGTCATCCGCCTGCGTCAACGTCAGCTCGATGCGCCAGTCGCCGTACTCGTCCTTCATCGTGACGACCAAGCGGTGCGGCGCCTCGCATTCGTCGATCATCACGTTCACCCACGGCTGGCCCTTCTCGTGGACCAGCTGCAGCCGCACGATCTTGCCCGGGCCGGCGTCGCCCTCCCAACCGCCGAACCAGGGCGCCGTGTTCTCCGACTTCGTCACGCTCGCCCAGACGTCATCCATGGACGCGTGGAACACGCGCGTGAGGATCAGGTCGTTGCCACGGACGTGGCCGGTGGGTTTGGGGCTCATGCCGTCTCGTCGCTCCAGAGGCCTTTGAGATGGACCCTACGATCCCTTCACCGTCATGGCGAGGTGTGCTGCGCCGTGCCTATCCAGGGACCCTGGCCTCGAGCATCGAGCCGATGGATGGCCATGCCCCTCGGGACCCGCCGTGACGGCTCGACGGCCGGGCCTCAGATGGGATCGCCGGCCTGGAGCTTCTTCAACTGTTCCAGTTGGCTTCGGGCGGTGGCCATCTGCGGGTCGATCGCCAGCACCCGCTGATAGGCCTCGATCGCCCCCTTGGTGTCGCCGAGCTTGATCCGGCACAGGCCGAGGCCCGACAACGCGCCGAAATGGCGGGGCTCGCGCGCCAGCACCTGGTCGATATCGGCGATCGAGCCCTGGATGTTGCCGCGCAGGTAGCGCACCGTGGCCCGCCGGTTCCAGCCCTCGGCATAGGCCGGGTCGCGCTCGATCACCGCGGTGAAGGCAGCCTCGGCCACCGGATAGTCGTCGGTCGCCATCGCGGTGTTGCCGCGCTCCATCAACCCCGGAACGTCCGCGTCCTTGCCGTCATAGGTGAACCAGATCTGCCAGATCTGGGTCTGCAGCGCCGGCTCATCCTCCGGCGCCACCGTCTTCAGCTTGTCGAACAGCGCATCCAGCTGCGCCGCCCGGTCCTGGGCCATGGCCGGGCCGGCCAGGACGAACAGCAGCATCAGCAGCAGGGCGAGGATGCGGCGCATCGCATGAAGATCGGTCCGGCCCGGCCGCTCGGCAAGTGGCGAATCGGATCAGAGCGGGTAGCCGGCGAGGTACTTGCGCATCAGCGCCGCCTGGCTCTGGGCCGGGGCATAGTGTGGGTCCAGCGCCAGCACCCGCTCGAAGGCATTCAACGCCGCCTGGTGGTCGCCCTGCACGGTCCGGCACAGGCCAAGGCCGAACAGCGCCCCGAAATGGCGCGGCTCCAGCGCCAGGGTGCGGTCGATGTCCCGGACCGCGCCGTCGCAGTCACCGCGCAGGAAGCGCACCACCGCCCGGCGGTCCCAGCCCTCGGCGAAATCCGGCGCACGCTCCACCACCGCGGTGAAGGCAGCCTCAGCCAGCGCATAGTCGCGCTGCTGCAGGGCGGCGTTGCCGCGTTGCAGCAGGTCCGGCACCAGCGGATCGGCCCCCTCATAGCTCAGCCACCGGGTCCAGATCTGCCGTTCCAGCCGCTGCGCCTCCGCGACGTCGGCGGCGGTCCGGAGCTGGTCGAGCAGCGTATCGAGACGAATCGGCGCGTCCGCCGCCGAGAGGGTCCCGCACGGCGCCGCGAGAACGGCCATGACCACGGCCAGGATGCGCAACGCCTTCATAATCAGAAGATTGGGGCCCGTTCCTGAGAAGACAACATCAAAGATTGCAATAACCGGGAGGCGGCTGCGCGTCCGATGCAAGGAATCGGGCGGCGCATTATTCGACATCGCGATCGGGACCGCTATGGTGATCGGATCGATCGCAGCCGGCCGGGCGCGCGGCGTTCCGTCGCGGTGTATGGTAACAGCGCAGCGGAACAAACCGGCCGTCTCCACCCTTCCCCGGCATGACGACACCAGCGGAGATCGACATGGCGTCACTGACAGGGCATCCGGACGCAGTGCCCACCCCCGCCGCCGACGGCACCGAAGGGCGCGCCACCGGCAAGCAGCCGAAGGTGCGGACCGAGGGGCGCTTCACGGGCCCGGCGGGGCGGATCGAGGACTATGCCATCATCGGCAACTGCCGCACCGCGGCCCTGGTCGGGCGCGACGGGTCGATCGACTGGCTGTGCCTGCCGCGCTTCGATTCCGAAGCCTGCTTCGCCCGGCTGCTCGGCGATTGCGACAACGGCCACTGGCAGATCGCGCCGGACGACCAGTTTGCCGCCCGCACCCGACGCCGCTACCGCGGCAACACGCTGGTGCTGGAGACCGAGTTCGAGACCGACACCGGCACGGTCGCGGTGATCGATTTCATGCCCCTGCCCCACCGCGAGGACGAGCTCTCGATCATCCGGCTGGTCGAGGGCCGCAGCGGGACGGTGTCGATGCGGCTGGAGGCGGCGTTCCGCTTCGACTACGGCCGCATCGTGCCCTGGGTGCGGCATCGGCCGGACGGCATCGTCGCCATCGCCGGGCCCGACGCCCTGCGCTTCCGCTCGCCGATCGCGCTGTATGGCGAATCGATGAAGACGGTCGGCGACTTCACGGTCGAGGCCGGCGACCGCCTGCCTTTCATCCTGACCTGGTATCCGTCTCACCTGCCGGAGCCGGGGGTGATCGACCCGTTCCGGTCGCTGATCGACACCGAGACCTGGTGGCAGGGCTGGGCCCACAGCTGCACCTATGACGGCCCGTATCGCGAGGCCGTGCTGCGCTCCGCCCTCACCCTCAAGGCACTGACCTATGCCCCGACGGGAGGCATCGTCGCCGCCGCCACCACCTCGCTGCCCGAGGAGCTCGGCGGCGAGCGCAACTGGGACTACCGCTACTGCTGGATCCGGGACGCGACCCTGACCCTCTACGCCCTGCTCGGCGCCGGCTTCACCGAGGAGGCGGCGTCCTGGCGCGACTGGCTGCGCCGGGCCGCCGCCGGGCGGCCCGAGCAGTTGCAGATCATGTACGGGCTGGCCGGGGAGCGCCGGCTGACCGAGCTGGAGATCCCCTGGCTGGCCGGCTACGAGGGCAGCAAGCCGGTCCGGGTCGGCAACGGCGCCCATGCCCAGCTGCAGCTCGACGTCTATGGCGAGCTCTTGGACGCCATCCATGTCGCCCGCAAGAAGCGCCTGACCCATCCACACGATGCCTGGCGGGTGCAGCGCGTGCTGCTCGGCTATCTCGAGAAGATCTGGCACAAGCCGGATGAGGGGCTGTGGGAGATCCGCGGCCCGCGGCGGCACTTCGTGCACAGCAAGGTGATGGCCTGGGTCGCCTTCGACCGGTCGATCAAGGCGGTCGAGCAGTTCGGGCTGGAGGGGCCGGTCCGGGTGTGGCGGGCGCTGCGCGACCGCATCCATGCCGAGGTCTGCGCCCAGGGCTTCTCCGAACACCGCAACGCCTTCGTCCAGTCTTACGGCTCCGAGATGCTGGATGCGGCGCTGCTGCAGATCCCGATGGTCGGTTTCCTGCCGCCGGACGACCCGCGGGTGATCGGCACCGTCGAGGCGATCGAGCGCGAGCTGACCGTCGACGGGCTGGTCCGGCGTTACGAGACGGATTCGGGCGTCGACGGCCTGGTCGGCGAGGAAGGCACTTTCCTGGTCTGCAGCTTCTGGCTGGCCGATGCGCTGGCCATGATCGGTGCCGTCGACCGGTCTACCGCCCTGTATGAGCGGCTGATCGGCCTGGCCAACGACGTCGGGCTGCTGGCGGAGGAGTACGATCCGATCGTCAAGCGCCAGCTCGGCAATTTCCCGCAGGCCTTCAGCCACATCGGGGTGATCAACACGGCGCTGAACCTGGCCGAGTTCCGCGGTCCCTCCGAGGATCGCAGCCATAACGGGCATGGCGCCCCTGCGACCGATGCGCAGTGAAACCGGTGGAAAGCTGCGCTAGGCTGCGGCATCGCGCCTGAGAGACCTCGTGATGACCGCCCTGTTCGACGCCGAGACCGAGACCACCGCCGAGCTGATGCGCCGCCTGGGCGCCGCCGCGCGCAGCGCTGCTGCCGCGCTGGCCCTGGCGCCGCGACCGCAGAAGGACGCGGCGCTGGTGGCGGCGGCGGCGGCGATCCGCGACGATCGCGCGCTGATCCTGGCGGCCAATGCCGAGGACATGGCCGAGGCGCGGCGGAACGGCGTCGCCGGGTCTTTCCTCGACCGGTTGGCGCTGGACGACAAGCGGATCGAGGCCATCGCACAGGGGCTGGAGGCCGTGGCCGGCCTGCCCGACCCGATCGGCGACGTGCTGGCGGACTGGACCCGGCCGAACGGGCTGCGCATCCAGCGGGTACGGGTGCCGCTCGGCGTCGTCGGCGTGATCTTCGAGAGCCGGCCCAACGTCACCGCCGACGCCGCCGCGCTGTGCCTGAAGGCAGGCAACGCCTGCATCCTGCGCTGCGGGTCGGAAAGCTTCCGCAGCTCGACCGCCATCGCCGCCGCCGTCGGCCACGGGCTGAAGAAGGCCGGGCTGCCGCGCAGCGCGGTGCAACTGGTGCCGACCCGCGACCGCGCCGCGGTCGGCGAGCTGCTGGGCCTCACCGAGTTCGTCGACGTGGTGATCCCGCGCGGCGGCAAGTCGCTGACCGCGCGGGTGGCGGCGGACAGCCGGATCCCGGTGCTGTGGCACCTGGACGGCATCAACCACACCTATGTGCATGAGGCGGCCGATCCGGAGATGGCGCGGCGCGTCGTGTACAACGCCAAGATGCGTCGCACCGGCGTGTGCGGCGCGACCGAGACGCTGCTGATCGACCGCAGCGTCGCCGGGTCGATGCTGCGGCCGATCCTCGACGACCTGATCGAGGCCGGCTGCGAGATCCGCGGCGACACCGTGGTCCAGGCGATCGACCCGCGCGTCCTCGCCGCCTCCGATGACGACTGGGACACCGAATATCTCGACGCCATCCTGTCGGTGAAAACGGTGGACGGGCTGGACGCCGCGATCGAGCACGTCAACCTGCACGGCAGCCACCACACCGACAGCATCGTCACCGCCGACGCGGCGGCGACCGAGGCGTTCCTGGCCCGGGTCGACAGCGCCATCGTGCTGGTCAACGCCTCGACCCAGTTCGCCGATGGCGGCGAATTCGGCATGGGGGCCGAGATCGGCATCGCCACCGGCCGGCTGCACGCCCGCGGCCCGGTCGGCACCGAGCAGCTGACGAGCACCAAATACGTCGTCCGCGGCACCGGCCAGACGCGGCCCTGACGGCCGGCGGGATCAGATTGCACCCATCAACAATGCCCTTGCCATCCACTCTCCCCCTCCCTTTGCGGGAGGGGGAGAGTGGAGGGGTGTCCCTCCGCATGAGCTGGTGGACGGTCGGCTTCGGACATCCAGAGGTGTCGGGCCATCTGTTTGGCCCTAGAGAGCCCCCTCCCCCTACCCCGTCCCGCGGGGGGAGGGGGAGCATTAATGATGCGGCCATAGTTCCCGCGGGCGGGCTCGCATCATGCTGACCCCGCCCAATCCCCGGCACGGCCGGATCTGGGATGGCTGCCGCGTCGGGCTGCTCGGAGGTTCGTTCAACCCGGCCCATGATGGGCACCGGCACATCAGCGTGGAGGCGATGAAGCGGCTGGGCCTGGACGCGGTGTGGTGGCTGGTGTCGCCGCAGAACCCGCTGAAGCCGGCCGACGGCATGGCTCCCTTCGCCGAGCGGATCGACTCCGCGCGCCACGCCGCCCGCCACCCGCGCATCGTCGTCACCGGCATCGAGGCCGCGCTCGGCACCCGCTACACCGCCGACACGCTGCAGGCGCTGACCGCCCGCTTCCCGCGGACCGAGTTCGTCTGGTTGATGGGGGCCGACAATCTGCTGCAGATCCGCCATTGGCAGCGCTGGACGAAAATCTTCGAGACCGTGCCGGTTGCCGTCTACGACCGTCCTACCTATTCTCTAAGAGCGTTGTCGGGATTGGCGGCGCAGCGGTTCGCGCGGTCGCGGATCGACCAGGATCACACCCGGACTCTGGCCGTAACGGCCGCACCGGCCTGGGTGTTCTTCCTGGCGAAGCGTCATCCGGCCTCGGCCACGGCGCTGAGGGCCGCGCGGCAGCTTGGCCCCGACCTTGGCAACGCCGCGGCGCATCAGCGCCGTGCCGCCGCACAACCTTGAGGTGAACGCCATACGACCGAACACCGAGACGCCCCGGGCCGAAGCCGGGCGTCTGCCGCCGGGCCTCGCAGCCAGCCTTGCCCGGCCTCTGCTTGAGACTGCTCTGACGTCGCTCGACGACGACAAGGCCGAAGATCTCGTCGTGATCGACCTGACCGGCCGGTCCTCCATCGCCGACAGCCTGATCATCGCCACCGGCCGCTCTTCGCGCCAGGTCGCCGCCATGGCCGACCATCTGCTGGAGAAGCTGAAGCCGCTGGCGCCCGGCCCGGTCCAGGTCGAGGGCCAGGCGCGGGGCGACTGGGTGCTGATCGATGCCGGCGACGTGGTCGTCCATCTGTTCCGCCCCGAGGTGCGCGATTTCTACGCCCTCGAGAAGATGTGGGACGACGACGCCGAGCGGGTCACCCGCATCGCCGGCACGGCTTAGGCCGGTCCCGACGGTTCCGCGATGCGGCTGACCATTGCCGCGGTCGGCCGCGGCCGCCCGGGCCCGTTGCGCGAGCTGTTCGACGATTATGCCGGCCGCTCCGCCTGGCCGCTGACACTGCGTGAGGTCGAGGCCCGCAAGGGCTTGTCCGGCGCTGCCCTGAAGCGCGAGGAGGCGGCGCTGCTGCTGGCCGCGGTGCCGGCCGGGGCCGCCATGGTGGCGTTGGACGAGCGCGGCCGCGACCTGGACAGCGCCGGTTTCGCCCGCCTGCTCGGCCGCTGGCGCGACGAGGGCCGCGCCGAGGCGGCTTTCCTGATCGGCGGCGCCGACGGCCATGACGATGCGGTGCGCGACCGCGCCGAGCTGCTGCTGTCCTTCGGCCGTCTCACCTGGCCGCACATGCTGGCCCGGGCGATGCTGGCGGAGCAGATCTACCGCGCCCAGACCATCCTGAGCGGGCACCCGTATCACCGGGCGTGAGGGCATTCATTATACGGCCTCGTCATCCCGGGCGCAGCGCAGCACGAAGTGATGCGCTGCAGAACCGGGATCTCTCTCAGGACCGGGCGGAGATCCCGTGTCTGCGCAGCAGCACTGCGTGCCGCAGCGCGCACGGGATGACGATGATAGTCTTGCGGCTGATCACCCCAACGCCGCGAAGTTGCGGTAGGCGCCGATCAGCTCCTCGACCGGGCCGGAGTTGCAGCCGCGCTGGCGGGCCAGGGTGGCGGCGTCGCGCTCATTCGCGGCGCGACGGCTGCCGAGCTCCTGCCAGACCGCGGACTCATTGCCTGGCGCGCCCGAGGCGCCGGCGAGCTGCCCGGCCGCTTCGGATTCCGCCTGCGACAGCACCTGTCCGAAGCGCTGCTCCTGCTGCGGGTCGAGCCGAACCCGGCAGGACCGGGCGGCGGATTCGGCCCGGACCATGGCGTCGTAGCGCTGCAGCGCATCGCCGGCATAGCTTGCCTGCTGCGGCACCCGCCCTGCCCCGGAATAGCTGGAATAGCCGGGGTAGCTGGAAGTGCCAGGGGATCCGGGATCGATATAGCCCTGCTCGTTACAGCCCCCGAGGGCGAGAACCGCGACCACCGCGACCGATCCGAGGCGCGTGATGCGCATCGCTTCCTCCGTCAAATCACCGGCAGGTCAGCCCTGCCCGGCGGACAAACGATCGGCGAGGCCAATCAGATCCATGATCTGCGGATCGCTGCAGCCGCGCTCTGCGACCGCATCGCGCACCCCTCGCTCCTGCTGCGTGCGGCGGGACGCGATGTCGCCCAGCACCTCCGGATCGGTCGGCACCGTGTCCTCCCGCTTCGCCAGCGCCGCTTCCGCCTGATGCTGGGCTTCGACCAGGGCGTCGGCGAGCCGGGATTCGCGTCCCTCCTCCAGCGGCGCGCCGCAGACATAGCGCGCGGCATTGGCCCGCAGCGCCGCCTGCCAGCGGTCGACCGGATCCTTGGTGTCATACGCGGCCCCGCCGGCCACGGGACCGGCACAGCCGGCGAGCAACGGGCCGGCGAGGAGCAGGAGCACCAGCAGGCGGCCGCGGACCGGTGCCGTTCTATCGCCCATGTCGGTGCCCCCCTTGTGTTGGCGGCATCAACCGATACATGAAGGGCGATTGCAAGCGAAAGGCCGAGCGATGAGCGCAGCGACCCCACCCCGTCCCGTCGTCCTCTGCGTCCTCGACGGCTGGGGCTGGCGCGAGGAGGAGGCGGACAACGCCGTGCGCCTGGCCGACACGCCGAATTTCGACCGGCTGTGGGCCGAGGAGCCGCACGCCTTCCTGCAGGCCAGCGAGGAGGCCGTCGGCCTGCCGCACGGCCAGATCGGCAATTCCGAGGTCGGACACATGAATCTCGGCGCCGGCCGGGTGGTGTTCCAGGACCTGCAGATGATCTTCAACGCCATTGCCGACGGCTCGCTGGCCAAGGCCAAGGCGCTGCAGAAGCACATCGCGGCGCTCAAGGCCTCCGGCGGCACCTGCCACCTGATGGGCCTGCTGTCGCCCGGCGGCGTGCACGCCCATCAGGACCAGATCGCGGCGCTGGCCAGGATCGTCGCCGAGGCCGGAGTGCCGGTCGCGGTCCATGCCTATACCGACGGGCGCGACACCCCGCCGCGCGCCGGTGCCGACTATCTCCGCCGCTTCCTGCAGGATATCGGCGGGCTGCCGAACGCTCGCGTCGCCACGGTCGACGGCCGCTACTACGCCATGGACCGCGACAAGCGCTGGGAGCGGGTGGAGAAGGCCTACCGCGCCGTGGCCGAGGCCAAAGGCGAGGCCGCACCGGATCCGGTCGCCGCGGTCGAGGCCGCCTACAAGGCCGACACCGGCGACGAGTTCATCCTGCCGAGCGTGATCGGCGGCTATGCCGGCATGGCGGACGGCGATGGCGTGCTGTGCGCCAATTTCCGGGCCGACCGGGTGCGCGAGATCCTGCAGGCGCTGCTGGACCCGGCCTTCGACGGCTTCGCCCGCACCCCGGTCCGCTTCGCCGATGCCTGCGGCCTGGTCGAGTATTCCGACCTGCTGAACGGCTTCATGTCGGCGATCTTCCCGCCGAAGTCGATCGCCAAGGGGCTGGGAGAGGTGGTGGCGGAGGCCGGCAAGACCCAGCTGCGCACCGCCGAGACCGAGAAGTACCCGCACGTCACCTTCTTCTTCAACGGCGGCGAGGAGACGCAATTCCCCGGCGAGGACCGCATCCTGGTGCCCTCGCCCAAGGTCGCCACCTACGACCTGCAGCCGGAGATGTCGGCGCCGGAGGTGTGCGCGAAGCTGGTCGCGGCCATCGACAGCGCCAAATACGACCTGGTGGTGGTCAACTTCGCCAATCCGGACATGGTCGGCCACACCGGCATCCTGGCCGCGGCGATCAAGGCCTGCGAGACGGTCGACACCTGCCTCGGCAAGGTCGAGGCCGCCGTCCGGCGCCAGGGCGGCGCCATGATCGTCACCGCCGACCACGGCAATGCCGAGCTGATGCGCGATCCCGTCACCGGCGGCCCGCACACCGCGCACACGCTGAACAAGGTGCCGGTCATCCTGGTCAATGCGCCCCAATCCGAAGCAGGGGGCCCGCGCCGCAGCCTGCGCGACGGCAAGCTGGCCGACGTGGCGCCGACCCTGCTGGAGCTGATCGGGCTGGCGCAGCCGGAGGAGATGACCGGCCGCAGCCTCATCGACGCCGCCTGACGGCCATATTCGGGGTCGACCTTGTGACGCGAAACCGCAAAGATGGACGTCAGGTAACTTGATCCCGCCGAAACCCGGCAGATATCATCGATGGGCGTCCACCCTGGCCAGCCGCCCCTCCGCTTCCGGAGACGGCCGGTCGGCCGATTGACTCGAGCGCCTGGCGACCTGGCCGCCAGCGAGGGCAAGCATGAAGAAGCACCTGAACGCCGTCGCCATCGGGGCCCTGCTGGGCCTGGCCTTCGTCGGCGGGCATACCTTGACCTTCGAAGGCTGGGCGCAGGACAAGGCGCCCGACAAGGCCGCGACCAGCAGCGACTCCACCGACACCTACAAGCAGCTCGACCTGTTCGGCGAGGTGTTCGAGAGGGTGCGCGCGGAATATGTCGAGCAGGTCAGCGACAAGCAGCTGATCGAGGCCGCGATCAACGGCATGCTGACCTCGCTGGATCCGCACTCCAACTTCCTGAACTCCGACGAGTTCCAGGACATGCAGTCCCAGACCCGGGGCAGCTTCGGCGGCCTCGGCATCGAGGTGACGATGGAGAACGGGGTGGTGAAGGTGGTGTCGCCGATCGACGACACGCCCGCCGCCAAGGCCGGGGTCCAGGCCGGCGACCTGATCATCGCCATCGACGGCAAGCCGATCGTCAATATGAGCCTCAACGAGGCGGTCGATAAGATGCGCGGCCCGGTAGGCAGCAACATCGTCATCACCGTCCGCCGCGGCGACCAGGAGCCCTTCGACCTGACCCTGGCGCGCGCCACCATCCCGGTGGAATCGGTGCGCTGGCGGACCGAGGGCGACGTCGGCTACATCCGCATCACCAGCTTCACCGAGCGCACCGAGGACGGGCTGAAGCGCGGCATCGCCGACATCAAGAAGAAGCTCGGCGACAAGCTGCAGGGCTATGTCCTCGACCTGCGCAACGACCCGGGCGGCCTGCTGGACCAGGCGATCGCCGTCTCTGACGCCTTCCTCGACAAGGGCGAGATCGTCTCGACCCGGTCGCGCAAGGCCGACCAGGCGCAGCGGTACAATGCCACCCCGGGCGACCTGGCCGACGGCCTGCCGCTGGTGGTGCTGATCAATGGCGGCTCGGCCTCGGCGTCGGAGATCGTGGCCGGCGCGCTGCAGGACCATCACCGCGCCGTGCTGATGGGGACGCAGAGCTTCGGCAAGGGCTCGGTCCAGACCATCATCCCGCTGCCGGGACATGGCGCGATGCGGCTGACCACGGCGCGCTACTACACCCCGTCCGGCCGGTCGATCCAGCAGCTCGGCATCACCCCGGACATCGAGGTGCAGCAGGCCCGGATCGAGGAGATCGCGCAGATGCGCGGCTATCGCGAGGCCGACCTGAAGGGCGCGCTGAACAACGACAACAAGCAGAACGTGCCGGGCGAAGGCGGCGCCGACCAGAAGGCCCCGGCGACCCCGCCGGCGGGCGGCGGCGCCCAGACCGACAAGCCGGCCACCCCGGGCCAGGACAAGGCGGCGTCGCCGCCCTCCGACGGCGCGGCCGACGCGAACAAGCCCGCGGATGTCGACTACCAGCTGTCGCGGGCGCTCGACCTGCTGCGCGGCCTGGCGCTGTTCCAGAAGGGGCAGGCGGGCTAGCCCCGCCGCATCATGGAGACGCCGAAGGACACCCTGCCCTACCGGCCCTGCGTCGGCATCATGCTGCTCGACCGCGACGGCCGCGTCTTCGTGGCGCGCCGCCGCGACACGCCCGACGGCTGGCAGATGCCGCAGGGCGGCATCGACAAGGGCGAGACGGTGCGCGAGGCCGCCTTCCGCGAGCTGAAGGAGGAGATCGGCACCGACCGGGCCGAATTCCTGGCCGAGGCGCCGGAGCCGGTGCGCTACGACCTGCCGGACCATCTGGTCGGCAAGGTCTGGGGCGGCCGCTATCGCGGCCAGGAGCAGCGCTGGGTGGCGCTGCGCTTCCTGGGCGAGGACCGCGACATCGACATCGAGACCGAGCATCCGGAGTTCGACGCCTGGCGCTGGTCGGCGCCGGACCGGGTGCTGGCCGAGATCGTTCCGTTCAAGCGCGACGTCTACGCCACGGTGCTGGCCGCCTTCGCCGCGCTGCTGGGGCAGCGTTAGAGGGTCAGCGGCACCGCCCGCAGCAGGGTCCAGGCCCGCTCCAGCGCCGCGTCCTCGCTGTCGAACAGCGCCAGCGCGTAGGGGAAGGCGCCGGCCATCTTCTCCGCCCGGTCCTGCATCATCGCGCGCCGGTCCGGGTCGCGCTCGACATGGAGATGAGCGAGGCAGAGCCGGCCCAGCTCCGCCCGCCGCCGCTTCAGCCACAGCGTGCGCGCCTTGCGGTCGTCATGCGCCTCATCCGGTATCGGGCCGATGCTGAACAGGACGAAGCGTTCCGTCCGCGCCAGGACGGCGTCGAACTCGGCCGCCCAGCGCTCGCCATAGCCGGCGATCCCGGGCTCCGGCATCGGCAACCGCACCAGCGGGAAGGCGCTGAGATCGAACAGGGGCGGAGTGACCTCGGACTGGAGTTTGGTGATTTGCGCTATCATATGATAATAACTCTCATTTGCATATAGAGGCCGTGGACCGGCCAGGGATGATCCACCCTACCGGAGCGCGGCGCCGCAATCGCACGAGGCCGGGCCATGTCCTATCGCGAAACGGTCATCCGCATGGGCCCGGGCTCGGCCGAGGCGGCGACGATCGACCGCCTGGCGGACCAGATGGTCCGGCTTGAGGTGCGGATCGACGGCGCCTTCGAAGCCCCGGCGCACACCCATCGCGGCGGCCAGATCTTCTGGCCCGAGGCCGGAAGCGCCGTGATCGGCACCGCCGAGGGCCGCTGGTGCGTGCCCACGGGCTGTGCCCTGTGGATGCCGCCCGGCCTGATGCACGACGCCAGCAGCGAGGGCGGACTGCACATGCAGGGCATCCAGGTCCCGCCCGAGGCGGCCGCCGGGCTGCCCGCCGGATGCCGGATCCTGCCCTTCTCGCCGCTGCTGCGCGAGCTGGCGCTGCGCGCCGCCACCTGGCCCCAGGCGCTGCCGCTCGACGACCGGCAGCGCCGGATCGTGGCGGTGATGCTGGACGAGATGGCGGCGGCTCCGACCACCCCACTGTTGCTGCCGATGCCGCGCGACCGCCGCGCCCGGCGCCTGGCAGCGGCGCTGCTGGCGGCGCCGGGGAGCCGCCGTACGCTGGCAGAATGGGCGCGCCTCGCCGCCGCCAGCCCGCGCACGCTGGAGCGCCGCTTCGGCGCCGAGACCGGCCTGTCGGTCGCGGCCTGGCGGCGCCGGGCCCGGCTGCTGGCGGCGCTCGACCTGCTCGGCCGCGGCCATAGCGTCACCGCCGTGGCGCCGGAGCTCGGCTATGACAGTCCGAGCGCCTTCACCGCCATGTTCCGCCGCACCCTCGGGACCACGCCGGCGCGATACCGGGACGCCCGTTGATCCGGGCCGGCGCGCGGCCGATGATCGGCACCCCCGATCGGAGCGCCCGGCCTTGACCATCCTCGCCTTACACCACGCCAACCTGACCTTCCCGCCCGAGCTGGAGGCCGAGACGGTCCGCTTCTATGTCGAGACCCTGGGCCTGGAGCCGTTGCCGAAGCCGCAGGGCCGGCGCAGCCAGGGCGCCTGGCTGCGGGTCGGCGGCGCCGAGATCCACCTGTCGCCGGACGCGCCCGGCCGGGCCGAGCAGTTGGCGGCGGACCGGCATCTCTGCCTGGTCGTCGCCGATCTGGATTCGGCCGAGGCCCGGCTGCGCACCGCCGGGGCGCCGGTCGAGCACGACCCGCGGCCGCCCGTCGGCTATCGTCGCCTGTTCACCCGCGACCCGGCGGGCAACCGGCTGGAGCTGAGCGAACCGCCGCGCTGATCCGCGCCGCGGCGCCGGCGTTCCTTGCGGGGCGTCCTTGTGTGGATATATAGATAGACAACCTATCTATCTGGACGCACGACCATGGCATCTGCGGACCCGGCGGCCTCCGACATCCTGGCCGAAGCGATGCGGCCGGCGCTGCTGCGGCTGTACCGGCGGATGCGGCGGGAGACCCAGGACGGGGACATCTCGCCGCTGCAGAACCTGCTGCTCGTCCTGATCATCAAGTCGCCCGGCATCGGCGTCGGTGCCCTGGCCGAGATCGAGGGGCTGCGCGGCCCAACCGTCAGCGGCCATATCAAGCAGCTGGAGGCGGCCGGTATGGTCGCCCGCACCCCGCCGGACCCGCAGGACCGCCGCCGCACCGGCCTGGTCGCGACCGAGGAAGGCGTCCGCCGGGCCGAGGCGCTGCGGCGGCAGCGGACCGACTGGCTGGCGCGCCGGCTGGACCGCCTGTCGCCGGCGGAGCGGCAGGCGATCGAGGCGGCGATCCCGGCTCTCGTCAGGCTCGGCGAATGACGCCCCCTGCCCCGGCTGCCGAGCCCGAGGTGTCGGCCCGCGAGGTCCGGGCCGTGCTGATCGGGCTGATGATCGTGCTCGGCCTCAGCGCGCTCGACCAGAACATCGTCGCCACCGCCCTGCCCAGCATCGTCGGCGCCCTCGGCGGCGGCACCCATCTGTCCTGGGTGGTGACGGCCTATGTCCTGGCCTCGACCGCGGTGATGCCGCTTTACGGCAAGCTGAGCGACCAGCATGGCCGCAAGTCGATGCTGACCCTGGCCGTGCTGCTGTTCCTGCTGGGCTCGGCGCTGTGCGGCCTGGCCCAGGGCATGGCGCAGCTGATCGCCTTCCGCGCAGTGCAGGGGCTGGGCGCCGGTGGGCTGCTGCCGCTGGCCCAGGCCACCATCGGCGACCTGGTGCCGCCGGCCCAGCGCGGCCGCCGCCAGGGGTCGGTGGCAGCGGTGTTCGCGGTTTGCAGCGTGGTCGGGCCGGCGCTCGGCGGCACCATCACCGACCTCTTGTCCTGGCACTGGATCTTCTTCGTCAACCTGCCGGTCGGCGCCGTCGCCCTGGCGGTGACCCACCGCGCCCTGCGCCGGCCCCACCGGGCCCGGCCGCGGCGGATCGACTATTTCGGCGCTCTGCTGGTGACCGGCGCGACCACGGCCTTCCTGCTGGTCCTCACCCTCGGCGGGTCGCAATTCTCCTGGACGTCGCCCGAGATCCTCGGCATCGGCGCCGCCGTGTTGGCGCTGGCCGTGCTGTTCGTCGCCCATGCCCGCCGCTTCCCCGACCCGGTGCTGCCGCTGCATCTGTGCGGCAACCGCGTCTTCGCCGTCGGCTGCCTGGTCCTGGCCCTGACATCCATGGGCATGCTGGCCGCCAGCGTGTTCTTCCCGCTGTTCTTCCAGCTGGTGCTGGGGGTCAGCGCCGCCCGGTCCGGCCTGCTGACCGGGCCGCTGATGGTAGGGCTGGTCGCCGCCTCGATCTTCAACGGCCGGGTGCTGCTGCGCTCCGGCCGCTACAAGCCGGCGCAGACCTTCGGGCTGGCCCTGGCCACCCTGGCCTTCGCCGTGCTGAGCTGGGCGGCCTGGACCGCCCAAGGCATTCCGGTGATCGAGCCGGCGCTGATCGCGATCGGCATCGGCCTCGGCCTGGTGATGCCGAACATGACCATCGCCGTGCAGAACGCGGTGCCGCGCGAGGATCTGGGCGCCGCCACCGCGACCCTGGCCTTCTGCCGCTCGCTGGGAGGCGCCGTCGGCGTGGCCGCGGCCGGGGCGGTGCTGGCCGGGCAGCTGCGCGTCGCGGCCGGCACCGAGGGCTTGGCCCAGGCCGGGCTGCGCCAGCTCGCCGCCCTGCCGCCGGAGGCGCATGCCACCGCGGTCGAGCTGTACCGCCACGCGATCGCCACCACCTTCCTGGCCGGCACCGGCGTCATCGCCGCCGCCTTCGTGGCGATCCTGTTCCTGCCGGAGCTGCCGCTGCGCGCCAGCCACGCCCCGGCGACAAGCTGAGGCCGGGGCCCGACCCCTTCACAACCTACGTATGGATAGCGATATGTGCTGTATGGATAGCGATATAGTGCTGTATGGATAGCCGATCCACCGTGGAGGTCTACCGTGACGCTGCAGATCCGTGACGACCGCGCGCGTGAGCTTGCCCGGGAACTGGCCGCCAAGCGCAAGGTGACCATGACCGAGGCCGTCATCCAGGCCCTGGAAGGGGAGTTGCGCCGCGAGGCGGAGAAGGAGCCCCTCGCCGTTCGCATCGCGCGGATCGCGGCGATCGCCGCCGCGGAAGCCGGACCCGGCGGGCGCGTCATGACCAAGGACGAGATCGATGAGATGTGGGGCCATTGATGTTCGTCGACACGTCGGTGATCGTCGCCCTGATCGCCGGTGAGCCGGATGCGCCCCGCTATACCGACCTTCTGGCGAGGGCCGAACGGCGCCTGACCTCAGGCTTGGTGGTCCTCGAGGCGGCGATGCGGCTCTCCACCCTGCTGCGGCTCGACCCGGTCCGGGCCGAGGCCCTGATCCATATGCTGCTCGACGAGGCCGGGATCACGGTCGTTCCGATCGACGGCGAGACCGCGACCGCAGCCGTCGTCGCCTTCGCCTCCTATGGCAAGGGCCGGGGCCATCCGGCGCAGCTCAACCTCGCCGACTGCATGTCCTATGCCTGCGCCCGGACGCATGGCGTGCCGCTGCTGTTCAAGGGTGACGACTTTTCGAAGACCGATATCGAGGCGGCCGGGACCCGCCGCGCCTAGAGGAAGCTGTACGGGTCGATATCGACCTGCACCCGCACCGTGCCCGGCACCTGCACCCGCGACACCCAGTCCGCCACCAACGGCTGCACGCCGATGCGGCGGTCGGCCTTCAGCAGCAGGCGGCGGCGGTGGCGGCCGCGCAGCATCGCCAGCGGCGCGTCGGCCGGGCCCAGCACCATCAGCCCCTCGCCCTGAGGCGCCGCCCGGCCGAGATCCTGCGACACCCGGTCGACCGCGCCGCGGTCGGGGCCGGAGATGATCAGCGCCACCAGCTTGCCGTAGGGCGGCAGGCCGCGCGACCGCCGCGCCTCCGCCTCCGACGCCAGGAAGCCGTCGCGGTCGTCGGCCACCAGCGTCTGCATCACCGGATGGTCAGGCATGAAGCTCTGCAGCAGCACCCGGCCCGGCTTTTCGCCGCGCCCGGCCCGGCCGCCGACCTGGTGCAGCAGCTGCCAGGTCCGCTCCGCCGCCCGCAGGTCGCCGCCGGCGAGGCCGAGATCGGCGTCGACCACCCCGACCAGCGTCAGGCCGGGGAAGTTGTGGCCCTTGGCCAGGATCTGGGTGCCGATCAGGAGGTTGACCGCGCCGCTGTCGAGATCCGCCGTCAGGTCGGCGATCGCCTGGGGCCCAGAGAAGGTGTCGGAGGCGACGATCTGCCAGCGCGCCTCCGGCAGGGTGGCGTCGACCTCCTCGGCGATCCGCTCCACCCCCGGGCCGCAGGCGGCGAAGCTGCCCTCGGCCTGGCAGGACGGGCAGGCCTTGGGCAGCGGCGCGCGGTGGCCGCAATGGTGGCATTCGAGCCGCCCGGCCAGGCGGTGCTCGACCAGCCAGGCGGTGCAGTGCGGGCATTCGAGGCGATGGCCGCAATGCCGGCACAGGGTCAGGGGCGCATAGCCGCGGCGGTTCAGGAACAGCATCGCCTGGTCCCCCGCCTGCAGCGTCTCCACCACCGCCTCACGCAGCGTCGGCGACAGGAAGCGGCCGCGCGGCGGCGATTCGCGGCGCATGTCGATCGCGCTCACCGCCGGCAGCCGCGCCGCGCCGTGCCGCGACGGCAGCTCGAGCGCGCCGTAGCGCCCGGCCTCGACATTGGCCAGCGTCTCCAGCGACGGGGTGGCCGAGGCCAGAACCACCGGGAAGTTGCCGAGATGGCCGCGCAGCACCGCCATGTCGCGGGCCTGGTAGACGACGCCGTCCTCCTGCTTGAAGGCGCTCTCATGCTCCTCGTCGACCACGATCAGGCCGAGCTCGGGATAGGGCAGGAACAGCGCCGAGCGGGCACCGACCACCACACGGGCCTCGCCGAAGGCCACCGCCCGCCAGTTGCGCCGGCGCTGGGTCGGGCCCAGCTCGGAATGCCATTCGGTCGGGCGGACGCCGAAGCGGGCGGCGAAGCGGTCGAGCCAATGCGCCGACAGCGCGATCTCCGGCAGCAGCACCAGCACCTGCCGCCCGGCCGCCAGCGCCGCGGCCACCGCCTCGAAATAGACCTCGGTCTTGCCCGAGCCGGTGACGCCGTCGAGCAGCGTGGTCGAATAGCCGCCATCGGCGACCGCGTCGATCAGCCGGTCCGCCGCCTCGCGCTGGGTCTCGCCCAGCACCGCGCGCGGCCGGGAGAGATCCGGCTGCGGCACCGGGTCGAAGCCGGGCAGCAGCACAGTCTCCAGCAGCCCGGCCTCGGCCATGCCCTTGATCACGGCGGTGCCACAGCCGGCCTCGCGCGCCAGCTCGGCCGGCAGCCGCGGCGGCCCGTCCTCCAGCACCGCCAGCACCCGCCGCCGGGCCGCACTGAGCTTGGCGCCCTCGGGCGGCAGCGCCGCCCGGCGATAGGCCGTGATCGGCTTCGGCGGCTCCAGCGCCCCGGTCGAGGACAGGGTCATGCGCAGCACCGCGCCGGGCGGCGACAGGGTGTAGCGGGCGACCCGGTCGACGAAATTCCGCGCCACCTCCGGCAGCGGCGGCAGATCGAAGCGGTGCGCGACCTGCTTCAGCCGCGCCCGGGCGACCTGTCCGGTGCCCGGCCCCCAGACCACGCCGATCCGCCGCAGCCGGCCGAGCGGCACCTCGACAACGCTGCCGGGCGCAAGATCCATGCCCTCCGGCACCGCGTAATCGTAAGCTTCTGCCAAGGGCAGCGGCAGCAGCACCCGCACCGTGGCGATCGCGCCACTCTCCTCATCGACCGGCGTCGCTGCTGTGGCCTCGGAGTCCGCCATGGGCTAGACTTGCTCCCGCGGACCAACACCGGTGCCGCGCATCGGCCCGAAGCGACCGCTGGCCATTGGAACGAGGCCCATGAAGTTCTTCATCGATACCGCCGACTTCAACGAAATCCGTGACCTGGCCGCCACCGGCCTGGTCGATGGGGTGACCACCAACCCCTCCCTGATCGCCAAGTCCGGGGCCAAGTTCCTGGACCTGATCCCGCAGATCTGCGAGGTGGTGAAGGGGCCGGTCTCGGCCGAGGTCGCCGCGACCGACTTCGACACCATGATGGCCGAGGGCCGCAAGCTGTCCAAGATCGCGAAGAACATCGCGGTCAAGGTGCCGCTGACGCCCGCCGGGCTCAAGGTCTGCCGCACCTTGTCCGACGCCGGCACCATGGTCAACGTCACGCTGTGCTTCTCGGCCGGCCAGGCGATCCTGGCGGCGAAGGCCGGCGCGACCTTCATCTCGCCTTTCGTCGGCCGGCTCGACGATGTCGGCGAGGACGGGATGGCGCTGATCGGCGACATCGTCCAGATCTACCGCCAGTACCCGGACATCAAGACCCAGGTGCTGGTGGCGTCGATCCGCGGGCCGCGGCACGTGATCGAGGCCGCGAAGCTCGGCGCCCATGTCGGCACCCTGCCGCCGGCTGCCCTGCGCGCCCTCTACAGCCACCCGCTGACCGACAAGGGCCTGTCCGCCTTCGTCGCCGACTGGCAGAAGACCGGCCAGAGCATCCTCGACGAGCAAGAACTCGCCGCCGTCAGGAAGACGGCGTGAGGGCGGTCCGTTGGCGCAGGAAGTGAAGCAGCCGGACGTCCCCGCGCTCACCGCGGCGGACGTCTCGGCCTGGCTGCTGGCCCATCCCGACTTCCTGGCCCAGCACCCGGATCTGCTGGGCCGGCTGGCCCTGCCGCCGCGTGATCGCGGCGAAGGGGTGATCGACCTGCAGGGCTACCAGGCCGAAAGGCTGCGCGGCCAGGTCGACCGGCTGAAGGACCAGCAGCGCGCCTTCATCGGCGCCAGCCGCGCCAACCACAACACCCAGAACCGGGTGCATGCCGCGATCCTGTTCCTGCTCGACGCCGAAAGCTTCGAGCAGCTGATCCACACGGTGTCGACCGACCTCGCCGTGCTGCTCGACCTCGACGTGGTGACGCTGCTGGTCGAGGCGGCGGAGGGCGAGGAAGCGCCGCCGCACAGCGCCGAGGTCCGCATCGTCGCGCCCGGCGAGATCGGACGCCGCCTCGGGGCGCAGGAGCTGCTGCTCGAATCGGACATGGCCGGCGAGGAGGCGCTGTTCGGCGCCGGCGCCGGGCTGGTGCGCAGCCAGGCGCTGATCCGCCTGAACGTGTCGCCGGAGGTGCCGCCCTGTGTCCTGGCCCTCGGCAGCCGCGACCCGGAGATGTTCCATCCCGGCATGCGCACCGAACTGGTCGGCTTCCTCGGCAGGGTGCTGGAGCGCTGCATCCGCTCCTGGCTGACCCCCGGGCAGGACTAGGACCGGTGGGCGGGCCGGCCGACGCGGCGGCCACCCCTTCACCAGACTCCATGGCCGGCTGGACGGCGGCGGCGGATCTGCGCGACGCCGCCGGCCGCTGGCGGGTCTGGCTGGAGGATGAGAAGCGGGTGTCGCCGCACACGCTGCGCGCCTATCTCGGCGATGTCGGCCGCTTCGTCGGCTTCCTGGCCGAGCATCTCGGCCGGCCGCCGAGCCTGAACGACCTCTCCGTCGCCACGCTGTCCGACCTGCGCGCCTTCCAGTCGCGCCGGGCGGCAGGCGGGGCCGGCGCCGCGACCCGGGCGCGCGGCCTGTCCGGCGTCCGCAATTTCCTGGCCCATCTCGACCGCGCCGGGGTGCTGCACAATGCGGCGATCGGGTCCCTGCGCAATCCCAAGTTGCCGAAGCGCCTGCCCCGGCCCCTGGCCGTGACCGACGCGCTGGCCGCGGTCGACACCGTCGAGACGCTGGCCACCGAGGAATGGATCGGGCTGCGCGACCGCGCCCTCCTGTTCCTGCTCTATGGCTGCGGCCTGCGCCTGGGCGAGGCGCTGGGGCTGAGCCGGCACGAGGCCCCGAAGGGCGACACGCTGGTGGTCACCGGCAAGGGCCGCAAGCAGCGGATGGTGCCGGTGCTGCCGGCGGTGCGCGACGCGGTCGACGCCTATATCGCCGCCTGCCCCTTCCCGCTCGCCGCCACAGGCCCGCTGTTCCTGGGCGCCCGCGGCGGGCCGCTGAATCCCGCCGTGGCCGAGCGCCAGATGCGGCAGCTGCGTGCCGTGCTGGGCCTGCCCGATTCGGCGACACCGCATGCCCTCAGGCACAGCTTTGCCACCCATCTCCTGGCCGGCGGCGGCGACCTGCGCACGATCCAGGAGTTGCTGGGCCACGCCGCTTTGTCGACCACCCAGCGCTACACCGAGATCGACACCGAGCGGCTGATGACCGTCTATGCAGACGCCCATCCGCGGGCTCGACGCTCAGGCGGGTGAGGCTTCCGGCTTCGGCCCTCCCACTCCATTGTCGTCATCCCCGCGAAAGCGGGGATCTCCTTGCCGACCGACTGGAAAGAGATTCCCGCTTTCGCGGGAATGAGGGGTGGGAGTGAGGGTTGCGGAACGTCACGCCGGCGGCAATCCGTTCTCGAAGCAATAGTGGATCGTCGGGAAGCTGTGGCGCAGCGCCACCGCGTCGGGCCGCACCGCTTCCGGCGATTCGCCACGCACCAGCACCCGGGCGATCAGCTCGGCGATCGCCTCCATCTCGCGCTCGCGCATGCCGAAGCGGGTGACCTCGATGGTGCCGATGCGCAGGCCGCCCGGATAGTCCCAGTCCTCCTTGCGGTCGGCCGGCAGCAGGTTCTTGTTCACGATCAGATTGGCGCGCTCCAGCGTCTGCGCCGCAGCCAGGCCACGGCCGAAGCCGCGGGCGTCGGCGATCGCCTGATGCGTGGTGGTGAAGCCCTTGTGGGCGCCGAGCATCGGCACGCCGCGCTCCTGCAGCGCCCGCGCCAGGGCCCGGGCGTTGGCGACGATCTGGGCCTGCAACTCGGCGCCGAAGGCGATCGCCTCCGCCGTCGCCAGGGCCAGCGCCGCCACCCGGTTGACCTGGTGCGTCGCCGCCCAGACCGGGAAGACCGCCGTCGTCACCGCCTCGGTGATCGCCGGGTCGTCCCACAGCAGGATGCCGGATTGCGGGCCGGCGAAGGTCTTGCCGGCCGAGCCGGTGACGATGTCGGCGCCCTCCTTCAGCGGGTCCTGGAACTGGCCGCCGCCGATCAGGCCGAGCTGATGCGCCGCGTCGAAGAAGAAGCGTCCACCCCAGTCGGCGATTACCTCGCGCATCGCCGCCACCGGCTGCGGGAACAGCGTCATCGACAGGCCCAGCGCCACCAGCTTCGGCCGGGCCAGCGGCGCCGCCCGGCGGAACAGGTCGAGGTCGACCACCAGCTCCTCCGGATCCATCGGGATGTCGACGATGGTGCGGCCCATGGCCCCGGCCGGGCCGTCATGCCGGTTCGAGGAATGGCCGCCGGTCGGCTGCGCCGCGGTCATCACCACATCGCCCGGCGCGGTCAGCGCGGTGTAGACCACGGCGTTGCCGATCATCGAGGCGCACAGCCGATGGTCGGCGTAGTTGCAGCGGAAGTGGCGCTTCAGCAGCTCGACGCACAGCGCCTCGACTTCGTCGATATGGCGGGTGCCGGCGAACCAGCGGTTGACCCGGCCGATATGGCCCTCCGCCGCCCGCGTCCCGATCTCGGCCGCCAGCAGCTCCCGCACGCCCGGGCTGGTCGGAGCCTCGGGCGCCAAGAGGTTGATGCAGTCCTCGCCGCGCCATTGCGCGTTGCGGCCGACCGCCGCCTTGACCGCCTCGCCCATCGCCGCCGGGTCGGCACAGGCGTCGAGCACGGCCCGCGCCGTCGCCAGCGCTTCCCGGTCATGCACCTCGATGCGGTTCGACAGATCCGGTGAATCCATGGTCGCCTCCTGTTCGCTCCAACGAGGCTATGACGAAATCATCGGCAACGGATTTCGATTTGCGCGACCGGAATTTCCGTTGTGGAATGCCCCCGCGCCGCTTCGAGGAAATCCATGAAAAGCCCAGACCGCAATCGTCCGGCCCCGGTCCAGCTCGACGCCATCGACCGGCGCATCCTCGACGCCCTGCAGGAGGACAACCAGGTCACCAACCTGGCCCTGGCCGAGCGGGTCGGCCTGTCGCCGCCGGCCTGCCTGAAGCGGGTGCGGCGGCTGCGCCAGGAGCGGGTGGTGGTGCGCGACGTGGCGCTGGTCGACCCGGAGCGTGTCGGCCAGACCATCGTCGCTTTCGTTGGCGTCGAGCTGGACCGCCAGCGCGAGGACGTGCTGGCCGCCTTCGAGCGCAAGATCGCGGCCGAGCCCGAGGTGCAGCAATGCTATTTCGTATCCGGCGAGACCGACTACCTGCTGGTGGTCACCTGCCGCGACATGGAGGCCTACAACCTGTTCTGCCGCCGCGTCCTGGCGAACGAGCACAACATCAAGCGCTTCCGCACCAGCTTCAACCTGTCCCGGGTGAAGTACGAGACCAAGGTGCCGATCGGGGCGTGACGCTTCAGCTGCGCCGCGGCCCGTGGAGCCTGAGGAACAGCTCCGCCGCCTGCGCACGTCGGCGCCGTTCCTCGCTTCGCCGCGTCATCCGTTGAATGTCGTCGGCAGATCCGCGTGGCCGATACGCATCTCCGGCGACCACGCCCGTGCGCGTCGCGCCGGCGCTCAGCCGAACCGACCAACAGAACGGCGTGACGACCGTTAGCCGGTCGGCCGCGCGTTCGGGAAGAACAGCTGCTGCCCGTCGATGCGGTATCCGGCGATCGCCGTCTGACCTTTACCGGACAGCAGCCAGTCGATGAAGGCCTGGCCGTCCGCCGCCTTCACCGTGGGATGCCGCTTCGGGTTGACCAGGATCACGCCGTACTGGTTGAACAGGGCCGGATCGCCCTCGACCTGGACGGCGAGGTCGCCCTTGGTCTTGAAGCTGGCCCAGGTCGCCCGGTCGGTCAACACATAGGCCTGCATCTCGCGGCCGGTGTTGAGGGTCGCGCCCATGCCGGACCCGGCTTCGCGGTACCAGCCGCCACTCGCCGCCTTGACGTCGATCCCGGCCCCCTTCCACAGCGCCAGCTCTGCGAGATGGGTACCGCTGTCGTCGCCGCGCGACAGGAACGGCGCCCGCGCCGCTGCGATCTTCGCCATCGCTGCCGCGGCGTCGGTCATGCCTTGAATCCCGGCGGGGTCGGCCGTCGGACCGACCAGGACGAAATCGTTGTACATGACGTCGAAGCGGGCCACGCCCTCGCCCTCTGCCACGAACTTCTCTTCCGACGGCTTGTGGTGCACGAACAGCACGTCGGCGTCACCGCGCCGCGCCGTCTCGATCGCCTGGCCGGTGCCTTGGGCCACCACGCGCACCTCGATCCCCGTCTCCGCGATGAACCGCGGCAGCAGATAGGTGAACAAGCCGGAATTCTCGGTCGAGGTGGTGGAGGCGACGGTGATGAAGCGGTCGGCGGCCCCGGCCGGTGTGGCGAGGCTGAGCAGGATCCCGGCGATCAGCACCAGGCGTCTTGTGATCATGATGTCCTCCCCGGCGGCTCCGACGGTGGCCAATCAATACCGTATCGCGAGACGCGGTCGCTCCAATGTCAGGCCGTTGCGGTAAATCAGCATGGGCCTGTCGACATGCTCGCCAAGGCAGTCATGGCGAGTGCAGATACCTTAGCAAGCGGCGCCGCAGCGCGCCGCCTCCGCATCACACCCTCGCGAGCGCGTTCCTCTCCCGGCCGGAACGATATCGGAGCGGGCGGACGTGTCCATCCCGATCGCTCCGGCGTCCCGTCAGACCAGATGGCCGGCGAGGAACCGAGCGGCGGTATCAGTCCCCGGCTGGGCAAAAAAGGCGGCGGCCGGTCCATGCTCCAGGACCCGGCCGCGGTGCAGGAACACGATCTCGGCTGCGATCCGCCGCGCCTGCGCCATGTCATGGGTGGTCATGACGATCTTGGTGCCGCCGGCAGCGATGCGGGCGATCAGCGCTTCCACCGCCAGTGTCGCGCCAGGATCGAGGCTGGCGGTCGGCTCGTCCAGGAACAGGATCTCCGGCTCGACCGCCCAGGCCCGGGCCAGGGCCAGCTTCTGCTGCTCGCCGCCCGACAGCAGCGGCGCCGGCCGCTCGGCCAGCCCGGACAGGCCGGTCTCGGCCAACAGCGCCGCGATGCGCTCCGCCCGCCGCGACCGCTCCTGCCCACGCAGGGCCAGCACGTAGTCGAGATTGGCGAAGACCGAGCGGCGCAGCAGCACCGGCCGCTGGAACACCATGGCCTGGCGCCGCGCCGCATGCGCCGCGCCGGGGCCGAGCCAGCGCACAGTGCCGGCGCCCGGCTGCAGCAGGCCGTGGCACAGCCGCAGCAGCAGACTCTTGCCGGCCCCGTTCGGGCCCAGGATCACAGTCGGGGGGCCGGCCCGGATCTCCAGGTCCACGCTGTCGATCAAGGGGCGTCCTGCCGCGACATAGGACAGGCCGGACAGGCACAGCGGCAGGATGGTCACGGCGCCACGCCCGCCCCCCGCCGCGCCGCCTGCCCAAGGGCGAGCGCCCCCGCATTGATCGCCAGCGACAGGCACAGCACGATCAGGCCAAGCCCGAGTGCCAAAGCGAGATCGCCGCGGCTGGTCTCAAGTGCGATCGCCGTGGTCATCACCCGCGTCACCTTGTCGATGTTGCCGCCGACGATGATGACGGCGCCGACCTCGGCCGAGGCCCGGCCGAAGCCGGCCAGCAGCGCGGTGACGAGGCTGAGCCGCCCGTCCCACAGGAGTGTCGCGACGGCGCGCAGGCGGCCGACGCCGAGCGAGCGGAACAGCTCGTCGTAGCCGGCGTGCAGGTCCTCGACCGTCTGCCGCGCCAGGGCGGCGATGATCGGCGTGATCAGGCAGGCCTGGGCGATCACCATCGCGGTTGGGGTGAACAGGAGCCCGAGCGGACCCAGCGGCCCGGCCCGCGACAGCAGCAGGTAGACCACCAGCCCGACCACCACCGGCGGCAACCCCATCAGCGCGTTCAGGACCACCACCACTGCCCGTCGTCCGGGAAAACGCGACACCGCCACCAGGGCGCCGAAGGGCAACCCAATCAGCCCCGCCAGGACCGTCGCCGACAGGCTGATGGACAGCGACCGCAGCACGATCGCGACCAGCTCCGGATCGCCGCCCAGGATCAGGCCTAGGGCGGCGGCGAAGGCGTCCGTGAAATCCGTCATCCGGCGGCTCCCGATCAGATGGTCGTCGGGATGATAGAGGCCAACGCCGCCGCGGTGCCAGCAGGGCAGACACTTGCCGAGGTTCTCACGAGCCGGACAGTTTGCCGACTTCTGCATCGTATCGCGGTAAATTGATCCCGGTCGTCCCAATCGGATCCGACGAACGCGATTTGCGGGCCGGAACCGCGATGGCGCCGCTGGAACTTGCGGGAGACAGGAGATGGGCTTCTATAACGGCTGGCTCTTTCCACGCCTGCTCGATCGGGTCATGCGCCAGCAGCAGATGGTCCCGTTCCGGCAGCGTATCGGCAACGCGGCGACCGGCCGCGTTCTCGACGTCGGCATCGGGTCTGGGCTGAATCTGCCATTCTATGGCGAGCAAGCCGAACGCATCGTCGGTGTCGATCCATCGCCCGAACTGCTGCGCTTCGCCGAGGAGCGCGCGGGCAAGACGGCGACTCCCGTCGAGCTTCTGCATGGCTCCGGCGAGTCGTTGCCAATCGAGGACAGAAGCATCGATACCGCGGTCGTGACCTTCACGTTGTGTACCGTCGATGACGCGGTGACGACGCTTGCGGAGATTCGGCGAGTGCTCAGGCCCGGCGGCAGGCTTCTCTTCGCCGAGCACGGCCGTGCGCCCGAGCGCGGTGTCGCCCTCTGGCAAGACCGGCTCACGCCGATCTGGCGACGGCTTGCCGGCGGGTGCCACCTCAATCGCAAACCGGACGATCTGATCCGATCGGCCGGTTTCGCAATCGATACATTGGAAACCGGCTATCTCACGGGACCACGGCCGATGGTGTTCGTCTACTCGGGCAGCGCCCGCTCGACCTGAGATCCCATACTATTCCGGCGCCGACTGGCGACGACGACTGAGCGCTGCGTCCCCTGCCGCGCATCGATCAGAAGCCCGCCCAGCCTCCCTCTCCGCGAGGGGTGGGACTGCTTTTGCTTTCGACCGGCCTCCCGGATCAGCGGGTCGGGACCGGCACGTCCTTGGAATAATCGTAGAAGCCGCGCTTGGTCTTGCGGCCGAGCCAGCCGGCCTCGACGTATTTCACCAGCAGCGGACAGGGCCGGTACTTGCTGTCGGCCAAGCCGTCATACAGCACGTTCATGATCGACAGGCAGGTGTCGAGGCCGATGAAATCGGCCAGCTCCAGCGGGCCCATCGGGTGGTTGGCGCCGAGCTTCATCGAGGTGTCGATCGCCTCGACCGAGCCGACTCCCTCGTAGAGAGTGTAGACTGCCTCGTTGATCATCGGCAGCAGGATGCGGTTGACGATGAAGGCCGGGAAATCCTCCGACACCGCCGGGGTCTTGCCCAGCTTCAACGCCAGGTCGCGGATCGACTCATAGGTGGCGTCGTCGGTGGCGATGCCGCGGATGATCTCCACCAGCTTCATCACCGGCACGGGATTCATGAAATGCATGCCGATGAAGCGCTCGGGCCGGTCGGTCGTCGCCGCCAGGCGGGTGATCGAGATCGAGCTGGTGTTGGTCGCCACCATCGCCCGCTCGTTCAGATGCGGCACCAGCTGCCTGAAGATCTCGCGCTTGATCGGCTCGCTCTCGGTCGCCGCCTCGATCACCAGGTCGCAATCCTTGAACGCCGGGTACTCGGAAGCGGTGTGGATCCGGGCCAGCACCGTCGGCTTCTCTTCGGCGGTCAGCTTGCCGCGGCCGATCAGCCGGTCGACATGGCCTTCGATCGACTCCCGCGCCCGCTCCAGGGCCTTCGGATCGGTGTCCAGGAGCCGGATGGTGAAGCCGCTCTGGGCGCCGACCTGGGCAATGCCGCTTCCCATTTGCCCTGCGCCGATGACGCCGATCGTCTGGATCATGCCTGGGTTCCGCTCCGAACGTCCCTGTCCCGCCGGCCGCCCTCATTGGTGCGGTGCAGCAAAGAGGTCGAACGATAGTGATGTCCGACAGAGCTTGTCAACGCGACTGCCGTCCACGCAAGCATCTTGCCCAAGAGCTGGGCAGACGGGCTCACCGATGCGCTCCGGGAACCCAGAGGACATCGTCCTGGCCATTGCCGTTCATGTGGCGGGCCAGGACGAACAGATGGTCGGACAGCCGGTTGGCGTATTTCAGCGCCTCGGGGTTGACCGCTTCCGTCATCATCAGGGCCGAGACCAGCCGTTCCGCCCGCCGCACGACGGTACGGGCGTGGTGCAGATGGGCCGAGGCCGCGCTGCCGCCCGGCAGCACGAAGCTGTTCAGCGGCGCCAGGGAAGCGTTCATGGCGTCGATCTCGCGCTCCAGCCGCTCCACCTGCGCCGCCGTCACCCGCAGCGGCGGGTATTTCGGATCAGGCTCCTCCGGCGTCGCCAGATCGGCGCCGAGGTCGAACAGGTCGTTCTGGATTCGGCCGAGCATCGCGTCGGCTTGGCCTTCGGTATGCAGCCGGGCCAGGCCGATCACGGCATTGGCCTCGTCCACCGTGCCATAGGCCTCGACCCGCAGGTCGTGCTTGGCCACGCGCCGGCCGCCGACCAGCGAGGTCTGCCCGGCGTCGCCGCCGCGGGTGTAGATCCGGGTCAGCGTCACCATCTGCGCTGCCTGATCAGGCCGTCCACAGGGCCAGCACGAAGAACAGGATGGCCAGGGCCTGGAAGCCGATGCGGGCCTGCATCAGCTTGTTGCCCCATTTCCGGTTGAACGGCCCGTTCTGCGCCATGCCGAAGACGCCGGTGGCCAGCGACGCCACCACGCCAAGCATGCAGATCACGGCCAGGACGAGAAACACGATGCTCATACAGAGATTATAGGGCGCGTCCGGGGCGTCGCCCAGAGCGATTGCGCGGAACTGTCACGCCGGCGGCTCAGCCTGGACGGCGCCGCGGCACCGGCACGTCCGTCGCACCGGCCGGCCGCGGCCGGGTCGCGGGCGGCGCAACACCCTGGGTCGGATGGGCCGCGGCTACGACCGGCCGGGACCGCGGCGGCGGCACGGTGAAGGGCGCCGGCACCGTCGCCATGGCGTCTGTCCGAGGCAGCAGCGCCTCCACCGCCGGGGTCTGGGCAAAGGCGGCAGGCGGCACGTTGATCAGCGATTCCGGCTCCTTCGGCGCGGGCGCTGCCGCCACGGAATTCGGGGGGGGCGAAGCGGCCGGTGCCGGTGCCGCGGGTGGAGCCGGCGCCACAGGTGTGGCGGCGGGTGTCGGCCCGGCCGGCGCCGCGGCGGCCGCGGTGGGCTGGGTCGGACCCGGGCGCGACAGCGGCGGGGGCACCGCCGGCGGCGACGTCAGCACCCGAAGGCTGGGGTCGGTCTCGACCACGGGCGGCGCAGCTGGCTGCGGCGATGCCGTCGCGGCGGGCGCCGGGCCGCCGGCAACGGGTCTGGCGCGCGGGATCGGCGCCTGGGTCGGCCCCGCGGCCGGAGTCTCCGCACCGGGGGCATCCGGTCGCGCCAAGGGCTTGGGGCCTTGGAACGGCGCCCGCGGCAGCGCCGCCACCTGGGTCTCGGCCGGCGGCGCCCGCACGGCTTCGGGCACGGGCTGTGGCGCCGCGCTGCGCGCCGGGGCCGCCGGTGCGGGCGTCGCCCCGGCCTCCTCGACACCTTCGTCTTCGGAATTCTGGACCGGCCGCGACTGGGCCACCACCTTCGGCCGCACTGCCGGCTGCTCCGGCGACGGGTCGACCGGCGCGGCCTGCGCCGCGTCGATCGAGGCGTTCAGCGCCCAGCGCTGGGCGCCGATGCGGCAGCCCACCGCCTGGCCTTCCTGGCCCTGGCGGCCGATGCGGAAGACGCGGCAGACGCGCGGCGAGGTCTGGGTCTTGATCACGGTTACGGAGAGGCCCGAGGGCAGGCGCTTCGAGGCGTTGGTCCGCTCGGTCTCGAGGATGCGCTGCAGCGCCCGCATGTCATCGGCCGACAGGTTGCCGAGATCGACCGCCGCCGCGGCCGGCCCGGCCAGGGCCAGCAGCAACAGCGCCACCGCCCCGCCCGTCGTCGCGATCCGACCGATCCCCAACTGCCGCACCCGCAACTCCTCACATCCCTGAAACCGGCCGTCGCTGCCATGGCCGAAGTCGCGCCAAGGTAAGCCTTCCTGCCGCCGGTTGCACGCATGACCTGCCCCGGCCACAGGATCGCAGTTTCCCAGGCACCCGACATGGTCTAGACCAAGACCATGAGCCTGCTCGACCGAATTCGCGCCTGCATCGCCCATGACCCCGCCCGGCTGCGCCCCTGGCGGATCGCCGGCACCGTAGCCGGCTGGGTCACCCCGCCCGTGGCCGATCTGCTGGACCGGCAGCCGGGGCCGCTGCGGCCTGACGGCCATGGCTGGCGGCTGGACGAGCGCCTGGCCGGGCCGGAGACACGGGCCGAGGCGCTGGAGGAGGTCACCGACCGGCTGATCGATGCCGGGCTGGTGCGCAAGCGCCGGAACGAGCGCTATCCGGTGCTGGCCGAATGGGGCGCCCCGCTGCTGGCCACGGTCGACCGCGGCGCCGCGGTGGCGCTGGGCATCAAGTCCTTCGGCATCCATCTCAACGGCGTGGTCGAGACGGCGGACGGGCCGCTGCTGTGGATCGCGAAGCGCGCGGCCGACCGGGCCCTGGCGCCCGGCAAGCTCGACAACATCGTCGCCGGCGGCCAGCCCGCCGGGCTGAGCCTCGCCGAGAACGTGATCAAGGAATGCGCCGAGGAAGCCGGGATCGCGTCGGAACTGGCGCGGCGGGCGGTTCCGGCCGGCGCCATCACCTACATGATGGAGACGGCCGAGGGGCTGCGCCGGGACACCCTGTTCATCTACGATCTTGCACTGGCGCCCGGCTTCGCGCCGCGCAACACCGACGGCGAGGTCGAGAGCTTCGAGCGCCGGCCGCTGGCGGCGGTGCTGGAGCGGGTGCGCGACACCGAGGACTTCAAGTTCAACGTCGCCCTGGTGATCATCGACCTGGCGATCCGGCGCGGGGTGGTGGGACCGGAGGAGCCGGATTATCTGGCGCTGTGCCGCGGTCTGCGCGAGCCTGTGGATCCATCCTCCGGCGGCGGTGCCGACTGACCGGAACAAACACTGCAGGATGGCGTTCAACAGCCATCGTCGACCCTGGAGCTCCCATGCGAATCCTGCCGTTCGTCCTCGCCCTCGGACTGGCTCTTCCGATCGCCGCCTGCGGCGGCAGCAGCCATACGCCGCCGCCTGGCCGCGCCGGGGCGACGACGGGGCAGGAGCTGATCGACCTGGACAACGCCTATCGCCAGGGCGCGATCACCCAGGACGAGTACGAAGAGCAGCGCGAGAAGATCCTGGACAAATAGGCGTCACAGCCTGCCGCGGTAGACGAGAAAGCCGGAGCGGTCGGCCACCTGGTCGTACAGCCGCATCGCGGTCTGGTTGGTCTCGTGCGTCTGCCAGTAGACCCGCGTGACCCCGGCGATCCTGGCCTGCTCGTACACCCCCTCGATCAACGCCTTGCCGATGCCTCGGCCGCGCGACGCCGCGCTGGTGAACAGATCCTGCAGATAGCAGGTCGGACCCAGCATGGTGGTGCTGCGGTGGAACAGGTAGTGGGTCAGGCCGAGCAGCTTGCCATCGGCCTCGGCCACCAGCGCGTGCACCGGCTCATAGGCGTCGAAGAAGCGCGCCCAGGTGGCCCGCGTGATCTCCGCCGGCAGCGCGGTCTCGCCGACACGGCCGTAGAACTCGTTGTAGCCGTCCCACAGCGGCAGCCACTGGTCGAAGTCGGTGGGGAGGACGAAGCGGACGGTCGGCGCGGTGGTCATCTCGGCTCCGGAGTCGGTGGATTCCGCGGCCGATGCTAGTCCGGAAATCCCGCCAGCGCCCGCACCTCCGCCGCAGACCTGCCCTCCGCCCGATAAGCGCGGATCGACGCCGCGTCGCTGCGCTTGGCCAGGCGCTTGCCGGCCGAATCGGTCAGCAGCGCATGGTGGCGCCAGACCGGCACCCGGTATCCGAGCAGCGCCTGCAGCAGCCGGTGGACATGCGTTGCCTCGAACAGGTCGCGGCCGCGGGTGACCACGCTGACGTCCTGGATCTCGTCATCCACCGTCACCGCCAAGTGATAGCTGGTCGGCGTCTCCTTGCGCGCCAGCACGACGTCGCCCTGCCGCTCCGGCCGCGCCGCCTGCTCGCCGGCCAGCTCGTCGGTCCAAGCCAATGGCCCGGCGCGCTGCATCGCCTCGGCCATGTCGAGCCGCAGCGCATAGGCCCGGCCTTCGGCCAGGCGGTCGGCGCGCTGCTGCGGCGACAGGCGCCGGCAGGTGCCGGGATAGAAGGGCGACCCGTCCGGCGTGTCCGTGGGCCCGTGCGGCGCGCTCTGCATCGCCGCGATCTCGGCCTGGATCTCGCGCCGGGTGCAGAAGCAGGGATAGATCAGCCCCTGCCCCTCCAGCACCGCCAGGGCGGCGCGGTAGTCGTGCCAATGCTCCGACTGGCGCCGCACCGGCTCGTTCCAGTCGAGGCCCAGCCATCCCAGGTCCTCCAGGATCGCCGCCTCGAACTCCGGCCGGCAGCGGCCCTGGTCGATGTCCTCGATCCGCAGCAGGAAGCGCCCGCCCGCCTCCTGCGCGCGGCGCCAGCCGGCCAGAGCCGAATGGGCGTGGCCGAGATGCAGGAAGCCGGTCGGGCTGGGGGCGAAGCGGGTCACGACGGTCATGGCTGACACAGCAGTAAGGAAGCCCGGCCGCGGTTGACAAGAGACGGCGGCGCCGGGAGAGATGACGCATGGATACGACACGCCCTCTCTTCGGCCCTCGCCTCGCCCCCGCCAGCGGCCGCGCGCCCAAGGCGCTGATCGTCCTGCTGCACGGCGTCGGCGCCGACGGCCAGGATCTGATCGGCCTGGCGCCGCACTGGGCCCGGCACCTGCCCGAGGCCGAGTTCCTGGCGCCTGACGGGCCCGAGCCCTGTGACATGGCCCCCTACGGCCGGCAGTGGTTCAGCCTGCAGGACCGGACGCCCTCGGTGATGGAGGCCGGGCTGCAGGCCACGCTGCCGATCCTGAACGGCTTCCTCGACCAGGCGCTGGCCGAGCGCGGCCTGACCGATTCCGACCTGGCGCTCGTCGGCTTCAGCCAGGGCACCATGACCTCGCTCTACACCGCCCTGCGCCGGCCGCGGCCCTGCGCCGCGGTGATCGGCTATTCCGGCGCGCTGCTGGGCGCCCCCACCCTGGCGCGCGACATCGTCTCGCGCCCGCCGGTGCTGCTGATTCATGGCACGGACGATCCGGTGGTGCCCTTCGCCGCCCTCGCCGCGGCGTCCCAGGCGCTGCAGGCCGCCGGGGTGGATATCGACACCCTGGCCCGCCCCGGCCTGGGCCATGGCATCGATCCGGAAGGGCTGGTCGCCGGCCTGGCCATGCTGCACCGGCATCTGCCGCAGGCCGGGGCAGCGTGACGAGATCGTGACATTTCCTGGGGTTTCGGCGCAGGATATTGCGGTCAAATGGGTTTCTCCGTATACCCATGGCCATCCGCGGAGGGTCCGCGGACAGAGATGAAGGCGAAGGAGTGGGATGGTGTCTCCCCCACCCGACAACTGCCCGGCTCTCGTCCTCAACGCAGACTTCCGTCCGTTGAGCTACTTCCCGCTGTCCCTGTGGCCCTGGTACGAAGCGATCAAGGCGGTCTTCCTCGACCGGGTGAACATCATCGCCGAATACGACCGGGTGGTTCGCAGCCCGTCCTTCGAGATGCGGCTGCCCAGCGTGATCTCGCTGAAGGAGTACATCCCGACGGCGCGGCGCCCGGCCTTCACCCGGTTCAACGTGTTCCTGCGCGACCGCTTCAGCTGCCAGTATTGCGGCGAGCGCTTCCCGTCGCAGGAGCTGACCTTCGACCACGTCGTGCCGCGGGCCCGCGGCGGGCGCACCAGCTGGACCAACGTGGTTGCGGCCTGCTCGGTCTGCAACCTGCGCAAGGGGCACCAGATGCCCAGCCGTTGCGGCATGCACCCGTTGACGCCGCCGCAACAGCCGACGACGTATGAGCTGCAGGAAAACGGGCGGGCGTTTCCGCCCAATTTTCTGCATCAGAGCTGGCGCGACTTCCTGTACTGGGACACCGAGCTGGAGCATTGAGCCCCGGCTCGGGTTTCCCCTGCCTTACTGCCCCCACGGCATGACGGGAACCGCCGCCACGCTGTTCATCGGCGAGCCGTCGACCAGCTTGGTCGAATAGGACAGGTAGACCAGCGTGTTGCGCGGCCGGTCGTACATCCGCACCACCTGTGTTTCCTTGAACAGGATCGAGGTCGCGCTGTCGAACACCTCCTTCTGCCGGTCGATGCGGTCCGGCAGGGTGATCGGGCCGACCTGGCGGCAGGCCAGCGCGAAGCGCGACGGGTCCTCGGCCAGGCCGAGCCAGCCGGAGACGCCGCCGGTGCGGGCCTGGCTGAGATAGCAGGCCACGCCCGGGATGTCGGGGTCTGTGAAGGCCTCGACGCAGACCTTGTGGTCCGGGCCAATCAGCTTGAAGGCGGTGTTGACGCAGCCGACATCCTCGGCCCGGGCGCCAGTTGCGGCCAGCAGCGCCGCAGCGGCGGCAAGAAGCGGAAGCCGCATCGCGCTCACACCCGTTCCGACAGCCAGATCGCGGTGCGCGTCGCCGCCTTCACAGCGCCGGAGAGCAGACGGTAGCCCGGCGCCTGCTCGGCCTCGTGCTGGAGGCCGATCTCGCGATGCTCCAGCTCCTCCGCCCGGAAGCGCTCGATCACCGCCTTCAGCTCCGGCTCGTCCTCGCCCAACGCATCGGCCTGGCGGGCATAGTGGTCGTCGATCACCTCCTCGACCGCCACCGTGCAGGCCATCGCCGCGCGGTCGCCCAGCAGCGCCGTGGCCGCGCCCATGGCGAAGGCGCCGACATGCCAGAGCGGGTGCAGCAGCGTCGGCCGCACGCCGCGCTCCGCCACCAGCCGGTCGAAGGTGTCGAGATGCTCGCGCTCCTGCTCCGCCATATGCTCGATCACCGGCCCTTTGGGGCCGCGGCCGAGCACCGCGAGCTGGCCTTCATAGATCCGCTTGGCGCCGTATTCGCCGGCATGGTCGACCCGGATCATCCGGGCGATCCGCTCGCGCCGGGGAAGGTCGCCCGGCAAGGCACGGCGGCGGGAGACGGTCATGCGGCCCTCGAGCTGCCCGAACGGATACCGGCGATCAGGAGGACCGGCCCCGCGACCACCGACAGGATGGCGTTATACCCCGCCATCGAGATGCCGAACAGGACGAAGCCCGGCACGTCGCAGCGCACCACCGGCGCGTTCAGCAACTGATCGCGCAGGGCGCCGACGTCGCCATTGCCGAAGGAGAGGGCACCGGTGCAGGCGGTGAAGCCCGGAAACCAGCCATACTCGACCCCGGCATGGTAGACCGCGAGCAGGCCGCCGAGCAGGATCACCAGCCCGGCGAGCAGCACCAGGATTCGCCGCGCCGGGCGAATCACCGCGGCCAGCAGCCCGAGCACGATCGCCGCCCCCCAGGGCCAGCGCTGATAGAGGCAGAGCTCGCAGGGCTGCAGCCCGCCGAGATACTGAGAGGCGAGCACGGTGCCCAGCACGACGACGCCGAGGGCGGCCGTGAGCCAGGAGAGGAGGTCGAGGCGGCGCAACATGGCGCGGATCATGCCGTGCGCCCGGTGCGCCGCCTAGCGCTCAAATGTCGCGATCAGCCGCCAAGCAGCCGGGCCTGGAACGTGGCGTCGAGATTGCTGCCGGTGATCACGGTCGCGACCCGCCGGCCGGCGAAGCGATCTTGGTTCGTCATCACCGCGGCCAGGCCTGCGGCGCCGGACGGTTCCGCCAGCACCCCGGCGGTGCGCAGCAGCAGCCGCGCCGCGTCGAGGATGGCGCCGTCGTCGACCAGCAGGATCTCGTCGACGCAGGCCCGCAGCTGCCCCACGGCCGAGGGTACCGGCCGGCTGATCGCCATGCCGTCGGCGATGGTGTCGGTGCCAGGCGTGTCGATCGCGCGGCCGGCGGCAAAGGATTGCGCCATGGCCGGCGCCCCGCGCGCCACCACGCCGACGATCCGCACGTCCGGCGCATGGCCCTTGAACCAGGAGCCGATTCCGGTCGCCAGCGCCCCGTCGCCGATCTGGACGATCACATCGTCGAATTCGTGGCCGGCGAGCTCCTGCGCGATCGTGCCGGCGCCGGCGGAGATCACCGGGTGGCCGCCATCCTCGACGAACAGCGCCCCGGTCTCCGCAGCGATGCGGCGGGCCAGGTCCTTGCCAGCGCCGTCCTCCGGATCGGCCAGCCGCACCGTGGCGCCGAGCCGGCGCATCGCCTCGAGCTTCAGCGGATTGGCCCAGGCCGGCGCCAGGATGGTGGCGGCGATGCCGCGCCGGGCTGCCGCCCGCGCCAGCCCCTGGCCGAAATTGCCGCTGGAGGTGGCGACCACCGCATCCGGCCGCGGGTCCAGTGCCGCGACCACCGCCTCGGTGCCGCGCCCCTTGAAGGACCGGATCGGGTTCAGCGTCTCCACCTTCAGCAGGCAGGCGCAGCCCAGCGCCTCGTCCAGCGCGCCGTGCCGCATCGCCGGCGAATCGAGGAAGACGGGGTCGATCGCGGCACGGGCGGCGAGAATCTGCTGTGGCGTCATCGGGACCTGCGCGTCCATGGGTCGTCTCCCGGTTGAGCTGCTGGTGACTCTAGTCGCCGGCGCCTCGACTGTTGTTGAAATCTCATGCGCAGCCGCGCAAAATTCTTGCATGAGTGCCAAGTCCGCCCCCGTTCTCGACCGGCTCGATCACAAGCTGCTGGCACTGCTGCAGGCCGATAGCGGCCGGACGCTGGAGGAGCTGGGCGACACGGTGGGCCTGTCGCCCAGCGCGGTGCAGCGCCGGATCGCCCGCTACCGCGCCGACGGCCTGCTGCTGCGGCAGATCGCGGTGCTCGATTCAGGACGGCTCGACAGCGTGGTGCTGGCCGCGGTGTTCGTGATGCTGGAGCAGGAATCGGTCGCCCTGCACCGGGCCTTCAAGGACCGCATGCAGGCGGCACCGGAGGTGCAGCAATGCTACGACCTTGCCGGCAGCCGGGACTATCTGGTGATCCTCGCCGTCACCGGCATGCGGACCTGCCGCGAGGTGGTCGACCGGCTGTTCATGACCGACCCGAATATCAAGCGCTTCGACACCCATTTCGTGTTCGATGCGGTGAAGACCGGTCTGGCCCTGCCGACCGCCAGCGCCGCGTCCTGAGCGACCGCGCAATTTCGTTGACGGGAGTCCGCCGCCCCTTATGATGCCGCCCCGCGCGGGCGTGGCGGAATTGGCAGACGCGCTGGACTCAAAATCCAGTTCTGGTGACAGAGTGTCGGTTCGACCCCGACCGCCCGCACCACCTCCCTGAAGTCGTCAGCCCTCCCCCGCCAGTTCCCGCAGCGCCATGCGCTTATAGGCCTCGACCAGCGCGTCGCCCTCCGCGCGGCCGACCGAGACGGCCAGCCGCATTGTCGCCTCGCCCAGCTGCATCACCAGGAAGGCGCGGCTGAACTGCCCGGCCGGGTCCGCCCCGGGCTCGATTCGGGCCAGCACCTCGGCCAGCACCCTGCCGTTGATCCGGCTGTCCTCCAGGTCGATCTCGCGCAGCCCCTTGTCGGCCTGCAGACCCGACCAGATGTCGCGCATCACCGGCTCGGCCAGGAACAGCCCGTAATAGGTGTCGACCAGCCGGCCGAAGGCGTCGCGCAGCTCGCCGGCGTTATCCACACCCCTCAGCCCGTCCTCGATGCAGGCCCGCCCCTCGGCGTTGATGCGCTCGGCCAGGGTGCGGATGATCGCCGCCTTGTCCGGGAAGTACTGGTACAGCGACCCGATCGAGATGCCGGCTTTCGCCGCCACCTCGGCCATGCGCAGCGCGTCGCTGCCCTGCGCCGCGATCAGCTCCGTCGCCACCGACAGGATCCGCTCCACCCGCTCGCGGCTGCGGCGCTGGCTCGGCGCGCGGCGCAGCGGGCCTGCCTGATCGGCGGTCGGAGCATTGGCGGGGCTGGCCATGACGGGTCCTCTGAATCCTCTTGACGCAACGAATGTGAGGGATTATCACATTTATAAACATGACAAACACTCACATTAGGAGAAGATCATGACCCCGTCGGCGAGTTCGATGCAAGAGCGCAAACCGATCCTGGTCGTCGGCGGCACCGGCAAGACCGGGCGCCGCGTCGCCGAGCGCCTGGTGGCGCGCGGCGTTCCGGTCCGGATCGGCTCCCGCTCCGCCAACCCCGCCTTCGACTGGGAGGATCCATCCGGCTGGGCCGCGGCGCTGGACGGCGTCGGCGCCGCCTACATCACCTATTATCCGGATCTGGCCGCGCCAGGTGCGCCAGAGGCCGTCCGCGCCCTGGTCGGCCAAGCCCTGGCGCGCGGCGTCCGCCGGCTGGTGCTGCTGTCCGGCCGCGGCGAGGAGGAGGCGCAGCAGGCCGAACGGGTGCTGCAGGACTCCGGCGCCGAATGGACGGTCGTGCGGGCCAGCTGGTTCAACCAGAACTTCAGCGAGGGCGCGGTGCTGGAGGGCGTGCTGGCGGGCGAGATCGCGCTGCCCGCCGGCGAGATCGGCGAGCCCTTCGTCGATACCGATGACATCGCCGACGTCGTGGTCGCGGCGCTGACCGAAGACGGCCATGTCGGCCAGCTCTACGAGGTGACCGGCCCGCGGCTGCTGACCTTCGCCGAGGCGACCGCCGAGATCGCCCGGGCCACCGGCCGGTCGGTCCGCTACACCCGGGTGTCAGCGGAGGAGTTCACGACGACGCTGGCACGGCAGGGCATCCCGGCCGATTTCACCGGGCTGCTGCTCTATCTGTTCACCACCGTGCTGGACGGCCGCAACGCCCGACTGGCCGACGGCGTGCAGCGCGCGCTGGGCCGCGCGCCGAAGGATTTCGCCGATTATGCGCGCGACGCCGCCGCATCCGGCGCCTGGGCCGGCTGAGCCGCCCTCCTTCCCCTGCCCTACACGATGGAGAGCTGAGATGGGCGAGCGCCTGATGTCTGTCCTGGTCTTGCTGTCGGCGCTGGGCTCCGGCCTGGTCGGCGGCATCTTCTTCGCCTTCTCGACCTTCGTGATGGGCGCCCTGGCCCGCCTGCCGCCGCCGCAGGGCATCGCCGCCATGCAGTCGATCAACATCGTGGTGATCAACCCGCTGTTCATGGCCGCCTTCATGGGCACGGCGGCGCTGTGCCTCATCGTCGCCATCGGCGCGCTGCTCGGCTGGTCCGGCCCCCATCCCACCCTGGTGCTGGCGGGGGCCGTGCTCTACCTCGTCGGCAACATCGTGGTGACGATGACGGGCAACGTGCCGCTGAACAACGCCCTGGCGGCGGTCGACCCGGCCAGCGCCGAAGGCGCCGCCGTCTGGGCCCGCTACCTCTCGACCTGGACCGCCTGGAACCATGTGCGCACCGCGACCGGCCTGGCGGCCGCGGCCTGCTTCATCCTCGCCTGGCGCTGGCCGACGGCGGCTTGACCGCGCCCACCCGCGCATCCGGTCGCGGCCGTGGAACTCCCGGCCATCCAAAGCGGTTCGCAAATCGAGGGCAACAGCCCCTCGGACCGACGAATGCGATGGAGGCCCGACACATGCAGAAGCCGTTACAGCTCTCGTTCAAGAACATCGAAGGATCGGAGGCGATGAAGGCGATGGTGCGCGACCGCGTCGGCCGGCTCGACCGCCTCTATCCCCATCTGATCGGCTGCCGCGTGGTGATCGAGGCCCCTCATCGCAGCGCCCAGGGCGCGCGGCCGCCGCTCGGCATCTCGGTCGAGGCCGAGATCCCGGGCAAGCCCATGATCGTGGTCAAGGACATGGAGGAGCGTCGCAACCCCCGCGACCATGCCGCGGTCGTGAACCGCAGCTTCGACGTGGTCGAGCGCCAGTTGGACGAGGCCGCCCGCATCATCCAGGGCGAGGTGAAGGCGCATGAAGCGGCGGGCGAGACCGGCACGATCACCCGACTGTTCCCCGATCAGAACTACGGCTTCGTCGAGACGAAGCAGGCCGGCAGCCTGTACTTCACCCGCAACGCCGTGGTCGACGGCCGCTTCGACGAGCTGACGACCGGAACGATGGTGCATCTGACCCTGGCCACCGGCGAAGGCCCAATGGGGCCGCAGGCGAGCTCCATCCGGCTGCTCGGGGCCGACCGCAGCAGCGAGTGAGGCCTAGCTCTTCGCCAGCCCGCCGACGATCAGCGCGGCCAGGGCCTCGGTGGCCCTGGCCGCGTCCACCCGGCCGCGCAGCATGTCGCGCGAGATCGCCTCCGCCGCGCCGATCAGGCCGACACAGCGGAGATGCAGCGCGTCCGGCGACAGGCTCGAATACGGTGCCAGCGCGTCCCGGTAGAAGGCGACATAGCGGTCGAGCAGCCGCTGATGGAACGCCTCCATCTCTCCGTCGCCGCTCAGCGCGGCGGTGATGGCATGCGCCTCCGGCCCGACGGTGAGATAACAGGTGATGTAGGCATCGCTCATCACCCGAGCGACATCCTCGAGCCGCCGCGGCGTGCGGTCCAGGGCCTGCAGCAGCGCCGCCACTTGGCGGTCGTCGATGCGCTCGTACAGGGCGATCAGCAGGCCGGAGCGGGTGCCGAAATGCTCATAGGCGATCGGCTTGCTGACGCCGGCGCGCTCGGCGACATGGCCGAGGGTCAGCGCATCCGTCCCTTCCTCGCGCACGATCGCCAGGGCGGTGTCGAGCAGCTGGTTGCGTCGCTCCGCCCTGGGCAACTTTCTCGCAGGGGCTGGGTTCATCCCTGATCCGCACTCCTCGGCTGAACCGGTCGGCGTCAACCTTAAAATTACCTTTGGTAACTTGCTCGTTACAGATTTCGGCGATCGACGGCAAGGGGCCGGGTAGCCCTTCCGCGACGGCGCCGCCACACGAGGGTTGCATTGCAAATCCGCATATGCGCGGGTTATAGGCTGAAGTGTTCGCGTCGGGGGGCCGCGCGGTTTGAGGCCGGTCTTCGGAAGGTTTCGGTTGTCCGTCCGTTTCAACAAGCCTGGTGATTCATGTACCGTGGTTTTGATGACAATCTCGTCGATCTGAACGGCAAGGTTCTTTTCGTCACGGGCGGCACCGGTTCCTTCGGGCGCAAATTCGTTTCCACCATCCTGCAGCGCTATCGCCCGCGGAAGCTGATCATCTTCTCGCGCGACGAGCTGAAGCAGTACGACATGCAGAACGCCGTGCGGGCCGCCTACCCGGCCGAGGTCCATGCCTGCATGCGCTTCTTCATCGGCGATGTTCGCGACCGCGAGCGGCTGGCGCTGGCCACCCGCGGTGTCGACTACATCATCCATGCGGCGGCGCTGAAGCAGGTCCCGGCGGCGGAGCACAACCCGTCGGAGTGCATCCACACCAACATCATGGGCGCCGAGAACGTGGTCTGGGCGGCGCTGCAGAACCGGGTCAAGAAGGTCATCGCCCTGTCGACCGACAAGGCGTGCAATCCGGTGAACCTGTACGGCGCCACCAAGCTGGCCTCGGACAAGACCTTCGTCGCCGCCAACAACCTGTCTGGCGACATCGGCACCCGCTTCGCCGTGGTCCGCTACGGCAACGTCGTCGGGTCGCGCGGCAGCGTGGTGCCGTTCTTCCGCCAGCTCTTGGCCCAGAAGGCGGAATTCCTGCCGATCACCGATGACCGCATGACCCGGTTCTGGATCACGCTGCAGCAGGGCGTGAACTTCGTGCTGTCGAACTTCGAGATCATGCGCGGCGGCGAGATCTTCGTGCCGAAGATCCCGAGCATGAAGATCACCGAGATGGCCCGCGCCCTGGCGCCGGAGCTGCCGCACCGCATCGTCGGCATCCGGCCGGGCGAGAAGCTGCACGAGGCGATGATCGCGGTCGACGACGCGCATGCGACCGTGGAGCTGGCCGACCGCTATGTGATCGAGCCGCAATTCGGCGAATACACCCGCGCCTCCTTCCTCGAGCAAGGCGGCGGCAAGCAGGTCGCCGATCGCTTCAGCTACGGCAGCGACAACAACACCGAATGGCTGGACGACCGCGAGCTCTTGGAGATCCTGGAGCGGCACGCGAACTGACGGCCCGCGGTTCGGAGGCGATCACCGTGACCTTTTTGCCCTACGGCCGCCAGTACATCGACCAGGACGACATCGACGCCGTCGCCCGGGCGCTGCAGGCCGACTACCTGACCACCGGCCCGACGGTCGGGGAGTTCGAGCGCGCCTTCTGCGCCGCCACCGGCGCGCCCTTCGCCGCCGCCTGCTCGAACGGCACCGCGGCGCTGCACCTGGCGGCGCTGGCGCTGGGCCTCGGGCCCGGTGACGTCTGCGTCGTCCCGGCGGTCACCTTCCTGGCCACCGCCAACTGCGCCCGCTATGTCGGCGCCGACGTGGTCTTCGCCGATGTCGACCCGGAGACCGGGCTGATGCGGCCGGAAGATCTGGAGGCGGCGGTCGCCCGGATCCCGCAGATCCATCCGGAGGGACGGTTTCGCGCCGTGCTGCCGGTGCATCTGGCCGGCCAGACCGTGGCCCTGGCGCCGATCGCGGAGATCGCCCGCCGGCACGACGCCTTCGTGATCGAGGATGCCTGTCACGCGCTGGGGACGGAATACGAGACGGCGGAGGGCGGGGTCCAGGTCGGCACCTGCACCCATTCCGACCTCGCCTGCTTCTCCTTCCACCCCGTCAAGACCATCGCGCTGGGCGAAGGCGGCATGGTCACCTCGGCCGATCCGGAGCTGCAGCGCAAGCTGGCGCGGCAGCGCTCGCACGGCATGACCCGCGACCCGGATGCCTTCGTCAACACCGAGCTGGCGGTCGACCCTGCCCAGGCCGGGGTGAACCCCTGGTACTACGAGATGCAGGAGATCGGCTTCAACTACCGGCTGACCGACATCCAGGCGGCGCTGGGCATCAGCCAGCTGCGCAAGCTGGACTGGTTCAAGGCCCAGCGCCGGGCCCTGGCGGCGCGCTACGACGTCGCGCTGGCGCCCCTGGCTCCCGTGTTGCGGCCGATCGCCAAGGCCCCGGGCTGCGCCCCGGTGCTGCATCTCTACGAGGTGCTGATGGACTTCACCGCGATCGGCCGGACCCGCGCCCAGGTCGTCAAGGCGCTGCACGCCAAGGGCATCGGCACCCAGGTGCACTACATCCCGGTGAACCGACAGCCCTATTACGAAGACATCTACGGCCGCCGCGCCTTGCCCGGCGCCGAATCCTTCTACGCAAGCTGCCTGTCGCTGCCGCTGTTTCCCGCGATGCAGGACGGCGATGTCGAACGCGTGGTCCAGGCGCTGCAAGAGGTGATCGCATAGTCCGGCACGCAAGGTTGGGTTCGCGTTGCGAACCCAACATCCCGCAGCCAGAGCCTACGTCTTCACAGAAATCCGTGCAGCCACAGCGCGGCGACGAACAAGGCGATGCCGAGGCCGAGCCGCCACAGCGCCAGCTCGCCGATCGCCAGCTGGCCGCGGCCGGACAGGATGGCGGCGAAAGGCAGGCGCGAGGTGCGGCGGGCGAAGTCGGCCCAGGCGGGGCCGAGTTCCCCCGCCCGCTTGCGGTCGATCGAGACCATGCCGTTCAGCGCCGTGACCAGGATGGCGCCGAACAGCAGCACCCCGGCCCAGTGGCCGTTCACCGTCAGATGCGCGATCGCCCAGAGGGTGAAGGCCCACAGCATCGGATGGCGGGTGATCCGGGTGACGCCGACGACCGGGAGCTCGCTCCCTTCCCGCCTCGCCCCCACCTGGGTCGGGTTGGTCGGCCCCAGGCTGTAGGCCAGCATCACGAAGCCGAGCAGAACCAGCACGGCCGGAACCCATAGCGGCGCCGGGGCCCAGAGCGGCTCGTAAGGCGCGCCGCGATAGGCCAGGACCAGCCAGACCAGGCCGGCGGCGCTGAGCGCCGAGAACAGCCCGCGATAGCCCATCTCCCCCAGCCGTCCCACCAGGGCCGGGCGGAGCGGGCCGGCGACGCCGAGATGCAGCAGCACCCAGAACAGCGCGGCGAAAGCGAGAGAGAGCATCGTTGCGGCCTTTACAGCAGGACCGATCCGGTCGATGTTGACATGAGCAACATAGGGTTGGATGTGGGCTGTGTCAACATCGGAGCGGGGCGGGCCGGAGCAGCCTTACCACCATGGCGACCTGCGCCGGGCGCTGGTGGCGGCGGCGCGGGCGCTGCTGGAGGAATCGGGGCCGGAGGCGCTGAGCCTGCGCGATGTGGCCCGCCGCGTCGGCGTCTCGCACAACGCGCCCTACCGGCACTTTCCGACCAGGCAGGCGCTGCTGGCCGCGGTGGCGGCGGAGGGATTCGCGGCCCTGTCCACCCGGATGGCCGCCGTACCCGCGGCACCCGGGCTGGCGGCCGGGTTCCGCTGCTATCTCGGCTTCGCCCGCGAGCAGCCGGGGCTGTTCCGGCTGATGTTCGACGGGACGGTGGAGAAATCGGCCGACCCGGCGCTGTCGGCGGCGTCGGAGCAGTCCTATGATGGGCTGCGCCGCGCCGTGCACCGCATCGCGCCGGCGGCGGACCGGGCCGCGGTGGTCACCGTCTGGACCCAGATGCACGGCCTCGCTCTCGTCACCATCTCCGGCCAGCTGGCCGACGATCTGGTGCGCGACGGCGGGCTGGACATGCTGGCCGATCGGGCCGCGGCGATTCTAGAGGCCGGCCTTCGCGCCGCGGGCGCTCCCTGAAACGGCCGGATCAGAAATAGAACAGAAATTCTGAATTGCCTTCCGGTTAAAAATCCTGTTCAATTCCGGTGATCGTACGACACCGGTGCCGGACCGGCGACCCTGCCCTCCCGGCCCCGATGAATCGGACGACGAAAACCGAGGGAGGACCAGGAATGCTTCGGACATTGCTGTGCGGCGCGGTCATGGGCGCCGCCATGGTGCTGGGCCTGGCGGCCGCACCCCAGGCGGCGCAGGCGGCCAATGAGCGCTTCGTGCTGATCAGCCACGCGCCCGATTCCGACAGCTGGTGGAACACGATCAAGACCGCGATCCGCGAAGCGGGCCAACAGGTCGGCGCCACCGTGGACTACCAGAACCCGTCGACCGGCGACCTCGCCGACATGGCCCGCATCCTGCAGCAGGCCACCGCGTCGAAGCCCGCCGGCATCATCATCACCATCGCCGATTTCGATGTGCTGAAAGGCCCGATCACCGACGCCGTGAAGAAGGGCATCCCGGTCATCACCATCAACTCCGGCACCGCGGAGCAGAGCAAGCAGCTCGGCGCGCTCATGCATATCGGCCAGCCGGAATACGACGCCGGCAAGGGCGCCGGGGAGAAGGCCAAGGCCGCAGGCGTCACCAAATTCGTCTGCGTCAACCACTACATCACCAACCCGGCCTCGGTGGAGCGCTGCCAGGGCTTCGCCGACGCGCTGGGCGTGCCGCTGGGCAACCAGATGATCGATTCGGGCATGGATCCGGGCGAGGTGCAGACCAAGGTCTCGGCCTATCTGCGCGCCAACCCGGACACCAACGGGATTCTCACGCTGGGCCCGAACTCGGCCGAGCCGACCATCGCGGTGCTGCAGGCCAACAAGCAGGCCGGCAAGATCTTCTTCGCCACCTTCGACCTGAGCGCCGCCATCGCCGCCGGCATCAAGGACGGCACGGTGACCTTCGCCATCGACCAGCAGCCCTATCTGCAGGGCTATCTGCCGGTGGTGCTGCTGGCGAACTACGTCCGCTACGGCGTCATTCCCAGCAACAACATCAACTCTGGCCCCGGCTTCATCACCAAGGACAACATCGCCCTGGTCGAGAAGCTGGCCGGCGAATACCGGTAAGACTGAGCGTTTTGTAAATCCTCCCCCTCCCCTCGCGGGAGGGGGTAGGGGGAGGGGGTCGCGCCGTGAGCTGTGACCCGGCCGGCCCTGCTCCCCGCATCGACAGCCCCCTCCCCCTTCCCCCTCCCGCAAGGGGAGGGGAGTGCGGGATGGAGGCGCCGGCCGGACAGGCCGCCCTCCCCTCTTCCCGCCCCCAAGCCCGGAAGACGCCATGACCACCATCCAGACAGACACTAGGATGCCGCAGGGCCGGGCCCCCGCTCCCCGCCCCGCGGGCGACGAGCGCATGCGCTCCGTCTCGCTCGCCTCGCGCCTGCTATCCCGCCCCGAGCTCGGCGCCATGGCCGGCACCGTGCTGGTCTTCGTCTTCTTCGGCATCACCGCCGGCGGCTCCGGCATGTTCAGCGCCGACGGCATCTCGAACTGGCTGGTGGTCTCGGCCCAGCTCGGCATCCTGGCGGTCGGCGCCAGCCTCTTGATGGTCGCCGGCGAGTTCGACCTGTCGATCGGTTCGATGATCGGCTTCGCCGGCATGATGATCGCGATCCCGACCGTGTTCTTCGGCTGGCCGGTCTGGCTGTCGCTGGTCTTCGCCTTCGCCGGCGCCCTGGCCATCGGCGCGCTGAACGGCTGGCTAGTGGTGCGCACCGGCCTGCCCAGCTTCATCGTCAGCCTGGCCTTCCTGTTCATCCTGCGCGGCATGACCATCGCGCTGTCGATCCTGTTCACCAACCGCACCATCGTCGGCGGCGTCAAGGACCCGGCGGCGGCCGACTGGCTGGCGACCCTGTTCAGCGGCACCGTGCTGGGCGGCCTCTACCGCTGGGCCGGCGGCGTCGGGCTGATCGACACCTTCCCGGACGGCAGCCCGATCGTCCCTGGCCTGCCGGTGCTGGTGTTGTGGTGGCTGGTGCTGACCGCGGTCGGCGCCTGGATCCTGCTGCGCACCCGCTTCGGCAACTGGATCTTCGCCGTCGGCGGCGACAACACCGCCGCCCGCAACATGGGCGTGCCGGTCGGCCGGGTGAAGGTGGTGCTGTTCATGGGCACCGCCTTCTGCGCCACCGTCTTCGCCGCCTGCCAGGTGATGGAGTTCGGCTCCGCCGCCGCCGACCGCGGCCTGCTGAAGGAGTTCGAGGCCATCATCGCCGTGGTGATCGGCGGCACGCTGCTGACCGGCGGCTACGGCTCGGTGATCGGCGCCGCCTTCGGTGCCCTGATCTTCGGCGTGGTGCAGATGGGCATCTTCTACTCCGGCGTGAACACCGACTGGTTCAAGGTCTTCCTCGGGGTGATGCTGCTGCTGGCCGTGATCGTGAACAACTACATCCGCCGCAAGGTGACGGGAGGCCGGTCATGAACGATGCATCCACTCCGCTCGTCGAATTGCGCGGCGTCTGCAAGTATTTCGGCTCGGTGGTGGCGCTGAAGGACATCACCATCTCGGTCCGCGCCGGCGAGGTGCTGGCGCTGCTGGGCGACAACGGCGCCGGCAAGTCGACCCTGATCAAGACCCTGTCCGGCGTGCACCAGCCCAGCGAGGGCCAACTGCTGGTCGAGGGCCAGCCGGTGCAGTTCCGCTCGCCGCGCCACGCGCTCGACCACGGCATCGCCACGGTCTACCAGGACCTGGCGATGGTGCCGCTGATGAGCATCACCCGGAATTTCTTCATGGGCCGCGAGCCGACGGTCGGCTGGGGTCCGACCCGGCGCATCGACATGGACAAGGCCAATGCCATCGCCCGCACGGCGATGCGCGAGATCGGCATCGACGTGCGCGACCCCGGTCAGGCGGTCGGCACCCTGTCGGGCGGCGAGCGGCAATGCGTCGCCATCGCCCGGGCGGTGCATTTCGGCGCCAAGGTGCTGATCCTGGACGAGCCGACCTCGGCGCTGGGCGTCAAGCAGGCCTCGGTGGTGCTGCGCTACATCGTGCAGGCGCGGGCGCGCGGCCTGGGGGTGATCTTCATCACCCACAACGTCCACCACGCCTATCCGGTGGCCGACACCTTCACCCTGCTGAACCGCGGCCGCTGCCTCGGCACCTACCCGAAGAGCGAGATCACCCGCGAGCAGGTGCTGGAGATGATGGCCGGCGGCCAGGAGCTGGCCAGCCTGACCGCCGAGCTGGCCGAGTTCGAACGCAGCGACGCAGCGGCGTAGCCCCGTTGAGTCCCCCCTCCCCTCGCGGGAGGGGGTTAGGGGGAGGGGGTTCGCGCCATCCGCTCCGGCCCGGCCTTCCAGAGCCACCATCGGCACGAGAGACGAGACATGACCACCAGCATCGGCATCGGGCTGATCGGCACCGGCTTCATGGGCGAATGCCATGCTTTGGCCTTCCGCGCCGCACCGGCGGTGTTCCGCACCAGTCTCGGCGCCCGGCTCGAGATGGTTGCCGACATCGATGCCGGCGCCGCCCAGCGGGCCGCCGACCGCTTCGGCTTCGCCCGCGCCACCGGCGACTGGCGCGAGCTGGTCGCAGACCCGAAGGTCGATCTCGTCGCCGTCACCTCCCCCAACCTGCTGCACAAGCCGATGGCGCTGGCGGCGCTGGCGGCTGGCAAGCACGTCTATTGCGAGAAGCCGCTGGCGCTGAACGCCGCCGACGCGGCCGAGATGGCGGCGGCCGCCGCCGAGGCCGGCATGCACACCATGGTCGGCTACAACTATCTGCGCAGCCCGGCCGTCTCCTTCGCGGCGCAGCTGATCCGCGACGGTGCCATCGGCCGCATCACCTATTTCCGCGGCGTCAGCGACGAGGACTACATGGCCGACCCGGCCGTGCCGATGTCCTGGCGCTGCCGGCGCGACCAGGCGGGCAGCGGCGCCCTGGGCGACATCGGCTCGCACATCCTCAGCGTGGCGCTGGCCCTGATCGGCCCGGTGGCCGAAGTCTCGGCCGACCAGCGCACGGTGATCGCCGAGCGCCCCCTGCCCGCCGCCGGCGAAGGCCGCGAGCGCCGCGACGGCGCCGCCGCGGTCACCACGGAGACGGCCAAGGTCGAGAACGAGGACCAGACCCACGCTTTGCTGCGCTTCGCCGACGGCGTCATCGGCACAGTGGCGACCAGCCGGGTGGCCTGGGGCCGCAAGAACCACCTGGCCTTCGAGGTGTTCGGCACCGGGGGCGCGATCCTGTTCGACCAGGAGCGGATGAACGAACTGCAACTCTACCAGCCGGGCGCCGCACCGGGCGACCTCAACGGCTTCCGCACCGTGCTGACCGGCCCGGCCCACCCGCATTACGGCGCCTTCAGCCCCGCCGCCGGCCATGGCCTGGGCTTCAACGACCTCAAGGTGATCGAGGTGGCGCAGCTGCTGGAGGCGATCGCCGGCGGGGCGGCGGCCTATCCGGATTTCGCGGCGGCGGCGGCGCTGGAGCGGGTGAGCAAGGCGATCGGAAGGTCGGCGGCGGAGAGGAAGTGGGTGGGGGTAGAGTGACGCTTCCTCGACTTCGCCGCCCGTTTAGAGATCCGTCCGCACGGCTCACCTTCCGCTTCGCTAATGGCCACCGCATCTCGTCGAGGACGTCAACGATCAGACGTCGTACCGAGTGATCTGAACACCTTCATGGATCGGCACAAGGAACTGCTCCTGACCCGCAGGGGCGCTGACGCCCCCTACCCCGGCCCCATCCCCTTCTCCGTCAGTTCCTTGATCGCCTGCTCGGTCTTGCCGAGATGGGACAGGCCCATGCCGCGCAGCACATGCGGGCCCTTGGTGAACTGGATGGTGTCGTAGCCGACGATCTCGATCCGGTTGCCCCAGGGGTCGAGGAAGTCGAGGAATGGGCCGGGGAGCACTGCCACCCCGGCCTCGGCCAGCGCCGCGCGCACCGCCGCCTTGTCGTCGACCACCAGCCCGAAATGCCGTCCGTCGTCCGGCCCCTGGCGGCGGCCCTGCTGCAGCGCCAGGAACTGGTCGCCCAGGTCGATGAAGGCCATGCCGTCGGAGCGGCCGCGCAGGGTGAACTCGAACAGCCTGCCGTAGAAGGCCAGCGCCTCGTCGATGTCGCCGACCTCGAGCGCGACGTGGTTGAACCCGACCGCTCGGGCCTTGCGGGTCTCGGGCATGGCGGTGTCCTCCGGCTGCCTGGCCCGCAGGATAGCGCCGCGACGCAGGGACGGCCAAGCGGAGCGGCCCCATGGCGATCCCGCGCCAGGGATGGTCGCGCCCGGGGTGGCCATCGCAGGCGCCACCCGGCACAGTCACGCCCGGCAACGGCGGCGCATCCGGCGCCGGCCGGCCGACCGAGACGCGGAGAGACTCATGGCCGACACCATCGTGAAGCTGGGCGCCCCCACCGGCGAGCCGATCACTGCCGATCTCGACGGCTGGCGCGTGGTCGAGGGCAAGCCGACCATGCAGACCTGGGTGCAGCACATCTCGGCAGACGGGTCGATGCTGTCCGGCACCTGGGCGGCGACGCCGGGCAGTTGGCACGCCACCTACACCGAATACGAATTCGTCCACATCATCCGCGGCCGCATCACCATCACCCCCGACGGCGGCGCCCCGGTCCAGGTCGGCCCCGGCGACGCCTTCGTCGTCGAGCCCGGCTTCAAAGGCGTGTGGCGGATCGAAGAGGCCGTGCTGAAGCATTTCGACATCAAGCGCGCCTGAGCCGGCTGGGCTGGAAGCAACTTCCGGCTCGAAGGACCTTTTTCAGAACGCCGCCGCTTGATCCGGCCCACCCTTTTATCCTCCCCCTCCGCGAGGGGAGGGGGAGAGTGGAAAGCATGGGTCGGCTCAGGTGGTCGAATTCTGAAAGGCTTCGCCCCACGGGAGGCTATCCCCCGGGCCCCACCCGTCGTCCCCAAATCGGTGCCGCCTATCGCCCCTTCAGCAGCTTCTTGAAATCGCGGGGATTGCCGAGCGATTTCACGGTCGACCCGACGCTTTTGACCTGGGTCTGCAGGCCCTTGAACTCCTTCCCGACCTCGGAGAAGCCCTTCTGCACCGACGTCACCACGTCCCCCAGCCCCTTGAACTCCTTCTTCAGGTCGGCGGCGATGCCGTAGACCGCCTGGGCCCGGCCCTCCACGGTCTTGACCCTGTGTTCCAGCGCCTCGACCTGCTTCCGCAGGGCCTCCACCGCTGCCTGGTCGTCTGCCATTCGAGTCCCCTGTCAAGGATGGATGGACGATTGCTGCAACCGTAACCGACCGTATCGGCCCGCCCCTCGCCCGGCCAATGCGGTCGCGACATGCCGGCATGCGCGGGACGGCACCGGCCATTGCCGGCGCGGGGACGGGAGGACGGCACGATGGAGACGATTCGGATGGGCGGGCTGGCGCTGGAGTTCCGCACGGCAGGGACGACACCGCCGGCAGCCTCGATGCGTTCCGGATGACGGCGCAGCCTGACGCCCGGATGCCGGTGCCGGATTATCACGAGAGCTGGGACGGGGCCGCCTATGGCCTGGCCGGCGGCCCGACCTTCCAGGTCGACGGCCGCGACGTGCCGGTCGTGCCCGGCGGGCGGCGAAGGCCGATCCGGCCGCTGCCGGCCCGAAGTCGTCACGCGGCAGTCCTCTTGTCCCACCGGCCGGGGACGCCCCCCTCCCGGACCCGGAGGAAGAGGAATACACCGAGTCCAGGCATATTTGCTGCATCTCGGCCGCCGCCCTATGCCAGTGCCGCCGGCAGCTCCCCATAGCTCGGCGCCAGGGCGCGCAGCAGGGCGGCGGCCGCGGCGTCGTCGCCCACCACCAGCGGGTGCTGCAGCGCGCCGATCAGCCGGGCCTGGCCATCCATGATCCGCGCCGCCTCCCCGCGCCCGATCCGCGCCAGACAGGTGGCGGCGTCGGCGACGCGGCGGGCGCCGACCCGGACGGCGAAATGGACCAGATGGTCGCGCAGCCCGCGATCGCAGCCGGCCTCGACCAGCTCGGCCAGGCGCTCCGCCGCCGCGCCGTTGCCGATCGTGCCGGCGGGCAGGTGCCGGCCCGCCGCCATCGACAGCCAGCGCCGCGCCGCCGGCAGCGCGGCCTCGATCGCCACCGCCTCCGACACGTCCCGCAACTGCCGGAAGGCCGTGCGCATCGTGTAAGGCGTGGCGTAGTCGACCGATTCGGCCCGCCAGGCGGTGATGAAGTCGTCGACCGGCAGCGTGGCGTAGGGATGGCCCTGCGGGTCGTGCATCAGCACCCGCCCCTCGCCCAGGCCGAGGACGACGACATAATGGTCGGCGCCGATCGGCCCCGCCATGCCGGGCTGGTGGCGCAGATGCCCCATCTCCACCGGGCCGACCCAGACGGGGCCGTCCGCCAGCGCCGCCGTGAGCGCCGCCATTGCCTGCTCCGCCGTGCCGCCGCGGCGCACCGCGGAGGTCCAGCCCAGCGCGGCCAGGGCGTCGTCGAAGCCGGCCTCGGGCGTCCAGCCATAAGGGTCGAAGAACGGCAGGGTGCCGCCAACCAGCTGCATGCCGAAGGGGCCGCCGGTGGCGAATTCGATCACCGCAGTGGACGGCGCCCGGTCGCCGAACATCATCGCAAAGGAATTCGCATAGCAATACGGGCCGGAGCCGATGAAAGGGACATGCACCATGTCGCGAATCTCCGAAAATTCAGCCCAGAGGCACGACAAGAGCGGCAAATTCAAAAATTCTGTCAACCAACTTTGTTTTCAGCTTGGAAATATTCGCAGGCGGGATTGAAATGAATGACTGGAGCGCTCGCATTTGAATTTGCGCTAATCGGCCACCTCCATCCCGGCCGCCTTCCAGTCGAGGAAACCGTCGCGCAGCCGGCAGGCGGCGAATCCGCGGGCGCGCAGGGCGGCGACCGCCTCGACCGACAGCACGCAATACGGCCCGCGGCAATAGGCGACGATCTCCTGCCCCGGCGGCAGCTCGGCCAGGCGGCGCTCCAGCGCCTCGACCGGGATGTTCACCGCGCCGGGCAGGTGGCCGAGCGCGAACTCCTCCTCCGGCCGCACGTCGAGCAGCGTCACCCCGCCCTCGCGCAGCCACTCCACCAGCTCCTCGCGCGAAAGGCCCACCAGCTGCTCCGGCCGGCCGAGACTATCGGCGACGACGCCCTGGATCTCCGCCCGCCGGTGCCCGGCCTGGCGGCGCAGGGCGGCGAGCAGCGGCACGATCGGGCCGCCGCCCAACCGATACAGCACGCGCTTGCCGTCGCGCCGCGACTCGACCAGCCCGGCCCGCCGCAGATGCTGCAGGTGCTGCGAGGCGTTGGCAACGGTGAGGCCGGCGAGCTCGGCCAGCCGCTCGACCGGCCGCTCGCCCTGGCCAATCTGCTCCAGCAGCATCAGCCGATGGACGTGGCCGAGGGTGCGGGCCAGCTCCGCTAGCTCGGCATAGATCAGGGTCTGGGCGTCGGTCATTGACAGGAGGCTAGCATCGCGCAATCAATCAAGCAAATCATTGAACGATTCTCGAAGAGGGTCCGCGGATGGGCGAGGAGTTGGAATTCGGGCTGCGGGCGGTTGCGATCGGGGCCGGCGCCACGGTCGTCGCCGACCTGTGGACGGCCCTGCTGGCGCGGCTGACGGGCGTGCGGGGGCTGGACTGGGCCATGGTCGGCCGCTGGGTCGGGCATTTCCCGCGCGGCCGCTTCAGGCATGACGGCATCGCCAAGGCCGCGCCGATCGCGGGCGAGCGCGCTCTCGGCTGGGCCGTCCATTACGGCACCGGCATCGTCTTCGCCGCCCTGCTGCTGGCGCTGTGCGGCCTGGGCTGGGCGCGCCACCCGACCCTCCCGCCGGCGCTGGCCTTCGGGCTGGTCACCGTTGCCGCGCCATTCCTGCTGATGCAGCCGGCCCTGGGGGTCGGCATCGCGGCGTCGAAGACGCCGAATCCGACCGCCGCAAGGCTGCGCAGCCTGATGACCCACGCCGCCTTCGGCCTCGGCCTCTACCTCGCCGCCCGGCTCACCGCCGCGCTGATGGCGGCGTGAAGAGTGCGCGAAGCTGCATCGTCGCTTAGCTCATCTGTCGGCATCCGTGAGGACCGTATGCCGACCCGATCTGGGACGGAGGCCTCGGCGAAGCGTTTCCACGGACTTCTCATCATGAATGATTTGATGCAAGCTCGCGATGCCGTCGCAAGATGAAGGCGGTGAGGTTGTCGCCCTCGCCGATGTCCGCAGAAATGCGGCCGACCGCATGCCGAGTCAGCTATCCTGACAATGCAGACCGAAGCCTATTAAAAAGACCTACGCGCGCAGAAGGCTCAGTCTCCTTCTCATCCGTGATAACCTTCTGATCGCTTACACGCCCTTCTGGCGGTTGACCTAGGCGGGCACTCAATTCTCCTTTCATTAGCCGATGATCGAGATTTAACGAAGTGAAGTAGTTTCTGACCTCACCGTCAGAAAGATGAATATCGCCTCTCAAAGGAGTGACACGAAGCCGATTATAGCGCTGCTGCCACCAGCCATCGCCATAGCGGCTGAACGTAGTCGCCTCGGTGCGACGAAATACAGCTGTTGCAAGGACCGTTTCTACCAGATCAAACATCTCATCCTCAACGAGAATGTCAGCAAAGCGCGCTATCGACGGAATATGAACATCATCGATTACCAGAAATCCTCCATTCCGAATGTAAGGATATACAAAGAAATACTCTAGTTCTGGAAATGGAAACCCATGCGGGCCATCGAGAAAAACGACATCGAATTCTTCCTCAAACTCAAAATTCGGCATTGTTTTTTGCGTTGGCCCAAATACAAAATGACATTTCTCAGCTTCAAAAAGTTCATTTTTTCTAACAAAATCCACACTCGAATTTAATTCCCCTTGATCATCCAGAGCAAAACAGTAGTGCTGCTGAGATGATTTTGAAAAAAATATCGTACTTTTGCCACAACCAGTTTCCATCGTCTTCACAAAAGAAGATCCTATCAATTCCTCGACACGCTGAAGAACATCATCATTAAGAGTTCCGGCACTATGCGCCGCCATCTTCGCAACAGATTCGGCAATTTTCACAGATATACTCATATTTCCTCTCATTACTTACGTTTCAGGCAACCGCGTCTTCTCCAACGACACGGAATTCCAAGCACGCTCGGCGAGTTGCACCCGCCAGGGTGGAGTAAGATTCGGCAGACGCCCATCCCGACCTAAGGTCGTGGCGGCCCAGAGGGTATCCGCCAACATACATCCCTGGGCCCGCAGCCGGATAGAAAGCATCTGCTCGTTGAAGATGGCGAGCGTCTTCTGTTCGAAGAAGTCCAGCGTCTCCGACGTCAACTCGAAGCGGGAGTGCCATTCCGTCCCCTGTCCCGTGCCGGCCCCGAGCAGCCAGTCGGTGATATAGCGCTTGTAGTTGTCGGACATGGGCGCATCGACCCGGAACGGGGCAGCCGGATCCCCGGAGAAGATCGCCGCTCGCTGCGCCGGACCGACCGAGACCAGGGATCCCAGGCGGCGCAGTTCCGCCGGCGCCAGGAACAGGAAGGAAGAGCGGATCCAATGCCGCGAGACATCGGTCAGGAAGGAGACCGGCTCGCCGTAGTAGTCGACATGGCCGCAGGCGATCCGGAGTCGCGCGACCTCGGCCAGAAGCGCGTCGTCGAAGCGCTCAAGATAGCCGGTGTAGAGAGTATCGAAGGCGGATGTGACGATATGGACGAGGTCGTAGCCGTCGAGTTCCGCGCCGACGAAGCGGATCCCCTCGCCCCAGGCGGAGAACTCCCAGGCGGAGTTGTCGCCGCCGACCACCGTGATGCCGCCCCGTCCCGGCTCAACGTGCCCTTGCGGCAGGGCATTATCGATCACCACTGTCCGGCGCAACGCGCCAGGCATCCGGCTGCCATAGATTTCGTCGAGCTTCGGCAGCGCCTCGACATATTTCTCCGTTCCGTGACGGACCATCAGCGTCAGGATGCGCATTCCATCCGCACTCACAAAAAACCGTCCCGGCGAATCAGACTGAGCACCGTGTCGCGCCGGTCATAAACCGCCATCCCATCCTCCGCCAGCAGCGCATCGGCGAGATCGATGACCCGGCGGGCGACGCCCGTCCAGTCGAGCGGCTCCTCGCCGGGCCGGATCGCGCCTCCCTGGGCCAGCGCCTCGACCGGTTCGCCGGCGAGAGCGCGGCCGATGACCTCGACCATTTCAGCCGGGGTCTCGAAGGCGAGAAGCCGCCCCGGCGCCCGGCAGCAAGCCGCGATCTCCGATGCCAGCGACGATCGACGAACCACCACGTCCAGGCCTTGGTTCAGCCCCCGCACCACCGGCAACCCGAATCCCTCGTAGTAGGAGGGATACAGCAGCAACCTCGCGTCGGCATAGAGGCGGTCGATCTCCTCGGCCCTGAGATGGCCGCTGGGCAGCTGGGTGACGGTGCTGCCGGTGCCGTCGATCGGCGGTCCCCCGAGCACCGTGACCGCCTGGAACGGAAAGCAGCGCCGCAGCAGGTCCAGCGTCTCGGCGATCGCCTTGTGCGGATAGGCGTTACCGAACAACAGGATCGGCCCTTTGTCGTGCCTGTTGGGCCGCCCTCGGACGTAGTCGGCGGCATGGAAACTGTGATGAGTCACGCATTGCAGGACGCCGGGGCCCTGCGGGAACCGATAGTTGAACCGGTCGCGGGTGAAACCGGAGTTGAACAGCACAGCGTCGCAATAGCCGGCCGCGAGTTGGAGGCTGGGCCCGAGCTCCTCGGTCTCGGCCCAGGCGATGTCCCACGCGATCGTGTCGAGGATCATCGTGCCGATCCTCAGCCCGCAGCGATGCAACTCGTGGATCGTGCCGAGGTGATAGGGTTGCGACAGGCGAAGCGCCACCGCAGCCGGCTTCTCCGGCGGCAGCATCAACTGCCGGAAGCGCGGATAGCGCCGGTGCAGCTCGTGGAACGCTTGGGCGCCCGGAGTGACCAGCAACTCCACCTTCCACGGCGTCTCGATCCGGCTCAGCCCGTCGAGCATGCCGAGAAGCGCCTCGGACGTGCCGTTGTGCAAAGCCCCAAGCCCCTTGCACTCGAGCAGCAGCCGCGGAGCCTGGCCGTGCCTGGCGTCGAGCCCAGCGGCCAAGGCCGCCTCGCGCCGTCCGTGGGGCAGCGCCGCGGAGCGGCGCGCGACCTCGTCATATTCCGGATATCGCGCGCGGAGATTGTCGGCGGCCGACGTCGAGAGGTCCGGATAGGCGTCGCCGGCATGCAGGATCTCGGCGACGTGCCGGTTGTCGATGATTGTGCGGAAGCCGCGGCGCCGCGCCTCAGCAATGAGAACCGCGACCGCCTGCTCCGCGCCCGAGCAGCCGTCGATCACATCATCGGGCAGCAGCCTGGCGATCGTGGGAGAGATATAGAGGCACGCCGCCAGCCGGTCGTAGCCGAGATAGGTTGGCGGCAGCGCGGCGACGAGGCGGCGCGACAGCAGCCGCCCCTCGCGATGCTCTGGCGGCAACGCGACGATCCCCGGACCGCCGCCGCAGACGAAGCGCGGTTCGACGCACCCCAGCATCGGGTCTTCCGCCAGCGCCTGCGGCAGGCGGCGGGCGGCCTCGGGCGCGATCGCGGCACCTCGGAGCAGCATCAGCAGGCCACGCCCCGCCAGCGCGGCTGCACGCTTCGCCCGCCGCAGGGCCACCACGCCCTGGCATGACGGGAACATGGCACCAGCTGAAGAGAACGGCCGCGCCGGACAGTCGGCGACGATGGTGAATCGTCCCCCCAGCGAAAGCAGATCCCCCTGATCGACCAGGGAGTCCAGAGCCCCGAGCTGGGATCCGGCAGGCAGCGAGCCCAGATCGACGAACACGTCGATCTCGGGCACCAGGGAAGCGATCGTCATTCGGCCGCGATCCGGTCGCTCTTGACCTGGGCGTTTAGCGCCTGGCTCAGGGCCGCATAGACCTGTTCAGCCGAGAAGAGCTTGGCCAGCAGGGCGCGACGCTTCTCCCATTCCACCGCAGGCACCTCCTCCCGGAGGCGGCCGGTGACGGCCTCGGCAAAGCTCGGCCAGCTTTCGACGACGTCGCAGAGCGCGCGCGCCTCGCTGCCAAGCCCGTCGACCCCCGAGGGCCAAGTGACGATCGGGCAGAGCCGGCCGAGCGCTTCGACCGTCTTGATCTTCAGGCCGGTGCCCGCGACGGCGGGGTTGATCGCGACCAGGGCCTCGGCATAGAGCGCAGCGAGGTCGTCGACCCGGCCGAGCCGGCGGATGGCCGGGTCATCCAGGTCCACGGCATCCCCGACCGAGCCAGCGATCCAAAATTCGGCATCCGGCGTTTCGCGCCTGATGACCGGCCAGGCGAACTCTAGGAAATCCTGGAGCCCCCTCACATTCATGGCGTTGTCGGAACCGACGAACAGCACGACCCGCTTCGCGGGCCGGGGTGCCTCGGCGGCGATATCGACATCCACCCCCGCCGTAACCACCCGCCGGCCTGGAACAATCCGCTCCAGTTCCTCCTGCTCGTCGGGCTGGATCGCGATCACCAGATCGGCACGGCCGAGCAGACGCCCTTCCTCCGCGCCGCTTAGCGCGAGGTCGTCCCTGATCCCGTAGCGCACGACCTTCTGGGCCTTGGTTGAAAACACGTCGTGGGTATCGACCAGCTTCAGGAGTTCCGGCGGCATCAGAGGCAGCATTCTTGTCATGAAGGCATAGTTCACCAGCAGCACACGGGGCGATAGGCCTTGCACCAGCGCCTTGACCACCCCGATCACAGCATCATTCGCGAAGCTCCGCTCCAGATCGAGCAGGCGCCCGCCCTGGGCAGGCTCTCCGAGGCGCTGCGCCCAGTCCTCGACACCGCGGCCGGCCAGGGCTTCCAGCGGCCCGGCGCCCTCCGATAGACAGCAGGAGATCTTCCCGTTCCGGCGGACCAGGACGAACTCGGGATACTCCGCCGCCATCGCGGCTACCGCCGCTTCGTTAGGCTCCTCCCCCACTAGGGGAGCCACGACCAGCGTCACCGACCAGCCGACGGATCTCAGCCAGCCGAGCATCCGATGGATGCGATACTCATTGCCGGCCCGTGGCGGGAAGGGCAGCACATGGCTGACGCAGATCAAGCGCCGACCTCCCGCATCGGGGGCCGCAGCGCCCGCAACCGACGGCAGGCGGCTCAGCCGGTACACGGGGACTCGGTGCGCGCGTGGCTCGCCCTCGTTGTCAGACTCGCCAGCGGAGACCGACGCCTGCAGATCGGGCTTGCCGGGCATGCGCTTGAGCAGACGCTTTTCGCGGCGGCCGAACAGGCCTCCGTTTCGCAGCCCGCGCGTCAACCGCCAGGACCGAGACCGCTTCACCGCGTTCAGCAGCCGCTTTCTCTCCTCCGCCAGATTCGCCATCTCCGCCAGGTGCCGGGCCAGCCGATCACGCTCGGCCCCCGCCATCTCGACCTGTCGCTGCAGCCGCCCGACCTCCGCCGATTGGGTTCGCACGCTGTCATCCAGAGACTGCTGCGTCTCTTCCGCAGCCGCCAGTCGCTTCCGCAACTGATCGAGCTCGTCCGACCTTGATTGACGGTCAAGGCGCAGCCGCTCGACCTCCTGGAGGTCATTCCGGCGCTGCAGTTCGACGGTCGCCAACTGACGCTCGAGCTCCTGAAGGTCGTTCCGGCGCTGCTGTTCGGCAGTCGCCAACTGCTGCCGGACCGCCGTCAGTTCCTGCTCGACCGTTGCCAGATACTGTTGAGCCTGCTCCAACGCGAGCCCGCGCTGCCGGAGATCTTTGGCCTGCCCGGCCAGATGCGCCGCCTGGGTCTCCGATGCCCGCTGCAGATCGTGCAGGTCGACGAGGCGCTGCCCGAGTTGGCCGAAGACCATCCGGACCGACGATGCGTCCGTCTCGCCCAGGGCGAACAGACGCTGCATTGCCTCCGGCTGCTGCCCCCCCACGCCCAGCACCCCAAGGCCATGCGCGTGCAGGAACTCGAAATGCGGCCAGCTCTGCCGGAGTTCCTCCCAGTAGCGCCATACCCCGAAGTTCCCTTCCCGCACATTGGTGTCGTGGAACAGCACCACTGCACGATCGCTCAGCTTCGGCAGCCAGCTCTCGAAATCGTCTCTAACGGCTTCGTAGGTGTGCAGCCCATCGATATGCAGCAGGTCGATCGAGTGGCCCCCGAAATGCTCCAGTGCCTCGTCGAAGCGCGCCTGCACCAGCCGCGAGAAGGCAGCATAGCGGGGATCGTGGTAGGCCCGAAGTCGGGCCAGGACGTCTTCGCCATAGAAACCGGCATGCTCGTCACCGGTCCAGCCATCCACGCCGAAACAGGCTGTCGCTAGGCCGTTCCGGTCGACCGCCTCGCAGAACGTACAATAGGACGCTCCGTTGTGGACTCCCAGTTCCACCAGCACTCCGGGTCGCTGCGCCGCGATCAGCCAGGATGCGAATGGCAGATGCCCGATCCATCCCGAGTTCGGGAAGTGGTCAGGCCGGGCGAACGTTAATTCGTGGCCAAACAGCTGCGGTTGCACCGTCTGGAGATCCATGCTGCCCTGCAATCCGTGTCTCTACACTATCAACAAGTGAGGCGAACGGCGCAGATTAACGCCGATCATCATTAAACTAGGGAAATCGCGGCGTTTGTCACCGAGGCCGTCGACCAGCGTCAGTTCCGACCCCATCCGCCACCTTGAGCAGGTACTTGCCGTAGCCGCTCTTCTCCAGCTTGCGGCCCTGGGCGATCAGCTGCTCGCGGTCGATGAAGCCCTGGAGATAGGCGATCTCCTCTGGACAGGCGACGCGCAGGCCCTGTCGCCGCTCCAGCGTCTGCACGTAGCTGGCGGCCTCGAGCAGGCTGTCATGCGTGCCCATGTCGAACCAGGCGAAGCCGCGGCCCATGCGCTCGACATTCAGCCGGCCGCGCTCGAGATAGACGCGGTTGACGTCAGTGATCTCGAGCTCGCCACGGGGCGAGGGCTCCAGGTTGGCGGCGATGTCGACCACCTCGGCGTCGTAGAAATAGAGGCCGGTGACCGCCCAGTTGGAGGTCGGGTTGCGCGGCTTCTCCTCGATCGACGCGGCCCGACCGTCAGCGCCGAAGCTGACGACGCCGTAGCGTTCCGGATCGTCCACGTAATACGCGAAGACCGAGGCGCCGGAGGGCTGCCCGGCGGCCGAGGCCAGTAACTCCGGCAGGCCATGGCCGTGATAGATGTTGTCGCCGAGGATCAGCGCCGAGGGACCGCCGGCGACGAAATCGGCGCCGATGATGTACGCCTGGGCCAGCCCGTCCGGGCTCGGCTGCACCGCATAGTCGAATTCCATGCCCCATTGCGACCCGTCGCCGAGCAGGCGCTGGAACTGCGGCATGTCATGCGGCGTGGAGATGACCAGCACCTCGCGGATCCCGGCCAGCATCAGCACGCTGAGCGGATAGTAGATCATCGGCTTGTCATAGACCGGCATCAACTGCTTGGAGGTCGCGAGCGTCAGCGGATGCAGCCGGGTGCCGCTGCCGCCGGCGAGGATGATGCCTTTCAAGAGCACTACTCCGCGATGATTGTATCGGTCCGACGTGGCGATGATGCCGCTGGGCGGCACAATCAGGCACTAGAAGCAACCCGCGTCAAGCTTTGCGGTTCGGTGGAACGGTAAGCCCGTGGATTGGTCGCTCCCTGTCGACAATCCATGTCACAACGGATCCGAGCAGCGGCGCGCGTTGGATTCGGCGGATTCGCCGGAGGCGCTTGAGGCCCGAGATCTTGACGTCGAACGCCCGACCCTCCGCCGACCAACGCAACCGGATGAGCAGATCCGCTTTGGGGAACCGCCCGGAACCTAGCCGATTGAGATCCGCGGCAAGTTCATCTGGCTTGGGGTCGCGCCGCAAGAGACCGCGATACGCTGCGCGGACAAACTCCTCGCTATCCAGTCGCAGGAACTCGCCCAGTGCGTATTTCCGCTTCATCGGAAACAACTCCGCCCCGGCATGCCCCCGCACCGCCCGGCGACGAGCCGCTTCGGCCGTGATCCGGGCAATGATCTCCTCTACCTCGAGCGGTAACGCGGCAGTGCTCATAGCCTCAGAGTCCGGCGGTCTCGATTGCGAGGCGGTAACGTTCCGCGATCACATCCCAATCGTAGCATTCTTCCACCAGTCGCCGCGCCGCCACCACTCGCTCCGACCGCGCGGCCTCGGCATCCTCCCGGGAGCGCCGTAATGCCGCCGGAAAGCCGTCGATCTCACTTAAGCACAGATGGACGCCGTCGGACACGGCCAGACCTCGCGCGCCATGGGCGGTCGAGATCACCGGCACGCCTGCGGCGAAATAGTCGAGCATCTTCACATTGGTTCCAGAGCCGCTCGACATCGGGTTGAGCGCACAGTCTACCACTGCCAACGTCGCATCTTTGGTGTCATCGTCGACCTCGCCCATCATCCCCACATTGGACGGAACCGGCTGGCCGACGAAGGAACCGCAAGCGCTGCCCATAATAAGAAAGCGGAAATCGGCACAGTCGGGCGCAAAATGCAAGATCGCCCGCACCGCATCCACATTCGGCTTGTGGCCGCTGCCCATGAATAGTGCCACCGACCCTCCTTGCAGCCCAAGCCGCTCCCGGTTTGCCCGCCGCGTATCGGGATCGGCATAGGTTGTCGCCGCGAGATCGACCCCGTTCGGAATCTCCATAAGCCGCTCCGCCGGGACCCCGAAATCCCGCTGGAACACGACGCCATCCAGATCGGTGCAAACGATCACCCGCTCACTTGCCATACAGGACGTCCGTTCGACCTGTTCGGTCTCCGCCAGAAGCTCACGCGCGATCGGCGTATCCGGCAGCATGTCGCGCTTCAGGATGGTCTCGACGTTATGCGCCTCGTACCAGATCGGCCGGTCACTTACGGTACGCAATATCGGAAACAGGTAGGGGTGTGAGGCGACGAGGAGGTTCGCACCAGCCGAGGAGGCGGCCAATGCTGCTTGGTAATCAGGCGTAAGATGGGCCAAACGCGGCATCGCAACGTCGGCGATCGAGATCCCGGGCACGGACCTGGATAAGGCTAGCTCCGCTTGCCGATGGGCCCGGGACTTTGGAACTTTGATCTCTCGAAGACCAGAGGCCACTTCCCGGTTTGACGGAAGCTCATTGGCGTTGGCCATGCAAACGATATGGATGTCGTGGCCGCGCGCCAAATGCCGATAGAGGTGGAACAGACGGCTCTGCCCACCGCCTCGCGGCGGGTAGATCGGAAAGGGGACGGCAACGACGATCTTCATCCGATTCCGAGATAGGACTAGGCGGCGGTCGCGGTAATCGCCCGGCTGCTGGCTACCGTGCCATAGACAGCCTCGGCCACATCCCACCATCGCCGAAGCGTCGCCTTGCGGATCAGTTCTTCCCGCACCACGACGTGGCTAGGATGTCGAAGAGCGTCTAGAAGCGTCCGATACAGATCCTCTGAATCACCAGGATCGATATAATCCGCCAGATCGCCCCCCACCTGCGGCATCGACGAGGTCTTCGAGGCGATGCAGTGCTTGCCGAACCACAGGCTTTCGCCGATCGGCAGGCCCCAGCCCTCGTACAGGCTGGGGAACACGGTGAACAAGCAATGCCGGTAAAGGAAGGCCAGTTCGGCGTCCGTCGGTCTCTCGGCCACCACTACCGCGCCGCCGAGATTACCGGTCCGTGCCAGAAGATCGAACAGATCCTCGGTGCGCCAGCCGCGCTGGCCGGCCAGGACCAGCCGGGGCAGTTGCTGGCCCAGTTCCAACCGCAGCCTGTCCCAGGCCTGGACCAGGGCGTAGGCGTTCTTGCGTACTTCGATCGTGCCGACGCACAGCACGAACGGCGACTCAGCGATCGCCCGCACGGCAGATCCGACCGCAGCGTCATTCGCCGCGTCGCCTGCGAACTCGTGAGCCAGCGGAACGACCCGGGTCGGGATGCCCGCTCCGGCGGCCGGCAGGACCTCCCGGAGATCCGCCTCGGTCTGGTCCGACACGCAGAGGAAGCCCGACACATAGTCGGGCGCGCGGTCGAGGAAACGGCGGAACTCGACCTCGTGCCCTGGCTTCGCCAGCTCCGGCAGCTTCACCGGAATGACGTCGTGGATCAGTTGGAACACCGCATTGCCCGCCGCCCTGCGCGCGGTGAGAAAGGCGATGTAGGGGTCGTTGCGGAGCGTCGGCACCGGCACGAAGATCCGGTCCGACGGTGTCAGAGTCGGCCGCGACAGGCGCCGGCCGAAACCGGACGCGGCACCGAGCCGCCAGCGCAGCCGGCCGAGCTTCGCCGCCAGCCGGCGCAACGGCGCCCGGTCCGCCTGCCCCGCATCATAGGGAATCGCCATGTCGCGGACGAACTCGGCGTGGCAGGCCTCGAAGCGATAGTCCGGGCCGAGGAAGGACAGGTCGATCTCGACCACCCGGCGCAGCTTGGGATGCCAGGCGATGCCACGGATCGCGTCCGCCCCGTGCGTCGCCACCAGATGGCCCACCACCCGCAGCACCACGCGCTGCACGCCGGTGACGGTGGTGTGGCCGCGCGCATGCGCCAGGATCGGCGTCATATCGCAGAATAGGCGCAGCGGCCGCTCGCCCGCCGCCCCCTGGGCCCCAGCCCCCATCCTATCCGACCGCCGCAACGGCGGGCGGCGCTTCCACCTCGGCCTGCGCGTCCTCGGCCGTCTGCATTGTCCACAGCCGGGCGTAGAGGCCGCCGCGCTTCAGCAGCTCGGCATGGCTGCCGATCTCGACGACCTGGCCATGATCCAACACATAGATCAGGTCGGCGCCGCGCACGGTCGACAGGCGATGCGCAATCATCAGCGTGGTACGGCCGACCATCAGCCGGGTCAGCGCGTCCTGCACCTGGCGCTCGCTCTCGGTGTCCAGCGCCGAGGTCGCTTCGTCGAGCAGCAGGATCGGTGCGTTCTTCAGCATGGCGCGGGCGATCGACAGGCGCTGCCGCTGGCCGCCGGAGAGGCGCACCCCGTGCTCACCGATCTGGGTGTCGTAGCCCTGCGGCAGGGCCGAGATGAAATCATGCGCCGCCGCCCCGCGGGCTGCCGCCTCGATCTCCTCCTGGCTCGCCCCCGGCCGGGCATAGGCGATGTTGTCGCGCACCGTGGCGTCGAACAGCGTGGTCTCCTGGCTGACCAAGCCGATCTGTTCGCGCAGCGAATGCTGGGTGACCTCGCGGAGGTCGTGGCCCTCGATCCGGACCGCCCCTTCGGTCGGATCGTAGAAGCGCGGAATCAGGTTCAGGAGCGTCGACTTGCCGGCGCCGGACGGGCCGACCAGCGCCACCGTTTTGCCGGGCGGGATGTCGATCGAGATGCCGCGCAGCGCCGGAATCGCCGGGCCATAGGAGAAATGGACGTCCTCGAGCCGGATCGCGCCGGTCACCCGTTCCAGCACCGCGGCGCCCGGCCGGTCGGTGATCGTCGGCTGCTTGTCGATCATGGCGAAGATGCCCTCCGCCGCGGCCATCCCGACCTGCACCGAGCCCCAGGTGTTGACGATCCGCTTCAACGGGTCGTAGGTCGAGATCAGCGCGAAGATGAAGGCCGTGAACTCGCCGGTGGTGCGGTTGCCGCTGATCACCTGCGATCCGCCATAGAAGATCACCCCGGCGATGGCGATGCCCGACAGCACCTCCATGAATGGGGTGTTGTAGGATCTGATCCGTGTCATCCGCTGAGACAGCCTCGAGACCGCCTGGACGAAGGTCTCGGTCGCCTTGATCGTGCGCTGCTCGGCGTTGTAGGCCTTGACGTGGCGGATGCCCTGGAAGACCTGGGTCAGGTAGCTGGTGAGCTCGCCCATGCCGAACTGCGACTTGCGGGTCACCTTGCGCAGGTCGCGGCCGACCTTGATCACCGGCAGGGCCGAAAGCGGGAAGGTGATCGAGGCGACCAGCGCCAGCCGCCAGTCCATGTAGAACATCGCCACCAGGAGGCCGACCAGGGTGGTGGCGTCGCGCCCGATCGATGCGGCGCTGGTCGAAACCGCGCCCATCACCGCCTGGACGTTGTAGGTGAACTGGCTGACCAGGTGACCGGAGGCAGTGGCATGGAAACTGGCCAGGTCGTCCCAGATCTTTTGGCTGAACATGCGCATCTGCAGCTCGGCGACGATGCGCCGGCCGATGCTGTTCATCACCACGGTAAAGCCGTAGGTCGACGCCCCGCGCACGAAGAAGATGACGACCACGATGATCGAGATCGGCATCAGCAGCTCGGCGTTCTTCGCGGTGAAGATGCCGTCGAGCGTGTGTTGCAGTGTAAAGGGAATCGCCGAGGTCGCGGCCGCGGTCGCGCCGAGGCACAGGAAGGCCATCAAGAAACGCCCTAGATGGCCCTTCATGTGCTCGCGCAGCATCCGCTTCGCGATCTGCCAATCCGTCATTTGGCCGGTCCGCGGCCCGATGGCCGCCCGTAGTCTCTTGCTCATGGGGTGCTCATATAGCGCCGTCCGGCCGATCCGCCAAATGACAGTCGCGTCAGATGCGAACGAAAACAGGGCGCCCCGGCCCGCCGCAGGCCGGTTCGTACGGCTGCGGCGGACGGGCGCCCTGTCATGTCCGATGGCGGCGGCCGGCCCTGCGACGGGCGGCCACGCCCAGATCAGAGACGGCTCAGCGGCGATAGGTGCCGCGGGCGATGGCGTCGAAATCGGCCGGGCCGATGCCCAGCTCGTCCATCTCGCGCCGGTCGAGCTTCAGCAGCTCGTCGAAGACCCGGTTGTACGCGCGGCGCTCGGCGACGCGGTGCGCGACGGCGCCACGGAGGCGGGCGAAGAAGCCGGTGCGGGGGGCAGCGGGAGCGAAGTCCAGAACGTCGATATGCATACTTACCTCATCTGCCGGCAAGGCCGGCCCTCATGTCTTTCCTCGTACACCCCTAATGTAGGATGTTCCCGATTGGCCAGGACCGGACTTTTTGCAGCGCAGCAATGGTAAGCATGCATGACATGAACTCGACATAAATCCTGTCTGAGCCAGCCTTCGGCGCCCGCCGATTAATGCAAAACTATAATGTGAAAATCAGAAATCCACATATCGCATAGCCCAATTCGTTGACCTCTCTGGTGTGGCGCGATATTTAAAGGCGAACGGGCTGGCCCACCGTGACGGGCCCGCGGCGATTTGATGGGAAGCAGCTTGCGCCCGCGTCACCAACCGCTAAAGCGCCACGATGCAGGTCGTGGTTCCCTCGATTGACGAGGTGAGGACGCGACGATGACCAGGACGGCCCTTTACAGCCCTTTAGCGCCCCGGCTGACGGCCGCAGCGCCGATGCGCTGCCCCTGCGCCTGATCCCGGCCCACGGCCGCCCTGCCCTGCCGGCCGGCCGTCCTTCGTCCCGCACCGATCCACTGAACCGGCACTGTCCATGATCCGCCTCTCTTCCGTTTCCAAGACCTTCACCCGCGCCGGCCAGGCCCAGGTCACGGCGCTGGCCGACGTCTCCCTGACCGTCGAGCGCGGCGAGATCTTCGGCGTGATCGGGCCGAGCGGCGCCGGCAAGTCGACCCTGATCCGGCTGATCAACCTGCTGGAGCGGCCGACCAGCGGCACCGTCACGGTCGACGGCACCGAGCTGACGGCCCTGCCGGAGAGTGCTCTGCGGGCCGAGCGGCGGAAGATCGGCATGATCTTCCAGCACTTCGCCCTGCTCTCCTCCCGCACGGTCTTCGCCAATGTCGCGCTGCCGCTGGAGCTGGCCGGGCTCGACCGCCGCAGCATCGCGGCACGGGTCGACCGGCTGCTGGAGCTGGTCGGCCTCGCCGACAAGCGCGACCGCTACCCGGCCGAGCTGTCGGGCGGGCAGAAGCAGCGCGTCGGCATCGCCCGGGCGCTGGCCAGCGAGCCGAACGTGCTGCTGTGCGACGAGGCGACCTCCGCGCTCGACCCCGAGACCACCGCCTCGATCCTGCAGCTCCTGGCGAAGATCAACCGCGAGCTGGGCCTGACCATCGTGCTGATCACCCATGAGATGGCGGTGATCAAGGCGATCTGCCACCGCGTCGCGGTGCTGGAGCAGGGCCGCGTGATCGAGGAGGCGCGGGTGTTCGACCTGTTCACCCGGCCGCAGACCGCGACGGCCCGCGCCTTCGTCGCCAGCGTCACCGGGGCCGAGCTGCCGGAGGGTCTGGCGACGAGGCTGTCCGAGGCGCCGCTGGCCGGCGGCGAGACCGTGCTGCGGCTGGTCTTCGCAGGCTCCCAGGCCGGCACCACCGCGCTGGGCCAGCTGGCCCGCCGGCTGGGCATCGACGCGGCGCTGCTGCACGGCCGGGTCGACAGCGTGCAGGGCGCCCCCTTCGGCACCCTGATCGTGGCGATCCCTGGCGGGCCGGAGACGGCGCGGCCGGCGATCGACTTCCTCTCTTCCCTCAAGCTTTCCGTCGAGGTTCTGGGCCATGTCCCCGCAACTCTTCGCGCTGCTGGCTGACGCCGCCTGGGCGACGCTGTACATGGTCGCGGTCGCGGCCGCGATCGGCACGCTCTTGGGCGGCCCGATCGGGATCTGGCTGGCGACCAGCGGCAAGGGCGAGCTGTTCGCGGCGCCGGCGGCCAACCGCATCGTCGGCCTGGTGGTGAACGCCACCCGCTCCACCCCCTTCATCATCCTGGTGGTGGCGATCATCCCGTTCACCCGGCTGATCGCCGGCACCTCGATCGGCACCACGGCGGCGATCGTGCCGCTGACCATCGCCTGCGTGCCCTTCATCGCCCGGATCATCGAGGCGGCGGTGCGCGAGGTCGACCAGAGCCTGGTCGAGGCGGCCAAGGCGATGGGGGCGACGCCGCTGCAGATCGTGCGCAAGGTGCTGGTGCCGGAGGCGATGCCGGCGATCGTGCTGGGCCTGACCCTGACCGTGGTCAGCCTGATCGGCTATTCCGCCATGGTCGGCGCGGTCGGCGGCGGCGGCCTGGGCGACCTCGGCATCCGCTACGGCTACCAGCGCTTCATGCCGGAGATGATGGCGGCGGTGGTGATCGTGCTGATCCTGTTCGTACAGGCGGTGCAGATGGCCGGCGACCGGCTGGCCCGCCGAGTCAACAAGCGGCAGCGCGCTGCCTGAGGGGAAGACCATGAGCCTGAAGACGATCCTGGCCGCGGCGGCGTTCGCCCTGGCCGTGCAGCCGGCCGTGGCCGAGACCGTGAAGATCGGCGTCACGCCGGGGCCGCATGCCGAGATCCTGGAGCAGGTGAAGCCGATCGCCCATGCGAAGGGCCTGGACATCGAGATCGTCGAGTTCTCGGACTATGTCGTGCCCAACGCGGCGCTGGATACCGGCGAGCTCGACGCCAACTCGTTCCAGCACGAGCCGTACCTGGTGAACGAGATCGAGAAGCGCGGCTACAAGCTCAGCAAGGTGGCCAACACCGTCACCTTCCCGATCGGCATCTACTCGAAGAAGATCAAGGCGATCGGCGAGCTGCGCGACGGCGCCAAGGTCGGCATCCCGAACGACCCGACCAATGGCGGCCGCGTCCTGCTGCTGCTGCAGAGCGCCGGGCTGATCACCCTGGCCGACGGCGTCGGGCTGAAGCCGACCGTCCTCGACATCACCGGCAACCCGAAGCAGCTCGAGATCGTCGAGCTGGATGCGGCGCAGCTGCCGCGGTCGCTGGACGACACCGACATCTCGGCGATCAACACCAACTACGCGGTCGAGGCCGGGCTGGACCCGGGCAAGGACGCGATCCTGCGCGAGGCCGCGGACAGCCCCTATGTCAACATCATCGCCGTGCAGACCGCGCGCAAGGACGAGCCCTGGGTCAAGACCCTGGTCGAGAGCTACCACACCGATGCGGTGAAGCAGTTCCTCCAAACCCGCTTCAAGGGCGCGGTGATCGCCGGCTGGTGAGCCCGCGGATCAGTCCTCGCCCGGGCCGCTGTCGAGCGAGTGGCGGCCGCCGCCGGTGCCGGCGATGAACAGGAGCCCGCCGAGCACGGCGAGGTTGCTCATGAAGAGCGCGAAGTCGAGCTCGAACCGGTTCGGGGCTGAGTCCCAGAAGGGATGGAAGAGCACGGTGGCGATGATGGTGAAGCCGGCCAGGGCCAGGGCGGCGAGCCGGGTGCGCCAGCCGAGCAGCAGGAAGGCGCCGGCGACGATCTGCAGCGCCGCGGCGGCGCCGAGCAGCAGTTCGGGCTGCGGCAGACCGCGGGCCTGCACCATCGCGACCATCGACGCCCAGTCCGGGATCTTGGAGATGCCGGCGGCGAAGAAGACGAGTGCCAGGCAGAGCCGACCCGCGAGTTGGACGAGGTCGAGCCCTGAATTCCGCTCGGTGTTGTGTACGACCATGGTTGAGGACATGAAACGGTTCGCTTGTGCTGTCGTTATGACGCCAGAGTAACCGCATCATTATGGCCGCGCCGTGTCCGCCATCACAGTCGGCCGGACGACTGCCGCGCCAGCCGGCTTTCGCGGGCCAGATCGGTCAAAAGGCGGATCAGCGTGCCCTGCCGCCGCGTGCCGGTCTTGTCGAAGACGGAGCGGAGCTGGCTGCGCAGCGTCTCGCGGCTGAGCTGCAGTTGCCCGGCGATCTCGGACAGAGAGAAGCCGTCATGCAGGGCGACGGCCAGCCGCGCCTCGGCCCGGCTGAGGCCGAACAGCCCCGGCAGCACCTGGCCGAGATCGTCCGGGCTGGCGCCGATCGGGCCGAGGAACAGCGCCGCCACGGCCTGCGGCGCGGCCATGGCGGCCGGCCGCCGGTCCGGCAGGCGGCAGCCGCTGGCGATCAGCGACGGCCCGGCGGCGCCGGACAAGAGCCTGACCGGGCCGACGCCGGAGGCCGGGTCGAGCACCGCCGCGATCAGCCCGCGCAGCGCCGCCGCCTCGGCCGGATCGGCGGAATCGAGCCGGTTGCCCCGCAGCTGCAGCCGGCCGCTCTCGAACAGCCGGTCCGCCATGGCGTTGACATGGACGACCCGGCCGTTGGCGGCGAGCAGCACCATCGCCCGGTCGAGCCGGTCGAGCACATCCTCGGCCAGGCGGACCCGGCCGGCCAGCCCGTCCAGCCGCTGGGCCAGCGCCAGCGCGCGGCGGATATGCGGCACCAGCAGGTCGAAGCGCTGCGCCTCCGCCGGGGTGAACGGCCCGGCCCGGCGCGGCCGGCGCACGCTCATCCCGGCGATGCCGTCGAAGTCCGGATCGATGGCGGCCATGGCCCAGCGGCAGCCGTTCTGGTCCAGGAAGGCGCCGAAATCCTGGCGGTCGAGCCAGGCGGGATCGACCACCTGGTGGCAGAGCTGGACGGTCGGCGGCAGGCGCCGCCAGGCCGGCAGGCGCGGATCCCGCAGCGCATAGTCGCGCAGGTAGCGGGCATGGGCGGCCGCGTCGTAGCCGACGGCGACGGTGAAGGCCGGGGCCGCGGCCGAGGCTTCCAGCACCAGGATCTGCGCCATTTCGCCGCCCGCCCAGCGGCAGATGTCGGCGAGCACGGGCCGCCAGGCATCGGCATCGGTCCCGGCGTCGTAGATCCGGCCGATCAGGTCGCTCAGCCGATCGAGTTCACCCATCCCAGGCTCCGCCATGGCGACCAGGAGCTGCAACCAAGCGCAGATCGCGCCCGCCGGCAAGGTGGTATGATGACCTCCTCGCCCGTCAACCGGCGGCGACGATCGCTTCGATCAGCCGGTTGACCCCGGCCGCCGCCTCGATCGGCAGCATGTGCCCCTGGCCGGGGAACAGATGCACCGCCACCGCCGGCGGCAGGCCCCGGGCCTGGCGCGCCGGCAGGATGGCGTCGTCGGTGCCCCACAGCAGCTGGACCGGCACGGCAAGCTCCGCCAGCCGGTCGCGCAGCACCAGGCGCTGGCGGCCCGGGGCGAAGCACTGGCCGGCCAGGCGGCGCAGCGTCGCCCGCACGCCCGGGCCGGACAGGGCCGCCAGCACCAGCTCGCCGAGCTCGGGCGTGACCAGCCCGGGATCGGCGTAGAGCGGCCGCAGCGCCGCCGCCAGCGCCTGCGGGTCGTCCGCCGCCAGCAGCCGGTCGACGAAGCCGGTGTCGGCCTCCTCGCCCAGGCTGCCGGGGGCGACCAGGGTCAGCGAGGCGGCGCGGCCGGGGCGGGACAGGGCGGCCTGCAGCACCACCGCGCCGCCGAGGGAATGGCCGACCAGATGGGCGCGGCCGATGCCGACGGCGTCGAGGAAGGCCAGCAGCGCGTCGGCCTGGCCGGGCACGCCGCCGGCGCCGAGATCCTGCGACGAGCCGCCATGGCCCGGCAGGTCGAGCGCGAGGACCGTATGCCGGGCCGCGAGCGGCACCTGGCAGGCGGCCCAGGTCAGGAGCTCGCCCGCGAAGCCGTGCACCATGACAATCGGGGTGGGGACGATCGGATTGGGGACGGTCGGGGTGGGCGCGATCGAAGCCCCCTGCCCCGGGCCCATGCGGCGGTAGCGGATCGCCCGGCCGTCGGCGAGCGTCGCCATCTGGGTGCGGACGCCGCCGGCGGTGGCCGGATGGGTCGGGCCGGAGAGGCTCATTCCTCGATGCCGGCGAGGCGGAACTGCAGCTTGTGCACGGCGTTGGCCTGCAGCTCGCCATAGCCGGCGACCAGGGCGGCGCGGTACAGCTCCGCCGTCAGGGCGGTGCCCGGCATCGGCACGCCGCTGGCGCGGCCGAGATCGAGCATCAGCCCGATGTCCTTGGCCATGTTCTTGAGGTGGAAGGCCGGCGAGAAGTCGTTGGCCAGGGTCTTGCGCGCGGTGCCGCGGATGACGCCGGAGGAGCCGCCGAAGCGGTCCAGCACCTCGATCACGCCCTCGGCCGCCAGCCCGTTCTTGCGGGCCAGGGCCAGGCCTTCGCCGAGCGCCGCCATCTGCGCCGCGGACAGGAGGTTGCCGATCAGCTTCATCACCGCGCCGGCGCCGCTGGGGCCGAGATGGTGCACCCCGCCCGAGATCGCCGCGAGGATCGGCCGCACCGCATCCAGCACGGCGGGGTCGCCGCCGACGATGAAGCCGATGCTGCCGTCCCAGGCCTGGTCCTTGCTGCCATAGACCGGGGCGTCGAGATAGGCGTGGCCGGCCGCCGCCGCCGCCTCGGCCAGGCTGCGCGACACGGTGGGGTCGGTGGTGGTGCTGTCGACCACCACCGCGCCCTTGGCGGCATGGGCGAAGGCGCCGTCGGGGCCGAGCAGCACGCCGCGCTGGGCGTCGGGCCCGGTGACGCAGAGCATGATCCGGTCGCGGCCGGCCGCCGCCGCCGCCACCGAGGCGGCGCGGACATAACCGGGATGGGCGGCGATCTCCTGCGGCAGGTCCACGGCGCTGCGGTTCCAGGCATGCACGCGGTGCCCCGCCTGCAGCAGGTTGCGCACCATGCCCCGGCCCATCAGGCCGAGGCCGAGATAGGCGATGTCGGCCATCTTCGTCATCCTCTCCGTCACGACTCGGCGGGCCGCCCGGCCGCGCCTGCCCGCATCCTACAAAGGGCCGGGCCGGATGCCAGCCCCGGGCTGGCCCGCACGGGCGAGACCCGGTCGGTCCCGGCGCCACTCGCGCGGACGCGAGCAGACCCCTGCCCCCTCCCGCAAGGGATGGGAGACTGGAAGGCCGGGCCTGTTCGGCGGGTCGGGCTCGCGGGCCGGGCGAAGCCAACCCACGCGGTCGTGCCGGCCTGGCCTTCAACTGCTGTCCGGTATCGACGGTTCCGGCATGGGTTGGCCGGCGCCGGAGCCGTCCGGCGGACGGGCCCAGCCCGCCGCGGCCGGAGGGTCCCCGGCAACCGGGTCCGCGCTGCTGCCGGGCACGGTGTCGCCGGCGCCGGTGTCGGCGACATCGGCCCAGCCGCGCGGCAGCCAGCCCGGGTTCGGCGGGCGGCCGATCTTGCGGCAGACCTCGCGCACGAACTCCTCGGGCGACAGGGAGTCGAGCTGCGCGTCCAGGATTTCGTCCTCGACCAGCGTCTCCCGGACCGTCGCCCGGACGTGCTCGGCATCCTCGGCCACATCGGGCGCCGCGGCCGCCTCGACCACGGCCTCGGTGGCCTGCTCCCGCCGCTGCCGGCGCCGCTCCTGCTCGCCCGATTCCTTGCGCTTCTGCCGACGCATCCCGAAGTCGACGCGGATCCGCTCGGTCATCGCGATCGACAGCCGCATCGAGCGGGAGAGGCGCGATTGCATCAGCGCGTAGTCCGGCGCATCCGCCCCGCGCGGGCTCTGCTCCTGCTGCCGCAAGAGCGCCCGCTTGGTGCGGTCGTCGACCTCGATCATGCTGCGCAGCATGTCCAGCGCCCACCCCGTCCACTTCATGTCGGGGTCGGTCGGCCGGGTCTCGTCGGACTCGGATTGCGGGTTCTTCATAGAACGTATCATGAACGAAAATCGCCGGCGCGCGCAATGAACATTGTGTGACCCTGCGCCGGCGGCCATGGCGGCCGCCGCCGGCGGGCCCGGGCGATCGTCTCGACATCCCGGGCCGGGCGATGGAGAGTCGGCGCCAGGCACGGGAGGATGGATCTCATGGATCTCGCCGACAGCTGGGAAGCCCAGTCCCGCCAGCGGATCCGATGGGCGCGGCAGCCCGGGCACGACAGCTATTGGCGGCACCACCGCGACCAGTTCCTGCGGCTGGTGCCGCCGCCCGGCCGGCGGACGGTGGATATCGGCTGCGGCGAGGGGCGGCTGACGCGGCATCTGCAGGGGCTCGGGCATCGGGTTACCGGCATCGACGCCTCGCCGTCCCTGGTCGCCGCGGCCCGCGAGGCGGACCCGGCGATGGATGTCCGGCTGGCCGATGCGGCCGCGCTGCCCTTGGAGGACGCCGCCGCCGACCTCGCGGTCGCCTTCATGGCGCTGCACGACATCGACCCGATGCCGGCCGCGGTCCGAGAGATCGCGCGGGTCCTGGAGCCCGGCGGCCGGCTGTGCCTGGCGATCGTCCATCCGATCAACTCGGCCGGGCATTTCGAACGCCATGCCGCCGATGCGCCCTTCGTCATCGCGGGAGAGTATCTGCGCCCGTTCGGTTACGCCGACACGGTCGAGCGGGACGGCCTGGCGATGACGTTCCACAGCCGGCACCGGCCGCTCGAAGCCTATTTCTCGGCGCTTGAGGAGGCCGGGTTCCTGGTCGAGGCGCTGCGCGAGCCGGGCGTTCCGGACCATGCCATCGCGTCGGAAGCCGGCCGCCGATGGCAGCGCCTGCCGCTGTTCCTGCATCTGCGCGCCCGCCGCGCGTGAGCGCGGCGGGCAGCAAAGGGCGGAAGCGGTTGGCCGCCGATGTCGATTTGCGGGCGGTGTGCGCTATTAGCGGCCAATGCACCAGCGTTTCGATGCCGGACATCAATCGAAAGCGGCCAGATCTGGCTTTTCCCGACTAGCCCTTGCCGGGTCGGGACGCCCCGGCCATGATCCGGTCTCAAACAGTTCTGGGCGGGAATGCACGATGCCGGGGGACGCTGCGGAAAGAGCCACAGAATCGGGCTTCTTGTTCGATCTCGCTGGCCGTGTGCGCAACGTCGGGTTGCCCGCGAATCCAGCGAATGCGCTGGTTCCTTTGTTTGAGGCGGTCAGCAACGCAATTCATGCGGTCGAGGCTCGATGGCAAGACAAGGCCACCGAAGCCGGCGAGGTGATTGTCACCGTTCATCGGCGAGACGACGAGGAGGAGACACATGTCATCGGCTTCACCGTCACCGACAACGGTATCGGTCTGACCGAAGAAAATTGGCGCTCGTTTCGGACCTCGGACTCCCCGCTGAAGTTGACGCGTGGGGGAAAGGGTGTTGGCCGCCTGGCGTGGCTCAAGGCGTTCGCGAGTTGCCAGATCGTCAGCACTTTCGCAGATGGCGAAGCCATCATGCAGAGATCCTTCACTTTCTCACTGAAGGCCGCCAACGCCATCCAGGACCATCTGCTGGTGGTGGCGCCCGCCGGTTCGTCGCAGAAGACCGAGGTTCGGCTTGCACCTTTCGAGATGAGCTTCGAGGCTCACTGCCCCAAGAAGACATCCACCATCGCTGCCAAATTGGTCGGCCACTTTCTCCCTTACCTTGTGGTAGAGAAAGCGCCACAGATCGTCCTGATCGACGGCGATGAAGTAGTGGATCTCAGGAGTTATTATGACGACAACCAAGTTCGGAACACGGTGGACATTGTCACGCTGACCGTGGACCTGGTTGCCGGGCCGCAGGAATTTCATGTTTACCATACGCTGCTCAGGAAGCAGTTGAAGTTCCTTGAGAGCGGTTTGCACTGGATGTTCTACGCGGGCAACCAGAGAGTGGCCCGACAGGATGCGATTGATGGGCAGCTGGGTCTCCGCTATGTCGGTGACGCGAATGATTGCGTTTATGTTGGACTGGTCAGTGGCCCATACCTAGACGACCATGTCAATCAAGAGCGTACCAGCTTCACCTTCGACACAGAAGTTCAGGCTGATATTCACAAGGCCGCCCTTGTGTCGACGAGAACATTTCTATCGGATTTCATCGACCGCATCCGGGCCCAACAGTTGGAGACTGCCGATCGTGTCATCCGTGAGAATCCCCAGTTTCTGCCATTCCGCGAGGCCTTGCCTGAGTTCGTCAACAACAACCTGAGTTTGAACACGCAGGGGGAAGAGGACATATACGTCGAATTCAGTCGGCGCAAACTTCGTCACAAGCGCCGCCTGGATGGTCAGATCAAATCGCTTCGCGCGGGCCTGAGCGGGAGCTTTGAATCGGACGTAGAGCAGATAACGAAAGCTCTCAACGAGGAAAAAAAGGGATCTCTGGCTGAATACGTCGTCCGAAGGAAGGCGATTCTTGATTTACTGGACTCTTCACTGGCATTCAAGGACGCAGAGAAGCGTCGCTATTATCGTGAGGAAGTGATCCACGAACTGATAGTCCCTCTTCGGTCAAGCTCTGAGGACCTCGACTACACTCAGCACAATCTTTGGATTCTCGACGACCGTCTATCCTTCTATACCTTCTTCAGATCGGACAGACCGCTCCACACCTTTGTCGAGGGTGCGGAAAGCCGAAGAGAGCCCGACCTCACTGTCGTCTATGACCAGGCGCTTGCCTTCCGAAGAGAAGGTCAAGACGAACCTGTAATTATTATCGAGTTTAAACGGCCTGGCCGAGATGATTTTGATGGAAATTCGAATCCAGTGACACAAGTTCTCGACTATGTCGATTTGTTCCGCAACGGAGCCAACGTCATCGGTAAGGATGGCCGCCTAATTAAGCCCATCAGTCAAGCAACGCGGTTCATCTGCTACGTGGTGGCCGATTTTACTCCTTCTCTATTGAAGGTGATCCGGACGACGCCGGCGAACAATCCGACGGCCGATGGGAGAGGATATTTCGGTGTATCGACCCAGCACAACGCCACAATCGAGGTTCTGCCGTACGAGAAGGTTCTGGACGACGCCAGAATCAGGAACGAGGCATTCTTCCGACATCTAGGCCTGATCTGACCGAGCAAATTCCGGCCCCGAGCTTGAAACCAGCGACATCCAACTATGATGTCGTTGGCAGTGTGATGGATGAAGCAAGCCAACGAGCACAATTATTAGGGAAAGTGCGTACCAATGCATATTGAACAGCTTATTCTGACCAATTTCCGTTGCTTTGGTCCGGCCGTGACCACGATCGATTTGCTCAGCGGCCTAACCACCTTAGTCGGCGTCAACGGAGCAGGCAAGACGGCCGTTCTGCAGGCGCTGCAACGCCTGTTTGGAATCACGGGAGATCAACGTCGCCTTCGCCGCCAGGACTTCCACGTTCCGGCAGCGGAACTGGCCCCACCACTACAGCGAACACTCGCCCTAGAAGCCATTCTCGCATTTCCAGAACTGGACGCTGGTGGCACCAACGCCGGAGCAATCCCCGAATTCTTCCAGCAGATGGCCGCAGACGATACCGGTCGGCTCAAATGCCGCCTGCGCCTTGAGGCCACCTGGACAGATGATGGCTCGCTGGAAGGTACGGTCGAGCAGAAATATTGGGCGATTCGCGCCTTCGGCCCGTTCGCGGAAACCGACTGCATCGAGATGAAGGCGCTCGACCGCGCGCGGATTCAAATGATCTACGTGCCCGCGTCACGCGATGGCGCATCCCAGGTGACGGCTTTCCTGCGCGGCCGACTATGGCGAGCCATCAACTGGTCGCAGGGCGTGAGACAGAGTTTCGAGGCCGCGGGCGCTACCTTAAACGGCGCATTCGCCGCAGAGCCGGCCGTCGATATCGTCGTGGGCGCGGTCACGCGGCGCTGGCAGGAGGTCCACACCGCGGGCACCGACACGACGCCGCTATTTCGCCCGATCGACCTTCGGTTCCAGGAGATTATCCGCAAGGTCGAGGTGGTGTTCCGTCCCGACGAAGCTGGCCGTGAACGAGCGCTCGACGATCTCAGCGACGGGCAGCGGTCGCTTTTTCATCTAGCGATGACCGCCGCCACCTTGGACGTTGAAGCCAACATCGCCTCAAATCCGGGAGCAGCGGGATTCCAGCCCGGCGGCGTACCGTTGCCTGCGCTCACGCTCATCGCGGTGGAAGAGCCCGAGAACAACCTCGCCCCATTCTACCTGTCGCGCATCGTACGTCAGATCGAGGACCTGACCGTCGGCCCCCGCGCGCAGGCGATCATTTCGAGTCACTCGGCAAGCGTCCTCGCTCGGGTCGATCCATCCCAGGTCCGGCACTTCAGGCTCAGCCCAGACGACCGAACGGCAAGGGTGCGCGCGATCCGGCTTCCGCTCGATCAGGAAGAAGCGTCAAAGTTTGTGCGCGAGGCGGTCCGGACCTTCCCGGAGCTCTATTTCGCCCGCTTTGCGGTTCTAGGTGAAGGCGCCTCGGAAGAAGTGGTGCTTCCGCGACTGGCCGAGGCGATGGGCCTCGATATCGATCGCACCTTCGTCGCCGTCGTTCCAATCGGCGGCCGTCATGTGAACCACTTGTGGCGGCTCCTGACTGACCTCGACATTCCCCATGCAACTCTTCTCGATCTGGACTGGGGCCGTGACGGGGGCGGATGGGGTCGCATCAAGACCGCGTGCGCACAACTCCTGGAGGTCGGTGTCGCGCCACAGGCGATCTTCGCTCAACCTAACCCCGCAGGTCCCGCCGCGAACCTCGCCGCCTTCGACAACAACGCCGCTGATGACTTCGAGGGATTGACACACTGGGCGACCACCCTTCGCCAGCACAATATATTTTTCTGCACGCCTCTAGACCTCGACTACTCGATGCTGCGCGCCTTTCCTGCCGCCTACCAAGTCGTCGAGCCGGGCCGCCAAGGTCCATCACAGCGAGGCAATCCTCGGACGGCCGTTCTTGGCGAGGAAGGTCGACACGACCTCTACGGCGATGAGCACGAGCAACTGCTGCGCTGGTATCGCTATTTGTTTCTCGGACGCGGGAAACCTAGCACCCACGTCCGAGTCTTGAGCGATCAAGTCCCACAAGCATTGACGGTCGATGCGCCCGAAGAACTGCGGGCACTTCTGACATCGATTTCAGTGCGCCTCGCACCGCCACCCCCCTCCCCACGGCAGCAACCCCAGCCGGCGGCTTGACCATGCTGCTCGTCCGGCCAGAAGACTGGAGACCACGCGGCATTGAGGACCTTGAGCCTGACGCTTGGCGCGCGTTGCGTCAGGCGGGCTCGACTTGTGTCGTCGCCGGGCCCGGCGCCGGCAAGACCGAGTTTCTCGCTCAGCGCGCCGCCTATCTGCTCGAAACAGGCCTGTGCCCTGCGCCCTTCCGTGTATTGGCGATCTCGTTCAAAAGCGATGCTGCCGACAATCTCGCCGCCCGTGTGCGGAAGCGCTGCCCGGCCGAACTTGCGAACCGCTTCACCTCGTTAACGTTCGACGCGTTTACCAAGAGCCTGGTCGATCGGTTCCTGACCGCGATACCCGGGGATTGGAGGCCAAGCCGCCCCTATGACATCGCGTTCCAGACGTTTCGTCAGGTTGCGGGCTTCCTCCAGCTCGAACTTCTGAACGCCCCGAACCAATGGAAGACCTACGTCGCTGGGCTTGGCGCCGGAGATTTCGAATCTCACCACGTCGGGGCCTACCGATTGCCGATCGCACGCGGGGCGCCGCAGTCCGGGATCGAATTGACGATCCATCGATGGTGGGCGAGCCAACTCGGCGCCCAACCACGTTCAAGCATGACGTTCGTCAGCCTCAACCGGCTCGCCGAACTGCTGCTGCGCGCTAGCCCGCATATCCGGCGGGCTTTGCAGCTCACCTACCCGTTCGTCTTCGTAGACGAATTTCAGGATACGACCTACGCTCAATACGATTTTCTGCTGTCGGCCTTCAATGGCGCTGACATCGCGATCACAGCGGTTGGCGACGACAAGCAACGCATCATGACCTGGGCCGGCGCACGGGTCGATGCTTTCGAGCGTTTCGAGGCCGACTTCGCGGCGGTCCGGATTCCGCTGCTCTTCAATTTCAGATCCTCGCCGGACCTCGTGCGGATCCAACATGTCGTCGCAAGAGCGCTTGACCCCAACGCAGCGACCACCGTGGCCCAAGCCGTGCGACAGGTCGACGGCGACGTCGCGCAGGTCTGGAACAGCCCCACGAAGGCGCGTGAGGCCGAACGCCTTGGCCGTTGGTTGGCGAACGACATGGCCACGCGCGGCCGCGCGCCTCGCGACTATGCGATTCTGGTCAAGCAGAAATCGGACGACTTCGAGGCCGATCTCGTCGAACCGCTCGCCCGAGAAGGTCTGCGCCTCCGCAACGAGAGTCATGCACTTGGTCGCACGACGCTGCAGGACCTTTTGACCGACACCTTCGCAAAGATCGCCGTGGCGCTCCTTCGCCTCGGCGCGACCCGCCGCGCCGCAGAGGCCTGGCAATTCGGTTCGGCGGTTCTTTTGGAGATCCGGGCGATTGCAGCGGACGACGATGTCGCCGAAGCACGAACCGAGGACGAGCTCACCGCCTTCGTCACAGCGTTGCGCGCAGACATGGCCAATACACCCCCGTCGGCCGCCAGCGCGGAGGATTTCGCTAACCGGATCTGCGCGTTCCTCAACCTGGCGGCGGTTGCGCGCACCTATGTCGAATATTCGTCCGGCGACCTTCTGCGCATTATGGTCGACGCCTTCAAATGTCACCTCGCCGCTTCGGCCGCCGGCGCGGCAGCGTGGACCGACTGTCTCGACGCCTTCGAAGGGCTCGGGCAAATCCCCCTAATGACTGTCCACAAGAGCAAGGGCCTAGAATACGACACCATTGTCTTCGTCGGACTCGACGACCAGGCATGGTGGGCGCACAGGCCCGGTAACCCAGAAGGCCTCGCCACCTTCTTCGTCGCGCTGTCCCGTGCCAAGCAGCGCGCGATCTTTGCATTCTGCCGAGAGCGCGGGCCACGGCGGCGAGTGGCCGAGCTATTTCAGCTCCTGACAGATGCAGGTGTGCCGGAGATCGCGATTTGAGCGCGCCGGCCGACCTCGCAGAGCGGCTCGCGTCCGTACTGGAGCAGCGTGCGACCAACGAACGAATGCCCTCCCTCGGGCTCAGCGTGGGGCTGGCCATTCCGCCCTATCAAGAAGGGGTCAGCAAACGCGACCGCGCGCGCCAGGCGCTCGCGGGCAAAAAAATAAGAGAGCTCGGCGAGATCGCGCGCCGGCTGGGTGTCCAGCTCGTCGACTATGACCTCGAGGAAACCGGCCTCGCCGTGCTGGAAAGCGGCAGCGCCCCCGTCACCGAGATCACCCGACGCGACGTGGGCAAATGCTTCGGCGACGATCTGTGCGGCGAACAGGATGTCGTCGCGTTAGTCGGCAGGTTCTTTCCGATCCAGACGCTTGGAGCTGAATTGTTCTCCGGCCGCAGCCTCGCCCGCGACATCGAACAGCATATGATCCGTAACCCAGGCGATTGGGATGTCGAATATCTGTTTCAGCAGATTGGCGCACTGACCTGCTCGCGCGACCGGTTCAGCCGTCTCCTTGAGGCGGCCCTGCATCCCCTCGGCCGCCGCGGCCCGAAACAGACCCAGCTGGTCGACTCGCTCAATCTCGTGCTGCGGCACGACGGCTATGTGCTGAGCAGCGTCGCCGAGGAATCCGGCTATCCGATCTACCAGCTTCAGCCGTTGGGCCGTGGCCCAGCCGGGTCGCCCAAGAACCTCATCTTCGCATCCAACGGCCCCAAGCCGGAGATCGGCTTCAGCGATGCGATCAACAACGACATCGTCATTCTATCCAACGCGTCGAGCTGCCTCATCTATGACCGCCATATAAGACGTGACGGGCTATTGTGGAGCGAGTTGGTCGAGTGGTGGCGCAGCATACCGGGCGTCGACGCTAACGAGGCCGCTCGCACACTCGGCCGCCGCCTGCGCGCATCGCTCGCTTCGGACGCCGAACGCAACCTGTTCGGCACTTACTTCAAGGTCTATCGGCCGAAGCTCGCCGATGCGCTCCCAGCCCTCATCCCGCAGGTCTATCTTCATTACGATCCAGCCGTGGTGAAGCTCCTGCGCCGTCGCGCTGGCCTGCAGCGGCAGCGGATGGATTTCCTTCTTCTGCTGCCGAACAACCAACGAGTCGTCATCGAGGTCGACGGGGCGCAGCACTTCAGCCGCGAAGGTGAGCCATCCCTAGACTGCTACGCGGAGATGGTCGCGGCTGACCGGGATTTGCGTCTAGCCGGCTATGAAATTTTCCGCTTCGGTTCCAACGAACTTGTCGGCAGGGGCGCCGTCACGCTGATCGAGCACTTTTTCGACCGACTATGGGATCGTCACAAGATCACGGCCGTAGCCAGCTCAGACGACTGAATCCCGTCGCCGATCTAGGAATGTCCGGTTTGGGGGAGCCCGACAGACCTCCGAACGTCTGCAAAGGGGACAGAGCAGCCCATCCTGCGTCCGACCCGAACTTCGCCTTTGGGTTGAATCCGGCTCGCCGACCCTGGACGAAAAGATCGAGGTAACTCGCCACGCCCGCCTCCGGCGGCAACGCGCCAGCTCAGGGATCGCGAATGAGTCCCGGAGCATCCGCGCGCAGACCCCTCCCCCTGCCCCCCTCCCGCAAGGGGAGGGGGAGAAGGAAGGAGCGGGCTTCGGCGATTCTGAGAGGTTTCGCCGAAGGAGGAGGCTGGCCGCAGCCCCTTACTTCCGCGCCTCGACTGTCAGCGCGCCGAAGCCGCCGCGGGCGTTGTATTGCGGGCGGTACATGTCCTCAACATAGGGCGCCGGCAGGGCGAAGCGGCCCGGGGTCACGGCGCGGGCCAGATACGCCACCGTGAAGTAGCGGGTGTCGCCGGTCAGGTCGATCGCCGCGACGTAGCGGTCGTCCCGCATCTCGACATGCTGCGTGTCCGACAGCGTGTCGGCGATGTCGCCCAGCTTCGCGCCGTTGCCGACCGACGGGTTCTCGATCTCCAGCCCCGCCGGCAGCAGGTCGACCACCAGCGCCTGGTGGTCCAGGTCGTCGGTGGCGCGGCCGCGCAGCAGCACCGTGACCAGGTCGCCCTGCTTCACCGCCGTCTTGGCCGGGTCGAAGGGCCGGCCGTCGCGGTCGAGATAGGTGCGGGTGATCTCGAAGCCGTCGCCGCCCGCCGGCAGCGGCGCCGCCGGCACGCCGCGCACCGTCAGCACCTGGCGCATCGGCCCGCTGCCGGTGTTCTTCACCATGATGCCTGCGGCCAGGGCCGCGGCCTCCGGGTTCAGCCGGTAGATCGTGCCGGGATCGGCCACCGGGCGGCCGGCAACGTCGAGCGACAGCGGCGTGGCGCCGTCCAGCGCCGCGTCGGCCGCGATCAGCAGCCAGGTCATGTCCTGGGTGCTCCAGTACCGGTCCCGGGCGAACAGGTCGGCGGCGACGTCGACCTGCTGCAGCACCTCGCCCTGCGGCTGCTTCGCCTCGTGCAGCAGCGCCGCGGTGGCGGCGTGGTCGCGCAGCGGCGAGCCGTAGTCGCCATAGAAGTTCTCCGGACGCTCGGTCGAGGTCGCCGCGGCGAAGGCCCTGGCGGTGCGCGCCGTGTCGCCGAACTGGGCGGCGGCCGCGGCGATCTGCGCCTGCGACACCGGGGTCTGGTACTTCGGCAGGCAGTTGTCGACGTAGTAGCGCATGGTGCCGACATCGCCGCCGCCGGCCCGCGACACCACGTAGAGCGCATAGGCGCTGGCCGGGGTGCATTCGGTGCGCGCCTCGTACCAGTCGAGATAGTTCGCCAGGTACTTGACGCCGCGCTGATAGGCGCGCTCCGGGATGCGGTAGCCGCCCTCGGCCCGCGCCCGGGTCAGGAAGTCGAGCGCATAGGCGGAGAGCCAGGGGTTGGCGTCGCCGAAGGGCGACCACATGCCGAAGCCGCCGGCCGGCTGCTGCGCCGTCATGATCCGGTCGATCGCGCCCTGCACCTTGCGGCGCACATCGTCCGGCCGGAAGCCGCTGTCGACCTTCTCCGCCACCTTGGCGACGTAGAGCAGCGGCAGGGCCTTGCTGGTGGTCTGCTCGACGCAGCCATAGGGGTAGTCGTCCAGCGCCTTCAACAGGCCCGGGATGTCGAAGGTCGGGCGGGTGGAGAAGCTGGCGAAGACCTGGACGGTGTCGGGCAGGAAGCCCTTGACCAGGTCGGCGTTCAGCACCACCGCCTGGTTGGGCTGGACCAGGGTGGCGATGCGGTCGGTGGTCAGCGCCTGGGCCGGGCGCACCGACAGGTCCCAGTCGCGGTCGCGCTGGAAGCCGTCCGGGCCGGCGACGCTGATCCGGATCTTGCCGACACCGGCGGCGGTCGCGGTCAGGGGGATCGCTTGCCGGGCCTCGGCGCCCGGCGCCACGGTCTGGGTGAACTGGGCCGAGGCGGCCGCGACCGAGAGCGGGCCTTCGACCGCGACGCGGACGGCATAGTCGCCGGCCGGGCCGGACAGGTTGCGCAGCGAGAAGGCCAGCTGGGCCTGGTCGCCCGGCGCCAGGAAGCGCGGCACGCCGATCTCGGCGATCACCGGGTCGCGCACCTTCATCGCGGTGGAGGCGGCGCCGAGCGCGGTCGGCGTCCAGGCCACCGCCATCAGCCGCAGCTCGCCGTCGAAATCCGGCAGGTCGAGCGGCACGGTGACGCGGCCGTCGGCGCCGACCGGCAGGATGCCGCTGTAGAGCGCGACGGTGCGGGTGGAGCGCTTCGGCAGGCCGGCCATCTGCTGGGCCGCGGCGTCGCCGCCGGTGCGGACCTGGCCACGGCGGCCGTCGCTGATGATCAGCCGGCCATAGGCGTCGCGCATCTCGACGCCGAGGGCGCGGCGGCCGAAGTAATGGTCGGTCGGGTCCGGCGACTGGAAGTCGGTGAGCAGCAGGATGCCCTCGTCGACCGCGGCCAGGGTGACCCAGGCGCCCTGCCCCTGCGGCACGCCGGTGACGGTCAGCGGCAGGTCGAGCCGCTGGTTCGGGCGGATCTCGGCCGGGGCGTCGATCGAAACGCCCAGCACCCGCTCGGTGACGTCGATGCCGAACCAGGCGACGCCGACGGCGCGGCCGGGGCCGTGGCGGCGTTCCCCGCCCTCGCCCGAGGGGCGGAAGGCGGTGGCCAGGACATAGGCGCCGGCACCCCAGTCGGACGAGACCGGGATCTCGACCGTGGCGCCGTCGGCCGGGACGGCGACGTCGCGCGTCTCCAGCACCCGGTCATTGGCGATGAACAGCAGCACGTCGCCGGCGAAGGGCGGCTCGATCCGCACCCGGGCGGTGTCGCCGGCCTTGTAGCTGGTGCGGTCGAGGGCGACGGTCAGCTTGTCGGGCGTCGGGTTCGGGTCGTCCGACACCCACCAGCCGGCATAGAAGCGGGAAGAGGTGGCGCCGCCGCCCTTCGGGTCGTAGACGTCGAGCCGGAAATTGCCCCAGCCGACCGGCTGGCGGATCGCCGCCGGCGCGTTCGGGGCGACGTCGACCGTGCCGTCCGCCACCTTGCGGTCGCGGGTGACGACCTTGTAGTCCCAATGCCCGTCGGTCGAGAACCACTGGTAGTCGTGGATCTCCTCCACCAGGTCCCAGCGCAGGCCGCGGAGCGCGGCCGGGCGGCCGCCGGCGTCGAGGCCGATGACCTCGAAGCGGGCGTCGGCGCCCTCGGCCAGCGAGCCCGAGAACAGCGGCTTGAGGCCGATCCAGGGGTGCTCCTGGCGGACCGGCAAGGTCATGGTCTCGTTGGCGGTGCGGCCGCTGGAATCGAACACCGCGGTGCGGATCTCGGCCTCGAGCGGCACGGTGGTGTCGGGCAGGCCGTCGAGCAGGATGTCGACCCGGCTCTGGCCCGCGGCGTCGGTGGCCGGGGTGGTGATCGGGCGGGTGCGCGGCGAGAAGGCGTCCTGCACCAGGCCGAAGCGGTAGTCGGAGTAGTCCGGGAAGGGCCGGGCCGCCTGCTGCAGGGTCAGGCTGGCCTCGGTGGCCAGCTCGGCCGCCGGGGCGCCGTACAGGAACTGGGCGTCGATGGCGACGACCGAGGGCTTGGCGACGCGCAGGTCCTTGGCCTCGGTCTTCAGGTCGACGCGGATCCGCGCCGGCACGAAATCCTCGACCTGGAACGGGGTGCTGCCGATGGCCCGGCCCTTCGGGTCGACATAGGCCTCGGCGGTCCAGGTGCCGGTATAGGCGCTGTCGGCCAGCGGCACGTCGATGCTGTAGGAGCCGCCGCCCTGGTCGGTCGCCTGCTGGACCTGGGCCTCGACCCCGTCCGGCCGGCTGATCTTGACCGTCAGCGGCACGCCGTCGATGGCGGCGGCGCGCTCGTTGCGCAAGAGCGTGGTCAGATGCACCGTCTCGCCCGGGCGGTAGACGCCGCGCTCGGGGTAGAGGAAGGCGTCGAGCGGCCCGGGCTCGGCCCGGCCGCTGACGCCGCGGTCGGACAGGTCGAAGGCCGGGCCGGTGAGCTCGAGGAAGGTGAAGTCGCCGGAGCCATAGGCGTAGATCGCGGCCGGCCGGTTGCCGCCCTGCCCGGCCATCACCCCGGCCGGGAAGGTGGCGAGGCCGGCGCCGTCGGTCTCGGCCTCGCCCAGCACCGAGTTGTTGCGGGCGAGCAGCGCCAGCTTGACGCCTGGCTGCGCCTTGGCCGAGGACAGCGAGCGCGTGGCCACGGTCAGTCCCTGCTGGCCGGAGAAGCTGGCGAGGCCGAGATCGGTGACCACGATCCACTGCGTGCCGGGGGTCTGGTAGCTGTCCTCGTCGGCCTTGGCGTCGAGCGCCGACAGCAGGTAGACGCCCGGCTTGGGCTGCGGCAGCACCGTGTCCATCGGCACGCCGGTGACCACCGCCTTGTTGGTCTCGCTCTCGACCGGCATGGTGCCGGACCACACCTCCTCGCCGGCATCCTGGGCCAGGCTGTCGACGTCGTAGCGTTCCAGCATCTGGCCGATGCGGCCCTGCGCCACCTGGTCGATCAGGTTGCGGTCGTTGATCCGCAGCAGGCGCAGCCTGACCTCGGAGATGTTGACCGTGGTCAGCGGCACCGTGCCCTCGCCGCCCTTGGGCAGGACATAGGCGCTGCCGCGGAACACCACGCTGGCCGGGCGGTCGTCGACCGTCAGGTCGAAGCTGTCATCGGCGGTCAGCGCGTCGCCGTCGACCGACTTGATGCCGGCCAGCAGCGTGACGGTGTAGGTCTGGCCGAAGGACACGCCTTCGAGGCAGATCTGCTTGTCCGACGGGATCACCTCGACCGGCACGGCCGGCTCGATCCTGACGTAGTCGGCGTAGCGGACGGTGCGGCCGTCGACGATCGAATCGGAGAAATCGGCGCAGAGCTGCGGCGCGTCGCGGTCGTTCTGGGCGTAGGTCGAGGTGACGCGGAAGCCGTATTGCTCGCGCAGGGTGCTGGCGTATTCGGTGTTGTCGTCGCTCGGCGCCAGCTGGGCGCCCTCGGCCGCGACCTTGATCGCCTCGCGGCCCTTGTCCTGCTGCTCCAGCCCGCGGGCCAGCAGGATCAGGGCGGCGCCGCGCAGCTTGTCGGTGCCGGCATTCTCATAGGCGGCGAAGGCGGCGTTCAGCCCGTCCTGCGAATAGGGGGAACTCTGCTGCAGCGCCTGGGCCAGGCCGAACCAGGCGCCGGCGTCGGAGGGGCGCTGGCCGAGGATCAGCTGCCAGGCCGAGACCGCGTCGTCCCAGCGCTCGCCCTTGGCGGCGTCGGCGGCGCGGGCCCGCAGCGCCTTGAGGTCGCGCTGGTCGGCGGGGGCGGCGCTGGCCTGCTGCTCCAGCTTCCTGGCGTAGGCGGCCGCGCCGGCGGCGTAGCCGGGCGCCTGATAGGCCGAGGCGGCCGGGGGCATGGCCAGGGTCGCGGTCAGGAGCGCCGCCGCCGCGGCAAGAGTGGCGAAACGCAGCTTCAAGGCCATGAGATCCCCCATCACGGCGCCCCGGATCGCCGGGGGCCTGCGACAAACTATACGCGAGATCGCGTCGAAACCATGACGCAGGCGCGGCGGAACGGCCCCTCCCCCTGCCGTGGCGACGCGACTATGATCGCGCGTCCTTACGGAGCCTGCCCATGATTCGACCCCTGGCGATCGTCCTGCCGCTGCTGCTGCCCGTCGCCGCCTTGGCCGCCGACCCGCTGACCGGCGCGCAGATCCAGGCCCAGATCGTCGGCAACACGGTCGAGGGCACGGCCGGCGACGTCGAATACACCGAGTTCTACGCCACCGACGGCACCATCCACGGGCTGGGCGACGACGGGCCCTATGCCGGGCAGTGGTCGATCGAGAACGACCACATGTGCTTCGACCTGGGCGAGACCAAGGAATGCGACAAGGTCCAGCTGGACGGCAGCAAGATCCAGCTCTTCGCCGATGACGGATCGCTGGTCGCGGTCGGCGAGCTGAAGCCGGGCAATCCGGGCAATCTCTAGGGGATTACGCCCCCTTCAGCTGCCGCTCGCGGTAGTAGATGAACAGGCCGGAGGCGATGATCACCAGGTTGCCGATGATGATCTGCGATGTCGGCACGTCGCCCCAGATCGCCCAGCCGAGCGCCGCGGCGATGACGATGGTGGAGTACTGGTAGGGCGCGACCACCGCGGCCGGGGCCAGCGACAGCGCCTTGTTCATGCACAGATGCGCGCCCATCGCCACCACGCCGAGGCCGAGCAGCAGCGCCCAGTCGAAGCCGGTCGGCGGCACCCAGGCGAAGGGCACGGTGGCGGCGCCGGCCAGGCCGGTGCCGAGGATCTGGTAGGTGATCAGCCCCAGCCCGCCGGTGTGGCGGACACGGCGGGTGACGATCAGGATCAGGCTGAACAGGGTGGCGCCGAGCAGTGCGATCAGGGCCGAGGAGGACAGCGCCGCCCCGGTCGGGCGCAGCACGATCAAGACGCCGACGAAGCCGATCAGCACCGCCGCCCAGCGCCGCGGCCCCACCTTCTCGCCCAGGAGCGGCACCGACAGCGCCGTCACGATCAGCGGCGCCGCCATGTAGAAGGTCATGACGTCGGCCAGCGGCAGGCCGCGCACGGCGAAGTAGAAGGTCGCGACCTCGGCCGCCATCAGGACGACGCGCAGCAGGTTCATCCAGGGCTGGTCCGGCGTCAGCAGGCTGCGGAAGCCGCGGATCACCCAGGGCAGCAGCAGGATGAAGGCACCGATGCTGCGGATCAGCAGCACCTGGCCGACCGTGTAGTCGGCGACCAGCCACTTGCCCAGCGCATCGTTGAAGGTGAACAGCGACATGCCGAGGAAGAACAGCAGGATGCCGGCGCTATGCCCGCCTTCCGCCCCATCGACCTTCTGGGCGCCGATCGCCGCCATTCCCGCGTTTCCCCCGTTCCGTTCACCCCTCTCTGCCCGAGGAATTTGTCGGACAGAAGCGGAAAGGCCACGGGACGGGCATGCAGGACACGAAGGCGGCCATCCGGCCGCCCTCCCGTCCGGCCGGCGTCAGGCCTTGCGTTCGACCACGAAGCGGGCGACCGCGCGCAGCGCCTCGGCGCGCTCGCCGAACGGGTCGAGATGGCGGCAGGCCTGGTCGGCCAGCATCCGGGCCTGGGATTCGGCGCGTTCGAGGCCGAGGATCGAGACGAAGGTCGCCTTGCCGGCCGCCTGGTCCTTGCCCGGGGTCTTGCCGATCTCCTCGGCCCGGCCGCGGACGTCGAGCAGGTCGTCGGCGATCTGGAAGGCCAGGCCCATGTCATGGGCATAGGCCTGCAGCGCGCCGCGCCGCGCATCCTCGACCTTGCCCAGGATCGCTCCGGCCTCGCAGGAGAACTCGAACAGGGCGCCGGTCTTCAGCCGCTGCAGCCGGGTGATGGCGCCGATCTCGGTCAGCGGCGTCTGCTCCGCCTGCATGTCGAGCGCCTGACCGCCGACCATGCCAGCGGCGCCGGCCGCCCGAGCCAGGGCGGCGACGAGGGCGATGCGGACCTTCGGGTCGGCATGGGTCTCGCTGTCCGCCAGCACCTCGAAGGCCTGGGTCAAGAGCGCGTCGCCGGCCAGGATCGCGGTGGCCTCATCATAGGCCTTGTGGGTGGTCGGCTTGCCGCGGCGCAGGTCGTCATTGTCCATCGCCGGCAGGTCGTCATGGACCAGCGAATAGCAATGGATCATCTCGACCGCCGCGCCGACGCGCAGCGCGCAGCTTTCGGCCACGCCGAACAGCCGCGCGGACGACACCACCAGGAACGGCCGCAGCCGCTTGCCGCCACCCAGCGAGGCATAGCGGATGGCGTCGGCCAGCGGCGGCTCGCCCGCCTGGGGCTTGGGCAGCAGGCGGTCCAGGACGCGCTCGAGCTGCACGCCCGCCTCGGCCATGGCTTTGCTCAGATCAATCGACAAGACACGGCCTCAATCGAAATTCGCGGGTTTGGCGGTGACGGTGCCGTCGGCGGCGCGCGAGATCATCTCGACCCGCGCTTGCGCCTCGCGCAGCTTCGCCTCGCAATGGGCGCGAAGCAAGGCACCGCGTTCATAGGCCGATATGTTGTCGTCGAGCTTACCCTGCCCCGCCTCGAGCTGGCGCACGATGGTCTCCAGCTCGGCGAGGGCGTCCTCGAAGCTCAGGCCCGCGATGTCGGCAGGGATGGGTCGATCGGCCATGGGCTGTCCGTTCATATTCGGGCGGCGACAATAGGCGCGGCGGCGGAAAGAGGCAACGGAGCTCAGCCGTTGACGGCGAGCACCCGGCCGGCGAGGTAGAGCGAGCCGCAGATCAGCACGCGGCCGGGCGGGTCGCCGCGGCGGGCCGCGGCGGCGACCGCGACGGTCACGTCCTCGGCCATGGCGACGTCGGTCAGGCCGACGGCGCGGGCGTGATCGGCCACGGCCTCGGCCGGCAGGCTGGCCTCCTCGCCCGGGATCCGCACGGTGCGGATCGAGCGGACGAAAGGCGCCAGGGGTCGCAGGAACTCCTGCGGCTGCTTGCTCTCCAGCATGCCGCAGACCAGGTGAAGGGGTCGCGGGTCGAGCCCGCCGAGCCATTGCCCCAGCACCTCGCCGGCGCTGTCGTTGTGGCCGCCGTCGAGCCACAGCTCCCAGCCGGGCGGCAGCAGGGCGGCCAGCGGACCGCGGGTCAGGCGCTGCAGCCGCGCCGGCCATTCGACTACGGCCAAGCCGCTTCGCACCGCATCCTCCGGGATGTCGAAGTCGGTGAGGAGATCGCGCAGCCGGATCGCCGTGGCGGCGTTGGCGAACTGGTGGTCGCCGGGCAGCGCCGGGCGGGGATAGGCACGTTCGCCTGCCGCGGTGCGCAGGACGAAGCCGTCAGGCGCGGCAGCCACCGACCAGTCGCGGCCGGCGAGATGCAGCGGCGCCCCGGCCGCTTCGATGTCCCGGGTCAGCACGGAAATGGCCGCTTCGCTCAGCTGCGGCGCCACCACCATCGGCACGCCGGGCTTGGCGATGGCCGCCTTCTCTGCCGCGATCGCCTCGATCGTGTCGCCGAGGAATTGCATGTGGTCCATGGAGATGCGGGTGACCGCGGTGGCGGCCGGCCGCGGCACCACATTGGTGCTGTCGTAGCGGCCGCCGAGGCCGACCTCGAGCAGCACGACATCGGCCGGGACCTCGGCAAAGCCGAGGAAGGCGGCGGCGGTCGTCGCCTCGAAGAAGGTCACGGGCTGGCCGGCATTGGCGGCCTCGACCCGCTCCAGCAGGTCGACCAGGGCGGCGCTGTCGATCAGCGACCCGGCGAGGCGGATGCGCTCGTGGAACCGCACCAGATGCGGCGAGGTGTAGACATGGACGCGGTAGCCCGCCTGCTCCAGGAAGGCGCGCAGGAAAGCGGTGGTCGACCCCTTGCCGTTGGTGCCGCCGATATGGACCACCGGCGGCAGGCGCAGCTGCGGATCGCCGAGCGTGGCCAGCAGCCTCTCGGTGCGGCCGAGCGACAGGTCGATCCGCTTCGGATGCAGATGGGTCAGCCGGTCGAGCGCGGCCTCGACCGCAACCGCGCTGGCGTCAGGCACGATAGGCGGGCTCGCCCTCGATCGCGGCCGCGGCGGCGAGATCGGCCGGATCGACCACGATGTCGGCCGGGGCCGACGGCGCGCCGCCGGCCAGATGGCCGAGGGTGCGGATCAGCGTCTCGCGCAGGTCCTTGCGCACAACCACCACGTCGACCATGCCGTGGTCGAGCAGGTATTCGGCGCGCTGGAAGCCTTCCGGCAGGGTCTCGCGGATCGTCTCCTCGATCACCCGGGCGCCGGCGAAGCCGATCTGCGACCCGCGCTCGGCGATGTGGATGTCGCCGACCATGGCGAAGGAGGCGGTGACGCCGCCGGTGGTCGGGTCGGTCAGCACCACGATATAGGGCAGACCGGCGTCCTTGACCTGCTCGACCGCGATGATCGAGCGTGGCATCTGCATCAGCGACAGGATGCCTTCCTGCATCCGGGCGCCGCCCGAGGCCGGCACCACCACCAGCGGCGCGTGCTGCATCACCGCCAGCTTGGCGGCGGCGACCAGCCCCTCGCCCACAGCCATGCCCATCGACCCGCCCATGAAGCTGAAGTCGAAGGCGGCGATCACGGTGTCGCGGCCGCCCATCTTGCCATGGGCGACGACGATGGCGTCGCCGGCGCCGGTCTTGGCCTGCGCCTTCTTCAGCCGGTCGGTGTAGCGCTCGGTGTCGCGGAACTTGAGCGGGTCGACCGCCGGCTTCGGCAGCTCGATGGTCTCGTAGGCGCCATCGTCGAACAGCATGGCGAGGCGCTTGGCCGGGGCCAGCCGCATATGATGGCCGCAATGCTGGCAGACGTAGAGATTCGCCTCCAGATCGCGGTGGAACAGCATCGCCTCGCAGTTCGGGCACTTCGTCCACAGATTGTCCGGCGTCTCCGGCCGGGACGAGGAGACGAGGGCCCGGATCTTCGGGCGGATGTAGTTGGTCAGCCAGTTCATGGCGCGGTTTTCCGCCTTTCGGCCGGCAAGGTCAAGATGGGGCGCGTCTTGAGAGTAAGGGAGCAATGCCTTATATGTAAGGCTGCAAAGCCTTACAGGTGCCAGCCACCATGATGACACTTCTCACTGTTACGGCGAAAGGCCAGGTGACCTTGCGCAGAGAACTTCTGCAGCACCTTGGTGTCGCACCTGGGGACAAGATCGCGGTCGATCTGTTGCCAGATGGCCGTGCCGAAGTCCGATCCGCGAAGGCATCCGGCACCATCGAAGACTTTTTCGGCTGTCTCGCCGAGACCGGAACGCCGAAGCTGTCGATCGAGGAAATGAACGACATCATCGCGGCAGGATGGGCCGGCGAAAGGTGAAGATCATCGCCGACACGAACCTGCTGGTCCGGGCCGCCGTGCGCGACGATCCGGAGCAGGCTTCGATCGCGGAGGAGGCGTTGCAGGAGGCTGACACCGTCGCGATCACCCTGCCGACGCTCTGCGAGTTCGTCTGGGTGCTGATGCGCGGCTACAAGAGGACGCCGAGCCAAGTCGCCACGTCGATTCGCCGGCTGCTGAACAGCGCGACCGTGGCGGTCGACAGGCCGGCAACCGATGCCGGCCTCGCGATTCTCGAAGCCGGCGGCGATTTCGCCGACGGGGTCATCGCCTTCGAGGGCCGCCGCCTGGGCGGCGAGGTGTTTGTCACCTTCGACCGCAAGGCGGCATCGCTGCTCGACGCCGCCGGCACCACGGCGCAATTCCTGTCCAAGACCTGACCCGCCGATGCAGACGGCGGACTGGCCTCACCGTGCCCCGCGGACGCCCTCCGCCAGGCGGCGGACCAGCGCCAGCGGCGATTCGACCGTGGCCACGGTCGGTCGGCCGTCGGCGTGCAGCGAGTGCCGGATCTCCTCGACGATGGCGGTGCCGACCACCGCGGCGTCGGCGATGCGGGCGATGGCCGCCGCCGCCTCCGGCGTGCGGATGCCGAAGCCCACGGCCACCGGCAGATCGGTGTGGCGCCGCAGCCGGTCGACCGCCGGCTGCACCGCCGCCGCATTCGCCGCGGCCGCGCCGGTGATGCCGGTGACCGAGACGTAGTAGATGAAGCCCGAGGTGTTCTTCAGCACCGCCGGCAGACGGGCGTCGTCGGTGGTCGGCGTCGCCAGGCGGATGAAGTCGATCCCCGCCGCCAGGGCCGGCAGGCACAACTCGGCATCCTCCTCCGGCGGCAGGTCGACCACGATCAGCCCGTCGACCCCGGCGGCCTTGGCGTCGGCCAGGAAGCGCTCGACCCCATAGGAGTAGATCGGGTTGTAGTAGCCCATCAGCACCACCGGCGTGGCCTGGTCGCCGGCGCGGAAGCGGCGGACCAGGTCCAGCGTCTTCGGCAGCGTCATGCCGGCGGCCAGGGCGCGCAGGCCGGCCGCCTGGATCGCCGGCCCGTCGGCCATCGGGTCGGTGAAGGGCATGCCGATCTCGATCAGGTCGGCGCCGGCCTTGGGCAGGCTTTCGAGGATCTTGAAGCTGGTCTCGGCATCCGGGTCGCCGGCGGTGACGAAGGTGACCAGGGCGGCCCGGTTTTGCGCCTTCAGCTCGGCGAAGCGCGCGGTGATGCGGGTCATCAGATCTGCACTCCGAGCGCGTCGGCGACGGTGAAGATGTCCTTGTCGCCGCGGCCGCTGAGGCACATGACGAGCAGGTTGTCCTTGGGCAGGTCGGGCGCGATCTTCATCACATGCGCCAGCGCATGCGCCGATTCGAGCGCCGGGATGATGCCTTCGAGCCTGGCGCAGAGCTGGAACGCCTCCAGCGCCTCCTTGTCGGTCACGGCGGAATACTGCACCCGGCCGACATCGTGCAGCCAGGCATGCTCCGGCCCGATGCCGGGATAGTCGAGGCCAGCGGAGATCGAATGCGCTTCCTCGATCTGGCCGTCCGCGGTCTGCAGCAGATAGGTGCGGTTGCCGTGCAACACGCCGGGCCGGCCGCCGTTCAGCGACGCCGCGTGCTTGCCGGTCTCGACGCCGTGGCCCGCGGCCTCGACGCCATGGATCGCGATCTCCGGCATGTCGAGGAAGGGATGGAACAGGCCGATGGCGTTGGACCCGCCGCCGACCGCCGCCACCAGCGTGTCCGGCATGCGGCCCTCGGCCTGCATGATCTGGTCGCGCGTCTCGTTGCCGATCACCGACTGGAAGTCGCGCACCAGCAGCGGATAGGGGTGCGGGCCGGCGACCGTGCCGATGATGTAGAAGGTGTCCTCGACATTGGTGACCCAGTCGCGCAGGGCCTCGTTCATCGCGTCCTTCAGCGTGCGGCTGCCGGAGACGACGGGGACAACCTCGGCGCCCAGCAGCTTCATCCGGAACACGTTCGGCTTCTGCCGCTCGATGTCGACCTCGCCCATGTAGATGGTGCAGGGCAGGCCGAACAGGGCGCAGACCGTGGCGGTGGCGACGCCGTGCTGGCCGGCGCCGGTCTCGGCGATGATCCGGGTCTTGCCCATGCGCCGGGCCAGCAGGATCTGGCCCATGCAGTTGTTAATCTTGTGCGCGCCGGTGTGGTTCAGCTCCTCGCGCTTGAAGTAGACCCGCGCGCCGCCGAGATGCTCGGTGGTGCGCTCGGCGAAATACAGCGGGCTGGGCCGGCCGACGTAATGCGTCAGGTAGTAGCGCAGCTCACTGTTGAATTCGGCGTCCTTGCGGGCGGAGGCATAGGCCTTCTCGACCTCGAGGATCAGCGGCATCAGCGTCTCGGCGACGAAGCGGCCGCCATAGAGGCCGAAGCGGCCGTTTTCGTCCGGACCCGTGCGGAAGCTGTTCGGACGGGGCTGGAAGGGTGCGGTCTCGGTCAAGCGGGGCGGCTCCCGGCACAAATCGTGGCGAAATATGGGCGAAGAGCCGTGACCTTACCGGCGGCCGCCGCCCGCGCCAAACATTTGTGGCGAATGCCCGAGGCGCGCGCAGCCCAGACCCGCACCGAGCGCAGGGCGGGGGACGCCGCCCAGCCCGCCTCCCCGTCATTGCGAGGAGGCGAAGCCGACGAAGCAATCCAGGGGCCGGTTGCGCACCGGCCCCTGGATTGCTTCGCTGCGCTCGCAATGACGGTGTGGGAGACGCGTGCGTTACTGCCCGACCGCCCGCACGGCGGCGAGGAAGCGCTGCACCCGCTCCGGCGTCTTGTGGCCCGGGCGTTCCTCAATGCTGGAGGAGACGTCGACCGTGACAGCGCCGGTGCGGGCGACGGCCTCGGCGACATTGGCCTCGGTCAGGCCGCCGGCCAGCATCCAGGGCTTGGACCAGCTGCGGCCCGACAGGAGCGACCAGTCGAAGGCCAGGCCGTTGCCGCCCGGCAGCGAGGCCACGCCCTTCGGCGGCTTGGCATCGAACAGCAGCCGGTCGGCGACCGCCTCATAGGCCGCGATCCCGTCCAGGTCCTCGGCGGTCGCGATCTTGATCGCCTTCATCACCGGCATGGCCCAGCGGCCGCGGATCTCAGCCACCCGCGCCGGCGTCTCGGAGCCATGCAGCTGGATCACGTCGAGCGGCACCCGGCCGAGCACGGCGCCGAGCTCGTCCTCGGTCGGATCGACGAACAGGCCGACGCTGCGCAGCCCGGTCGGCACCATGCGCGCCAGCTCGGCACCCAGATCCGGCGCCACCGAGCGCGGGCTGGGCGGGTAGAAGTTGAAGCCGACCCAGCGGGCCCCGTGCTTCGCCGCGGCCTCGAGCACCTCGGGGGTGCGGATGCCGCAAATTTTTGCGTCGATGGTCATGGCACGGGAGATGTGGGGGCCGCGGCCTCGGCATCAAGCGCCAGGCCCAACTCGGTGGCGATCGCGCGGGCTGCGGCGGCGGGGTCGGCGGCGGCGGTGATCGGCCGGCCGATGACGAGATGGGTGGCGCCCGCCTCCATCGCCTCCTTCGGCGTCATCACCCGCTTCTGATCGCCGGCGTCGGCCCCGGCCGGACGGATGCCAGGCACCATCAGCACGGTCGAGGGCTTCAGGATCCGGCGCAGCCGCGCGATCTCCCGCGGCGAGCAGACGACGCCGTCGAGGCCGCTCGATTCGGCCAGACGGGCCAGGCGCTCGACCTGGCCGGCGACCTCCATCCCCTGCCCCACCGCCTCGAGATCGGCGACGTCGAGGCTGGTCAGCACGGTGACGCCGAGCAGCTTCGGCCGCGGCACGCCCAGCTTGTCCGCCTCCTTCTCCGCGGCCTCGGCCGCCGCCTGCATCATCGCCCGGCCGCCGGAGGCGTGGAGGGTGATGAAGGCCGGGGACAGCGGCACCACCGAGCGGATGGCGCCGGCCACGGTGTTCGGGATGTCGTGCAGCTTGATGTCGAGGAACAGCGGCACGCCGGTGGGCCGGGCCTCCCGCACCCCTTCCGGCCCCGCCGCCATGAAGAATTCAAGGCCGAGCTTGATGCCGCCGACCGCGCCCGCGACCAGGCCGGTCAGCCGCTTCGCCTCGTCCACCGTCGGCGCGTCGATGGCGACGTAGACAGGGTTCGTGGTCATGCTCGCACTCCCTCCGCCGGCAGATGGCCGGCCGCCCAGGATTTCAGTTCCCCGGCCTCGCGCCGGCCGAGGACGCCGTCGGCCACCGCCCGGCCGATCAGCGCCCCGAACTTGAAGCCGTGGCCCGAGCACGGGCTGACCAGCCAGGCCCGGCCACGCCGCTCCAGCACGAAGCGGCTGTCCGCGGTGAAGATATAGCGGCAGGGACGGGCTTCGAGAATGCGATACTCGTCAAGGCTGCGCAGCACCGGGCGATAGCGCTCGCGGAAGGCCTCCGCCTCCCCCGCCGCCACGGCCGGATCGGCCCCGGGATTCGCCGGCCGCTTCCAGGCGCCCAGGCCGATCTTCAGCCGGGTGCCGCCGACCGGGGGGATCGCCCAGTGATCGTCCGGGAAGCCGCAATCGATGATGCCCGGCGCCGCGGCCCAGGCGGCGGCGTGCTCCGCCGGCGGGTCGAGATAGACCACCAGCTGGCGGTAGGGGGTGAGGCGCCCGGCCAGGTCCGGGAACAGCCCGCCGACCCAGGCGCCGGCCGTGACCACCACCGACTCGGCGCGCAGAACCTCGCCCGAGGCCAGGGTGACCGTGCCGGCCGCCGCATCGACCGCCCGGACCGGCGCCTCTGGCCGCAGACTCACGCCGGCGGCACGGCACAGATCGACCAGGTTGGCGACGATGCGGTCGGCGAACAGCACCCCGCCCTCGGGCGTGAATAAGCCCCAGCGGATGCCGTCGGGGATCACAAAGGGGAAGCGGCGCGCCAGTTCCTCCGGCGGCAGCAGCTCATAGGCGGCGCCGAGCGCATCGAGCGGGGCGCGGCAGCCATCGGCCCAGTCGCCCTCGGCCCGGCTGAAGGCGATCGAGCCGCAATTGGCGTAGTGGCGCACGCCGGCGGCGGCCCAGACCTCATCCCAGGCGGCGTAGGCGTCCATTGCCATGCGGGTGTAGCCGGGCGAGCCGGGATAGAGGGCGCGGATCAGCCGGTGGCTGTCCCAGGAGGCAGCCGAGGGGTTCGGGATCGGCCCCTGCTCCAGCAGCGTGACGGCCTCTCCGGCCCGGGCCAGGTGCCAGGCAGTGGCGAGCCCCATCACCCCGGCGCCGACGACGATGCTGGTCATGTGCAAGGATCCCTTACGCTCGGACGGGCGCTCGTGCCTTCACGGTCATACCCGTGCGGGACCCCGGGTCAAGCCCACGGCTGTCCGGTTAAGCGTTTCGGGTTGCAGATCTGGCCACTGAACCAAGCTTTTATTGTCATTGCCGGGCTTGACCCGGCAATCCAGGGGCCACCGAGAGCTGCTTTGAAAGCCCCTGGATCCTCGGGTCAAGCCCGAGGATGACAATAAAATAGAATAGAAATCTAAGATAAACTCGCTTCGGTTGTGATTTTCCCAACCGGACATCCGTGGAGCAAGCGCGGCAATGACGGTGGAGAATGGAACAACTGCTCACCCCTTCGGCCGCTTGTCGATGACCCGCTTGGCCTTGCCGGCGGAGCGTTCGATCGTGCCGGGGGGCTGGATCAGCACCCGGGCCGAGACCCCGACCGTGTCCTTGATCCGCAGCGTCAGCCGCTCGGCCGCCACGGTCAGGCCGGCTCCGTCCCAATGCTCCGCCCGCGCCTCCGCCAGCACCGTCATCTCGTCGAGCCGCCCGGGACGGCTGAGCTCGATGACGAAATGGCCGCCGCACCAGTCGCAGGCCAGCAGTGCCTCCTCGATCTGGGTCGGGAAGACGTTGACGCCGCGCAGGATGATCATGTCGTCGGACCGCCCGGTCACCTTCTCCATCCGCCGCATGCCGGGCCGGGCCGAGCCGGGCAGCAGCCGCGTGAGGTCACGGGTGCGGTAGCGGATGACCGGGAACGCTTCCTTGGTCAGGGAGGTGAAGACCAGCTCGCCGATCTCGCCGTCCGGCAGCACCGCGCCGGTCTCCGGGTCGATCACCTCCGGCAGGAAATGGTCCTCCCAGACATGCAGCCCGTCCTTGGTCTCGACGCATTCCTGGGCGACGCCGGGGCCGATCACCTCCGACAGGCCGTAGATGTCGGTGGCGTCGAGGGCGAAGGCCTGCTCGATCTCCTGCCGCATCGCGTTGGTCCAGGGCTCGGCCCCGAAGATGCCGAAGCGCAGCGAGCTGTCGCGCGGGTCGAGGCCGCGGGCCTGGAAGCCGTCCAGGATCGCCAGCATGTAGCTGGGCGTCACCATGATGATTTCCGGCCGGAAATCGGTGATCAGCTGGACCTGGCGCTCGGTCATGCCGCCCGACATCGGCACCACGGTGCAGCCCAGCCGCTCCGCCCCGTAATGGGCGCCCAAGCCGCCGGTGAACAGGCCGTAGCCATAGGCGACATGCACCATCATGCCCGGCCGCCCCCCGGCGGCGCGGATCGACCGCGCCATCACCGCCGCCCACATGTCGAGATCGGCCTGGGTGTAGCCGACCACGATCGGCTTGCCGGTGGTGCCGGAGGAGCCGTGGATGCGGGCCAGCCGCTCTCGCGGCACCGCGAACAGGCCGAAGGGGTAGCTGTCGCGCAGGTCCTGCTTGGTGGTGAAGGGGAACTTCGCCAGGTCCGGCAGGTCGCGAAAATCCGACGGGTGCACCCCGGCGGCGTCGAAGGCCCGGCGGGTGTGCGGGACGTTGTCATAGGCGTGGCGCAGCGACCAGGCCAGCCGGTCACGCTGCAGCGCCATGATCTCGTCGCGCGAGGCCCGCTCGGCCGCGTCCAGCCCCGGGATCACCGCCATCGCCCCCTCCCTGTTCTCAGTCTTCGGCTGGCCGGTCGATGAACGAGCCGCCGACCGTGCGGGAATGGCCGCGGAACTCGGCGATCACCGTCTCGCCGACCGCGACGCTGACGTCGTAGAGGCCCGACCGGCCGGAGCGCGACACCTCCCGCGCCGTCGCCACCAGCCGGTCGCCCAGCGCGCCAGGGCGCAGGAAGGTGATGCTGCAATGCGCCGCCACCGTACGGTCGCCGCTGGAGTTGCAGGCGAAGGCGAAGGCCGAATCCGCCAGGGTGAAGATGAAGCCGCCATGGGCTGTGCCATGGCCGTTGGTCATGTCCGGCCGGATGGTCATGGCCAGCTTTGCCTGGCCGGGCCCGACCTCCAGGATCTCCATGCCCAGCGCCCGGCTGGCGCCGTCGTCGCGCCACATCGTCTCGGCCGCGGCCTTCGCGACCGCCTCGGCCTCCGCTCCCGTGGTCGCCTTCATTCCGCCTGCCCCGTGAACTTCGCCGGCCGCTTCTCGATGAAGGCGCGGACGCCCTCGGCATAGTCCGGCGTGCGGCCCGCCCGGCGCTGCAGGTCGCGCTCGAGGTCGAGCTGGGCGTCCAGGCTGTTGCCGGCGGAGGCGTCGAGCGCCTGCTTGATCAGCGCCAGCCCCTGGGTCGGCTGGGTGGCGAGATGGGCGGCCAGCGCCTCGGCCTCCGGACGCAGCGTCGCGTCGTCCACCGCCTTCCAGATCAGGCCCCATTCCTCCGCCTTCTCCGCCGGCAGCGGCTCAGCCAGCAGCGCCAGGCCGCGGGCGCGGGCGGCACCGACCAGCCGCGGCAGCGCATAGGTGCCGCCCGAGTCCGGGACGAGGCCGATCTTGGCGAAGGACTGGATGAACTTGGCCGAGCGCGCGGCCAGCACGATGTCGCAGGCCAGCGCGATGTTGGCGCCGGCCCCGGCGGCGACGCCGTTGACGGCGCAGACCAGCGGCTTCGGCAGGGCGCGCAGGCGGCGGATCAGCGGGTTGTAGAGGCCGTCCAGCGTGGCGCCGAGATCGGGCGCTTCGCCGCTGGTGGCGCGGTCGTTGAGGTCCTGCCCGGCGCAGAAGCCGCGTCCCGCCCCGGTCAGCAGCACCGCCCGGCAGCCGGCATCGGCCTCGACCCCGGCCAGTGCCTCGGCCAGGGCGCGATGCATCTCCTCGGTGAAGGCGTTCAGCCGGTCCGGACGGTTGAGCGTCAGGACGCTCCAGCCGTCGCGGCGATCGACCAGGACCGTTGGCTCCACGGGGCATCCTCCTCCAGCTGGGCCGGTAGCGCCGGCCTCTTGAATTGAACGATCGATCGGTTAATTCTTAGGCCTATGCCCTGGCCTGTCAATCGCCAACCGATGTCGCGCCGGGTGATCGGGAGGACGCCATGACCGCCATCCTGCAGAGCTACGCCGAGGACCGCTGGACTGCCCCGACCGAGGGGTTGGCCGACATCGCTAGCGCCATCGACGGGCGGGTGGTGGCCCGGCTGTCGAGCCGCGGCCTGGACTTCGCGGCCATGGTCCGCCATGCCCGCGAGGTCGGCGGCCCGGCGCTGCGCCGGCTGACCTTCCACCAGCGCGCCGACCTGCTGAAGGCGCTGGCCCTGTACCTTTCCGAACGCAAGGAGCCGCTTTACGCGCTGGCCGCCGACACCGGGGCGACGAAGCGCGACAACCTGATCGACATCGACGGCGGCCTGGGCACGATCTTCGCCTATGCCTCGCGCGGCCGCCGCGAGCTGCCCAGCGAACGCTTCCTGCTGGAGGACGGGGTCGAGCGGCTGTCCAAGGGCGGCAGCTTCATCGGCGTGCATGTGCTGACGCCGCTGACCGGCGTCGCGGTGCACATCAACGCCTTCAACTTCCCGTGCTGGGGCCTCTTGGAGAAGCTGGCACCGGCGATCCTGGCCGGGGTGCCGGTGATCACCAAGCCGGCATCGGCCACCGCCTATGTCGCCGAGGCGCTGGTCAAGCTGATCGCCGACTCCGGCATCCTGCCCGCGGGCGCCCTGCAATTCGTGGCCGGCGGCGCCGGCGACCTGCTGGACCATCTGACCGGCCAGGACCTCGTCGCCTTCACGGGATCGATCGAGACCTCGGAAAAGCTGCGCAACCACCCGGCGATCTCGCGCAACGCGGTGCGCTTCGTGGCCGAGCGGGATTCGCTGAATGCCGCGGTGCTGGGGCCGGACGCGGTTCCGGGCACGCCGGAGTTCGACCTGTTCGTCAAGGAGGTGGTGCGCGAGATGACGGCGAAGGCCGGGCAGAAATGCACCGCCATCCGCCGCATCCTGGTGCCGCGGGCGCTGGAGCGCGACATCATCGCCGCCCTGTCGCAGAAGCTGACCGGCCTCGCCATCGGCGATCCGCGCCAGGAGGGCACGTGGATGGGCCCGCTGGTCAGCATCGCCCAGCGCGACGACGTCCGCGCCCGCATCGCCGAGCTGTCGGCGGAGGCGGAGGTGGTGGTCGGCGACCCGGCGAATGACGGCGCGCCGGGCGGCGCCTTCCTGGCCCCGGTGCTGCTGCGCTGCGCCGACCCGGCCCGGGCGCGCAAGGTGCATGTGGTCGAGGCCTTCGGGCCGGTGGCGACGGTGATCGCCTATGACGACCTGGATCAGGCGGTCGAGCTGGTGCGCCGTGGCGAGGGCAGCCTGGTCGCCTCGGTCTTCACCCATGACGACGCCGTGGCCGATGCGCTGGTGTTCGGCCTGGCACCGTTCCACGGCCGCATCCTGGTGGTCGACCGCGACTGCGCCGGCGAATCGACCGGCCATGGCTCGCCCCTGCCCGGGCTGGTGCATGGCGGCCCCGGCCGCGCCGGCGGCGGCGAGGAGCTGGGCGGCATCCGCGGCGTGCACCATTATCTGCAGCGCACCGCCCTGCAGGGGTCGCCGGCCCGTCTGTCGGCCCTGACCCGGACCTGGCTGCACGGCGCCCCGGCGCCGGTGCCGGCCACCCACCCGTTCCGCCGCAACTACGAGGAGCTTGCGGTCGGCGAGACGGTGGAGACAGCGGCGCGCACCATTACCATCGAGGACATCGAGCATTTCGCCGACTTCACCGGCGACGCCTTCTACGCCCATATGGACGAGGCGGCGGCCAAGGCGAACCCGTTCTTCCCCGGGCGGGTGGCACATGGCTATCTGATCCTGTCCTTCGCCGCCGGCCTGTTCGTCGACCCGGCACCCGGGCCGCTGCTGGCCAATTACGGCCTCGACAACCTGCGCTTCCTGAAGCCGGTGTCGCCCGGGGACTCGATCCGGGTGCGGCTGACGGTCAAGCGCAAGACCGCCGCGCGCATGCCGGACTACGGCGAGGTGCGCTGGGACGTCGAGGTGTTCAACCAGGCCGACGAGACGGTCGCGCGGTACGATCTGCTGACCATGAGCGCGAGGGCTGCGGCCGCCTGAGCCGCCGATGCGACAAGAAATTCCTGGAATGGCTCCAAAGTAGTATTCCCCTGACGCGCGGAAGGCGCATCATGCTCTCGATGCCTCGGTCCGGAACCAATCCCTGGGTCGTGGCGTCATCCCAAGAGAGCTCACTTCGACCGGAGAAGCCTCATGAAGCGCTGGAAGACACCGAAGATCCGCGAGATTTCCGTGGGCTGCGAGATCAACGCCTACGCCTGCGCGACCGTTTAACGGACACCCTCCGCCACGCGGCGGATCGGCGAGGCTGCGGAAAGCGGGGCTGAGACCATGCGCATCGTCGTCCTCGGTTCCGCCGCCGGCGGAGGTTTTCCGCAATGGAACTGCAACGCGCCCACCAGCCGGGGGGTGCGGACCGGAACTCTGCGCGCCAAGCCGCGCACCCAGGCTTCCCTCGCCGTCAGTGCGGATGGCGAGCGATGGCTTTTGCTGAACGCTTCCCCCGATTTCCGGCAGCAGGTCGCAGCCACCCCGGTGCTGTGGCCGCAGCAGGGCCTGCGGCATTCGCCGATCGCGGCGGTGATGCTGACCAGCGGCGAGATCGACCATGTCGCCGGGCTGCTGTCGATGCGCGAGTCCCAGCCCTTCGCCTTGTGGGCGGCGCCGCCGGTGCTGGCGGCCCTGGCCGCCAACCCGATCTTCGATGCGCTGAGCCCCCGTTCGGTCGATCGCCATGCGGTGGCGCCGAACGGCCCGTTCGCGATCGCCGGCCGCGGCGGGGGCTTGGGCCTGACCGTCACCGCCTTCCCCGTGCCCGGCAAGGTGCCGCTCTACCTGGAGGGCCAGGCCGGCAACGACCTGTCCGGGGCGCCGGACGAGACGCTGGGCCTCGAGATCGCCGCCAACGGGGTGCGCTTCCACTACATCCCCGGCTGCGCCGCGATGACGCCGCAGCTGCGGGCCCGGCTGCAGGGATCGCCGCTGGTGTTCTTCGACGGCACGCTGTGGCGCGACGACGAGCTGATCACGACCGGCGTCGGCGCCAAGACCGGCCGGCGCATGGGCCATATGAGCATCGACGGGCCGGACGGCACGATCGCCGCCTTCGCCGATCTCGGCGCCCGGCGCCGGATCCTGATCCATGTCAACACCACCAACCCGGTGCTCGACGAGGACTCGCCCGAACGCGCCGCCCTGGCCGATGCCGGCTGGGAGGTGGCGGAGGACGGCATGGAGATCGCGCTGTGAGGAGCCGATGGCTGACCTGATGACCCCCGACCAGCTGGAAGCCGCGCTGCGCGCGATCGGGCGCGAGCGCTACCACGATCGCCATCCCTTCCACGCCCTGCTGCATGGCGGCAAGCTGGATCGGGGCCAGGTGCAGGCCTGGGCGCTGAACCGCTACTACTATCAGAGCCGCATCCCGCTGAAGGATTCGGCCCTGATGTCGCGTGTCGAGGACCCGGCCCTGCGCCGCGAGTGGCGGCAGCGGGTGGTCGATCATGACGGCGAGCGGGAGGGCGAAGGCGGCATCGCCCGCTGGCTGCATCTGACCGACGCGCTGGAGCTGGACCGCGCCGCGGTGATCGATGGCCGCGGCATCCTGCCGGCCACCCGCTTCGCCGTCGACGCCTATATCCGCTTCGTGCGCGACCGCACCCTGCTGGAGGCCGTCGCCTCGTCCCTGACCGAGCTGTTCGCCCCCGCCATCATCGGCAATCGCGTCGCCGGCATGCTGGCCAATTACGACTTCGTGTCGCGCGACGCCCTGGCCTATTTCGACAAGCGCCTGACCCAGGCGCCGCGCGACTCGGATTTCGCTCTCGATTACGTCAAGCGCGAGGCCCGGCGGCCGGACCAGCAGCAGGATGTGATGAACGCGCTGCTGTTCAAATGCGACGTGCTGTGGGCCCAGCTGGACGCGCTGCACCACGCCTATGTCGAGCCCGGCAACATCCCGCCCGGCGCCTTCGTGCCCGAGGGGCGGCGGTGAGCGCAGCCCCCGACTCCGCGCCGTCCCGCCCGCGGCTGGCGCAGGGCTCGCGGCTGCGCTGGGACGAAGCCCGGCAGAGCTGGGTGGTGCTGGCGCCGGAGCGGGTGATCCTGCTGGACGAGACCGCGCATGAGATCGTCCGCCGCTGCGACGGCACCGCCACCGTCGCCGAGATCGTCGCCGACCTGGCCCGCAGCTTCGAGGCCGATCCGGGCGAGGTCGAGGGCGACGTGGTGCAGCTGATCGACGACCTGACGGCCAAGCGGATCCTGGCGCCATGACCCACATCGCCCCCCGCCCCGAGCCCCCTCTTGCCGCCCTGCTGGAGCTGACCCATCGCTGCCCGCTGCAATGCCCCTACTGCTCCAACCCGCTGGAGATGGATCGGGCGCGCGACGAGCTGTCGACCGAGGAATGGCTGCGGGTGATCCGCGAGGCGGCGGATCTCGGCATCCTGCAGGTGCATTTCTCCGGCGGCGAGCCGACGGTCCGCCGCGACCTGGAGGCGCTGATCCGCGGCGCCCGTGACGCGGGGCTGTACAGCAACCTGATCACCTCCGGCGTCGCCATCGACCGTGACCGCTTCCACGGCCTGGTCGAGGCCGGGCTGGACCATGCCCAGCTGAGCATCCAGGACACCGACCCGCAGTCGGCCGAGCGCATCGGCCATTATCCCGGGGCGCAGCCGAAGAAGCTGGCCTTCGCCGGCTGGGTGAGGGAGGAGGGCCTGCCGCTGACCCTGAACGCCGTGGTGCACCGGCAGAATCTCGACCGGCTGGGCGAGATGATCGAGCTGGCGGTCGAGCTCGGCGCCGCCCGGATCGAGGTCGCGCATGTCCAGTATTACGGCTGGGCCCTCTACAACCGCGACGCGCTGATGCCGAGCCGCGAGCAGCTCGACGCCGCCAGTGCCGTGGTCGAGGCGGCGCGGCAGCGGCTGCACGGCGCGCTGGTGATCGACTATGTCGTGCCGGATTACTACGCCCGCCGGCCGAAGGCCTGCATGGGCGGCTGGGGCCGGCGCTTCCTGAACATCACCCCGGCCGGCCGCGTGCTGCCCTGCCACGCCGCCGAGACCATTCCCGGCCTCGGCTTCGAATCGGTGCGCGACAAGCCGCTGTCCCAGATCTGGGCGGCGTCGGACGCGTTCCAGCGCTTTCGCGGCACCGCCTGGATGCCGGAGCCGTGCCGCAGCTGCGACCAGCGCGAGGTCGACTGGGGCGGCTGCCGCTGCCAGGCCCTGGCACTGACCGGCCAGGCCGACGCCACCGATCCGGCCTGCGTGCTGTCGCCGTTCCACGACGCCATGCTGGGCGTGGCCGAGACCGCCGCGCACAGCGAAGCCCCGCCGGATTTCGTCTACCGGCGGATGCGCAGTCCGGTGGAGCCGGCGCAGGGCTGATTGCACACGGCTGCCTTTCCATCACCGTCATTGCAATGACGGTGAAAGGGTCCTGTCGAATCCGCCCTTCCCCGCGCGACCAGGAGTGCAGGGCGATCGCCCTGCGACCCGTCCGCTCAGGAGGCAGCGCCGTGAAGCTCTATTATTCCCCGAACCTCAATCCGCGCGTCGCCGTGGCGGTGGCGAAGCATCTCGGCTCGCCGGTCGAGTTCGTCCGCGCCAGGCCGATGGATCCGCGCTACCGCGAGCAGTTCCGGCCGCTGAACCCGAACACCCGGGTGCCGATCCTGACCGAGGAGGGCCGCGCCCCGCTGTGGGAGACGGATGCGATCGCCTATCGCCTGTCGACCCTGGCCGGCGGCGAGTTCTGGCCGACCGACGAGCGTATGGTCGAGATGCTGCGCTGGGTCAGCTGGGGCACCCACCACTTCACCCGGGCCGGCGACGTGTTCTATTTCGAGAACCTGATCCGGCCGCAATTCATGTCGCGACCCGCCAACCGGACGGCCCTGGACAATGCCGCCGAGGACCTGGCCGTCTGCGGCCCGGTGCTGGACAAGGTCCTGGCCGATCGCAGCTGGCTGGTCGGCGACCACCCGACCTATGCCGATTTCCGGGTGGCCACCGCCCTGCCCTTCGCCGAGAAGGGCAGTATCCCGGTGACGCAGTACGCGAACATCATGCGCTGGCACGACCGGCTGAACCGGATCGACGCCTGGCGCGATCCGTTCGCCGGGCTGGCGGTGGAGTAGCGGCGCAGCGTTTCGCACGCTTGCCGCCATGAGGTAGCGGGAGCGGCTTTGCCCGGCCGCTCCCGCTTGCGGAAGAGTGTCAGCGTCCCGCTGCAGGGGCGCAACGGCGCCCGGCGCTTGACCGGATTTTAAATCCGCGACACACTCCCAAAACGTTTTGGGAAACGCTTGCGAGCCGTCCAAAACGTTTTGAACCCGGTTGCGGGACAGGGAGGCCTGCGGGTGACGGCGAAGCGGCAGATCCGCTTGAAGGAGCTGGCGTCGAAGCTCGGCCTGTCGCCGACCACGGTGTCGCGCGCCCTCGCCGGCTATTCCGACGTCAGCGCCGAGACCCGCCGCCGGGTCGAGGAGGCCGCCCGCACCCATGGCTATGTCGCCAGCCGGATCGGCCGCATGCTGGTGTCGGGCCGCACCAACATCGTCGGCGTGCTGCTGCCGATCAGCGCCCCCAACTTCATGGATGATTTCCTGGGCCAGTTCCTGTCCGGCGTAGCCGACGGGCTGGCCGGGCGCGGGCGCGACCTGTTCCTGGCCGCCGTGCCGCGCGGCCAGGACGACCTGACCGTGCTGAGGCATGTCGTCGATGGCGGCCATATCGACGCCGTGGTGATCAACCGCGTGACCCGCGACGATCCGCGGGTGCGCTACCTGATCGAGCGCCGCTTCCCCTTCGTCGCCCATGGCCGGCTGCTGGACCCGCCGCCGGCGTATCCCTGGTTCGACACCGACGGCGAGGCCGCCTTCGCCGGGCTGGTGGGCCGGCTGCACGCGCTAGGCCACCGCGAATTCGCTCTGCTGGGGCCGAGCGAGCCGTACAGCTATGCCGAGTTCCGGCGCCGCGGCTTCGAGGTCGCTCTGGCCGGGCACGGCATCCGCCTGGTGCCGGAGCGGCTGCCTGCGGTGCCGGTCGCCGACCGCGCCGCCGCCATCGCCGCGTCGCAGCGCCTGTTCGCCCTGCATCCGCGCCCGACCGCGATCATCGGCATGACCGACCGGCTGGCGCTGGCGGTGATGGAGGCGGCGCAGGAGGCGGCCTTAAGCATCCCCGGCGACCTGTCGGTCGTCGGCTTCGACGACGTGCCGATCGCCGCCTATGCCCGACCGCCGCTGTCGACCTTCGACCAGGACATCGAGCGCAGCGCCGCGATCATCGCCGGCATGGTGGTGGACGTGATCGAGAAGGGACCCGAGGCCGTCGAGCCGCGCCTCGCCGAGGTGAGATTCGTCGACCGGGCGAGCCACGGCCCGGCCCCGAAACCACGGAAACGCGCCCGCCCCGGGTGACCGGAGCCGGCGTGAACGGGACCGGCGCCATCGAGGCCGGCCGCAGACAAAGAGGGAGGACAGGAATGACCATCCGGACCACAGCCGCCGCCTTTGCCGCCGGCCTGATCGGCCTGAGCCTGGCCGGGACGGCCGGCGCCCAGGACATCCTCTTCTGGTCGACCCAGGCCACGCCGGTCGAGGAATCGCAGGCGATGCGCGACAGCGTGCTGGCCGGCTTCGGCAAGCCGGTGACCTATTCGGCGCAGGAGCCGGGGCCGTTCATGACCCGGATCCAGGCCGAGCTGAAGGCCGGGTCCGGCGCCGTCACCGTGATCGGCGGGCTGCACGGCGAATTCGCCAGCATCCCGGACGGGCTGGTCGACCTGACCGGCATCGTGCCCGACGGCGCGATCGCCAAATCCTATCTCGATCTCGGCAAGCTCGGCACGGCCGAGCAGAAATACCTGCCCTGGATGCAGGCGACCTATGTCATGGCCGCCAACAAGCAGGCGCTGCAGTACCTGCCGCAGGGCGCCGACATCAACGCCCTGACCTATGACCAGCTGGCCGCCTGGGGCAAGGCGATGGCCGCGGCCGCCGGGTCGCCCAAGATCGGCTTCCCCGCCGGACCGAAGGGGCTGATGCACCGCTTCTTCCAGGGCTATCTGTACCCGTCCTACACCGGCTCGCCGGTGGTGAAGTTCAAGTCGCCCGAGGCCGAGGCGATGTGGACTTCGTTCCGCGATTTCTGGACCACCTCGGTCACCCCGGCCTCGACCGGCTATGCCTTCATGCAGGAGCCGCTGCTGACCGGCGAGGTCTGGGTGGCCTGGGACCATGTCGCCCGGCTGAAGGACGCGCTGAACCAGAAGCCGGACGAGTTCGTGGTCTTCCCGGTGCCGGCCGGCCCGGCCGGGCGCGCCCATATGCCGGTGCTGACCGGCATCGGCATCCCCAAGACCAGCAATGCGCCGGAGGACGCCAAGGCGCTGGTCGCCCATATGGAGAAGCCGGAGAACCAGGTCGCGATGATGAAGGCGACCGGCTTCTTCCCGGTGGTCGAGGTCAAGCTGCCGGACGACGTGCCGACCAGCATCAAGATGCTGCAGCCGGTGGTGGCGGCGCAGAGCGCGGCGAAGGATTCGCTGCCGGTGCTGCTGCCGATGGGGCTGGGCGACGCCGGCGGCCGCTACAACAAGGTGTTCAGCGACACCTTCCAGCGCATCGTGCTGTCCGGCCAGGACGTGCGCGAGGTGCTGGACGAGCAGGCGCAGGCGCTGCAGGCGATCTTCGACGAGAAGGGCGCGCCCTGCTGGGCCCCGGATCCGGTCGGGACCGGGCCGTGCAAGGTGCAGTAATGGGCGGAATGGATCGAGGCCGTTCCTTCATAGTCCCCCCTCCCCTTGCGGGAGGGGTGCAGGGGGAGGGGGGACTCGTTGAGCTTCGGCCTGCATCCGCTGTTGAGCTTCGACGGAGCCCGCCATGAGCGACGCCCGGTTCCTGCCTTACATCCTGCTGGCCCCGGCCACCGTGTTCCTGCTCGGCTTCTTCCTGGTGCCGTTCGGGCAGGTGGCGGTCGAGGCCTTCACCCAGTACGGGCACCTGTCCTTCGGCAACTTCCAGTCGATCGCGCGCGACTGGAAGTTCTGGCCGTCGGTGCGCAACACCTTCGTGCTGACGCTGATCCTGGTGCCGCTGCAGATCGCCCTGGCACTGGCCATGGCCAGCCTGGTGATGGCGCTGAAGCGCGGCCGCGACGTGGCGCTGTACATCTTCACCATCCCGCTCGGCATCTCCGACCTCGCCGCCGGGCTGATCTGGCTGGCCATCCTCGAGCAGAACGGCTTCCTCAACAGCGTGCTGTACTATGTCGGGCTGATCCCGGGCCCGAAGCTGCTGCTGAGCTACCAGAGCATCGTGGCGCTGTTCGCCGCCATCATCATCGCCGAGCTGTGGCGCGCCACCGCCATCGTGCTGGTGATCCTGGTCGCCGGCATGTCGCTGATCCCGAAGGAGTACTACGAGGCGGCGGAGGTGTTCGGCGCCAGCCCGTGGAAGCGCTTCGTCCGGATCACCCTGCCGCTGCTGCGGCCCAGCCTGCAGACCGCGCTGATCCTGCGCACCATCCTGGCCTTCGAGGTGTTCGCCATCGTCCTGGTTCTGGCCGGCAACAACCTGCCGATCCTGATGGGCGAGACCTTCAACTGGCAATTCGCGCTGCAGGACCGCGCCGGGGCCTCGGCCTACGCCATGGTCATCCTCGGCATCTCGATCGGCTTCACCCTGGTCTTCCTGTGGGCGCTGGGCGAGCGGAAGGAAACCCGATGACCGCGACCACCCTCGCCGTCCCGGCCACGGAGACCGCAGCGCCGAGCCGCTGGGGCATCCGGATCTCGACCATCGTCCTGTGCCTGTGGGTGCTGGTGCCGCTGTATCTGCTGGCCGTGAACGCCTTCAACTCGCGCGAGGCGGTGACCGGCTGGCCCAAGGCCTTCGTGCCGACCTTCGATGTCGACAGCCTGTCCTTCTTCTGGAACTACGCCGGCGTCGCCCGGGCGCTGCTGAACTCCGTGCTCGTCGCCGGGCTGACCATGATCCTGTCGATCGGCATCGGCGCCCCGGCCGGCTATGCCCTGGCGCGGTTCCGCTTCCGCGGCAAGGGCAGCTTCCGCCTGCTGGTGCTGATGACCCGGGCGTTTCCGCTGCCGCTGCTGGCCCTGCCGCTGGCGATCTTCTACATCCGCACCGGCCTCGACGACACCATCTGGGGCCTGGCACTGGTGCACACCGTGCTGGCCCTGCCCTTCGCCATCCTGATCACCTTCTCGCTGTTCACCAGCATCCCGGTGGAGCTGGAGGAGGCGGCCTGGACGCTGGGCTGCACCAGGGTCCAGGCCTTCCTGAAGATCGTCGTGCCGCTGGCCCTGCCCGGCATCGCCGCGTCCGGCGTGTTCGCCTTCGTCACCTCCTGGAACGAGGTGTTCGCGGCCTCGGTGCTGACCGTGCAGAACCAGACCCTGACCGCCTTCCTGCTGACCAGCCTGGACGTCTCGCCCCTGCCCCTGAAATTCGCCGGGGCGCTGGTGCTGGTGGTGCCGGCGCTGATCTTCCTGTTCCTCATCAGAAGATACCTGTTCTCCCTCTGGGGCATCGCCAACCGCTGATCGGAGTTCCGACCATGGCAGACATCGACATCAAGGGCGTCGAGAAGCGGTTCGGCAGCTACACCGCGCTGCACGCCATCGACCTCGCCATCCGCGACCAGGAGTTCCTGGTGCTGCTCGGCGCCTCGGGCTGCGGCAAGACCACGCTGCTGCGCATCGTCGCCGGGCTGGAGACCGCGACCAGCGGCGAGGTGCGGATCGGCGGCCGGCGGGTGGACGGGCTGGCGCCGCGCGACCGCGGCATCGCCATGGTGTTCCAGAACTACGCCGTGTTCCCGCATATGACGGTGTTCGAGAACATCGCCTTCGGCCTGCGCATGAAGAAGATGCCGGAGGCCGATGTCGACCGGAAGGTCAAGCGCGCCGCCGGGCTGATGCATATCGACCAGCTGCTGCAGCGCTATTCCGGCCAGTTGTCGGGCGGGCAGCGCCAGCGCGTCGCGGTGGCCCGGGCCCTGGCGGTCGAGCCCGCCGTGCTGCTGATGGACGAGCCGCTGTCCAACCTGGACGCCCTGCTGCGGCTAGAGATGCGGGCCGAGCTGAAGGGCGTGCTGCAGGAGAGCAAGACCACGACCATCTACGTCACCCACGACCAGGTCGAGGCCATGAGCCTGGCCGACCGGATCGCGGTGATGAATGGGGGCCGCATCGTCCAGGCGGCGCGGGCGACCGAGGTCTATGCCGACCCGGCCACGCGCTTCGTCGGCAGCTTCATCGGCAACCCGCCGATGAACTTCCTGCCGGCCGAGCCGAGCGGCGCCGGACTGAAGGTCGCCGGGCTGACGCTGGAGCCGCCGAAGGCCGCGTCCGGCCGGATCGAGTTCGGCATCCGGCCCGAGGACGTCGAGATCCGCGGCGACGGTCTGCCCGGCGCCATCCGGGTGGTGGAGCCGCTGGGCCCGCACAAGCTGCTGACGGTCGATGTCGCCGGCCACCTGTTCCGCGCCGTGGTCGACAACGAGCATGCGGTCGAGCCCGGCCAGGCGATCAGCCTGCGGCCGAAGCCCGGCCGCGGCCGCTGGTTCGACGCCGAGACCGGCATCGCCTTGCAATGAACCCCTACCTCACCGGAGCCCCGTTGTGACCTTCGACGACCGTACCGCATTCGAACGGGCGGCGACCGTTCTGTCCGAGAACGACCGCGGCACCTACACCGTCCCGACCAAGGGGTTGTACCCGTTCCAGTGGAACTGGGATTCCTGCCTGACCGCGCTGGGCCAGCGCCATATCGACGAGGCCCGCGCCTGGACCGAGATCGAGACGCTGGCCGCGCATCAATGGCCGGACGGGATGATCCCGCACATCATCTTCCACGTTTACGACGACGGCTATTTCCCCGGGCCGGATGTGTGGAAGACCGGTCGGCCGACCCCGACCTCCGGCATCACCCAGCCGCCGGTGCTGGGCTTCGTGCTGCGGCGCCTCTATGAGGAGGCCAAGGACAAGGTGCTGGCCGAGGCCAAGGCGCGGGCGCTGATCGGCGCGGCCGATGCCTGGCACCGCTGGTTCTACGCCGCCCGCGACCCCGAGGGCACCGGCCTGGTCGCCCTGCTGCACCCCTGGGAATCGGGCCGCGACAATTCCTGCGACTGGGACGCCGCCCTGGCGCGGGTGCCGACCGACGGGGTCGAGCCCTATCAGCGCCGCGACACCAGCCATGTCGACGCCGCCCAGCGGCCGCACAAGGCGGAGTACGACCGCTATCTCTGGCTGGTGCAGCGCTTCCGCGAGCTGGGCTGGGACAATGCCAGGCTACACGACGCTTCGCCCTTCCGGGTGGTCGACCCCGGCTTCAACGCCATCCTGATCCGCTCCGACGAGGACATCGCGGCGCTGGGCGAGGCGCTGGGCATGGCCGGTCTCGCCGCCGCCGCACGGGCGCGGGTGGCCAAGGCCCGCGCCGCCTTCGAGCGGCTGTGGAGCGAGGAGCACGGCCAGTATCTGTGCCTCGATCGCACGACCGATACGCTGATCGAGAGCCGCAGCGTTGGCGGGCTGCTCCCGCTGTTCGCCGGACTGGGTTCGCCGGAGCGGCAGCAGACCCTGGCCGCCCGCATCGCCGGGTGGCGCGACGCGACCCGCTTCGGCATCGCCAGCCATGACCCGGCCGATCCGCGCTTCGAGGCCAAGCGCTACTGGCGTGGGCCGGTGTGGCTGATCGTCAACTACCTGGTCGCCGACGGCCTGGCCCGCTGCGGCCTGGCCGAGGCCGCCGAGGCCGTGCACCAGGACAGCCTGACGCTGATCGAGGGCGGCTTCGCCGAATATTACGACCCGGTCACCGGCGAGGGGCTGGGCGGCGGCAACTTCACCTGGACCGCGGCCATGGTCGCCGAGCTGGTGCGGAAGCGGACCGCCTGATCATGCCGACCGCCCTGCTGCTGCGCGGCCCGCGCGCGCTGGATTTCGAGAGCTTCGAGCATCCGCCGCTCGGCCCGGAGGAGGTGCGGATCCGGACGCTCCATTCCGGCGTCAGCGCCGGCACCGAGCTGTCGCAGTACCGCGGCTCGAACCCCTTCATGGCGAAGCGCTGGGACGAGACGAGCCGGCTGTTCCGTTCTGCCGACGCGCCGAGTTGGGACTATCCGGTCCGCAACCTCGGCTATGAGGAGGCGGGCGAGATCACCGAGGTCGGCAGCGGCGTGACCGACCTCACGCCCGGCCAGCGGGTCTACGGCACCTGGGGCCACCGCACCCACCATGTCGCCGCGCGAGAGGCGGTGCGGCTGCTGCCGGAGGGCGCCGACCCGCGGATCGGCATTTTCTCGCATATCGGCGCGGTGGCGCTGAACGGCGTGCATGACGCCGAGATCCGGATCGGCGATGTCGTCGTGGTGTTCGGCCTCGGCGTGCCCGGCCAGATCGTGGCGCAGGCGGCGCGGGCCTCCGGCGCCCGGGTGATCGCGGTGGACCCGGTGGCGTCGCGGCGCGAGACGGCGCTGCGGCTGGGGGCGGCGGAGGCGCTGGACCCCGCCGCTGGCTCGGTCGCCGAGATCGTCAAGGAGAAGACCGGCGGGCGCGGCGCCGATGTGGCGATCGAGGTCTCCGGTGTCCCGGCGGCGCTGGCCGAGGCGATCCGGGCGGTGGCCTATTCGGCGCGGGTGGTCGCGCTCGGCTTCTTCCAGGGCGAGGCGCGCGGCCTGCGTCTCGGCGAGGAGTTCCACCACAACCGGGTGCAGCTGGTCTGCTCGCAGATCTCCGGCGTCGCGCCCGGCGCCAGCTACCGCTGGTCGAAGCCGCGGCTGTGGCAGACGGCGGTCCGGCTGCAGCATGAGGGGGTGCTGGACCTGCTGCCGCTGATCACGGCGGAGGTGCCGTTCCGCGAGGCGCCGGCGCTGTTCGAGCGGCTGGACCGCGGCGACCCGGATACGCTGCAGACCGTGCTGACCTTCGGAGAGGACGAATGACGCCGCTGCGCATCGGCATCCTCGGCGCCGGCGGCATCGCCGCCCGCCACGCCGCGGCGATCGCCGCCCATCCGGAGGCGGCGACGCTGGTCGCCTGCTGTGGCCGCGACCCGGACAAGGCCGGCGCCTTCGCCGCCCAGCATGGCGGCCGGGCCTATGCCGGCCGCGAGCGCATGCTGGACGAGGCTGAACTCGACATCCTGATCGTCGCGCTGCCGCCCTTCGCCCATTCCGACGAGGTCGAGAGCGCCGCGTCGCGTGGCATCCACCTGCTGCTGGAGAAGCCGATCGCGCTGGACGGCGACCATGCCGACCGCATGGTGGCGGCGGCCGAGGCGGCGGGCATCAAGACCCAGGTCGGCTTCATGGGCCGCTTCGGCGCCGCGGTTGAGCGCTGGACCGAGCTGGCCGCTGCCGGCGAGACCGGCCGGCCCGGCCTGTATTCCGCGCGGTTCCACTGCAACGCGCTGCACGCGCCCTGGTGGCGGGAGAGGCAGAAATCCGGCGGGCAGATGGTGGAGCAGCTGATCCACATGATCGACCTGGCGCGGTATGTCCTGGGCGACCCGGCGACGGTCTATGCCCGCACCGCGACCTTCTTCCATGGCGGCGTCGAGCGCTACGACAGCGACGATCTGAGCGCCATGCTGCTGGGCTATGACGATGGCCGCGTCGCCCTGCTGAACGCCACCAACGGCGCCGTGCCCGGCCGCTGGGAGAAGGAGATCCACCTGGTGGCGGAACGGCTGACCGGCCATTTCACCGACTGGAACACCGCGACGCTGACCCGCAGCGAAGGTGAGCCGGCGGCTGAGCGCATCGCCGAAACGCGCGACGTCTTCGCCGCCCAACTGTTGGACCTGGTCGACGCCATCCACAGCGGCGGCCCGGCCCGCACCCCGATCCGCGACGGCGCCCGGTCGCTGCACCTGGCCCTGGCCGCCCTGCGCTCGGCAGAGGAGCGGAGAGAGGTGCATTTTGACTGACCGTCATGGCGAGCGAAGCGTGGCCATCCAGTCCCGCAGTCGGAGCAGGTCCAACCAACCTGGATGGCCACGCCCCTGCGGGGCTCGCCATGACGATTTAAAAGTTCCAGCCATCCGCACAAGCGATCATCACTCAATCCCGCGGGCGGAGAAGACCTGATGCGGTTCGATGCCGACGCCCCCGCCTTCCAGGGCTCCACTCTGCGGCTCGCGGAGATCGTGCCGGTGATCGACGGCGAGGCGGTCGGCGGGTCACCGACCGTCCGGCAGGCGGCCAGAGGCTGGGCCGTCGAATGGCCGGTCGAGGGCGGCCAGTTCCGGCTTGAGGTCGAGGGCCGCGACTTCGGCGGCACGCCGGGCATCGCCTTCCGCTTCGTGCTTGACGGCTGGACCTCCGACCAGCCGCTGTCGACATTCGGCATCGCGATCGGTCAGGCCGGGCCGGCCCGGGCCTTTCTGCGCACCGGCTATCACAGCTGGGATGGCAGCTTCTTCGTCACGCTCGACCGGCTCGCCGAGGACGAGAAGGCGCGGACCGGATACGCCGTGACCCAGCTGCTGCCGCGCGAGGGCGATGGCGGGGTGGTGCTCGGCGCCCTGCGGCACGACCGGTTCCAGCACCGGTTCGGCTATCGCCCGGCGGCGGACGGCTTCGCCGTCGTGCTCGAAACGCTGTGGGACCACGCCCCGCATGAGGGGCGCGCCGTGTCCGAATGGTTCTGCCTGTTCGAGCATTCGGAGGTGGAGGAAGGCTTGCGCGCCTGGGCCCGGGCGGTCGCGGAGGCCTCGCCCCTGCCGCCGCGCGTGTCGGAGGAGCGCATCACAGGCTGGTGCTCCTGGTACAACCTCTATGCGGCGATCACCGAGGAGAACCTCCGCGACCACCTCGAGGGCGCGCGCCAGGCGAAGGCCGAGGGGCTGCCCCTGCGCGTGTTCCAGATCGACGACGGCTTCACGCCCGAGATGGGCGACTGGCTGGAGGTGAAGCCGCAATTCCCGCGCGGCATGGCGCCGCTGCTGGCCGACATCGCCGTCGCCGGCTTCGTGCCCGGCCTGTGGATCGCGCCCTTCCTGGTCGGCAACCGCAGCCGCCTGTACCGCGACCATCCGGACTGGGTGGTGCGGCAGCGCGACCGCGACGCGCCGCTGCTCTACTCCAAATTCTACGGCGAGTTCCGCTGGCACAAGCGCAGCGAGGAGTACTACGTCCTCGACGTCACCCATCCTGGAGCCGAGGCCCATATCCGCGACGTGTTCCGCAGCTGGGCGCGCGACTGGGGCTGCCGCTACTTCAAGACCGACTTCATGAATGCGGGGTCGGAGTACGGCCCCGACCGGGCGCGCTGGCACCAGGACGGGCTGACCCGGATCGAGGTGTGGATGCGGATGGCCCGGCTGATCCGCGAGGAGATCGGCGACGCGCTGTGGCTCGGCTGCGGCTCGCCGATCTTCGCCCCCGTGGGGCTGGTCGACGCCATGCGCATCGGCCGTGACATCGGCGTGTCCTGGAGCGGCCACCAATCGGCGGAATCGCTGCTGCGCGACCAGACCACCCGCAGCTTCGCCAACGGCATCCTGTGGCAGGCCGACCCCGACTGCATCCTGCTGCGCGACCGCTTCCACGAGCTGTCGGACATCGAGGTCGACTCCCTGGCCCGGTTCGCCGGGCTGGCCGGCGGGGTGCTGATGACCAGCGACCATCTCAGCGAGCTTTCCCCAGCGCGCAAGGCGCTGCTGCGCGAGCTGCTGTCCGACGGCAAGGCCCGGCCCTGCGACTTCCCGCGCCTCGGCGCCGCCATCGGCCGGCCGGATCCGCTCGGCGACCTGATCGTGCAGCGGGTGCACGGCGCCCCCGGCGGCGACCTGGTCAGCCTGTTCAATGCCAGCGACCGCCCCTTCGAGGGCACCGTGCCGGGGGTCGGCACCGTGTCGCTGCGCCCGCACGAGACGCTCTACCCGCCCCCGGCCTTGATCCGCAGGAAATAGTCCGGCGCGCCCATCTGGCCGCCCTTCAGTGCGATCTCCAGACCGGCCAGGTCGTCGCCATGCGCCAGGAACAGCGCCGCCCCCGGAACGGTCGGCGCCAATGCCGTCAGGGCATGGATGCCGAGGACGCCGGCGCCGTAGCCCGAGGTGTCGCCGCCGGCGATGATGCCGCGCTTCAGGCCCGCCTTCCGCAGCACCTCTTTGAGCGCAGTGCCCAGGCCGGTGCCGATGCGTTCGTTGACCGCGGCCGGATCGGCGGCGGAGGTCGCCAGCGCCTGGTTCAGCGCCGCCACGGCCGGATCGTCCGGGCCTTGGGCGGTGAACAGCAGCGGGTCGCGCCCGGCGCCGATCGCGGCCAGCGCAGTCTCCACTGCCCGGCCGATCTCGCCGGGCCAGGCGGCGGCGTCGACGGCGCGGCGGGCGTCGACCGGGACCGGATGGAAGCCGCGCTTCAGCGCGTGCTCGATCTGGGCCGCAGTCTGCGGCGCGCAGGAGCCGGAGACCACGGCAACGCGCTCGACCGCCCCGGCGCTCGGCGCCGGCGGAGGCGGTTCGATCAGCCCGGCCTGCCGCCAATGGGCCAGCAGCGCGTATTCCAGCCCCTGCGAGCCGATCGCGAACAGCCGGTCGCCGCGGTTTCGCCAGATGACCTCGCCCACCGCCGCGAGATCGGCCTCGTCCGCCCCATCGAAGGCGACAATTCCGGCGCCCGCCGCAATCTCCCGCCGCAACGCCGCCTCGCCCCCGCCGGAGCGGAGATCCGTCAGGTCGACGAGGCCGATCGCCCGGTCGGTCTGATGCGCCAGATGCCGCCGGACGTCGGCCTCGTGCATCGGCGTCACCGGGTGGCGGCTCATCGTCGGGTGCCGGTCGAGGCGATGCACCGCGCCGTTGAAGGTCGCGAAAAGATTGCCGAAGCACTGCCAGCGCCCGATCGCCGGCGCCCCCACCACGAAGGGATGCCAGGCGCCGCCGAGCCACGGCACGGCGAGGTCGACGGCCTTGCCGATCGAGCCGATATGGGGCGCGGAATCGAGGGTCGAGCAGATCTTGTACTGCGCGATCGGCGCGCCGAGCCCGGCCAGGGCGGCGAAGGCCGGCGGCAGATGCCGCTCCATCCAGGCCGGGTCCTTCGACCGCGCCACGCCGGCGATGCCGATGCCGCGATAGCCGGCGAAGGCGGCCAGCCGTTGCGGCGTCGGCACGTCGAGGAACAGCACTGAGGGCACGCCGCCAAAGGTCAGCACCTCCATCACCGCGGCGGCGCCGGTGAAGTCGTCGCCATACCAGGAGACGAGCGGGCCTGCAGGGAGGGAGGAGGTCATGCGACGGCTCGCCAAGCTAAAGAAGTCCCCCCTCCCCTTGCGGGAGGGGGATAGGGGGAGGGGGTTCTCGCAGCTTGGCCTAGCCCTGGACTGCAGCAAGCCGACCGGGGTTCGAAGCGGGTCGAAAGCGCATTCGCGCGCGGACGCGCGCAGACCCCTCCCCCTGCCCCCCTCCCGCAAGGGGAGGGGGGACTAAAATGGACACGGGCTAGTCCGGCAGAACCTCTCATCCCCTATACGCCTCCAGCGCCTGGGCCAGGGCCGGGCGGGTGCGGGCGTGGTCGGCGAGAGCAACACCTTCGACCGCGGCCTCCCAGGCCTCGCGCAGGGCGGCGACGCCGGCGGCCGGACCGGCGGGGTGGGCCATGATGCCGCCGCCGGCGGCGAAGATCAGGTCGGTCGAGCCCAGCGCCCGCCAGGTGCCCGGCGCCTGCCGCACCGTCTGGCCGGAAGAGAAGACCGGCATGATCGGGCAGGGCTTGTCCGGGAACAGCGGCGCCAGGCAGGCCCGGGCCGAGGCGATGACGCTGTCGTCATCCTCCGAGAACTTGTTGGCCAGGCCGTTGACATGGATGTGGTCCGCCCCCGCCAGCCGCCAGACCTTGTGCCAGGCGGTGAAGCTGAAGCCGAGCAGCGGATGGCGCGAGAGATAGCCCCAGCCGTTGCGGTGGGCGTGGATCGGCAGAGCGCTGTGGCGGCCGAGCGCGATCATCCCGGCCAGGCCAACCGAGTTGACGCTGGCCATCACGCAGGTGCCGCCCAGCGCCAGCACCAGGTCGTGCCGGCGCCGCATCTCGTCCAGGTCGCCGGTCAGGTTGAAAGCGACCATCGCCTTGCGGCCCTTGCGCTCGGCGACATCGTTGACCACCCGCATCACGGCGCGGGCGCGGTCGTCGAACGGGCAGGCCGGGCCGTCGGCCTGCAGCTCGTCATCCTTGATGAAGTCGATGTCGGCCTCGGCCAGGGTGCGGACGAGCCCGGCCGTCTCCTGCGGCCCCAGCCCGACGCTGGGCTTGATGATGGTGCCGATCAGCGGCCGGCCCTCGACGCCCGACAGGCGCCGCGTGCCGGCGATGCCGAAGCGCGGCCCGGCATAGGCCGCGGCGAAGGCCGGCGGCAGGCGGAGGTCGAGCAGCTTCAGGCCGGAGAACTGCTTCAGCTCGAACAGGTTGCCGGCCGCCGTGGCCATCAGGTTCGGCAGCGACGGCCCGAGATTGGCCAGCGGCCAGGACAGAGTCACAAGCGCCCGGACGACCGGCCCCTTCCCGCCGGCGCCGGGCAGCGACGGCGCCCCGGCCTCGCCGACCAGCTCCAGCCGCTCGACCCGCGCCGCCGACCGCTCCTTCAGCGCCGGCGTCTCGCCCGGCACCGCGACGAAGGTGCCGGAGGACTGCTCGCCCGCCATCGCCTCGGCCGCCGCCTGCGGGTCATAGGCCGTCTCGATCAGGTAGTCGGCCTCGATGCGCTCCATCCCCTGCCCTCTTGGTCCGTCAGTGACACAATCATACTGATTGACTCATCATACCAGTTGTCATACTCGTCTTGGCAAGAACCTGGCAAGAGAGGGGCGCGCCCATGACGTCGATCGCGTTGTTCGGGGCTGGCGGCAAGATGGGCTTCCGGCTGTCCAGCAACCTGAAGGGGTCGCGCTTCGATGTGCGCCATGTCGAGGTCGGCGAGGCCGGCCGGGCCCAGCTGAAGGCCAGGCTGGGCGTCGATTGCGTCCCGGCCGATACGGCGCTGGACGGCGCCGATGTCGTCATCCTGGCCGTGCCGGACACGCTGATCGGCAAGGTTGCCGCCGGGATCGAGAAGCAGCTCAGGCCCGGCACCATGGTGGTCGCGCTGGACGCCGCCGCGCCCTTCGCCGGCCATCTGCCGCAGCGGGACGACCTGACCTATTTCGTCACCCATCCCTGCCATCCGCCGATCTTCAACGACGAGACCGAGATGGCGGCGAAGACCGACTATTTCGGCGGCATCGCGGCCAAGCAGCACATCGTCTCCGCCCTGATGCAGGGGCCGGAGGAGGCCTATGCCCTGGGCGAGGAGGTCGCCAAGGTGATCTGGGCGCCGGTGATGCGCTCGCACCGGGTCTCGGTCGAGCAGATGGCGCTGCTGGAGCCCGGCCTGTCCGAGACCGTCTGCGCCACGCTGCTGGTGGTGATGCGCGAGGCGATGGACGAGGTGGTGGCCCGCGGCGTGACCCATGACGCGGCCCGCGACTTCCTGCTGGGCCATCTGAACGTGCTGGCCTCGGTCATCTTCGACGAGCGCGAGGGCGTGTTCTCCGACGCCTGCAACAAGGCGATCGAGTTCGGCAAGCCGGTGCTGATGCGGCCGGACTGGAAGCGGGTGTTCGAGCCGGACGAGATCGCGGCCAGCATCCAGCGCATCACCTGAGATCCGGCGGGCCGCAGGCCCGAACCGGGCGATAGCAATGACATCCACAGGGAGGATCCACCATGCGTTTCACCAAGGCGCTTCTCGCCGCCGGCATCGCCGGCACCCTGGCCCTCGGCCTCGCCACCGCGGCGCAGGCGGCCGACCTTGTCGCCGTCATCACCCCGTCGCACGACAACCCGTTCTTCAAGGCGGAGGCCGAGGGCGCCCAGAAGCGGGCCCAGGCGCTGGGCTACGACACCATCGTCCTAGTGCATGACGACGACGCCAACAAGCAGATGGAGCGGATCGACACCGCCATCGCCCGCGGCGCCAAGGCGATCATCCTGGACAATGCCGGGGCCGACGCCACGGTGGCGGCGGTGCAGAAGGCGAAGGACGCCGGCATCCCGTCCTTCCTGATCGACCGCGAGATCAACGTCACCGGCGTCGCCGTCGCCCAGATCGTGTCGAACAACTACCAGGGCGCCCAGCTTGGGGCGCAGGAATTCGTCAAGCTGATGGGCGAGAAGGGCAACTATGCCGAGCTGGTCGGGCGCGAGGCCGACACCAATGCCGGCATCCGCTCGCAGGGCTATCACGACGTCATCGACGACTATCCGGACCTGAAGATGGTCGCCCGCCAGTCGGCGAATTGGAGCCAAACCGAGGCGTTCTCGAAGATGGAGTCGATCCTGCAGGCGCACCCCGACATCAAGGGCGTGATCTCCGGCAACGACACCATGGCGATGGGCGCCTGGGCGGCGCTGACCGCGGCCGGCCGCACCGACGTGATCCTGGTCGGCTTCGACGGCAGCAACGACGTGCGGGATTCGATCCGGCAGGGCGGGATCAAGGCCACCGTGCTGCAGCCGGCCTACCGCCAGGCCGAGCTGGCGGTCGAGCAGGCCGACCAGTACCTGAAGACCGGCAAGACCGGCCAGCCCGAGAAGCAGCTGATGGACTGCCTGCTGATCACGCCGGACAACGCCGGCAAGCTGGAAACCTTCGCGATGAAGTGACGGAGGGTCGAGTTCGGAGATCCGAAATGGCGGGCGCTATCCAATTACCTCTCCCGCTTGCGGGAGAGGTCGGAGACGCGAAGCGGCTCCGGGTGAGGGGAGTTTGTCGAGGCCTGGGCCCGCCCTCACCCGGTCGTCCTGCGGACGCCCGACCTCTCCCGCCAGGCGGGAGAGGCAAAACAAGGCCTGCCGCATCGGTCACTCAAGCCCTTGGGCTGACGATCACGATCCTGGCCGCCGGCCTGCCGCTGGCCGCCTGCAAGCTCGTCAGGAACGAGCCGCCGCAGGTGGCCTCGGCGGACGGCAGCGTCGCGACCTCCTTCGACAACCCGGCCTTCGACCCGGAGAAGACGGTCGAGGAGATCTGGCAGCCGAAGCTGCTGCCCTATCTGAAGGCCAAGGCCGGCCCCTTCGCCGAGGTGCGGCAGGCGGTGCAGGCAAGCCCGGACGAGGCCGGGAAACGCTTCGGCTACCGGGCGGTGGACAGCATGCCCTGGACTGTGGCGGCGACGATCGAAGGGAAGATCACGGCGGCCGACACCGGCACCCGGGCCGCGACCATCGAGGTCGACACCGACGGCGACGGCACCGCCGACCTGACCGTCCAGATCGGCCCGGTGTTCAAGGGCACGGCGCTGCGCGACAGCCTCGACTTCATCTCGTTCAACAGCTTCGCCAACCAGATCGAATACGCCAAGTTCGGCAAGGCGCTGAACGCCCATATCTACAACGCCGCGCTGGCCGCCCTGCCGCGCGACAGGCTGTTGGGCCAGAAGGTGACGCTGCTGGGCGTCTTCACCCTGGACGACCCGAAGGCGAAGCCGTTGGTCACCCCGGCCGAGCTGACCCTGGAGGCGGCGCCGTGACCGAGGCCCCTGCCCTCCAGGTCGAGGGGGTGACCAAGGTCTATCCCGGCACGGTGGCGCTGAAGGCCGTCGACTTCACCGTGCATCGCGGCGCGGTCAATGTCCTGGTCGGCGAGAATGGCGCCGGCAAGTCGACGCTGATGAAGATCATCGCCGGGGTCGAGCAGCCGACCGAGGGCCGCGTCCTGGTCGACGGCCGACCGGTGGTGCTGCACAGCCCGCAGGACGCCGCCCGGTACGGCATCGGCATCGTGTTCCAGGAGCTGAATCTCTGCGCCAACCTGTCGGTGGCGGAGAACATCTTCATGGCGCGCGAGCTGAAGGCCGGGCTGCGCGGCATCGACCATCGCGGCCAGAACCGGAGGGCGGCGGAGCTGCTGCGCCGGCTGGAGCACGACATCGACCCGCGCGCAGAGGTCGGCGACCTCGGCATCGGCCAGCAGCAGATCGTCGAGATCGCCAAGGCGCTGGCCCAGGACGCCCGCATCCTGATCATGGACGAGCCGACCTCGGCCCTGAGCGCCGCCGAGGTCGAGATCCTGTTCCGGGTGATCGCCGAGCTGAAGGCGCAGCAAGTCGCCATCGTCTACATCTCGCACCGGCTGGAGGAGCTGGTGCGGATCGGGGACTTCATCACCGTGCTGCGCGACGGCCGCATCACCGGCCATGAGCGGATGGGGCAGATCGACGTGCCCTGGATCGTGCGGCAGATGGTCGGCTCCGCCATGAAGGATTTCGCCGCGCCGGGCGACCGGCCGCCGGGGCCGGAGGTGTTCCGGGCCGAGGCGATCTGCCTGCCGCGCGCGACCGGCGGCGATGCCGTCGACCATGTCTCGCTGTCGCTGCGGGCCGGCGAGATCCTGGGACTGTACGGGCTGATGGGGGCCGGCCGGACCGAGCTGTTCGACTGCATCATGGGGCGCCACCCCTATTCCCGCGGCGCCATCTATCTCGACGGCGAGCGGGTGACGGCGCGCGACGTCTCCGGGCGGATCCGCCGCGGCCTCGCCATCATCCCGGAGGACCGGCAGCGCGACGGGCTGGTGCCGATTATGTCGGTGGCCGAGAACCTGACCCTGTCCAGCCTGCGGCGCTTCCTGCGCGGCTTCCATCTGCGCCGGTCGGCCGAGATCGAGGCCGCGCGGCGGTCGATCCGCGAGCTGGCGATCAAGGTCTCCGACCCGGGCATCGAGGTCAGCGCGCTCTCGGGCGGCAACCAGCAGAAGGTGGTGATCGGCAAGGCGCTGATGACCGGCCCGCGGGTGCTGCTGATGGACGAGCCCAGCCGCGGCATCGATGTCGGCGCCAAGGCCGAGATCTTCCGGGTGATGCGCGACCTCGCGTCCCAGGGCCTCGGCATCCTGTTCGCCACCTCGGACCTCGAGGAGGTGATGGCGCTGTCGGACCGGATCGCGGTGATGAGCAACGGCCGGCTGATCGAGATCTTCGACCGCGCCACGGCGACCGAGGACCGCGTCGTCGCGGCCTCGGCCGCCGGGCATGGACCTGACCAAGGCCTCAGGGAGGAGGCGCGCGCATGATGGCAGCGGACAAGGCGGCCGGGCGGGAGGGGTGGAGCGGCGACGCGATCGCGCTCCATCTGATGAAGCTGCGCACCTTCATCGCGCTGTTCGCGGTGCTGATCGTGTTCTCCGCCATCGCGCCGAACTTCCTCAGCACCGCCAACCTGATCCTGATGTCGAAGCATGTCGCGCTGAACGCCTTCCTGGCGATCGGCATGACCTTCGTCATCATCACCGGCGGCATCGACCTGTCGGTCGGATCGATCGTCGGGCTGTGCGGCATGGTGGCGGGCGGGCTGATCCTGCATGGCATCAACCTGTCGGCGCTCGGTTTCGAGTACACCCTGTATTTCAACGTGCCGGAGATCATGCTGATCACCCTGGCCCTCGGGGTGGCGATCGGCGCGGTCAACGGCCTGCTGATCACCCGGCTGAAGGTGGCGCCCTTCATCGCCACGCTGGGCACGCTCTATGTCGCCCGTGGCGCGGCGATGCTGCTGTCCGACGGCAGCACCTTCCCCAACCTCGCCGGCAAGTCGGAGCACGGCACCACCGGCTTCGCCACGCTCGGCGCCGGCACGCTGCTGGGCCTGCCGCTGACCATCTGGCTCCTGATCCTGGTCGCCGCCGGGGCCGCCTACCTGGCCGCCCGAACGCCGCTGGGCCGGCACATCTTCGCGGTCGGCGGCAATGAGCGCGCGTCGGGCCTGTCCGGCGTCCGGGTCAACCGGGTGAAGATGTTCGTCTACATGTTCTCCGGCTTCTGCGCCGCGCTGGTCGGGCTGATCATCTCGTCGCAGCTGATGGCGTCGCACCCGGCGACGGGCGAGACCTTCGAGCTGAACGCCATCGCCGCGGCTGTGCTGGGCGGCACCTCGATGTCCGGCGGGCGCGGCACGATCGGCGGCACCATCATCGGCGCCTTCGTCATCGGCATCCTGTCGGACGGCCTCGTGATGATGGGCGTCAGCTCGTTCTGGCAGACCGTGATCAAGGGCCTCGTGATCATCACCGCGGTGGTGGTCGACCAGGCGCAGCGCCGGCTGCAGCAGCGCGTGGTGCTGCGCCGCATGGCGCGGGAGGGCTGAGATGCTGCGCGGCGCCCTGATCGGCTGCGGCTTCTTCGCCGTCAACCAGCTGCATGCCTGGCGCGATGCCGAGGGGGCGGAGATCACGGCGCTGTGCGACCGCGACCCGGCCCGGCTGGAGGCGGCCGGCCGCGACTTCGGCATCGCCCGGCTCTATGCCGATGCGGCGGAGATGCTGGCGCGCGAGGCGCCGGACTTCGTCGACATCGCCACCACCGTGCCGAGCCACCGGCCGCTGGTCGAGCTGGCCGCGCGGCACCGGGTGCCGGTGATCTGCCAGAAGCCCTTCGCCGCCACGCTGGACGACGCGAAGGCCATGGTCGCGGCGTGCGAGGCGGCCGGCGTGGCCCTGATGGTGCATGAGAATTTCCGCTGGCAGTCGCCGATCCAGGCGGTGCGCCAGGTGATCGACTCCGGCCGGATCGGCGAGGTGTTCTGGGGCCGCGTCTCGTTCCGCTCGGCCTATGACGTGTTCTCCGGCCAGCCCTATCTCGCCACCGGCGAGCGCTTCATCGTCGAGGATCTCGGCATCCACAGCCTCGATATCGCCCGTTTCCTGTTCGGCGACGCGACGCGGCTCACCGCGCGGACCCGGCGGGTCAATCCGGCGATCCGAGGCGAAGATGTCGCCACCATGCTGCTGGACCATGAAGGCGGCATCACCTCGGTGGTCGACTGCTCCTACGCCACGCGGCTGCAGGTCGAGCCCTTCCCGGAGACGCTGGTCGAAGTCGACGGCAGCGCCGGCACGATCCGGCTGGGCCAGGGCTACAGGATGACGGTCACCGGGCGCGACGGCAGCGAGACCGTCGACGTCTCCCCTCGCCTGCTGCCTTGGGCCTCGCGGCCGTGGCACAACATCCAGGAGAGCGTCGCGGCAATCCAGCAGCATTGGGTGGACAGCCTGCGCGAAGGGCGAGAGCCGGCGACCTCCGGCCGCGACAACCTCAGGACCCTGGCCCTGGTCGAGGCCGCTTATCGCAGTGCCGGCACCGGCGAGACGATGGAGCTGGCGAGCCTGCCATGACCGGCCCGATCAGCCGCGTCAGAGGAGCCGCTACGGCCGGGCAACGTCGGCGTCGCTGCGGAACAGCGCGTCGACCGACGGCCGGATGCCGTTCTCCCAGGCACCACTGCTGAGGCGCAGCCTGTCTCCCTGCAGCAGCAGGTGGTGGTTCGGCGGGGCGACGTGGATCCGCTCCCGCACCACCGACCCGCCATCCTCGGCGAAGGCGGCCGGCAGCGGGCCTGCACGCTCCAGAATGGCGGCAGGTTGCTGTGGTGATCGCTCTTCATGTGCAGTACGACCAGCGCCGCGGCGTCGAACCCTGCCGGCAGCCCGGCGAAGACGCGCTTCAGCGCCGACAGGCCACCGGCCGATGCGCCGAGTGCCACGATATCGTGGTTGGGCATACCCGCTCCTCCGGCGCTACAGATGTTCCTTGGACAACCGCGGCGCGGCCGCGAGCGTTCCGCCCGGGTTCAGCCGGCCTCGCGGTCGCGGCGCAGTTCGGTCATCGGCACCTCGATCCGGCATTGCAGCCCGGCGGGCTTGAAGGTCAGCTCGGCGCTGCCGTGCAGCTCATAGGCGACGCTGCGCTTGACGAAGCTGAGGCCGAAGCCCTCATGGGTCGGCTTCTCCACCTTCGGGCCGCCGCGCTCGGTCCAGTCGATGCGCAGCAAAGGCGAGGCCGCGCTCTTGACCACGCGCCAGCCGACCTTCACCGCCCCGCCGGGCACCGACAGCGCGCCGTATTTCGCGGCGTTCGTTACCAGCTCATGGAACACCATGGCGAAGACCAGCGCCCCGCGGGCCGGCAGGAAGACTTCGCCGCCCGACAGCCCCGGCGGGTCCTTGCCCTCGTGATGGGGCTGCAGCTCGCGCAGCACGATCTGGCGCAGATCCGCGCCGGACCAGACATTCTCCGCCAGCAGCTCATGCGCGGTGGCCAGCGACTGGACCCGGCCCTCGAAGGAGCGGCTGAAATGGTCGAGCGACGGGCTCGACTGCCGGGTCCTGGAGGCGATCGACAGCACGCTGGCGAGGGTGTTCTTGACCCGGTGGTTCAGCTCCGCCAGCAGCAGCTGCTGGCGCTCCTCCGCCTGTCGGCGCTCCGTGGTGTTGCGCTCGACCACCGCGATCACCGATAGCCGACCGGAGGAATCGCGGATCGGCGAGGCCGTGTAGGAGACAAAGATCCGGCGTCCGTCCTTGGTCAGTCTTTCCGTATCGAAGATCACCTGCTGGCCGAGCTGGCGCGTCACCTTGTCGGAAACCTGCCGCTTCAGCCGATCCAGGATCTGCTTCAGCTCGGAGGTGCGGTCGGACACGGACAGAAAGGACAGGGACCGGCCGAGCGCCTCCTCCGCCGAATAGCCATACATCCGTTCGGCCCCCGCGTTCCAATTTGTGATCGTTCCATCGGGGGTCATGCCGATGATCGCCTCCTGCGAATTGGCGATGATGGCTGCCAGCCGGGCCAGCGACTCTTCGTTGCGCTTGCGCTCGGAGATATCGATGAAGGTGATGACCACGCCGCCGATGACATTGTCGACGGTGCGGTACGGCAGGATCCGCATGATGTAGCTGGCAGAACCGTCCGCCAGGGCCACCTCCTGCTCCAGCCTCGTCAGAGTGCGCAGCACCCGGCTGACATCGCGCGGCAGGGCCTCATAGGCCAGGCGGCTGACGATGTCGGTGATCGGCCGGCCGGTGTCGCTCTCGATCAGGTGGAAGATCTCGGTGATCGCCGGGGTGAAACTGCGCACCCGCAGGTTGTTGTCCAGGAACAGCGTCGCGATCTGGGTGCTTTCCAGCAGGTTCTTGCGATCGCTGATGGCACGATCGAGGCTCTCGATCTTCGAGTTGAGCTCGGCATTGACGGTCTCCAGCTCCTCGTTTACCGACTGCAACTCCTCCTTCGAAGTCTCCAACTCCTCATTGGCGGATTGCATCTCTTCATTGAGCGACTGGAATTCCTCGTTCGAGGACTTCATCTCCTCGTTCGATGTCTCGAGCTCCTCGATCGTCGTCTGCAGCCGCTCGCGCGTGGCGATCAATTCCGATTCCAGGTGCCGGATGATCTCGTCCTTCTGGATGTCCGAGGTCGCCTCGGCGCGGGAGGTGCCGAGCGACTTGAGCGTCCCGACCTCCTGCAGCACCACCACGCATAACTTCGGGTCGGCCTCGCTCGTCGCCAGCGGCTCGACGATCAGGTTGATCGACTGGAAGCCACCATCGACCGGCAGAGTGACATTCTCGCGGACGGCGCGTTGGCCGGAGGCGAGGGACTGATGGATGACCGTGCGCAGATCCGGCCGCAGGCCGGCTTCGACGATGCTGAACAGGTTCAGGCTGGCCGCGCCGGGCGACGGCTGCAGGTAGCGTCCGGTGCGCCCGGAGAAGTGCAGGATCTCGTGACGTTCATCGACCACGAAGCAGGCCGGGGCGTAGCCGTCGACCACGCGCTGCGCGCGCCGGCTGATCGTGTCCTTGATCGTCGGCGGCAACGCACCCGCCGGCCGCTCGAGATCCAGATGGTTGCGGTAGATCGACGTGGTCAGCGGGAACTCGACGGTGGGATGTTCCGCCTCCACCGCCTGCGACTTGAACAGACGGTGCCGGCTGTCGATCTTGGTGAACAGCTTGGGATGCTGGGTGATGTTCTCCGACGGTCCCAGGAACAGGTAGCCGCCCTGCCGCAGGCCGAAATGGAACAGCAGCAGGACCCGGTGCTGCAGCGCGGTGTCCAGGTAGATCAGCAGGTTGCGGCAAGAGATCAGGTCGAGCTTCGAGAACGGCGCGTCCTTGATCACGTTGTGCACCGAGAAGATGCACATCTCGCGGATTTCCTTGAGCACCCGGTAGGTGCTGCCGTCCTTGACGAAGTAGCGCTCCAGGCGTTCGGGCGAGACGTCGCGGCCGATCGATTCCGGATACGCGCCGGTCCGGGCGACGGTCAGGGCATGGTCGTCGATGTCGGTGGCGAAGATCTGGACCTTGGGCGCGATGCCGGCTTCGCTCATCCGCTCGCGCAGCAGGATGGCGATCGAATACGCCTCCTCGCCGGTGGCGCAGCCAGGGACCCAGATCCGGACCTGGTCGTCCGGGCCCTTGTCCTGCAGCAGCTTCGGCAGGACCTCGCGTTCCAGCACCTCGAACGCTTTGGCGTCGCGGAAAAAATGGGTGACCCCGATCAGCAGGTCGCGGAACAGCGCCTCGACCTCCTGTGACTCCTTGCGCAGCAGTTCGACGTAATCGGCCATGGTCGCGACCTGCAGCACCTGCATGCGGCGATGAAGACGGCGGACGAAGGTGTTGTTCTTGTACTGGCTGAAATCGTGCCCGGTGCTGGTGCGCAGCAGGGTGAAGATCTTGACCAGGTGCCGCCGTGTCTCCTGCCGCAGCGGCGTACCCTCGCGCTTCAGCCGTGCCAGGTTCCGGGAATACTGGACCAACTGCGGCGGCATCTCCTCGACCGGCAGCACGAAATCCACCAGGCCGGTGGCGATGGCGCTGCGCGGCATGCTGTCGTAGCGCGACGTCTCGCCGGCCTGGGCCAGGGTCAGGCCGCCGGCCTCCTTGATCGCCTTCAGTCCGATCGAGCCGTCGCTGCCGCTGCCGGACAGGATGATCCCGGCGGAGAATTCGCCGTGCTGCTCCGCCACCGACCGGAAGAAGCTGTCGATGGTGGAGCTGTGGCTGCGCGGCGTCTCGATGCGGAAGACGTTACCCCGCATCGTCAGCGTGGTGTTCGGCGGAATGACGTGGATGCGGTCGACTGCGACGGTCATGCCGTCGCTGATCTGCACAACCGGCATGCGGGTGAACCGGGCCACCAGTTCGACCATCGCGCTCTTGTGATGGGCGTCGAGATGGGGCACCAGCACGAAGGCCAGTCCGCTGTCGGCCGGCATGTGCCGGAAGAAGCGCTCGAATGCCTCCAGCCCGCCGGCCGACGCGCCCATCGCCACGACCAGCCGGGCCGGAGCGGAAGTTGTTGCGGATCGTCCGGAACCGACGGATTGCTTCCGGGACGGCGGGCGGTGCTCACTCCGGCCAGCGGCTGCGGGTTTGGCGCGGGTCGGCACGCTGGCTGTCTCCGTTCGGGCGGCACCGCGGCAGTCCCGGCCAATGGAATGGCACGTCACCCGGCCGAATTTGCGGCAAGAAGCAACTCTATATCCTTTCGACCTGTTGCCAAGGCGAGGTCAATTGCAAATCGAGGTGCACGGTGCCCCCCTCCGCGAAGCCCGCCCGGATCTTGATCGTCGAGGACGAGTTCTTCGTCGCGATGTCGATCGAGGAGACGGTGCATCGCCTCGGCCATGAGGTTGTCGGACCGGTCGGCGACCTGCCCGGCGCCCTGCGCTTGGCCGAGACCGAGCCTTTGTCGGCCGCGATTCTCGACGTCCATCTGCAGCATGGCGAGCGGATCTACCCGGTCGTCGGGGTCCTGCGCCGCCGTGGCGTTCCGCTGGTGCTGACGACGGCCTATCGCGACAGCGAGATCGATCCCGGCTGCGCCGGTGAGATGCTGCTGCGCAAGCCATTCGACGAGACGGAACTGGAGCAAGGCATCGCCCGGCTGCTCTCCGCCCGTCCCGCGCCTGCAGCCGCTCATCGCGACTGACGAGACCAAGACGCCGCCCTTCTGCCACGTTGCACGATTGTAGTCGTGCTTGGTAGTGACTGTCGCTCTTCCAAATTTGGCCCATCTGCACTAAAATGATCCTGGTTTTTGCGTCTTAACATTTGGCAAATTCAGGCGGAGAACCGCAGATGCAGGCTGGGATGTGGTTCACCGATGTGGGACAGGGCTCGTCCGCCTCGGTGCTCAGCTGGGCCCACCCCATCCCCCGGGACGGCGCGCCGAAGCGGATCCTGATCGTCGAGGACGAGTTGCTGCTGGCCGAGGATGTGATGCAGTCGATCCATGCCATGGGGCTGGATCCGGTCGGCCCGGTGGGGACGCTCGAAGCGGCGATCGCGCTGGCCGAGACGCAGCATCTGGACGGCGCGCTGCTGGATGTGCGGCTGCGGCGCGGCATGCGGGTCTATCCGGTGGTCGAGATCCTGTGGCGGCGGCGGATCCCGTTCTGCTTCATGACCGCCTACAGCGACCACCAGATCGAGCAGATGCCGGCCGAGGCCGTGCTGCGCAAGCCGCTGTCGCAGTCCGCCCTGCTGCGCGCGGTGCAGGCGCTGCTCGACGTGTAGCAGCCGGCTGAGGGTCTTGCTCTCCGTCCAAGTTCCGGTTGGCTGATCGCCGGCCGAAGGGACGGAGGGCGGCATGGACGATCGCGGGCGTTGGATCGCTCGCTCACCGGCTTGGCGCGATCGGGATAGCTCGATCTCGCCTGAACTCATCCTGCCCTGAAGTGTTACGCAAAAATACATTAGGTATCTGGAAAAATAAGTTCGTACAGAATGTCATTTATTTCCTAAAATTCAAACATTTGCGTACGGCCTCAACTACTACTATGAGTCCCCTGTCGGCTATGCGGAAAATAGTCGGCTGAAAAGTTTTGATTCGCAATATCATGGAAGGCCATTATGGAAAAGACTCTGATCGCGAAAAACCCTGCCTCACAGGCCAGACAAACGAAGCCGCAAGCGCCGGCGAATACCGCCTCCTCTCGAGAGGAATTCTTGGCAGCAAGAACACCTGGGCAATTGATCTCGGGTGACGACCTCTATTGGATTTTGTTCCGCTCCGCCTCGGAGACCAATTCCGCCGATAGCTTCATTTTGAGCGTCGAGTCGTACTTGGATGCGGCGTTGGGAGAGAACAATTACAACGTCGCGATCGATACAACGCAAAACGGCGGTAATGGCCCGGTCGATGTGCATGGGAAGAAGCTCACTAACGTTGTCTTGTGGGCCGGCACAGCAGGGGTTCTGCCGGGAAGCGTTCAGCAATATGCGGTTACCTGCTTCCTGCTGATGAGCTGACGGCACCCCTTCGCCCGGTCATCCGGTTGGAGAGCGAGGCGCGTGGATGCCTCTCGTCTCCAGCCGGGTGGTCCGAAGTGTAGCGAAGCAAAATCGATGGCAAGGCCGCGGTGAGGCCGCCGCGGCCCCGAGCCACGCCCGGCGCCTCGGACGCCTGAGGAGCGGCGCCTGCGGCCCGCTGCGGAGCTTGCCCACTATGCCGAAATCCGATTGGCTGAGTGTTCCGGAGCGAAGGAGCAAGGAGCCGGCATGGAGGACTCCGAACGCTGGGCCGCCCAGAGCCGGATGACCGATCCGGGCCGCCATGCCGGGGCGATCGCCGCCCTGCCTCGCGACATCGGATCGCTCCACGCGGCCATCCAGGGCATGCTCGTGCATTCCAGCTGGGTGAAGGAATACGGCCTCGACGAGACGAGGCTAGGCCCGGGCGCGCGCACGACGGTGCCGGTCGCCGAGCGGCTGGACGACATCCTGACACGGGATCCGCGGCCTTTCGCGACAGCACGGCCGGCCGACAGGCGGTCCGTCGGAACCTGCCGCGATTTCGCGCTGATGCTGTGCGCCTTCCTGCGCTGCAAAGGCGTGCCCGCCCGCGCGCGATGCGGCTTCGCGGCCTATTTCCGCGAGGGATGGGAGGATCATTGGGTCTGCGAATACCGGGACGAGACCGCCGGGACATGGCGCCTCGCCGACGCCCAGATCGACCCGATGCTGCAACGGCGCAACCGGATAGGGTTCGATCCGGCCGATATGCCGCGGCGGGTCTTCCGGGCGGCGGGAGAGGCCTGGCGGGAGTGCCGCCAGGGCGCTGCCGATCCGGCCGCCTTCGGCCATGGTGAGGAGGCGGCCGGCCTGTGGTTCGTCAAGGTCAATGTGCTGCGCGACCACTTCGTCCTGAACGGCCGCGAGACCTCGGGCTGGGATCGCTGGCGGGCGGCGCCCGGGCCGAAACGGCGGGTCCCCGATCGCGAGCTGGCGCTGCTGGACGATCTGGCGGCCCGCCCGGATCAGCCACTGGTCGAGATCGCGCCGGACTGGTAGCCGCGCTACGGGATCTCGTACAGCGTCACCTCGTTCTCGATGCCGCGCAGCGTGTGGCGCTGGGCGACCGGCTCGAGGCCGCTGCTCTGCAGCAGCCTCGCCGTGTCGGAATCCGCCACCACCGATTCCGTGGCGAAGATGGCGCGCGAATTCACCAGGGCCTGCACCCGCGCGGCGATGTTGACGGTCTGGCCGAAATAATCCTGCCGCTCGTTGAGCGCGACCGCGAGGCACGGCCCCTCATGGATGCCGATCTTCAGCACCAGATCCTCGCTGGCATGCGAATCGTTCAGGCGCCCCATGGCGTCGCGCATGCGCAGCGCGGCCGCCACGGCGCGGTCGGGCGTCGGGAAGGTCGCCATCACCGCGTCGCCGATAGTCTTGACCACGGCCCCGGCCTCGGCCGCGACGATCTCGTGCAGCACGCGGAAATGGGCCCGCACCAGGTCGAACGCCGCCAGGTCGCCGACGCGCTCATACAGGGCCGTCGACCCTTTGAGGTCGGTGAACAGGAACGTCATGCTGGTGATCTTGAGCCGCTGGTCGACGTCCAGCGTGTCGGTCCGGTAGATGTCGCGGAAGGTCTGGTTGGTCAGCAGGCGCTGGGCCGTCAGGAACGGCTTGCGCCGGCCCAGCAGCTCATGCAGCGCGTGCCCGGCGATCCAGATCCCGGCCAGCACCCGGCGGCCGGTGCGGTTCTCGACCGAGAGGCGCAGCGGGCCGGGCCGCAGCACGATGGTCTCGTTCAGCCGGTGCATCGGATCGATGATGAAGGTCAGCGACTGGCGGTCGCGCGTCGGCTCGCCCTTGACGTCGATGAACTGCGTCGCATGGCTGACCGGGTCGAAGACGATCAGGAACTCCGCCGGCAGCTGCAGCGACAGCAGCGCCTTCTCGCCGGGCGGCAGCTCGACGAAATCGAGGGTGATGTCCTCGATCAACTGCTCGAAATTCGGCGGCAGGTCGACGCCGGAGCCCCAGAACACCTGGCGGCAATATTCCACCGGCGGCAGCGTGTCGGGGTCGTGGGCGCCGATCCGGCGCACCCGCGGATTGACGGTGAAGGTCACCTCCACCATCTCGTCGAGCGTGGGCTCGTAGCCGGCGGCGCAGAGGCCGCAATGGTACTCGGCGCGGTCCAGGGTCTTCAGCGTGGCGCCCGCGTCCAGGACGCCGCCGCAGCCGGGGCAGAGCACGTTCCAGGACAGCTCGAACAGGCCGAGGCGCGCGGCGTGCAGGAACACCGCGATGGCAGGCTCGACATCGATCCCGGTCTCGGCCGCGAAGTCGAAGACGTTGACGCGGCTGAGCGCGCGGTCCGGCCCGTCCCGCACCAGCCGCTCCACCGCCGCCACGGCCTCGCCGTCGGCAAGCTGCCGCAGGGCCGCGAACAGAGGCTGGGTTTCGCTCATAATACGATTTTACGCCAAAACCGAAGAAAACGCCAAAGCGTTGGCACGCCGCCCGAACAGCTCCGGTCATTGTGCAGGTGCGTGCACCAGGGTGCTTGAACGGTCGTGGATCAGGGTTACACTTGCGATACTGATTTGATTGCTTGTTACCCGCCTTGGATCGCAGCCGGCCCTTTTCGGCGACATATGGTGCGACGGTGCAACGCTCGCGGTGGAGCTATCGCGCGGCCGATCTTCCCGGCGATCTGTCGGCCGGGGTCTCCGTGGCCGCCGTCGCCGTGCCGGTCGGGCTGGCCTATGCCGCCATCATCGGCCTGCCGCCCCAGGCGGGTCTCTATTCCGCGATCCTGCCGGTGGCCGCCTATGCCGTGTTCGGGCCGTCGCGCATCCTGGTCGGGCCGGACACCGCGACCTGCATCCTGGTCGGCGCGACGCTGGCCCAACTCGGCCTGACAACGATCGAGGAGCGGACGCAGGTCGCGGCGGTGCTGGCGCTGATCGTCGGCGTCTTCTGCCTCACCGGATCGGCGCTCCGCCTCGGGGTCGTCGCCAACTTCCTGTCGAAACCGATCCTGACCGGCTATCTCGTCGGCGTTGCCGCCACGCTGTTCGTCGGGCAGTACACCAGCCTGACCGGCGTGCCGATCGGATCGCACGGGATCGTGGCGCCGACCGCCGAACTGCTGCGCAACCTGCAGCAGATCCATGGCCCGACCCTGGCCATCGGCGTGGCCCTGTTCGTGGTCATCAGGGTGTTGAAGCACCTCGTTCCGCGCTTTCCGGGCGCGGTTGCGGTGCTGGTGCTGGGAATCGGCCTGTCCTGGATGCTGGACCTCGCCGCCGCGGGCCTTCCCGTCGTGGGAGAGATCCCGCGGAGCCTGCCGCTGCCGCCGACCACGCTGCCGCCGGTCGACTGGTCGGTGCTGATCCTGGACGCGCTCGGCGTCACGGTCGTCTCGTTCTCCAGCGGCATCGTGACGGCGCGCAGCTTCGCCCCCCAGCTGGGGCAGCCGGTCGATCCCAACCGCGAGCTTCGGGGCTTCGCCGCCGCCAACATCGCCGCCGCCCTGACCCAGGGCTTTCCGGTGACCGGCGCGGATTCCCGCACCGCGGTCTCGATCTCCGCCGGCGGGCGGACGCGCCTCGCCGCCCTGATCTCCGCCCTCGCCCTTGCGGTCATGATCCTGTTCCTGCACAAGCCGCTGGCGCTGCTGCCGATGGCGGCGCTCGGCGCCATCCTCGCCTCCGCGGCCATCGACCTGATGGATCTGCGCGGACTGTGGCGGCTGCGCGAGGTGTCCCGCTTCGAGCTGCTGCTCGGGATTCTGACGGCGGTGTCCGTCGTGGCCTTCGGCGTGATGAACGGCATCATGATCGCGATGGCCGCGAGCCTGCTCCATCTGCTGCGCCTGGCATCGACCCCGCGGGACGCCCTGCTCGGCGTCATTCCAGGCCTGCCCGGGCTCTACAAGCTGCACCGGCATCCGGATGCGGTGCCCGTGCCCGGTCTGCTAATCTATCTGTTCGAGGGATCGCCGCTGTTCCTCAACGCGGCGCGGCTCAAGCGCCGCGCGCTTCGGGCGGTGCGGCGGTTTCCCGATCCGATCCGGTGGTTCGTGCTCGATGCCAGCGTCATGGTCGAGCTCGACTCCACGGCCCATGACGAGCTGAGGGCGCTGATCGCCGAGCTGCGGCAGCAGGGCATCACCTTCGTCCTGGCCGGCGGACACGGCCGATTCCGCGCGGTCGTCGAGCGCAGCGGCCTGGCGCGTGAGATCGGTCCGGACCACGTCTTCGAGACCGCCGACGAAGCCGTCGCCGCATTGCAGCGCATACCCGTGCGGGACACACGGGCGCGTCCCGACCGGGCCGCGACCATCAGATCCAACTAGACGAGGGAGGCATTGGCTATGGCATGGATCAAGTTCAACACCATTCAGCCCGAGCGGCCGTTCGATCAGGCCCTGGTCGGCTTCCTGGAGCTCACCGCCAATCACAACGCCCAGCTGCGGTCCATGCACGGCGCCCTTATCGCGATGGTCCGGGCGCTGGCGGCGGACCGGCCGGAACCTCAGTCCCCAGCCCTCGCCGAGGCGCTGGCGCGGCTCGACAAGGCCGAGGTGGTGATGGCGGAGTACGAAGCCAAGAGCCTCGAGGTGGGCGAGGCCTTGGCCAGCAAGCTCCAGGCCGCGGCGCTGCCGCGGCCGCCGCGCTGATCGCCGCGATCACGGGGAGGCAAGACGATGGCGAAACTGGACAAGAAGACCTACGAGGCCGAGATCGAACGGCTGCACGGTGAGCTGGTCCGCCTGCAGCTCTGGCTCAAGCAGTCGGGACATCGCGTCGTCGTCCTGTTCGAGGGACGCGACGGCGCGGGCAAGGGGGGTGTGATCAAGCGGATCACCGAACGCGTCAGCCCGCGCGTCTTCCGCGTCGTCGCCCTGCCGGCCCCGTCCGAGCGCGAGCGTACCCAGCTGTATTTCCAGCGCTACTTCACGCATCTGCCGGCCGGGGGAGAGGTCGTGATCTTCGACCGCAGCTGGTACAACCGCGCCGGGGTCGAACATGTGATGGGCTTCTGCACCGAGGACGAGTATCAGCGCTTCCTCCTCGGCTGCCCGCAGCTGGAAGCGGCGATCATCCGTTCCGGCATCCAGGTGATCAAATACTGGCTCGAGGTCAGCCCGGACGAGCAGACCCGGCGCCTGCGCGACAGGATCAAGGACCCGCGCAAGCTGTGGAAGCTGAGCCCGATGGATGTCGAATCCTACGACCGCTGGGATGACTATACCCGCTCGCGGGATGCGATGTTCGCGGCGACGGACACGGAGATCTCGCCCTGGCACGTCGTGCCTTCGGACGACAAGCGCAAGGCCCGGCTGAACTGCATCAGCCACCTGCTCAGCCTGATCCCCTACAAGAAGGTGCCCGGCGCGAAGGTGAAGCTGCCCGATCGCAAGGTGGGGCGCACCGCCCCGGCCGATCATCCCTTCCGCTACGTCCCGGACCGCTGGGCGGAGGGCTGACGGCGCAGTCTCGGAACGACGACATGACCCGGGGCGTCAGAATGGCTTCCGTCGGGCGCGCCGCCGCTCACCCGTGATGCGCGTTCAGCACCGCCGACCGGTCGAGATGGCGCACCATCGCCGCCTCGGCCGCGTCCGGTCCGGGCCGGGCCGCAGTGTGATGGTCTGGTTCATCCGATACACCGGATCGATGATGAAGCTGACCGACCGGCGGTCGCGCGTCGATTCGGCCTCCACGTCCAGGAACTGCGTCGAGACGAGCCTATGGCAGCTCGAGTTCAAGCGCCTGGCCACGCTGGAGATTCAGGTGAATCTCCCGGCCGGCCTTCGGCAGCATGACGGCCAGGTCGCGGATTTCCTGATCGGCCTGTACGGTCAGGACGACACCGTCCTCCCGTTCGACCACGTCGCTGTCGAGCCGATCCCGCGCCACCCACCAGGCGCCGAAATCGCTGACCGACCCCATCCACGCCCGTCCACGCCAGCGATCCGCGATGGCTTCCTCGAACCGGAGCTTGTCATCCGTCACGTTCGGGTGGATCAGGATCACCACGGCGCCGCGCTCGCGTGCCACCTGCCCGATCAACCGGTCGGCCGCATCCACGCGGTCGCCAAGCCGCGGCGGCGCCTCGTCCTCGATCGTCACCGGGAACTCCCAGACCGGCTGCAGGGCGGCATTGGCGCGCCCGTCCGTCAGCTGGAACGGCAGGTGGGTCAGCACGGTGTTCGCCGTGATCGAGGACGAATAGTGGTAGCCCGTTCCCTGCAGGGCCTGGGGCAGGCTGAAGGGATAGGACAGGCGGCCGGGTCGGAAGGCCTGAACCTGCGCGCCGACGAGGTGCTCCAGCAGGAACTTCGAGACACGCAGCTCACCCAGGATGCTGGCCCCGCGCACGCTGCGCTCGTCTTCCACGAAGGGCCGGTAGTCGGGGTAGCGCTCCTCGCCGGTCCCGAGCGGGATCTGGTCGAAAATCAGCGAATGAGCGACCGTATGGCTTCCGACATCCATGCCGTCCGCGACGAGCTTCCGCAGATCGTCGAGCGTGCCCGCGTTGAAGAACGGGACATCGTTGTAGTCGCGCATGTACTTGGTCTGAACGAAGAAGGTGCCGGTCAGCCCCCGTTGCTTCAAGGCGGCGGCATAGGCGAGCGCGTTGTGGGGTGCCGACTGGGCGTCGATGTCGTGGCTGAAGAGGATCGAGACCTCGCGCCCGGCGGGGGTCGTCGAGATCAGCCAGGGGTGTGACTCGCCGGCGACGTAGCGGTCCTTGAGCCAGCGGAACAGCACGTCGAGAGACGGATCGTAGCCGTTGACGTAGCTGCGGGCGAGCGAACCCGCACGGCCGTTCATGGATCGCTGCGCCAGTGAGCCGAGGTCGACCCCCAGGACGCAGGCCTCGCCCCCGACACTGCGGCAGGCTGCGGCGACCGACCCGTCGTCGAAGACGGCCAGGGTCCTGGCCGAACCCGGCGCGTAGCCGACGCTGGAGACATGCGCCTCGCCGGCGCTGGAGACCACGATCTCGTCCTCGGCCGCCACCCCGCCCGGCGCGGTCCAGCGCAAGCGGGTGCGCGACGCCAGCTCCGTGCCCGGCCCGATGCCGAAGAGCTCGTCCAGCCCGCCGCCCGCCAGGTTGAAGGCGACGACCGTCCCGCCCGAGCGGATATGTTCGGCCAGAGCCCGGATCTGTCCACCCGACAACACCCGGCCCGAGACGATCGGATAGACCAGCACCACGCGATGGCGCAGCGCCTTGTCCACGTCCCGGGTGACGGTGATCGGGACGCCGTGCGCGCGGAAGCCCCGAACAAGCCCGAGCCAGCCCGAGGCCGGGTCGGTCACCAGGATAGCGAGCCGATGGTCACCGCCGACATCGAACTGCTCCAGCGGCGTCGGGGCCGGCGCCTCGAGCACGGTCTTGCCCTGCGGTCCGCGAACCCCCTGGAACACGGACATCTTCGCGGGGTCGGGCCGATCCAGCCACACCGTGACGCCCCATCCCACCAGCGCCACTCCAAGAACAAGCGCGATAAGCCGTCCTGCCGTCCCCACGCGTCCCACCCCTTCGCTTCCCGCATTGTGCCGACCGCGAGACTATAGGAGAAGGCGCCTAGTTTCCGCAGCGCCGCAGCGCCGGCCGCCTGCCAGGCAAGGTTCCGCGCCGCCCCTCACCCGTGATGCGCGTACAGCACCGCCGACCGGTCGAGGTGGCGGATCATCGCCGCCTCGGCCGCGTCGGAGTCGTGGCCGCGGATGCAGTCGAGGATCTCGCGGTGCTCGGCCAAGGTGACGTTCTGCTTGCCGGTCCAGATCAGCATCTCGGTGTGATATTCGCGCAGCCAGCCCAGCATCGCCTCGCTGACAGCCTCGAAGATCGGGTTGCCGGAGATCGCCGCGATCCGGCTGTGGAAGCGCATGTCGGCGGCGATGAAGCCGGCAGGGTCGTCGAGCCTGCCGCTCTGCTCCCGCAGCGTCTCCTCCAGCCCCGCCACATCAGCGTCCGTCGCCTTCTCCGCCGCCTCGCGCACCATGCCTCGCTCGAAGAAGCGGCGCGCCTGCTTCAGATGCTCGAGGCTGTCCGGCGAGGCGGAGAGCAGGAACTGGGCGGAGAGGTCGACCTGCTGGAACAGCGACTTCGCCGTCAGCTGCCGCACCCGGGCCCGCTCGCCATGGCTGATGGTGATCAGACCCATATTGGCCAGGGCCTGCATCGCCTCGCGGATCGCCGGGCGGCCGACGCCGAAGCGGTCCATCAGGTCGCGCTCCGACGGCATGGCGTCGCCCGGCGCCAGCTCGCCGCGGGTGATCATGGATCTGAGGCGATCGAAGACCTCGTGCCACAGCTTGCGGCGGACGATGGGTTCGGCCGAATCCCGCACCAGATGAGCTCCTGCCTGGGCCGCGCTGCGGCGATGGGATGATGATCATACCATCGAAACCATCCGCCATCACCGTCCGGCCGCGTCGCCCTGTCGCCATCGCGGCGCTGGCCGCGGAGCCTTCGCCGGGCAAGGATAGCGCATCCGGAGCCTGGAGACCTGCTCATGCGAGAACACGCGATCGCCGCCATCCCCGCTGACGGCATCGGCCCTGAGGTGATCGGGGCCGGCATCAGGGTGCTGGAGGCGCTACAGCAGCGGCTCGGCGACCTCCGGTTCGCCATCACCAGCTTCGACTGGGGCTCGGACTACTACAAGACACACGGCGCAATGATGCCGGCGGACGGGCTGGCGGCGCTGAAGCCGTTCGACGCGATCTATTTCGGCGCGGTCGGCGCGCCCGACGTGCCGGACCACGTCACGCTGTGGGGCCTGCGGCTGCCGATCTGTCAGGGCTTCGACCAATACGCCAATGTCCGGCCGACGCGGATCCTGCCCGGCATCACCTCGCCGCTGCGCCATGCCGGGCCCGGCGACCTCGACTGGGTGATCGTGCGCGAGAACTCCGAGGGCGAGTATTCCGGCCATGGCGGCCGCGCCCATCGCGGCCTGCCGGAGGAGGTCGGCACCGAGGTGGCGATCTTCACCCGGGTCGGGGTCAGCCGGATCATGCGCTACGCCTTCCGCCTGGCGCGGGCGCGGCCACGCAAGCTGCTGACCGTGGTCACCAAGTCGAACGCCCAGCGTCACGGCATGGTGATGTGGGACGAGATCGCGGCCGAGGTGGCGCGGGAGTTCCCCGACGTCACCTGGGACAAGATGCTGGTCGACGCCATGACGGTGCGGATGACGCTGAAGCCGCAGAGCATCGACACCGTCGTCGCCACCAACCTGCATGCCGACATCCTGTCCGACCTGGCCGGGGCGCTGGCCGGCAGCCTGGGCGTGGCGCCGACCGCCAACATCGACCCGGAGCGGCGCTTCCCGTCGATGTTCGAGCCAATCCACGGCTCGGCCTTCGACATCACCGGCAAGGGCATCGCCAACCCGGTGGCCAGCTTCTGGACCGCGGCGCAGATGCTGGAGCATCTCGGCGAGGCCGAGGCGGCCGGGCGGCTGATGCGCGCGGTGGAGCGGGTGACCGCGGCCGGGATCCTGACCCCGGACGTCGGCGGCACCGCCACGACGAAGGAGGTCACCGACGCGGTGATCGACGCGATCTACAGCTCGAATGTCTGATCTTTGGTTCCTGGCGCGGCGGTGGCAGCACGGACCGCACCGGGCGACCGACCGACCACGCGCTTGAAGGCGCGGCTGAACGCGGCCTGCGAGCCGTAGCCGAGGCGGTGGGCGGCGGCCTCGATCGGCATCCGGTCGCGGCCGATCCATTGCGCGGCGAGACGCATGCGCAGGTCGGCAACGTAGCGCAGCGGGGTCAGCCCGGTCACGGCGAGGAAGCGTTCGGCGAAGACCGAGCGTGACGCGCCCATCTCCGCCGCCAGCTCTGCCACGGTCCAGTCGCGGCCGGGGTCGCGATGCATGGCGGCGATGACCCGGCCGAGGCGCGGGTCGCGCAGCGCCTCGATCCAGCCCTTGGCCTCGCCGCAGCCGCATTCGACCCAGCCGCGGACGATCGAGGCGGAGACGACATCGGCCAGCCGCGCCAGGATGGCAGCGAAGCCGGCGCGCTCGTCGCAGGCCTCGCGCGCCATCGCCTCCAGCATCGGCAGGATCTCGGGGTAGCGGTTCAGCAGCGTGCCGACCAGCATCACCTCCGGCATCAGCGCCACCAGCGGGTGCATGCCGCCGAGGTCGAACTCCATGCAGCCGCTGAAGATCAGCGCGCCGGAGCCCGGGTCGCAGCCCTCCGGGCAGGCGCGGATGATGCGGACGCTCCGGCACAGCGTCTCGCCCTCGAAGCTGGAGATGTCGCGGCTGTCCTGGTCGGGCGCGGACAGCAGCTCGTGCGGGCCGCCGCGCGGCAGCAGCACGGCATCGCCCGAATCGAGGGTGTGGAGCGTCCCGTCGGCCGTGCGCAGGACCACGGGCCCGCGGGCGACAAAATGGAACTGGGCCCGGTTCTCGACAGTGCCGAAGCCGAGGCCGAAGGGCGGCGCCATCGCGATCCGGCGGTACTGCACCCCGAACAGGCGCATGCCCAGCAGCAGCTCGCTGACCAGGTCGCCAGCGGGCCGCGGAGGGGGCTGTCGGAGCGTCGGGTTCTCGGATCGCGATTCGGACGGACGATCAAACATTCCGGAGTGTCTGACATGGATCGTCCGGCGAGTCCATCCTACCTTCTGCCGCACTGCATCAAAACCTCTCTTCAAAGGATGGTCCCCATGATCGAGGGAACACAGCGGACGGGCGCGGCGCCGGTGCGGGAGGAGCCGGCCTGGGGCGCGGTCGTCTCGATGACGCTGGGCGTGTTCGGGCTGGTGACGGCGGAGTTCCTGCCGGCCAGCCTGCTGACGCCGATGGCGGCGGATCTCGGCGTCAGCGAGGGCCTGGCCGGCCAGGCGGTAACGGCGACCGCGGTGGTGGCGCTGGTCACCAGCCTGCTGGTCTCGACCGCGACCCGGCGGATCGACCGGCGCTATGTGCTGCTGGCGTTCTCGATCCTGCTGACGGTGTCGAACCTGCTGGTCGCCTTCGCCCCGGGCCTGCCGGCCCTCTTGCTGGCGCGGGTGGTGCTGGGCGTGGCGCTGGGCGGCTTCTGGACCATGTCGGCGGCGACGGTGATGCGGCTGGTGCCGGAGGCGCTGGTGCCGCGGGCCCTGTCGCTGCTGTTCAGCGGCGTCTCGGCCGCCACGGTCGCAGCCGCGCCGCTGGGCAGCTATTTCGGCGACATCATCGGCTGGCGCGGGGTGTTCGTCATCGCGGCGGTGCTGGGGCTGCTGGCGCTGGCGGTGCAGTTCGCGACGCTGCCGCGCATGGCACCGAGCGGGACGACGCGGCTGCGCACCCTGGTCGAGGTGCTGGCCCGGCCGCAGGTCGGCTTCGGCATGCTGGCGGTGCTGCTGGTGTTCACCGGCCACTTCGCCTTCTTCACCTATATCCGGCCATTCCTGGAGACGGTGACCGGCGTCGGCATCACCGGCGTGTCGGGCATCCTGCTGGGCTTCGGCATCGCCAACTTCCTGGGCACCTTCCTGGGCGGCGTGCTGTTGGAGCGCAGCATGCGCCTGACCATGATGCTGATGCCGCTGACCATGGGCATCCTCGGCCTCGGCCTGGTGGTGGTGGGCGGCGGCGCGCCGGTGGCGAACACGGCGATGGTGGCGCTGTGGGGCGTGGCCTTCGGCGCGGTGCCGGTGGCGTGGTCGACCTGGCTGACCCGCACCGTGCCCGACGAGGCGGAGAGCGCGGGCGGCCTGCTGGTGGCGGCAGTGCAACTGGCGATCGCGACCGGCGCCGCGGCCGGCGGCGCGATCTTCGACGTCAGCGGCGCGCTGGGCGTGTTCACCGGCGCCGGCTTCGTGCTGCTGGTGGCCGCGGCGATGATCGTGGTCGGCATCCGCCCGCGGACAGCGACCGCGGCGGCCTGACGGAGGCTCAGCGGGGCTGGTCGGCGCCGAGCAGATCGGCCATGCCGATCAGCCCCGCATCGTGACCCAGGGCGGCCGGGTGCAGCGGCAGACGGAACTGCCGCGGCTCGGCCGCCAGGACGCGCTCCACCCGGCCGAGGAACCCGTCTGCCAACCCGACGCCGCCGCCGATCACGGCGAGGTCAAGGTCCAGCACCGCCTTCAGGTCGGACAGCAGCCGGGCGAGGACGGCGGCAGCGCGGTCGATCAGCGCCACGGCCGCCGGATCCCTGCGGCGGAACAGGGCCGGCGCATCCATCTCCTCCCCGAACGCCTCGGTCGCCGCGGCGGCGAGCGCCCGGCCGGAGGCCACGGCTTCGACGCAGCCGCGCCGGCCGCAGCCGCAGAGCGGCCCGTCCGGCAGCGCCACGACATGGCCGAGATGCCCGGCCAGGCCGCCCGGCCCGACCCGCAACTCCCCGTCCAGCACCAGCCCGCCGCCAACGCCGGTCGACACGGTCAGGAACACCAGCGAGCCGACGCCCCGCGCCGCGCCGTGGCGGAACTCGCCCCAGGCGGCGGCCTGGGCGTCGTTGACCGCCCGCACCGGGACGCCAAGCCGGTGCTGCAGCGCCGCGACCAGCGGCGACTCCGGCGGCACCGGCAGGGTGCCGGGATTCGTGGCGGAGAGTTTTCCGTCGCGCACCAGCCCGGTGGTGGCGACGCCGATCGGCCCATCGGTCCAACCGGCGACCAGGGCGGCGACGGCCTCGACCAGGCTCTCGAAGCGTCCGTCCCGCGGGGTCGGCGTCTGGCGGCGCTCCAACACCTTGGCTCCTCGCACCCGCGCCGCGGCGATCTTGGTGCCGCCGAGATCGACGACGGTGATCATGGGGAGCTCTCAGCTCTTGGGCATGCCCCTTCCAGACTCCCCCTCCCCTTGCGGGAGGGGGTAGGGGGAGGGGTTTGCCTGGGCCGGGATGAATCCCCGCCTTCTGCTCCCGCGGCACGAGCCCCCTCCCCCTTCCCCCCTCCCGCAAGGGGAGGGGGAGAGTAAGAGGGAAGCGTCGGTGCGAAGTCGGCTGTCACAATCTCAATACCCACGGTCGGTCACGGCTTGCGCCGTGCGGCGGATGGCGTCGCGGGCCGCGGGGTCGCGGTCGGCGATGGTCTCGAACAGCATGTCGACGATCACCAGCTGGCTGATCTTCGAGGCCAGCGCCCCGCCGGTCAGCGGCGTCTCCGGCGCCGAGGCCAGCAGCACCATATCGGCCAGGGCGGTCAACGGGCTCCTGCTGCGATTGGTGATCGCCGCCAGGAAGGCCCCGGCCTCCTTCGCCAGCGTCGCGGCGCGGACGACGTCGAGGGTGGAACCGGAGCTGGAGACCGCCAGCGCCACGTCGCCTTCCGCCAGCGCCGCGGTCGCCATCGCCGCCATGTGCGGATCGTCATGCGCCACCGCCTGCAGCCCGACCCGCGCCAGCTTGTACTGGGCGTAGCGGGCGGTGATGGACGAGGCGCCGACGCCGAACACCAGCACGCGGCGCGCGGCCCGGAGGCGGTCTGCCACCGTCTCCACCGCCGCCGGGTCCAGGAGATCCTCGGTCTGGCGCAGCGCGTCGACGGCGCGGTCGACGATGCGGAACAGCGCGTGCCGCCCCGCCTCCTCCGCCCGCGCCGGTTGGGCCGAGGCCAGCTCGGTCGCCAGCGCCAGCTTGAAGCCCTGGAAGCTGGGGAAGCCCTGCTCGCGGCAGAAGCGGATCACCGAGGCCTCGGAGGAGCCGGAGGCCTCGGCCAGCTCGGTCACGGTCTGCGACAGCACCCGCTCCGGCCCTTCGAGCACATAGTCGCCGATCCGGCCCAGCGCCGGTGACAGGCCGGGATTGGCGGCGCGCAGGCTGGCCAGCACCTTGCGGCCGATGGTCGAGGTCTCGCTCATCGCTGCATTCTACCCCTTTACCGCCCCGGCGAGCATCGCCCGGCCGAGGTAGCGGTAGCTGACCAGGCCGAGCAAGAGCGGCGGCAACACGCTGAGCATCATCGCCGCCGCGGTGGCGCCCCATTTCACGCCCCAGGAGGTGATGAAGAAGGTGGCGCCGACCGTCACCGGCACGGCGTTGCGGGTGGAGAGGATCAGGCCGAACAGGAATTCGTTCCAGCTGTAGATGAAGCTGAGGATGGCGACTGCCACCAGCACCGGCCGGGCCAGCGGCAGCACGATGTGGCGCAGCACCGCGAAGGTGGAGGCGCCGTCGACCCGCGCCGCCTCCTCGATCTCCTGTGGCAAATCCTGCAGGAATCCGACCAGCAGGATCAGCGCCAGCGGCAGGTTGATGATGCAGGAGATCAAGGCGAGGCCCAGCCGGGTGTCGAGCAGGCCGAGCGCCTGGTACAGCAGGTAGAACGGGATGGCGAAGATCACCAGCGGCAGAGCCCGCAGGTTGGTGACCACCGGCAGGATCGTCGTCGTCCCCTTCCCCAGCTTGGCCATGGCATAGGCGGCCGGGACGCCGAGCCCGAGCGCCAGCACCGTGCCGCCGAGGGCGATCACGGTCGAGTTCATGAGGTAGCGCGGGAAGTCCAGCGCCGGGTCGGTCAGCACCGTCGCGTAGTGCTCCAGCGTCGGCGCGAACAGCCAGACCGGCGGGTAGGCGTTGATGTCGAGCGTGGTCTTCAGCGAGGTCAGCAGCGTGACGATGACCGGGATGTTGAGGATCAGGACCGCGAGCAGGAACACCACCCAGCGCAGCCCGGCGACGAGGCGCGTCATCCCCGCGATCCCCGCAGCATCTGCGCCATCAGCAGGCGCAGCACCACGATCGAGGCCAGGAGCAGCAGCATCGAGGCGGCGACGGCGGGGCCGATCCGCTCCTGCTGGAAGAAGGTGCGGTAGATGTAGATCGACAGGCTCTGGGTCAGCGTGCCCGGGCCGCCGCCGGTCAGCACATAGATGTGGTCGAACACCCGGAAGCTGTCGATGAAGCGGATGAAGCCGGTGATCGCCAGCGCCGGCACCATCAGCGGCAGGGTGATGCGCCGGAACACGGCCCAGGAGCCGGCGCCGTCGATCCGCGCCGCCTCCACCAGCTCGCCCGGGATCGCCTGGTAGGCGGTCAGCAGCGCCAGGAAGGCGAACGGCGTCCATTGCAGCACCTCGATCACCGCGACGGTGGTGAAGGCCCAGTCGGCGTCCAGCAGGTTGCCGCTGAACCCGACCAGCTGCAGATATTGCGGGATGACGCCGACGAAGTCGTTCAGCATCAGCCGGTACATCACGCCCAGCAGCGCCGGCGACACCATCATCGGCAGCAGCAGGAAGGCCATCAGCCAGCGCCGCTTCGCGATCAGCGGGTCGAGCGCCAGCACCAGGGCGAAGCCGAGCAGCAGCTGCGCCGCGGTGACCACGATCGCGAAGCGGGCGGAGAAACCGACCGCGCCCCAGAAGGCCGGGTCGGCCAGCACCGTCGCGTAGTTGTCGAGCCCGACCCAGCGCGGCGACCACAGGCCGGTGAAGCGCACCTCGCTGAGGCTGTAGACCAGGTTGGCGACGGCCGGGAAGCCGAGCAGGAGCGCCAGGAACAGCAGCAGCGGCCCGAGCAGCCACAGCCCGTCCCAGCGCCCCTCATAGGGCCGGCGCCCGGCAGTCGACGCCATCAGCCCTTGATCCGCTCGGCCATGCCCTCGGCCGCCTGCTTCAGCGCGGTGTCAAGGTCGATCTGCCCGGCCCAGAAGGCGGAGAACTTCTCCGCCAGCACCTCATAGACCGGCACGGCATAGGCGGCGGTGCCGCCGGTGACGACGAAGCCGTAGCGGTCGACGAAATCGCCGACCAGCGGGAATTCCGGCCGGGCCGACGCCATCGCCTTCAGGATCTCCGGCACTGGCGGGGTGCCGCCGGCCTGGGCATAGACGGTCATCGCGTCCTTGGTCGCCAGCCAGGCCACGACCTTGCCGGCGTCGCCCTTGTTCTTCGAGGCCTTGTTCAGGCCGATGCCGAGGGAATGGACATGGCTCTTGTGCCCGGCGCTGCCGGCCGGCAGCGGGGCCAGGCCGACCTTGCCGGCGACCGTGGGCGACTTTGCCGGGTCGTTCAGCTCGTTGAAGGCCGCGTTCCACTGCAGCATGGTGGCTGCCTGGCCAGCCTGGAAGGCGGCGTTGGCCTCAGGATATTCGTAGCTGATCGACCCCGGCGGCGTCGCCTTGGCGTCGATCAGGGTCTTGTAGACCTGCAGCCCGGTGCGGGCGGCCGGACCGTCGATCGCCGGCTTGCCGTCGGCGCCCAGCCAGTCGCCGCCATTCGACACCAGGGTCGCCTGCCACAGCATGATGTTGAAGATCAGGTTCTTCATCTGCAGCACGGTGCCGAAGCGGGTCGGGCTGTCCGGGTTGTCGGCGGTGCTGAAGAACAGGGCGGCGGCGATCCAGTCGTCCCAGCTCCAGTCGTCCGGCGCCTTGGGCTGCATCTCGCGGCCGAGCTTCTCCTTGGCGATCGCGGCATAGCGCTTCTGCCACTCGGTGTCAGACAGCAGCCGGTCGACCAGATCCTTGCGGTAGTAGAGGAAATGCACCGAGATGTCGGTCGGCACGCCATACAGCTTGCCGTCCAGGGTCAGGGACTGCAGCGACACCGGCGCGAAGGCGGCTTTGGCCTCGGCCGGCACCTGGGCGTCGATCGGGTCGAGATAGGGCGCGTAGCGGCCGAGCGTGTAGGTGGTGACCAGCGCCAGGTCGAACTCGCTCGATCCCGCGGCGAGATCCGCCTGCTCCTTCTCGAAATAGCCCTGGCGGCTGAACAGCAGCTGCTTGACGGTGATGCCGTCGGCCTTGCCCGGCCCGGCATTGTAGGCGTCGAGCACCTTCTGCATCGCCTCGCTTTCCGGCCCCGGCCAGAACAGCAGCGTGACCTCGCCCGCCATGGCGGCGGAGGAGAACGCCGACAGGGCCAGCCCGGCCAGCAGGGTCTTGCGCAGGATATTCGTCATGGTTTGCCCCCTGTTTGTCTTGATTGAAGGACCGCCCTCAGCCGGAGCCGAGGGCCTCGAGGAACCAGCGCGTCACGAATTCCGGCCGGGTGATGGCCGAGCCGGCGACCACCGCATGCGCCCCGGCGGCCAGGGCCGAGGCGGCATGCTCCGGCGTCCGGACATTGCCCTCGGCGATCACGGTGAAGCCGTCGGCGGCGAGGTCGGCGACCAGGGCCAGGTCCGGCTCGGTCGGCTCCGGCCCGGCGACATAGCCGGCGAGGGTCGAGGCGACGATGTCGGCGCCGGCCGCCGCCGCCGCCCGGCCCTCGGCCCGGGTCGAGACATCGGCCATGGCGATGCGGCCATGGCGATGGATGCGGGCCACCAGCGCCGCGACGGTCACCGGGCGGATTCGGTCGGTGGCGTCGAAGGCGATGATCTCGGCGCCGGCCTCGGCCAGCGCGTCGACATCGGCGAGGTGCGGGGTGATCCGCACCGGGCTGTCCTCCAGGTCGGACTTCACGATGCCGATCACCGGTACCCCGGCGATGCGGCAGACCGCGGCGACCCGCTCCACCCCCTCGATCCGCAGGCCGGCGGCGCCGGCGGCGACCACGGCCCGGGCCAGCGCCACCACGAATTCGGTGCGGTCGAGCGGCCCGGCCACCACCGGCTGGCAGGACACGATCAGCCGGCCGCGCAGGCGGCCGAGCACGGCAGAGACGAAGGCGGTATCGGTCATGCCGCCATGCTGGGTCAGTTGGCATTTTTCATCAACATAAAAATTCGGATGAAAATTTCCTTCATAAGATTTTCGTCGTCATGGCGAGGCGCGCAGCGCCGTGGCCATCCAGGGGGCGGTACCGCTGGATGGCCACGCCCCTTCGGGGCTCGCCATGACGGGTAATATTTGGGACCACCGATTTTTGGTGGACGAGGACAAGAATGAAGCGAGCAAGTGGCCGCGGTGCGGCTTTCAGCCGGCCTCGACCGTGCAGCCGAACTCCGCTGCGGAGGCTTCGAGCCAGCGCCAGAGGCTGCCGGCGAAGCTGCGGTAGATCGCGATCTCGTAAGTCGGACGGTCGTCGAGCTGCCAAAGCTGCGCGCCGATATGGGCGATCACGGTCACCGCCGCGTCGCCCGGGCCGAAGGCGCGCGGATGCAGGTCGAGGCCGACGCCCTTGATCAGCGCATCACGGGCGCGCGGGCCGGAGACGCGCAGCACGGCGAGGCCGTCGCTCTGGTCGCTGACCGCAGCGAAGGCGCCGACAGCGTCCGCCAGCTCGCGGGCCAAGTTGCGCCCGTCCTCGGCGACAGCGAGCCATTGCCCGGGGCCGGACCAGATGAAAGCGAGGCCGCCCTGCATCACCCGCTTCGGCGTCACCGGCAGGTCGAGGCCATAGCGCGACCGGATCGCGGCGGCGAGGTCGTCGGCCCGGCGTTTGCGGGCGATCACCCTGGCCGAAGCGAGATCGTCGCGCGGGCGGACGGTGACGCCGGGCTCGACCTCGGCGCGGCCGGACCGGCCGGGGAGGCCGGTGAAGGCGGATCGGGGGGTGAGGTCAGGCACGCAGGCGCTCCCCTTCCGGGTCGTGGAACACGGGCGACACCACCTCGACCGCCACCTCCTCGCCGCGCACCGGGTCGCAGGCGCGGAGGGTCTCGCCGATCCGCGCCGGGCCGTTGGAGAGCAGGCCCAGGCCGATCCAGTGGCCCAAGGAAGGCGAGTAGGCGACCGAGGTCATGTAGCCCTGGTCGTTGGCGGCGGTGGCCGCCGCGCCGTCCGGGATGAAATGCGCACCGGCCCGCAGGCGCCGCGACCGGTCGACCGGCCGGAACCCGACCAGGGCCGGCCGCACCGGGTCGGCCAGCCCCGGCCGCCCGGCCAGGACCCGGCCGATATAGTCCTTCTTCGCCGACATCATCCGGCCGAGGCCGAGATCGGCGGCGGTGGTCTGGCCGTTCAGCTCGTTGCCGGCGGCATGGCCCTTCTCGATCCGCATCACGCCCAGCGCCTCGGTGCCATAGGGGACGACGCCGAGATCGGCGCCCGCCTGCATCAACCGGCGCGCCAGCGCGTCGCCGAAGCGGGCCGGCACCGCGACCTCATAGGCGAGCTCGCCGGAGAAAGAGATGCGGAACAGCCGCGCGGCGATGCCGCCGCAGACCGTCAGCTCCGCCGCGGCGAGATAGGGGAAGGCCTCGTTGCCGATGTCGAAGGGGGCGTCGACGATCCGGGCCAGCAGCGCGCGCGCCTTCGGTCCCGCCACCGAGAACTGCGCCCACTGGTCGCTGACCGAGGTGAACTGGACGTCGAGCTCCGGCCACAGGCACTGGTGGCAGAACTCCATATGCTGGAACACCTTGGCCGCGTTGGCGGTGGTGGTGGTGACCAGGAACCGATCCTCGACGAGGCGCGAGGTGGTGCCGTCATCCATGACGATGCCGTCCTCGCGCAGCATCAGGCCGTAGCGCGCCTTGCCGACCGGCAGCGTGGTCCAGGTGTTGATGTAGAGCCGGTTGAGGAACTCCGCCGCATCGGCGCCCTGCAGGTCGATCTTGCCGAGGGTGGAGACGTCGCAGAAGCCGACGGCCGAACGGACCTGCCGGACCTCGCGGCTGACCGTCTCCAGCCAGTCCTTCTCCCCCGACCGCGGGAAGTACTGGGCGCGCAGCCAGGCCCCGGCCTCGACGAACACCGCCCCCTGCTCCGCCGCCCAGCCATGCGACGGGGTCAGCCGGGTCGGGCGGAAATCGCGGGCGCGGGCATGGCCGGCGAGGGCGCCCAGCGACACCGGCGTATAGGGCGGGCGGAAGCGGGTGGTGCCGACCGCCTCGATGTCGCGGGCGGTGATCTCGGCCATGATGCCGATGGCGTTGACGTTCGAGGTCTTGCCCTGGTCGGTGGCCATGCCGAGGGTGGTGTAGCGCTTGAGATGCTCGACCGCGCGGAACCCCTCGCGATCGGCCAGCTCGATGTCCTTGTCGGTGACGTCGTTCTGGAAATCGACGAAGCGCTTGCCGCCGCCACCACTCACCCGCCAGAGCGGGCTGACGCCGGTCGCCTCCGGCGCCGTCTGCGGCGGGTCGAAGCGGCCACCGTCGAAGCCGCAATCCTTCGCCGCCTCCGCCCCGGCCCGGCCACCGCCGGCGAGGCAGCCGGCGAGATCGAACGTCCCGGCAGTGCTGCCGGCCACGTCCATGCCGGCCGGCAGGTCGCCCGGGATGAAGGCGGCGAGATCCGCATTCCAGACCGGACGGCCGCCGAGATGCGAGGTCAGGTGCACATTCGGGCTGAAGCCGCCGGAGATGGCCAGCAGGTCGCAGGGCAGCGTCGAAGGGCGGCCCGCGGCGTCGCGGATCTCGACCGCGTGCAGGCCGCGCGCGCTGCCGATCGCCCGGGTTACCACGGCGCCGGCCAGCAGCCGCGTGCCGGCCTGCTGCAGCGTCGATCCCGGTCTCGCATCGACGATCGCCTCCACTGCCACCCCGGCGGCGGCGAGATCGGCGGCCACGGCGCCGGCAATGTCATTGTTAGCGAAGACCACGGCGCGGCGGCCCGGCGCCACGGCGTAGCGGTTCAGATAGGTCCGGACGGCGCCGGCCAGCATCACGCCGGGCCGGTCGTTGTCGCCGAACACCAGCGGACGCTCCAGGCTGCCGGCCGCCAGCACGCAGCGCCTGGCCACGATGCGCCACAGCCGCTGGCGCGGGGCGTGCGGCTCGGGCACCGGCAGATGGTCGCCGACCCGCTCGACCGCGCCATAGGTGCCATGGTCGAACACGCCGAACACCGTGGTGCGGCGCAGGACCCGCACCTCCGGCAGGCCCGCTAGCTCGGACTCGGCCGAAGCCGCCCAGTCCGGCGCCGGCTGGTTGCCCAGCGTGCGGCGCTCCGACAGCAAGCTGCCGCCGAGGCGGGCGGCCTCGTCGCACAGGATCACCCGTGCCCCGGAGCGGCCGGCGGCCAGCGCCGCCGCCATACCGGCCGGACCGGCGCCGACCACCAGCACGTCGCAGTGGATCGTCGCCTTCTCGTAATGGTCCGGGTCGGGCGCGGTGGCGGCGCGACCGAGGCCGGCGGCGCGGCGGATCAGCGGCTCGTAGACGGACTCCCAGAAGCGGGCCGGCCACATGAAGGTCTTGTAGTAGAACCCGGCGGCGAAGACCGGGGACAGCCACCCGTTCACCGCCATCAGGTCGAAGCCGAGGGACGGCCAGCGATTCTGGCTGTCCGCCTGCAGCCCGTCGAACAGCTCGACCATGGTGGCACGGCTGTTCGGCTCCCGCCGTGCGCCACGGCGCAGCTCGACCAGCGCGTTCGGCTCCTCCGCCCCGGCCGAGAGGATGCCGCGCGGCCGGTGATACTTGAACGACCGTCCGGTCAATCCGACGCCGTTGGCCAGCAGGGCCGAGGCCAGGGTGTCGCCGGGATGGCCCGCGAGCTCGCGGCCGTCGAAGCGGAAGCGCAGCGTCGCCGAACGGTCGATCAACCCGCCGGTGGGGAGGCGGAAGCCGCTCATCGCTGCGCTCCCCGCGCGTCGACGGCGCCGAGGATACGGTGGTCGCGGGTGTCGCGCGTCACCACCAGCCAGGAGCGGCAGCCACCGCCGTGATACCAGTACTCGGCCAGCGCCCCGGCCGGGTTGTCGCGGCGATAGGCATAGTCGACGAAGGCGTCGATGCCGGCATCGGGTGCCGGTCGCGTCACGGTGGCGTCGCCGAGATAGCTGAACTCCTCGGCCGCGCGCTCGCCGCAATGGGGACAGGGGATCCGCATGTCGATGTCCCTCAGTGCAGGTTCGGCTGGGCGCCGACGCCCTTTTCGTCGATCAGGTTGCCGGTGGCGAAGCGGTCGAGGCGATAGGCCGCGTTCAACGCATGCGGCGCGTCATGGGCGATGGTGTGGGCGAAGCACCAGCCCGAGGCCGGGGTCGCCTTGAACCCGCCATAGCACCAGCCGGCGTTGAGGTAGAGGCCGCGGACCGGCGTCTTGTCGATGATCGGGCTGCCATCCATCGACATGTCCATCAGCCCGCCCCATTGCCGCAGCAGGCGCAGCCGGCCGAGCGCCGGCAGGATCGCGAGGCCGCCCTCGACCACATCCTCGACCACCGGGAGATTCCCGCGCTGGGCGTAGGAGTTGTAGCCGTCGATGTCGCCGCCGAAGACCAGCCCGCCCTTGTCGGACTGGCTGACGTAGAAATGGCCGGCGCCGAAGGTGATGACGCCGTCGACCAGCGGCTTCAGCCCCTCCGACACGAAAGCCTGCAGCACATGGCTCTCGATCGGCAGCTTGAGCCCGGCCAGGGCCGCGACGCGGGAGGAGTTGCCGGCGCAGGCCAGCCCGACCTTGCCGGCGCGGATGCGGCCGCGGCTGGTCTCGACCCCGACCACGGCGCCGTCCTCGACCGCGATGCCGGTGACCTCGCAATTCTGGATGATGTCGACGCCGCGGCTGTCGGCGGCGCGGGCATAGCCCCAGGCCACGGCGTCGTGCCGCACCGTGCCGCCGCGGCGTTGCAGCAGGCCGCCCTGGATCGGGAAGCGGGCGTTGTCGAAATCGAGCAGCGGCACCAGCGCCCGCACCTGCTCGCGGTCCAGGAGCTCGGCATCGACGCCGTGCAGCCGCATGGCGTTGCCGCGCCTGGCATAGGCGTCGCGTTGCGCATCGGAGTGGAACAGGTTCAGCACGCCGCGCTGGCTGACCATGGCGTTGTAGTTCAGGTCCTGCTCCAGCCCCTCCCACAGCTTCATCGACCATTCGTAGAACGGGATGTTGCCGGGCAGCAGGTAGTTGGAGCGGATGATGGTGGTGTTGCGGCCGACATTGCCGCCGCCGATCCACCCCTTCTCCAGCACCGCGACGCGGGTGATGCCGTGCTCCTTGGCCAGGTAATGGGCGGTGGCCAGCCCGTGCCCGCCGCCGCCGACGATGACGACGTCGTAGTCCGGTTTCGGCGCGGCGTCGCGCCAGGCCGGCGTCCAGCCCTTCTGGCCCTTCAGGGCCTGGCCCAGCACCGAGAAGATCGAATAGCGCACGCCGTGCCTCCGTTCGAGGGCGGTGCTCCCCCTCACCCTCCCACGTGCTTCGCACGCGGGTCCCTCCCTCTCCCCGAGGAGAGGGAATGTTCACCTCTCCCTCGGGGAGAGGTCGAAATCGCACAGCGATTTCGGGTGAGGGGGTGGCACCGGCCCATCCGCCTCGGAGTATCGATCACGGCAGATCGCCGATTTGCCTCAGCGCGCCACCGGCATGTCCCAACAGGACAAGCGACTCAGCCTTCGCGTTCCCGGGCCGGAGGATGGCCGAAGCGGGTGCGGTAGCTGCGCGAGAAATGGCTGGCGCTGACGAAGCCGCAGGCCAGCGCCACCTCGGTCACCGACAGTGTGGTCTGGCGCAGATGGCGCCGCGCCGCGCGCAGCCGCAGGTCGAGATAATGCTCGGCCAGGCTGCGGCCCAATCGGTCTCGGAACAGCCGTTCGAGCTGGCGCAGCGACAGGCCGGCGACCGCCGCCAGCTCGGGCCGCGACAGCGGCTCCTCGATCCGCTCCTCCATCTTGGCGAGGGCGGCCAGCAGGCCGGGATGGCTGACGCCGAAGCGCCGGCGCGGGTCCAGCCGCTGCGGGTCGTCGCCATGGCGCAGCTGCGTGTGCATGAACCAGTCGGCGACCTGGGCGGCCAGTGCCGCGCCGTCGCGCTGGCCGATCAGGGCCTGCATCAGGTCGAGTGCCGCGATGCCGCCGGAGCAGGTCAGGCGGCCGCGGTCGATCTCGAACAGATGGCCGCTCGGGTCGAGGTCCGGAAAGCTTTCGGCGAAGGCGGCGTGGTGGTCCCAATGCAGGGTGAAGCGGTGGCCGTCCAGCACCCCGGCCCGGGCCAGCAGATAGGGGCCGCCGGAGACCGCGCCCAAAGCCGTGCCGTGCCGTGCCAGGTCGCGCAGCCGGGCCAGGGTCGGCGGATGGTCGAAGCCCTCGATCCCGGTGCCGGCGCAGACCACCAGGAGGTCCGCCTCGGCCATCGCCTCCGGCGGCCGGTCGGGGGCGATGGCAATGCCGTTGGAGGCGCGCACCGGCTGGCCGTCCGGGCTGAAATGCAGCCAGCGATAGCGCTCGCGGCCGCCCAGCAGATTGGCGGCGCGCAGCGGCTCGATCGCCGCGGCATAGGGCATCAACGGGAAGTTCGGGATCAGCAGGAAACCGACCGTGTACGCCCCCTCCATCCGGCTCTCCCGCTGTCCCGACCAATGCTCTGTGTCGGCCAAGCCTAGCCTCGCCTGCCGGCCGTTGCATGCTTCTTGCTTGCCGACGCGCTCCGTCTCACTCTTCGACAGCGGGACGTCCCGTGGTCCAGCCGAGGCAGGAGCGCCCGTGTCCATCGTCGCCGCCCTTCACCACGTCACCCGCTACCGCTACGACCGGCCGGTGGCGCTCGGCCCTCAGGTGATCCGGCTGCGCCCGGCGCCGCATTCCCGCACCAAGGTCCCGAGCTATGCGCTGAAGGTCACGCCGGCGAAGCATTTCGTGAACTGGCAGCAGGACCCGCACGGCAACTGGCTGGCGCGGCTGGTGTTCCCGGAAAAGGCGACGGAGTTCGCGATCGAGGTCGACCTGACGGCGGAGATGACCGTCATCAACCCCTTCGACTTCTTCATCGAACCCTATGCCGAGACCATCCCCTTCGCCTATCCCGCGGAACTGAAGACGGAGCTGGCACCGTATCTGGATCCGGAGCCTGCGGGGCCGCGCCTGGCTGCTTTCGTGGCAGGGCTGCCTCAGGAAGAGGCACGCACCATCGACTTCCTGGTCGCGCTCAACGCCCGGCTGCAGCGCGACATCCGCTACCTGGTGCGGATGGAGCCCGGGGTGCAGGAGCCGGAGGAGACGCTGGCCCTGGCCTCCGGCTCCTGCCGCGATTCCGCCTGGCTCCTGGTGCAGATCCTGCGCCGGCTCGGCCTGGCGGCGCGCTTCGTCTCCGGCTACCTGATCCAGCTCCGGGCCGATATCGACCCGCTGGACGGGCCGAAGGGCACCGACAAGGACTTCACCGACCTGCACGCCTGGGCCGAGGCCTACATCCCCGGCGCCGGCTGGATCGGCCTCGACGCCACCTCCGGCCTGTTGTGCGGCGAGGGCCACATCCCGCTGGCGGCGACGCCGCATTACCGCTCCGCCGCGCCGATCAGCGGCGTGGTGGAGCCGGCGGAGGTCGAGTTCGAGTTCGCGATGGACATCTCGCGCATCATCGAGCCGATCCGCATCACCATGCCGTTCTCGGACGAGGCCTGGCAGGCGCTCGACCGGCTCGGCGATCAGGTCGACGCCGACCTCGCGGAGCAGGATGTCCGCCTGACCATGGGCGGCGAGCCGACCTTCGTCTCGATCGACGATTTCGAATCGGCGGAATGGAACACCGCCGCGGTCGGCCCGACCAAGCGCGCCTTCGCCGACACGCTGATCCGGCGGCTGCGCGCCCGCTTCGCCCCGGGCGGCATGCTGCATTACGGCCAGGGCAAATGGTATCCGGGCGAGAGCCTGCCGCGCTGGGCCTTCGCCCTGTACTGGCGGCAGGACGGCAAGCCGGTGTGGCGCGACCCGGACCTGATCGCGACCGAGGCCGGACGGCCGGCCGCGCAGCCGGTCGGTGCTCCCGAGGCAGAACGCCTGGCCGAGGGCGTCGCCGAACGGCTCGGCCTCGCCGGCTATGTCGTGCCGGCCTATGAGGACCCGGCGCATTGGCTGCTGAAGGAAGGCGAGCTGCCGGCCAATGTCGACCTGCGGGACCCGAAGATCGCGGATCCGGAGGAGCGCGCCCGCATGGTCCGCACCTTCGAGCGCGGCCTCACCGCCCCCACCGGCTACGTCCTGCCGGTGCAGCGCTGGAACGCCAAGGCCGGCGGGCGCTGGATCAGCGAGCGCTGGGCCCTGCGCCGCGGCCGGCTGTTCCTGGTGCCGGGCGATTCCCCGGTCGGGTTGCGGCTGCCGCTGAACGCGCTGCCCTGGGTGCCGCAATCGGCCTATCCCTTCATCGTGCCGCAGGACCCGTTCGACGAGCGCCCGCCGCTGCCGGACTACCAGCAGCGCCGCCGAGCCGCGGTCGCGGGCACCGCTGCCGAGGCGCCGGATGTCGTACCGCAGCGCGAGACGGCGGTCGAGGGCACGGTCCGCACCGCGCTGAGCATCGAGCCGCGCGACGGCGTGCTGTGCGTGTTCATGCCGCCGGTCGAGCGGCTGGAGGATTATCTCGAGCTGCTGGCCGAGATCGAGGCCACGGCCGAGGCGGCCGGCCTGCCGGTCCATATCGAGGGCTACCCGCCGCCGCACGACCCGCGGCTGCAGGTGATCAAGGTGACGCCCGACCCCGGTGTGATCGAGGTCAATGTCCACCCCGCCGCCAGCTGGCGCGAGGCGGTCGGCATCACCACCGGCCTGTATGAAGAGGCGCGGCAGGTCCGGCTGGGCGCCGACCGGTTCATGACCGATGGCCGCCATATCGGCACCGGCGGCGGCAACCATGTCGTCCTCGGCGGCTCCACCCCGGCGGATTCGCCCTTCCTGCGCCGCCCCGACCTGCTTAAGAGCCTGGTGTTGTACTGGCAGCGCCATCCGGCGCTGTCCTACCTGTTCTCCGGCCTGTTCATCGGCCCGACCAGCCAGGCGCCGCGGCTGGACGAGGCGCGGCACGATTCGCTGTACGAGCTGGAGATCGCCCTGGCCCAGGTGCCGCAGCCCGGCGACGCCCCCCTGCCGCTGTGGCTGGTCGACCGGTTGTTCCGCAACCTCTTGGTCGACGTCACCGGCAACACCCACCGCGCCGAGATCTGCATCGACAAGCTGTACTCGCCGGACGGGCCGACCGGGCGCCTGGGCCTGGTCGAGTTCCGGTCCTTCGAGATGCCGCCCGACGCCCGCATGAGCCTGGCGCAGCAGTTGCTGCTGCGGGCCCTGATCGCCTGGTTCTGGCGCGAGCCGCAGCAGGGCGGGCTGGTGCGCTGGGGCACCGCGCTGCACGACCGCTTCATGCTGCCGCATTTCGTCTGGCAGGACATGCTCGGCGTGCTGGCCGACCTGGGCCGAGCCGGCTACGCCTTCGACCCCGACTGGTTCGAGGCGCAGCGCGAGTTCCGCTTCCCGATCCTCGGCCGGGTCGAGCGCGGCGGCGTGGCGCTGGAGCTGCGCCAGGCGCTGGAGCCCTGGCATGTGATGGGCGAGGAAGGCGCCATCGGCGGCACCGTCCGCTATGTCGACAGCTCGGTCGAGCGGCTGCAGGTGCAGGCCCGGGGCTTCGTCCCCGGCCGCCACATCATCGCCTGCAACGGCCGCCGCCTGCCGCTGACGGGCACCGGCACCTCGGGCGAGGCGGTGGCGGGCGTGCGCTTCAAGGCCTGGCAGCCGGCCAGCGGCCTGCACCCGACCATCCCGGTCCACGCCCCGCTGACCTTCGACGTGATCGACGCCTGGAACGGCCGGTCGCTGGGCGGCTTCGTCTACCACGCCGCCCATCCCGGCGGCCGGAACTACGACACATTTCCGATAAATTCGTACGAAGCCGAAGCGCGACGCCTCGCGCGTTTCCAGGATCACGGGCATACTCCCGGATCGACGGGCCTGCCGCCCGAGGAGCGAACCAGCGAGTTTCCGTTGACACTGGATCTGAGAACACCCGTTGGCCGGTGAAACGTCGCTGCGCGCCGGGGAGGATGCGATGACGGGCCCGACCGCGGCCCGGCGCCTGCAGGACTGGATCGCCGGCTACACCCCCCTGCCCGGCGTGCCGGACGAGCTGATCGGCCCGGACGGGAAGCCGCGCGCCTATTGGCGGGACTTTCTCGACGTCATGTCCAGGCTGGCGCCGGAGGAGGCGGAGCGCCGTTTCGCCGCGGCCGACCGGCATATCCGCGACACCGGCGTGTCCTACCGGGTGCATGGCGAGGCCAGCGAGCGGTCCTGGCCGCTGAGCCGCGTGCCGTTGCTGGTCTCGGCGGCGGAGTGGCGCGAGATCGAGGCCGGGGTGGTGCAGCGGGCCGAGCTCCTGGAGACCGTGCTGCGCGACCTCTATGGCGACGGCAGGCTGGTGGCGGAGGGCGCCCTGCCCGCCGCAGCGGTCGCCGGCAGCCCCGACTTCCTGCGCCCGCTGCACGGTGTGGTACCGCCGGGCGGCCGCTTCCTGCATCTCTACGCCGCCGATCTCGGTCGCGGCCCGGATGGGCGCTGGTGGGTGCTGAACGACCGCACCCAGGCGCCGTCCGGCGGCGGCTACGCGCTGGAGAACCGGCTGATCCTCTCGCGCGCGCTGCCGGCGCTGTACCACGAGATGAATGTCGAGCGGCTGGCCCCGTTCTTTGGCGCGCTGCGCGCCGGGCTGGCGGCGGTGGCGGACCGGTCCGACCCGCGGATCTGCCTGCTGAGCTCCGGCCGCTACAGCGAGACCTATTTCGAGCAGGCGCATCTGGCGCGCTATCTCGGCCTGATGCTGGTCGAGGGCGACGACCTGGTGCTGCATGACGGCCGCATCCATGTCCGCACCATCGCCGGGCTGAAGCGCGCCGACGTGCTGTGGCGCCGGGTCGACGCCGATTTCTGCGACCCGCTGGAACTGAACACATCCTCGCGCCTTGGCGTGCCGGGACTGCTGGAGGCGATCCGCGGCGGCCAGGTGGTGGTCGCCAACATGCCCGGCGCCGGGCTGGCCGAGGCGCGCATCCTGCTGAGCTTCCTGCCGGCTTTGTGCCGCCGCCTGCGCGGCGAGGAGCTGAAGCTGCCCAATGTCGCCACCTGGTGGTGCGGCCAGCCGCAGGAGCGCGAGACCGTGCTGGCGGCATTGCCCGAACTTGCGGTCGCGGGCGCGTTTGGCGCCACGGTCCCCGGCTTTCCGGGCCAGCCTTCCGTGCTGGGCGCCGAGGTGCCGCAGCGGGCGCGGCTGGAGGCGGCGATCCGCACTCGCCCGGTCGACTATGTCGGGCAGGAGGTGGCGCGGCTGTCGACCACGCCGGCCTGGCAGGACGGCAGGCTGGTGCCGCGGCCCTTCGTGCTGCGCGTCTTCGCCGCCGCGACGCCGGAGGGCTGGAAGGTGATGCCGGGCGGCTTCTGCCGCATCTCCAACCGGCCGGACGCGCGCGCGGTGTCGATGGGCCAGGGGGTGCAGACGGCGGATGTCTGGATCCTGGCCGACCGGCCGGTCGAGCCGACCTCGCTGCTGCCGCGACGGGACCGCGTCCCGATCCGACGGATCGCCGGCAACCTGCCGAGCCATGCCGCCGACAACCTGTTCTGGTTCGGCCGCTATCTCGAGCGTGCCGAGGCGACGCTGCGGCTGGTGCGGCGCCTGTGCTCGAGCCTGGTCGAGGCCGACCCCGCCATCCATGGCAGCGGCCAGACGCTGGACCGGCTGCAGAAGCTGCTGGTGGCCTGGGGCGCCGTGCCCCGCCCGAAGCCGGGCGACAGCGCCAGCGCCGTCGCCGCCGCGGCGCTGAACCAGGCGGAGAACTACGGCGCCGCGATCTCGCTGGTGCGCTCGGCGCGCCGCGCCTCCTCCGTCATCCGCGAGCGGCTGTCCGCCGACAGCTGGCCGCTGCTGGCCGAGCTGGAGGAACGGCTGGGCGAGCCCGGCGAGGCGACGTTGTCGGAGGGCGAGACCTTCCACCGCGCCGACCGCGCCCTGCATGTGATCGCCGCCCTGTCCGGCCTGGCGCAGGAGAACATGAACCAGGTCGCCGGCTGGCGCTTCCTCGACATGGGGCGGCGGATCGAGCGCGGCATCAACACCTGCCGCTTCGCCCGCCATCTGGCCGAGGCCGACACCACCATCGACGATCTCGATGCGCTGCTGGACCTGATCGACTCCCAGATCAGCTACCGGTCGCGCTACGTCATCGGGCCGGCCCCGGCGCCGGTGCGCGACATGGTGATGCTGGATCCCTACAATCCGCGGGCGGTGGCCTTCCAGGTCGAGCGGCTGCTGGAGCATCTGAAGGCCCTGCCGTCGCTGCGCGAGGACGGCATGCCGGAGGCGCCGCTGCGGCTGGCCACCATCATCTCCGGCACCTTGTCGGCAGCCCAGGCCGAATCCCTCGACAACAGCCAGATACTGGGCCTCGAGCAAAAGCTGATGCAACTGTCCGAGGCGGTCGCCGACCGCTACTTCCTGCAAGGCCGCAACGCCGCGCGGCCCGAGAAGCTGACGGGGCTGTATTGATCTACGACATCCGCCACCTCTCGACCTACGCTTATGAGACGCCGGTCAGCTTCGCCCGCTGCGTGCTGCGCCTCTTGCCCAGCGACCGGCCGGAGCAGCGGGTGCTGTCGCGGGCGATCGAGGTCAAGCCGGTGCCGGCCGCCTCCGCGGCGCGGCGCAGCTTCTTCGGCAACGACGTGGTCACCGTCACCATCGAGGCGGCGCATCGCGAGCTCAAGGTCGACGCCCGGTCGCGGGTCGAGGTGACGCGGGACACCGGCGACCTGCTGCGCCAGGCCAGCCGGCCGTGGGAAGAAGTGCGCGAGCGCGCCTTCGCCGCCGCGACCCTGGCCCCCTCCTCGCCCGCCCATCACCTGTATCCGAGCCGGCTGGTGCCGGTCCTCGGGCCCCTGTCGGCCTATGCCCATGTCAGCTTCCCGCCGGGCCGCCCGATCCTGGAGGCCGCCACCGAGCTGATGCAGCGGATCAAGGCCGACTTCACCTACGACCCGAAGGCGACCGCGGTGTCCACGCCGCTGATCGAGGCCTTCGAGGCCCGCCGCGGCGTGTGCCAGGATTTCGCCCACATCATGATCGCCTGCCTGCGCGGCGTCGGCCTGCCGGCCGCCTATGTCAGCGGCTATCTGCGCACCTTGCCGCCACCCGGCAAGAAGCGGCTGGAGGGCGCCGACGCCACCCATGCCTGGGTGACGGCGTGGTGCGGCGAGGAGTTCGGCTGGCTCGGCTTCGACCCGACCAACGCCGTGCTGGTCGAGAACGACCACATCGTCCTGGCCAGCGGCCGGGACTATGCCGACGTGTCGCCGATCGACGGCGTCATCCTCGGCGCCGGATCGCAGGCCCTGACCGTGAAGGTCGACGTCGTCCCGGTGGCCTGAGGCCGGCCGAGGATCGGCCTCTGGAATCTTGTCGGGCGATAAGTCAACCCCAAGCGGTGAAGGGCAGCGAGATTGCGGGTGGCTGTCAACTTCCGGCGAGGCGCGCCGTCGCGTCGCCGAGGGCTGGATCGATGGACCAGTCACCCATCAGCCGTACGAGGTCGTCCGGAGAGGCCGCGGCGTCACACACGCGGAGCGTGACATCCGCCTGATCGATGCCGGTCGGAAGCGCGGAGCCCAGCGACCGCTGCAGCCGCTGGAGTGCGAACAGGCAGCCGGGGCTCCCTTCAGGCCGCCCGGCCACATAGAGGAACGATCCATACCGGTTCTGCCCTTCCCGGATGGAATTGGCGTCGAGCGAACCCACGGGCGCCGCCACCGCCGTCAGGAACTGATCGCTGGTGACCCTGGCCGCCTTGCCGTCCGCCGTAATCTTCAGTTCGAGGAAATTCTCGCCCTTTGCGCGCGTGTTGTTGCGCAGCACGTAGCGCTGCTCCAGCGTCTCGCCGCCGCGGCGATCGGAGACGGCAAGCAGCATCGGCCGCAAGGATCCGCTGAGCCTCAGCGCCGCCCGGTCGGGCGACACGTCGCGCCACAGCATCGTCGTCGATTGCGGATCGAACCGCCCGCTCGGCACACAACCGGCGGTCAGCGCGGTCAGGGCCAGGACAAAAAACGTGCGCAGAGGCATGGATCGAGGATGCATGGTCAGCTGAATCCAGAGAGTCCGCCGCGGGCGATGCGCACGCCTTCACGGCTGTCCGGCGTGCTGAGCACCCGGTCGATGGCCAGGAAGACGTCCAGCGCCTCGCGATAGCGGCGCAGGTTGTAGAGTGCGAAGCCCCGCAGCATCCGAAGATCCCGCCGCGGCGGCGCCCCCAGCTCGTCACGCGCATCGAACAGGCGCAGGGCCTCGCGATAGTCGCCGCGCTGATGGGCGGCCGTCCCGAGCTGCGCCAGGACCTCGCCCTGGACCTCGCGATGCTGCTGGCCGGTCAGGGACGCGTCGTCGATCAGGGCCTGCGCGTCATCGACCAGCCCGCGCCGGAGCGTCGCCAGGATCAGCCCGTAGGTCGCGTCCTGGGTTTCGGCGGGCGCGCGCCCCGAGGACCGGACTGCGGCGAACAGCGACGACGCCTCCGTCGGCCGCTCCAGCTCGTAGAGGCACCAGGCGCGGGTCAGCTTTATTGCAGTGGTGATGCTGCTCCCATCCGTCAGCCGCAGGCAGTCCGCATAGGCGCCCGACTGCTTCGCAGCGTCCGCGGCGGCGCCCTCGGCCGCCGCGGCCCGGCCCGGCCCCGGAGCCCTCTGCGGTGCCGGGGCTCGCTGTGCCGTGCGGCGGCCCGCCTCGAGCGACTTCTGGACCTCGTCGATCGCTCCGGCATCGGCGCCCGACCTCTGCTTCGCCAGGGCATAGAGCTGTGCCATCTGGTCGGCCGACAGGAACGCATTCGCCTTTTGCAGCGTCGCCACGCGTTCCTGCAGGCTGCTGCAGGTGCCGACCAGGCTTCGGTACAGGTCGAAGGCGGAGGCCGTCTGCTGCAGGCGGGCGAAGGCCTCCGCCGTTCGCCAGACCGTGTCGGTGCGTGCGCAGTTCAGCAGGTCCGGGTGCTGGCGAGCCTGGTCGAGCACCGCCTGCCACTGCGCACCTTCGCTGGCCGCGCCGAGCTTCTGCTGCCCCTCAGCGACCTCGAGCTGGCGCAGCAGGTCGGCGGACGGGGTATAGGTCGGGTTGGCCTGCTGGAGCTGGGCGATCCGCGTGCGAACCTCGGCATAGCGGCCGGTCCCGAACAGGTCCCAAAGCTCCTGCTCGTTCACCGCCGGTGCGGCCTGGCCGGTCATCAGATCCGCCGGCGGCTGCCAGTTCGGATCGATCGCCCGCAGCCGCCGGATCTCGGACTCGACGCGACCCCAATCCTTGATCTCGACATAGTAGCGCAGCGCCGTGAGGTCTTTCTCCCCGATCCGGCTCGGCGCAGCCGGCGTTGCGGGGGACGCGGCCGACGGCTGCTCCCCCGCCGGCGCCGCGACAGGGGCATCGCCGGCAGGCGGTTGAACGGCTTGAGCCACCAGATCGAACGCGGACGACCGCGCTGGAGATGGCGACGCGCCGAACGTCGCCGCGGGCACGGCGACCATCATCACGGTGGCGGCGAACGTCAGAGAGGGGCGCATGTCGGATATCGCTCCCGTTGCACGACGCGGGTGAGCATCAGAAGGGTGGAAGGATAGTAGGATTCGGCCGCGCGCAGCGCCGGAGGATCGCTGAAGCCTGAGGCGCCGAGAATGCAGGAGACGAGGTCCGGCAGCCCGAGATAGCCGGTGTCCAGGCTCCGTTCGACGACCTTGCCGGACACGGCGTCGACCACCATCGGCATGCCGTCCGTGCGATCGGTCCAGAGCGCATGGAAGCGCCGGATGGCCGGGTCTCCCGAGAACCCGGCCCAGAGCAGGTAGAGCGGGATGCGATAGGCATTGTAGCCGACGACATCGGGCTGGTTCGGCGCCGGGCCGAGACGGCCATCCGCGTGCAGGGCGATCCAGTCGGGCGGCGGCCGCCCGGCCGCGCCGGCCTGATCGATCAGAACCAGCCCGCTGTCGAGAACCCGGCCCCATCGGTCGTCACCGAAGGCCGATTTGAAGTCCTGCAGCGCGGGGAAGACCCAGTAAGAAAGGTTGATCACTGTCCCGCCGTCGGGCAGCGAGAAGCCCTGTATGCCCGGCAGAAGCACGGTCCGGCCGGCCACCTCCGCGCTGGCGTGGTCGAGCGTCGATTGCGCCAGCCTGGCCGACTCATCCCGATAGCCGGCATCGTTCCACGCCATTCCGGCGCGCAGCAGCGCCCAGGCCACCAGGATGTCGCCGTCGGTCGCGTTGTTCCGGTCTGTCACGCCGCTGCGCTGGGGATCCCAGCGCCAGGCCAGCAGGCCATCCTCGCGCACTTGAAGGTTGGCCCGGGTCCAGGCCCAAAGCCTGGCGAAGGTGGACGGATCGGCGTGGGCGACGGCGAGGAGCATGGCATATCCCTGCCCTTCCGAATGGCTGATGCCGCCATTGGGCGCATCGACCACGCGGCCCTCCGCCGTGACATAGGCACCGCGCCAGAGTGCCCATTGCATGTCGGATTGCTGGGCACGCGCCGGCCCCGGGCACAATGCGGTGACGAACACACCGATCAGGCTCCAGAGCAGCAGGCTTCGCATCGGGTCCCCGTCAGCGCGTTCGGCGGACGCCGAGGCGCCCGAGCAGTGCATGGGTGACAGCCGCGGCGATCACCGCCAGGGCGAGAACCGCGAGCGTCCATATCGTCCCGTTGCGCGAGAACCAATGGCCGGCCACCATCAGCATGTTGGCCGATAGGAATGGCTTCGTCATCACCAGCGATTGATCCGCCGGCTGATGAAGGCTCCATCCGTCGGGCAGCAGCAGCGCGGCGTCGCCCCCCAAGGCGGACCAGGCCGGGGACCGGGTCGCCCCGGCGGCAAAGGCGGACAGCGCCTGGGAATCGGCGGCCGTCACCAGCGTGACCAGCCCCGGCGCCCCCTGCCACTGGCCGACGAAGCCCGAGCCCTGGATCTTCTGGGTGGCGAGCCAATCCGGCACGGACGGCCCGGCCTCGCGCCAACCCACCAGCCGCTGGGCATCCTTCAGCATGTCGTCCCACAGCGACGACGCCTGATCGGCGATGGTGTCCCGGCTGGCGCGCTGGTCCAGCTGCGCCCGCCAAGCGAGCCGGGCATCGGCCGAGCTCGCGCTCCGCCCCGCATCGGGCATCGGGCCGGCGGCCGGCGGCACGGTCGGGCTGGCGCTTCCGGGCGAAGAGTCCCGGGCGAGATGCGCGGCAATTTCCGCGGGGGACGCCGGCGACTCGACGAACAATCCGCTTGGCAGCGTCGCCACCGGCCCCACGGCGAGGGTCGGTCCGGGCGGCCCGGCCAGGGACAAGGTCGGCTCGAACCGCACCGGCTCCCCCGAGTCGGCGCTGAGCCGCGCCACGACTGTCAGAGCCGCGCCCACCGTGCGGGGATCCAGGTCGGACAGGAACAGGCGGGCGGCGGTCGATCCGGCATAGGGATACCCCGTCGCCGCGGTCAGGGACAGATCTGGGAGCGCCACCATGTGCGGCGCGGTGTCGAAAGTCAGGGACGTGTCGCCGAACAGCGTGGCGAACGGGCGGTTCCCACCGGCTTCCGGGCAAGCCTGCTGCGGCACCTGGGCCGGCACGCTGAAATCGAACCTCACCGTGTTGTCCCCGGCGTGGAACAGGCGCAGCGGCAGCTGGTACTCCTCGTTGTCGATCACCTCGCCGCCGCTCTGACCAAACGGCCGCATCGCCAGCGCCGTTCCGTTCACGGACAGGGTCATGCTCCCGCCCGGCGGCAGGCCGCCGTCATAGGCCAGCATCAGCCTGAGCCGGGCGACCGAATCGTTGGTCACGAGGAAGTCGGCCGGCAGCCGCAGGACGGCGTCGACCTGCCGCCGATGTTCGGTGACCGGGACGTCGCCGAGCCCCAGCTCGGCCAGCGTCACCTGCTGGCTGCGCCCGATCGCCTCGGGGCGGCGGCCGGCCAGAGGCGTCGCATCGGCAAACAGCCGCGCCAGCAGGTCCCGGGGTGCTCCCTGCAGCAGGAGCACGGGCGCGCCGTCGGCCGCCGGCCGCACGGACGCGGCGTCGCTGCCGCCGGCCATGACGATCCGGGGCCTGCCGGGCGCATCGGTGCCGCCGAGCGCGACATCGAAGCTGGGCGAGAGCTCGGGCATCGCCCTGCCGAGAAGCGTGGCCGCGGAGACGAGCGTGCCGATGGTCTCGGGCGTCAGGGGCACCCGCAGCGAGATCGGGATCGGCTCGCCACGAGCGCCCGCGGAGGCGGCCGCATCGATGAAGCCGGCGATGTCGGACACCGGGCCGAGATCCTTCGCGGGCAGGACAACGCCGCTGCGATCCGGATCCAGCTGGGTCCACAGGTCGAATCCCGCGCCGGGGCCGCACAGCACGCGATGGGTCAGCTGGCCACTGATCGTCAGGAGATTGCGCCCGGGCCGCAGCAGGCCGGGCGGGATCGGCAGGCTGGTCTCGTTGGGCGTTGCGAAGGCATCGGGATCGAGCGTCCCGATCGGCTTGTCATTGAGACCGACGTCGAGACGCGAGCGCTCCGGCAGCAGATCCGCGCCGCTGAGATGGGCGAGCGACAGGGTTGCACCGTCTCCCGCGCCGAGGGGTGGAGCGATCACGGCGAAACGGGCGGCCACGCGCTCGCCGGACAGGCGCAGGCCGGATGTGCCTTCCACTGGAACCAGCGGCAGCCGGATGTCCGGGGTCTCGGCGGTCTGCGCGGGTGCATCGGGCTGGCTGTCCGGAGCGGGAGCCGCCGTCCGCTCGGGGGCACTCGGCGCCAGGGGCGCCGCAGCGGCGGGGAGAGCCGGCGGCGCAGCGGGCGCAGGTCGGATTTGGGCCGGCGCGTTGGGCGGAGGCTGCTGACCTGCCGCCGGCGGATTCGTTCGCCGCTCCGGTGGCTGCGCCGCCGGTGTCTGCTGCAGGCCCGGGATGGGGATGCGATCGGAATTGCCCGGTGTGGGACGGGGCGCCGCCGACGCGGGCGGTGCGGGAGGTTCGCTCCCCGGCAGGGGAATCTGCTGCGCCGGCGCCGCCGCGGTGATACCCAGAACAGCGGCCGCGGCCAGCCATCCCGATCGGCGTGACATCGAGTGTCTGCGAGCGTCCGGCATGGTCAGCTGACCTGCTTGAGTGAAGGTTGCTCGCTCTCGGCAAACGCCGGCAGCGCACGCTCGCCGAAGATGAGCTCGTGGCCGCTGACCTCGCGCGCCGGCTCCTTGCGCCGTCCCATCCGGATCAGGAACGGGATCGACCGCACCAGCGTGCGGATCGCCAGGCCGAAGAACCATAGCACGCCGACGACCGTGCCCGGGCCGTGCCGCTGGTCCTGCCGGCGCTTCTCCCACAGCGCGCTATCGGAGAACATCAGCCGGCTGACGGTCGCCACCGCCGACACGTCCTGGTCGGTGACGAAGGCGAGGCCCAGCACCACGGCGTTGCCCTCGATCACGCGGCTCCGCACGCGGGATTGCACCGGAGCCATGGGCGGGCCGTCGGGGTCTGCCGTCACCCGCAGAGTGACGATATCGCCGGCCTGGATCGACGAGGTTTCCGGCGTATAATCGAGGCGGACCTTGGAGCCGCCCATCGATACGTCCTCGATGCGGGCCCGCCGGATGTGACCGTCGACTTCGATCTGCCCGGTCCGATTGATCTCGACCCGCGGCCGCGACCGGCGCTGCCGCCGCTCGCAGACGGCGCCGAGCGCGGCGAACATGATCATCAGGTTGAACAATGCCCAGGTGCCCACGACCGACACCACGGTCCGGTCGCCGGGGAATGCGCTGAAGCGCCAGACCGCCGCGCCGAGCCCCGCCAGCAGCAGCAGGATCAGCCCGATGATCGGCCAGGCCATGGGCGAGAGATACTCCTCCTGCAGCAGCTCGTTCTTGGCGGTCACCCGGAAGGTCGGCGATCGAGGCCGCAGTACCACCGACAGGATCGGCCGGATCAGGAACGGCGCCTGCGCGGTCTCGTACAGCTCCGAGATCAGCATCCAGCGCGTCGTCCGGAACTGGAAGTTCGACACCAGGAACACCCCGGCCATGTAGACGAGGGTGTAGGAGATGAACTCCTCCGCAGTGGCGCGATAGATCTCCAGCCCGAAGAACAGGTAGAACAGCGGCGCGATCATGAAGATCAGGCGCCCGAAGGGGAAGAACCAGAACGCGCTGCTGGACAGGTAGCACAGGCGCTGGACCAGGCTGAGGCCACGCTTGAACAGCGGGTTCTTCAGCAGGAAGATCTGGGTCATGCCCTGCGCCCAGCGCGAGCGCTGGCCGATGAAGCTGGCGAAGGTCTCGGGCTGCAGGCCCGCGATCATGGCGTGGTCGACATACAGGCTGCGCCAGCCGCGGGAATGCAGATCGATCGCCGTCTCAGCATCCTCGGTGATGCTGTCGCCGGAGAAGCCGCCGGCCTCGTCGAGAGCCCGGCGCCGCAGCAGGGCCGCGGAGCCGCAGAAGAACGCACCGTTCCATTTGTCGAGGCCGCGCTGGATCAGGCCGTAGAACATCTCGTTCTCGGGCGGGATGCGGTGCGACAGCCCGAGATTGCGCTCGATCGGATCGGTGTTGATGAAATAGTGCGGCGTCTGGACCAGGAACAGTTTCGGATCCTCGGCGAAATAGCCGACCGTCCGCTCCAGGAAATCCGCCGACGGCACATGATCGGCATCGAACACGGCGACCAGGTCGCCGGAGGTGCGGGCCAGGGCGGAGGAGAGGTTGCCGGCCTTCGCGGCGATGTTCTTCTCCCGGGTCAGATACCGGGCGCCCAGCTGGCCGCACAGACGCTGCAGGGAAACGCGACGCTGCAGCGCCTGGCCGGCGATCGTCGGATCGCTGTGATGAACCCGCTGGTCGGTCCCGCCGTCATCCAGCAGATAGACCGTCATCTTGCCGGCCGGGTAGCGGATCTGGGTGGCCGCCGCGACCGTTACGGCAAGCATGTCGGCATCTTCGTTGTAGGTCGGGATGAAGATGTCGACGGTGGGAACCAGCTCCGGCTTGACGATCGGCTTCGGCGCGCCACGCCGGATCGGGTCCGAGGTCACGAAGACGCTGAGGAAGAACATCCCGACCGCATAGAGCTCCGCGGCGAACAGCAGCAGCGCGGCGACGAAGGACGGAATATGGTCCGGCGACGGCAGGGTGTGGAGCGAGCGCCACATGATGTAGCGCAGCACGATGAACGCCCCCAGGATCAGGAACAGCAAACGGCCGTAACCGCGGACCCTGAGGGTTTTCAGCGCCACCATGGCCGCCAGGATCATGAGACCGCTCGCCAGCTGGGTCGACGCGCTGACATCGACTGCGCCGAGAACCGCTGCCCCCACGAACAGGAGAGCCCAGACCAGAAAGAGAATGGCAGTCAAACGTCTCTCCATCAAAACGTCGAACGGCAAGAACGGCCCAAACTGTGGCGCTGTCGCTTCACCCCGAAACCACGAGGCTGGGACCTGAATACATCGGACAGGATACAGGGAGTCGCCGGGCCAAGTTCCCCGGAGTTGAGGCAAAGCCGGCCTTTGAGCATATCACTCGGCACGCCCGAAGGTTTGAAAATTGCCTCTCGATGGTAACTAGATTTCGTATCTCGAGCTAGAGCATGAAGTCGGAGGCGACAAGGGCGAGGTTGCCGCTGAGTGTAATGTGGAAATCGGACGTACCGTCGCCATTGACGTCGCCGGCGATGGTGGTGACGCCCGGGCTGGTGTTGACGGCGCGCAGTTCACCGGCGTGATGGGTGAACAGCCCGGAGCCGATGAAGGTGAAGGCCTGGTTGCCGGCGACCCCGGTGTTGGCGTCGATCGCCGACAGGTCGATCTTGTCGCCCTGTGACCGGACGAAGTCGGTGATCCGGTCGGCACCGGCGCCGACGACGCTGTCCCCGACCGCAGTGAAGGCGAAGGTGTCCGCACCGGCGCCACCGGTCAACTGGTCCTGGCCGATCCCACCATCGAGCCGGTCGTTGCCGCCCCCGCCGTCCAGCAGGTCGGCATCCGTGCCGCCGGAAAGAACATCGTTGCCGTCGCCACCCTGCAACTGGTCGCGGCCGGTGTCGCCGAACAGGCGGTCGTCTCCAGCCATTCCGAAGAGCTTGTCCTGGCCGGCATCGCCGTAGAGCTGGTCGTTGTTGTCACCGCCATCGAGCCGGTCGTCCTCGACCCCGCCCGACAGGATGTCGGCGCCCAGCCCGCCCGAGAGCACGTCGTTGCCCGCCTCGCCATAGGCGATATCGTCGCCCGCGCCGCCGTCGAGCGCATCGGCGCCGGCGCCGGCATAGAGCCGGTCGGCGCCGTCGCCGCCAAGGATCTGATCGTCGCCGGCCTCTCCATACAGCTCGTCGGAGCCGATCCCGCCATCGAGCCGGTCGTTCTCCACGCCGGCATAGATCTTGTCGTTGCCGGCGCCGCCCGACAGGCGATCGGCCCCCGCCTCGCCATAGAGGCGATCGTCGCCATCGTCCCCCGACAGCATGTCCGAGCCGGTGCCGCCGTAGATCAGGTCGCCGTCCGCCCCGCCGAAGAGCGTGTCGTTGCCGCCATCGCCGAAAAGGTTGTCCACCCCCGTACCGCCATAGGAGATGTCGTCGCCCAGGCCGCCATACAGCAGATCCGTGCCGATCCCGCCATCGAGCAAGTCGTTGCCATCCTCGCCAAACAGGCGGTCATTCCCCGCCTCGCCATAAAGCCGATCGTTGCCGACCCCGCCATAGAGGTCGTCGTTGCCGCTACCGGCGAGGATGCGATCGTCCCCAGGGCCGCCGTAAAGATGATCATCACCACCGAAGCCGACGATCTCGTCGTTGACACCCGTGCCGTAGAGCCAAGAGGCTCCAGCTTGACCTAGGATTCTCATTCGTCGTCGCCCCGTGTGGGAATGGATAGTTATGTATTTTCAAATTAGATAAAATGCAATCGAATTTGATCGAAACCTTCGATGAGGCAGGTTGGGCCTTTTTCGAAGTCCCGCCGGCAGTTCGATCTCCGACCGTGCCCACAGGTAAGGCGTCCTTTTGACGGCCTGACGTCCACGCGGGAGCCGTCCTCCGAGCCAGAGTCCGCTTTCAGCGACGGCTGCGTCAAGCGATGTCTGAGCCAGGGATCTGCGAAGGGATTGACAGCGATCCTCCTGTTCGCTTAAGTGGTCTTACCACGGTAAGGACACTATGACCGACTTCATCAAGCTCACCCGCGATCCCGACGACGCACCCGGCGGCTACGCCAAGGTCTTCGCCTTCCTGCGCGAGCAGCTGCTGTCGGGTGCCCTCAAGACCGGCGACCGACTGCTGCCGGAGCGCGACCTGTCGGCGCTGCTGGGCGTGGGCCGGCCAGTGCTGCGCGAGGCGCTGCGGGCGCTGGCGATGCTGGGGGCGGTGGAGATCCGGCACGGCGTCGGCACCATCGTGCGCCAGCCGGACGCGTCGACCCTGGGCGAGTTCTTCACCTTCGCCCTGGCGCAACAATCCGACGCGATCGACGATGTGATGGAGGCGCGGATCGCGATCGAATGCCAGGCCGTGCGCCTGGCCTGCCGCCGCGCCACCCTGGCGGATTTCGAGCGCATCCGGTCGGCGCTGCAGCGGATCGAGGCGACGATCGACGACCCGGTGGCGGGCGGCGAGGCCGATTTCGACTTCCACAACGGCATCGTCCAGGCCGGGCGGTCCGAGACCTTGCGCAGCGTCTACGCCGCCATCTCCGACCTGGTGCACCGGTCGCATCGCGGGCGGCGCGAGCTGATCCTGAAGGTGCCGGGCATCCGGTCGTTCCTGATCGACCACCACCACCGGATCTTCGAGGCGCTGGTGGCGCGCGATGTGCAGCGCTCGGACGAGCTGCTGCGCCGCCATTTCGAGATCGGCGACGAATACCGCCGCAAGGCCTTCGAAACGCCCAAGCCGCAAGGCTGACGGTCCACCCGACAAGACTATGGAGACTGCGTTGAAGATCGTGATCGGCTGCGACCATGCCGGCTTCCCCCTGAAGCGAGAGATCGCCGACTTCGTCGCGGGCCTCGGCCACGCGGTGACCGATGTGGGCAGTCATACCCCGGACCCGGTCGACTTCCCGGACATCGCCCGGGCGGTCTGCGCCGCCGTCACCGGCGGGTCGGCCGATCGCGGCCTGATGGTCTGCGGCACCGGCGTCGGCGCGGCCATCGCGGCCAACAAGATCCGCGGCATCCGCGCCGCGGTCTGCCACGATTTCCATTCGGCGCATCAGGCGGTCGAGCATGACGATGTCAACGTCATGTGCATCGGCGCCCAGATCGTCGGCCCATGGCTGGCGCGCGACCTGGTCGCCGCCTATCTCGCCGCCGAGTTCGAGCCCAGCGAGGACTTCAAGCGCCGGGTCGACAAGCTGGCGCAGCTGGAGCGGGAGGGCTGAGCCATGGCGGAAGCCCGTCAGACGGTCGGCTTCATCGGCCTCGGCACCATGGGCCGCGAGATGGCGGCCAACCTGCTGCGCGCCGGCCATGCGGTGCGCGCCTATGACGTGGTGCCGGCCGCGGTCGAGGCGCTGGCGGCGCAGGGCGCCATCGCGGCCGGAAGCTTGGCCGAGGCCGCCGAGGGCGCCGACATCGTCGTCACCATGCTGCCCGACACGCCGCAGGTGGAGGAGGTGGTGTACGGCCCCGGCGGGCTGCTGGCATCGCCGCCGCGCGGCCGGCTGGTGGTCGATATGAGCACGATCTCGCCGCAGGCGGTGCGGCGGATGCACGCCGACCTCGCCGCCGCCGGCATCGATCTGCTGGACGCCCCGGTCTCCGGCGGGCCGCAGGGCGCCCGCGCCGCCACTCTGACGATCATGGCCGGCGGCAGCCGCGCGGCCTTCGACCGGGCGCTGCCGGTGCTGCGCGGCATGGGCACCACCATCACCCATGTCGGCGACAGCGGCGCCGGCCAGACGGTGAAGCTGTGCAACCAACTGATCTGCGGCATCAACCTGCAGGCGATCTGCGAAGCGCTGGCGCTGGGCCGGGCCTGCGGCGTCGACCTGGACCAGATGCGCGAGGTGCTGCTGGGCGGCTCCGCCGCCTCCTGGATGCTGGACCGGCTGGGCCCCGCCATGATCTCCGGTGACGCCGGCGCCGGCTTCCGCATCGACCTGATGCTGAAGGATCTGCGCCTGGTGCAGGAGCTGGCCTATGGCAAGGCGGTGCCCCTGCCCGCCACGGCGCTGGTCACCAGCCAGTATCTCGACGCCCGGGCCCATGGCGAGGGCGGCAACGGCAACCAGGCCCTGTTCCGCGTCTATGACCGCATGAGCGGGCAGGCCCCCTCCCCCAGCGGCGGATAAAGGAGCCGGCGATGGGCGTGTCCCTCGATTTCTCCGTCGTGCTCGAGCGCTGGCCGATGTTCCTGGACGGCGCCTGGCTGACCATCCGCCTGGCGCTGGCCTCGACCGTGCTGGGCTTCGCGCTGGGCACGCTGTGCGCGATCGGCCGGCGCGGCCGGTCGGCCTGGCTGTCGCGGCTGTGCGGCGTCTATGTCGAGGCGATCCGGAACACGCCCTTCCTGGTTCAGATCTTCGTCGTCTATTTCGGCCTGTCCAGCCTGGGCCTGTCGCTGCCGGCCGTCACCGTCGCGGTGATCGCGCTGACCATCAATGTCGGCGCCTACACCGCCGAGATCATGCGTGCCGGCTTCGACTCGATCCACAAGGGCCAGCTCGAGGCCGGGGAATGCCTGGGCCTGTCGCGGGCGCAGATCTACTGGCACGTGGTGCTGCGCCCGGCGATGGAGCGGGTCTATCCCGCTTTGACCAGCCAGTTCGTGCTGCTGATGCTGGCCTCCTCCGTCGTCTCGCAGATCTCGGCCGAGGAGCTGACGGCGGTCGCCAACTTCGTCCAGTCCGACACCTACCGCGCCTTCGAGACCTACATCGTCGTCGCGCTGCTCTACATCGCCCTCTCGCTGCTGATGCGGGCCGGCTTCTGGGGGCTGGGCCTGGTGCTGTTCCCGCGCCGCCGCCGGCTCGGCACGCCGCTCTGACCCGCGAGGACGCCATGCAGACCGGACTGAACCTCAACCATCTCGACTTCCTGCTGCAGGGCGCGCTGTGGACCCTGGTGCTGTCGCTGATGGCGCTGATCGGCGGCGGACTGGTCGGCTTCGGCGTCGCCCTCGGCCGCATCGCGCCGAGCCGGCTGCTGCGCGTCGCGATCGGCGGCTATGTCCAGCTGATCCAGGGCACGCCGCTCTTGGTGCTGCTGTTCCTGACCTATTTCGGCTTGCCGGCGCTGGGCATCGAGGTACCGCCGCTGCTGGCCGCCGGCGTGTCGCTGACCATCTATGTCAGCGCCTATCTCGGCGAGATCTGGCGCGGCTGCCTGGAGGCGGTGCCGAAGCCGCAATGGGAGGCGGCGGAGTGCCTGGCGCTGAGCCGCAGCCAGCGCCTGTTCAAGGTGATCTTGCCGCAGGCCGTGCGCCTGGCCACGCCGCCGACCGTCGGCTTCATGGTGCAGATCATCAAGAACACGTCGCTGGCCTCGGTGGTCGGCTTCGTCGAGCTCGCGCGGGCCGGGCAGATCGTCAACAACTCCATCTTCCAGCCCTTCGCGATCTACATGGTGATCGCCGTTCTCTACTTCGCGATGTGCTACCCGATCTCGCTGCTCAGCCGGCGGCTGGAGCGCCGGACGGGCCGTGCGCCGCGGCTGAAGCCGGCGCTTGCCTGAGCGGGCCTCAAAAGACAAGTCAGGGAGAGAACGCGATGACCGCGATGGTGACTCTGCAGGACGTGCGCAAGAGCTTCGGCGACCTGACCGTGCTCGACGGCGTGTCCTTCGCCGTCGACAAGGGCCAGGTCACGGCCCTGATCGGCCGCAGCGGGTCGGGCAAGAGCACGGCGCTGCGCTGCATCGACCGGCTTGAGACGATCGACGGCGGCGAGATCACGGTCTGTGACCACAAGGTCAGCGACCCGGAGATCGACCTGCGCCGGCTGCGGCTGGACGTCGGTATCGTGTTCCAGAGCTACAACCTGTTCCCGCACCTGACCATCGAGCAGAACATCACCCTGGCCCCGGTGTCGGTGAAGAAGGTGCCGCGGTCCGAGGCCCGGGCGCTGGCCCGCGGCGTGCTGGACCAGGTCGGCCTCGGCGAGAAGGCCGATTCCTATCCCGAGCAGCTGTCGGGCGGCCAGCAGCAGCGGGCCGCCATCGCCCGGTCGCTGGCGATGCAGCCCAAGGTGATGCTGTTCGACGAGGTCACCTCGGCCCTCGACCCCGAGTTGAAGGGCGAGGTGCTGAAGGTGATGGAGGACCTGGCCGCCCGCGGCATGACGATGATCATGGTCACCCACGAGATGGGCTTCGCCCGCCGGGTGGCGAACCGGATCGTGTTCATGCATCGCGGCCGGGTGCACGAGCACGGACCGGCCGAGATCCTGGCCCGCCCCGAAACGCCGGAGCTGCAGCAGTTCGTCGCCAACGAGCTCTGAGCCCAGCGTACCAACCACAACGACAGACAAGGAGGAGACGCAGATGCAGCCGTCAATCCGCTGGGGCCGGGCGATCGCCCTGGCCTGTGCCCTGAGCCTGGGAGCGCTGACCGCACATGCGGACGCGCTCGACGATATCATGGCCGCGAAGAAGATCCGGATCGCGACCGACCTGGCGATCCCGCCCTCGGGCATGATCGACGACCAGATGAAACCCACCGGCTCGGACGTCGAGACCGCACAGCTGCTGGCCAAGGATTGGGGGCTGGAGCTGGAATTCGTGCAGACCACCGGCGCCACCCGCATTCCGAACGTGCAGACCGGCAAGGCCGACATCATCATCTCGACGCTCTCGGTGACGCCGGAGCGGGCGAAGGTGATCGATTTCTCGAAGCCTTACGCCGCGTTGCAATCGGTGATCGGCGCCCCGAAGGATGCGCCGATCAAGGACTGGGCCGACCTGCAGGGCAAGTCGGTGACCGTCACCCGCGGCACCACCCAGGACACGGAGCTGACCAAGCTGGCGGCGGAGAAGGGCTTCCAGGTGGTGCGCTACGACGACGACGCGACCATGGTGACGGCCGCCGTCTCCGGCCAGGCCGAGATCGTCGCCACCTCGGCGACGCTGGTGAACCAGATCAAGGCGAAGGCCCCGGACCGCGCCTTCGAGCCGAAATTCCTGATCCGCACCTTCGATCTCGCCATCGGCGTGCGCCAGGGCGAGCCGAAGCTGATCGAGAAGCTGAACGAGTGGGTGTCGGCCAACCTGAAGAACCGCAAGCTGAACGACATCTACCAGAAGTACCACGGCTCGCCGCTGCCGGAGGCGATGCTGCAGTAGGTCGGTCGGGCTGTTGGTGCGGCCTTAAACCAATCGTCATGGCGAGCGAAGCGTGGCCATCCAGTCCCGCGGCCGGAGCAGGTCCCGCCAACCTGGATGGCCACGCCCCTTCGGGGCTCGCCATGACGGTATAGGGTTGGCGGGGAGAGTCCTCGCCCTCACCCCTCCCCGGGCTTCGGCAGGTCGGTCAGCGACCCGGCCGGCACCACCGGCAGCACGATCCGCGACGGATGCGCGCGGTCGAGATGGATCCGGTTGGTCGCCACCCACTTCAGCCGGCCGGTGCCCTCCGGCTCGCCGCTGTTCGGGTTGACGTCGTATTTCGGGAAGTTGCTGGAGGCGATGTCGAGCCGGATGCGGTGCCCCGCCTTGAACAGGTTGGCCGTCGCGAAGGGCTCGATGGTGATCGCATAGACCCGGCCCGGTTCCAGCGGCGACGGGTTCTCCCAGCTGTCGCGGTAGCGGCAGCGCAGGATGCCATCGGTCAGGTTCAGGGCGAAGCCCTTGGGGTCGTCCGCGGTCGGCGGATGCACGTCGATCAGCTTGGCGGTGAAGTCCGTGTCCGGCGCGTCGGAGGAGACGAACAGCCGGATTTCGATCGGCCCGACCACCGCCATGTCTTCGGCCAGGGGCGCAGTCTCGAAGACCACCACGTCGGGGCGGGACGACAGCGGCAGGCCGGGCCGGCGGCTGCCGAAGAAGCGGTCGCCCTCGGTCTGGTCGAAGCCGCCGCCCTCGAACACCGGCTGGCCGGAGGTCAGGGCGCCGCCGATCGTCGGCACCGGATCGGCCGGGTCGGACTGGTAGGCGATCGACGCCTGCTCCGCCTGCGGCACCGCCGGGTCCAGGCGGCCGTCGGCGTGCAGGTGGTAGTCGGTGAAGACTGTGCCGGGCAGCGGCCAGTCCGCCGCCGCGATCCAGCGTCCGCCATGGTCCAGCCGGCCCTCTTCCGTGCGCCGGCCGCTGCCGCCCCCCATCAGGAACAGCCGTGCCGTCGGCTCCGCCTCCGCGCCGTTGCCGACGCCCTTGAGCCAGCGATCGAACCAGCGCCGGCGGAACTGGAGCCAGCCTTCGGTGACGTTGCCGTCGATCGTCGCCGCCGGCCCGAACTCGGTGTCGCCGCTGAAGGTGGTGTTGCGGTTGCCGTGCAGCCATGGCCCCATGATCAGCTGCACCGGTGCTGTGCGGCCGCTCAGGGCGGCAAAATTCTCCATGGTGGTGCGGACATAGGCGTCGTACCAGCTGGACATCAGCACCATCGGCACGTCCGGGAAGCGGTCGTAATAGCCCTCGGCATAGATGCCGAGCTGCTTCCAGTAGTCGCCGAAGGACCCGTGGGTCCATTGCTCGAACAGATAGGCCTCGTAATCCGGCACGGCGCGCACCGGCGAATGGCCGGGCCGCCAGGGCATGGCAGCGAACCAGGCGCGGATGTCCTCGGCCTCCAGCGCCGCCATCACCTTGGGGTCGGCCAGCGCCGCCGGGCTTTCCTTGGCTTGGCTGAAGGCCCAGGTCGCCTGCTTCAGCTCGAAGGCGCCGCCTTGGCGGATGCCGCACTGGTAGGAGTTCGAGAAACCGCCCGAATCCACCACCATGCAGGCTAGGCCCGGCGGGTTCAGGCAGGCCAGCGCGAACTGGGTGTGGGCGGCATAGGACAGGCCCATCGTGCCGACCTTACCGTTCGACCAGGGCTGGGCCGTGATCCAGGCGACCGTGTCGAAACCGTCCGGCCCCTCGGAGGTGTACTTCGTGAACACCCCCTCTGAGGCGTGGCGGCCGCGGCAGTCCTGGTAGACCACGGCATAGCCGGCGCGGACGAAATACGCCGCCACCTGCGGCCGGGTCATCGGCTCGTCCATCCCGACCCCGATCTCGGAGCGCGACAGCTCGGTCTTGCCGTAGGGCGTGCGCTCCAGGATCGTGGGCAGCGGGGCATCGACGCCGATGCGGTGGCCGGCCGGCAGATACACGTCGGTCGCCAGCCGCACGCCGTCGCGCAGCGTCACCATCTGGTCGCGCAGCACCTGGATCTCGCTCACTTGGCGCTCTCCGCATAGGTGGCGAGGGTCCATTCGTTCTTGTTGGCGCGGTAGGTGATGCCGTTGCGCGCCGCCCAATGCACGGTCGGGAAGTACAGCGGCACGATGCCGACATCGCCGAAGCCGATCTGCGCCGCCTGCTCCAGCAGCTGGTTGCGCTTGGCCTCGTCGAACTCCGCCAGCGCCTGCTTCAGCACCGCGTCGAATTCCGGGTTCGAATAGCGGGCGCGGTTGAAGGCGCCCTTGCCGGCCTCCTTGTCATAGGTCGCCAGCACATTGGTCAGGGCGTTGGCCGAATTGCTGTTGCTGTTGCCGAAGCTGAAGATGAAGGCGCTGTATTCCTGCTTCGACGCGGCGCCGGCATAGACGTTGTAGGGCTGGGTGACCACGCCGTTGATCTTCAGCCCGCCGCGCGCCAGCATCTGGCCGATCGCCTGGGCGATGTCGGCGTCGCCGGCGAAGCGGTCGTTCGAGGAATGCACCGTCAGCCCGAAGCCGTCGCCATAGCCCGCCTCGGCGAGCAGCGACTTGGCGCCGGCGGCGTCGTAGGCCTCGGGCTTCACATCGGCGGCGTAGCCGCCCAGCCCTTCCGGCACGATCTGCCCGGCCGGGGTGCCGGAGCCGTTCAGCAGGCGCTGGATGATCAGGTCGCGGTTGATCAGCTTGGACACGGCGAGGCGCACCCGCTTGTCCTTCAGCGGGTTGGCCGCCAAAGGCTGGCCGTCCTTGCCGGTGACGAAGGGACTCTGGTCCCGCGCCGAATCCAGCGCCAGGTAGATCAGCCGGCCGGAGGTGGTGGAGTAGACCTTGGCCTTGCCGCTGCTCTCGACCGTGGCCACGTCGTTCGGCGGCACGCCGTCGATCAGGTCGACCGACCCGGACAAGAGCGCCGCCATCCGCGCCGCGTCGTTCGAGATGAACTTGATGGTGACGTTCTCGAACGCCGGCTTGTCGCCCCAGTAATGCGGGTTCGGCGCCAATACCAGCCGGTCGCCCGGCACCCATTCCTTGAACACGTACGGCCCGGTGCCGACCGCGGCGGCGCCGGAGTTGAAGTCGCTGGTAGCCTTCCCCTCGGACGCCTTTTTCGAGACGATGTAGACGAGGCCGACCTGCTCGATGAACTGCGGCGTCGGCGCCTTGGTCTTGAAGCGGATGGTCAACGGGTCGACCGCGGTCATCTCGGCGATGCTGCCGACCGCGCCGGTGAAGGGGGCCGGGCTGTTCGGCACCGATTTGGCGCGGTCGAGCGAGAAGATCACATCGTCGGCCGTCAGGTCGGAGCCGTCGCTGAACTTGACGCCGGGGCGCAGCTTGACCTCCCAGGTCGTCGGGTCGACCGAGGTCCAGGACAGGGCCAGCGCCGGCTGCACCTGCAGGTTCTCGTCGGTCTGCACCAGCCGGTCGAACATGTGCTGCGAGATCGACTGGTTGTTGCCGGTGCGCGAGAATTGCGGGTCGATGGCGGAGGGCTCGGTCGCCGTGCCGATGGTCAGGTCGGCGGCCCAGGCGGCGCCGACGCTCGCGGCGCTCAGCGCCAGGGCCAGGGCGACGCCGCCCAGGGTCTTCCGCATCATCGACATCGTGCTCTCCTCTGTTGGTTTCGGGCGCCTTGGGCGCCTCAGATCAGGTGGCAGGCGGCCTGGTGGCCGGGCGCGACCGGGCGCAGGGCCGGCCGTTCGACGCGGCAGCGGTCGGTCGCCATCGGGCAGCGCGGGTGGAAATGGCAGCCGCTGGGTGGGTGCAGCGGCGACGGGATCTCGCCCTTGATCGTCTCGAACTTGCGCTTGCGGTTGCTGAGCCGCGGCACCTCGTTCAGCAGCGCCACGGTGTAGGGGTGCAGCGGCCGGTCGAACAGCTCGGACGTCGCGGCGGTCTCGACCACGCGGCCGAGATACATGATCACCACCCGGTCGCTGATGTGCTCGACCACGCCGAGATCGTGGCTGATGAACAGATAGGTCAGGCCGAGATCCTGCCGCAGCTGCAGGAACAGGTTCAGGATCTGGGCCTGGATCGAGACGTCGAGCGCGGCGATGGATTCGTCGCAGACCAGGAAATCCGGCTTCACCGCCAGGGCCCGGGCGATGCCGATGCGCTGGCGCTGGCCGCCGGAGAACTGGTGCGGAAAGCGGTCGCGATAGGCGGGGTCCAGCCCGACCCGGCGCATCACCTCCTGGACGTAGCCATCGGCCTCGCGCCGGCGCACCAGCCCGTGCACCCGCGGCGCCTCGCCGATGATGTCGCGCACCCGCTTGCGCGGGTTCAGCGAGGCGAAGGGGTCCTGGAAGATCATCTGCGCCTTCAGCCGGGCGTCGCGCGCCGCGTCGCCGGCCAGCCCGTCGACGTCCCGGCCGCGCCAGCGGATCGCGCCGTCGCTCTTCGGCAGGATGCCGGCCATCATCCGGCCCAGCGTGGACTTGCCGCAGCCGGATTCGCCGACCAGCCCCAGCACCTCGCCCGGCGCGATGGCGAGGTCGACCGCGTCGACGGCATGCACCGTCCGCTCCTCGACCCTGGCGCCCAGCAGGCGCGCCGCCTTCTCGGCATAGTCCAGGCGCTTGGTGAAGCGCTTGCCCAGGCCGGCGGCCTCGATCAGGGGGGCGTTCATGCCTGCGCTCCCAGTTGCGGATGGAAGCAGCGGAATGCGCGGTCGCCTCGCCAACTGGTCTCCGGTGCCGCCAGGCAGGCCTCGCTGGCATGGCCGCAACGCGGCCGGAAGGCACAGCCCTCCGGCAACGACAGTGGCGACGGCGCCATGCCGGGGATCTGGAACAGGGCCGCGCCGCGGGGCCGGTCGCCGGGCACCGAGCCGATCAGCCCGATGGTGTAGGGATGCGCCGGCCGGTCGATCACCTCGTCGACCGTGCCGGTCTCGACCACCTTCCCGGCATACATGACGCAGATCCGGTCGGCCAAGGCAGCGACCACCGCGAGGTCATGGCTGACCCAGATCAGCGCCGTGCCGGTCTCGCGGCACAGGGTCTGCACCTGCGCCAGGATCTGCGCCTGGATGGTGACGTCCAGCGCCGTGGTCGGCTCGTCGGCGATGATCAGGTCGGGCTTGTGCAGCAGGGCGATGGCGATCGCCACGCGTTGGCGCATGCCGCCGGAGAACTGGTGCGGATAGGCCTTCAGCCGCTCCTCCGGCGACGGGATGCCGACCCGGCCCAGCGCGTCGCGGCAGCGCGCCACGGCCTCGGCCCGCGACACCCGCTCATGCGCCTGAATGGTCTCGACCATCTGAGTCTCGACCCTGAGGACCGGGTTCAGGGTCATCATCGGGTCCTGGAAGATCATGGCGATGCGGTTGCCGCGCAGTTGCCGCAGCCGCTCCGCCGGAAGCGCCGCCAGGTCCTCGCCCTGGAACAGGATGCGGCCGCCGACCACCCGGCCCGGCGGGTCGACCAGCCCGAGGATGGAGAAGCCGGTGATCGACTTGCCGGAACCGGATTCGCCGACCAGCCCCAGCACCTCGCCGCGGTCGACCCGGAAGGACACGCCGTCGACGGCGCGAACGACGCCGGCCTTGGTGAAGAAATGCGTCTGCAGGTTCTCGACGCTGAGCGTGGGAGCGGTCATTTCTGCAGCCTGGGGTTCAGCGCCTCGCGCAGGCGGTCGCCGACGATGTTGATCGAGAAGATCAGCGCCAGCAGCAGCAGGCCGGGGAACACGCTGATCCAGTACAGGCCGGCCAGCAGCACCTGGTAGCCGTTGGCGATCAGCAGGCCCAGCGACGGCTCGGTGATCGGCAGGCCGATGCCGAGGAAGCTCAGCGTCGCCTCGGCCGCGATCGCATGTGCCACCTGGATGGTGCCGATCACGATCACCGGCGGCAGGCAGTTCGGCAGCAGGTGGCTGAACAGGATGCGCGCCTTGCTCAGGCCCAGGCACTGCGCCGCCTCGACATATTCCTTGCCGCGCTCGACCAGCGCCGCGGCGCGGACGGCGCGGGCGAAATAGGCCCATTGCACGACGACCAGGGCCAGGATGACCTTGCCGACCCCCTGCCCCAGCACGGCCAGCATCATCAGCGCCACCAGGATCGTCGGGAAGCCCAGCATCAGGTCGACGATTCGCATCACCAGCGTGTCGATCCTGCCGCCGAAATAGGCGGCGACGAGGCCGAGCGTGGTGCCGACGGCGAGGGCGAAGAGTCCGGACAGCACGCCGACGCTCAGGCTGGTGCGCAGCCCGTACAGCATCGCCGAGAGCATGTCGCGGCCCTGGGCGTCGGTGCCCAGCCAGTAGGTCCAGCCGTCCATGCTCTCGCTGCCCGGTGGCAGGCGGCCGTCCATGATGCTCAGCGAGGCGAGGTCGTAGGGATCCTGCGGCGCGATCCAGGGCGCGAACAGGGCGACCAGGACCAGCGCCAGGCAGGCGATGGCGGCCAGGGTCGCGGCCTTGCTGTCCAGGATGCCGCGCAGGGCCTGGGCCAGGATGCCGTCGCCGAGCAACGGCTTGCGGGGGATCACGGCGTCGCTCATGCGTCGGACAGCCGGACGCGGGGGTCGAGCACCGAGTACAGGATGTCGACCACCAGGTTGATGACGATGAACATGGCGACCACGATCAGCAGGTAGGCGACGATCACCGGCCGGTCGAGCCGCATGATGCTGTCGATGATCAGCTTGCCGACGCCGGGCCAGGCGAAGATGGTCTCGGTCACCGTGGCGAAGGCGATCAGCGACCCGAACTCCATCCCCACCACGGTGACGATCGGGATCAGGATGGTCTTCAGCACATGCACGAAGATCACCCGCCGCTCGGACAACCCCTTGGCCCGGGCGAACTTGACGAAGTCCAGCGGCAGGGTCTCGCGCATGCCGCTGCGGGTCAGACGGATGATCAGCGAGACGTTGAACAGCGACAGGTTGATCGCCGGCAGGATCAGATGGGTGAAGCCGTCCCAGGTGGCGAGGCTGGTGTGCAGGCCCAGGATCTCGCCGGTGGCGCCGCGGCCGGTCGAGGGCAGCCAGCCGAGCATGACCGAAAAGATCATGATCAGCATCATCCCCTGCCAGAAGCTGGGCAGGCTGAAGCCGAGGATCGAGCCGGTCATCACCGTGCGGTCGAAGCCGCTGCCGGCCTTCAGCCCCGACAGCACGCCGAGCGGGATGCCGATCACCAGCGACAGCAGCAGGGCGATGAAGGCCAGCTCCAGCGTCGCCGGCAGCCGCTCGAAGATCAGGCTGATCGAGGGCTGGTTGAAGACGAAGGAGCGGCCGAGATCGCCATGCAGCGCATTGCCGAGGAAGGTCAGGTATTGCTGCCACAGCGGCCGGTCGAGGCCGAGCGACTGCACCGCCTGGGCGATCTCGGCCTGCGACGCGTCGGCCGGCACCAGGATCTCGATCGGGTTGCCGATGGCGTAGACGCCGAGGAAGACGAGGATCGAGGTGACCAGCAGCACGAAGCCGCTCTGCACCAGCCGGCGGATGATGAAGACAGTCATGGCCGGTCTGGCGTCCCGGCGCGCGAATCCCGCATTGGCGTCCCTGTTCGCTTATGATGGGCCGGCCGGGTGGACCCGGCGTGGCGAGGGGGACGTTAGGCGTGGGACAGAACGGCCCGCAACATCATGCGGATTCCGCATCGGGCTATGCGCATTTCGTGCGTAGCGGCCGAGCGGCCCGATGCTTCGTGTCGCGGATATCGGCGCGGGCTGCATGAACGTCAAGCAGCTCGAGGCCTTCAAGGCGATCATGCGCAGCGGCTCCACCACCGCCGCGGCGGCGCGGCTGGACCTGTCGCAATCGGCGGTCAGCCGCCTGCTGACCCAGCTGGAGGCCGAGCTGGGGCTGGAGCTGTTCGCCCGCGAGAAGGGCCGGCTGATCCCGACGCCGGAGGCGATCGGCCTCCTGGATTCGGTCGAGGACGCGGTCGACGGGGTGCAGCGGGTGCAGCATGTGGCAGAGGAGCTGCGGGCCGGCAATTCCGACCAGATCCTGCTGCGCATCGGCGTACCGCACAGCATGTCGCAGACCATCCTGCCGCTGATCGTCGAGGAATTCCTGCGCGACCATGGCAATGTCGCGCTGGAGATCCTGTCCGGCGCCTATCACGAGACCGAGCGCGCGGTGCTGACCCGCCAGGCCGATCTCGGCTTCGTCCGGCTGCCGACCGGCGAGGCCGGGATGGACACGATCGCCATTGCCCGCACCACCAGCGTCTGCGTCATGCCGGAAGGCCACCGGCTGGCGGAGAAGCCGGTGGTGTCGGTCGAGGATCTGGAGGGCGAGCCGCTGGTGCTGCTGGGCCGGCAGCGCCCGGCGCGGGCGGAGATCGACCAGATGTTCCGCCGCGTCCATTTCCGGCCGCGGGTGCAGGTCGAGACCCATTCGGTCGGCTCGGCCTGCGCCTTCGCGGCGCAGGGGCTGGGCGTGACCATCGTCAACGCGCTGATGGCCAGCCATTTCCGCGACCTGCCGATCGCCATCCGGCCGTTCCGGCCGCTGCTGTGGAACGAGTTCGGCCTGGCCTTCGCCGCCGGCCAGCCCCGCTCCCACGCCGCCGACCGCTTCGCCGAGCATTTCCGCCGCCGCCTGATCGAGATGCTGCGGGGGCTGGAGAGCGAGTTTCGGGAGGCGGGGTAGAGGCGGGTTTGGGCGGCCGGCAAGAGTTGATTTAGCATTGGCTCCAGCCCAATGAGTCCCCCCTCCCCTCGCGGGAGGGGGTTAGGGGGAGGGGGTTGTCTCGGCTTGATCCGGCCCGGCTCCCGTCACATCGGCTTCTCCAACGGGTTACGCCCCTTGCCCATTCGCGCGCGGACGCGCGCAGACCCCTCCCCCTAGCCCCCTCCCGCAAGGGGAGGGGGGACTAAGAAAAAAGCGGGTCGAAACGCTGCCCCTACCCGTGCTCCGACGTCTTGGTCAGGTACGGCGCCAGGTTGGCCGGCACCGGGATCACGGCCAACGTCTTCAGCCGGGCGACCGCGCGGCGCTCCGCCGCCTGCAGATGCGTCTCCAGCACCGCCGCCGCGGCCGGCCAGGCCTCCTGCGCCAGCAGTTCCAGCACCAGGCGGTGCTCGGTCAGGATCGGCTGGTCGTCGGCGATGCCGAGCGAGCGGGTGAAGGCGTGGGTGGCCAGCAGCGGCAGCTGGTTGTGGCGCAGCGCGTCGGCCAGCCGGGCGTTCGGCGTCGCCAGCACGCAACGGACATGCAGATCCTCCTCGATCTCGTCCATGGTCTCGGGCGGCGGCCGCGGCCCCGCTGCTTCGGCCCGGCGCAGCCGGTCCAGCATCGCCTCGATATCGCCGCTCGGCAGCGACGGCGCGGCGCTGACCAGGGCCGGCGGCTCCAGCAGCCGGCGCATCTCGTAGAGCTCGCGGATCGCCCGGGCGGTCAGCGGCCCGGCGATCCAGTGCGAGCTGGCGTTCTTCTCGATCAGCCCGCGCTCCTGCAGCCGGCCCAGCACGTCGCGCACCACGGTGCGGCTGACGCCGAAATGGTCGGCCATCTCGGCCTCGACGATGCGGTAGCGGCCGAACACCAGGCAGGAGGCGATCTGGCGCTCGGCGGTGGCGTAGATCCGCTCCCAGGAGGCGCGGGATTGCTGCGCCTCGTCGATCTCCTCCGCCGCGTCCAGGCCGAAGCCGCGGATGTCGGCGCGCAGCGGCGCGGCGCCCGCCGCCTCCGGCCCGACCAGATAGCCGCGGCCCTCGAAGCGGTGGATCAGCCCGTCCGCCTCCAGCCGGGCCAGCGCCCGCTGCACCGGGGCGCGGCTGGTCTGGAAGACCTCGGCGATCGGGCCCTCTAGCAGCACCAGCCCGGCCGGCAGCCGCCCGGCGCCGATCGACGACCGCAGCGCACGCTCGACGATCTCGTAGAGCCGCGGCGGGGACGCGTTCGTCGCCGTGTCCGTCATGTCCTGCAGCAGCGTTCCGCCCGTCCCGGTGATCCTGGTCCTCTGATGACCCCCGCGGCGCCAAGGCGCAAGACCCCTCTGCCCATCGCGCGGGCAGCGGCACCGGGAAAATGACTATCGCATACCCAAAGCGCCACATTGGGTCTCAGGACCTGCCCGAAACTTGGACAGACAGGCTTATCGAGGCTGATAGGAACCGGATCTCGCGACATGGCGAAGCTTTCGATCACCATAAAAAGACTATTGCATACCAAAATCATTTTTGACTAGGCTTCCTGAGCTTCACATCGACCAACGCGCAGCGGCACGCGCCGAACGACGCGGTTGGGATGGCGGAGCTCAGGGTACGGCTTGGAGATTCGGGGACGCATGACTCTGCTCCTGGAACTGAGCGGCATCACCAAGGCCTATGGCGGCGCGCCGGCGCTGGGCGACCTGTCGCTGGCAGTCGGCGCGGGCGAATACCTGTCCATCCTCGGCCCCAGCGGCTCGGGCAAATCGACCATGCTGCGGGTGGTCGCCGGCTTCGAGACGCCGGATGCCGGCGATGTGCGGCTGGAGGGCCGGTCGATCCTGCCGGTTCCGGCGCATGAGCGCGGCATCGGCTTCGTGTTCCAGGGCTTTGCCCTGTTCCCGCACATGACCGTCTTCGACAACGTCGCCTACGGCCTGCGCCACCGCAGCCGCGGCCCAGTATCGGACGAGGCGGAGATCCGCCGCCGGGTCGGCGAGGCCCTAGAACTGCTGGGCCTGACCGGCCTGGGCGCCCGCGCCGTCAGCCAGATCTCCGGCGGCCAGAAGCAGCGCGTCGCCCTGGCCCGCACCCTGGTCACCGACCCGAAGATCGTGCTGCTGGACGAGCCGCTGGGCGCGCTCGACGCCAATCTGCGCGAGCGGATGATGATCGAGCTGAAGCGCATCCAGGCCCAGCTCGGCGGCACCTTCCTGCATGTCACCGGCAATGAGCAGGAGGCGCTGGCGATGGGCCACCGCACCGCCGTGCTGGACCGCGGCCGGATCGCCGAGATCAGCCCGCCGCAGACCCTGTACAACCGGCCCGGCTCGGTCCGGGTCGCGCGATTCCTCAACTGCTACAACATCTTCGAAGGCACGGTCGGCGACGGCGCCTTCCGCTTCGCCGAGGCCGCTCTGCCGCTGCCGGGCGAGACTGCCACGGGGGCGGCCGCCTACTGCATCCGCGCCGACAAGGTGACGGTGGCCGAGGAGACGGATCCGGCGGCGCCGGGCGAGGCCGCCCTGCCCGGCCGCTTCATCGCCAGCGAATATTCCGGCGCGCGGGTGACCTATCTGTTCGACGTCGCCGGCAGCCGGCCGGTCGAGGTCGAATACCATCTGAGCCACCGCCGACCGGAGAGCTTCGACGCCGGGCGCCGCTATGCGCTGCGCTGGCCGGCGGCGGATGCCCTCGTGTTCCGCGGCTGAGGCGGGGACGGCGATGAGTGTCGGAGCGGAAACCATGACCGAGGCGGCAGCACCGGCCCCTGTTCCAGGACGGCGCACCGGGCGGCGGGTGGCGGCGCTGCTGGCGGCGCCCGGGGCCTTGTGGATGACCGCCTTCCTGGTCGTCCCGATCGCGATGATGGTCTATGTCAGCTTCTGGACCCAGAAGACCTTCACTATCGAGCCGACGCTGACCCTGCAGAACTGGGGCACCTTCTTCGGCACCTCGACCTACCTGTCGGCGCTGTGGACCACGGTCCGGATCTGGCTGATCGTGCTGGCGACGACGCTGGCGCTGGGCTATCCGGTCGCGCTCTATATCGGACTGTTCGTCCGCAACAAGACGGTCCAGACCATCCTTCTGGTGGTCTGCGTCGTGCCGTTCTGGACCTCGTTCCTGATCCGGGTGCTGGCCTGGCGCCCGATGCTGGGCACCGAGGGCGCGGTCAACATCCTGCTGATGAAGCTGGGCGTGGTGTCGGAGCCGGTGGCGGGCCTCCTGTTCACCGAGCTCAGCGTCGTCATCGGCATGACCCAGATCTATGTCGTGTTCATGGTCGGGCCGATCGCCTTCATGCTGTCGCGGATCGAGCCGAGCCTGATCGAGGCGGCGCGCGACCTGGGCGCCGGCACCGGCCGCATCTTCCGCACAGTGATCCTGCCCCTGAGCCTGCCCGGCGTGATCGTCGGCGCGATCTTCGTCTCGGTCATGGTGCTGGGCGAGTTCGCCACCGCCGCCGCCCTGTCCGGCCGCAAGGTCAACATGCTGGGCAACATCATCGTCACCCAGGTCGGGTCGCTGAAATGGGCCTTCGCCGCCGTGGTCGGCGTGATCCTGACGGTGGTGATGGGCATCGTCGTCGCCGGCCTGCTGCGCCTGGTCGACCTGCGGAAGGAGCTGTAGGCCATGCAGGGGCAGCCGCTTCTCCGCACCGCGCTGATGGCCTTCACGGCGCTGTTCATCGTGTTCCTGTACGGCCCGCTGGCGGTGCTGGCGACGCTGAGCTTCCAGTCCGGGCCCGAGGGCGGGCCGCAATTCCCGATCATCGAATGGTCGACATACTGGTACCAGCATCTGTTCGGCTGGGCGCCGCCGTCGCGCGTGGCGCCGCTGGCGATCGGCGACGCGCTGGTCCGGTCCCTGACCCTCGCCTTCATGACCATGGTCGTGGCCACGGTGCTGGGCACCCTGTCGGCCCAGGCCTTCCGGTCGCGCTTCCGCGGCTCCGGCATCGTCTTCTACCTGATCGTGCTGGGCATGATGGTGCCAGGCGTGCTGGTCGGGCTGGGCGTCGCGCTGGTGGCCAATGAGCTGGGCATCCCGCGGGCCTGGTGGGGGACATCCTTCGTCACCCATGTGGTCTACACCTTCCCCTTCGCCTTCCTGGTCATGCTGGCGATCTTCAACCGCTTCGACCGGTCGATCGAGGAGGCGTCGTGGAGCCTGGGCGTCAGCCCCGCCCGCACCTTCCGCAAGATCACCTTCCCGCTGATCTTCCCGGGCGTGCTGAGCGCGATGCTGTTCGCCTTCACCCTGAGCTATGACGAGTTCCCGCGCACCCTGTTCACCGCCGGCGGCGGCCAGACCCTGCCGCTGACGATCTACGGCACCTTCTCGGTCGAGATCCATCCGAACATCTTCGCCTTCGGGGTGCTGACCACCCTGTTCTCCTTCGCCCTCCTGGCCGTCTACGGGATCCTGATGACGCTGTCGGTCCGCCGGGCCAAGCGCATGGCGATCCAGGAGGAGCTGCGATGAGGGCGCTGGCCGACCACACAGCCATCGTCACCGGCGCCGCCAGCGGCATCGGCAAGGCCATCGCGGAGCGGCTGGCGGGCGCGGGCGCCGCGGTGCTGATCGCCGACCTGCACGCCGACCGGGCCGAGGCTGTCGCGGCCACGCTGCGCGCCGCCGGTGGGCGGGCCGAGGCGGTCGGGGCCGATGTCTCCGACGCCGACGCGGTGGAGCGGATCTTCGGCGCCGGGCGCGCCGCGTTCGGCGACTGTACCCTGCTGGTCAACAATGCCGGCCATGTCCACCAGTCGCCCTTCCAGGCGCTGGCGGTGGCCGACTGGGACCGGATGATCGCGGTGCATCTGCGCGGCACCTTCCTGTGCTGCCGCGCCGCCCTGCCGGCGATGCTGGCGGCCGGCGACGGGGTGATCGTCAACATCGCCTCGCAGCTCGGCCAGATCGGCGGCGTCGACCTGGTGCATTACAGCGCTGCCAAGGCCGGGATCATCGGCCTGACCAAGGCGCTGGCGCGCGAGGTCAGTGCCCGCGGCGTGCGGGTCAATGCGGTGGCGCCCGGGCCGATCGAGACCGAGCTGGTGCGGGCCCTGTCCGAGGAGTGGCGGGCGGCGAAGAAGGCGCAGCTGCCGCTCGGCCGCTTCGGCGCGCCGGAGGACGTGGCCGAGACCGTGGCCTTCCTCGCCTCCCCCGCCGCCGCGATCTATGTCGGCCAGACGCTGGGGCCCAATTCCGGCGACGTGATGCTGTAGGAGGAATGATGACCCGCAAGGTTGCCCTGATCACGGGCGGCGGCATCGGCATCGGCCGGGCCACGGCCCTGGCCTTCGCCGGCGCCGGCCATCACGTGGTCGTGACCGACGTGCTGGAGGCCGAGGGCCGCGCCACCGCCAAGGCGATCGGCGACGCCGGCGGCAGCGGCGAGTTCCTGCCCCTCGACGTCACCGACACCGAGCGGGTCAACGCCGTGGTCGCCGATGTCGAGGCCCGGCACGGCGCGCTGGAGGCGCTGGTCGCCAATGCCGGCATCGCCCATCGCGTGCCGCTGTCGCAGATGACCGACGCCAAGTGGGACCACACCTTCGACGTCGACCTGAAGGGCATCTTCCGCGTGGTCCGCGCCGCCCTGCCCGGCATGCGCACCCGCGGCCAGGGCGCCATCGTCGCCCTGTCCTCGATCATGGGCGTGGCCTATGGTTGGGACGAGCATGTCCACTACTCCGCCGCCAAATCCGGCGTGGTCGGGCTGGTGCGCGGCCTGGCGGTGGAGCTGGCGCGCAGCGGCATCCGCGTCAACGGCATCGCCCCCGGCTACATCCGCACCGCCCAGGCCCTGTCGCGCGAGCATTCGCTGGGCCCCGAGGGGCTGGAGAAGGCGGCTTCGTTCATCCCCATGGGCCGGGTCGGCGAGCCGGACGACATCGCCGACGTGGCGCTGTTCCTGGCCTCGCCGGCGGCCCGCTACATCACCGGCCAGACCATCGTCGTCGATGGCGGGCTTCTGGTCGGACGCTACTGACGGCCCCGCAGAGAAGGGCCGGTTTTCGGGTGGTTTTCACGATAACGGGAGACTTCGCATGGCACAGTTTCCGAGCCTGAGCCGCAGGCAGATCGTGCAGGGCACGATCGGCGCCACCGCCCTGGCGATGGGCGGCGGCACGCCCTTCCTCAATTCGCGCCGCGCCTATGCCCAGGCCGGCGCCCTGGCCAAGGAGCAGCTGCGTACCATCGGCCTGTCGGTCACGGTGCAGGACCGCATCCTGGCCGATTTCAAAGCGGCCTCCGGCGTCGGCGGCACCCAGGGCACGGCGGCGACCTTCCCCGACGCCCAGACCAAGATCCTGTCCGGCGCCACCGACTATGATTGCTGGGAGGTGATCGGCGAGCGGCTGCCCTCGGTGGTGATGACCAACAACGTCACCCCGATCCCGGCCTCGGGGCTGAAGAACTGGGCCAATATCCGCGACACCTTCACCAAGCCGGACCCGAAATGGCCGCGCGGCGCGCAGATCGTCGGCCAGATCTGGAAGGACGAGGCGCAGACCGAGCTGTGGATGGTGCCGGCGGTCTACAACTACGATTCGATCGGCTTCAACCCGTCGGTGGTGTCCGACGAGGAGGCCAACACCTGGACCTCGATCTTCGACCCGAAGTTCAAGGGCCGGTCCGGCCTGAACACCGACCCGCTGATCGCGCTGGGCCAGGCGATCATGGCGATGAACTCGCTGGGCCTGTCGCAGGTCGCCAATCCCGGCAACCCGAGCGAGGCCGAGATCGACGAGGCGATGAAGTTCCTGGTGTCGAAGAAAAAGGAAGGCCAGTTCCGCGCCCTGTGGGGCGATTTCGGCGAGCTGGTGAACCTGATGGCCTCGGGCGAGATGGTGGTGTGCGACGCCTGGCAGCCGGCGGTGATGGCGGTGAAGGCGCAGGGCAAGCCCTGCCGCTACGCCGTGCCGAAGGAAGGCTACCGCGCCTGGGCCATCGGCGTGTCGCTGATCGCCAGCTCGCCGAACCAGGCGGCAGTGACGGCCTATGCCGATTACTGGCTGTCCGGCCCGCCGGCGATCACGGTGTCGGAGCAGGGCTACTACTCGCCCACCACCAACATCCAGTCGGTGATGGCGCCGGAGAAATACGGCTTCTGGTACGAGGGCAAGCCCTGGGTCGGCGCGCCCGACCGCGGCATCAAGGAAGGCGACCTGCGCGACGGCGGCTCGCTGGCCACCCGCGCCGCCCATGTCGCCTACTGGCACCAGTGGCCGGACCAGTACGACCACGTGATCCAGAAATGGGACGAGTTCCTGAACGCCTGACGCGGTGAAGCGAGGGGACGCACAGTGACCTACGATCTCGAGCTCGCCGGCGTCGGCAAGACCTATCCGGACGGCACGCCGGCGGTGATCGATTTCGACCTGCGCGCGGCGAAGGGGGAGTTCATCTCCTTCGTCGGTCCCTCGGGCTGCGGCAAGACCACGACGCTCCGGATGATCGCCGGCTTCGAGGACATCAGCGCCGGCGACGTCCTGGTGCGCGGGCGGCGGATCAACGACCTGCCGCCCGAGCGACGGCCGACCTCCACCATCTTCCAGAACTTCGCCCTGTTCCCGCACATGACCGTGCGCCAGAACATCGAATACGGGCTGAGGGTGAAGGGCCTGCCGGCGGCCGAACGCCGGGCGAAGGCCGACCATATGATGCAGGTGCTGGACCTGGCCGACATCGCCGACCGCCGCAGCTCCGGCCTGTCCGGCGGCCAGCGCCAGCGCACCGCCCTGGCCCGCGGGCTGGTGGTCGAGCCCGACATCCTGCTGCTGGACGAGCCGCTGGGGGCGCTGGACGCCAATCTGCGCAAGTCGATCCAGGCTGAATTGAAACTGCTGCAGCGAAACATCGGCATCACCTTCGTCTTCGTCACACATGCCCAGTCCGAGGCGCTGGCCCTCTCGGACCGCATCGTGGTGATGAACCGCGGGCGGGTGGAGCAGATCAGCCCGCCCGAGGAGGTCTATCGCCGGCCGCAGACCGAGTTCGTGGCCCGCTTCATCGGCCGCAACACCGTGCTGGCGGGCCGGCTGGAGGCGCGGGACGGCGCCGTCGCCCGGGTCGAGACCGGCTTCGGCCCGCTGCACGGCACGCTGAACGACCCGACGCTGAAGGTCGGCGATGCCGCCGCGGTGGTGGTGCCGTCCGAGGCGATCGACGTGGTCGGCGCGGCCGGGGCGGCTTCGCTGGCCGGCCGCGGCGACACCCTGCCCGGCCGGCTGATCGGCCAGGCCGTCACCGGCCATGCGCTGCACCTGACCATCGGCCTGGCGGATGGCCGCGAGATCGGGGTCGAGAGCCATGTCGACAAATACGCCGCCGGCTGGTCGGGCGAGGAGATCGTGCTCGGCTGGCAGCCGGGCGAGGCGACCGTGATCCGGGCGGCTGCGTGACACGGCGGCGGCCCAGCAAGAGGAGGAACCCCTGATGGCGAAAGAGATCCTGTGCGGCTTCGGCGTCGATGTCGACGCGGTGGCCGGGTGGCTCGGCTCCTATGGCGGCGAGGATTCGCCGGACGACATCTCGCGCGGCCTGTTCTCCGGCGAGGTTGGCAGCCCGCGCCTGCTGAAGCTGTTCGACCGGCTGGGGATCAAGACCACCTGGTTCATCCCCGGCCATTCGATCGAGACCTTCCCGGAGCAGATGAAGGCGGTGGCCGATGCCGGGCACGAGATCGGCATCCACGGCTACAGCCACGAGAACCCGATCGCCATGACGCCGGCGCAGGAGGAGGAGGTCCTCGACAAGTGCATCGCGCTGGTGACCCAGCTGTCCGGCCGCCGGCCGACCGGCTATGTCGCGCCGTGGTGGGAGTTCAGCCAGGTCAGCAACGAACTCTTGCTGAAGAAGGGCATCAAGTACGACCACTCGCTGATGCACAAGGACTTCGAGCCCTATTATGTCCGGGTCGGCGACAGCTGGACCAAGATCGACTTCGCCAAGAAGCCGAGCGAATGGATGGTGCCGCTGAAGCGCGGCGCCGAGACCGACCTGATCGAGATCCCGGCCAGCTGGTACCTCGACGACCTGCCGCCGATGATGTTCATCAAGAAGTCGCCGAACAGCCACGGCTTCGTGAACCCGCGGCACATCGAGGAGATGTGGCGCGACCAGTTCGACTGGGTCTACCGTGAATACGACTACGCCGTGTTCCCGATCACCATCCACCCAGACGTCGCCGGGCGGCCGCAGGTGCTGCTGATGCTGGAGCGGCTGTACAACCACATGATCCGCCACCCCGGCGTGCGCTTCGTCACCATGGACGAGATGGCCGACGACTTCGCCCGGCGGTCGCCGCGGAAGAAGTAGCGAGGACGGCATGTGCGGCGTGTGCGGCGTGCTCGGCGGCGAGGAGCACTGGACGGCGAAATCCGGCCGGCCGGAGGTGTTCGGCGCCGGCCGCACCCGCCGGGCAGAGCGGCTGCACCGCGCCGCCGCGGCCAACCGGATCCTGACCCTGTTCGGGCTGCGGCTGGACGACTGGCAGGGCAGCGCCTTCGTGCTGAGCGGCCCGACCGGCCAGCGCGAGATCGTCGACACGCTGCCGGCGGTATGGGCGGCGGCGGCGCGGATGCGGGGCCGGACCATCGACCCGCTCGACCCCGCGTTGCTCGACCGTATCGCCGGGGGCGGGCGATGAGCGAGGCGATCCCGGTCAACGTGCTGACCGGCTTCCTGGGCAGCGGCAAGACCACCCTGCTGCGCCACATCCTGGCCGACCCGGCCTTCGCCGGCTGCGCCGTGCTGATCAACGAGTTCGGCGAGGTCGGCCTCGACCATCACCTGCTGCAGGCGGTGGACGAGGATGTGGTGCTGATGCAGAGCGGCTGCATCTGCTGCACCATCCGCGGCGACCTGGGCCGCGCCATCCGCGGCCTGTACGACCGGCGCGAGGCCGGGACCATCCCCGCCTTCGGCCGGCTGATCGTCGAGACCACCGGCCTGGCCGACCCGATCCCGGTGCTGGCCACGGTGATGAGCGAGCCGGTGATCCGCCACCATTTCCGCCTGGGCAATGTGATCGCCACGGTCGACGCGGTGAACGGTCTGGCCCAGCTGGACCGCCAGCCCGAGGCGGCGAAGCAGGCGGCGGTGGCCGACCGCATCCTGGTGACCAAGACCGACCTGGCGGCGCCCGAGGCGGTGGCGGCGCTGGAGTCGCGGCTCCGGGCCATCAACCCGGCGGCGCCGCTGTGGCGGTCCGCCAACGCCCCGCCACCGGCCGAGGAGCTGGTCGGCCAGGACGCCTTCGACCCTGCGACCAAGCCGGCCGAGATCCGCCGCTGGTTCGACCTGGCGCGCTGGACCGGCGCCGGCCACCACCATGAGCACGATGTGAACCGCCACGGCCCGGAGATCGGCGCCTTCGTGCTGGAGGTCGAGGACCGGGTCGACTGGACCGTGTTCGGCCTGTGGCTGACCCTGCTGCTGCACAGCCGCGGCGACGACGTGCTGCGGGTCAAGGGGCTGCTGCGCGTCGCCGGGGTCGACACGCCCGTGGTTGTCCAGGGCGCGCAGCACATCGTGCATGCGCCGAGCCATCTCGACGCCTGGCCGGATGGCGACCGGCGGTCGCGGCTGGTGTTCATCACCCGCGGCATCGCCCGGGCCGAGATCGAGCGCTCCTTCGCCGCCTTCCAGGCCGCCTTCGCCGAGACCGCCCCCGTCGCCGCATGACCTCCGAAAACGGCCCTTCCGCCGCACTGGTCAGCCGCCGGCAAATCCGCTTCTAATACGACTTCGCCCGGGGGACGGACCATGGCCGCGGACGCAGCCGACACCGTGTTGAGCAAGCCGGCCGTGCACAGCGAGGGCCGGCCGCATCTGCGCGTGCTCGGCACCGAGATCACGCTGCTGGACAGCATCCGCGAACGGGCCGAGGCCGATCTCGGCATCACCGTCAGCTACGAGACGCTGGACTTCCTGGGCGCGCAGCAGAAGGCGGCGACCCAGCCCGGTGCCTTCGACATCTACGACCAGTGCTTCCACAACCTCGACATCGTCTGGTTCTGGAAGGCGATCCAGCCGATCGACACCGGCCGTATCCCGCATTGGGGCGAGGTCAACGACCTGACCAAGACCGGGCGGCTCAGCGCCGACGCCATGATCGGTCGCGGCGACGCGCCGGTGAAGAAGCTGTATGTCCAGCCCGACCGGTCGCTGGGGCCGCAGCCGTCGCGCCAGATCAGCATGCTGCCGGCGGTGCACAATGTCGACGCCTTCGCCTATGACCCGACCGTGGTGCCGCCCGGCCAGCCCTATGAGACCGAGAGCTGGGGCTGGCTCTTGGACGAGCGCTGGCGCGGCCGGGTCGCGCTGGTCGACGAGCCGGCGATCGGCGTGTTCGACGCGGCGCTGGCGCTGCAGGCCCGCGGCGAGGCCAGCTTCGCCGATATCGGCAACATGACCCTGGCGGAGATCGACCGGCTGATCGACCTGCTGGTCGCGCGCAAGCGGCAGGGTCATTTCTGCGGCTTCTGGCAAACCATGGCCGACGCCAAGCGGCTGATGGTCGACCACCGCGCGGCGATCCAGAGCAGTTGGGCCCCGGCCGCCGTCGCCCTGTCCGGCCTGGGCGTGCCGGTGCGCGAGGCGGCGCCGCGCGAGGGCTACCGCGCCTGGCATGGCGGCCTGTGCATCGCAGCCCCACTGTCCGGCCGGGCGCTCGACGTCGCCTATGCCTATCTGAACTGGTGGCTGTCCGGCTGGCCCGGCGCGGTGATGGCCCGCCAGGGCTACTACATGTCGATCCCGAAGCGGGTGCGCCCGTTCCTGGACCCGGCCGAGTGGGATTATTGGTACGAGGGCAAGCCGGCGGCCAAGGATCTGGAGGGTACCGACGGCCGCGTGGTGGTGAAGGCCGGCGCGGTGCGCTCCGGCGGCTCCTACTGGCGCCGCGCCAGCCGCATCGCCGTGTGGAACACGGTGATGGACGAGCACAACTACCTCGCCCGCCGCTGGTCGGAGCTGACGGCGGGGTAAATGCTACTGGCGCATTTCCAAACGGTCTCTGAGGCCGGGCCGGCACGACCTACATGACCTCCCCCGCCTCCGGCCGTCATTCCCGCGAAAGCGGGAATCTCGTTCCGGTAGAGGCATGACGAGATCCCCGCTTTCGCGGGGATGACGAGCTTTTTTGGGGAGGCGGGAGCGCCCCGACCGGTCACCCGGTGTCGGGCTGCTTCGGCTCGCGGCAGGCGTCGAAGTCGATGCCAAGGGAGGCGCAGAGCTCGTCGAGCTGGTCGCGCATCTCGGTGATGCGGTATTGGGCCTGATCGAGATCCTGGGTCGATCTGGCCGCGGCGGCACCCCAGATCAGGGCGAAGAGGGCTTCGTTGACGTGGTCACGCTGGCGGGCGCGGCGCGCCTTGCGGTCGGCCTTGTCGCGGGCGCACAGGCTGTCCGCGGTGCGGCTGCGCAGCGCCAGGGCCCGCTGCACCGTCTGGGCATGGCGCGCGAAGGCAAGCCCGTGGTCCCTGGCCGCCGGGGCATCGGCCCGGGGCGCTGCCGCTTCAGCCTGCTCGGTCTCAGGCCGCTCGGCCTGGGCAATCGCCTTGGCGCCCTCGGCCTCGACCAACCTCATGCCGAGTTCGGCGATGCGCGTCAGCGTCCCGATCTGCTGCAGCGCGAGGCTGCGGCAATGGGCCTGGACGTCGAGATCGGAATCCGCACCTCTCTTTTAGAACATATCATGAACGAGATCGAGGCGGGGCACAATGAACATTGCGTTTACAACTGCCGGCAGAGGCGTACCCGCTCCTGTTCGAGGCCGGCGAGGCGGATCAGGTTGCGGACCCAGAATTGCGGCTGGAGCTCCGCCTCGTTCCGGAGGCGTCGGATCTCGACCTCCAGGGCAGCGACGCGGTCGTGGTCGGTCATGGCTCACCTCGGGGGAAAGGATCTCCCCATTATCGGGCGGCCTGTCCGGCGCTTCGCCGAAAGCCTGGCTGGCCTTCGCCCCGGGCCGATAGATCCGCGCCGTTGTCAGCCCTCAGCCATGCGAGTCTCGAAACATCCAGTCGCAGGCCGGGCCTACCAAGGGCTTGCGTGGTCAAGAATTGGTCGATCGTGACAAGCCCGATGTACTCCAGCAGAAGACGTCATTCCCGCGAGCCCTGCCATTGCACAGATGTCCATCCAATATCGATCGCCGGGGAGACATCACTATCCGTTGGTATAGTGCAGCTGCATGCGATGGAGTCGCCGGACTATCTCGATGGATCCTGATCAACGTTTGGAGGCATATGGTCCTCGGCGGGAGTAGCCACGTCGGTTCCGATGGCACGGGCGGGGCCGCGGGTCGCGCATGAGGATCCATTCCTGGGTGCCGCGGAATCGGCCATACTCACGGGCCGCCCGCGCCGGTCGCGGCGGCACGACGAGGGGGCGAACCGCAATGCCGTTGTCCATGATCCCGCGCTGCGTCGCGCTGGGCCTGATCCTGACGGCCTGCGTCCAGGCGCAGCCGGCGCCGCTGCTCCCCTGGCCGCTGCCGCCGGCATCGGGCGCGCCGACCGCGATCGCGACGAATGCCGGCAAGGGAGAGTATGCGGTCCCGGCCCCCCGGGCACGGCAACCGGTCCTGTCCAGGGGCCAGCAAGGTGCGATCCGCGACAAGGTCAGGCAATGCTGGAATGTCGGCCCTCCCGGCACTCAGAGCAGGCCCGTTTCCATCCGCATCGCCCGGATCAACCCGGATGGCACGGTCCCGCCCGGCGCCGCCACCATCGCTGATGACGGCGGCAGCCCGGCCTGGGCGCAGGCGGCGCTGCGGGCGGTCGTCAACCCGGTATGCCAGCCCTGGCCCGTGCCCCAGGGCGGATGGCCGGATGGGAGCTTCATCCTGGTCTTCGACGCGAGGGAGCTGTTCTGATTGGCCGTCGAACTCGTCTACGAAACGCATTCGACCACCGAGGACAATGAGACGGGCATCGCCACCGGCTGGTTGCCCGGCCGGCTGTCGCAGGCGGGCCGTGCCCAGGCGGCCGAACTTGGCAGGCGCCGGCGGAATGATGGGCTTGCCGCGGTGTTCGTGTCGGATCTCGATCGCGCCATCGAGACGGCGGCCATCGCATTCCCGGGGCTCGCCATTCCCATCCGCCAGGACAAGCGGCTGCGCGAATGCAATTACGGAGACCTGAATGGCTGTCCGGTCGAGACGCTTGCCGCGATACGGGGCCGGCACATCGACTGCCCGTTCCCCGGTGGGCAGAGCTATCGCCAGGTGGTCGAGGCCACCGGGAGCTTCCTGAAGGACCTCAAGGATCGGTGGGATGGCGCCCGGGTTCTCGTCATTGCCCATTCGGCCAACAGATGGGCCCTGCAGCATCTGCTTGCCGGAGCCAGGCTGGAGGATCTGGTGGAGGCTCCGCTCGAGTGGCAGCCGGGCTGGACCTTCATCGTGCCGTGAGGGTGGCCGCATCGACCCGGACTTGACCCGGTCAAGGTACGATTCTGCTGAAGGCCCAGTCTCGCGCCAGACACTCGAATGTCTCGTCCCTCAGATAGAACAGAAAATGGCGCGGCGACTCCGTTTCCGACCTGAGGAAACTCCAGTCGGTCGGCTCGAGCATCAGCGGATCGTCTCCGGTGATCTCATAGAACTCGCCCCATTGCGGCGCCTGACGGCTGTATCGGCACCTGCCGGCATGCCAACCCTCATCATTGGTGGGGCCAAGACGCCAACGCGAGCATCCGTCAAAAAGCAGCTCTCCGATCTCCCGCGCTCGCGCCTTATGGGGCCGGTGTTTGAGGAAAAACCTCAGACGGACTCGTCGATCTATGACTGCAACGCCCGGCATGGGAGCGTTCGGCTCGACATTCCAATCCGGGTTGAGGTGGTGGAACGCTGGATTGGCCATGGACGATATCAACCCGCCTCTCTTTCAGCCGTCGATCCTCTGGATCGGAACGCACCCGCATCGCCTCGGCCACCGCCGCCGCGATGGCGCGGGCCTGCGGCAGGAAGCGCCCGCCCTCATGGGTCAGCGACACGCCGCTGGCATGGCGGAACAGCAACCGGGTGCCGAGCAGGTCCTCGAGCTGGCGGATCGCCGCCGTGCCCCCCTTTGCGAACGGGCGGGCTGCGGTCTCAGTTGCGCGCATCCTGTGCGGCCTGAGCATTGCGCGTCGCCTGTGAGATGCTGCCGACCCTGGCTGGTGGCACCCTGGTCCGTCGCCGCTGGCTCGGAAGCGGGCGCATGCCTTCGTGAGCGGTGGAGCCCGCCGTCGCGCGAGGCGGAAACTGTGCCGCGCGGCGCATCGCAAGCGCGCGGTATGCGGCCTCGCCCTGCGCCGCCCGCGCGGCGAAGTTCCTGCGGCGAGCGATCTCCTTGTTCACGCGTTTGACCGCCGCGACGAAGACCTGCTTGCGCTGGAACGGGCGTTCGGCGGTGCCGGGGAAGCCTGCCCCTCGCGCGGCGCCTTTGCCGCGCTGCTCGCGCCGTTTCGCCCGCGCCAGCGTCCGCTCCTTGTCGCGCAGACCGCGCAGGCGCTGGACCAAGGCCTTCAGTTCGTCAGGCGTCGCATCGTATATGGCCGGATGGTGGCTGGCGAGGACCGTCTCCTGCTCGTCGTGATTGAGAAGGCTCGTCTCGAACCGGCAAGGCACGGACATGTTCCGCTCCATGGAAGTTCGCGGCACCAGAATTCGGATCCTGCGCGCGAGTGCAGTGACCTCGGCACCGGGCGCGGGTTCGCACGATATCAGCTTAACGCAACATCCGGGCGGGGCACCCTCGAAATACGACCGCAGCCCCCGAAGCGGGATGACCGCAGTCGAACCCAAAGGCGACATCCTACTGGCATGGCCCCGCGTGCGCGATGTTTTTACTGCCGCGATCCTCAGCCGTCCGGCATGTTGGCCGAGAGCAGAAGGCCAATGCCCTCCAATCTATCTCGAAATATCAGATCGATCTGATTTCATTGATTGTAAAGAAACCATGCGATTTTCATCGTCGATTTATTGACGTAAACATTCAATCCATGCCCCAGGTAACTCGTTCCTCTAAGTTCGACATCATCAAAATGCACCACCCAATATGCACCTGTCTCCTCGATAGGTTGCAAACCCAAAGCATATTTGCGATTCAATTTTTTTCCTTCTACATAGCGACTCGCCACATCTGCAGCTTCCAGTTCGGGTGGAGACAGAGTTTGTATTTCGGATGGCTCTAGAACTTTCTTTTCAGATGGCGCCAGTCCGGCACGAGCACAACCCAACATCGTTGCCGACTCGGCGATGGCAATGACTAAGAATATATGATCCTTTGCCACGCTTTGCTCCCGTAGAAATAATCTCCATATCAATGCACTGTAACCTCAAACACTCCCTTGCTATCAACCTGAATGCGCTATGGCATGTTCTGAGCTTGAGCCAGCTTCGGTTGCATCCTACCTCTTCTCGGCCTGCTAACGAACTTCCGCTTCCCGCCCTCTGCTGACATTCACCCACCGCCCCCCGCCGGCAGGTGGAACGCGAGGCCGAGATGGTCGCGGAAGGCGCGCACCGCGGGGGTCATCGCCAGGTCGCGCTTCCAGGCCAGGCCGGCATCCATGGTCGGCACCGGCTCGGCCAAAGCGCGCTTCTCGATCCGCTGGCCGTCCAGCGACCAAGGCCGGTAGACCATGTCGGACAGGATCGTCACCCCCATCCCGGCCGCGACCATCGAACGGACCGCCTCGACCGATGACGTCTGGAACACGATGGCCGGCTGGTGCGGCGTGCGGTCCCAGTAGCGCTTGGCGGTGAAGGCGGCCTCGTCCACCGTCAGCATGACGTAGGGCTGGCGCGCCACGTCGGCCAGCGACACCCGCTCCGCCTTCTGCAGCGGGTGGTCGACCGGCAGCCAGAGATGGCGGGCGGAGCGGAACAGCGTCTCCGCCGCGATCTGGTCGGTGTTCTCCAGGTTCGAGGTCAGCATCACCGCGAGGTCGAGCTCGTCGCGCACCAGCCCGTCCTCGATCGCGGTGCGGTGGGCTTCGCGCAGCTCGACCGTCACCTGCGGATAGGCGCGGCGGAAGCGGGCCAGGTAGGGCGGCAGGAAATAGCCAGCCACGGTGTAGGTAACGCCGACCCGCACCCGGCCCTCGACCGGCGCAATGTCGCCGGAGACGCGCATCGCCTCCGCCACCGCCGCCGCAATGGCGCGGGCCTGCGGCAGGAAGCGCCCGCCCTCATGGGTCAGCGACACCCCGCTGGCATGGCGGAACAGCAGGCGGGTGCCGAGCAGGTCCTCGAGCTGGCGGATCGCCGCCGTGACCGCCGATTGCGACACGTTCAGCTCCACCGCCGCCTGGCTGATCTGGCCGAGCTCCGCCGCGGCGATGAAGTAGCGGACCTGGCGGAAGGAGAATCCCAACCGGCACCTGCAACCTGAAGTCGAGCGATATCGGAAAAACAGATATCGGTCTGAAGAAGATACTATTTCACAGGGGTGCGGCGCGGCGCAATGATGGGTCCAACAACCGGCCCGGACCCGAACGGCACCGCCCTTCGGTCGAACTGGCCGGATCCAGACAGAGAGGCTCCATGCGCGTTCCGCGCCCCTGCACCGGTGTGCCCTGCCCCAAGCGGTTTGAAAGGCTCTGACGCATGACCGAGATCAACTGCGACATGGGCGAGGGCTTCGGCCTGTACCGGATGGGCGACGACGACGCGCTGATGCCGCTGATCTCCGTCGCCAATGTCGCCTGCGGCTTCCATGCCTCCGACTTCAACCACATGCGCCGCACGGTGCAGCTGGCCAGCAAGCATGGCGTGCGGGTCGGCGCCCATCCGTCGCTGCCGGACCTGCAGGGCTTCGGCCGGCGCGAGATGAAGATCGGCCGCGAGGAGCTGGCCAACTGCATCATCTACCAGATCGGCGCGCTGAAGGGCTTCCTGGACGCCGAGGGCATGCGCCTGAACCACATCAAGCCGCATGGCGCCCTGTACGGCATGGCGGCGCAGCAGGAGCCGATCGCGCATGCGATCTGCGATGCGGCCGACGTGTTCCGGGTGCCGATCCTGGGCATGGCCGGGACGCTGCACGAGAGCGTGTATCAAAGCCGCGGCCACCGCATGGTGTCGGAGTTCTACGCCGATCTCGACTACGGCGACGACGGCTACCTGGTGATCGTGCGGTCGCGCGGCGCCATCGACCCGAAGCGGGCGGCGGAGCGGTCGCTGCGGGCGCTGACCGAGGGCAAGGTCGCGTCCCAGGGCGGCAAGGACATCGCGGTGACGCCGGATTCGATCTGCATCCATTCCGACACGCCGAACGCGGTCGATGTGGTGCGCGCCGTGCGCGACGCCATCGGTCCATATCTGCGCGCGGCATGAGGGACGGCCGGTGAAGACGCTGCTGATCGCCAATCGCGGCGAGATCGCCTGCCGCATCATCCGCAGCGCCAAGGCTTTGGGCCTGGCAACGGTCGCGGTGCATTCCGACGCCGATGCCCGCGCGCTGCATGTCGCGCTGGCCGACCGGGCGGTGCATATCGGCCCGTCCAAGCCGGCCGAGAGCTATCTGAAGATCAGCGCGATCCTCGACGCGGCCCGCAGCAGCGGGGCCGACGCCGTCCATCCCGGCTATGGCTTCCTGGCCGAGAATGAGGGGTTCGCTCGCGCCGTGGCGGAGGCTGGGCTGACCTGGGTCGGGCCGACGCCGGAGTCGATCGAGGCGATGGGCGACAAGGCCCGCGCCCGCGCCTTGGCCGAGGCCGCCGGCGTGCCGGTGCTGCCCGGCAGCCGGCGCTTCGCCGAGGGTGATCTGGAGGGCATCGAAGCGGCGGGCGACGCGGTCGGCTATCCGATGCTGGTCAAGGCCTCGGCCGGCGGCGGCGGCATCGGCATGCGGGTGGTCGACGCGCCGGCGGATCTGCGCAAGGTGGCGGACTCGACCCAGGGCATGGCGGCGCGCAGTTTCGGCGACGGCGCCGTGTTCCTGGAGCGCTATGTCCGCAACGCCCGGCATGTCGAGGTCCAGGTGTTCGGCTTCGGCGACGGCCGGGCCATCCACCTGTTCGAGCGCGAATGCTCGGTGCAGCGCCGGTTCCAGAAGATCGTGGAGGAGAGCCCCTCCCCCGGCATCTCCGCCGCCACCCGGACCCGGATGACGACGGCGGCGGTGGCCCTGGCCGAGGCGGTGCGCTATCGCGGCACCGGCACCATGGAGTTCGTGGTCGATGCCGACAGCGAGGCCTTCTTCTTCCTGGAGATGAACACCCGCATCCAGGTCGAGCATCCGGTGACCGAGACGGTGACCGGCCTCGACCTGGTGGCGCTGCAGCTGCGTCTGGCCGCCGGCGAGGATTTGGCCCTGCGCCAGGAGGACATCTGGCAGCAGGGCCATGCCATCGAATGCCGGCTCTATGCCGAGAACCCGGCGAAGATGTTCCTGCCGCAGCCCGGCACGCTGGCGCGGCTGGCGCTGCCGGAGGGGATGGCGGGCATTCGCGTCGACACCGGCGTGCGCCAGGGCGACGCGGTGACGCCGTTCTACGACCCGATGATCGCCAAGATCATCGCCCACGGCCCGGACCGCGCCGCCGCCATCGACCGGATGCTGGCGGCGCTGGGGCGGGTCCAGGTGGAGGGGCTGGTCGCCAACGCGCCGTTCCTGGCGCGCGTGGTCGGCCACCCCGCCTTCCGCGCGGGCCGCACCACCACGAGCTTCGTCGACACCCACAAGGCAGAGTTGATCGGCTGAGCAGAACCGGGAAAGTCAGGGCAGGCAGGGAGACAGGGATGATCTACGAGACGCCGGCATTCCGGCCCGGGGGCGACCGGTACATGCTGATCGAGTTCGGCAACGAGATGAATCTCGAGCTGAACTTCATGGCCCAGGGCCTGGCCACTGCCATCGCCGAGCAGAAAACCAAGGGGGTGATCGAGACCGCGCCCTGCTTCGCCTCGATGCTGATCCATTACGAGCCGGACGAGATCTCCTATGCCGACCTGTCGCGCGAGCTGGAGCGGCTGATCGCCGCCCTGGGCCCGTCCGACGACATCGAGCTGGAAAGCCGGATCTTCTATTTCCCGACGGTCTATCTCGACCCCTGGACGCGGGAGTGCGTGCAGGACTACATCGCCAAGATCGCGCCGAAGCAGACCGACCCGGAATTCGTGGCCGAGCTGAACGGGCTATCGGACGTGCAGCAATTCGTCCGGGTCCATTCTGGCACCGAATACTGGGTGGCGTCGCTGGGCTTCTGGCCCGGCCTGCCCTTTATGATGGCGCTGGACCCGCGCTGCAAGCTGACCGCGCCGAAATACAACCCGCCGCGCACCTGGACGCCGAAGGGCACGGTCGGGATGGGCGGTGCCTCGACCGCGATCTACCCGGAGCACCTGCCCGGCGGCTACCAGATCTTCGGCCGCATCCCGGTGCCGATCTGGGATCCGGAGAAGCGCTTCGACGTGTTCTCGGACTCGATCTGCCTGTTCCGCCCCGGCGACCGGGTGAAGTTCGTGCCCTGCACGGTCGAGGAGTTCGAGGAGGCGGAGCGGCGCGTCGCCGACGGCAGCTACGTCTACAACGTCGTCGAATATCAGAAATTCTCCGTGCGCCAGTACAAGCGCTGGGTCGGGTCGCTCGACCTGGCCCGCCGGTTCTGAGGAGGCCCGCATGCTCGAGGTGATCAAGCCGGGGCTCGAGACCTCGGTGCAGGACTGGCCGGGCCGCATCGGCTTCTGGAACCAGGGCTTCCCGCCCTCCGGGCCGATGGATTCCTGGTCGTTCCGCCTGGCCAATGTGCTGGTCGGCAACGCGCCCGGGGCGGCCGGGCTGGAATGCCAGTTCCTGGGGCCGACGCTCAAGTTCCAGAGGGACGGCGTGATCGCCGTGACCGGCGCCGACATGCAGGCGGCGCTGGATGGCGAGCCGCTGCCGATGTGGCAGTCGGTGGCGGTCAAGGCCGGCCAGACCCTGGCTATGGCCTTCGCCCGGACCGGCGCGCGGACCTATGTCGCCGTGGCCGGCGGCATCGAGACCGAGCCCTGGCTGGGCGCCCGCGCCACCTTCCACAAGGCCGGTGTCGGCGGCATGAACGGCCGGGCGATCAAGGAGGGTCAGTCGGTGCCGGTGGCCGAGGCCGCGGGCCAGCCCGGGCGCCGGGTGAAGGCCGAGGCGCGGCCGGACTTCGCCAAGGAGAAGCGCTGGACGGTCGAGGTGGTGGCCGGGCCGAATGACGACTGGATCGACGCCGCCGGGCATGGGCGCTTCCTGTCGGCCGACTGGAAGCTGTCGGCCAAATCCGACCGCACCGGCTTCCGCCTGGACGGGCCGCAATGGAGCTTCACCGACAAGGCGGTGAACAAGGCGCCGGAGCACGGGTCGCTGCCGTCCAACATCATCGACCAGGGCTATCCGCTGGGCGCCATCAACCTGGCCGGGCAGACGCCGATCATCCTGGTCAATGACGGCCCGTCGATGGGCGGCTTCATCAACCCTTACACCGTGCCGCAGGCCGCGTTCTGGAAGCTGGGCCAGTCGCGGCCCGGCGAGATCTACAATTTCAAGGCGGTCTCGGTCGACGAGGCCCAGGCCATGGCCCGCCGGCTGCGCGAGCTGTGCAGCGACGCCTCGATCGAAACCATCTGACGACAGGGAAGATCATGGCGACCGAAGTGAAGACCCAGACCGCCGGCAACATGTGGAAGGTGCTGGTCAAGCCCGGCGACGCGGTGGCCGCCGGCGACACGCTGTTCATCATGGAGGTGATGAAGATGGAGGTGCCGCATGAGGCGCCGGTCGCCGGCACCGTCGCCTCCGTCCATGTTGAGGAGGGCGCCGAGGGGCTGGACGCCGACCAGACGGTGGTGGTGATCGACTGACCGGGTCGAACCGGGATGGCATTGGGCGTGTTGACTGGTGGAAGAACCGCAAGGGAGCCCACCATGGATCCGCTCGTGATCTTGAAGCGCAGCCGGCCCGGCGACCGGCTGGAGGTGATCAATTCGAATGGCGACAAGGACGACATCGTCGTCGCCCAGGTCGATCTGGCGAAGCAGCAGATCATCCCGGAACAGGGCAACGCCATCGCCTTCGGCGATGTCGGCGAGGTGGTGAACCACAGCGAGAAGCAGCGCCGGGCGGGGTGACGGCGGCGCGTCGCGCGATCAGAAGCTGGGCGGGGTGATCGCCCAGATCACCTGGGTGATGCCGGGGCCCGGGTTGCGGTAGCGGTGCGGCCGGGTGCTGGCCAGCGCGAAGCTGTCACCGGCGCCGAGGACGTAGAGCTTCTCGTCGACCCACAGCTCCAGCGCGCCGGACAGAATGAAGGCGGCCTCCTCTCCCTCATGGGTGTAGCTGTCGGGGCTGCCGGCGCCGGGCTGGATGGTGCACAGCAGAAGCTCCAGCTTACCCTCGAGGTTCGGCACGAGCAACTCGTCGGTCAGGCCGAGGCCGCCCATGTCCAGCACCTTGCGCCGGCCGGCGCGGACCACGACGCGGTCCTCGTCGTCCCGTGGCGTGGGGTCGCGGAAGAACCAGCCGATGGTCACGCCCATGGCGCTGCTGATCAGCTGCAGCTGCCGGATCGTCGGCGTCGACAGCCCGCGCTCGACCTGGGACAGGTGGCCGACCGACAGGCCGGTGGTGGCCGCCAGCTTGGTCAGCGTCAGGCCGCGCTGCTGCCGCAGCTCGCGGATCTGCGGCCCGATCGTGTCGACCGGGTCGCCGGACGGTGGATCGGTGTCCATCGTCTGCAACTCCGGATCGCTGTTCTCGCCTTCGGTCATGGCCCCACCTTCACGCCGGCCTCACGCCCGCCGGGCCTTGACGTCGCGCAGGATCTCGCGCGCGGCGTTGTGGCCCGGGATGCCGGATACGCCGCCGCCCGGATGCATCGACGAGCCGCAGATGTAAAGCCCTCGGAACGGCGTGCGGTAATCGGCATAGCCGGAGACCGGGCGCTGGAAGAACAGTTGGTCGGTCGACAGCTCGCCATGGAAGATATGGCCCTGCGGCAGGGCCACGATGCGCTCGATGTCCGGCGCCACCAGCAGCTGGGCCTCGATCACGTCGTTGGAGAAGCCGGGCGCGTACTCCTCGATCGTGTCGAACACGGTCTTGCGGAAATTCTCCTTCTCCGTCGCCCAGTCGCCGCCCTTCAGCGTGTAGGGGGCGTGGCCGCCGAACAGGTTGACGACATGCTTGCCGGGCGGCGCCAGGCTGTCGTCGACGATGGTCGGCACCACCGGGGTCAGAAACGGGCGGCTGGAGTACCAGCCGTATTTGGCGTCGTCATAGGCCCGTTCGAGATAGTCGATGTCGGGCGCGATGTGCATGTAGGTCGGGTAGCTGAAATTGCCCAGCGCGCCGTCGGCCCTGACCTTGTCGAGGATGCGGTACTGCGGCGGCCGCTCGCAGGCGATGTTCATCTTGAAGGCGGTGGAGAAGCTGCGGTAGCCGCGGATCTCGCGCAGCACCTCGGCCGGCAGATGCGCCTCGCCGATCATGTCGAGATACAGCGTCTTGGCGCTGGCGTTGGAGACGATGATCCGGGCGGAATAGGTGTCGCCCGCCTTGGTGGTGACGGCCGTCGCGCGGTCGCCGGTCAGCCGCACCTCCTTGATCTCGGCCTCGGTGACATGGTCGACGCCGATGGTCCGGCCGTAGGAGGCCAGCGCCTGGGTGATCGCGCCCATGCCGCCCTTGATGAAGCCCCAGCCGCCCGCGCCCTCATGCTCGCCCATGATGTGGTGCATGATGACGTAGGCCGACCCGGGGGTCTTCGGACCGGCGAAGGTGCCGATCGAGGCGTAATAGGCCAGGACCGCCATCACCCGGTCGTCCTCGAACCATTCGCGCAGGAAGTCGTAGGCGCTCATGCTCAGCATGTCGGCGACGCGGTACATCTTGCGGCCGATCTTGCGGTGCCGCCACAGCAGGGCCGCACTGTCACGGAAGCCGCGCCAGTCGCGCCGCGCCGGGTCGACCGGCGTCTCCCACAGCAGCTTGCGCACGATCTGCGCCGCCTCCTGCAGGTAGCGGTCGAACTCCGGGTAGATCGCGGCGTCCTTCTGCGAGAACTTGGCGAAGCTGACCTGGGTCTTGGCCATGTCGTCGGAGAAGACGATGTAGTCGTCATTCGACACCGGCGAGACCATGTCCGAGCAGGGCAGCACCTCCAGCCCGTGCTTCTTCAGCTCGAAGTCGCGGATGATGCGCGGGTGCAAGAGGCTCATCAGGTAGGAGAAGATCGAGGCGCGGAAGCCGGGCGCGATCTCCTCGGTCACCGCGGCGCCGCCCAGGACCTTGCGGCGCTCCAGCACCAGCACCTTGAGGCCGGAGCGGGCGAGGTAGTTGGCGCAGACCAGGCCGTTGTGGCCGGCGCCGATGATGATGGCGTCGTAGCGCTTGGCGGCCGCCGCGCCATTGGGCTGGGAAGACGTGGTGGTCATCGCTCTCTCTATTCGGCGGCGGCGCGGTGGGCCGGGGCGGGATGGTCGGCCATGCCGCGGCGGACCATGTCCTGGAAGGCGTGCACGGCGTGCTCGTGCTTCGGCGACAGCGGGCCGCGCTGGTAGATGCCGGCGTTCAGGTTGCGCTGCACCCCGGTGATGATGTCGAGGTCCTCGCTGACGATCTGGGCCGACCATTCGATCGACTGGCGGTTCTCCGCCACCTTCTCCGGCGACACGTCGGTGAAGAAGTACCAGTTGATGTGGCGCAGCCGGCCGGCGCCCAGCGGCTCCAGCGTCGCGATCGAGCTGCCCCAGTCGTAGAGGTTCAGCATCAGGAACGGGAAGCGGTAGAAATAGACGCCGCGGGTCAGCCCGCCGTCCCGCTTCGGCGCGTGCAGGTGGAACATCTCGTCATGCACGTCGATGCGGTAGCGCTCCATGTCCAGCGAGGCGCACAGGCCGGGATGCATGGTCCGGCAGTGGTAGCATTCGAGGTAGTTCTCGCCATAGGTCTTCCAGTCGACCTCGCAGTCGCGGTTCTTCTCGGCGAACCAGTGCTGCTGCTCCAGCGGATAGTCGGCGGCCAGGGCGTCGATCGGCCCCAGCCAGTCGCGCAGCCCCTGCCCCTCCGGCGCGATGCGCAGGAAGACCAGGCCGCGCCACTCCTCGGCGGCGATGCGGAACAGGCCCCACTCCTGCGGGTCGAAGGCGGGGGCGGAGCCGAAATCGGGCGACCGCTTCAGCTTGCCGTCCAGCGTGTAGCTCCAGCTGTGATAGGGGCAGACCACCAAGCGCGGGCATTGCCCCTCCGCCTTGGTCAGCAGCTGGGCGCCGCGGTGGCGGCAGACATTGTGGAAGGCGCGCACCTGCCCGTCCTCGCCGCGGATGGCGAAGACCGGATAGCCGGCGACCGTGCCGGTCACGTAGTCGCCGGGATTGCGCAGCCGGGCGCCCCAGGTGAACAGCATCCAGTTCCGGGCGAAGATGCGCTGGCGCTCCTGCTCGTAGCGCTCCGGGTCGCGATACCAGGCGGCGGGCAGGGTCCAGGTGAAGCCGTCCGGCGCGGCCGGGCTCGTCATCGTCATGGCGCAACCTCTCGGTCGGTTGCCGCCGGCTCGCGGCCGGCGCGCAGGATCTGCAGGATCACCAGCAGCAGGGTGACGGCGAACAGCACCGTCGCCGCCGCCGCGATGGTCGGGTCCACCCGCTCATTGATGCCGTCCCACATCTTGCGCGGCAGGGTGTAGACCGCGCGGGCGGCGATGAAGAGCGTGACCACGATCTCGTCCCAGGAGGTGAGGAAGGCGAAGACCCCGCCGGCCAGGATGCCGGGCAGGATCTGCGGCAGGAGCACCCAGCGGATGGTCTGGGACTGGGAGGCGCCGAGCGAGCGCGACGCCTGGTCCTGGCGCGGATCGACCGAGGCCAGCGCAGCCGACACCGTGACCAGGACATAGGGCGCTGCCAGCAACGTGTGCGCCAGGATCACCCCGGCGAAGCTGTCGAGCAGCCCGATGCCGGCGAAGAAGCGGTAGAAGGCCAGCGCGGAGACCACCGGCGGCACGATCAGCGGCGCCAGGGCCAGCATCCGGGCGAGTTCGCCGAGCGCCGAGGACAGCCGCCACAGCCCGATCGCCGCCAGCGTGCCCAGCGCCACCGACAGCGCGGTGACGGCGAGGCCGATGCCGAGGCTCTGCAGCATCGCCGAACGCCACTGGTCGTCGCCGAACAGCGTGGCGTAGTGCTGGAAGGAGATGCCGTCGGTCGGCAGCGACAGGTATCGGTTCGGCGTCACTGACAGCGGCATCGCCACCAGCGTCGGCAGCATCAGGAACAGCAGCACGGCCCAGCACAGGGCGACCAGGACGGGCCAGCGCATCATGCCCCTCCCCCGCCGAACAGGCGGCGGACATCGACCACGCGGGACAAGAGGGCGATCAGCGCCAGGACGGACAGCAGCAGCACCGAGGCCATCATGGTGCCGACGCCCCAGCGCACGGTCTGGAAGATCTGCAGCCGGACATATTCGGCGATCATCACCACCTTGCCGCCGCCGAGGATCGCGGGCGTCACCAGGAAGCCGAGCGACAGCACGAAGACCAGCAGGCTGGCGGCGAAGATGCCGGGCAGCGACAGCGGCAGGAACACCTTGGCGAAGGTGCGCAGCGGCCCGGCGCCGAGCGAGCGCGAGGCGGCGCCGAGGGCGGGGTCGATGCCCTTCATCCCGGCATAGAGCGGCAGCACGGCGTAGGGCACCATGTAGTGCACCATGCCGACCAGGACGCCGAACTCGTTGCGCACCAGCGGCAGCGGCTCGGTGATCAGGCCCAGCCCGGCCAGCGCCCCGTTCACCAGCCCCTCGCTGCGCAGCAGGGTCAGCCAGGCGAAGGCGCGGACCAGCACCGACACCCAGAACGGCACCAGCACGAAGGCGGTGATCCAGACCCGGTGCCGCGGCGATGCGTGCAGCATGACATAGGCGACGAGATAGCCGAGGACCACGGCGCAGACCGTGGTCCAGGCGGCGACTCGGAAGGTGGTCCACAGCACCCGCTGCATGGCGTCGGAGTTCACAAGCCGCTGGTAGTTGCCGAGGCCGGGCGCCGGGTCGTTGACGCTGATCCACAGGATGTTGGCCAGCGGCAGCAGATAGAGCAGCAGCAGCGCCGCCATTAGCGGCAGCACCAGCCCCCAGGCCGACGCCGACGTCCGGCGCCGGGCGACGGCTGGGGGTGCGCTGTCGAAGGCGGCGCGTGCTGTCATCCTCAGCTCGCGATCAGGTCGAGGAAGTCGTTCTGCACGGTGTCGTAGTTCTCGGCATACCAGGCGCTGTCGATCGGGATCTGGCGCTTGTAGTTGGGCTCGTAGCCGCAATCGATCTTCTGCAGATCGGGCGACAGGCTGGCGCTGGCGGCCGGGTTGGCCGGGCCGTTGCCGAGCAGCTTCAGGAGCTCGACCTGCCGCTCCGGCACCTGGGTCGAGGCGATGAAGTCGAACACCGCCGGGCCGGCCGGGTTCTTCACCAGCACCGGCAGCACGCCGGGCGCGACGACGCCATGGTCCCAGGTCCAGGTGATCTTGCCGCCGGAATCGCGGTCCAGCACCGAGGCGCGGGTGCACCAGATCGGCCCCATCGTCACCTCGCCCTCGCGGAACAGCTGCTGGCTTTCCGCCCCACCACCCCACAGCAGGAACTGGTCGCGGTTGTCCTTGATGATGGCGAAGGCCTTCTGGACATCGAGCGGGTACAGCTTGTCCGGCTCCACCCCCGACCCCAGCAGCACCGCCTCCAGCGACCCGACCAGCCATTTGTAGATCGCGCGCTTGCCCGGGAAGTCCTTGAAGTTGAGGTAGTCCTTGAAGCCGTTCGGCGTCTTGCCGCCGGTCTTCTCCAGGCTGAAGGCGTTGACAGTCGAATACATGTAGGCGGCACAGCCGTATTCGAAGGTGAATTCCGGCCGCACCTTCGCCTTGTCGACCTTGCTGTAGTCATAGGGCTGGATCAGCCCCTGCTTGCTGAGGATCGGCAGGTAGAAGCCGTCGGCGTCAGTGCAGTCCCACACCACGTTGCCGCTCTCGATCATCGCCTTGATCGCGCCGGGCGTCGGCTCGGCGCCCAGCACCGTGACCTTGAGCCCGCTGTCCTTGGTGAAGGGGTCGCCCCAGGCTTTGCCCCAGGCGGGCACGGCGTCGCCGCCGAAATTGACCACCACCACCTCCTGCGCCGCGGCCCTGGCCGGGCCGGAGACGAGCAGCGGCGTGACGCCGAGCGCGCCGAGCACGGCGAGGAAGCTGCGCCGGTCGAGTTGTCCGTCCGCGAACCGCTCCGCCGCGATGGCCGCGAGATCCGCGCGATACCGAGATGCCGTCATTGTAGCCCCCTGTCTGGTTCAGGCCGATCGGTCGTCGGCTTCGTCTTCGATGAGCACGGTGGCCTCCGGCGCCCAGCCGACCCAGGCGGTTGAGCCGAGGCCGAGATCCGGCGCCGCCTCCCAGGCGAAGCCGGTCGCGGTCAGCGGGCCGAAGGCGTCGGTGCCGACCACCACCTGCCTTGTGGCGCCGAGATAGGCGATGTCGAGCACCCGCCCGGGCACCCGGTTGGCCATGTCGCGCGGCTCCTGCGCCGCAACCCGCAGCTTCTCCGGCCGCAGCGCCAGCAGCACGCCGCGGCCCTCGGGCGGCGTCACGGCGCCGCGATGCAGCACCGCGGCGCCGCCGGTCTCGAGCCGGATCAACTCGCCGTCGCGGCCGGCCATGCGCCCGGCGATGCAGTTGCTCTTGCCCAGGAACTCGGCGACGAAGCGGGTGCGCGGCTGCTCATACAGCTCGTCCGGCGCACCGGCCTGAACCAGCCGGCCGCGATTCATCACCGCCACCCGGTCAGCCATCGACAGCGCCTCGTCCTGGTCGTGGGTGACCAGGATGAAGGTGGCGCCGAGGTCGCGATGCAGCGTCTTCAGCTCTAGCTGCATCTCGGCGCGGAGCTGGCGGTCGAGCGCGCCGAGCGGCTCGTCGAACAGCACGATGTCGGGGTCGAACACCAAGGCCCGGGCCACGGCGACGCGCTGCTGCTGGCCGCCGGACAGCTGCCTGGGGTGGCGGTCGTCGAAGCCGTCCAGCCGCACCCGGGTGATGGCGCCGGCGACCTTCTCCGCGATTTCCGACCGCTTCACGCCCCGGACCCGCAGCGGATAGGCAATGTTCTCGGCCACGGTCATATGCGGGAACAGGGCATAGCCCTGGAACACCATGCCGAAGTTGCGCTTCTCCGGCGGCACGGCGGTGACGTCGCGAGCGTCGACCGCGATCCGGCCGGCGCTGGGCGCGACGAAGCCGGCGATCATCATCAGGAGCGTGGTCTTGCCCGAGCCGGAAGGGCCGAGCAGGGTCAGGAACTCACCGCCCGGGATGTCGATCGACACGTCGTCGACGGCGCGGACCGGGCCGTAGCGGCGCGACACCCGGGTCAGCGCCAGGCCATGCGCCCTGGTGGCGGCCCGAGGGGCTTGCGATCGGTCGGCCCGCATCAGCATCGATCCTGCCTCCTGCGATCTTTTTCATTATTGTGAAAGAAGCGTGGCGGCGATGGCCGAGCCTGTCAAGAGGCACCAACGACCCGGAAATCCGGCTTTCCCGCTTATCGCGCGAGCGTCATCATCCATTTCCCGGGCCGAGAGGTATTTTCAGTTCTGTGAAATTCGAGCTTGAGCGTTGTTCTGCCAGCCATGGCTGCATCGACGGAACGGTGCGGCGCCCCCATCTGACTCGGCATGGGAGCAGACAGCGGAATCCTGAGCCGGGTGACGATCCGGCCCGTGGAGGGCGACAAACCGGGGATCGAGGCGCGATTGCCTTATGACCGGGCGATGGTCGCGCGGCTGATGGCGGCGTTCCCGCAGGCCCGCTGGCGCCAGGCGGAGGGGGTGTGGTTCATCCCCGGCACCACCGCCGAGCGCCGGCTGACCCGCTTTCTGGCCGACCAGCTGCCGGGCGGCGCCGACCATGCCGACGCCAAGGGCCGCGACGCCCATGAATTCGACCCGATCGAGAGCCGCTATCTCGAAATCGGCGACGACCTGCAGGTCCGCACCCCCTATTCCCGCACCGTGGTCGAGCAGATGCATGCCGTCCCCTGGTCCTGGTGGGATGGCGAGACAAAGACCTGGCATGTGCCGTTCCGCTCCTATGAGGAGCTGTGGCGGCGCTGGCCGGAGATCGAGGCCGCGGCCCGCCGCAACGAGCCGGAGGAGCGCCGCAAGCGCCGAGAGGCCGAGTGGACGCCCGAGCGGCAGCGCCGTGCCGCCATACTGGCCGCCGAGCGTCGCCGGCACCGCTATCCGGTGCTGGCCGGCGACCCGCCGCCGCTGGAGCTGCCGGTGATGACGGAGCGGTTCGGCATGCTGGTGTTCACCGGGACCGACGGCGAGATCGCCGATGTCCCCGACCCGGCCGGCATCTACGCCCATGCCGACCCGGCGGCCGGCGACTATGTCTGGGTCCGCTGGCGCCGGCCGGGGCTGGAGGAACTGATCGGCGTCTGGCCGGCCCGCTTGGAGGCCGGGCCGGCTGAACGAACCCGCGGCTGGTGGCAGCCGACGCGCGAGGAGCTGCGCCAGGCGCGGCGGACCGCCCGGGTCCGGGAGCGGCTGCAGGAGCGCCGCCGGCTGGACGCCGAGCCGGCGCCGTAGCCGAACGATTATAAACCGACCTCACAGTCTGTTTTTTCCCCGCCCGGCGCGCTATGTCTGTCGGACGAGATCCGCCCGGCGGCCTGGAGCCGCCCCGGCCTTGTGAGAGACCATGGACAACGCCACCCGCTCCGAACGTTCCCGCCAGGCCGCCATCCAGGCGGCGCTCGCCATCATCGCCCGCGATGGTCCCGGGCGGCTGACGCTCGACGCCATCGCGCACGAGAGCGGCATCAGCAAGGGCGGGGTGATGCACCATTTCCGCACCAAGGAAGCGGTGGTGACGGCCCTGCTCGAGCACCTGACCGAGCGGTTTGGAAAGTTCACCCAGGACTATCTTGCCGAGATCGGCCCCGACAGGCCCGGCGCCTTTCTGGAAGCGCAGATCGCGACGCTGCGCGAATCCATCGCCACGCCGCACTCGGCCTTCTTCGCCATCCTCGGCGCGGTGGCAGAGAACCCCGACCTGCTCTCGATCAACCGCGAGGCGGAGGCCAAGGCGCTCGAGGCCGTCAAGGCCGAGGCCGCCGATCCCGAACTGGCGGTGCTGCGCTGGATGGCGGCCAGGGGCCTGCACATCACGACGCTGCTGGGAACCTGCCCCCTGTCCGCCGAGGAGCGCGACCGGCTGTTCGACCGCCTGATCGATGATGCCCGATCACCCGCCCTGGCGAAGACCGCGAAGCCGCCGTCCCGCGCCCGGAAGCGCGGCACAACCTGACGGCGAGGTCCGTGCTTCTGGTTCTGATCGGCATCTATAAAAACCGACTAGACGGTTTGTAAATGTCTCGATATGGTGCTCTCACACCCGATCGAGAGGATGACAGCATGGCACAGCGATCTCCGCCCCCGCCGAAGGAGCGCGGCATCGGCGGAACCGGAGAGCAGCCCGCCCGCGCCGGGTTCGGCGCGACCGGTTCTCGCTAGAAAGCATCCCGGACGGGCCGAGGCAGCTGCGGCCCTGACCAGCAGCTGACCCCGACGGCGCAGCCGTCGACACCTCCATTCCCCGCATCGACACGACCGCACTCTCCGGGACCTCCCGGCAGAGAACGGCGCCTTACGGCCCGGCGCACACCGGCCCAGACTTCGGAGACTCGAATGCACGCGTTCCTCAAGCGGCCGCGACGGCCGATCCCTGCCTGGGCGTGGCTGTCGCTCGCGGCCGTCGTCCTGGCCGGCTGCGGCACCGCCGACCCGGTCGCCTATTCCGGCATCGCGTCGTCGGCGCAGCTGGCGCCCAACCCGCAGGACGACACCGGGCACATGCCGTTCCGCTACGCCACGCCGGTGGACTGGCGCAGCTACAACCGGATGATCATCGACCCGATCGCGATCTATCGCGGCCCGGACGCGCAGTTCGGAGACATGTCCGAGGCGGACAAGGCCGACCTGGCCCACGCCATGCAGACCACGTTCGTGGAGAAGCTGAAGACCCGCTTCACGCTGGCCGGCGACCCGGCGCCGGGCACCCTGCGCCTGCGGCTGACGCTGACCGGCGCGTCGGCCAGCACGCCGGTGCTGAGCACCTTCACGCGCGTCGACATCGGCGGCGGCCTGTACAACGGGGTGCAGGCGATCCGCGGCGGCGAAGGCATGCTGACCGGATCCGTGATCTATGCGGTCGAGATCTACGACGCCCCGACCAACCGCCTGCTCAACGCCTTCGTCTCGAAGCAATATCCGGGGTCGATGAACATCGGGGCGACCTTCGGGTCGCTGGACGCAGCGAAGACCGGCCTGGAGAAGGGCGCCGACGCCCTGGTCGCGCAGCTGCAGTGACCGCCGCCATCACCGCGCAGGAGGGCTCACCATGATCTTCGAGATGCTCTGGCTCGGCAGCATCCTGCTGTGCGCCGGGCTGTATCTGTGGGGCTATGCCACGACCCTCCTGCCGCGGCGATGGCGCCTGCCACATGCGCCCATGGACCGCGCCGCTACCAGCAAGGAGAAAACCCGGTGACCCACCGTTCCCGATACCGCCGCCCGATGGCCGCGCTGCTGATCCTGGCCGCGGCCGCCGCCCTTTCCGGCTGCGGCCTCGTGGCCCTGCCCTTCCGCACCACCAGCGCCGTGGTCAAGGCGGTGCCGGTGGCCGGCCATGTCGCCGCCGCGCCGCTGGACGTCACCGCCGATGCGATTGACTGAGGGGGCGTCCCGGCCCCCCTCAGTCCATGTGCCACTGCAGCGGCAGCAGGAAGGGGAAGCCGGTGCGGCTGTCGATCTCGACCTTCATGATCGGCGCCATGTATTCGCCCCAGCGCCGGTTGACCGGGTCGTCGCGCAACGCGGCGATGGTGCGGTCGAGGTCGTCGGTCTCGAAATGGCCGAACAGGGCCAGGCCGTGCTTGAAGATCGAGTAGTTGCGGATCCCGGCCGCCTGCAGCGCCACCACCATCTCCGGCCAGATCTCGTCGTGGCGGCGCTTGTACTCCTCCTCATAGCCGGGGCGGATTTCCAGGATCCAGGCGTGCTGCGTCATCGCGGTCTCCGTCGTCAGGCGGCGAGGTAGTCGTGCAGGATGCGGCCGGGCGCCAAAGTGAAGTCGGCGCGCCAGTAGAAGCCGTCGAGCATTTCGCGCACCGGCAGCCGGTAGACCGGCGCCTGGATGTTGGGCCGGAGCTCGACCGTGCAGGGGCCACTCCAGCATTCATGCACCGCCACCTCGGCCAGGCGGCGGGCGGTGAGCTGGCGGATCGCCGGCCGGCCGTCGATATGGTCGATCGCCTTCAGGTTGATGTTGGTGGCGAAGTCGAAATGCGCGGCGAGGCTTTCGATCCGGTCGCGCCGCTGCTTGTAGGCGAGCGTGCCGGTGATCACGTCGATGCCGTTGCGGGCGACGGTGCCGACCCAGGCGTCGCCGCGCGCCTCCAGCGTCGGGATGCCGGATTTCTTCGGCTGGCCGTGCACCTCGCGGCCATGGGCGACGCCGATGTCGGAGGACAGGAACAGATAGGGCGAGTAGGACCCCGCCTCCCCCGCCCCGGGCAGCCGGCACCCCACCATGATGTTGGACTCGCCATAGGGGCCGAGCCACTCGGTGTCGTTCATCTTGTAGATATGCGCCAGCACCACATCACTGGTCGGCTCCAGCGGCGGCGGCAGAAGGCGCTCGACCGCCTCCGGATCGGTGCGCCAGGCCAGGGTCAGCACCTCGACGTCGCGGAAGCTGAACGGGAAGGGCGGCACCATCGGTGCGTCCCAGGGGGTCGAGAAGCCGCCCTGCAGGATCTCTTCGACCGTCAGCCGGCGTCCGGTCATGCCAGCCACCCCCGCACCTGGTCGCGCATCCGGATCGTCTCGGTCAGCACGTCGTCATGGAGCGTCGCCATGTAGTCCTGATGCACGTATTCGAGCGCGAGGTGGCCCTTGAAACCGGCGTCGCGCAGGGTGGCCAGCTGGGCCTCGATGTTGATCGTGCCCTCGTGGCCCTTGGCCTGCAGTGCGCCCGGCCGGGCCTGGCGCAGATGGACATGCGCGGCGTGGCGGGCCAGCGGGTCGATCTCCACCTGCCGATAGCCGAGGCAGACGAAATGGGCGTAGTCGAGCGTCAGCCGCAGCCCTTCGACCCGACCCAGCAGTTCCTCCACCAGCGCCGGGGTTTCGAGGAAGGAGTGGACATGCGCCTCGATCGTCGGCGTCACACCGGCCTCGAGGGCGATCGGCACCAGGGCGTTGAGCGAGCGGGCCGATTCCTCCAGCGCCTGTGCCCGCCCCTGCCCCGGGTTGCACACGCCGGGCAGGACGAAGATGGTGTCGATCTCCGCCCTGGCGCAGAACTGTACCGCCTTGCGGAAATCCGCGATGTTGCGGTCGCGGTGGCGCGGATCGGCCAGGTTGCGGTCGGACAGGCTGTCGCCGAACAGGTGGTAGAAGCTCGGCACGTGCACACCGAGCGCCCGCACCGTCTCCGCCATCCCGTCCGGATCGGCCAGCAGCGCCGCCTTGTCGAGCGCCGGGCCGTAGAAATAGCCGAGGTCGAGCCCGCCGATGCCGAGCGCCCGGGCGATGCCGGCTGCCTCGTGCAGCGAGCAGGCGCGCAGGGACCAGGAGGTGAGCGAAAGCTGCATGGGTCACACCCTCTCGACTTGGCCGCTGGCGGCGGAGCGGTACATGGCGTCGAGCACCTCGACCGCGCGCATGCCGACCTCGCCCGGCGCGTCGTTCTCGACATCGCGGCCGAGGCAGAGGTCGACGAAGACATCGACCGGCCGCTCGCAGCCATAGGCGCCGGCGCCCGGCGCCATCGGCACGATGGTGTCGCGGCCGTCGCGGCGCCTCACCTCGAGCCGTTCGCGCTCGATGTCGAGCAGCAGCAGGCCCTCGGAGCCGTAGATGCGCAGGTCGATATGCGGGCCGCGATGCTTCGGCACGGTCGAGGCGCCGGAGAGGGCGGCGGTGGCGCCGCCCTCGAAGCGCACCGTGGCGGCGTCGTAATAGTCGACCCCGGTGGGCGAGGCGCCGGTCATGGCGAAGACCTCGCGCGGCGCCAGATCGGCGATGCGGAACAGCAGGCCGAGGGCATGGACCAGCTGGCCCCAGCCATAGCCGCCGGCGCGCTTCGGGTCGGCCCAGGTCGAGGGCGGCGGCCGGAACATGTGGCCCTGGGTCTCGACCATCGGCTGGCCGGCGAACAGGTCCTCCAGCGCCGAGCCCATCTGCAGCACGACATGCTCGACCGCGCCGATCTCGCCGGCCAGCCGTCGCGCCTCGCGCACCCAGGGCAGGAAGTTCCAGCCATAGGGCACCAGGATGGCGCGGCCGGACTTGTGGGCTCGGGCGACCAGGTCGCGGGCGTCCTCCGCGCGGGTCGCCAAAGGCTTCTCCACCAGCACGTGGCAGCCCCGATCGAGCGCCGCGGCGGCGTGCTCGTGATGCAGCACATGCGGCGAGGCGATCACCACCCCGTCCGGCTTCACCCGGTCGAGCAGCTCGATAGCGTCCTCCGAGGCCTCCGGGATATCGAAGCGCTGCTGCAGCGCCGCCAGCTCCGCGGCACCCAGCCGGTTCACCCCGACCACCTCGCAATCGGGATTCCGCTGCAGCACCGGGATGTGGTTCTGCGCCGCCCACCAGCCGGCGCCGACCACGGCGATCCGTGCCTTCTTCATCGCGCCTTCTCCATCGCCGCCAGCGTGGTCTCGTAGACGCTGGTCATGTGGCGCCGCATCGCCTCGGCGGCCTGCGCGGCGTCGCGGGCATCGAGCGCCGCCAGGATCGCCTCGTGGTCGGCGAAGCTGCGCTCCAGCACGCCCGGCGTCTCCGAGGCGATGCGGCGGTATTCCATGCCCAGCACGAAGAAGGAGCCGCCGACCCGCTCCAGGAACGGGTTGCCGGAGGCGGCGTAGATGATGCGGTGGAACTCCATGTCCGAGACGCGGAAACCGACCGGGTCGCGCAGCACGCTGCGCTGCACCGCCAGCAGGCCGTGCAGCCGGGCCAGCGCAGCGGCGTCGATGCGCTCGGCCGCCAGGCCGGCGATGGTGCCCTCGACCAGGATCCGCGCCTCATGCAGCGCGTCGACCGTGGGGGCGTTCAGCTCCAGCAGGAACTGCAGCGGCGCCAGCAGGTCCGACGCCTCCAGCGCCGTGACATAGACGCCGCCGCCCTGCCGCATCTTGACCACGCCCAGGATCTGCAAGCCGCGCAGCGCTTCGCGCACGCTGGGCCGGCTGACCTGCAGGATCTGCGCCAGCTCGCGCTCCGGCGGCAGCTGGTCACCCGGCTTCAGGCTGCCGGTGCGCACCAGCTCCATCAGCTTCTTCGCCACCTGCTCGGCGACCGACTGCCGCTCGATCGGGGCGACGGTGTCGAGGCCGGTAACCACGATCAGTCCCCCGCCGCACGGCTGCGGATCTGGTCGAGGCTGACGGCCAGCAACAGCACGATGCCGCGGGTTACGTCCTGCCAGAAGCTGGAGACGTCGAGCAGCGTCAGCCCGTTGTTCAGCGTGCCCAGGATCAGCACGGCCAGCAGCGTGCCCCAGACGCTGCCGCGGCCGCCGAACAGGCTGGTGCCGCCGAGGATGATGGCGGCGATCACGGTCAGCAGGTGCTTGCCCGCCGCGTCCGGCGCCGCCGCGCCCAGCATCGCCGCCAGCACCAGCCCGGCGACGGCGCCGCTGATCCCGGACAGGACATAGAGCGTGATCTGGGTGCGCGCCACCGGCACGCCGACCAGGCGGCTGGCCTCCGGATTGCCGCCGGAGGCGTAGACGAAGCGGCCGAAACGGGTTTTCGCCAGCACCACCCACAGCGCGCCGTAGCACAGCAGCATCAGGATCAGCGGCACCGGCACGCCGAACAGCCGGCCGCTGCCGATCCAGTTGAAGCCCGGCACCATCAGCGGCTTGGTCAGCCCGCCGGTCATCACCAGGGCGCTGCCGGTGATGATGCTCATGGTCGCCAGGGTGACGATCAGCGGGTTCAGGCGCAGCCCGGTGGTGAAGATGCCGTTGACCAGGCCGATCGCGGCGCCGAACAGGATCGCGGCGACCGCCGCCACCCAGATGTCGAGGCCGGCCCCGTGCAGCAGCGCCAGCACCACCCCGGTCAGCCCGGCCACGGCGGCGACCGAGAGGTCGAGCCCGCCGGCGATGATCAGCGGCGTGCCGGTCGCCGCCATCAGCCCGATGAAGGCGACGTTGGAGCCGATGCTCATCATGTTGTTGAAGGACAGGAACCAGGGCGACAGCAGCGAGAAGGCGACCAGCAGCGCCACATAGAACAGCAGCAGCACCGCCACGCCGGACCAGGACCGGCCGAGCGCGCCGCGGGCGAAGCCCCGGGAGCGGCGGGGAGTGTCGATCGTCGTCATGCCCTCAGCTCCCCGTTCTCCGCCGGCGCACTGGCGGCGGCCATCAGCTCCGCCGGCTCGCGGCCGCGCGAAAATTCCGCCACCGCCCGGCCGCGGTCGAGCACGATGGCGCGGTCGCACAGCCCCGCCACCTCCTCGACGTCGGAGGACAGCACCAGGATCGCCCGGCCGGCATCGGCCAGCCGTCGCAGCTCGGCATAGATCTCGCGCCGGGCGCCGACATCGACGCCGCGGGTCGGCTCCTCCAGGATCAGCAGGCGCATGCCATCGACCAGCCAGCGGGCGATGCAGACCTTCTGCTGGTTGCCGCCGGACAGGGTGCGCAGGCGCTGCTCGCTGCCCCGCGTGCGGATGCCGAGCTGGCCGATCCAGCCCTCGGCGTGCCGCCGCTCCGCCGCCACGTCCATGAACGGGCCGGCGCGGAAGCGCTCCAGGAACGGCAAGGCAATGTTCTCGCGCACCGTCAGGTCGGCGACGATGCCCTCGCGCTTGCGCTCCGCCGCGATGAAGCCGATGCCGGCGGCCTTGCCGGCCTGCGGATTGCGCGGCGCATAGGGGGCACCGCCGATCGCGACCCGCCGCGCCGCCACCGGCCCGAGCGCGCCGTACAGCGCCCGGCCCAGGCTCTCGACCCCGGAGCCGACCAGTCCGAACAGGCCGACGATCTCGCCGGCCCGGACGGTCAGGTCGACATCCTCGATCTCGCCGGGGATCCGCAGCCCCTCCACCGTCAGCACGGCCTCTCCCGGCGGCGCGGCAGGGCCGGCGCCATACAGGTCGTCGACCACGCCGCCCAGCATGGCGCGCAGCACTTCGGCCGGCGTCGCATCAGGAGTGCGGAAGCTGCCGGCGTTGCGGCCGTCGCGCAGCACGGCGATGCGGTCCGACACCTCGAACACCTCGGACAGGTAGTGCGAGATGTAGATCACCGCGACGCCCTGCGCCTTCAGCCGACGGATGATGGCGAACAGCGTCGCCGCCTCCTGCTCGGTCAGCGACGCCGTCGGCTCGTCCATGATCAGCACCCGGGCCTTGCCGGCCAGGGCGCGGGCGATCTCGACGATCCGCTGCTCCGGCACGCTCAGCCCTTTGACCCGGGCGGCGGGGTCGATGCCGGGATAGCCCAGCTGCTGCAGCAGATCCTCCGCCTGCCGGCGCATCGCCGCCGTGTCGACCACCCGGAAGCCGGGGCCGGCCCGCATCGGCAGGTCGCCGATGCAGATGTTCTCGGCCACGGTCATGTCCGGGATCACCGAGATCTCCTGCGGCAGCAGGCGCACCCCGGCGGCCACGGCCTGGCGCGGCTGGTCGAAGCTGACCTCGGCCCCGTCCAGCCGGACCGTGCCGGCGTCGCGGCCGTAGCTGCCGGCCAGGATCTTCACCAGCGTCGACTTGCCGGCGCCGTTCGAGCCGAGCAGCGCCAGCACCTCCCCCGCCGCGACCGTCAGCTCGACCTCGCGCAGCACGTCGACGCCGCCGAAAGCCTTGCGGATGCCGCGCATCTCGAGACGGGGGGCGGTGTCGGTCATGCCGCCGTCACTCCTTCGGGATCAGGGTCTCGTAGCCCTTCAGCTCCTCCAGCCCGCGCAGGGCGGCGAGGTGCTTGGCGAAGGCTTCCTGCGGGAACTTGTAGTCCAGCACCTTGGCGTCCTTGGCGCAGGCCGCGTCCGGGTAGAACTCGCAGATATTGGCCTTGGTCACCATGACATGGTTGACCAGCACCGCCGGCGGCAGGGGCTTGTTGGCCAGGGTGGCCAGGGCGATCGGGATCAGGTAGTTGCCGTAGCGCTCCGGGAAATAGCCGACCGAGGCGACGAAGCGCGGCTCCTTCGCCAGGGTCTCGGTCTCGTCCGCGCCCATGCCGACGACGATGGTGTCGGCCTCGCGCCCGGCCTGCTGGGTGGCGCGCAGCATGCCGGTCGCCGCCTGGTCGTTGATCGCGGTCACCATGATCGGCACCCCGGCGGGGATGCGGCCGATCAGGTTGCTCATCTGCTGGAAGCTCTCCTGCAGCGTGTTCTTGGTGTCGATCTTGAGGATGTGGTCGGCCGGGAAGTTGGGCAGCTCGGCCTGAAAGCCGGCGACCTGGCCGCCGGTGCGCATCGCCGGGATGGCGCCGGATTGCGGCAGCTCGCCGACCACGAGATAGCCCTGCCCCACCTTGTCGGCGCCGTATTCCGCCACCGCGGCCTGGGCCAGGTAGGACCCGCCCATGAAGCCCGAGCGCGGGTTGTTGGCGCCGAAGAACGTGGCGTTCGGCATCGGGATGTCGATCGCCGCCACCTTGATGCCGGCGGTGTCGAACTGGTTCATCACCGCCGGGCCGAAATTCACGTCGGTCTGGAATTCGATGACGAAGTCGGCGTTGCGGCGGACGAAGCTTTCGGCATTGGCCAGGGCGGTCGGCCCGTCCAGCCGGTTGTCGGCGACGGCGAGCTCGACCCCCGCGGCGTCGGCATTGGCCTTGATGCCGCCCTCGACCTTCACGCCGAAGGAGATGTCGCGCTGCAGGTTGGCGAAGCCGATGACGTAGCCGGAGCCGTTGCGCGGCGGCGTCGCCGCCTTGGCGTCGGCCACCATGGCCTTGAGCTGGTCGGCCGACAGCATGGCGCCGGAGAAGGCCCCCGGGTCGAAGCCGTGGAAATCCTGGGCCCGGGCTGTGGCGCCGGCGGCAAGCAGGGCAACGGCGGCGATGGCGAAACCCCGGAAGCGGTGCGCGCGGATCATCCCTTTCCTCCCCTCAATTCCGGTCCACTGGTAAATTGGACAGGCCAATTCTTTTGAGGCATCGTAGTGTCGGTTCCGCCGCCCTGGCAAGAGGGTGTTCGGAACCGGGAGAAGGAGCCGCCGAAGCGGCCCGGTGGGAGGAGACCATGCGCATCCAGGGCATCACCCCGATCGTGCTGCGCTATCCGGAGCCGAACGACCACGGCAACATCCGGCACACCGTGCTGCTGCGGCTGGAGGCCGAAGGCGGGCTGACCGGCTGGGGCGAATGCATCGCCATGTGGCCGGAGGCCTGCCGCGCCGTCGCCGCGCTGATCCAGGGCGGGCTGGCCGATGTCGTCGCCGGCATGGATGTGCGCGAGCCGGAGGCGGTGTGGCAGGCGCTGAAGCGGCAGACGTGGTGGTATGGCGAAGGCGGCTTGGCCACCATGGCCCTGGCCGGCATCGACATGGCGGTGTGGGACGCCTGCGGCAAGGCGGCCGGGCTGCCGCTGTGGCGCCTGTTCGGCGGCCGGGTGCATGAGGCGCTGCCGGCGATCGCCAGCATGCACGTCAACCGCGCCACGATCGAGGAAGGCGCGGCAGAGGTGGCGGGCCATATCGCCCGCGGCTTCAAGGGCGCCAAGCTGGGCTTCGGCAAGCGCGGCCTGTCGCGGGTCGGCCACTCCGACAATGGTGTCGATTATGTCCGCGGGGTGCGCCAGACCGCCGGCTTCGGCAAGCGTGGCGTGACGCAGGTCGGCCACCCCGACCACGATGTCGACTATGTCCGCGCGGTGCGCCAGGCCGCCGGCCCCGCCGCCCGGCTGATGGTCGATATCGGCAACGGCGTGCGCTGGGACGCCGCCACCGCCATCGCCACCATCCGCCGCTTCGAGGCCTTCGCCATCGACTGGATCGAGGAGCCGCTGCATCCCGACGACCTCGACGGCCTGGCCCGGCTGCGCGCCGCGCTCACCACCCGGATCGCGACCGGGGAGCGGGAATGGACCGTCGCCGGCTATGCCCGGCTGATCCGCACCGGGCTGGTCGACGTGCTGGGCGTCGACCCCGCCCGGGCCGAGGGCATCACCGGCTTCCGCAAGGTGGCGGCGCTGGCCGAGGCGGCGCGCATCGCCGTTAACGCCCATGCCTGGAGCACGGCCGTGACCAGCGCCGCCAGCTTGCATTTGTCGGTCGCCAGCCCGGCGGCGCGACTGTTCGAGCTGAAGCCGCTGGAGAATCCGATGCAGCATGAGCTGGTCGACACGCCGATCTGGCATCAGGACGGGCTGGTGCGGCCGCCCGAGGGGCCCGGCCTCGGCGTCGAGCCCCGCCCCGCCTGCATCGACAAATACCGGCTGCCGCTGTGACGGAGCGACCGGACATGACCGACGATCTGGGGCTGGCGGGCCGCATCGCCATCGTCACCGGGGCGGCCAGCGGCATCGGCCGGGCGACGGCGCTGCTGCTGGCCCGGCTGGGCTGCGTCGTCACCGCCGCCGACCGCGACGCGGCCGGAGCCGCCGAGACCGCGCGGCAGGGGGTGGACGGCCGGATCGCGCCGGCGGTGTTCGACCTGGCCGATCCGGCGGCCTGCCGCGAGCTGGTCGAGACCACCGCCCAGACCTATGGCCGGCTGGACATCCTGGTGAATGCGGCGGCGCTGATGATCCGGCAGCCGATCGACGAGGTCGGCGACGACGCCATCGACCGGCAGATGCGGGTCAATGTGGCCGGGCCGTTCCATCTCTGTCGCGCCGCCCATGCCGCGATGGCGCCGCAGGGGCGCGGCCGGATCGTGCTGTTCGCCAGCCAGGGCGCCCACACCGGCGGCTATGTCGGCTCCGCCATCTATGCCGCGACCAAGGCCGGGGTGATCGCGCTGGCCAAATCCTTCGCCCGCGCCTGGGCGGCGGAGGGGATCACGGTCAATGTCGTGTCCCCGGGCGCCGCCGACACGCCGATGCTGCATGACGGCGTGGCCCCCGACGCCCTGGCCCGCTTCCTCGCCACCATCCCGCTCGGCCGCGCCGCGACGCCGGAGGAGGTGGCGCGCTGCGTCGCCTTCCTGGCCAGCGACTGGGCCGGCTACGTCACCGGCCACACGCTCGACGTCAATGGCGGCCAGCTGATGCGCTAGCCGTTCCCGCCACCCTCCGGACACCATCATGACCGCACCGCGCATCGCCGACATCCGCACATACCTGATCGAAGGCACCGGGGACGGCGGCGACTATCACCGCCAGAAGGGCGGCCACTGGATCATCGACACGCTGATCGCCAACCCGATGTCGGGCTATGCGCCGTACAAGGCGTCGCGGCTGAGCTGGGGCATCGACGTGCTCGGCTCGATCCTGGTCGAGATCGAGGACGACCAGGGCCGCATCGGCTTCGCCACCGGCTTCGGCGGCCCGCCGGCCTGCTGGCTGATCGAGAAGCATTTCCGCCGCTTCCTGGTCGGCGCCGACCCGCGCGACCTGAACCTGCTGTGGGACCAGATGTTCCGGGCCAGCATGTTCTACGGCCGCAAGGGGCTGCCGCTGGCCACCATCAGCGTGGTCGACCTGGCGCTGTGGGACCTGGTCGGCAAGATCCGGCAGGAGCCGGTGTACAAGCTGATCGGCGGCCGGACCAAGCCGGAGCTGAGCTTCTACTGCACCGGCCCCCTGCCGGCCGAGGCGAAGCGCATGGGCTTCTGGGGCGGCAAGGTGCCGCTGCCGCACGGCCCCGCCGATGGCCGCGAGGGGGTGCGGGCGAACCGGGAGTTCCTGGCCGGGCACCGCGCCGCCGTGGGGCCGGATTTCCCGCTGATGGTCGACTGCTACATGGCGCTCGACGTGCCCTACACGGTCGAGCTGGCCACCGCCTGCGCCGATCTCGGCATCCATTGGTGGGAGGAGGTGCTGCACCCCGACGATGTCGAGGGCTATGGCTTGCTGAAGCGCGCCCTGCCCGCCACGCGCTTCACCACCGGCGAGCACGAATATTCCCGCTACGGCTTCCGCCGGCTGATCGAGGGCCGGACCATCGACATCCTCCAGCCGGACGTGATGTGGGCCGGCGGCCTGACCGAGCTGCTGCGCATCGCCGCCCACGCCGCCGCCTATGACATCCCGGTGGTGCCGCATGGCAGCGGCCCCTACAGCTATCACTACGTCATGTCGCAGCCGAACGCGCCGTTCTGCGAATATGTGGCGAACAGCCCGGACGGGCGCAGCGTGCGGCCGGTGTTCGGCAGCCTGTTCCGGAACGAGCCGGTGCCGCAGGACGGGCGGCTGGACGTCTCCGACGCCCCCGGCTTCGGGCTGGAGCTCAATCCGGACGCCCCGCTGAGACGGTTCGACGCTTCCGGCTTCTGACCTCGGGCAGCACCGCGCCGACGACGCGGCCGATCAGCGGCCAGGCCAGCATGGCGAGGCCGAGGGTGGTGATGCTGCCGACCAGGGCGTTCGACCAGAACACCGACAGGTCGCCGCCCGACATGATCATCGACTGGCGGAACGCGTCCTCCGCCTTGTCGCCCAGCACCATGGCCAGGACCAGCGGCGCGATCGGGTAGTCCAGCTTCTTGAAGACGTAGCCGACGATGCCGAAGGCCAGCACCAGCCCCATGTCGAAGGGCGAGTTGGCGACGGTGTAGGCGCCGGCGAAGCACACCACCACGATCACCGACCCGATCACGGCGAAGGGGATGCGCAGGATGGCGCTGAACAGCGGCACGGTCGCCAGCACCAGGGCGACGGCGACGACATTGCCGAGATACATGCTGGCGATCAGGCCCCAGACGAAGTCCTGCTGGTCGATGAACAGCATCGGGCCGGGCGTCAGGCCCCAGATCATCAGCCCGCCCATCATCACGGCGGCGGTGGCCGATCCGGGCACGCCCAGCGCCAGCATCGGCAGGATGGCGCAGGTGCCGGCGGAATGATCGGCGGCCTCGGGCGAGACGATGCCGGCCGGGTCGCCCTTGCCGAACCCCTCCTTCCGCCGGGCGAAGCGCCGCGCCAGGCCGTAGCTCATGAAGCTGGCGGCGGTCGGCCCTCCGGGGGTGATGCCCATCCAGCAGCCGACCAGCACGCTGCGCAGCAGGGCCAGCCACTGCCGCGGCAGCTCGCGCATGGCGCGGCCGACATCGCGCAGCCCGACCTTGGCGCGGATGCCGTCGAAGCGCAGCCCCTCCTCCATGGTCAGGATCAGCTCGCCGATGCCGAACAGGCCGATCACCGCGACCAGGAAGCTGATGCCCTTGATCAGGTCTGAAAGCCCAAAGGTCAGGCGCAGGTTGCCGGAGACAGTGTCCATCCCGACCGTGGCGAAGGCGAAGCCCAGCATCATCGACACCAGGGTCTTCACCGGCGACCCGCTGCCCATGCCGACGAAGGAGGCGAAGGCCAGGAAGTAGACGGCGAAGAATTCCGGCGAGCTGAAGCGCAGCGCGAACTGCGCCACCCAGCCGGACAGGAGGGTGATGACCACGACCCCGGCCAGGGCGCCGAATCCCGCCGACAGGAAGGCCAGGGTCAGCGCCCGCGCCGCCTGGCCCGCCCGGGCCATCGGGTAACCGTCGAAGGTGGTGGCGACCGAGGACGGCTCGCCCGGGATGTTGAACAGGATCGAGGTGGTCGATCCGCCGAACAGCGCGCCCCAATACATGCAGCTGAGCAGGATGATGGCCGAGACCGGGTCCATAGCGAAGGTCAGCGGCAGCAGCAGCGACACGCCGTTCGGCGCGCCGAGGCCGGGCAGTACCCCGACCAGGATGCCGAGCATCACGCCCAGCACCATCAGCATCAGGTGGTAACCGCTCAGCACCGTGCCGAAGCCGTCGACGAGATGGGCGAGATTGTCCACGGGGACCTCCGGATGTCAGGCGAGGCCGAGCCAGGCCTCGACCGGGCCCTTCAACAGCGGCACCTGGAACCAGGTCTCGAACACCAGCCACAGCAGCACGGCGACGCCGAGCCCGACCGGCACGGCGCTGCGCAGCCGGTAGCCGCCCTGCAGCGCCATCACCCCGGCGAGGTAGAGGGCCGAGGCGACGTAGAGGCCGAGAGCAAGCGACAGCGCGACGAAGGCGGCCATCGGGCCAAAGAAGGCGGCGACCCGGCGCAGACGGACGGCGTCGAGAAACACCTCGCCGTCGCGCGCCCGCAGCGCCTGGACCAGGGTGCCGAGGCTGCCGGCGACGATGATCAGGCCGACGGCGAAGGGGAAGGTCCCGGGCTCGGGCCCCGCATCGTTCCAGCCGATGCCGCTTTGCAGCCCGCCGATGGCGGCCGCGGCGCCGACCGCGCCGGTGGCAGCGGACGCCGCGCATTCCATGGCAAAGCGGGAGATCCCGCCGCCTTCTGGTTTGTCCATCACCGAACTCCGAGGTTGCGGCGCCGGCCGCGACGGCCGGCGCCCTCCATCAGCCGGCGAGCCAGCCCTGCTTCTGGTAGACCGCGCGCACCCGGTCCTGCTCGGCGCGGATATAGGCCTGCCATTCCTCGCCGGTCAGGAACCGGCCGCTCTGCGAGCTCTTGGCCAGGTAGTCCTGCCATTCCGGCGTCTCGCTGACCTTGCGCAGCAGGTCGGTGTAGAAGGCCGTCGCCTCCGCCGGCACGCCGCCGGGCAGCCAGACCGCGCGCGGCATCTGGTAGCTGTCGATGGCGATGCCCTCGTCGCGGCACAGCGGGATGTCGGCCCAGCCGAGGTCGCCCGACACCTTCGGCCCGGCCGGTAGGCGTGCGGTGGCGAAGACGCAGAGCGGCCGCACCATGCCGGCCTGCCACTGGCCGCGATTCTCGTTCGGATTGTTGGTGTTGCCGTCGATATGGCCGCCGGCCAGTTGCACCGCGGCCTCGTTGCCGCTCTTGAACGGGATGTAGGTGAAGCGGGCGCCGGTGGCCTCGCCGACCATGGTGACCAGGGTCTGGTCGACATCCTTGGACTGGCTGCCGCCGAATTTGAGGGGCGCCTCCTTCGCCGCGGCCAGCAGTTCGGCCGCCGACTTGTAGGGCGACTCGCCGTTCACCCACAGCACGAACTCGTCCATCGCCATCGCCGCCACCGGCGTCAGGTCTTCCGGCGCATAGGGCAGGTTGGCGACGAAGGGCAGCAGGTATTCGTTGTTGGTGCCGAACACCAGCTTGTGCGGGTCGCCGGCAGCGCCCTTGCCGTAGACGAAGCCCTCGGCGCCGCTGCCGCCGCCCTTGTTGCTGACGATGATCGGCCGGTCCACCAGCTTGTGCTTGACGATGATCGCCTGCACCGCTCGGGCGAAGCTGTCGGTGCCGCCGCCGGGGCCGGAGGTGACGACAAATTCGATCGGCTTCTGCGGTTCCCAGGCCTGGGCGGATGCCATCGGCAGAAGCGCTGCCAGCGCCAGCGTCAGTGTCTTGAGCATGTTCCGTTTCCTCCCTTTGCTTGTGGTTGGTGAGCCGACCGGATCAGCCCGGCGGGGCGTGCCTCCGGACCGCCATGCGGGCGGCCAGCAGCACCGCGGCGCGGCTGGCGCCGATATCGGCGATGCCTTGCCCGGCGATGTCGTAGGCGGTGCCGTGGGCCGGGGTGCAGATCGGAAAGGGGAAGCCGCCGAGCATGGTGACGCCGCGGTCGAAGCCCATCAGCTTCATCGCGATCTGCCCCTGGTCGTGATACATCGTCAGCACAGCGTGGCAGCCTTCCTTCGGCGCCCGCAGGAAGACGGTGTCGGCCGGATAGGGGCCGACGACGTCGAGGCCCTCCGCCGCCGCGGCGCGTACCGCCGGGCCGATCACCTCGATCTCCTCGCGCCCGAAATTGCCGCCGTCGCCGGCATGCGGGTTCAGCCCGGCCACCGCGATGCGCGGCCGGTCGATGCCGGCGGCGCGCAGGCAGGCGGCGGTCAGCGCCAACTCGGCCCGGATGCCGTCCGCGGTGATCGCCGCGGCCACAGCCGAGAGCGGGATATGCGAGGTGACCCGGGCGTTCCAGATCGTGTCCAGGATGTTGAATTCGCGGGCGGCGCCGGACCAGCCGATGGCGTCGGCGACGAAGCGGATCTCGTCGTCATAGCCGGGCGTGGCGTAGCGCATCGCCTGCTTGTTGAAGGGGGTGAAGCACACGGCGTCGGCCCCGCCGGCAGCAGCCAGCTTGAGCGCCCGGCGGAAATTCTCGGACGCGAATGTGCCACCGGCCAACGTGGCCTCGCGCGGCGTCACCCCGGCCGGGTCGAGATGACCCAGGTCGACCAGCACCGGCCGGTCGCCCGGCACGGCCTCTCCGTTCGCGATCTCCAGGTCCAGCGTCACGCCGGCGACCCGGGCGCCGGCGTCGAGGATCCGGCGGTCGCCGAACACCACGAAGCGGACGGCGGCGCGGATCTCGTCCAGCGCCAGCAGGCGGGCGCTCAGCTCCGGGCTGATCCCGGCGGGATCGCCCATGGCGAGGGCGATGACGGGACGGCGGATGTCGGGCTGGGCTGCCACGGTGCTCCCCAAACTTCTTGCTTCTGAGGCAACGGTAGCAGCCATGCATGCACACATCAAGCATGCTGCACTCTGCATGCAGAATGCTGAGATTGACCTTCCCGGGGCTTATTCGCCATCCTGGCGGGGCCGGGCGATGCCGCCGGCGGGGCGAGAGGGTGGGATGGAACTGGATCTGCAGGACGCGTTGGCCGACAGCCCGGGCGGCCGGATCGCCCGCCCGTCGCTGCACGACCAGATCGTCGGCCGCATCCGCGACATGGTGATCGAAGGCGTGCTGCCGGCCGGCGCGCGGATCCATGAGGGCCAACTGGGGGCGCAGCTTGGCGTGTCACGCACGCCGCTGCGCGAGGCGCTTAAATACCTCGCCAGCGAAGGCCTGCTGGACCTGGTCCCGGGCCGCGGCGCCGTGGTCAAGCGCTTCTCCGCCAAGGAGGTGCAGGACATGCTGGCGGTGCTGGGCCTGCTGGAGGCCGAGGCCGGCCGGTTGGCCTGTGCTGATGCCTCAGATATAGGGATCCGCGAGGTCCGCGGCCTGCACGACCGGATGATCGATCATTACGGCCGGCGCGAGCGGCTGGAGTACTTCAAGCTCAACCAAGCCATCCACTCCGCCATCCTGCGCCTGTCCGGCAACGCGGCGCTGGTAACGGTGCACGGCATCCTGCAGTCGCGGCTGAAGCGGATCCGCTTCATCGGCAATGGCAGCGAGGAGAAATGGGCGGCAGCCGTGGCCGACCACGAGGAGATGATCGCGTCCCTTGAGGCCCGCGACCCGGAGCGTCTGGCCGCGATCCTCAGCCGCCACATGGCGGAGAGCTGGAACCGGGTGCGCGACGCGATCTGACCGCCCTGCCCGCTACGAGACGACCGCCTCGACCTCGATCTCGACCTCGTAGTCGCCGACCAGGGCGCCGGCCTGGACCAGCGTGTTGGCCGGCTTGATCGCGCCGAAGACCCGACCATGGGCGCGCGACACTGGCTCCCATTTCGACGCGTCGCGCAGATAGATGCGGCTGCGCACCACATCCTCCATCGATCCGCCGAGCGCCGAAATCGAGGCGGCGATCTTGTCGAGGATATAGGTGGTCTGCGCCCCGGCGTCGCCCGGCGCGATGCAGCGGTCGCCGCCATGGGTGGCGGTGGTGCCGGAGACGCGGATCGTGTCCTTCACCCGCACGGCGCGGCTATAGCCGGCGATCGGCTCCCACACGCTGCCGGAGGAGACCCGCAGCCGGTCGGGCCGGCCGGGCACCGGCTCGGCCGTGAAGATCGACGGGATGGCGTCGAGATGGTGGCTGAGGTCGCCCGAGGCGGTGAGATAGGGCGGCCGCCGGTATTCGTCGCCGCAATCGCCCGGGATCGGCGTGGCCGCGGCGAAGGCGGCGTCGAGCCGCCCCCTGTCCTCGGAATCGAGGTCGAAGCCAAAGGCCGCGAGATTGTCGGCCCGATGCTCGCTCTCGCCCAGTCGTGCCCCGATGATCGTTGCGGCGACGGCCTCATGCTCCAGCACCCAGCGGGTCGCAACGTTGGAGAGGGAGACGCCGTGCTTCCTCGCGACATCGGTGGCAGCCTGCAGGATGCCCTGGAAGACCTCCCAGCCGCCGGCCGCGTCGATGAAGCGCTTGTACTTCGAGCGGCTCCAATCCGGCATCGCGGTAGGCTCGGGCCGGCCGAGCCATTTGTCGGAGAGGAAGCCGCCGCACAGCGTGCCGTAGGCGAGCAGCTTCACGCCCTTGGCCTGGCACAGATCGGACAGCGCGCCGGCGGCGCGGCGGTCGACCAGGGAGAACGAGACCTGGTTGGTCAGGACCGGCACGCCGTCGGCCAGCGCCACCGCCAGATGCGCCGCGTCGAAATTTGTGACCCCGATCGCGCCGATCAGCCCCTCCCCTCGCAGCCGCGCCATCTCGTGCAGCGCGTCGAGCCAGGCCGGATGCTCGAAGGTCCACCAGTGGAACTGCAGCAGGTCGACCCGGTCGACGCCGAGCCGGTCAAGCCGGTCCTGGACGCCGCGGCGGACCACCGCGGCGGTCATCGGCCCGGGCTCCGGGCACCATTTGGTGAAGGCGAGCGGGCGCCCGGCGCCCTTGCCGTGGCGGGCCAGCAGCCGGCCGGCGATCAGCTCGGCGCTGCCATAGTGGTCGGCCATGTCGAAGGTATCGAAGCCGGCCTGGGCATAGGCGTCGAGCGCATCGGCGCCGCGCTCGGGGTCGAGCGTGGTGCCGTCCTTCTCCAGGTCCGCCACCTGCCACAGCCCGCAGACCAGGCGGCTGATCGGGAGGCCGGGGCCGAGATCGATGCGCTCAGGGGTTGCCGGCACGGGACGTCTCCTTGATGGTCCGGCGCGACAGCCGGCCGAGGTGGCGCGACACCACGCGGTCCTCGCCCAGCATGCCGCGCGGGCGCAGCAGCAGGACGGCGCAGAGGGTGACGCCGATCATGACGATCTGCAGTGCGGCGGCGCGCGCCTGCTGGTCCGGCGGGAACAGGGCGGAGATGGCGCCGCCCGAGGCCGCCCACAGGCCCCAGACGAAGATCGCGCCCAGGATGGCGCCGCGGTTGTTGCCGGCGCCGCCGACGATCAGCATCGCCCAGACCAGGAAGGTCAGCTGCGGCCGGTAGTTGTCCGGCGCGATGAAGCCGATGAAATGAGCCTGCGCCGCCCCGGCCAAGCCCATGATGCCACCGCCGATGGCAAAGGCCTGCAGCCGGAACGCCCGGGCGTTCTTGCCCAGGGCGCGGGCGGCGGTCTCGTCCTCGCGGATCGCCCGCAGCACCCGGCCCCAGGGGCTGCGCACCAGCCGCTCCAGCGCGAGATAGAGCCCGAGGACCACCGCGGCCAGCACGCCGAGATTGGCCAGGCCGAACAGCAGCGGGTCGCCGGCCATGTCGGCGAAGGGTCGAGGGATGAAGCCGATGCCGAAGGGCCCGCCGGTCACCGAGACCATATTGAGGGCGCACAGCTGCACGGTGACGGCGACGCCGAAGGTGGCGATGGCGAGATAATCGGCCCGCAGCCGGATGGTCAGTGCCCCGATCAGGAAGGAAATCAGCGCCGCGGCCAGCGCCCCGCCCAGCCAGCCGACGATGATCGGCAGGCCGAAGCCGCCGAGGCGGTCGGGCGCATCCGGCGTGGTCAGCAGCGCCGAGACATAGGCGCCGATGGCGACGAAGCCGGCGACGCCGACATTGAACAGCCCGGTCTGACCCCATTGCAGGTTGAGGCCCAGGCACATCACGGCATAGGTCAGCGCCATGGTCAGGAAGAAGCAGCCATAGGCGACCAGCTCGACGCTCATTCCGCCCTCCCGAACAGGCCCCGCGGACGGACCAGCAGTACCAGCACCAGCACGACGAAGGCGATTGCGGCGCGCCATTCGCCGCCGACCAGCGGCACGGCGACGGCCTCGGCCAGGCCGACGACGAGGCCCGCCAGCATGGCGCCGGGCACGCTCCCGATGCCGCCAAGGATGGCAGCGGCGAACAGCGGCAGCAGCAGGTCGAGGCCCATCTGCGGCCGGATCTGGACCAGAAGCCCGGCGAAGATGCCGGCGATGGCGGCCAGCCCCGCCCCCATCAGCCAGACGGTGCGGACCACCTTGCGCACATCGATGCCGACGACGCCGGCCAGCTGCGGATTCTCGCTGACCGCCCGCATCGCCCGGCCGGTCGCGGTGCGGGTCAGCATCAGGTGCACGGCGAGGACGAGGATCGCGGCGACGCCGAGCGACAGCAGCTGGTCGGGCGTTGCCCTGAGGCCGCCGCCGAGCGGCAGGGCGATCTGCAGCGCCTTGGTGTAGTAGGCCGGCTTCGAGGTGAAGATGAATTCGAGCAGGCTGCGCAGCGTCAGCGCCGCGCCGAAGCTGGCCATCACCAGGATGATGATGCTGCTGCGCCGGTCGCGCAGGCGGCCGAACAGCAGCCAGTCGACCAGCAGCGCCAGCCCGCCGGTCAGCACCACCGAGATCAGCGCCGCGATCGGCAGCGCCCAGCCGAAGGAGAACGGCCCGATCGGCGCCAGCAGCCCGCCGGAGACGGAGCCGAGCGCACCCGCCGCCGCCAGCGCGGCATAAGCGCCCCAGGACAAGAGTTCGCCATGGGCGAAATTGGCGAAGCGCAGGATCGAATAGGTCAGGGTTACGCCGATGGCGCCGAGCCCGATCATCGCGCCGGTGATCAGCCCGTCCATGATCACCTGTGGGGTCATGGCGCGGCCCCGGGACGGCGGGCGCCGAGATAGAGCTCGGCGACGATCGGGTCCTCGGCCAGCCCCGCCGCCGGCCCTTCGTGGCGCACCTGGCCCTCGACCAGGATCACGGTGCGGTCAGCGATGGCCAGCGCCGCCTTCACGTTCTGCTCCACCAGCACGATGGTGACGCCGGCGCGGTTGATCGCCTGCAGCCGGGCGAAGACCTCGGCGACGATCTTCGGCGACAGGCCCGCCGAGGGCTCGTCCAGGATCAGCACCGACGGCTCGACGATCAAGGCACGGGCCACCGCCAGCATCTGGCGCTGGCCGCCGGAGAGCTGCCCCGCCCGCAGCGATGGCCGCGCGGCGAGGTCTGGGAACATGGCGTAGAGGTCGGCGATGCGCCGGGCGCGCCGGTCCTTCGGCAGGATGTCGGCCGCGGCGCGCAGATTGTCGTGGATCGACAGGGTGGCGAAGATGCTCTCGGTCTGCGGCACGAAGGCCAGGCCGTGGCGGATCTTCTCATGCGCCGGCACCGCGGTGATGTCGGTGGCCCCCAGCGCCGCCGTGCCGGAATGGACCGGCACCAGCCCGGCGATCGCCTTGACCAGGGTCGATTTGCCGGCGCCGTTCGGCCCCAGCAGCACCACCAGCTCCCCGCCCCTCACCCGCAGGTCGACCCCGCGGACGATCGGCAGGTCGGGCTCGTAGCCGGCGACAAGGTCCCGGGTCGACAGGGCAGCGTCCATCAGGCGACCCCGCCGAGATAGGCGTCGACGACGGCTGGGTTGCGCGCGATCTCGTCCGCCGTGCCCTCGGTCAGGTAGCGGCCCGAGGCCATGACCACGACGCGGCCGCACAGCCGCGCTACCATCTCCATGTTGTGCTCGATCAGCAGGATCGACTTGCCCTGCCGATTGAGCTCGAGGATCCGGTCGATGATCAGCTCGAGCAGCGTCGGGTTGACCCCGGCCGCCGGCTCGTCGAGCAGGATCGCCTGCGGGTCGGCCATCAGCACCCGCGCCAGCTCCAGAAGCTTGCGCTGGCCGCCGGACAGCACCCGCGCCGGCTCGTGCTCCAGATGCGACAAGGTGACGAAGTCGAGCAGCGCCCGCGCCTTCGCCACCGCCGCCCGCTCTTCGGCGGCGACGCGGCCGGGCCGGACCAGGTTCAGCCAGATCCGCTCACCTGCCTGCTTCTGGCCGCCGGTCAGCACATTCTCCAGCACCGTCATCTCGGCGAAGGGCCGCGGGATCTGGAAGGTGCGGGCCACGCCATGGGCGATGCGCTGCTCCGGCCCGCGCTGCGACAGGGTTCGGCCGGCGATCCGGATGGTCCCGGCGCTCGGCACCAGGCTGCCGGCCAGCAGATTGAACAGCGTGGTCTTGCCGGCGCCGTTGGGACCGATCAGCCCCAGCATCTCGCCGCGGCCGAGCGCGATCGACATGCCGTCCACCGCGCGCAGGCCGCCGAACTGCTTGACCAGGTCGCGCCCCTCGATCACGGGAGCGCCGGCGGAAGCGTTCGGGGCATGTGCGGCTGGCTGCATCCGCCTCGGACCAATTTTGATCGGTGATGTTTGATCAAAGTTTACACGCGGCGGGTTGGCAAGTAGAAAATTGGGGAGCCAGCAACGGCCCACAGCCTGGAGGGCCCATGCCCGATCGGGACGAGCGACATACGGTGCCTTGCACGGATCCGATCGCATGAGCCGGCGGCGCACGCTGTCGCCGGTCGGGCGCGAGACGCTGCACGACCGCGTCTATGCCGAGCTGCGCCGGTCCCTGATCCACGGCATGTTCGACGCCGGCGAGGTGCTGCGCATCGTCGAGTTGGCCGAGACGCTGCAGACCAGCACCATGCCGGTGCGCGAGGCGCTGGGCCGGCTTGTGTCCGAGCAGGCGCTGGAGGCGCTGCCCAACCGTTCGGTGCGGGTGCCGCTGATCACCCGCGAGCGGCTGGACGACCTGGCCCGCGCCCGCTGCCTGATCGAAGGCCAGGTGACGGCGCTGGCGCTGCCCCACCTGTCGGCCGCGGATTTCGACCGGCTGCGGCAGTTGACGGTGGCTTGCGAGGCGGCGTTCCGCAGCGACGATGCGGACAAGGCACATCGGACGTCGGAGCTGAACCACGACTTCCATTTCGCTATCTACCGCGCCGCCGGATCGGCCGTACTGATCCCGATCGTCGAGAGCCTGTGGCTGCAATCCGGCCCCTATGTCCGTGCCGCGGCGCAGATCCATGACGAGCAGCGCGACATCCCGGCCACCCATTTCCACTGGGAGCTGATCGAGGCGCTGGAGCGCGGCGATGCCGGCGGGTCGACCCGGGCGCTGACCGACGACATCACCCGCTCCTTCCGCCTGATCCGCGGGCGGCTCGACACCGAGGATGCGGAGGAGAGGGCCTATGGCTGACACACGCGACGACAGCTTCGAGCTGTACGACCTGCGGGTCGAGGTGGTGGCGCCCGAGGGCGGGCCGATCTATTGCGGCGCCAAGGTCGGCGATCATTTCGAGCTGCGCGGCGAGATGCTGCATTTGCCGCCGGGCCAGGGCTTCTCGATCTACTCGCTGGCGGCGCTGCTGCCGCTGCTGCCGGCCAAGCAGCGCCCGACGCATGCGAATGACTGGATGACGACGGATACCGAGGTCGCCTGCCCCGACCCGAACTGCTCGTCGCGCTTCCGCATCACCCGGACCGGCAAGCGCCGGTTCAGCCACGCGGCGACCACCGCCGTGCCGCTCCAAGACGACCGAGGCTGAGACCATGCAGAGACTCCCGCTGGCCCCGGACTATGAGATCTCGCGCGTGATCCGCGGCGGCTGGCAGCTGTCGAGCGGCCATGGCGCGGTGCGCAGCGACGACCCGGTGGCCGACATGGTGGCCTTCGCCGATGCCGGCATCACCACCTTCGACTGCGCCGACATCTACACCGGCGTCGAGGAGATGATCGGCCGCTTCCGGCGGCAGTATCGCGACCTGCGCGGGGCGGAGGCGCTGGGCCGGATCAAGGTGCACACCAAATACGTGCCCGACCTGGACGTGCTGCCGCGGATCACCAAGGCCGATGTCGAGGGCGTGATCGACCAGTCGCTGCGGCGGCTAGGGCTGGAGCGGCTGGACCTGGTGCAGTTCCACTGGTGGGACTATGCGGCGCCGCGGTGGCGCGAGGCCGCGCTGTGGCTCGAGGAGCTGCGCCGCGCCGGCAAGATCCACAAGATCGGCGGCACCAATTTCGACACCGACCATATGCTGGAGATCGTGCAGGCCGGCGTGAGGCTGGCCACCATGCAGGTGCAGTATTCGCTGCTCGACCGCCGGCCGGAGGGGCGGATGGCCCGGGCCGCGGCCGAGAACGGCGTCGCCTTCCTGTGCTACGGCACCGTCGCCGGCGGCTTCCTGGGCGACCGCTGGCTCGGCGTCGAGGAGCCGGCAGTGGAGGCGCTGGAGAACCGGTCGCTGGTCAAATACAAGCTGATCATCGACGATTTCGGCGGCTGGGACCTGTTCCAGGCCCTGCTGCAGGCGCTGCGCCAAGTCGCCGACCGGCATGGCAGCGACATCGCCACGGTCGCCAGCGCCGCGATGCTCGGGCGGCCGGGCGTGGCGGCGGTGATCGTCGGCGCCCGCAACCGCGACCACCTCGCGGCCAACCTCGCCATCTCCGGCCTCGCCCTGACCGAGGACGACCATGCCCTGATCGCCGAGGCGCTGGCGGGGGCGAGGGAGATCGAAGGCGACGTCTTCACGCTGGAGCGCGACCGCCACGGCCGCCACGGCGCGATCATGAAGTACAATCTGAACAAAGGCGCCGCCTGACTTTCGTCAAACAATGGCCGGTGGCAGGCCGCCGGCCCAATCAAACAGGGAGTACAGCGATGAAAAGGATCCTTCTGACCACCGCCCTGGTATCGGCCTTCGCGGCGCCGGCGCTGCCGGCCGCCGCTTGCGACATCACCGTCGGGCTGGTGATGGAGCTGACCGGCCCGGCCGGCGCCTATGGCCAGGCCGGCGCCAAATCGGTCGAGATGGCGTTCCGCGACATCAACGAGGCCGGCGGCGCCGCCGGCTGCAATCTGGTGACCGACACCCGCGACAGCCAGAGCCAGGGCACCGTCGCGGTGGACCAGGCGACCCAGCTGGTCAACATCAAGAAGGTGCCGGTGGTGATCGGCGGCATCATCTCCTCGGTGTCGATCCCGATCCTGACCTCGGTGACGGCGCCGGCCGGGGTGGTGCAGGTGTCGCCCGCCTCCTCCTCGCCGACGCTGACCGCGCTAGGCCGTGACGGCAAGACCAACGGCGTGTTCTTCCGCACCATCACCTCGGACGCGCTGCAGGGCACGGCGGCGGCGAAATACGCTCTCGACCAGGGCCTGAAGAAGATCGCCATCATCCACGTCAACAACGATTTCGGCGTCAACATCGTCCGCGAGTTCTCGGCCGCCTACACCAAGCTGGGCGGCACCATCACCTCGACCACGCCCTATAACGAGCAGCAGGCGAGCTATTCCGCCGAGGCCAGCGCCGGCATGGCGGGAGAGCCGGATGCGCTGTACCTGGTCAGCACCCCGGTCGACGGCGCCACCATAGCCCGCGCCTGGATCTCGGGCGGCGGCCCGCAGAAGCTGCTGCTCAATGACGGCATGAACTCCAGCGACTTCATCGAAGCCGTCGGCGCGCAGTATCTGAACGACACCTACGGCACCTCCTCGGGCACCAGCAAGACGGCCTCGACCGACTATTTCTACGGCGCCTATGAAGCGTTCTCCGGCGGCATCAAGCCGGACGCGCCGGCGGCCGATCGGTCCTACGACGCCGGCGCCATCGTCGGGCTGGCCATCGCCAAGGCGGGCAAGGCCGACGCCGGGGCGATCAAGGCCGCCATCCCGCAGGTGGTGGCCGAGGGCGGCACGCCGATCCATGCCGGCAAGGCGGAGTTCGCCAAGGCGCTGCAACTGATCAAGGACGGCAAGCCGATCAAGTACGAAGGCGTGATCGGCCCTGTCAGCTTCGACCAGTATGGCGACATCACCGGCCCGTTCCGGCTGTGGCGGATCCAGGACGGCAAGGTCACCACCACCGGCGAAATGAGCGCCGCCGAGGTCGACAAGATCCGGGCCGAGCTGGCGAAATAATCTTGTAACCGACGGGTCTGGTCGCGACGAACGTGAGATGCGTGGTGGCGCCTCGCGTTCGCGAGGCGGCCTCGATCGAAAGGGGGAGCTTCATGACCCGTCTGACCGCACAGGACTTCCAGCCCGAGCTGCTCGAGCTGTACGACTTCTACGTCCATGGCAAGATCACGAAGCGAGAATTCCTCGACCGCGCCGGCACCTTCGCCGTCGCGGGGCTGACCGCGGCGGGGATCCTCGCCTCGCTGAGCCCCAACTACGCGATGGCGCAGCAAGTCGAGTTCACCGACCCGGACATCGTCGCGGAGTACATCACCTACCAGTCGCCCAAGGGCAATGGCGAGGTCCGCGCTTATCAGGTCCGCCCCGCCAAGGCCACCGGCAAGGTCGCCGGGGTGGTGGTGGTGCATGAGAACCGGGGCCTCAACCCTTATATCGAGGATGTGGCGCGGCGCGTGGCCAAGGCCGGCTTCGTCGCGCTTGCCCCCGACGGGCTGACCTCGGTCGGCGGCTATCCCGGCAATGACGACAAGGGCCGCGAGCTGCAGCAGAAGGTCGATCCGGCGAAGCTGATGAACGACTTCTTCGCCGCGGTCGAGTTCCTGATGAAGAGCGAGCTGACCACCGGCAAGGTCGGCATCACCGGCTTCTGCTATGGCGGCGGCGTCGCCAATGCCGCGGCCGTCGCCTATCCCGAGCTGGGAGCCGCCGTGCCGTTCTACGGACGGCAGGCGAAGGCGGAGGACGTGCCGCGCATCAAGGCGCCGCTGCTGCTGCAGTATGCCGAGCTGGACACCAACATCAACCAGGGCTGGCCGGCCTATGAGGCGGCGTTGAAGGCGAACGGCAAGACCTACGAAGCCTTCATCTATCCCGGCGTCAATCACGGCTTCCACAACGACTCGACGCCCCGCTACGACGAGGCGGCAGCCAAGCTGGCCTGGGAGCGGACGATCGCCTGGTTCAAGAAGTACCTCGCCTGAGGCCTTGCGACTGACGCGTCGCTCAGCGGCGCGTCAGGCCGATCGCGGCCTCGACCAGCCGCTCGGCGGCGCCGGGCGCGAAGGCAGAGGGCAGGCCGTAGTAGCGGTGTGCCTCCTCGACCTCATAGCCGCCATGCCGGTATTCGCCAGCGGGCGGGATGTAGCCGGGGCAGCCATCGGCGAAGCCGAAGGTGACCGTGCGGCCCTCTATCGGGTCGCCGTCCAGCGCGCGGCGCAGGTCGAGCCCGGTCTGGGCGAAGATCTCGCCCGGCAGGCCGGCCAGCCGCGCGCCGCCCCAGTCGAACACAGTGACTCGCGCCGGCCATGGGGCCAGCGGCCGAGGCGCTGTTTGCTCGGCCCAGTCGATCCAGCAACGCAGCAGGGCGGCCCGGGCCGGCCCCGCCGTCGCGGCCTCCCGGTGCCAGGCCTCCGCCAGGACGCCCAGTTCCTCGGTTTCGGTCCGCGCCAGCGGCAGCCTCAGCTCGGTCGATGCGGCGCGAATGCCGCCGCCGAGCGGCTGTTCCGGCGCCTGCAGTGCCGATTTCGCGATCACGGCGCCGATGCGCTCGGCCTCGGCGAAAGTCCGGTCTGGCCGCGGCGCGGTCGAGATCGAGGCATGCGCCGGATGGCCGGTGTTGATGTCGCCGGTGCAGCCGGTGAGGAAGATCGCGACCGCGCCGGGATGGGCAGCCTCGATATGGCGGCGCACCGCGCCCGGATAGTCGGCGGTGAACAGCGTGTTGTCGGCGCCCAGCACCACCGGGTGCAGGGCGTAACAGGCCAGCACCGCGATCGCCGCCCCGCCCTCCTCCCGGATCCGCAGCACCGGCAGCGCCGGATCGACCGGGCCGCCGGCGTGGCGGCGGTTGCGGGCGATGCCGGGGTCCGCACCCAGGCCGAAGCCCAGCCGCGCCGGCCGTCGGGCCGCGCGGGCCTCGGCGACGGCGCGGACGCAGGCATCCTCCAACTGCTGCAGCCAGGCCGGATCCAGCCCCGGGCCGAGGCGCCCCGGCATGGCGACGGGCCCGCCATGAGTGTGGGTGGCGGCGACGATCAGATGGCCGTCGGCGAGGCCGGCGCGGTCACGGATCCGGCGGCAGCTGTCCTCGTGCAGGCCGATGACGTCGGCGACCACCAAGGCGGTCTCGCCGACCGCCACGGCCCGGACGGTCAGCGGATCGTGCACGCCGGTCGCCGGACTGGTGCGGGCGGCGAAACCGGACATCGCGAGGCCGGCCGGGGGTGTCACGTCGATCACGGCCGCGCCGGCTGGCACCAGGGCGTTCACGGCCGCTCCTCGCCCAGGGCCATGACGGTGTCGATCGCGAGGTCGCGGTCGCCGGGTACCCAGCGGAAGCGGATCAGGTCGGCCGGCGCGCCCACGGCCAGCAGGCCCCGCCCGCCGGCGAAGCGGCCGGGATTGGCGGAAGCGAGGCGCAGGGCGCCTCCCAGCGAAATGCCGGCCATCCCGATCGCGAGGGCGACGTCCTGCTTCAGCGGCCGGGCGGCGCCGGCCAGCAAGGGCGTGCCGGCGAGGCCGAGCCGCCCGTCGGCCGTCAGCTCGACCCGCCCGCCGACCGGCTGGTCGTAGAGGCCGGGCGGCAGGCCGGCGAGCGCCGCGGCGTCGGAGACCAGCACGGCGCGGTCCAGCCCCTTCGCCCGCAGCATCGCCCTGAAGACCTCGGCCGGCAGGTGGTGCCCGTCGGCGATGAAGCTGGCGGTCAGCCGGTCCTCGGCCAGCTGCGACCAGATCGGGTTCGGATGGCGCGGCAGCATCGGGGCGATGCCGTTGCCGAGATGGGTCGACAGCCTTGCGCCGGCATCAACCGCCGCCGCGATCTGCGCCGGCGAGGCATCGGTGTGGCCGATGGCGACATGGACGCCGCGCGCCGCGAGGCCGCGGATGTAGTCCGGCGCGCCATCATCGTGCGGCGACAGCGTGACCAGGCCGACGAGGCCGCCGCAGGCTTCCTGCCAGCGGTCGAATTCGGCGAGATCCGGCGGCCGCACCTGGTCGCGCGGATGCGCGCCGCGCGGTCCGTCTTCCGGCGAGATGTGCGGCCCCTCGACATGCACCGCCGGGATGGCATGGGCGACCAGGGGGTCGGCCGCCCGGGCCGCGGTGATGGCGGACAGCGCCGCGGTGATCGAGGCCTCGGAGGCGGTGATCAGCGTCGGCAGGAAGCTGGTGACGCCGTCCTGCCGCAGCACCGATGCCAACCGCGCCACCGTCTCCGGCACCAGGCCGCCGCCGTTCAGGTCGTGGCCGGCGAAGCCGTTGACCTGCAGGTCGACCAGACCGGCCGACAGCCACGCCGTCTCGCCCGCCGGCCCGTCCTCGATCGCAGCAATCCGGCCATCCGCGACGGTGACCGTGAGGCTGCGGCCGGTGGCCGGGTCGCGGCCGGTGATCACAGCGACCGCACCCGGCCGCGGAACCGGCCGATGAAGCGGCCATTGGCCTCGTCGCCGCCGGGGGCGTTGCCGCTGCGCCAGACCGGCGGCTCGATGCCGCGCTCGGCCAGCTTGGCGATGGTGCGGATGACCAGGCAGTTCAGCGCGAAGGCGTTGGCGAAGGTCGACACCGCCGCCACCGGCTCCCTCACTCCCGGGATCCACACCACGGCGTCGCCGACCGGCACCTTGGTGTCGATGGCGATGTCGGCCAGGTCGTGCAGGTTCTGCTTCGTCGGGTGGCGGGCGGGATGGTCCGGCGCGGTCTGGTCGGCATGGCCGCGCGAGCTGACGCCGATGACGAAGGCGCCACGGCGTTTGGCCTCGATCGCCGCGTCGATCAGCGCGGCGTTGATGCCGTAGGCGTTGACCAGGATCAGCAAGTCGTCCGGCCCCAGGCCGCGATCGGCGATCACCACCCTTCCATAGCCCGGCGTCCGCTCGATCGCCATCGACCGCAGGGCGCCGTTCGACAGCAGCGTGCCCTCGTCGAGGATGGCCGAGACATGCATAAGCCCGCCGGCACGGAAGAAGATCTCCTGCGCCGCCAGGTTGGAATGGCCGCCGGGGCCGAAGACATGGACCAACCGGTCGGCCGCGATCTGGTCGGCCAGCCGTGCGGCGGCGCGGTCCAGGCTGTCGCGCTCCGTCTCCAGGATCGCGCGCATCAGGTCCTGCGTGCGGTCGAGATAGGCGGCGCAGAGGGCATCGGCGTCGATGTCAGCCATGGGGGTCCGACTCCGGGTCCAGGAACAGGGTCACGGCGGGGTGCCGGCGCAGCGCGGTCGCCGGGCAGGCGGTGCCGACCGGGTCGTGGAGCGTCCGGCGCACGGCGTCGCGCTTGGCCGCGCCCGGCACCACGCAGATGAGGCGATCGGCCCGCAGCAGCCGCGGCACCGTCAGGGTGATGGCATGGGTCGGCACGTCGTCGAACCCCGGGAAGCAGCCATCATCGACCTGCTGCTGGCGGCAGACGGCGTCCAGTTCCACGACTTTCACGTCCAGCGGGTCGTCCAGGTCGGCCACCGGCGGGTCGTTGAAGGCGAGATGGCCGTTCACGCCGATGCCGAGGCAGACGATGTCGATCGGGGCCTGCGCAAGGGCGCGGACATAGTCTGCGGCGGCCGCGGCCGGGTCCTCGTCCGGGTCGATCAGATGGACGGCGCCCAAGGGCAGCCGGTCGAACAGGCGGCGCCGCAGCCACAGGCCGAAGCGCGCCGGCGCGTCCGGTGCCAGGCCGATATACTCGTCCATGTGGAAGGCGGTGACGCGGCCCCAATCGATGCCGGGCTCGGCCACCAGAGCGTCGAGCATCTCGGCCTGGCTCGGCGCCGCTGCGAAGATCATGCGGGCAGAGCCGCCGTCCTGCAGGAGACGCCGCAACTTTGCCGCCACGACGCTTGCGGCGGCCCGGCCCATCGCTGCGCGGCTGGGATGGACCTGAACATCGATGCCGCCGGCCGGGGCGGATGCGGACAGGGTCATTCAGAGCTCCGTTCGGCCGGCGATGCCAGCCTTTCGATCGTCAGCAGCAGGGCCCGGGCGATATGGAACGGGTCCTTGACCGGCAGCGCCACCGTCTTGTCGAGCGGCGCCCCGGCACGGTCGCGGATCTGCACCCATTCGCCGCCCGGGCCGGCGGGAAAGACACGGTATGTGTAGGCCGCCAGCCGGTCGTGCCAGATGGCGAGATCCTGCCGCCCGGTCTCGAGATGCAGCAGCGCCAGCGTGTACAGCGCCTCGGCATGGGGCCACCACAGCTTGGTGTCCCAGGTATCGACGACGAGATCCTCATAGCGGTCCCCCGTCCGCCGCCCGCGCGGCGCGCCGCCGTCGCGATCGGCATAGCGGAGCAGCCCGCCCTGGTCCTCGTCCCAGCCCAGCGCCGCGGCGCGGATGGCGATATCGGCGAGGGTGCCGGCATCGAACAGCCGGGAATCTACCGCGACGCCCCGGCGCCGCAGCGACTGGCCGGCCTGCAGCAGGAACCAGCAGGCCTCCAGCACATGGCCGGGGGTGCGGTGGCGGGCCAGCAGCGTGTCGGCGTCGCCGGCCGAAGCGGGCACCATCTCGGCGATGTCGTCGCCGGCCAGGAACACGGCTTCGATCTCGCGCACCGCGCCCCGCACCGTGTCGGCGGCGGCCGCGGAGCCGGTGGCGTCCAGCACCTCCGCGCCGACGCCGACCAGGATCATCGGCAGCGAGAAGCCGCGGAAGCCGGCCCGGATCGGGTAAGGCTCGGTGCGCGCGGTGCCGGCAGCGATGCGGCCGGCGGCATTCGCCAGCAGCCGGTCCGCAAGTTCGCCCCATTCCCCCTCCCCGCTCTCCGCCGCCAGGGCGGCGAAGCCCAGGGCAGCGAACAGGTCGGCAAAGACGCTGGTGTGCAGACCCTGCCCCGGCGACGGCGGCTTCGGCGTGCCGTCCGCCGCCAGCAGATAGGCGGTGCTGCCGTCCGGCAGCAGCGCATGGTCGCGCAGCAGCACCGAGGTGCGGCGCGCCCGGTCGAGGCAGGTGGCGCTGTCGATCTCGACCAGGCCGAGCCGACCGGCGCGATGCAGCCGCGCCATCAGCCAGACCCACCGCCCCTGCGACCAGGTGTATTTGTCGCGCGACAGCATCCGGCCGCCATCGTTCGACCAGCAGGTGAAGACCCCGCCATGGCGGTCGTCCGGGGCGTTGGCCAGCCACCAGGCCAGCACGTCGTCGACCAGGTGGCCAGCGGTGGCCCGGCGCAGCGCCACCGGGTCCGCGATCGGGACCGCCTCAGGCACGGCTGGCGCTCGGGCGTTGGGCGGGGATGCCGGCCACCGCCGTCTCGTCGCTTTCCAGCGCGTCGATCAGGGCGTCGGCCTCGGTGTTCCGCCAGGGCGCCACCAAGCCGATTACGATGAACACGGCCAGCGAGCACAGCACCGGCCCGGCGACGGTGATCGAGGTGACCCAATCCGGGTTCAGCGCCTTGATCTGGTCGACGAAGACGTATTTCACCAGCACGAACACGACCAGGCCGGTCGCCCAGGACGCCAGCGCCGCGGTCGGGCCGCAGCGCCGGAAGGCCGGCAGCATGCCCAGCAGCATCGGGATCGCGATCGGCCCGACCAGCGCCCCGAACCATAGGATGATCAGCCCCAGCACGCCACCGAAGCTGTCGGCCGTCAGCGCGATGCCCATCGACAGTGCGATGAACAGGCAGGTGCTGAGTCGGCCGATGAAGAGCTCGGTCCGGCCGGACATCTGCCGGGCGCCCTTCCAGATCACCGGCAGGATGTCGCGGGTGACGACGGACGAGACGGCGTTGGCGTCGGAGGACGTCATCGCCATGGTGTGCGCGAACATCCCAGCCAGCACCAGCCCGATCAGGCCGGTCGGCAGCAGGCTTTGGGTCAGCAGGGCGTAGGATTGCTGCGGCTGCTCCAGATTGGGCAGCAGGATCGGCGCCGCCCACATCGGGAAGAACAGGATCAGCGGCCACACCAGATACAGCGCGGCGGATAAGAGCGCCGCCTTGCGCGCGTCACCGCCCGTCGGCGCGGCGATGAAGCGCTGCGCCAGGTTCCAGGTGCCGCCATTGTAGGACAGGGTGTTGATCAGCAGGTAGACCAGCACGAAGACGATCGTGTACTGGCCGTTGAAGGGCTGGGAATGGCCGGGCGGCAGCTGGTCCCAGATGGTCCACAGCGCCGAGAGGCCGCCCAGCTTGGCCAGCACGGCGACGAACAGGACGATGCCGGCCAGCAGCTGGATGACGAACTGGCTGAAATCGGTCAGCGCATCCGCCCACAGGCCGCCGATGGTGGAATAGATCAGGGTGACGCCGCCGGTCAGCAGCACGCCCCAGACCAGCGGCACATCGGCGAAGACCTTGAGCAGCAGGGCCGTGGCGGTCCATTTGGCGCCGACGTCGAACACCTTCAGCGCCCCGCCGCTCCAGGCCAGCACCTGCTGGGTCGGGACGTTGTAGCGGGTCGACAGGTATTCCAGCGGCGAGATGATCGCCAGGCGCTGCCGCAGCCGCGACCAGCGCGGCGCGAACAGCACCGACCCGACCACCATGGCGAAGGCGATGCCGATCGCCCACCAGACATAGAGGGTGAAGCCCGCGGTGTAGGCAATCGCGGCATAGCCGACGAAGACCGCGGCGCTGTAGCCGGACATGTGGTGCGACACGCCGGACAGCCACCAGGGCATCCGGCCGCCGGCGGTGAAGAAGTCGGCCGCGGTCTTGATCTGGCTGCGGGCCCAGACGCCGATGCCGATCATCAGCAGGAAATAGGCCCACAGCACCACCCAGTCGAACGTCCCCATGAAGTCCCCCTTGCTGCCGGCCCGGTCATTGCGGGCCTTCTGGCGCAAGGGTGTTGTGCAACCGGTTGCATGTCAAGCCGCAACCGGTTGCATTGCGAAATTTAGAAATCGTCGTACCATTTTGTTCCGCCGCTCCGCCGCGCTAAGAATGGCGGAGCGAACCGACAGGGCCCCATGGACCAGCCGCCGAAACCCATCCCGACGATCGAGCAGGTGGCGCGTGCCGCCGGCGTGGCGCGGTCGACCGTGTCGCGCGCCTTCAGCCGGCCGGGGATGCTGAGCCCGCAGACCGTGGCCCATGTCATGGCCGTGGCCGCCCGGCTGGGCTATGCCCCGAACCAGGTGGCCCGGGCGCTGTCGACCGGCCGCTACGGCAACATTGCGCTGATCGTGCCGGACGTCGCCAACCCCTTCTTCCCGCCGCTGATCCGGGCGGCGGAGGCTCGGGCGGACGCCGCCGGCCTGTGCGTCTTCCTCGGTGATTCGGACGAGGACCCGGCCCAGGAGGAGCGGCTAACCGGCAAGATGGCGGCGCAGGTCGACGGCTTCGTCCTGGCCTCGTCGCGCCTGGCGGAGGACGCCGTCCGGGCGCTGCGCGGCCGCCGGCCGGTGGTGCTGGTCAACCGCGACATCGAGGGGCTGGACCGGGTGCTGATCGACAGCGCCCCCGGCGCCGCCGCAGCGGTCCGCCATTTGCAGGTGCTCGGGCACCGGCGGATCGCCTATATCGGCGGCCCGCCGTCCTCCTGGTCCAACCAGCAACGGCGGACGGCGGTGCTGCGAACGGCGAAGGAGCTGGAGGTCGAGGCCGTCGAGGTCGCCGCCGAGCGCCCGTCCTATGAGGGCGGGATGGCGGCGGCCTCGGCGGTGCTGGCCGCCCGGACCACCGCCGCGATCGCTTTCGACGACCTGGTGGCGCAAGGCCTGCTGGCCGGCCTCGCCGGGGTGGGGATCGAGGTGCCGGCCGCGTTCAGCGTCATCGGCTGCGACGACGTGCTCGGCGCCCGCACCTATCCGCCACTGACCACCATCTCCTCCCGTTCGAACGACGCGGGCCGGGCGGCGATCGAGATGCTGCTGGCGCAGATCGAATCCGGCCCATCCAAAGGCACAGCGCGGCGGCTGCCGACAGAGCTGATCGTCCGGGCGACGACGGCGGAGCCGCCCGGACGCCGCTGACCGGCTGGCGCTCCGTCAGAGATCCCGGGTCGGTTCCGCGACGGACCGATCCGGCACGGCCGCGAACGGTGAGTTCTGGCCTCCCCGCGCGGCGCAGGCGATCCGGGCAACGAAGCGGCGCTTCACCTCGCCGATCTGCAGCTCGCAGGCAGCTGCGGGATTGTGATTGTCGTTGGCCTGAGGCCGGGGCGGAAGCATGGCGTCAGCAAAATGCAATGGACTATACCGCGAGCATGACACCACAACCGCAGATCCTCCAGCGAAAAGCCGCGGGGCCTGCATCGGTGGTGACGGGTCGCCGGGCCATTGACGGAAGTGCTACTCTAGGTTGATCAAGGGCAGCGCTAGCCTTGCCCCGGGGGAGATGACAGACGTGCCGGACGCCGCACATCGCCTTCGTCGCCGCGAGGTCATCCACCGTACCTCCACCACCAGGGTGATCCGCGCTGTCCTCGACGACGGCCGCCCGGTCGTGCTGAAGCAGGCGCTGGGCGAGCCGGTGGTCGGCCTGGTCGATCGGCTGCGGCGCGAGCTCGAGCTTCTGGCACGCTTCGACTCCAACCTCGTGGTCCGCCCGGTCGGGCTGCAGCCGGACGGGCCGGAGGGGCCGGCCCTGGTGCTGGAGGATATCGGCGGCATCGCCCTGTCCGCCTGGATCGCCACGGCTCCGCCGGACCTCGCCGGCCGGATCGCGGTCGCGGAAGCCCTGGCCACCGGCCTCGCCCATGTGCATGAGCGCGGGGTGCTGCACGGCGACCTGTCGGCCCACAACATCGTGCTCAACCCGGCGGACAACCGGGTCAACTACATCGATTTCGGCGGGGCCGTGGCATTGGACCGCGGGGAATCCACCCCGGCCGAGGCCCTGCCGGCAGTGGAGGACCTGACCGCCGTCGCGCCCGAGCGGACCGGCCGGATGAACCGGCCGATCGACCACCGCGCCGATCTCTATTCACTCGGCGTCGTTCTGTACCAGCTGTTCGCCGGCCGGCCGCCCTTCGCCGGCGGGGAGCGGCTGGAGCTGCTCCACGCCCATCTCGCCCAGCGCCCGGTGCCGCTGGACACCCTGCTGCCGGGGTTTCCGCCGGTGCTGGCGGAGATCGTGGCGACGCTGCTGATGAAGGACGCCGCCTCCCGCTACCGCAGCGCCGCCGACCTCGCAGCCGATCTGGGACGCTGCCGCGCCGGCTTCGTGCCCGCGGATGCCGTGGGCGGACGCATCGCCGCCTTCGCCCTCAGCGCCGGCGACGATGGCTTCGGCGACGGCGCGACCTTGTACGGCCGGGCGGCCTCCCTTGCCGCGCTGCAGGCGGCGTTCGACGCGGCGCGGGCCGGCCGCAGCGGCGCCGTGCTGGTCGCCGGCGCCCCCGGCATCGGCAAGAGCGCGCTGGCGGCCGGGCTGCGCGACCGTGTGGCCGAGGCCGGCGGGCGCTTCGCCGCCGGCAAGTTCGAGCAGCAGCGCGACGAACCCTATCTCGGCCTGGTCCAGGCCTTCGCCGGGCTGGTCCGCGGCGTGCTGACCGAACCCGACGCCACGGTCGCGGCCTGGCGGGCGGCGCTGCTGGACCGGCTGGGCCGTAGCGCGAGCGTGCTGGCCGAGCGGGTACCGGGGCTCGACCGGCTGATCGGCCCGCAGCCGCCGGCCGCCGTCCTGGCCCCGGCCGAGGCCGGACACCGGCTGGCCAAGGCGGTGCAGGACCTGGTCGCCGTCTTCGCTGCACCGGACCGTCCACTGGTGCTCGTGCTGGACGACCTGCAATGGGCGGACGCTGCGAGCCTGGAGCTGCTGGGCCCGATCTGCGCCTCCGCCCCCGCCGGCGGGCTGCTGTTGATCGCCACCTGCCGCGACGGAGAGCTGGAGCCGGCGTTGCGGGACACGCTCGACGCGCTGCCCGGGCTGCGCCGCATCGCCCTGCAGCCGCTGGCACCGCAGGATATCGAGGCAATGCTGGTCGCCGTCTATCGCGGCGGGCCGGGCCAGGCGGCAGCGGCCGCCGCCCTGGTGCACGCCAAGACCCTGGGAAATCCGCTGTTCGCCCGCCAGTTGCTGGGCCATCTGCGCGACATCGGCGCAATCGGTCCTGCCGGACGCTGGGACCTGGACCGCATCGCGGCGGTGCAGGCGACCGACAACGTCGTCGGCTTCCTGGCCGACCGCATCGGCCATCTGCCGGCGGAGCTGCGGCGCGTCGTGACCACCAGTGCATGCCTGGGCATGCAGGTCGATGCGGAGCTGCTCGGCGCCGTGCTAGGTCTCGATGCTGCGCGGCTGCGACGGATCCTCGACGATGCGGTGGCCGAGGGTCTGATGGTCGCCCATGACGGCGGCGTCGGCTTCGCCCATGACCGGATCCGCGAGGCCGCCGACAGGCTCGCCGCCGATCCCGCGATCCTGCATCGCCGCATCGCCCTGCTGCTGCTGGAGCGGACCGGAGAGGCCCAGCTGCCCGGCGCCGCCTTCGCCATCGCCCGGCACCTGAACGCCGCGGGCGCGCTGGATGACGACCCGGTGCTGCAGGCGCGCTGCGCCGAGATCAACCTGATCGCGGCCCGGCAGGCCCGGGCGGCTGCCGCCTTCGCCCCGGCCCGCGACTACGCCGAAACCGGGCTGCGCCTGACCGACCCGGGCCTGTGGGACACCCGCTACGCCGATATCGCCGAGGCGGCGCTGCTGCTGGCCGAATGCCGGATGCTGACCCAGGACCACGCCGCCTTCGACCGCGAGGTCGAGGCGCTGACCGCGCGGCTCAAGGACGACGAGCACCGGCTGCAGCTGGCCATGCTGCAGCTGGTGTCGCTCGACGCAAGGCTGCTTGAGACCGAGGCGATCGAGGTCGGCCGCCGGGCGCTGCGCCTGGTCGGCATCGAGCTGCCGGTGACGGTGGAACAGCAGCGTGAGGCCGTCGGCGCCGAGTTCGCCGAGTTCCAGCGGCTGATGGCCGGGCGCCCGGCCGAGGCGCTGCTGGACCTGCCGCCCCTGCACGACCGGCGCCTGGCGGCGGCGATGCAGATCCTGTTCCGCCTGGCGCCCGACGCGCACAACACGCTGCAGCCGGAGCTGTTCGCGCTGATGGCGCTGCGCAACGCCAATCTGATGCTGCAGCACGGCGGCGACACGCTGGCGCCCGGCATCATCGTCACCCTCGCGCTGACCCTGCGCGGCATGACCGGCGACAGCGTGACGGCGGACGCCTTCGCCCGGGCCGCGATCGCCCTCGATGCGCGGCTGGGCCACCCGCTGACCGCCAGCGTGACCTTCGTCTACGCCTATTTCCTGCGGCATTGGCTGCACCCGCTGGCGGGTGCGCTGCAGCTCAACCTCGACGGCATCCGTGCCGGCTTCGAGATGGGCGACATCCAGTTCGGCGCCTATCACGCCTCGGCCTATGTCATCCACCTGCTGGGCAGCGGCGGGGCGCTGGCCGAGGTGGCCCGCATCGGCGAGGAGCATCTGCGGCTGATCGGCGACCGGAACCGGACGGCGGCCGCGCATTGCCGGATGCAGGTCGACTTCGCCGCCGCGCTGATGGGACGGACGCCCGTGCCGACCAGCATGGCGCGCGACCGGGTCCGCAGCGAGGCGGAGGAGGACGCCCATCTGCAGGCGCTGGATCTCGTCGCCCGCAGCAACTACCTGATCCGCCGGCTGCAGCTGGCCCTGCTGTTCCGGGACCTCGACGCGGCCCGGCGCCTGATCGGCCCGACAGCGGCGAACCTGCCCGGCGCCACCGGCCTCGCGGTCGAAGCCGACGGCGTGGCCTTCCTGCTGCTGGCGGCGCTGGCGGATAATGGCGACCGCGGCGGCGACTTCACGGCGCAGCGCGACCGGCTGCGCGGCTGGAGCGCGCTGAGCCCACACAATTTCGGCGCCTTGAACAGCCTGGTCGAGGCGGAGCTGGCGCGGGTCGAGGGGCGGACCGCCGATGCGCTGAGCCTCTATGGCGACGCCATCCATCGGGCCGAGGCCGCCAAGCTGACCCATCAGGCCGCGCTGGCGAACGAATATGCCGGGCGCTTCTGCCTGGGCCTGGGCAACGAGGTCGCCGGCACGGCCCATCTGCGCGAGGCGGCGACGCTGTACGGCTATTGGGGGGCGGCCGCCAAGGTGGCCGCGCTGGAGCGGGAATTCCCGCGGCTGGCGGTGCGGTCGCGCGCCGGGCGCGCCTCGCTGCGCGAGGCCGGCAGCCAGGCGGGCGAGGACGACATCGATTTCCGGGCCGTGCTGCGGGCCGCGCATTCGATCTCGCGCGAGATCGACCTGCGCCAGCTGGTGCAACGGGTGCTGGGCGCGATCCAGGAGAGCGCCGGGGCGTCCTACGGCGTCCTGGTGCTGCGGCGCGACGATGGCCTGTATGTCGAGGCCATTGGACGCGACCGCGAGATCTCGGTCCTCGGCGAAGGATCCGGGCGCCTGGAGGAAAGCGGCGCCGTGCCCCGGTCGGTCCTGTCCTATGTGCTGCGCACCCGCGAACCGATGGTGCTGGACAACGCCCAGCATTCGTCCGAATTCTTGCGGGATCCCTACATCCAGGCCCATCGCGTCGCCTCGATCCTGTGCGCGCCCTTGGATGAGCGGGGGCAGGTCGACGGGCTGATCTATCTCGAGAACAACCTCGCCGCCGGGATCTTCAGCCCCCGCCGGCTCGAAGTCGTGCAGGTCCTGGCGGCGCAGGCGGCGATCGCCCTGGCGAATGCTCGGCTGTTCACCGCCCTGGACGGCGCGCGCACGGATCTGCTGCAGGCGAATGAAGGACTCGAGCAGAAGGTCGGCGAGCGCACCGCGGAACTCGCCGCCGCCCGCAACCGCGCGGTGACCAAGGAGCGCGAGGCACGCCGGGCGCGGCGCGCCGCCGAGGTCGCCAACCAGGCGAAATCCCGCTTCCTGGCGGTGGTCAGCCACGAGATCCGGACGCCGATGAACGGCGTGCTCGGGATGCTGCAGATCCTCGACCGCGACCGCCTGGGCGAGGAGCAACGCCGTTACCTGGAGATCGCCGAGACTTCGGGCCGGTCCCTGCTCGACCTGATCGACGGAATCCTGGACTACGCCCGGCTGGAGAGCAACCAGGAGGCGCTCGACCTGCAGGATTTCGACCTGCACCGGCTGGTGGCCGACGCGGCCGAGCTGATCCGCCCCCAGGTCGCGGCCAAGGGGCTGGCGCTGACCCTGTCGATCGAGGCGCCGCCGGAGGCGATCCTGCGCAGCGATCCCCGCCGCCTCGCCCGCGTGCTGATCAACCTGCTGAGCAACGCCGTCAAGTTCACGTCGGAGGGCGGCATCGCCGTGACGGTCGGGCTGGAGCCGATGCCGGGGGCGACATCGCGGTCGACGCTGCATGTCGCGGTGACGGACACCGGGATCGGCATCGCACCCGACATGCACGAGCGGATCTTCGGCGACTTCATCCAGGCCGATTCATCGATCGCGCGGCGTTACGGCGGCACCGGGCTTGGCCTGGCGATCTGCCGGCGGATCGCCGACCTCCTGGGCGGCACGCTGACGGTCGCCAGCGCCCCTGGAGAGGGCAGCACCTTCCGCCTGGCCGTGCCGGTGACGCCGGGCACGGCGAAGCCGGAGGCGCCGGCGCCGGTCGTGGCCGGCCCGGCGCTGTCGGTCCTGGTGGTCGACGACGACCCGATCAACCGGGCGGTGGCCGCCGGGCTGCTCGGCCGGCTGGGCCATCGGGCCATCCTCGCCGATGGCGGCCAGGCCGCGATCGAGGCGGCGGCGGCCGCGTCCTTCGACGTCGTGATGATGGACCTGCACATGCCCGGCATGGACGGGCTGGAGGCCACGCGCCGGATCCGGGCCCTGCCGGGCGACCGCGAGCCGCCGCACATCCTGGCACTGACCGCCGATCTCACCGACGGCAGCCGGCAGCGCTGCGCCCTGGCGGGCATCGAGCGCATCCTGGGCAAGCCGCTGCAGCTGGCGGCGCTGCAGCGTATGCTCGCCGCCGTCTCCGACTCCCGCTCGCCGGTCGAGCCGCCGGCGGTGTCGGCCGATCCGACGGCCCTGGTCGACCGGGAGTTCTACGACGAGCGGCAGGAGATCCTGGGCACCCGCGAGCTGGCACGGCTGGCCCTGATGTTCCATCGGGTCTCGCGGCCGGCGGTCCGGGAGATCGGCGCCGCGGCCGAGGCCGGCGACCGCCGGGACCTGATCCGACTGGCCCATCGCCTGAGCAGCTCGGCCGGCGCGCTGGGCCTGATCCGCCTGGCCCGCCACGCCTCCGCGATCGAAGCTTGCGCCGGCAACGATGCGCCCATCGACGGCCTGACGGAGATGGCGGCGGCGCTGGGACCGCTGCGCCGCCTGTCGGTCGACGCCCTGATGGCTGAGATGCGACGCTCGGCTCAAACTCGGGCGTCGGTGCGGACGCCCAGCTTGTAGCCGACTCCGGTCACGGTGACGATCACCGGCGGCGCGCCGGCGGGCGTCTGCAGCTTGCGCCGCAGCCGGGCGACCAGCGCGTCCACCGTGCGGTCGCCGACATCGGTGTCGCGGTTGCTGACCACCTCGACCAGATAGTCGCGGCTGAGCGGCCGGCCGTTGGCCTGCACCAGCGCCGCCAGCAGGTCGAACTCGCCGCGCGTCACCCGCACCGGGGTGCCGTCCCGGGTGGTCAGCTCGCGCCGCGTCTGGTCCAGGAGCCAGGAATCGAAGGTGACCACGGAATTGTGCCGCGTAGCGTCGCGCTCCATTCCCCGGCGGCGCAGCAACGCCCGCGATCGGGCCAGCAGCTCGCGCAGCTTCACCGGCTTGGTCACGTAGTCGTCGCCGGCCAGTTCCAGCCCGACGACGCGGTCGACCTCGCTGTCCTTCTGGGTGACGAAGATGATGCCGACCGCGCTGGTCGCCCGGATCTCGCGGGCCAGGTCGAAGCCGTCGCCATCCGGCAGCTGGATGTCGATGAACAGCAGGTCGGCCGGGCTGCGCTTCAGGGCCCGCCGGCACTCCGCGCCGGTGCCTGCCTCCTCCACCTCGAACCCTTCCTCGGCGAAGTAGCGCGCGATCATCGTGCGCGTGACCGGGTCGTCCTCCACCACGATCAGGCGATCGCGCCGGCCACCGCCGCCCGTCCCGTCCATCATCCTGATACTCATCAACGATCCTGCCCTGCCCTGCAGCCGTTCTTGTCGAGGCGCGTAGCGGATGAATGCGAACGGCCGTTCATATCTGATTTACATCCCACGCCGCGCAACATGCTACCAGAGTCAGTAGGATTCGGCATCCGATCCTGTCATATGGCAAGAATCAGCCCTTGGCCGGAGTAGGATTCGAAAGCTTTTTCTTAAAATTTATTGCGAACGGGGCAGATCTTCGATCCCCGCTCGAATCGGCGGAGGCGAGCATGTCCGAGCAGAGCACCTATCCGCATGTCCCGATCGCCGAGATGCTGCAGCGGATCCGGCGGGACAATGCCGGGCACGGAACCAAGCATGTGGTGATCCTGGGCGCCGGCATCGCCGGCCTTGTGGCGGCCTATGAGCTGCAGCAGCTCGGCCACAGCGCCACCATCCTCGAGGGCAGCGAGCGCGTCGGCGGCCGCATCCTGACCCATCGTTTCAAGGACGGCAGCTACAACGAGCTGGGGGCGATGCGCGTCCCGGGCTCGCACGACTACACCCATTACTACATCGACCGGGCCGGCCTGACGGGCCGGCTGATCCCGTTCGTCAACAGCGTCGAGCAGAACTTCCTCGACATCCACGGCGTGGTCTGCCGGCTCAGCGACGATCGCAGCCGGATCTATCCGCGCTACGGCCTGCCGGAGACGCCGCCCACACCGGACGGCGCCTATCCGCAGGATCCCGGCGGCGCCATCTTCGGCTGGGTGCTGGCCAACGCCATCGCGCCGCTGACCCCGTTCGAGCAGGACAGCCTGTTCAAGGGCGAGATGACCACCGACCGGCTGCGCTATCTCGACAGCCTGTCGCTCGGCGCCTTCCTCGACACGGTGCTGCCGCAGTCGGTGAAGCAGCTGGTTGGCGCCTATACCAGCCTCGCCGTCTGGTTCGACAAGGCGGTGACGATGTTCATCCGCGACACCATCGTCGGCACCGGCAACAACCTGACCACGCTGCAGGACGGCATGAGCCAGCTGCCCGACACGCTGGCGGCGATGCTGCGCCCCGGGACCGTGCGGCCGAATCATGAGGTCACGCGCATCAGCCTGGCCTCCGAGACCAGCGTCGAGATCGGGTATGTGGGGCCGGAAGGGCCGCAGACGCTGACCGCGGACTACGTGCTGTGCACCCTGCCCTTCGGCGTCATGCGCCGGATGCAGCTGGACGGGTTCAGCTACGGCAAGCGCCTGTCGATCAGCCAGATGGCCTATGCCGCGTCGACCAAGGTGATCCTCGACTGCCGCGAGCGGTTCTGGCAGTCCCGCTACGGCATCTATGGCGGCGCCTCGATCTCCGACGGGCTGCAGCGCCAGACCTATTATCCGATGGACCATCTGCAGGTCGAGCGCGGCCCGCTGCCGCCGCGGCCCTGGTCCAACCCGCACACCGGCCCGTCGCATGACGAGCGCACCGGCCCCGCGCCGAACGCCGATGCCTCGATGCCGGGCGCGCTGCTCGGCGCCTATTGCTGGGGCTCGGACGCGCTGCGCCTCGGGCTGATGGAGCCGGCGGCGCAGGTCGAGGCCGTTCGCCGCGGCATCGCCCGGTACCATCCGGAAATCCTGGACGACAATCTGGTGGTCGATTCCGCATCGATCTGCTGGCAGTCGCACAAATGGTCGGCGGGCGCCTTCGCCTTCCTGCTGCCGGGGCAGCTCGGCACGATCTGGCTCGACGGCAAGAAGCCGGAAGGCCGGCTGTTCTTCGCCGGCGAGCACTGCTCGCTCGACCAGGCCTGGATCCAGGGCTCGCTGATCGCCTCGCTCGAGGCGGTCGACCAGATCGTGAGCCTCTGACCGCCCGCCGCAACCGGGCAACCCCTCTTCCAGACGGAGTGATGATCATGGGCGCAGAAGCCGAGGACATCATCGACTGTGCGATCATCGGCGGCGGCATGGGCGGGGTGTATAGCGCCTGGCGGCTGGCCACCGCGCCGGACTCCAAGCTCCCGGCGGCCGGCATCCATCTGTTCGAGATGAGCGACCGGATCGGCGGCCGGCTCGACACCGTCCGCCTGCCCGGCATGCCGCATGTGCCGGCCGAGCTGGGCGGCATGCGGATCATGACCTCGCAACTGCTGGTCATGGGTCTGGTCAAGCGGCTGGGCTTCCAGACCGAGCCCTTCCCCATGGGCGGGAAGCAGAACCTGGCCTATCTGCGCAGCCACCGCTTCCATGTCGAGCAATATGCCGACCCCGCGACGGTGCCGTACTGGCTGGCCGAGCAGGAGAAGGGCAAGTCGCCGTCGCAGCTGGTGGTGCAGGCGATCGAGACGGTCATCCCTGGCGCCACCAAGATGAGCAGCGCGGAGCTGCGCGCCGCCTGCGCCGCCGCCACGCTGAACGGCTTCCCGCTGCGCCAGCACGGCTTCTGGCAGGTGCTGCTGAACCTGCTGAGCGTCGAGGCCTACAACCTCGCCCTCGCCGGTGGCGGCTTCAACACGGTGCTGACCAACTGGAACGCTGCCGAGGCCATCCCCTGGTACATGGAGGACTGGTCGATCCCGCCGGACCAGACGCCGTATGTCCATCTGCCCGAGGGCTATGAGGCGCTCCCCCGGCGTCTGTGCGACGAGTTCGAGGCAGCCGGCGGCCATGTCCATCTGCGGCGCGAGCTGATCGCCTTCAGCCGGCGAGAGGACGGGCTGTACGCCCTGACCATCCACGACCACGGCATCGGCCACGACCATGTCGTCCTGGCGCGCCGCCTGGTGCTGGCAATGCCGCGCCGGTCGCTGGACCGCGTCGCCGAGCATCCGCTGGACCGCGCCGGCCCGAGCGAATTCTTCGCCAAGCCCGGCGTGGCCGAGCTGCTGGCCACCGTCACCGGCCATGCGCTGTACAAATTCGCCCTGGCCTATCCGCAGCCCTGGTGGCATCGGCTGGGCCTGACCTCGGGCGATTCCGTCACCGACCTGCCGCTGCGCCAGATCTATTACTTCGAGACCGAAGGCGAGATGCCCGGCGGCGACCCGCGAAACCACAATTCGCTGCTGGTCGCGGCCTATACCGACGGCATCTCGGTCGATTATTGGGAAGGGGTGCGCGACAGCGGGCCGCCCTTCGAGGGGCGCCACAACCCCTTCGTCACCGGCGCCGAGCCAAAGCTGGGCGAGATCTACCGGATCAGCGCGCTGATGGTGGCCGAGGCGCATCGCCAGCTGAAGGAAGTGCATGGGGTGGCGGAAGCGCCGGAGCCCTATGCGGCCGCCTTCCGCGACTGGGGCGACGATCCCTATGGCGGCGGCTGGCATTCCTGGAACATCGGCGTCGACACCGCGGCGGTGATGCCACGCATCGTCAAGCCGGCGGCCGACGAGGAGGTCTATGTCTGCGGCGAATCCTACTCGACCTATCAGGGCTGGGTCGAAGGCGCGCTGCAGACCGCCGAGATGATGCTGACCGGGCATTTCGGCCTGGCCACCCCGGACAGTCTCGCCTCCGCCGCCTGATCTCCCGTTCCTCGTCCCGAAAGATCCCGCGATGCTGCAGCAGAGCACGACCTACTACCGCACAGTGACCGACCGGACGGTGTCGCAGTTGCTGCTCGACTACCTGAAGCTCGAGGATGTCCGCTACCTGTTCGGCATCCCCGGCGGCGGCATCATGTACCTCCTGAACGATCTGCGGCTGCGCGAGGACGAGTTCACCTACATCGTCTGCCGGCACGAGACCGGCGCCGCCTACATGGCGGACGGGTACCACCGCGTCACCGGGGGCCTGGGCGTGGTCCTGGCCACCACCGGCCCGGGGGCGGTCAACGCGCTGACCGGGGTGATGAACGCCCAGGCCGACCACTCCGCCGTCCTGGCCATCACCGGCGAGGTGGCCGAGAGCTATTTCGGCAAGGGCTATCTGCAGCAGGGCGTCGACGGCACCTTGAATGTCGACGCCGTGTACCAGGCCTCGGTGCAGTACAGCGCCATGATCGCCAGCCCGGACGATTTCGCCACGCTGTTCACCCAGGCCCTGCGCGACGCCCTGTCGATCCCGTTCCGCGCCACCCATATCAGCCTGCCGGTCGACGTCTCGAACGAGACGCCCAGCAAGCCGGTCGCGTTCCCGAACAGCTGGCGGAACTACCGCACCGTGCCGAAGGCCAGCGACCGGGCCCGCACCGACCAGGCGCTGGACCTGCTGCTGCAGGCGAAGCGGCCGCTGATCATGCTCGGCAACGGCAACCGCTTCGCCATGCAGGGCGAGCGGCGCGACAAGTTCATCGCCTTCGTCGAGCGCTTCGGCATCCCGGTGATGACCTCGCCCGACGGCAAGGCGCTGTTCCCGGAGACCCACCCGCTGTCGCTGCGCAACATCGGTCTGGCCGGCTGCATCTGGCCCAGCCTGTACCTCGCCGCCGCCGGCGGCGGCCCGGCCTATGACGCGCTGATGGTGATGGGATCGGTGCTGGGCAACCTCGCCACCAGCAACTGGAACCCGGCCCTGCTGCCGCAGGGACCGCTGATCCAGGTCGATGCCGACCAGGCGGTGATCGGCCGCGTCTTCCCGATCGAGCTCGGCATCGTCAGCGAGCTCGGCCAGTTCATCGACGATCTGTGCGAGCTGGCGGCGCGGCGCCGGCCGGACGAGGGTGCGGTGGCGGAGCGGAAGAACTATGTCCGCTGGATCCGGGACAACCACGCGCCCTGGTACGACCCGGAGAAGCGCGAGTCCCAGGCCAGCCCGATCCTGCCGCAATCGGCGATGCGGGTGATCAACGAGGTGGTGCCGGCCGGCAGCCACATCTTCATCGACTGCGCCAACTGCGTCGGCTGGACGCTGAACGACCTGGCGATCGACCCGCCGACCCAGCTGCATCTGTCGCTCGACACCGGGCCGCTCGGCTTCGGCACCTGCGCCGTGGTCGGCGGCAAGCTCGGGGCTCCGGACCGGACCTGCATCGCGATCACCGGCGACGGCGCCTTCCTGATGCATGGCAGCGAGGTGTCGACCGCCGTGCGCTATGGCATCGGCGCCGTCTGGATCGTCATGGACAACAACGACCTGGCGATGGTCAGCCAGGGCAACGCGCATTTCTTCCCCGAACCCCCGGTGCCGTCCTGGACCGATTACTACAAGCTCGGGGCTCCGGACCTGGTGGCGTTTTCCACGGGGCTGGGCGCCACCACCTACACGGTGCGCGATCCGGAGCAACTGCGCACCGCCCTGACCAAGGCGATCGGCCAAGCCGAGCTGTATCGCCGGCCGCAGGTGATCGTGCTGGAGATCGATCGGTCGGAGGTGCCGCCCTATTACCGCACCCCGCCGCAGGCCTGACATGCCCATCGCAAGCCAAGGCTCCGCGGAAGGATTCCTGAATGGTTGACAACACCGCCCGGATCAAGGGCGTCGGTTTCGCGGTGCCGGAGCAGGTCCGGACCAACGACGCGCCGGTCTTCGACTGGATCAAGGCGAACCCGCCGCCGCACACCGACCTGTTCCAGGGCTTCGACCAGCGCCGGATCCTGGCGCCGGGGCAGACCCTGGTCGGGCTGATGGCCGAGGCCGCCGCCGCCGCCCTGGTCGATGCCGGGTTGGGCGCCGGCGACATCGACCTCCTGATCGGCGCCGCGTCGGTGGCCACCTATATCAGCCCGAACGACCTGGTGGCGCTGCACCAGACGCTGAACCTGCCGCCACGCTGCCAGGTGCTGCCGCTGGGGACCGAGTTCACCATCTTCAACGACGGGCTGGTCCTGGCCGAGGCGCTGATCCGCACCGGCCGCGGCCTGCGCAACGCGCTGGTGGTCTGCGGCTGCAACTGGAGCCGGCATGTCAGCTATCACGAGGCGACCTGCATCGGCGCCGCCGACGGCGCCGGCGCCGCGGTGATGGCGGTGACCGACGACCCGCAACGCTTCGCCCTGGTCGATGTCGTGACCGACACCGACACCGGCTATTTCGGCGCCATGCATATGAGCGCCCGGCCGGCCGGCACGATCGACCCGCCGCCGCCCTATCTGCCCGAGAGCTTCACCACCCCGCTAATGTATATCGGCGACGAGGGGGCGTCGTCGTACAAGGAGTACGGCGCCAAGATCCCGCCGCGGATCGTCGACCGGCTGCTGCGCCGCAACGGCCTGGCGGCCGACGAGATCACGCTGATCGCGCACCAGGCCTCGTCGGTGCTGAGCGGCGCCTGGGCCGAGGCGATCCGGCCGGGCCAGTACCTGTCGACGCTGACCGAATACGCCAACATGACCTCGGCCTCGGTGCCGGTGACGCTGGCGGCGCTCTATCCCGAGATCGCCCGCGACAATCTGGTGCTGCTGACCATCGGCCTGCAGCAGCAGACCTCGGCGGTGCTGCTGCGGCGGCGCTGCGCCCGGGGGCAGGTCGCCGTCTGATCCCGCGGGCCGGCTTCAGGCCTGCTCTCCGGTCCATGGACGCGGGCTTCGATCGATGCGGTCGAGGCCCGCTGTGGTTTCCGGCTGCTGCCCTCGGTCATGCGCCATTCTCGTCGGCTGCGAATGGTGGTTCATAACCCAGTCACAGCTCTGAAGGTTTCTGCGCCTATACAAGAATGCAAGCTGAGCCGCGCAATATTGCACCAAGCTCCCCAGAGAATATCGGCGGAATTGTTGCGTGACTGAAACGCGCGGATGGCGACGGCCGAGGATCGACGGCCGGGACAATTGGAGGTCTTCATGCACAACAGGATCGCCCCTGGGGGACAGCCCCCATCGGATGGGTTGGCGGCGCTGTTCGACGCCGTCGAGACCCGTAGCGGCATCGCCGGCGTTTCGAGCCGGGTGATCGGTGCGAACGAAGCGGCGTTCCGCGCCATGCATCTGGATCTCGGCGAGATCCGTGCGGCGCTTCGGGCCGCCGATTTCGCCGCCCCGCTGGTGACCATCTGTGCCGATGTGCTGCGCATCCCCGACCGGTTCGACTGGACTCTTCGCGGGACCGAGCTGGTGATCGTGGCCCGCCGGATCCAGTCGGACGGCTATGCCACCCTCAATCTCGACTATCGCGACAGCACCTCGGCGAGCCTGACCGTGTTCACCGAGGAGATGGACGGCCGGTTCCAGGCGATCGCCGTGACCGCCCCCGACGGTCCGCAGCCGGCGGCCTTCATCTTCGACTCCGTCCCGACCATGGGTGGCGTCCGAATCCATCTGCCGGGCCGCCAGCCCGTCGAGACCTCGCTGGGCAGCATGCGGGATCTGCCGCCCCGCGCGATGCCGGTCGTCGAGCAGGCGCTCCAGATCGAATGCGCCGTCGCCTCGCTGCTCCGCGAGCAGCGCCCGGACCTGGCCCGTGCGATGGTCGGCTGGATCAAATCCTGGTCCGACGACGTGCCCGGCCTGGCCCGGATCGCGGCGGAGCTCGACAAGCTCCTGGTCGCGCAGTCCGGGGCGACCCTGACAGCACTTCCCTCCTGGCAGAAGAATGCAAGGGCCGCGACCGGCTGATACCGGATTGGCCCGCCCTCAAGCGGTGCGGCCCGCTATTCCCGGGCCGTCTCGGCCCAGAGGTCGCGGGCCAGCCCGGCGAGGGTCAGGGATTCGGCCCAGCGGTCGGTGGCGTCGTTGCCGTCCCGGCCCGTGATCGCATAGGGCTGCGGCCCCAGCTCGCAGGTGAAGGGCAGCGTCGCGTCCGCGGCAGCACGGCGGCGCCAGCTGCGGAAGCCGTGGCCCCACCAGCCGAGGAACAGGTCGACCCAGGGCTTGTGGTGCGGGAAGGCGATCTCGATCTGCACCTGCTCGCGCGAGGCGACGCGGCCGTGGAAAGCCCAGGAATTCTCCAGGATCCGGTGGATCAGGGCATGGTTCTCGTCCGACACCGGCCAGGCGAATTCCCGCCCGACCAGGAAATGCGACAGGTCGGCCAGCAGCGGCAGCCCCGGGAACCGGTCGAGCAGGTCGAGGGTGAAGTAGAGGTCCGTTGTCATCCGGTCGCGATGGGTCTCGATCAGGACCGGAAACTCCACCTGCTCGGCCAGGCGCCGCCAGCCTTCGATCAGCGGTACACAATCCTCCAGCCGCCGTGGCCGGACATCCGGCTGCAGGTTGATGTGGTGCACCGGGAACTCGGCTGCGATCTCCAGCACCGGCTTCAGCTCGTCGACGGTCTTCGGGAAGCACACGCCCTCGGCGACCATGCCGGTGCGCAGGCCGGCCGCCATGCGGCGGACCAGGTCGCGGTCGGTCCAGGGCGTGCTGATGCCGTCGAAGCCGGCCCCCGCGATCATCTCGACATTGGCCTCGACCGTGCGCTCGAACCCGTCGGTGTGGCGCCGCTCCATTGCCCAGAGCGATTGAAGCACCAGAAGCCGCTGCATTCCCCTGCCCTCCCCTTGCGGTCACGCCTTGCGCCGTCGGCGCCGGCGGTCCGCGGCCGCGGCGGCGACGATGATGCAGACCTTCACGATGCCCTGGTAGTGGGCGTGGATGCCGAGGGAGGTGAAGCCGCTGATGGCCAGTCCCAGGACGTTCGGTTCGTGCCGGTTCTGTGTCCGGTGACGTTAGATCGCGCCGCCGGACGGCGCAATCAGCCATGATGGAATCTCTCAAATCCCATCACGTACTCGCGGATCTTTACCGAGGGACTTCCATCATCCGGCCGCTACCGCGCCAGCGCCGCAGCCAGATGATCGCTGCTGCCCCGCAGCGCGCCGGCGATGTCGGGATCGGCGTGGACGCCAGCGGCAAAGGGTTCGAAGGAGACCGGGCCGCGATAGCCGCCGGCGCGCAGCGCCCGGATCTGAGCCGCATTGCCGATCAGGTCGCCCGGGCCGACCAGCACGCGGTTGGCGTCGCGCCATTCCGCCGGGGGCACCGTGCGGTCCTCCACACCGGAGATGTGGACCAGCCCGGTGCGCTCGGGGAACAGATCCCCTTCCCCCACGAGGTGATGGTGGAAGGTGTCGTGCACCAGCCGGAAGCGGTCGCCAAGGCCGAGTTCGTCGATCGCCGCAACCGCCTCGCGCTTGGAGCGCAGCGAGCAGATCTCGAAGCCCAGCGGCTCGACCAGGCCCACGATGCCGGACTCGGCCAGGATCGGGGCCAGGCCGGCCAGCGCTTGGCGCAGCCCGGCGCGTCGCTCCTCCGGCGGCTTCTGCCAGCCGGCATCGTTGACCGGGACCAGCACCAGCGCCGCGGCACCGCAGCGCCGGGCATAGTCGGCGAGCGCTCGTGCCTCCTCGGCCCGGGCCTCGCTCCAATCGTTGAAGCGCTGCAGCGCGTTGATCGACAGGATGGCCAGGCCGCGCCCGGCCGCCAGCCGCGCCACGTCCTCGGGCGCCAGGCCGCCCGCGACCGTGCCGTCGCCGAGATCGTTGCGGATCTCGACGCCGCGGCAGCCAAGGTCGGCCGCGAGGTCGAAGAATCCGGACACATCCAGGGCCGGAGCCACCATGTGGTTCAGCGCCACGACGACATCAGTGCCCATCCCGTCACCGTCTGATTGATTAACAATCAACTACTCATTTCGAGGCCACTGATGGAAGTCATATGATTGAATAACTATCAACGGCAACTGCAAATGCTAATCGTACGGCGTCGCCCCGGTTCAATTTGATCTCGCAGGCATAAATCCATACCGATTCTTAAGCCATCGGCGAGAGGACAGGATGCGGCGCGGCGGCTGGCAGGGCCAAGCCCACCGCTGTCCGGCTGAGGAAGAGTCGCAACCGCCCCCTCACGCCTCAGATATTCTCCGACACATACAGCTCGAACGGCACCAGGATCTGGCTAGGCGGCTCGGGGGTGGGCATCTCGATAGCGCGCACCATCGCCTCCACCGCCCGCGTTGCCAGAAGCGCGGTCGGGGTCGAGATCACCGCGGTCAGGACGCCGTCGATCAGGGCGGCGCGGGTCTTGGCCGTGAGCTCGTTGCACACGATCGCCACCCGTGCATGCGCCGTCTCCTGCCGCGCCGCGTCGATCACGCCCTCGGTGCCGCCGCCGCAGATGTAGAGGCCGACCAGGTCGGGGTTTCCGGCCATCAGGTCGTGCGTCGCCTCGCGCGCGATCCGCGCATCCTCGAGGTTGATCAGCGGCTCCAGCAGCTGGAACTCCGGGGCGTGCTCGCGGAAGTAGGAGCGGAAGGAGATCTCCGCCGTCTCCTGGCACAGATAGCGGTGACTGCCGACGATGATGCCGACCTTGCCGGGCGCCCGCGCCGTCTTCGCCACCATCCAGGCGGCGGTGCGGCCTTCCTTGCGGTTATCACGGCCGATATAGCCGGCCCGGTCTTCGGCCATCAGGTCGGTGATCACGGCGAAGACCGGAACGCCGTCACGCCGCAGGTCGGCGATCGCCTCCGACACATGCGGATGGTCGACCGAGACGACGGCCAGCGCGTCCACCCGGCCGCCGACCCGGCGCAGGGTCTCGACGATCGTCGCCGGCGACAGCTCCTCCATGAACTCGACCACGGCCCGGCCGCGCACCGTGGCACAGGCGGCGGTGGCGGCCTGGAAGTCGGCGGCGAGCTGCTGGTAGAAGGCGACCTGCCGCCTCTGCAGCAGGAAGCCGAAGGTGCGAACCGGCAATTCCTCCCGCAGCCGCTGCTGCAGCAGCGTGGTGGCGTGATAGCCGATCGCCTCGGCGGCGCGCAGCACCCGCCCGGCCGTGCCCTCGCGCACTGGGTGGCGCTGGTTCAGCACCCGGTCGACGGTCGCGACGCTGACTCCCGCCGCGGCGGCGAGGTCGGCGATGGTGGGACGCCTGCTCATCTGCTCCCGCTCTCAGATCCGATCACGGCAGCCTGCCACGGGATGATGGGAAATGATAGATTCTATCATCACCGCATTGAGGCGGGCGGAGCCGCGGGTTACGCTTCCCCCGCCAATCCGCGACAAGCGGAGGCCGTGAAGGAGGACGCCATGCCGGGAGAGATCGGCCGGAGGGACTACAGCCTGGTCGGGGCGGAGAGCCGGCGCGCGGTCGAGGCCGGGCTGGCCGGGGCTGCCTGGTACGCCAGCCCGATCCCGCGCAAGGAGATGAAGGAGCTGATGCGCCGGACCGACGGGTCGGCGATCCGCGACACGCTGATCTGGTTCGCGGCGCTGGCGATCACCGGCGGACTCGGCGGGTTCTTCTGGGGCAGCTGGTGGGCCGTACCGTTCTTCGCGGCCTATGGCGTGCTGTACGGCTCGGCCTCGGACAGCCGCTGGCATGAATGCGGCCACGGCACCGCCTTCAAGACGCGCTGGATGAACGACGCCGTCTACCACATCGCCTGTTTCATGATCCTGCGCGAGCCGACGGTCTGGCGCTGGAGCCACACAAGGCACCACACCGACACCATCATCGTCGGCCGCGACCCAGAGATCGCCTCGCCGCGGCCGCCCAGCATCCTCAAGATCGCCCTCAACCTCTTCATGCTGAAGAGCAGCCAGGTCGCGATCCGCAAGCTGTTCGTGCACGCGGCCGGCCGGCTGACGGCGGAGGAGGAGACCTTCATCCCGGAGATGGAGCGCTGGAAGGTGTTCCTGGTCGCCCGGATCTACCTCGCCATCTTCGCCGCGGTGATCGCCGCCTGCCTGGCGCTGGGCAGCATCCTGCCGGCCATGTATGTCGGGCTGCCGACCCTCTATGGCGGCGGGATGGTCCTGTTCTTCGGCCTGACCCAGCATGCCGGCCTGGCCGAGGACGTGCTGGACCACCGGCTGAACAGCCGCACCGTCTACATGAACCCGGTGTTCCGGTTCCTGTACTGGAACATGAACTACCATGTGGAGCACCACATGTTCCCGATGGTGCCCTATCACGCTTTGCCGAAGCTGCATGCGGCGATGAAGCACGATTGCCCGCCGCCCTATCCGAGCTGCTGGGCCGCCTATCGCGAAATCATCCCGACCCTGCTGCGGCAGCTGCGCGATCCGCGCCACCATGTCGTCCGGCGGCTGCCCGGCGGAGCCTCGCCAGGACCGGCGATCGGGGTCGCCCAGGCGGCGCCGGCCGAATGACGCGCATCACCAGGAAGGACAGAGCATGGACGGCTGGATCGCGGCCTGTGCGGCGGATGAGATCGACGAGGAGGATGTGATCCGCTTCGACCATGGCGGCCGGACCTTCGCCATCTACCGCACCGAGGACGACCGCTACTACGCTACCGACGGGCTGTGCACGCATGAGCAGGTGCATCTCGCCGACGGGCTGGTGATGGGCACGATCATCGAATGCCCGAAGCACAATGGCCGCTTCGACTTCACCACCGGCGCGGCCAAGGGGGCGCCGGTCTGCGTCGCCCTCGCCACCTATCCGGTGAAGGTCGAGGGCGGGCAGGTCTTCCTTCGGCTCGGGTCCTGACGCATGGCCGGAATGGTGATCGTCGGCGCCGGTGAGGCCGGGGCCAGGGCGGCGACGGCGCTGCGCGAGGAGGGCTGGGACGGCCCGGTCACGCTGGTCGGCGGCGAGGTCCATCCGCCCTATGAGCGCCCGCCCCTGTCCAAGGCGGCGCTGCTGGCGGAGGCGGAGCCGGCCGCGACCACCGTGCTGGATCACGATCGCGCCACCGCGCTCGGCATCGATCTGATCCTGGGGACCGAGGTCACCGCGATCGACCGCACGGCTCGCGCCGTGGCCCTGGCCGACGGGCGCACCCTGCCCTATTCCCGGCTGCTGCTGGCGACCGGGCCGCGGCCGCGGCGGCTGACCCTGCCGGGCCATGAGCAGGTCCTGTATCTGCGCCGCTTCGATGATGCGCTGGCGCTGCGACCGCTGCTGCGCCCCGGGATGCGGCTGGCGATCATCGGCGGCGGCTTCATCGGGCTGGAGCTGGCGGCGGCCGCGGCCGCACGCGGTTGCGCCGTGACCGTGATCGAAGCCCTGCCCCGCATCCTGATGCGCGGCGTTCCGGCCGAGATCGCCGCGGTGATCGCCGAACGGCACCGTGCCGCCGGAGTCGAGCTGCGCACCGGCATCGGCATCGACCGGATCGACGGCGCCGTGGTGCTGGCCGAGGGCAGCCGGATCGTGGCCAATGCGGTGATCGCCGGCATCGGCGCGGTGCCGGAGACGGCGCTGGCCGCGGCCGCCGGCCTGGCGGTCGACAATGGCATCGCCGTCGACGCGACGCTGGCGACCGCCGACCCGGATATCTTCGCGGCCGGGGACTGCGCCGCCTGCGCCCATCCGCTGTATGCCGGCCGCCGCATCCGGCTGGAGGCCTGGCGCAATGCCCAGGACCAGGGGGCGCTGGCCGCGCGCAACATGCTGGGCCGCGGCGAGGCAATCGCGGCGGTGCCGTGGTTCTGGTCGGACCAGTACGAGCTGACGCTGCAGATCGCCGGCCTGGCCGATGAGGGGCGCACCGTGATCGCGCGGGACCTGGGCGACGGGGCACGACTGCTGTTCCATCTGGCGGCGGACGGCCGGCTGGTCGCCGCCTGCGGCATCGGGTCCCTGGGCAAGATCGCCCGCGAGATCCGGCTGGCCGAGATGCTGATCGCGCAGCGTGCGGCCCCCGATCCCGATGCGCTCGCTTCGCCGACAGTCAGGCTGAAGACGCTGCTGGCCGCGTGAAACGGGGGGCCGAACAGCAGAACGCCCCGTCCGGAGGACGGGGCGTTCTGCGATCTGGTTGCGGGGACAGGATACCACCGATGCCCATACAACTTGGCGATTGCTGTCTAGGCGGGCTTGTCACGTTGTTGAGCGCGGCCGTGATGAGCGCCGCTTTGGCTGGGCTCAGGCGGCAACACCTGCCGCGTTACGCCATGCCGCGAACGCCTCGGCTCAGAACAGCCGGTGCGTGCGAGCGGTAGTGAGGTGACGGCAGATGTTGAACGTGTTGTAGGTCGGGGCATGCATCGACAAGAACCGCTGCAGCTTGCGCTTCCGTCGCCGGACCGGGACATGCGAGCTTTCGGCCCGGTTGTTCAGCCGCTTGCCTCGAAGATGGGGTATGCCGTCGAGCCGCAGGTCACGAAGCGCCGCGCCGTAGGCCGGACACTTGTCGGTGATCCAGGCGGTTGGAGCGATGCTCTGCTTCCGGAGAAGCTTGCGCACCAGCTTGCGGGCGGCGGCCGCGTCCCGCCTGGCCTGCACCATCACCTCGAGCACCTCACCCTCGGCATCAACGGCACGCCAGAGGTACATCGGCTTGCCGCCGATCCGGACGAACATCTCGTCGAGGGTGCCAGCGCCGGTGCGGCGGTGGCCGCTGCGCCCGAAGGCGCCGGGCGATCCTCGGGCCGAACGCGCTCACCCACCGGCGGATCGTCTCGTACGACACCTCGATGCCGCGTTCGGCGAGCAGGTCCTCGATGTCGCGGTAGCTCAGGGTGAATCGGAGATACATCCAGACGGCGCGATGAATCACGTCGGATGGAAAGCGGTAGCCGGCATAGTCAGGCGGGGTCATCACTACCGCTACTCTGCCCGCGGACGCCCCGCAACTCCGTGAACGTGACAAGTCCCGCACGCAGGCCGAGGAATACGAGGCTGCGCCGCTGCAAGCCCGCGGCGCCATCGATGTCGGCAACTGGGATGAGACGGTGGAAGCGCTCAAGCGCTTCTATCTGGTTTACGTGCGGGTGATCGATCTGCCCTATGACCAGAAGGTCCTTCTTAACCGGCATCTGCTGGAACGGGACGGATCTGCACGAACGATCCCGAAGCCGTGATCAAGGTCATGGGCGAGATGGCGCGCGAAAAGAAGCGCGAGAGGCCGGCGGACGACGTCCAGCCAACACCACATTGCAGTAGGCATGCGCCCGATTGGGAAGCCTGACATGCAGCCGCCCCTTCTACAGTCTCTCATGCGCTGCTGTCCCCTTGCGCAGCGGAACTGGTTCACGGACCGGACATGGCGGTGAGCCGTCTCCGCAACAGCGGCTCACCGCCACTGTCGGCCGGAACCGCGCACCCGCGACGCCCATTGTATGAGCATGGCGAAGTGCCTCAAGGCATCGGAGTGGACCGTCCGGAATCTTGGCGGTGAAGGCACGGTCAAGTGCGCCGAGTACCACGGCCGTTTCCGGGTGCGTCGGGACGGCGTGATCAAGATCGTCTGGCAAGATGGCGGCGCCGGATCGGGCGAATATGGCCAAGTCGGACGCGCGGCACTGGAGGCGATCGAGGCGGCGATTCGGCCGCGCGCACGACTTGGCAGCCAGATGAGCAAGGCCGGCCGCCGGAACGCGGGAGGTTGAGCATGTCCTATGGTCTCAAGGCGTCAGACTGGACCGTCGAGCACACCGGCGACGAGGGCACGGTAGCATGCGCGGAATACCTGGGACGCTTCCGCGTCGACAAGAATGGCGTCATCCGGATCACATGGTCGACGGGACCGGCTTGGAATGGCAAGAAGATTGGGAGCGCCGCCTATGAAGCCTGCGAGGCGGCAATCAGACCGCGGGCGTAGCGACCTCAGCGACGACGCGGCTCACCGGGCTTCCGGTTGCGCTGCATCCACGGCCAGGATTATCACGATCTCGGTTCGCCGACTTCGGATCCTATATCGGCACCAATCGACAGGAACCCCTATGACAGAACGACGGGAACTCTATCGCAGCCCGAACGGTGATGCGTGGTTCCTTGGGCGCGAGCCAACCAATGGTCACGCTTTCATCATTCACCAGCCCAATGCCCCTTCTGGGGGCCGGCAGTCACATATCGAACTAGGTGAGTTCCTGCGCAGCGGTAACGGGCCAGAGCACCAGGCGTTGCTGCGCCTGATCGGAACACTCGTCGAGGTGCCTCCATATGCCTGAGGCCCGAGGAGACGATAGCTGCGGCGGTGCTTTCCTCTCGGTAGAGACAGGCCGCCATAAGTAGTTTCCGAGTCTGGCCCATCGTTTCGGCCCCGCCTAGACTGCGTCCGGTCATGCGCCGTCTCCGGACTACCCACCACCGGCCCTCATCAACAGCCGCAAGGGGAGATCGCGATGCGTGACATCACCCATATCAAGCCAGCCATTTCATTCCGACGCGCCGAAGGCGGGATCATGGCGTTGGCAGACACCAATGCGGTTGCGGAGTGGCTCGACCGAGCCTATGACGCCATCCTACATCCCCACCGCAACGAAGGCGCTTCAAACTGGCCCGCGCGTTCGCTCCAGCTACACGAAATCGAGCAAGTGTTGGTCGGGCTCGCCGAGGAGTCCAACTCCAGTTCAGAACGCATCAGCGCCAAACTACGATCGAAATGCGAGGCGATTTTTTCCAATTATCGAGACCTCGCCCCCGCCGTGTCGAGACCGGGAACACTTTTCGGCCGCCGGCCGTTACCTGAATATGGCACATTGTAACGGCCGAGGCGATTGGACTGTTCTTCCGAAGAGCCCCACCAGTGGATCGATAATCTGCGGCGCATCTTCCGGCTGGTACGCCCGGAAGAGCAGCGGGCAAGTGCGGATCACCTCGACCGGCGGCCCAGTGAATGGGGCTTCAACGTCGGTCCAGCGCGCGGCAACCGAGGCATGCGTCGTCATTGGCGCAGCGAGTTAGAATGGCCACGCCGGGCGCATTGACGCAGGAGGCAAGCGCATGTCACACGGTCGCAACACATCAGACTGGAACGTCGAGCACACCGGCAGCGAGGGCACCGTGGCGTGCCCGGAGTATCTAGGGCGCTTCTCCGCGTCGACCAGAGCGGCTTCATCCGGATCACATGGGCGACGGGGCCCGCGTGGAACGCCGTGGAGATCGAGCGCTCCGCTCAAGAGGCATGCAAGGCAGCGATCAGACCACAGAGCGGGTCATAGTTGAACTGTCGCATGCTCGGGCTTGTAAGCTAAGGGCAGACACTCCCTCCCGTCCGCTCCAGGGCCCGTTCTCACACCCAGCGCTCACAGGCCCGGCCCGGATCACCCCTCACCATGTTCCGGGTCGGCTCCTGATGTCACTGCCGCACGGTGCCATCAGCCCGGGAGGCGCCTCTTCTCGCTGTGGTTCACAACGTCGCCAACATCGCCGAAGGCGATGGCGTTGCGCTGTTCCGGGATGATCTGCTGCGCCTCCAGGTCCAGTTCGGCGATGACGATGTAGTCGGTGTCGCTGTTGGAGTTCGTTATTTCCAGATGGTCGCCGGGCCGGCTACGCTTCAAGATGACGAGCGGGTCCATGACGGGTGTCCTTTCGTTGCGTCACACTAGTCAACACGTCCGACGCCATCCCCACGTCCCGGGGCGGGCTCTCCGAGCCGTGCCCGGCTTCTGTCAACGGAAAAGGTGCCAGGGCCGGTCGTACGCATTGTTGTGGCGGCGCCGAGAGTTCTGGTGTCGATCCGAATCCCGATGTCGGCGATGCATATGTTGGTCGCGACGGTGGTCACGATCCCGACGCCAATCACGGTGGTTGTCGCCGCGATACTGACGCGAATATTGTGAGAGATAGGGTTGATTGTGCTCAGAGGCACCTTCAGCGTAAGCGATTGGAGCGGTCAACGGAGCAACCGACACCAAGGCTGCTGCGACCAGCACGGCTTTAAATGGTGATTTCATGAGGGTATCCTTCGGGCGCCTATGCGCCATTATGTAGACACCGCGGAATGGTCAAGAGTTCCCTCGAAACTGCAAAACTCACCTTCGCGGCGTGCTCTACCGCCGGCCGCTCCGCCTTCGCGCCGGTCACCGCGCACTCTTCGGCGCGAACCAGGTCGACAGGTACGGCGTCAGAGCCGTGATCGCGATCACGATCACATAGGCGTACCAGGGCGAGCCCTCAGGCAGCACGATGCCGCCGGCGACACCGCGGCTTTGGCACATTGTCGAGCGTAGCCGCGATGAAACGAGCGTCCGCCAAGCTCAGGGCGCGACGCCAGCCGCATCGCGCCATGCCGCGGGGCTTGTCACGTTGGGACGATTCTCACCGATTTCCGACTTCCGAGAGGCCCCGCCTGCACCCGTAAGGCATTGAAATCTCATGTGCCGGTCTCTGCCCGGGTTCCGGAATCGGGTGCTAGAATCGGTCAATGTGACAATCCCCTCGGCGGTGAAGCTGAGGTCGCGCAGGTCGAAGCTTGCGAGCTCGGAGCGGCGGAAGGCGCCGGCGAAGCCGGTCAGCAGCAGGGCACGGTCGCGCACCCCGCGGGTGTCGCGCAAGCAGCGCTTCGGCGTCGCCGCCGTGTCCGGATCCAGCAGCAGCAGGATTGCGCGAAGGTTCTCCTCGAGCAGGGCCGCCTTCTTCTCCTGCCGGGTGCCCTTGGTCCGCCGCAGGCCGGCCAGGAACTCCGGGAAGTACCCGTCGTCGAGATTCAGCGGGCGGCCGAGCCGGCGCCGGATCTCCAGCACGGCGGCGCGGCGCAGCTCGATGGTCGAGAGTGAGCGGGTTTCAGACAGGGCGGTCAGAGGGCTTGTCACGTTCGCTGCCTTGCAGGGCTCTGGCGATCCGCATAGCGGTTTGCCATGACCCAATCCTGCTATTCCGGCGACCGCTTTCCATCGGATGTGATCCAGCGCGCCGTCTGGATGTATCTCCGCTTCACCCTGAGCTACCGCGATGTCGAGGACCTGCTCGCCGAACGCGGCCTCGAGGTGTCCTACGAAACGATTCGCCGGTGGGTGAGCGCGTTCGGTCCGATGATCGCTC